>ENA-UONT01000021-UONT01000021.1-human-gut-metagenome-genome-assembly--contig:-CS20-NODE-21-length-240133-cov-28.411716_pt1 | contig 240133 bp, 237 predicted proteins | sample MGYA00242459_ERZ724006 | MGnify/ENA metagenome assembly ERZ724006
ATGTTCGGTCAAAATCGCGGAGAATATGTGGTGCGATCCGAAGATGAGGGAGGACGTGTTTATCGTCCGAGAACCGGAATGGCATCTTTAAAATCCAATAAGGAACTTCGCTTCAGAAATCCCATTTGGAATGGAGAAGAAGCAAAGATTACTCATGAATTAATGGGACATGTGCAGGATACAGAGGATGGCCGCCTGCTTCAGCTTCCGGATGAGGAGCAGAAAAAGGAATTTCACAGTATTCTGGAATGGGCTGATGAGACCAAGAGCTTTGTGGTATTTGGAGAAGAAGACCAGACTTATGGAAGATTTGAGACCGATATTTTTGTTGAGGAAAATGCTTACTTCGAGTTGGGTATATTCAGTGCCAGGGTGGTTCGTTCCTATTATGAGGAGCAGCTCGTGATTACGGCCGGAGTGGAAAAAGAATGGGATGCAGCTATGGTGCGTCCGTTCCTTTGGAAGGTTAATGGAGGACAATGTTCACTGGAAGAGTTTGGCTATATGCATGACAACAAGCTGACTGAGGACTTTGCTATTTCAGTAAAACCGGGAGAATATCACCGCTTTGGATATGAAACGGACGGAAAACAGATTCGTCTGTATGTTGATGGTGAGCTTCAGAAGGAAATTTCGATTCCCTACGGACCTGCTTTTGTTTCGGTAGTAACTGACACCAAGGACGAAATCATTATTAAGGCGGTTAATTTTGCAGGAGATGTGGATCCGGTTTCCATTACACTGGACTGTCAGGTACAGAGCGACTATACAGTAACACTTCTTAGCGGTGAAAAGGGGGATGAAAACAGCTTTGAAGAGCCGGAGAAGGTGAAGAATATTACCGTGAATATGCATGGCGCTTCCTCAGAGTTCGTATACGAGGCACCGCCATATTCTGTCAGTGCTTTGCGATTGAAGAAGTGCGAAGCGTTTTAGAGGTTGACCCTGTTAACAAAAAGACATAAGAACGGCCTGAGAATACAGCCGCAGGAAATGGTGGAGGTGGAACCCGGGGATGAAATCCGTTTTGGGAAGAGGAATTTCTGTTTTCGGTGAGAGCTCCTGCTTTCTGTTTGCCCATGAGTTATCCTGTCATATGAAATTGCTGTTCTGTATGTATGCCGGCATTCACAGAAAGCAATTTTGTATGGCTCTGAATAGTTATAAATTTTATACCACAGGTATAATGACAACCGCAGAAAATTGTGTTATTCTTGGTTACAGAAAGAAGATAAGCGGAGGCAGAGAACTCCATAGAAAGGAAAAAGACATGACAACAATGTATCGTTTTGACCAGCTTCATAGTGAACGTAAATCGTTAGCACTGCTTAAAGATCATGAGTGGGGCTTTGATTACATGCGCTCATTTAAGGCTAGGCATAAACGAGAAAATTGTGTTTTTGATACTGCACCTGAACCGGAGGCATAGCCGGACAGGGGTATAATAGATAAACATGTTTTAGCGTACCGCTTACCTTAGATGATAAGGCAGGCGGTATTTTTTATGCTCCTTTAACTCAATCGGCAGAGTAACCGGCTTTTAACCGGTAGGTTGTGGGTTCAAATCCCATGAGGAGCACTTGTCCAATGTAGAATCAGAAAGGAAAATAAAAATGAATGCATTAGAGATTAAGGGAAAAGTAAATACGGCTCTCTGCTATGCAAAAGTAGTAGAGGATGAGGCTATAGAGCAGATCAGACGCATGTGTGATTATGCAATGACAGAAGGTTCCCAGATCCGTATCATGCCTGATGTGCATGCCGGTAAGGGGTGTACGATAGGAACAACAATGACCATAACAGACAAGGCAGTGCCTAATGTGGTCGGAGTGGATATCGGATGCGGGATGTATACGGTAAATCTTGGAAAAGATGAGATTGATTTTGAGAAAGTGGATGAGGCAGCACATTTTATTCCATCAGGACGTGAAGTGTGGGAAGGACGGCAGGAGAAATTTGATCTGACAGAGCTTCGATGCTACAGGGAGCTGAAAGATGCAAAGAGACTTGCAAGGTCTCTTGGAACACTTGGAGGCGGAAATCACTTTATTGAGATTGATGAAGCAGCAGATGGAACAAAGTATCTCGTAATTCATTCCGGCAGTAGAAATCTTGGAAAGCAGGTGGCAGAGCTTTATCAGAAACTTGCCATTAACTTAAACCGTGGTTATGGGGAGTATCTTGAAAAGAGGGATGAGATTATCCGTACTTATAAGGAACAGGGAAGAAAAAGGGAGATACAGGATGCCCTAAAGCAGCTTCACTGGCAGGTATATGAAAGTCCTACAAGCATGCCGGAGGATCTGTGTTATCTGGAAGGAATATATCTGGAGGATTATCTGCATGATGTGGAAATATGCCAGGCATTTGCCAGAAGAAGCAGAGAGAAGATGGCAGAGGTTATTCTTGAAAGAACAGTCATGACTGGGAGTGATGCTTTTCACACGATTCATAATTATATCGACACAGATGAAATGATATTGAGGAAAGGTGCAATCGCAGCCCATAAGGGAGAAAAAGTGCTGATACCGATTAACATGAAGGATGGAAGTATACTTGCCATTGGAAAAGGAAATCCGGAATGGAACTTTTCTGCCCCACATGGTGCAGGAAGGATTATGTCCAGAACAAAGGCGAAAAATGAGCTCAATCTGGATGAGTATAAGAAAGCTATGGAGGGAGTATATACAACCTCAGTAAATGAAAATACATTGGACGAGGCACCAATGGCATACAAGTCTTTGGATGACATCATAGATGTAATCAGGGAGTCGGTGGATGTTATTGATGTAATGAAACCTATATACAATTTTAAGGCATCAGAGTAGCACCGCCTGTACAGCCCGGCTGTTGGGAAGGTGTTGACTGACAGCCGGAACAGGAGGAAAAATGATAACAATGCCTACAATAGATATGGCAGCAACAGGAATGAACATAACAAGACTGAGAATCAATGCAGGTCTTTCAGTAAAGGATCTGGCAGATATATTCGGATTTGCAACACCACAGGCAGTATACAAGTGGCAGCACGGCGTGGCAATGCCAACCCTGGATAATCTGGTGGTATTGGCGGCAGTCTTTGGTGTGTCAATGGACGAGATAATTGCGTAATGCCGAGATCATTTCTTGCGTCAGCCAGTCTGCTGGTAATTGAATCAGTAGCTGTATTTTTATCCATTTCTATATTCATATCCATATCTGCGTACCTCCGTAAAATAGTAAAAAATAACCGTATGGGCTGATAACCTATTCTGATCCTATCCAAAATCCACGAATATGCTCCCGGCGATTCTGACTCTGATTGTGCTTGCCTGTGGCGGCGGATTTTTCGTATTCAAGAAAGTTCAGGAAAAGAAGAAGGAACAGGAGGCGGCAAAGCCTGATCCGGATGCTGATTATGTGGATGATGACGAGGACTATGGGTACGATCCGGAGTTTGAGGACGATGATGTAGATGGCTCCGTCGATGAAGATGACAACGAACCTGTGTAAACAGGATAGGCTTGATGTCTGGGGCAGCCTTCGGGTTGCCTTTACATAGTTTCCACTTTCAAAAAAATAAAAAATTATATGTTTTTGAAAGCGACATCTTGCACATACTATTAGCAGACAGTATAATAAGTACAGCGAAGCGGTTTCGAGAAATGAAAAAACTTCAATTTTTGAAAGCGGGTGACTATATGAAAACAATCACGAGAGCAAAATATCTCGATAGAATCATTGAACTGAATGGCACTCCTGACATCAAGATCATCACAGGTATTCGGCGATCTGGTAAGTCCAAACTGATGCAGGCATATATTGCGTATCTGAAAAGCAATTTTGAAAACATCAATATTATCTTCATCGACTTCATGGATTTGGCGTATGAAGAAATCAAGGAATACCATGCCTTACACGCCTATGTGGAAGAACATTATCAGGAAGGCAAAACGAACTACCTGTTTGTAGACGAGGTTCAGATGTGTCCCAAGTTTGAGCTGGCAATCAACAGCCTGTACTCTAAGGGAAAATACGACATCTATGTAACAGGCTCTAATGCTTTCCTGTTGAGTGCAGATCTGGCAACTCTGTTTACCGGACGCTATATTGAAATTCATGTGTTTCCTTTCAGCTTCCAGGAATATTGCCAGTATTATGATGATATTAGTGACAAAGATAAGCTCTTTGATGAGTACGCTATCAAGGGCGGTTTAGCAGGTTCCTATGCTTATAGAACCGAAAAAGACAGAACAAACTATATCAAGGAGGTCTACGAAACGATTGTTACAAGGGATTTGGTACAGAAATATACTCTCCCGGACACTTTGGTTTTACAACGTCTGAGCGAGTTCCTTATGGATAATATCAGCAACCTGACTTCTCCAAATAAGGTCAGTCAGCTACTGACAGCAAATGAGACTCCAACCAATCATGTAACCGTCGGCAAGTACATTAAGTATTTGTGCAATGCTTTTGTATTTTATGATATTAAGAGATACGACATCCGAGGTAAGAAATACCTTGAAAGCTCTGAAAAGTTCTATTTGTGTGACAGCGGTATTCGATATGCAATACTGGGAAGCAGAAATATGGATTATGGCAGAGTATATGAAAACGTTGTTTGTATCGAGCTTCTTCGCCGTGGATATGATGTCTATGTCGGCAAACTCTATCAAAAGGAAATCGACTTTGTTGCTCAGAGAGGCAGCGAGAAGATTTATATTCAGGTCAGCGACAACATTTCCGGGCAGGAAACATTTGAGAGAGAATGCTCTTCTCTGCTTCAGATTCGAGACGCTTATCCGAAAATGATTATTGCCAGAACCAGACATCCCCAATATAGCTATGAAGGAATCGAAATTCACGATATAGCCGATTGGTTGCTACAAGAATAAGCAGGGCGAAATATCTCCGTCATTCTCTTTTAAAATAATGGAAATATTTTTATTATGACGGAGATTATAGAACAGAAAATTGTATCAGGTTGCAAAAATCCTTCCTGAACTTTTTACATAACAGTCATGCACTACGGTGTGTGGCTGCTTATTTTTTTGCGAAAGGAGCAGATGCAAATGAAATTAGTTTTGGCTGAAAAGCCTTCGGTTGCACAGAGCATTGCCAAGGTGTTAGGTGCTGCCAAGCGTGAGGATGGCTACTTAGAGGGAAACGGATATGTGGTCAGCTGGTGTGTGGGGCATTTGGTGGAGCTGGCACAACCGGAAGCCTATGATGCGAAGTACAGCAAATGGGCTTATGCAGACCTGCCTATTTTCCCGATGGACTGGCAGTATGAGGTTTCTGCCGGTACGAGAAAACAGTTTGGGATTCTGAAAAAGCTCATGGCCAGAGAAGATGTTGCAAGTATTGTGTGTGCAACAGATGCCGGTCGTGAGGGCGAGCTGATCTTTCGATTGGTGTACCACAAAGCCGGGTGCAGAAAGCCGTTTGAGCAGCTTTGGATTTCCTCTATGGAAGATATAGCAATCAAGGAGAGCTTTGAAAATCTCAGGTCTGGAACTGAATATGATGCTTTGTATGAAGCAGCACTGTGTCGAGAGCGAGCCGACTAGATTGTTGGCATCAATTGCAAGAGATGTCAAAGCACATTCTGATCCAGGTGTAGTCTTTAAATTCTTTTCAGCTTCCCAGCAGTCAATGCGAAGCATATAGCCGGCACTGGTATAAACATCAAAATGCAGATGCACAGCTTGGACGCTCATTTGAATTTTCCTTACCGAAAGAATGGAGCAGACAGGAACAGATTGATTATACAACCGAATATATTCAAAAAACTTTCGTAGATAATGGTAATCTATTTCGGGGATTGGGTAAAGACAGCATTGCCGATCAATCTGCTATTTCTCTTATTATTTGTGCAACTGGTATATGTTGGAATCAGGTGGTATGTAAAAGGATGGCGGGAAGCCAGAGGATATCATTAAAACAAAAATATCGATATTTTATTGGTACTATATGTATTTACTTTCGTGCTAATAAATATTATCATATTAGCATGAAAGGAGAATGTGTATGACTCAGTTTGAACAATTAGATTTATTGCTGAATGAATATGGAGGAATAATTCAGACCTTTCAAGTTATAGATAATGGAATTAGTAAGCCTGTGTTTTATTCTTATGTAAAAGAACGAGGATTGGAACAAGCTGCTCATGGTGTGTATGTATCACCAGATACATGGACAGATGCGATGTATATTTTGCATTTACGTTGTAGTCAGGCTGTGTTTTCTCATGAAACTGCATTGTTTTTCCACGATTTAACAGACAGAGAGCCTTTGAAATATACTATAACTGTAAGAACCGGGTATAATCCGAGCCGTTTGCAGGAAAACGGTTTTCAAGTGTATACAATTAAAAAGGATTTACATGAAACAGGGATTACGACTATGCAGACACCATTTGGGCATTCAGTTCCGGTTTATGATATGGAGCGGACAGTTTGTGATCTGCTTCGCAGCAGGAACAATATAGAAATGCAGGTCTTTCAGGATGCCTTAAAGCAATATGCCAGACGCAAAGATAAAAATTTGAGGACACTTATGAAATATGCATCCATGTTTCATGTTGAAAAGATATTAAGACCATATTTGGAGGTATTACTTTAGATGATAACAACAGCAAGGCAACAAGCGGTTCTATTATCATTGATGGAAATGAGATACAAGCAATGAGTGAGGATGAACTTGCAATTTTCCGAAGAAGAAATCTGGGAATTGTTTATCAGTTTTATAATCTGATACCCACTCTTACTGCGGAGGAAAATATTGCGCTGCCATGGAAATTAGATGGAAGAAAAGAGAATAAGGAACGGCTTTCTGAGATTGTGAATATGCTGGGTCTTGAGAAAAGGGCAAAACATCTGCCGGGACAAATGTCAGGAGGTCAGCAGCAAAGAGTATCCATAGGAAGGGCACTTATAAACGAGCCGGCATTTATTCTTGCAGATGAGCCGACGGGAAATCTTGATAGTAAAACAAGCAGAGAGATTCTGGATATTTTGAAGTTCACCAATCAGAAATATAAGCAGACTATTCTTCTTGTCACACATGATGAAAAGATAGCACTGCAGGCGAACCGAATCATCACGATCGGAGATGGAAAAATCATAAAAGACGAGGTGATGAAGTAATGAAAATAACAGCACAACTCGCCTTAAGCCAGATGAAAGTGAATAAAAAGAGAACGATTGCAGGAATTTTTGCAATCGCACTTGCAACATCACTTATTACAACTGTAATGTGCTTTGTGACAAGCGCAAATAAGATGCTTACGGATTTCCTTGGCTCGGATTATGGAGAATATGGAGGAGCATACTCTCTCATGCTTGCAATACCGGCACTGCTTTTAGGTCTTCTTATTGCAGCAATGTCGATTACTGTAATATCCAATATATTTTCTGCCAGTGCCAATAAGCGGATTCATGAGTTTGGTATTTTAAAATGTGTTGGTGCAACAGGCAGACAGATAAGGGTAAGTGTTATCTATGAGAGTTTATGGCTTAGTCTGACAGCCATTCCGCTTGGACTCATTGCAGGAACTATACTTGGTTATATTAGTGTGAAATTTACAGGACATTTTATTTCCGATATCAATGATGCTGCAAAAGAAATTATTATGAGACCTTTTACCTTTTCCCTTCCCTTTCATATATCTGTGTGGACATATTTGTTTGCAGGTGTATTTTCGTTTTGCATTGTATTATTCTCTGCATACAGACCAGCTAAAAAGGTTGGTAAATTTACTGCTATCCAGTGTGTAAAAGGGATTGGAGCAGGCACAGTTTTGAAAGAGATCCAGGTAAAAGACAGCTTTATCCAAAAAATATTTGGATGTGAGTCTGCAATTGCCTATAAAAACATGAAAAGAAACAAATACGGCTATAAGGCAACGATACGTGCATTGTCACTTGGAATTTTACTTTTTCTGTTAACCGGAGGATTATCCGGTCAGGCAAAGGAATTCCAAGAATGGATGACACCAAAATCAAAAGAAATGATGGTGGATTATTCTTCCAATTACGATATCGAGGTAAATGCGAAAACAGGGAAGGAAGAGAGAAAAATCAGCCGGCCTGTTACATCAGACCAATATAATGAAATCACACAAAAGCTGGAAAAGTACGGGACAGACGTATATGGTGTTGGAGCAGATACTTTTACCTACAATGCGCTATTAGATAAAAATACATTAACAGAGGATATGCTGCAGGTTCCGAATTTTTCCGATGATAATGGGGAAACAAGGACAGAAATCGTGTCCGTTGATGATGTACTCTATAAAAAACTGTGTGACAGGGCAGGCGCAGAATATGGAAGTATCCTTTTGCTGAACACTTACCAATATAATGACAATGGAGAGTATAGGTCGATAAAACCTTTTAAAGATGATGTGACACAGATTTCCCTGATAAACGCAGCTAATGAGAAGAACACACTTACAATTGGAGGTATTTTAGAACAGTCCGATTTAAAGGAATATGGTTTTTGGGAAATGACACCATATCCGGTCAGAATTGTCGTACCTGATGCGGATGCGAGGAGTTTTGACTGGTTTAGTATGCCATCAGATGAAGATGATTATACAGAATATGCCAGAAGTGTCATGGATGAATATTATCCGATTGCGGCAGAGGATTCTTATGTAGAGCAGGGATATACCGTGAGAATTGCCCGCACAGATGCTATGGTTAAAATGCTCAATATAGCTATAGTTCTTGCTGAAATTGTGATGTATGGCTTTGTTATCCTGCTCGTTCTCATGGGATTTACAAGTGTAATTAGTACGCTGACGACAAATATCAGAATCAGAAGCCGTGAGTTTGCTGTGTTAAAGAGTGTTGGAATGACAAATAAATCACTTTGCAGGATGTTATATAGTGAAAGTATTTTTTGCGTTCTAAATGCACTTGTCCCGGGAGTTATACTTGGAATTGCCATTCCATTTTTAATTAATTTATCTATTCGGAAGGCTTTCCCGGTATTGTATCATATTCCGTGGGCGGCATTATTTGGGGGTATATTTGTTTTGATAGGAATTGTGTTTTTTATCACACGAACTGAAATTCACAAGTTAAGAGATAAAAGTATTATTGATGAAATAAGAATGGATATTGTATAAATGTCAATGCTGTTGTGTTCCCTTATCAGAGTTCGTAAATCCATATGGGAAGATATAACATAAGGAGGAACGAAATGTCATATAAATTAGTAATTGCTGAGAAACCCTCGGTGGCGCAGTCCATCGCAAAGGTAATCGGTGCAGATAAGAGAGAGGACGGATACCTGGAGGGCAATGGTTATATTGTCGGCTTTGCGCGGACCGGAGTGGTAACGGAGACAGTGGAGAGGAAAGGAATCGGAACCTCCGCAACCAGGGCAGCGACGATTGAGAAGCTGGTCCGTATGAACGAAATCGAAGGTATGATCACGGAACTGGTCAGAACTTATAAGATCATTGAAGATGCAGAAGTGCTCATGCATCCGGTACTGGAAGAAATCGGAGTATGTCCTTGCTGTGTGTGAAACTTTGTCTGTAAATAGCTAATAACAGCAAGGCCTTCTATGGTAAAATATAAATCATGCCATCCATTATTCCGTACGAGATAATGGAGTAATCAGAAAACTGGCTGCCTACGTCATTCTTGGCATCAACACAGAAGGGAAAAAAGAGGTTCTTTCAATCACTGTCGGTGATAATGAAAGTTCAAAATACTGGCTGTCCGTCCTGAATGAGCTGAAGAAAAGGCTAGACTGGCTCTGGATCGTGTTACTGAAAAATGGACCGCAAAATACCCGAATTCTATGAAACGCTGGTATGATAACTGGGATGCAATAACGCCGATTTTCAAGTTCTCACCGGATGTCAGAAAGGTTATTTACATGATCAATGCAATTGAAAGTCTGAATTCTACCTACCGTAAGCTCAACCGTCAGAGAAGCGTATTTCCAAGTGATACAGCGCTCCTGAAAGTCCTGTATCTGGCAACTTTCGAAGCTACTAAAAAATGGACTATGAGCATTCGGAACTGGGGACAGGTCTACGGCGAACTCAGCATTATGTATGAGGGACGGCTCCCAGAATAACAGAATCTATATGCATGATGATAAGGACGTTTTTGACGTCTGCTCTTGACATGCCAGAAATCATGTCGTATATATATAGCAAGAGCTGGAAGCTCCAATTTAGCGCTTCCAGCTCAATCATTATCATAGAAGATTATTATTTACAGACTTTTCTTCATAGTCTCTAAATTTTAGCTATGCACCTTGAAAATTCAATATCTGGCAGTTATTCAGTTGTCAATGTTCAGCCTTTATGCAGCCTGCAGTCGTATTTTCATCATAGTAGGAAGTGCATTCATAAATGCATTCGCCAATTCATTGATTTTTTCGTCTGAAAGTTCAGTGTTATCTGAAAGCATTGTCCGGAACATTTGAAGCAGCATTTGAAAAGCCTGTATCCATGTGATATCAGACATTTTGTCAGAAAAGTATAAAAAGAGCTCCCCAAGTGACCGGTTATCATTGGGTTCCCTTTTCCATAGACAGCTTTCAAGGCTGAGGAAATATGAAACCTTGTGAAAAATCGTTTGATAGATTTAGAAATCTGCTTATCATTTTGAGTCGCTTGTGTTATACTTTTATTCATAGCATGAGCCTCCGGTTTGTAATTGTTTTTTGGCGACTCAATTATACCAAAACCATTGGTTTCATGTTATTTTTATGCCAGTTATTATTGAATTTTCAAGGTGCAAAGGCACATTTTAATGTGCGAAGTTTGAGTCAATAATTTACAAAGGAAGGGAAAACTATCATGGAAAAGATCAAAAAGCGTATAGCTAACTTAAAGGTTGCAGGAAAATTAAAAGTATATCAAATGACAGTGCTTGTTATGACATTATTTTTAGTGTTGGTGGCACTGATCTCGACATTAGTGATCCGTTCAAATATAGAGAAGATCACGGAGGTCTGGTCTCCGTCATTGGAATATCTGCAGGATTTAGAGACAATGACTGCGAAATACAGAATCAAACAGTATCAGCATCTGGTAGAATCAGATGACGCAGTCATGAACTCCTGCGAAGAAGAAATCCAGAAGCTGGAGAGTCAGATCCAGGATACCGGTGCGAATCTGGATGCAATCATGTCTGCAGACAGTGATGCTCAAAAAGGACGGGATGATTATGAAGTAGCAAACGCTGCATGGGAAGAATACAGAGCTGCTTCAGATGAAATCCTGAAGTTGAGCCGTGAGGGTAAACAGCAGGAAGCAGCAAAGCTGATGACCGGAGAGGTGTATGAAGAATATAAAGCTTTTGCTGAAAAATTAACTATATTATGTGACAAGTTCCAGGTAGAATTAGATCAGGCAAAGACCATGGCTAATGTATGCATTGTAATCATATTTATTGTGATCGTGGCAGCGGGTCTTGCGATTGCTGTAGTGACGACACTGATCGGAAGGATCATTACCAATTCCATTACAGAGCCGGTAGAACAGATAGAGGCAGCAGTTGCCAGCCTGCGTAAGGGCGAACTGTCTAATGTAGAAATGCTTACCTATGAGTCTGAGGATGAGCTTGGCGATACCATCAGGAATCTGAAAGAAGCCATGGGTATTCTGGCAGATTATGTCAGCGAGATCTCTGTGGAGGTAAAGGCAATAGCGCAGGGTGACCTGACCAGAAATGGTGATGATATTACAGATTTCCTAGGCGATTTCTCGGAATTGAAGACATCACTGCTGTATATTCTGAAACGGTTTAACAGTACCCTGACCGAGATCAGCAATCTGGCAGAACAGGTATCATCGAATTCATCCGAGGTGGAAAATGCATCAAAATCCCTGGCGGATGGTGCAACAGAGCAGGCAGGAGTCATCGAGGAACTGAATGCCACCATTGACACGGTTGTGGATATGGCTGAAGATACAGCGAAAGAAACACAGAACGCATCGGCACGTGTAAAAGCCTCTGCAAACAAAGCGAACGAAGAAAAAGAAAAGATGAACGAGCTTCTGATGGAAATGGAGCACATTACAGAAATCTCCAAGGAGATCGGTAATATTATCACAGATATCGAGGATATTGCATCCCAGACCAACCTGTTATCCCTGAATGCTTCCATTGAAGCTGCCAGAGCAGGAGAAGCAGGAAAAGGCTTTGCAGTAGTGGCAGATCAGATCGGCAAGCTGGCAGCAGACAGTGCAAAATCTGCTGTAAATACAAGAGATCTGATCGATAAGACCTTAGTGGAAATCGAAAAGGGCAATACGATTACAAGAACAACAGCAGACGCATTCAATCAGATCATTGCAGATATGGAGTCCTTTGCAGAGCTTGCAGAGAACACCATGGAGAAAGCCAACTCCCAGGCAGAGTCCTTGGAGCAGATCGGCCAGGGAATTGAACAGCTGTCCGGCGTAGTACAGGGCAATGCTGCATCCTCCGAAGAGAATACTGCGATCAGTATTAATCTGGCAGAGGGAGCAGCCAAGATGCATGACCGTGTGAATATCTTTAAGCTATTCTAGAAAATGGCAGGAATAGAGTGAAGTTGTCGGAAGGAAAGTTTTTGTTGTGATTAATGATATATTTAGAGTGTTTGGAGAGCAGACAGCAGAAATCTTATTTGAGATCATTACAGAATGTATGGATGATTACCTGTATATATTTGATCTGCAGAATAATACCTTTGAGATTTCACAGTCAGCTGTGGAACGGTTTAATATGTCGAAAAATGTTCTGACAGATGCTGCAAATGAAGTTATGAATGTAGTATATGAGGAAGACCGCAGGATGCTTGCAAAGCATCTTGCGGATATATGCGAAGGAAAAGAAAATGTACATAATCTTCATTACAGGTGGCTTGATAAAGAAGGTATGCCGGTCTGGATTAACAGCCGTGGTATCGTGATCATTGATCAGCAGGGAAAGGCAGAGTATCTGGTCGGGTGTCTGAATGAGACCGGCAACAGGAGAAGAGCCGATAATGTCACAGGACTGCTTGGCGGACCGGAATTCCTTGCTTACCTGCGTGCACAAAAAGAATCCATTACCAAGGGATTTTTTATGCATATAGGAATTGATGATTTTGGAGCGATCAATAGCTCCAGGGGAGCTGATTATGGTAATTATATTCTGAAAAGCGTAGCCGGCTGTATGAAGGAATGCCTTTCAGACAAGCAGAGAATCTACCATCTGGTAGCGGATCAGTATGTGATCGTGGATCTGGAAGCTTCCTCCGCAGAAGACGCTGTGGCACTGAAAGAAAAGATTACAGATAAACTTCGTAATTTCATAGTAGCCGAAAATTATGAAGCTATATTTTCTATTTCTATTGGTGTTATAGATGCAGCAACATTTTGTGAGGGAACCGAAGAATGCCGCAAAAAGTTTGAATTTGCCTTGAAACAGGCAAAAAGCATGGGTAAAAATGGATTCTATATTTTTGACCAGGATGACTATGAGATCTTTTTACGAAAAGGAAGAATCATAGCAACACTTCGTAATGCTATTGTGAACCATTATGATGGCTTTGAAGTATACTACCAGCCGATCGTGGACTGTCAGTCCGAACAGATCATTGGAGCAGAGGCACTGATGCGTTTTTCCATGATAACGGAAGAAGGGCGGGAGTTTGTTTCACCGATGGAGTTTATCCCATTATTGGAAGAGACCGGATTGATCATTCCCGCTGGAAGATATATTTTGAACGAAGCTGCAGCAATGTGCTGTGAAATGCAGAAATATATTCCTGACTTCCGGATGAATGTAAATGTATCCCATGTTCAGATCCTGCAAGGCAATGTGGAGCGGGATATTCTGGATGCAATTCAAAAATATTCATTACAGACGGAATGCTTATGTGTTGAAATGACAGAAAGCGGATTTATGGATATGACACCTTCGTTCTGTAAATTCCGTAAAACTCTGGACAAGAACGGGATTCCCTTTGTGATCGATGATTTTGGAACAGGATATTCGAATCTTCATTGTATCCGTGATATGAATCCAAGTTACGTGAAAATGGATAGGGATTTTACTGCCAAGGCGATGAACAATGACAGGGATTATGAATTATATAAAAATATCATCCCCATGGTACATAGTATTAACGTCAGGATATGCGCAGAAGGCATCGAGGAAAAAGAATGGCTTCTGAAAATGAAAGAAATGAAGGTTGATTATCTGCAGGGATATTATTTTGGAAGACCATGTGGAAAGAAACAGTTTCTGCAGCAATATGCCAGTGGCATCAACGTTAAATAAAGAGAGTAAGGCAGACTTAGCTATGTGGGGCTGCCTTATTTTATGGTCTTATCAGAAGGATGGATCCATAACGGCTTCTTTCAGTTTTTCCAGGTCATTGGCATCAGGGTGAGACAATGCACAGTCAAAATTCTGGATCAATACATCAAGATTTGCCGGATGATCAGGAGCTTCCTTCATTTTCAAGTAGCGTTCCCGGACAGACTGCGGCATTCTGCCCTGACACATATACTCTCCGACGATAACATTGCTTGCGTCAATGAACTGCTTAACCTGACTCAGGATTTTCCGAAAATAGATATCACTGCCACCAAAGCCTGCAGTTCCAAACAGAAAAATCTGTTTATTCTTTAACTGCGATAATAGCTGTAATGTCCTGGTATCTGCATTACCCTTGTCTGTCCAAAATCCGATATAGAGCAGTTCGGAAGAAGGGATCACTGTGTCGGACACACCGAAATACTCACATTCATCCTGAGGTAATGCCTCGTGGATTGCATCAGCCAGCACCTTGGTATTACCTGTTAAGCTGCTATAAACGATGGAATATTTTTTATTCTTCATATCATGTTGTCTCCTTTCATAGGATCATGAAATTATCATATCGCATTCCTATTTTAGTTCGGAAAGCATGATTTGTCGAATGAATTTTTCATAAACATTTTACAGAGCGAAATGGATAGTTGCTTTTCCTGCTACTTGCGATAAATTAGAGTAAATAATGGTCAAAAAACCATCGACATCCGACCTTTGGCACGTTAGAATTATTTGAAAAAGTAAGCTAAAATACAGGAAAAAGAACAGGTAGAGGGGAAATAGTATAAAAAATAAGATTTTTCACACGCAAGAATGGAGGTTATTATGGAATATTCAGCAATTTATCATGATATGGACAAAAGATTCTGTTACGCAATTGATAAGGATCTGTTTGTGATACGTGTGCAGGTTAAAAAAGATGATATGAAGGAGATCTTCCTTCACTGTGAAGATAAGTATATACCAATGGAGTGCAAGGATACGCGGAAGACTATTCTGATGAAGAAGATTGCCACTTCACAGTTTCATGATTATTATGAAGCACAGCTTCAGATGCATCTGATATGTCTCAGATATTATTTTGAATTTACGGACACGCAGGGTGAAAAAATATATTATGGCAATTATGAGTTTTCTAAGGAATGTATCACAAACAGGGACAGAATGTTTGATTGTCCGCAGAATCTTCGGGAAGAAGAAATGTTTGAGGTGCCGGACTGGGCAGCAAATAAGGTCGTGTATCAGATTTTTCCGGCCCGTTTTGCAGCATCGCAGCAGGTAGATAAGGAACAATGGTATAAAGCACCAATTTCGTCTATGGATGATCTGCATGGTGATCTCAGAGGAATAATTGAACATCTGGATCACGTTCAGAATCTGGGAATCGATGTTTTGTATATGACACCTGTCTTTAAATCAAATTCAAGTCATAAGTACGATACCATTGATTATTATCAGATCGATCCATCATTTGGAACGACAGAAGATCTCAGGGAACTGGTACAGGAAGCTCATAAGCGCGGAATGAAAATCGTCATGGATGCAGTGTTCAACCATACAGGAAGAGAATTTTTTGCATTTGAAGATATCATGGAAAAGGGAGAAAAATCGAAATATCTGGACTGGTATTATATTGAGAAATTTCCACTTAAAAGTGAAAGAGGAGAGATTCCAAACTATAAATGCTTCGGATACTATGGCGGAATGCCTAAGCTAAATCTGAAAAATCCTGAAGTTGAGAAATTCATTACAGATGTTGCGTGCTATTGGATTAAGGAATGTAATATTGACGGATGGCGAATGGATGTAGGAGACGAGATCAGTCATTATTTCTGGAAGAATTTTAGAAGAGCGGTCAAGGCTGTAAAAAAGGATATGCTGATCATTGGAGAAATCTGGCATTATGCAGGAGATTTTCTTGAGGGAGATGAATGGGATACGGTCATGAACTATCCGTTTTATCTGAATCTGATCGATCTGCTGGCAGATGAAAAGATACAGGTCAGTCAGTTTATACAGAATCTTGGATATTTGAAGGGACGTTTAAATAAAAAATGTTATCCTCTTATGTGGAATCTGATTGACAGCCATGACACAGCAAGATTTTTACATCTGTGTAATGGAAATAAGAAAAAACAGCATCTGGCAGCGGCTTTTCAGCTGTTATTGCCGGGAATGCCAATGATTTATTATGGGGATGAGTTTGCGATGCCGGGAGCAAACGATCCGGATTGCAGGCGCGGTATGTACTGGGATGAAGAATATCAGGACAAAGAGATGTATGAATGGTATAAACAGCTGCTTTGGATCCGAAAAAAACATGCGTGTATTTCAGAAGGCGAACTGATCGGGGCAATTACAAAGGATGAGGAAGAAACAATAGTCCTGATTCGAAAAAATGTCGAAGAGACAATTGCCTTGATTTTTAATTGCAGCAGTAATGCAAAGAACTTTAGCGAGTATGAGGGAAAATATAATTTGCTTAGAGATGAACCGTTTAATGGAAAAGTTGAGGGGCTTGATGCTGCGGTAATCATGCTTTAAGAATATAGAAGAATGACTCCTGTTTGCATATATTATCTGCAGACAGTATAGTCTGTATGGTCAGTCAATTGTTATATATAAATTCTAAGAACTAAGGAAGAACTACTGTATGTTAAATAAAAAAGATTTCTTAAAATATGCATCGACATTAGCATTTCCGATTATGCTCCAAAATCTGATCGGAACATTGGTAAACATTGCAGACACGGTAATGCTTGGATACGTGAGCCAGACTGCCATGTCGGCTTCATCGCTTGCGAACCAGTATACGTTTATTCTTTTCTGCTTATATTATGGAATGGCAACAGGTACTTCGGTTTTATGTGCCCAGTACTGGGGAAAAGGTGATAAAAAGACAGTTGAGAAGATTCTTGGTCTCGCAGAACGTATCTCCCTGATTATTTCTCTTATATTTTTTGTTATCTCTTTTACTATGCCAACGGCAATTATGAAGATTTTTACAAACAGTCCTGACACGATCGCTGCCGGAAGTGAGTATCTGAAGGTGATTTCATTTTCATTTTTATTCATGGGATTCTCACAGATTTTTATGAGCTCTCTCCGAAGCATCGGGAAAATCATGCTGCCGTCGGTTACGTATATTGTTTCGCTTTGTGTCAATGTACTTTGTAATGCATCCTTTATTTTTGGATTGTTTGGTCTTCCAAAGCTCGGTGTTACCGGTGTTGCACTTGGCACTGTGATTGCCAGAATCTCAGAAGTGTTGATTTGTCTGATTTACTCATTACGCAGTTCAGACGTCAGATTCAGAATAAAATATTTCTTTGCAAAATCAGATATTCTGTTTCAGGACTTTATAAAAATTGCCACTCCGGCCGTGATAAATGACGTTGTCTGGAGCTTTGCCAATTCAGCATTTGCAGCAATTCTTGGTCATATTAGTGATGATATGGTTGCAGCAAATGCCGTTGCTGTTATGGTGGTAAATATCGGCGCTATCGCCTGCCGTGGTTTTGCCAACGCTACTACGATCATTGTCAGTCAGGAACTTGGGAAAGACCGCATCGATACAGCAAGAGAGTACGGAAAACGAATGCTTAGAATAACATTTATTGTCAGCCTGATCGGATGTGTCGTTATTCTGGCGATCCGTCCTATGATACTGGATTTCTACCGGGATAAATTAACAGAGACGGCTATTTATTATCTTGGCATTTTTATCATTATGACAACCTGGCGTTTTGTGGGCGAAGGTATTAATACCTGTCTTATATGCGGCTGCTTCAGGGGTGGCGGTGATGCCAGATTTGGAATGATCGTAGATACTATATTTATGTGGCTTGTTGCAGTCCCACTTACTTTTCTTGCTGCATATGTTTTTAAACTGCCGCCTGTCTGGGTATACTTTGTCATGACACTGGACGAGTTCGAAAAAATGCCTGTGGTATTCATTCACTATTTCAGAAATAAATGGCTTACGAACATTACCAGAGATTTTGAGTGATTGCAGTTACCGTAAAGTTTTCTAAACAAGTTGATAAAAAACAAGACTGTCAGATTAAAGTTTCGGTAAATAAGGGGTAACATCATACTCCTGAATGAATTTTACAAATTTAGTTAACTGATCCGGTACAAAAACACCCTTTTTCCAGATGATACCAAATTTACTGGTGATTTCCGGGGATACCGGGATCACAACAAAATCACGGGGATTGGTAGCGAGAGAGGAATACAAAAAAGCACCACATTTACCACCCCGGACAAAATTAAGGACAGTAACGAGCTGGCTGCAGTACATGTGGACATTTGGTGTGATCCCGGCACTGCGCAGACGGGTGATGACTGTCTGGGTTTGAACAGAGTCCGTATTGAATAAGATAATGGGCTCATCTTTTAACATATCCATTGTAATTTCTTTTTCACCGGCATACCGGTGCGTCTTGGAAACACAGTAGACATATCTGTCTTCCATCATGACATAACTGTTATATTTATCCAGATTATAAAAATCCATATTTGCCATGGCGATATCTAACTGTTCATTGTCGACTAAAGTACGGGCGCGGAGGGAGCCATATTCTAAAAGCTGAATGGGTATATTATACTGTTCCTGAAACTGGTCGGTCACCCGCGGAAAAAATACCGTGCTGATCATAGGAGGAATACCGATCCGCAACGGGTGCCGCTTTTTTTCAATATTTGAAAAGTCGGTGTACAGTTCCTGCGTCTGTTTTAGAATAAATTCTGCTTTCTGATAAAAAGCCGCACCGTCTTTGGTGAGGGAAATTCTGTTCTTTCCATGGTTAAAAAGTTTCAGGTGAAATTCTTTTTCCAGATCCCGGATCGAAGTGGAGATCGTAGGCTGGGAAACATAGAGCGCGTCAGCCGCGCGGGTAATACTATGGTAGCGGCATACCATACAAAAGTATTCTAATTGTGTCAGTGTCATAGAATCCTCCGTCATTGTACAGAAAAATTATACTATAATTTCAGTATAGAAAAAAACTATGCTGACGTCAAGTATATGAAATGTACATTATACTGAAAATGCGATATGCTGTGTTTACAAAAGGAAAACGACAAGGCCATGTCACTTTTTAACACGATAAAAAAGAGAAAAAAGGAGGTTTTCTATGAGCCCGACAGTAATTACATTAATATTTCTGGCATTTGCCATTATCATGTTTGTTACAGAGAAGATTCCACTCGGTCTGACATCCATGATTGTCTGCGTTGGTCTTGTGATTACCGGTGTGTTGAGCGTAAGTGATGCTTTCAATGGATTTATCAACAGTAACGTGATTCTGTTTGTTGCCATGTTCATTGTAGGCGGGGCATTGTTTGAAACCGGTATGGCAAATGAGATTGGAAGTCTGGTAACAAAATTTGCAAAAACGGAACGCAGTCTGATTATCGCAATCATGGTGATTGTGGCAGTTATGAGCGGATTTCTTTCCAACACCGGTACGGCAGCAGTTCTTATTCCGGTTGTAATTGGAATTGCAGCGAAGTCAGGGTATAAGCGGTCAAGACTTTTAATGCCGTTAGTATTTGCAGCAGCAATGGGAGGAAATCTTTCACTGATTGGTGCACCCGGCAATATGATTGCACAATCTGCACTTGAACCGTTGGGATTGAAATTTGGATTTTTCGAGTATGCGATTGTCGGTCTGCCGATTCTGATCGTTGGTATTCTATTTTATGCTACGATCGGATTTAAAATTTTACCGCATCATGACACGACGGATGCAGATGATTCTATTTTTGATGAGTCACAGGATTTTAGCAATGTTCCAAAGTGGAAAAAAGTATTATCGCTGGTGATTCTGATTGCCACCCTGATAGGGATGATTTTTGAAGAACAGATTGGTGTAAAACTTTGTATCACAGGCTGCATAGGAGCGATTTTATTAATCCTTACCGGTGTCATTTCTGAAAAGAATGCTTTAAAATCCATTGATTTAAAAACTATTTTCCTGTTTGGAGGTACGCTTTCTCTGGCAAAGGCACTCGAGGTTACTGGAGCAGGAGAACTGATTGCAGATAAGGTGATTGGAACATTAGGTGAAAATCCTTCTCCGGTACTATTCACTTTTGTGGTGTTTATTCTGTGCTGTATCATGACAAACTTTATGTCAAATACAGCTACTACCGCCCTGATGGCACCGATTTGTATATCCATTGCCCAGGGAATGGGTGCAGATCCAAGAGCAGTTCTGATGGCATGTGTCATAGGAGGTTCCTGTGCCTACGCTACTCCAATCGGAATGCCTGCCAATACGATGGTAGTCGGAGCCGGCAACTATAAATTTATGGATTATGTAAAAGCCGGAATGCCGTTGATCGTCATTGCAACCGTGGTCAGCATGATTATTTTACCAATAGCATTTCCATTTTATCCGTAGGATAAAATTTTTATCACGTAGGATAAAATTTTTATCACGTAGGATAAAATTTCACTTTTAAATTATATTATTAAAAAATCTGGAGGAAAAAAATATGTCAAATGAAGTACAAGTAAAGAAACTGACGGATATTATGGCGCAGTTCGTAGGATTTACAGCAAAGAAGCTGCCGGATGATGTTATCGCAAAATTGCAGGAACTGAGAGACAAAGAGGATTCTCCTATGACGAATGTCATCTACGATACCATGTTCCGCAACCAGGAACTGGCATTGAAATTAAACCGTCCTTCCTGTCAGGATACCGGTGTATTACAGTTCTGGGTAAAATGTGGAACAAAATTCCCACTGATTGATAATCTGGAAGCATTACTGAAGGATGCAGTGATGCAGGCTACAGTTGCAACACCGCTTCGTCACAATTCCGTAGAAACTTTTGATGAGTACAATACAGGTAAAAATGTAGGAAAAGGAACCCCTACTGTATGGTGGGACATTGTTCCAAATTCCGATAAATGTGAAATCTATACTTACATGGCAGGTGGAGGCTGTACGCTTCCTGGCAATGCCACGGTTTTAATGCCGGGCGAAGGCTATGAGGGAGTGACCAAGTTTGTATTAGACCGTATGACAACTTATGGCTTGAATGCATGTCCTCCACTTTTGGTTGGTGTCGGCGTTGGTACTTCCGTAGAAACAGCAGCATTAAATTCGAAAAAGGCACTGATGCGTCCGGTAGGTTCTCACAATGACAATGCTAACGCTGCTAAGATGGAGAAATTGTTGGAAGACGGTATTAATGCCATTGGTCTTGGACCGCAGGGTATGGGTGGCAATTATTCTGTCATGGGAGTTAACATTGAGAATACCGCACGCCATCCATCTGCGATTGGTGTGGCAGTAAATGTAGGCTGCTGGAGCCACAGAAGAGGACATATTGTATTTGATAAGGACTTAAACTTTACGGTAGATACCCATACCGGTTTTGAATATAAGGAAGAGAACTAATTCAGAAGGGAGAGAATAATTATGGCAGTAGAAATAAAAGATGGTAAGAAAATTCTGGTAACACCTGTATCGGCAGAGGATTTAAAGGATATTCATATTGGAGATATTGTATACCTGACAGGAGATATTACAACCTGTCGTGATGTGGCACACCGTCGTGTTGTAGAAGAGGGAAGAGAGATTCCTGTGGATGTCAGAGATGCTGCAATCCTGCATGCCGGCCCGATTATCCGCCCCTTGGGAGATGACAAATACGAGATGGTATCCGTAGGCCCTACGACATCTATGAGAATGGAAAAGTTTGAGTATGAATTTGTAGAGACCACAGGCGTCCGTGTCATTGTAGGCAAGGGCGGCATGAAGGAAAATACCGAGAGAGCCTGCAAGGACTTTGGTGCAATCCATTGTGTATTTCCTGCAGGAAATGCAGTCGTGGCAGCAGTAGAAGTGGAAGAAATCGTGGAGGCACAGTGGAAAGATCTGGGAATGCCTGAGACTTTGTGGCATTGCCATGTAAAAGAATTTGGACCACTGATCGTATCCATTGATTCTTATGGAAGAAACTACTTTGAAGAGAAGAAAGTGGAATATAATAAAAAGAAAGATGAGCAGGTCGAAATCATCAGCAAACAGGTCGGGTTCATCAAATAAAATCCGAACATAGTAAATATGTGTAGAAAAATAAAAGACCTTCTGTGGAAAAAGCTGGATTCATCAAAGGATGAAACAGGCTTCTGCAGAAGGTCTTTTTAATACCATAAGCAATGCTGATCATATATCACGGGCTGGACCAATGCGTATTGTGAAGAAAAAATAATTGACATAGCAGAAGTATTACCCTATAATCGTTCTAAAAAGAACAATAAGGAGGCGCAGATGTATTTCTGGGACAAGCATAAGACGATTACAAGCTATTATGAATTACTTTCTGGCGAGGTGTGCGATCAATATGAGTTAACACAGATGGAATACGATATAATTATGTTTTTACATAATAATCCACATCATAATACAGCAGCGGAAATAGTAAGGATCAGAAAGTCAACGAAATCACATGTTTCTTCTTCATTGAAAAAATTGGAAAACAAAGGTCTTATAAAAAGAAAACAAAGTAAAGATAATAAAAAACATATTGAAATTGTCCTTCTGGATGATGCGGCACTTATCGTGGACGCAGGATTAAACGCACAAAAACAGTTTGCACAGAATGTTTTAAGAGGGCTGACAGAAGAAGAAAAGCATGTGTGTATGAATGTATTTGACAAAATTTGTAACAATGCGGAAGAACTATTAAGAGGAGAGAGCAAATGAAAAAGAGTAATTATAAACCACAGATTCCTGATTTGATGGAAGCAGTCTTTGATGCAGTGTATCTGACTTTTGATCTGGCAGCAGCAGCCTTATTTTTTTTATTCTCAAAAGGAAATATCCTGTATGTACTATATGGAATACTGACATTGACACTTTGTGGAGGGGATGCTTTTCATCTGGTGCCAAGAATTATAAGGGCTGTACGTGGAACAAATGATAAAATAAAGAGACAGCTTGGAATTGGATTGCAGGTATCGTCTATCACAATGACGATGTTTTATATTCTTTTAATGTATATATGGAAATATACATTCCCGGAATTAAAAATACCAGTAGTCATTGAGGTTGTTATATGGATATCAGCGGTTATCAGAATTGTGATATGTATGTTTCCGCAGAATAACTGGTGTACAGATGAAGGAAATATGAAATTATCTGTTATAAGAAATGCGGTCTTTGCTGTTACCGGTATAGGTGTAATGATCTTATATCTGATTTCCGGAAATACATATGGATATCATATGACGAGGATGGCTGCAGCCATCATTATTTCTTTTGGATGTTATCTTCCGGTAACACTGTTCAGTAAAACAAAACCGCAGGTCGGATTATTAATGATACCAAAGACCTGCGCATATATGTGGATCATTGTAATGGGACTTCAGCTTCTGTTTTAAGATAAGAGCAGTAATATCTGCAGAAAGGCAGGAAATTATAGTGAATGTAGAAAGATTTGTAAAACTAATGACAGGACATTTTGATAACAAAGAACAATTTACAGAAATGAAAGAAGAGGGGAAAATATTTCCATATGCACAGCATGTGAATACTGTCTGTAACGATAAAATAAAAAATCTGAAAAGTTTACACCAGCTATATATCAGGAAAAGGATGGTGTCTGGGAAGGGGGCAGTGTGAGCCAATTTACCCCGGTTATGGTATTCAGGCTGTGGGAGAAGTTTTCAGACACTTGTCTGGAGGTATCCGAAAGTATGGAAGTCCATGGAAAGAGAACATTTGGATATGATGTGCCGATTAGATATAAAAGGGCAGCAAGTGAGGGATAAAGCAGGAAAGTTCATTGGTATTTGCCAGAGCAGAGTCTCTGGGAAAAAGGAGAAATATGATAATGTCAAAAGATGAATATTTAATCACAGATGAGCCCCTTAAAGCACTGACAATATTTGCAATGCCGATGATTCTCGGCAGTTTTTTTCAGCAAGTGTATAATATGGCTGATTCCATCATTGTTGGTCAGTTTGTCGGTTCCTCTGCACTTGCAGCTGTCGGTGCCTGTGCTGCACTGACAAATGTATTTATTTGTGTGGCATTAGGTGCCGGTGTCGGTGCAGGTGTGCTCGTAAGCCGCTATTTTGGTGCCGGAGATTATGGTAAAATGAAAACAATTGTGTCAACATCGTTGGTCAGTTTTCTGATTTTAAGCCTGTTTCTGGGTGGCTTTGGTTTTTGTTTTTCACATTCAATGATGAATTTATTACAGACACCAACTGATATACTGGAGGAAGCAGTACAGTATCTCCGCATTTATTTTGCAGGATTTCCATTTCTGTTTATGTATAATATTCTTTCAACGATGTTTAACTCAATTGGAGAATCAAAAATACCATTGGGTCTTTTGATATTTTCTTCTATTTTAAATATTCTTATGGATCTTTGGATGGTGGCAGGACTTGGTCTCGGTGTGTTCGGGGCAGCCCTTGCAACCCTTATTGCACAGGGGATTTCTGCGGTATTTTCATTTCTGATTTTCTTTTGCCGGATGCGTCAATATAAGAGTCAATTTCAGTGGTTTGATGGTCAGGAGTTACATTTGATGCTCAAAATTGCTGTACCGTCGATTCTCCAGCAGTCCACAGTGTCAATTGGTATGATGATCGTACAGGCAGTTGTAAATCCATTTGGTACACAGGCACTCGCAGGTTATGCGGCAACAATGAGAGTAGAGAATGTTTTTTCGTTGATATTTGTGTCCATCGGCAATGCGGTTTCTCCGTATGTCTCACAGAATCTTGGTGCAAAGAAAATCAACCGCATCAAAAAAGGATATCACGCTGCGCTGGTATTAGACCTGTGTTTCGCAATTCTTGCGTTTGTAGTTATTGAAACCATGTACACACAGATTTCTTCATTATTCCTGGGTAAAGATGGAACTGACTTAGCATATCAGGTGTCCGGGGATTATATGAGATGGCTTGGCTGTTTTTTCATCTTCATGGGTATTAAGATGGCAACAGATGGAGTTCTGCGTGGACTTGGGATTATGCGCCCATTTCTCATTGCAAATATAGTTAACCTTGCAATCCGCCTGTCTGTTGCCATGATTTTTGCACCATGTTTTGGCATTGCATTTGTCTGGCTTGCTGTACCGGCTGGCTGGTTTGCAAATTTTCTGATTTCTTATATGGCACTTAGAAAATCATGGCCGGTTTCAACAGTCTGTAACAGTGTTGCGAACGGATAAGTGATGGGATGTAAATATTTTATAATGGATGTTTTCAGGCTTGTTTTAATGTGTTAAAATATAGAGTATAAATCCATGCATGATAGTGCAAAAAGCGGGAGGTTCTGTTATGGCAAAAGACGATTCATTAAAGAAACCAAAGAAGATAGATGTCAATCGTATTATGATTTTTATATCATCGATATTGATACCATTTTTGTGGATTGATCTGTATTTAGTTTTGAAAAATGCATCAAAAATGATGGTTGTTGGTATTATTGCAGCGCTTATTTTAGTGTGGACAGGTTTGCTTGTCACATATATCCATAGGATGAAAAATGAGGAAAAAGCCCATTCGGATGAACAGGTAGAAGAACTGCTGCGTACAGGAAAAGCCAATTATCTGATGCAGAAAAAGTTAGCGGAAAAGATAGATAATATCGGAGAAAAAGATGCAGTTCCAGCGGATGAGATCATTACGGCACAGAAGGCAATTGCAAAGCTGATGCTTGCACGAAACAAAGAAAATACAGATGCTCTTATGCATTCGAATGAGCAGGTGATTGAAAAAACGTTGGAAGTAGAAGAAAAGCTTTCTGAAAACAGTCAGCAGATCATGGACATGCAGAAAAACCAGATGGATGAAAAATTACAGGAATTGATGCAAAGTCAGAAATTAGTTCTTGATAATTTAAATGATGTCAAAGAATCACTGCAGAGTGACATGCAGGATGTTTTGTCAAATATGATTCATGACACATTGGAGAAAGAACTTGCATCTGCCATAGAGCAGATACATACTTATGTGAAAGAGGCGGTAAGTCAGGCTGTTGGTTCAGTAAAGGAGAATCTTGCTGCGGAAGTGCCGGTTATGGCAGCTGTTTCCCCGGCAATGGATGAACAATTACCAGACATGGGAATGCCGGAAATAGATGAAGAATTACCAGATCTAGGAATGCCGGCAGAAAGTGAAGAATTACCGGATCATGGAATGCCGACAGAAGATGAAGAGTTGCCGGATTCAGGAATGCCGACAGAAGATGAAGAGTTGCCGGATTCAGGAATGCCGACAGAAGATGAAGAGCTGCCGGATCTTGGAGTGCCGACAGAAGATGAAGAGTTGCCGGATCTGGGAATGCCGGCAATGGATGAAGATCTGTCTAATATGGAACTGCCAACATTGGGAGAAGAATTATCAGAAACAGAACTCCCGGATTTAACTGACGGCGGAGATCTGGATGAGGAACCGGTAATCGGCGAAATGCCATTAATGGATGAAGAAGAACCGGAAGCAGCCGATACATCCCTGATAGATGAGGAACCGTCAATCGGCGAGATGCCGGTTTTTGATGATTTGAACGATGCTGCATCAGCCGCGGAGGAGGTGCAGGCAGAACCGGTAGAAGAAGTGGAAGCGGAAGAAGTTCCGATTACGGAGGAAGCAACAGTAGAGCCGGATACGGATGCAGTAACTTTGACAGAAGAAATTCCGGTATCTGCGGATGAGTCAGTGATTGAAGAAGTAAAAATTCCGGAAGAAACTACCATCACAGAAGAAATTCCGGTTTCCGCAGATGAATCAGTAATCGAAGAGGTGCCGGTACAGGAAGCAGAGCCTTCCATGGCAGATATGAGCAATCCAAATAAGATCATGACACCGGATGAAATTGCAGCGTTGATCGCAAATTTATAGAAATGCATCATAAGTAAAACGCAATTAAAGATGTATTTGAAAGGGCGTGTGAAAAAATGATTCTTACTTTTTCACACGCCCTTTTTGGCATTTGGTCATCAAAGCTCTGCGGTAATGCGCACGATCTCTTTGATCACAGCTACAGCAGTTTCCATTCCTTCCACACTGATGTGTTCGAATGGACCGTGGAAACCGTAACCGCCTGTGCCAAGATTCGGGCACGGAAGTCCCATAAAGCTTAAACGCGCACCGTCGGTACCGCCGCGTACCGGACGTGAGATTGGTTCAAGACCAACAGAAGAAATAGCTTTCTTTGCGATATCCACAACATAAGTATTTTTCTCAATGATTTCCAACATATTTGCGTAGGAATCGTGGATAGTCAGTGTAACAGTTCCGACACCGTATTTTTGGTTCATGGAATCTGCGATTTCCTGCATTTTTTTCTGACGTGTTTCAAACATCACTTTATCGTGATCACGAATGATGTAGGAAAGAGTTGCTGCGGCAACGTCGCCGGACATATCGGTCAGATGATAGAAACCTTCTCTTCCCTCGGTGTGGGCAGGCGTTTCCATTGGAGGAAGCTGAGACTGGATCTCACATGCAACGAGAGCGGCATTGACCATGATATCTTTCGCCTCACCAGGGTGGACATTCACGCCTTTGACAGCGAAAACTGCGCTTGCGGCATTAAAGTTTTCATAGGCAACTTCACCCTCGTAATCGCCATCTACCGTGTAAGCAAAATCTGCTTTAAAGTAGTCAAGATCAAACAGATCCGCACCATGTCCGACTTCTTCGTCCGGTGTAAACCCGATCCAGATATCGCCGTGTGGAATGTCAGAGGAGATGAGCTGTTCAGCAGCAGTCATGATCTCAGCAACGCCTGCCTTATCGTCTGCACCAAGCAGAGTTGTGCCGTCTGTCGTGATCAGGGTTCTGCCCTTTAAAGTTTTCAATTCCGGAAAATCAGATGTTTTTAAAACGTCACCGGTTCCTTTTAAAATAACATCCTCACCGTTGTAATCCGGAATGATCTGGGGTTTGACATTTTCACCGGAAAAATCAGGTGCCGTATCCATATGGGAAATAAAGCCGACCGCTTTTTTGTCTTCGTATCCAGGGGTAGCCGGGATCAGGCCGTAGATGTAACAGTGGTCTGTCAGTGTTACTTTCTGTAAACCAAGATCAAGTAATTCTTTTTCTAATTCTTTTGCCAGGTTAAATTGTCTGTCCGTAGAAGGAATCGTATCGGAATCTTCACTCGAAGTAGTCCAATAGGAAACATATTTTAATAGTCTTTCATCAACACGCATGATAAATGAGTGACCTCCTTTAAATTTGATAGACTAAAAAAGTGCGTTTTTCAGTCCATGAATAAAATACCACAGAATAGAAAATCCGCCAATGAAAAAAATGAAGATTTTCTAAAAAAACGCTTGCAATTTAAAAAAAATTAATATATAATATCATTTGTGTTCACGAGAGATAAACATATGCGCCACTAGCTCAGCTGGCAGAGCACCTGACTCTTAATCAGGGTGTCCAGGGTTCGAACCCCTGGTGGCGCATTACGAAGTACCGATTTTATAGCAGATGGCTATGGGGTTGGTGCTTTTTTTTGTTCAATCTTTACTGTGTGATCTCCAATATAAAATTACCCATAAGAAACAGAGCCGCCATAATTTTGAAAACAAGATCAAAATTACGGCGGCTCTGTTTTTTTGTCAATAAATTGTATACAACATGCAATTAGCGGGAGGCAATGAGTTTACAGATCGGATTTCCTTTTGAGGAGAATTTTTCTTCGTACTCTGTCATAATATTTCCTTCATTTAAAACAGAATCATGATGGAGATCTCGGGTGGAGGCATCTAAATGCCATCCGGCTTCCGGGATTTCTTCTAAGGAAAAGGTAAAAAGATCCTGATTATCGGTTTTAAACTCCAGTCTGCCATCCGGTTTTAAAATGGCATCGTAACGCGCAAAAAACTGACGGGAGGTAAGACGGCGTTTTGCATGACGGTCTTTCGGCCAGGGATCTGAAAAGTTCAGATAAATGCGGGAAACTTCATCTTTGGCAAAAACCTCTGTGACATCAGCGGCATCCATGCAGATGAATCTTAAGTTTGGCATAGGAGTTTCTTCCATTTTCTGAAGCGCACGTAAAAGTACACTCGAATAGCGTTCGATACCGAGGTAATTGATGTCCGGGTGCGCCGCAGCCATATCCATGATAAAACGGCCTTTTCCCATTCCAATTTCAATATGGAGAGGCTGGGTGGAAGAAAAAACTGACTGCCAGTTCCCTTTTTTTGACTCTGGTTCCTTGATGCAGTATTCACTGTTTAAAATTGCTTCATCAGCACCTGGGATATTTCTTAATCGCATATAAGTTATAATCCTGCCTTTCGTTGTAAAGTGTACAGAAAATCGTTGTCCGAAAAAATCATTTTCATACAGAAAAGTGTGCAAAAAGCACACAGAGGTATTTTACAATAAAACAATGAAAAAAAGTAGCATTATTTTAAGAAAACCTTAAAAGAAAATTTGCGCATAAAGGTTGCATGTATTTTTTTCAAAGTTTATACTGATACTAGCAAAGATGTACTTATAAATCAGGAGATTACTTATTAAAAAATGAGATATAAAATAGATAGAAATCATAAAATAACCCGCTTCTTATGTTTACTGCTTGGAATGATACTGCTGACCGGAAGTATGTGTATCCCGGTCTATGCGGCAGAATACTGGCCGGAAGGTCCTGAGGTCGTATCCCCGAATGTGATCGTGATGGAGGCTTCTACAGGGACAGTCCTTTATGATTGTAATAGTTTAGAGGCGCATTATCCGGCAAGTATCACAAAGATCATGACAACGCTGATCGCACTGGAAAATTCAGACTTGAATGATATTGTGACTTTTTCAGATGCCGCGATCGATAATACGGAAGGATCCGGTATTGCAAGGGACTATGGCGAACAGATGACGATGGAACAGTGTCTCTATGCGGTTATGCTTGCGTCGGCAAATGAGTGTGCATATGCGGTTGCAGAGCATGTAGGGGGCACCATTGAAAATTTTGTTGCGATGATGAATGAAAAAGCCAAAGAACTTGGCTGTCAGAATACACATTTTGCCAATCCACATGGTCTGCATGATGAAAACCATTATACCTGCTGCTATGATATGGCATTGATCGCAAGGGCAGCATATCAGAATGAGACATTTCGGATTATTGTGGGAACCGCACGTTATACGATCCCGCCGACGAACAAACACGCAGAGCAGACAGATCTGCAGAATCATAACGAGATGCTTTATCCATTCCAGACCAACAAGTATGTGTATGATGGCTGTACCGGTGGAAAGACGGGGTATACCAATGCGGCAAACAGTACGCTGGTAACTTATGCAGAACGTGATGGAATGACACTGATCTGCGTAGTCATGAATACGCAGTCACCAAATCAATGGCTTGACAGCAGAAATCTGTTTGATTACTGTTTTGACAATTTCCAGCTTTTTAATATTGCGGAAAACGAGACAAATTATACGTCGGCGGAACAAAAAAATGCAGGCACACTCAATACAAATGAACCGTTTGTGGATATTGACAAAGATGCAGGTATTGTACTTCCAAAGACAGCGGAGTTTTCCGATGCGACGTCAAAAATTGTCTATGACGATGTGACGAATGATACGGTTGGAACAATTGAATATACTTATGCGGGGCACGAGGTTGGAAAGGCAGATATTGTAAAAACAAACGTGCAGGTACCGGAATATAAATTCAGCAATCAGACAGACGTAAGCGAAGAGGCACAGACGGAAGAAACAGAGCATGTTTCAAAAATACAGATCAGGATGAGTACGATTATAACCGTGGTGGTTGTAGTTCTTGTCTTACTTGTTCTTGGGATTATTATAAAGAAAGTTGCAGATAACTTTTATATCATAAAACATAATTTTGAAGTGCGAAAAGAACATAAAAGATTATTTAAGCGTGAAAAGAAACGCAATAAAAGACGTAGAAGACGCAGATAATAAAAATTTAAAAGAAAATCGTCTGGAACATAAAAGTTGCAGGCGATTTTTTTAATTCATAGGAAATTACGTCCTATGAATTAAAAAGCCCTCCGGGCGGGATGCGCATCTCGCGGAGTAGAAGTTAGCTGTAAACAGCACCGCTCGAGCGCGAAAGAGTCGCAAGCGACTCTTTGTTCTTCCTGACAATAGAATGTTCGTGGAGAGTGCATTCTATTGTACATGATAATAGAATATCCGTGGAGAGTGTGTTCTATTGTACATAGGAAAATTACATATGATTGACAGAGAATATAGTTTTGATTATATTAAATTTAGTACCACAAGTGAAAGTTTTGAGCGGGAAATATAGACACAACACTAGTAACTATTGGGAATTGGGGTTCGCATTATGCGCAGGGAACGCAGAAATGGGGTTATTATGTCAGAATCATATGCAGTCAATGAAAAAAGAGAACTGATCTTGCAGAAAGTCAAGGAGTTTATTGTGGCACACGGTGGGATCGTAAAGAAAAATCAGTTGGAAGAATTGCACATTGATTACCGGAGAATTCTCGATTTTGTGGAAAAAGGGGACCTGATCCGGATCAAAAGTGGATATTATACCATTCGCATCGGGGATTATTCGGAGGATGAACTGATTGTAAAATTATTTCCGGATGCGGTGCTTACGATGGAGTGTGCATTGTATGCGTATGGCTATATCAAAAGAAAACCATACGGATATCAGATCGCAGTGGATAAAAATACGTCGAAATCCAGATTTAAGCTGGAGTTTCCGCAGGTCACACCGTTTTATGCGGAGCCGGAGACGTTACAGTCTGGTGTGGACAGGATCGACTTTGGAAATGCAAAGATGCAGATTTTTGATAAAGACAGACTGATCTGTGAGTGTCTGAAATATGAAGATAAGATGGAACGGGCAGTTTTTCAGGAAGGTGTTCTTTCTTATATAAAAGATGAAAAAAAGGATATAGCAAATCTGATGAAATACGCCAGAGAACGCCGTGTGGTGAAAAAAGTACAATCGATGATAGGGGTATGGCTTTAAATGGAGGATAAAAAATATAAAATAGCGGATTTACAGGAAAAAAGTGAAGAATGGAAGATACCATTTTCAAATCTGCTTGCCGGATTTGTTTTGGAAGAATTTATGCTCAGATTTTCCGCTTCTGAATTTAAAAATCGGTTTTTATTACGGAATGGAACCGTGTTGGGATTAGAACAGTACCGCAAGAAAAATATACTGAAGCTGGACTTTTTCTGTGAGCCGGATGAGCGTATTCCGGAAAAGCTGTTGCAGCTGTACCTGCAAAAGAAAGAACAAAGTCCCGTAAGATGGAAAGGAACGATATCCTCGCAGCAGGCGGGGACATGTCTGGAACTGCAGGGGCAGTTTGAGGAGATGAAGGTTCCGGTGACTGTCGGTATTCATTTTATGCATCTGGGAAAAATCTGGGGACTGGTCGAAAGACAGATTCCATTTTTGATGGATGAGACAGTGCAGATCGAATGGAAGGAATTTCCGGCGGAACTGGTGCTGGCAAAACAGATTTTTGTGATTCTGCGGGATATGGAACTGATCCCGGATATGGAAATATACAGGGAAGTATTTTTTATATTGCGAAACGAAACCTTAAATGGAAGACATGTATGTGAGCTGCTAGAAGATATGTGCAAAACCGAAGAAATGATCCCTGATATGGAGCGCGCGGAGCAGATTTTTTCCTACCGGGATTATCCTTATATGAAAAAGCGCTGGGAAAAGTTTTGCAGGCACAGTGCAATCGCCGGGACGGAAACTTTAAAATGGGAGGAGGAGATGGAGTGTTTTCATCATTTCCTCGGAGATATGTGGGAGGCTGTCTGCAGGGACGAAGTATTTTTTGGAGACTGGATGCCGGAACTGGCGCGTTTCCTTGGGTAAAGCGGTCGCAGACAGATTTCGGTGTTATAACTGAAGATAAATTTTCAGTGCCTGATAATAATCCTGTCTGGTATCTAAGTTGAAAAACTGTCGGTCTACCGGAATGTCTGTGCAGGCGGCAAGTGCTTTTTCCGTCACGCAGACTGTTTTGCATTTTTCGCGAAGCGCATCAAAGGTAAACTGACGGAGAATGAGGCTTTTCCCGATCGTTGGAATACAGTTTTTTGAATAGGCGGCGGTAGCAGGATCTAAGTAGCCTGCTTTTCCGCGAACCATGCAGATATCTGCATCGCCGATCGCATCTAAAAGTGCAATTCCGGTTTCCGGTTCCATAAAAGGGGTATCCACGGACATAAAGAAAGCGGCATCCTCATTGATCATGGACAGACCGGAAAAAACGCCGGACATCGGTCCGGCATTGCCGTAGATATCCGCAATCTCCGTGACCGGGAGATTCAGATGCGCATAATCTCCAATATATTTTACGGAGAGATATATGGTTGAAAAATATGGTTTAAATTTGTGTACAAGATATTCTAAGAGGCAGCAGTCACCAAAAGGTAAAAGTGCTTTATCCGTTCCCATGCGGACACTGTTTCCACCGCAAAGGATCACAAGTGCGTAATTCATAACAGATCTATTACTCCATTCTTTTCCAAAGATGTTCTTATTTTAAAGTAGTCAGGCTGGTATGTAAAGTGTTAAAATAAATGTGTAAGCAGAAAGGCGGTAGCAGATGAGGTATTTAGATCAGGCATTAGAGACATATGGGAAGAGTGATGTCTATCCGTTTCATATGCCGGGACATAAAAGAAATCCGCTGCCTTTTCCGGAAGTATACGGGATAGATATTACGGAGATCGATGGGTTTGACAACCTGCACCACGCAGAGGGAATTTTAAAAGAGGCACAGCAGCGTGCGGCTGATCTCTACGGTTCTGCACATTGTTATTATCTTGTCAATGGCAGCACCTGCGGGATTCTTGCATCAATCTGTGCAGCAGCGAAAAAACGGGGCAGGATTCTGGTAGCCAGAAATAGCCATAAAGCGGTATATCATGCCCTGTTTTTATCGGAACTGACTGCAGAATATCTTTATCCGGCGGTGACAGAATGTGGGATTCAGGGACAGATCACACCACGGCAGGTGGAGGATGCACTAAAAAAAGATCCGGAGACCTCGGCAGTCGTGATCACATCGCCGACGTATGAGGGGGTTATCTCTGATATTGAAGGAATCGCCAAAGTCGCGCATGTGCACGGGATTCCGCTGATCGTGGATTCAGCACATGGAGCACATCTTGGATTTGGAGGGGAATTTCCGCAAAATGCGGTAAGGCTCGGAGCAGACGCCGTGATCGAGAGCCTGCATAAGACACTTCCATCTTTTACACAGACGGCACTGCTTCATTTAAATTCAGATCTGATTTCAAAATCACGCATAGAAAAATATCTTGGAATTTATGAAACAAGTTCTCCTTCGTATATTCTTATGGCGGGAATGGAAGTATGTATCCGTACCGTAAAGGAACATGGAGCGGAATTATTTGACAATTACAGACACGAATTAAATAAATTTTATAAAAACTGTGAAGACTTGAAAAGACTGCATGTGATGACAGGGAAGGATTTATCCAAAGAAGAGACATTTGCCTGGGATGATTCTAAAATTGTTATATTTGTCCGTGACAGCAGCAAAAGCGGTGAGTGGCTGTATCAGGAATTACTTTTAAAATATCATCTTCAGCTTGAAATGGCATCCGGAGATTATGCGCTTGCGATGACAAGCATTATGGATCAGGAAGAAGGATATCAGAGATTGTCGGCTGCACTGCATGAGATTGACAGGGAACTGTGTGGCGCAGGTACTGCAAAAAAGCAGCAGGTCATGAATGAAAAAAAGGTAAGATACGGAAATGAGACGGATGGTTCGATGGAAAACATGTATGAACAACAGGTTCACAGAGGTTCTTTCATAAAAGAAGTTTACCGTCCTAATCCACAGCAGATGCAGATCTATGAAGCGGAGGAAAAAGAAACCGCAGAGGTATCTTTTGACGAAGCAGCAGGCAGGGTTTCAGCAGATTTTATCTTTCTGTATCCGCCGGGAATCCCTTTGATCGTTCCAGGGGAGGCCATCACCGCAGAATTTATTGAAAGACTTCGCACCTGTATCAGTTTGAAATTGAATTTACAGGGGAGCACGGATCTTTTTGCGGAGCGGATAAAGATTGTATATTTTTAAAGACTATATTATACTGATAAGGCAGGACAAATGGGAAAAATATATTACATGATGGGAAAAAGCTCATCCGGTAAAGATACTTTGTACGGGATGCTGATGAAAGATGAGAAACTCAGGTTAAAGACTGTGGTTCCGTACACGACAAGACCGATGCGTGCCGGGGAAGAAAACGGTGTATCATATTATTTTTGTGATGAAGATACAGTGGAAAAGCTTGAAGCAGAGGGGAAAATTATCGAATTGCGTGCGTATCATACGATCCACGGCATCTGGAAGTACTTTACGGTGGCAGACCATCAGGTTGATTTAGACCATCAGAGTTATCTTCTGATCGGAACGTTAGAGTCCTATCTTAAGATACGGGAATACTTCGGAACGGAGAGCGTTGTTCCGATATATATAGAAGTAGAGGATGGTATGCGCTTACAGCGTGCGCTTGAGAGAGAGCGGAGGCAGGAAAATCCGAAATATGAGGAATTATGCCGGCGGTTTCTTGCGGATGAAAAAGATTTTTCCGAGGAAAAATTAAAAGAAGCAGGAATCACAAAAAGATTTTGCAATGAGTCGTTAGAAGAGACGGAGAATGCGATCGCTGCGTATATCGAAGAGCAGGAATAGTTACTTTTTTACAGGAAGAAGGTGTCAGCCTTGGATATTAACAAATTAAATCATGTAACAGAGGTTACACAGGTACCGGATACCAATCAGAATGTACAGGGAGATGGTTCCTTTAAGTTTACGCTTGCGAGTGCGATCACGGATGCGGATCTGCAGGCAAAAGTGGACATGCTTCTTTCTGACATTACAGCGCAGGGCAACCGTATTGCGCAGCATATGGATATCCGTGATATGAAAAAATACCGCGGTCTGATCCGCGAATTTATGAATGAAGTGGTATTCCGGTCCCACAAGTTTTCCAGGGAGAATTTTCTTGACCGGAGAGGACGCCACAGAGTGTACGGTCTGATCAAGCTGATCGATTCGAATCTGGATGAACTGGCGCAGGAGCTGGTAAAGGATGAGAAAGACCACATCGCGATTTTAAGTAAGATCGGAGAGATAAGGGGATTGATATTAGATATCCTCACCTGATCTTTTTTGGATGTGGATTGGATAAACGGCGCACGCACATGGCGGGAAATCTGGTAGCAGAAAAGAAAACATGAAAAATATGTGCAGAAATGAGGATTTATATGCCAGCATTTAAGGACATCGTTGGACATGAACAGATCATAGAGCATCTGCAGAATGCGATTACCATGGATAAAGTTTCACATGCTTATATATTAAACGGACCGGACAAATCCGGAAAAATGATGATCGCAGAAGCATTTGCACAGACGCTGCAGTGTGAGGCAGTAAATAAAAAGTTAGAGGAACTTGCAGGTGAGACAGAATCTGAAAGAATAGAAAATAAATTTACAGCGGAGCCATGTATGGAGTGTCATTCCTGTAAACAGGCGGCAGGCAAAAACCAGCCGGATATCATCTATGTCAGCCATGAGAAGCCGAATACGATTTCGGTAGACGATATCCGTACACAGTTAAACAATGACATTGTCATTAAGCCATACAGCAGCAAACATAAGATTTATATTGTGGATGAAGCGGAAAAAATGAACCAGCAGGCGCAGAACGCACTGCTAAAGACAATCGAGGAGCCGCCTGCATATGCGGTGATCCTGCTTTTGACCACCAATGCGGAGAGTTTTCTTCCGACGATCTTATCCCGCTGTGTGACGCTGAATTTAAAGGCGGTGCCGGATGAGAAGATCAAAAAATTTCTGATGGCACATTACCAGATTCCGGATTACCAGGCAGATGTCTGCGTGGCATTTGCACAGGGAAATGTCGGAAAAGCGATCCAGCTTGCAGCATCGGATGATTTTAATGAATTAAAGGCATCTGCGATTCAGCTCATCAAGCGTCTGCACGACATCGACCTCTATGAGATGACAGAGGCGGTAAAGCAGATCAGTGAATATAAGCTTCAGATCAACGATTACTTTGATCTTATGATGATCTGGTATCGTGATGTACTTTATTATAAAGCAACAAAGGATGTAAACGGCCTTATTTTCAAGGATGAGGTCTATGACATAAAAAGACAGGCAGAGCAGAGTTCTTACAATGGAATCGAAGAAATTTTACAGGCACTGTCAAAAGCACAGGTGCGTTTAAACGCAAATGTAAATTTTGATCTGGTGATCGAGCTGCTTCTGCTGACCATAAAGGAGAATTAACATGATAAAAATAGTAGGAGTCCGTTTCCGGAATGCCGGTAAAATTTATTATTTCGGACCGGGAAATCTGGATCTGACTGCAGGAATGCACGTAATTGTGGAAACTGCGCGTGGTGTGGAGCTGGGAACAGTCATGATACCGACAAGGGAAGTGAATGATGACAGCGTGATCCAGCCGTTAAAACCGGTCATCCGTATTGCAACGGAGGCAGATGAAAAGACAGCATTAAAGAACCGTGAAAAAGAAAAAGAGGCATTTAAGATCTGCCTGGAAAAGATAGCAAAACATAAGCTTGATATGAAGCTGGTGGAGGCGGAGTACACGTTTGACAATAATAAGCTGCTATTTTATTTTACGGCGGACGGACGTATCGATTTCCGCGAGCTGGTAAAAGATCTTGCAGCGGTTTTCCGTACCAGAATCGAGCTGCGCCAGATCGGTGTCCGTGATGAGACAAAGATCATGGGTGGGATTGGAATCTGTGGAAGAGAACTTTGCTGTCATTCCTATCTTTCCGAGTTTGTCCCGGTATCCATCAAGATGGCAAAAGAGCAGAATCTGTCCTTAAATCCGACAAAGATTTCCGGTGTTTGTGGACGCCTGATGTGCTGTCTGAAAAATGAAGAAGAAACTTATGAATATTTAAACAGCCGTCTGCCAAATGTGGGGGATTATGTGACCACGGATGATGGCTTAAAGGGAGAGGTATCTTCCGTCAGTGTACTGCGCCAGATGGTCAAAGTACTCGTGGAAGTGGATGACGAAAAGGAAATCCGTGATTACTCTGTGGATCAGCTGAAATTCAAGCCAAAACGCAGAAGAGATTATGTAAAGCTGACTGCGCAGGAATTAAAGGAACTTTCCGCATTAGAAGATAAGGGAGGAAAATCCAAAATTGACGATGCCAAATAATCTGGTTTATGAGCAGGAGAGACTTGATGAACTGCATCGCAACGGCTATTTTATCATTCAGGATCCGAAAAGGTTCTGTTTTGGGATGGATGCCGTTTTGCTTTCCGGGTTTGCAAAGGCAAAAAAAGGGGAGCGCGTGCTCGATCTTGGTACCGGTACGGGAATCATCCCGATCCTGATGGAGGCCAAAACAGAAGCAGAAGATTTTAAGGCGCTTGAGATCCAGGAAGAAAGTGCGGATATGGCACGCCGGAGCGTGTGCTATAACCATCTTGAGGATAAGATCGAGATCGTGACCGGAGATATCAAGGAGGCATCTGCGATATTTGGAGCATCTTCGTTTGATGTGATCACCACAAATCCGCCGTATATGATCGGGACACATGGACAAAATTCGCCGTCTGCGGCAAAGGCGATCGCCAGACATGAAGTGCTATGTACACTGGATGATATTTTGCGGGAAACCGCGAAAATGCTTGTGCCGGGAGGCAGGTTTTATATGGTGCACCGGCCGTTCCGTCTCGCAGAGATCATGAGTAAAATGGTCGAGTACAAGATCGAGCCGAAGCGCATGCAGCTTGTCTATCCGTTCGTGGATAAAGAACCGAATATGGTGCTGATCGAGGGGCTGCGCGGTGGAAAATCAAGACTTGCCGTGGAAAAACCGCTGATCGTTTATAAAGAACAGGGCGTGTATACAGATGAGATTTATGATATTTATGGGTATTAAGTGGATTATTTAAAACCATATTGTGTATAAAGCAGCAGAAAAATTATTTTGTGTGGAAAATGACAGATATGAAACATAATCAGTATGTATTTGAGTGATTCAGAAAGGATAAATTAAAATATATGTTTAATGATATAAAGATAGGACCGGTTACATTTCATATGTATGGTCTTATGATTGCGATCGGTTTTGCAGCGGCACTTAGGATGTGTTTAAAGCGTGGAAAAAAACGTGGCTTGAACGAGGATATTATCTATGGAATCTTCTTCTGCGCAATCTTCGGTGGAATGATCGGCTGCAGGCTGCTCTATTATATTGTAGAGATCCCGGAGATTTTAAAAGATCCGTCCATACTCTGGAACTTTAAAAACGGATACGTTGTTTACGGCGGGATCATCGGCGGTGCGCTGACCAGCCTGATCTACTGCCGTGTCAAAAAAGAACGTTTTCTGCCGTACTTTGATCTTGTGATGCCTGCTGTATCATTTGCACAGGGATTCGGGCGTCTCGGCTGTTTCTTTGCAGGCTGCTGCTACGGCAGGGAGACGGATTCGTGGTTTAGCATCACATTTACCCACTCCGACTTTGCTCCGAACGGTGTAAAACTTCTGCCGACACAGCTGATGTCATCTGCCGGGGATTTCCTGATCTGCGGACTGTTACTGCTCTATGCGGGAAGAAAACCGAAAGAGGGACAGGTCGCAGCAGGATATATGGTGCTTTACGGAATCGGAAGATTTATTATTGAATTTTTCCGGAACGACTACCGCGGAAGCATTGGAGTGCTTTCCACATCACAGATCATTTCGATCGGAGTTGTGGCAGCGGGAGTCGTGTTTTATCTGGTGATGAATTTCCGAAACTGCAAAGGTGTCACCCCATAATATTTTTTAAACATCCGTATAAAATTAGCGGGGTAATGATAACCGCACTGTAATGCAATTTCATCGACGCCAAGGAGGGTTTCACTTAACAGTTTTGCCCCATATCCCATCTTAAGAGAAAGGATATAGTCGGAAATGGTCGTGTCGTATTCGTGGAGAAACGCATAATTTAATTTTTGCAAGGATAAAGAAACCTGCTCACTCAGTTCATGGACGGTGGGCGGGTTTTTATATTGTTCGGTCAGAATATCGTGTGCAAGGTGCACAGCAGAAAGGTCAGCGGTCGAGAGCGTAATCGTTCTTGTATCGCTGACTTTTATTGTGTGCATTACTTTGCCATGTGGAATATGTTGTTGACCAGCTTTATTTATTGCGGTCCGCACAGATGTTGCAGGCAAAGTTCCGGCAGGAACAGATTTGGGTGCAATCACGTGAGATGAGTTTTCCGCAAATTCTTCTGCAAGCAGAGCGAGACACTGTAAGATCAGTCCTTCTAAATACAGCGGTGTGAGCGCATCCTTTTTATGCAGAAAATGCATCTGGTTCAGCAGATTGATCACGCCGGCGGGGAGCATCTTATAGGTATAATTTGCCTCAAACGCGGACAGACTGACACAGTCAGGAAAAACAGGATAAAGAACATTTTCTATGAAATCAGCCGAAACCGTCAGTTCCAGTCCGTGAAAATGGTCCCCGGCACGCCATGCCTGCTGGCCTTTGATATTTTCCTCCAGCACAATAAAAGAAGAAGGTGTAAAAGAAGCCGCATCCTTTTGATAAAGCTTAAAATGCGTCTTCCCGGAAAGCATTACCCCAAACCGAAGCTGTCTCGCAGGATTCCGAAAAGAAACCGAAAAATCCTCCGGAATCGTATAATCCGCAATCCCAAGCTGATAACACCCCTCGCGGCAATAAATACAGCAATACCCACCTTCCGGGTGTTCCCTGTCACTGTAACAGGTATAATTTCCATTCATTTCCGGTAAGAAATGAAGCTGTTCAAACATAAAAGCCTGAAATTCATCTGTACTTGAAACAAGCATCTAAGAAAAACCTCCTTCTTAATTTCTATACCCCATTTTCCCCATTCCCGCAATAAAATAATCATTTGCTAAACAAAAATTATCAATATCCATGCAACACTTGCAAACAATCAAATGCATGATAAAATGGACTTACTTTTGTTAGCGCAAACTAACACTTGCAATATATCTTGCAGTTTGCAGACAAAACAATTGCGAAGAATGAAAACAAAACATAAAGGAGAACTTTTACATGAAAAAAAATCATTTATTTTCCATTATCACGGCAGGTATGCTTACCATCACCCTGTTAGCGGGATGTGGGAATACAGGCAGCAACGCAAATGCAGACACAGGAAGTAACACAAATACGGTGCAGGAGAGTACAGAGGATCAGGCATCCGCAGTACCGGAGAGCGAAGCGCAGATAACCGGGGAAGGACAAAATGGTGAGACAATTATTGTGACGGACGTCCGCGGTGAGGTGGAGATTCCGGCAGATCCTCAGAGGATCGTAGATTTAAGCGGCAACAGTGATATCTTATCGATCCTTGGCTATTCCGTTGTGGGAACCGCAAACAGTGATGCTTATGACTATACAAAATTCCCAACCTATCTTGAGGATACATTACAGGGAGCTGAAATTTTAGGTTACAGTATGCAGGATACGATGGATATTGAGGCAGTCATGAATTTAGATCCGGACCTGATTATCATTTCCACGGTTCAGGAAAAAATGTATGACCAGCTTTCTGAGATCGCACCGACAGTCATGATCCAGTTAGAAGCGCTGAACTGGAAAGAAGATATCCGCACGCTTGCACAGGTATTTGGCAGAGAGGATGCGGCAGATCAGTGGATCAGTGCATATGAAGAGAAGGCGAAAGAAGCAGGAGAAGCAGTTCGTGCTGCGTATGGAGAGGATACCAGTTATCTGTCATTTTTAGCGAGCGGTGGACAGTTCTTTGTATTCACAGGTGCCGGATTTGGAAGTGTGCTTTATGAAGATATGGGACTTGCAAAACCGGAAGGTCTGCCGGAGCAGAGTGATATTTCCCTGCCGGTCGTAACATATGAAGGTCTGGCATCGATCGGAGCAGATTATATTTTCCTGATGGCAACGGATGAAGACAAAGCAGAACTTGACCAGAATGCAGTCTGGAATAGTCTGCCGGCAGTACAGAGCGGACAGGTGGTAGAACTTCCGGCATCACCGTATTTTAATCAGGGTTACAGTCCGATCGGACGTGAGCTGCTTTTAGATGAGATTTTGGAGATGTTAGATGGAACGGCAAAGAATTAAGCGGACCTGGGGTGTTGCGATTGCAGGTGTCTGTCTGCTGATACCGGGAATTTTGCTTGCGGTCTGTATGGGCGCCATGGAGATTCTGCTGGTGGATATCTGGAATGGCATTTTTCATAATACAGGATCTCTTACGGATATGATGATCCGCGACGTACGGCTTCCGAGGGTGATCTGTGTACTGGTGACAGGCGGTATCCTTGGAATGACCGGAGCAATGATGCAGGGGGTGACGCGAAATCCGATTGCGGAACCGTCACTGCTCGGAATCAGTCAGGGGGCGACGCTTTTTGTCGCCCTTCTTTACGCATCAGGAATTGGTGCAACTGCAGGAAATACGCTGCTTGCAGCATTGCTTGGAGCGTTTTTTTCCGGTGTGCCTGTACTTATATTTACCATGAAAAATCCGGGAAATTTAAGCATTACAAAATTACTTTTAGCGGGAACGGCAATGAGTACTTTTTTTACGGCACTCACTTCGGTGGCGGGCCTTTTGTCGAATCAGTCACAGATGGTTGGATTCTGGGTATCCGGTGGATTTCGCGGGGCAACGTGGCTGGATGTAAAAATTATTTTAGCGGTAGGGATACCGGGATTTTTAGCAGCAGTGCTCCTTGCACCGAAAATTAATGTGATCAATCTCGGAGATGATATGGCAACCGGACTTGGTATCCATCCGCAGAGGGTGCGCCTTATCACAATTCTTTTGATGATTCCGTTATGTGCGGCAGCAGTGGTGGTGGGAAAAACAATAGGTTTTGTCGGACTTATGATTCCACAAACGATAAGGTTGTTTGCCGGCACAGATTACAGGCGGGTAATTCCGCTTAGTTTTCTGTGTGGCGCAGTACTTTTAACTTATGCGGATATTGCAGCGCGCATGATTTATCAGCCATATGAAGTACCGATTGGAATTTTTACAGCAATGCTTGGAGTGCCGTTCTTTTTGTATATGGCAGGAAAGGAGCGGGGATGATGCGTATGAAAAAAAGAAAAACAGCAGTTTTTGCGTGCGTGATTGTATTGTTTTTCTGTGCCATCCTTTTAGGACTTTGCTGGGGAAGTTATGAGATATCGGTGCATGAGGTCATTGCGACGCTGCTTGGAAATGGAACCAAAATACAGAATACGGCAATTTTTGGAATCCGTTTACCGCGTATCCTGCTTGGTATTTTTGTGGCGGCAGGGCTTGCGATATCGGGCGGTGTTTTACAGACAATGACAAGGAATGAGCTCGCTGACCCGGGAATCATCGGCATCAATGCGGGTGGTGCAACGGCAGCAGTGCTGTTTATCCAGTTTCAGACGAACGCATATTTCAGTGAACTTGGGACATTTTCTATTTACCTGCTTCCACTGATGGCAATTTCAGGGGCACTTGTGGCAGCATTTTGTATTTATTTTCTTTCCAGCAGGAAAGGATTAAAACCAAAACGTCTGCTTTTGACCGGAATTGGGATCAATGCCGGACTAAATGCGTTTATCACTTTTTTTATGTTCAAGGGAGGTCCTGGGGATTACAACCGGGTAATGATCTGGACGTCCGGCTCACTCTGGGGGGCCGGATGGGCATACGTCAGAGCTTTGGTACCCGTGATTTTACTTGGCGGGGCATATATTTTTTATAAAGGCCGAATGTTGGACGCATTAAGTTTTTCGGATGAAACGGCGATTGGCTGGGGAATTTCCATCGAGCGTGAACGGAAAAAAATGTTGCTCTGTGCAGTTATTCTTGCGGGAGCATCGACTGCATTTGCCGGAAATATCGGCTTTATCGGACTGCTTGCGCCGCATGCAGCAAAAAAAGTTGTTGGAAACGGACACCGGGTATCACTGCTTCTTGCGTCTTTGATCGCTGCAGTCATGCTGATTTTTGCAGATACGGTCGCAAGAAATTTATTTTCACCAATCGAGATTCCGGCGGGAATTGCGGTGTCGCTGGTTGGTGTACCGTATTTTGTATACCTGATGTGGAAGGAGTAGCGAGGATATGGAAACAATAAATGCGATAGAGGTAAAAGGACTCTGGGCGGCATATGAGGACCGCATGATCATAGAGGAGATGAATTTAAAAATACCGAAGGGAAACATCACGATCATTATCGGTGCAAACGGCTGTGGGAAATCTACACTGTTAAAAGTGATTTCAAGAATTTTGCCTGCAAAGAGGGGTGAAGTCCGGATTGATGGAATGGATATCCGCAAAGAAAAAGCAGAACATATCGCCAAAAAAGTTGCTGTTCTCCCGCAGACTCCGACCTGTCCGGATGCAATTACCGTGCGTGAGCTGGTTTCCTACGGACGTTTTCCTTACCGCAAAGCGATTGGAGGCATGAGCCGCCACGACATAGAGCAGGTGGACTGGGCACTTGAAAAAACAGGTCTGACAGAAATTTCCGGCCGCCTTGTGACAGAATTATCCGGCGGACAGAGACAGCGCGCATGGATCGCCATGACACTTGCGCAGGAGACGGAAATGATCTTGCTTGATGAGCCGACGACATATCTGGATATGGCATATCAGCTGGACGTGCTGCAGCTTTTAGAGCGCATGAACCGGGAAAAACAGCTTACGATCGTGATGGTGCTGCATGACTTAAACGAAGCCTGCCGCTTTGCAGATCACATTATTGGACTGAAAAATGGTAAGGTTGTCTGTGAGGGAAGACCGGCAGATGTGATCACACGGGAAAATATCCGGGAAATTTATGGAATTGATGCAAAACTTGTGATGAGTGATGGAGGATACCCGATCTGTATGGAATTCGACAGAGTTATAAAAACTTTATGATTTGTTCGATTTACAACCGTAATTGACTATGATAATTTAATATTAAGGCTCTTTGGTGGGGAAAATGCGCCGTAGAGTCTTTTCTTTTGTACGATTCCCGCCATCCGAAAAAATAGATGGTTTTGATGACAGATATCTGTCCGTAAAAACAGGTTTATCTGTGAAATATATCATCTATTAATCAGAGAAGGATTGGGGGAAATATCTATGAAATCAGGAAAAAAAGTCATCCGGGTGGCATTAGCCATCCTCTGCATGGTTTCCATGCTTTTTATTTCAGAGTATCAGAAAGTAGAAGTATATGCAGCCTCAGGATATGGGTTCATTTTCTTAAGTGCATATGAAAAAACATTAAAAACAGGGGACACTTATTGTCTGTCTGTGGTTTCATCCGGCAGTAAAAAACCGACATTTACATCCAGTGATTCAAAGGTCGCATCGGTTAATACCTACGGAAAAATCACCGCAAAAAAGGCGGGAAGTGCGACGATCACGGCAAAAACAAAAAATGCAGAGGCAAGCTGTAAGGTTACTGTCACAAAGACAAAAGTTACCTTAAATAAGACCAGCCTGACACTGGAAAATGGGGAAAGTGCAGTACTTACTGCAGCCTCATCCACCGGACATAAGGTGACGTGGAAGTCGGCAAAGACAAGCATTGCATCGGTAAGTGAAAATGGAAAAGTAACAGCAAAGAAGCCGGGAACAACTACGGTTACTGCAAAGGTTGATGGTACATCTGTGAATTGTAAAGTGACAGTAAAAAGTCCGACAGTCCGCCTGATGCCGTCTAAAATCTCGTTATACAGACGGGAAAAGTATAAACTTAAGGTATCTTCCACATCAAAAACAACACCAGTGTGGAAAACCAACAAAAAAAGTGTGGCGACTGTGGATGAAACAGGAAAAGTAACCGCGGTCAAACATGGAACGGCAGTCATTACTGTAACCGTAGATGGAGTCAGCAAAAATTGTGAGGTGACGGTCAGATCTCCAAAGATTACATTTGAGCAGACGACGATTACACTTCATCCGGGGGAACGTGCAAGAGTAAATGCGACGGTATCTTCCGGCAATCAGCCGGCGTATTCCTGCTCTAACTCCAATGTGGTGTCGGTAGATGCAAACGGGGTTATCACTGCGAAAGCAGCTGGCAGGTCTTATGTCTACGCCAGTGAGGATGGAACAAAGGAACGCATGACGGTGTATGTGAAAGAGAAGGAATAAAAGGTGCTGGGATTGTTGTATAGACAAAAACTGGAATAGGAACAAAAGCACAAAGTCAGGCATGGCATCAGATTGTGAAAGAAAATTGCTGCAGTTCACACAATAGGTGTGGACAACAGCAGGAAACAGATGGCGGGAAGTACAAAAGATAAATGGAAGTTGCATGTTTACACCAAAAATAAAATCCGCTAAAATATAGAAAATTACAGAATGCAGATACAATTCACAACAATAGAATGTTCGCAAAGCGCAGGCTATTATTTTTTATATCGGAGAAAGGCGGTAGTGAGGATGGAGGATATGACAGAAAAAGAACTGATCACGGTTTTAATTGATAAATATACAGATTTACAGCGCATCAAACGTGCAAACAATGGGGTGGAAAATCAGGAGCTGGAGTATCAGATCAAAGTGACGATTGCAAAGCTGGCATCTCTTGGAGTGTCCGTGGAGGATATTACGTTATGACAGAAAAAGAATGGCGCATGTTCAATGACATTCTTCTGGAAATCTATTATGCCGGAAGCCTGGAGACGTTTGGAGAAAGATGTTTAAAACTGATCCGTATATTGATTCCATATACGCAGGGTTATTTTTTAGTGATAGATGAAGACGGCAGGTTAGACGTGGCGCATTCGGTATTTGAAAATGTGGATCCTGTCATGAAACGGAAATACTTAGATACTTATTTTGCAAAAGACTATCTGATGCAGATGTGCAATTTTACAAAATCAATGGCATACCGCGATACCGATCTTTTAACGGATGAGAAACGAAGAACATCGGTGATTTACCGTGAGTATTTTAAACCCCAGAAATTAGATATGGGATGCGGGCTTATCATCATGAGATGGAAATTTTGCAGACATTTCTGCCTCATTTTGAAAAAAATGTTTTTGCCTATGTAAACCATTATGTTTCGGGTGCGGCTGATTATTTTGATGGCATCGAGCCGTTGCCGGAAGAATATCAGATAGTAAAAAGGCGTTACAGTGGTTTCTTTGGCACAGATCTGGAGATTTTATTAAAGGGACTTGGAATTGAGCATATCTATGGGGTTGGTTTGCTGACGGACGTCTGTGTACATTATACCTGTGCGGATGCACATCAGCATGATTATCATATTCATGTGGTACGTGAAGCAGTGGGAGGATCGTCTCTTGTGGCGCATGAGGCAGCCCTCGCAGCAATCGAATATTTACAGCATGGAGCAGTGATCAGTGAGAAAGAGGTGTGTGAATGATGAAGAAAAAATAATTGTGATGGTATTTGTTTTGACGATGGCGTCAAATCCGTTTGTTGGATTGGCGCCATTTTATGTTGCGATGGATAAAGGATTTTTCAAGGACTGTGGACTTGATTTTTCCATGGTGGATTTTGATGATTCGAGTGCATTCTGCTCGGCACTGTTAGCAGGAAAAGTTGATCTTGCGTATACAACTTTGGATGCAGCGATCATTGCGGAGAGCCAGTATGAAGAAGATATGTTAGATGTAACGGCAATCGTGGACGAGTCTGCCGGAGCGGATGGAATCCTTGTCAAAAATGATATTAACAGTATTGCAGATCTGAAAGGAAAGACAGTCGGCGTGTCTATCAACCAGACGTCACATTATCTGCTGATGCAGGCACTTGAGACAGCAGGACTTACGGATGCGGATGTAGATCTTGTTAATATGACATCTTCGGATGCAGGAGTATCTTTTATCAGCGGTGATCTGGATGCGGCTGTCACATGGGAACCATATCTTAGCAACGCGGTAGAGCAGGGAGTTGGAAAACTCATTTTTTCCAGTAAAGATGCCCCGGTTTCTATTTTGATAAAGGAATTATTGAGAAGCCAGTGGAACCGTCACAATTACTGGCAGAAGAATAATAGCAGGATCCGGCTGCTTTTAACGGATATTGTCGTATGATTTTTCCTGTGATAGAATTGGGGAAAATACGAGTTGGAATGAGCAGATATGGAAAACACATTAAAAGAAACAGAATGGCTGACCATCAATAAAGTGTTGCTGGAAATGTATGATATTACCGATATTGATCAATTTACGGAACGGGTGTTAAAAACTTACCGTATGTTGATCCCATATACGAAAGGATATTTCATTGTTTTTAATGAAGCAGGCGGCATTGAAAGCGAAAAATCGTCCTTTATTGAGATGGAGCCGGGAGTCTATGAAGAATATCTGGATTCTTATTATGAAAAAGACTACATGAAATATACATTTGAATTGTCTGAGCATACGATCACTTACCGTGATACCGATATTATGGAGGAGTCACTGCGGCAGAAAACAGAGTTTTATCAGGGATTTTTAAAACCGAATCATATCCCGTTTGGCGCGGGGATACTGCTTCGCAGATATGGAAAACCGATTGGTATTGTTAATTTTTTCCGAAGTGAACTTCTTGGGGATTTTTCGGACAAAGATATGTTTATCTTAGAAGTGCTAAAGGGGCACCTTTCCCATAAACTGGCAGGACTACTCAATGGAACAAAGCAGGCGGCAGGCAACAGGAATAAGATGCTTGCACATCTTGCGGCAGAATTTGAACTGTCAGAGCGGGAAAAAGAAGCACTGACCTGTATGGACGGGGGAATGACAAATGCCCAGATCGCAGAGAATATGGGAATCAGTCTTTCTACGGTAAAAAAACATGTTTACCATATTTTTGAAAAAGTAGGGGTAGACACCAGAGCGCAGCTTCGTAATGTTTTAGAGACATATAACTCTACAAAGTTCTAAAAAAGTTCTAATTATACAGAAAAAAATGCATACAAAGTTCAATTGTCACATTATTTTTCCGATGCTACAATCAGTGCATAAGAAAACAGAAAGAGGAAATGCAAAGGTGCATAAAAAGCAGCCTTTGCGTTTCTTCTTTTTTTGTACCCAAAATAAGCGTTTGATCAGCAGATTCAAAGAAAGGTGGAAATTATTATGAAGAAAATCTGGAGCAGGACATTAAGACCGGGAGAAAAATGGTCAGGAAATATTGGACGTGGAAAATATATTCATTTCAAGGCGCTCGGCGATGACGCAAATGTTTCCATGTTGATGTACAACATGTTAGATACTTCGGAGCGCTATAACATGCCGGATACGTTAAAAGCACAGTTTATTTCCTCCCTGACAAAAGGAAATGTGCTGATGAGCGATAACGGACGTGTGTTGGCCAGTATCGTGGAGGACAGCCTTGGATGGCATGATACGATCTCAGGATATACGACAAGGCTTCTCACCGATGAGAAATACGGAAAGACAACTTATCAGGAAATGAGAAATGACTGGCACCGTTGCGGAGAGGAAAACTTCAAAATGGAACTTGTCCGCAACAATATGAGTGCAAGAGATTTAGTCCCGTGCGTGAACCTTTTCTCAAAAGTTTACATTGAGGAAGATGGCAGCATGCATTTTGAGGAAGGCCACTGTAAAGAGGGAGCAACCGTAACACTCCGCACGGAAATGGATATGATCTTTATCGTATCAAATACACCAAACCCGTTAGATCCGGCAAAAGAATTTCCTTCGGTTCCGGTTTCCATCGAAGTATATGATGCACCGGAAGTTGATCTGACCGATGAATGTGTCAACTATCGCCCGGAGAACTACAGAGCATTTGAAAATACATGGGAATATTACAACCTGCTGGGACGTTAAAAGGCAGAACGGAGCCAAATCAGTAAACAATCAGGCAGAGAAAATTGTTGTAGAAAACGGAGGTTAAGAGATATGTACGGATTTATAGAGAAAACAAGTGATTTAAAAGAAGAAAATGCAATTTATAACGAAGTCGTGGAAGCCGGGAAAGGCTGGATGCATGAACTGCTTCCGGGACAGTCCTTAAGAATTGTAGACATGGAAGGAAATCAGGCAGTCGATACCACATTTTATGACATGACCAACCCGGAGGATCATTACGGAGCAATCCCAACGATCGTGATGCAGAAAAATATCTATCTGACTACGGGTACGATCCTTAGAACCGAGTCTGGAAAACCGCTGTTAGAGATCACAGCAGATCTGACCGGGCGTCATGATACGATCGGCGGTGCATGTTCCGCGCAGAGCAATACCGTAAGATATGCAAGAGAAAAAATTTACATGCACAACTGCAGAGACAGCTTCATGTTACAGCTTGCAGACGATACGCATGGTTTCATGAAACGTGACCTTGCCCCAAACATTAACTTTTTCATGAATGTTCCGGTGTCAAAGGATGGCGGTTCAAAATTCGATGATGGTGTTTCTGCACCGGGCAAATATGTGGAGATGAAAGCGTTAGAGCATACGATGGTGTTAGTCAGCAACTGTCCGCAGCTCAATAATCCATGTAATGCATACAACCCGACCCCGATCAGGATGCTGATCTGGGACGCAGAGTAAAAATGTGAAAAAAGTTTGGAGGATTCCCTATGTTTGATAAAGTACTGATAGCAAATCGTGGAGCAATCGCAGTTCGAATTGAACGTACCTTAAAGAAAATGGGAATCGGCAGTGTTGCTGTATATTCGAAGGCGGATCAGGATAGTTTACATGTGGAACGTGCAGACGAGGCAGTATACATTGGCGATGGTACGGCAAAAGAGACATACCTCGATACAAAAAAGATCATAAAGGCTGCACTGGATACCGGTGCAAAAGCCATCCATCCGGGATACGGATTTTTGAGTGAGAATACAGATTTTGCAAAAGAATGTGAGGAGAACGGCATTAAGTTCATTGGACCGGATTCTGAACAGATCAAGTTATTCGGTTTGAAACATTCCGCAAGAGCACTTGCAGAGAAGGCAGATGTTCCACTGTTACCTGGAACCGGACTTTTGTCCGGAGTGGAAGAAGCAGTTACAGAGGCAGAAAAAATCGGATATCCGGTTATCTTAAAGAGCACCGCAGGCGGCGGTGGAATCGGAATGAGGATCTGTAACTCCACCGAAGAATTACGGCAGGCTTATGATGCAGTTTGTCATCTTGCTGCAGCAAACTTTAACGATGCCGGCGTATTTCTTGAAAAATATGTAACGCGTTCCCGCCATGTGGAAGTGCAGATTTTCGGCAACGAATACGGTGAGACAACAGCACTGGCAGAGAGAGACTGTTCGGTACAGAGAAGAAACCAGAAAGTAGTTGAGGAAAGCCCGGCACCAAACCTTTCGGATGAAGTCAGGAAAAAAATGTATGCGGCAGCAGAACGGCTTGCAAAGGAAGCTTCCTACAGAAGTGCCGGAACGGTTGAATTTTTATATGATGATCAGACGGAAGGATTTTATTTCCTTGAGGTAAATACAAGACTTCAGGTAGAACATGGTATCACAGAGGAGGTACTTGGGATCGACCTTGTGGAGTGGATGGTCAAAGAGGCTGCCGGTGAGTTAAAAAATATAAAATCACTGGTACATAAGCCGCAGGGACATGCGATCGAGGTTCGTGTCTATGCTGAGGACTGCATTAACGGATTCCGCCCTGGCACAGGAAAGATCGATGCGGTTACATTTTCACCGGAAGCGCGTGTGGAGACCTGGATCCAGAAAGGTGTGGAGGTAACATCCCTTTATGATCCGATGCTTGCAAAACTGATCGTACATGGAAGTGACCGTGCCGATGCGATCGCAAAGATGGAACGTGTACTTAGGGATTCAAGAGTGTATGGAATTACCTCAAATATGCAGTATTTAGCAGCACTGTTAAAAACAGAAACCTATCAGACCGGTGCATTATTTACCGGAATGTTAAAAGATTTTATGCCACAGGAGCATGCAATCGAAGTACTTGACGGCGGAGTACAGACAACGGTTCAGGATTATCCGGGCATGATCGGTTACTGGTTTGTCGGAGTTCCACCTTGCGGCCCAATGGATGCTTATAACTTCCGAATTGGAAACAGCATTCTTGGCAATGATGAGAGTGCATCGGGATTAGAGCTGACATTAAGAGGCGGCAATTACCGTTTCCGTACAACCGTAAGTTTCTGTATCACAGGTGCAGATATGAAGGCAACCTTAGATGGAGTGGAGATCCCGATGTATCAGGTGGTACATGCATCCGCCATGCAGGTGCTGAAATTTAAAGACTGTAAAGTCGGAATGAGAACCTATCTCTTAGTGGCAGGCGGATTTGATATGCCAAAGATCATGGGCAGCAGTTCTACCTTTATTGATGGAAAATTCGGCGGACACAACGGACGTACCTTACGCACCGGAGATGTGCTTCGTTTACAGGAAAAATGTGTGATCGATTCGATCGATTCCATGCCGGAAAAATATCGTCCAAAACTGACGAATGAGTGGACGATCGGTGTGATCCCGGGGCCACAGCCGACACCGGAATATTTGAAACCGGAATACTTAAAGACCTTAACAGAATCTGAGTATGAGGTAAACTTTAACAGCGCGAGAACCGGTATCCGTTTAAATGGCCCGATCCCTCAGTGGGTACGGGAGGATGGCGGCGAGGCAGGACTTCATCCGTCAAACATTCACGACAATGCCTATGCGGTAGGTACCCTGGATCTGACCGGTGACCAGTCCATTTTACTTGGACCGGATGGTCCGAGCCTTGGCGGATTCGTATGTTCCGTGACAACGGCAAAAGGCGAGATGTGGAAATTAGGACAGCTTCATCCGGGCGATAAAGTTCACTTCAGGCTTCTTGATTTAGATCAGGCAAAGGAAATCCGGGAAGCGGAGGAAGCAAATCTTCGTCATGAATATAAAGAAGTTGTACTGCCGGAGCAAAAAGATCTTGATTATCATTACGCGATCCTCGCAGAGGAAACGGCAGCGGGAACAAAGATCGTTGCAAGACTTGATGGTGAAGATAATATTCTGGTGGAATACGGAGAGATGGAACTCGATATTGCGATCCGTTTCCGGGTTCACGTTCTCATGCAGGAGTTAAAGAAAAAAGATCTGCCGGTCATTGACCTGACACCGGGCATCCGTTCCTTACAGATACATTTTGATATCGGAAAGATTTCCCTTAAGGAAATGCTTGCAGCGGTACTTGAAACCAACCGCACATTACCGGAACTTTCCGATGTAACGGTTCCGTCAAGAATCATCTGGCTTCCGTTATCCTGGGATGATCCGCAGACACAGCTTGCAGCGAAGCGTTATCAGCAGACGGTAAGACCAAACGCACCATGGTGTCCGAGCAACCCGGAATTTATCCGCAGGATCAACGGCTTAGACAGCATAGAGGATGTAAAGAAGATTGTATTTGATGCGGATTATCTGGTACTTGGACTTGGCGATGTTTATCTTGGAGCTCCGGTTGCAACACCCGTTGATCCGAGACACCGTATGGTAACGACCAAATACAACCCGGCAAGACCATGGACACCGGAAAATGCAGTTGGAATCGGCGGCGCATACCTGTGTGTATATGGTATGGAGGGTCCTGGCGGTTATCAGTTTGTCGGACGTACCATTCAGATGTGGAATCCGTTAAAAGAGACAGAATATTTCAAACATGGAAAACCATGGCTGTTGGATTTCTTTGATCAGATCCGTTTCTATCCGGTCAGCGCAGAGGAAATCTTAAAAGACAGAGAAGATTTTCTTCGTGGCAGGTTCAAGATTAAGATAGAAGAGACAAGCTTCAACCTTGGAAAATATCAGGAGTTCTTAAAAGAGCATGAAGATACGATCCGTGTATTTAAAGACCATCAGGAAGCATCTTTTGAGGCAGAGCGGAAGATGTGGAAAGAAAAAGGACTTGACGAGTTTGATTCCGAGACACAGGATGCACCGGCAATCGTGGAAGAAACCGTACCGGACGGCTGTGAGGCAGCAAGAACCAATATTCCGGGAAGTGTATGGAAGGTATTAGTTGAGGACGGACAGAAGGTCAGAGAGGGGGACACTCTTGTGATCTTAGAGAGCATGAAAATGGAATTCCCGGTTACGGCAGAGTACAGCGGAACCATTGAAAAAGTATATTTAAAACCGGGCGAACAGGTAAATTCCGGACAGCTTGCGGCAAGTATCCGCGTGTAAAAGGAGAGTGATAAATATGAAATATTTCCCCAAAAAACTGACAATGACATGGATCAGAAACAGTTATAAAGAAGGATCACTTACTCCGGAGGAGCTTGCCGGCGAGATCGTGCGCCGGGCAGAAAAGTACAGGGATTATAATATCTGGATTGTCGCGCCGGATCTGAAACGGATGATGGGTTACATTGAAAAACTTCCAAAAGATATGGAATCACTTCCATTATGGGGTATCCCATTTGCAGTCAAGGACAACATTGATGTGGCGGGATCTCCTACGACAGCAGCGTGTCCGGATTATGCATATGATCCAAAAGAAGATGCAGCGGTTGTAAAAAAACTGATCGAGGCAGGTGCATTTCCGGTCGGGAAAACCAACTTAGACCAGTTTGCAACAGGTCTTGTCGGAATAAGAAGCCCTTATGGAGAAGTAAAAAACGCACTTGATCCAGAGCTGATCAGCGGTGGATCAAGTTCCGGTTCCGCAGTCTCTGTGGCACTTGGAATGGCAGCGTTCTCACTGGGAACAGATACCGCAGGTTCCGGCCGTGTACCGGCAGCATTAAACTGTCTGGTCGGCTACAAGCCGTCTCTCGGCGCCTGGTCGACCAAAGGAGTGGTTCCGGCATGCGCAAGCCTTGACTGTGTCACCGTGTTTGCAAACAGCCTGGAAGATGCAGAGAAAGTCAACCTTGCGGCACGCGGCGTGGATGAAGAGTGCTGCTGGTCAAGGGAGTACAAAGAGCCACTGCCAAAACTTCCGAAAAAAATCTGTCTGGCAAAAGACGGTGTGACATTTTACGGACCATATGAAGATATTTACAAAGCAAAATGGGAACAGGCGAAAAAGCGGATCGAGGATATGGGAATTACCGTGGAATATATCGATTACACGATGTTTTCAAAGGCAGCATCCATTCTTTATGACGGGCCCTGGGTGGCAGAGCGCTGGAAAGATCTCGGTGATTTCGTGGAGAGCCACCCGGGAAAAGTATTTCCGGTAACAGAAACAATTTTAAGGTCAGGCGATAAACCGGAGCACACGGCAAGAAAAGTATTCGAGGCGATGCACCAATTACAGGAATACCGGATACGGGCAAGACACATTTTAAAAGACGCCGTTCTCGTCATGCCGACGGCGGGCGGTACATTTAAAAGAGATGATGTCAGAAAAGATCCGATTTCCACAAACAGTCAGATGGGACTTTATACAAATCACTGTAACCTGCTTGATATGTGCGCCATAGCAGTGCCGGAAAATACAGCGGATACAGAGCTTCCATTTGGAATCACTATTTTCTCATTATCCGATCAGGAGGGCGAGATCCTTGGCACGGCGGAACAGTTTTTAAAGACACAGAGTATCCCGTTTGCGGTATGCGGACTGCACAAAAAAGGATTTCCATTGGAAAGCCAGCTGACAGAGCTTGGGGCTTCCTATCGGGAAAGTGTAAACACCGCACCACATTACAGGCTGTACCGTCTGGATACGGTACCGGAAAAACCGGGGATGGTGTATGACGATAAAAAAGGCGCTGCGATCGCAGTTGATATCTATGAACTGCCGGTTGTGAGTGTCGGAGCATTTTTAGGGCAGATCAGGAAACCACTCTGTATCGGGGATGTGGAATTATCCGATGGCAGGATCGTTAAAGGTTTTCTTTGTGAGGAATGCGGGTCTGCGGATGCAAAGGAGATCACCGATATCGGAACATATGAATTAGTATGATAGAAATAACACGAATAAATGGAGGAAACAAACATGAAGATGATAAAAGCGATTGTCAGACCGGAAAAATCAGAGGATGTACTTGATGCACTGCTTGCAGGCGGTTTTGCAGCAGCAACCAAAATGAGCGTGCTTGGACGTGGAAAACAGAAAGGTTTAAAAGTAGGTGACACCTATTATGATGAAATCCCCAAAGAATTGATCATGCTTGTTGTGGAAGATGGGGACGTGGATAAGGTACTGAAAGTGATCGTTGAAAATGCAAGAGTCGATAAAAACGGAACCTACGGAGATGGAAAAATTTTTGTCAGCGATGTGGAGCGTGCAATCACGATCAGCAGTGGAAAAGACGAGTTATAGGACGGAGGTGCCGCGATGAAAGAGGTAATGATTATATTAAGACCTAAAATGTATTTTCCGACAAAAGATGCCTTAGACCAGGCGGGATTTCATTCCATGACGATCCGTGAGATCATCGGGCGGGGAAAATGTCCGGTACATTACGATTATGATGAGGGCGCACCGGTAAAACACAGACTGGTCGCAAAAAGAATGATCGATATGTTTGTCAGGGATGAAGATTTACAGAAACTGATCGACACGGTTGTGGAGGTTAATAAGACGAATCATGCCGGAGACGGAAAAATTTTTGTACTTCCGGTTAATGATGCGATCCGCGTAAGAACCGGAGAAAAAGGAATCGAAGCGATCATGTAAGCGCAGTAAGAGGAAGAGGAGGACAACCATATGAAAAAAATTAAGAGAAGTATCAGTATTCTGCTCATTGCAATGATGGCACTTGCCATGTTAGGAGGATGTGGAAATAACAGCACATCAGGAAACAGTACAGCAAATGGTGATAGTGCAAAAGCGACGGAAAAGACCGCAGATGCAGGAGAGGCAAAAGGAACAGAGAGCAATCCGTTCATCCTTGGTGTCAGTCCGATGTCCGGCTGGTATGCATGGTATGGCGTGAAGGACACCGGTATTTTTGAACAGAATGGTGTCTATGTTGACCTCCAGTTCTTCCCGGTATACAGTGATTCCCTAACTGCATTCTATTCCGGACAGGTGGATGGTATCTGTATCGCAGCTTCCGATGCAGTAGCACCGGTCAATGAGGGTGTGGATTTTAAAGTTGTTTTAGTCAATGATAACTCCTACGGTGCAGATGGTATCGTGGTACAGGATGGAATTAACAGTATTGAAGATTTAAAGGGTAAGACAGTTGCAACTGAGGTTGGTACCTTAGAGCATATGTTTTTGCTGAAAATATTAGAAGAAAACAATATGACGGTCGATGATGTCAACTTTGTCAATATGACGATCAACGATGCAGGCCCGGCATTCATTGCGGGAAGTATCGATGCAGCAGTGCTCTGGGAGCCGACACTTTCCACAGCGATAGGTGCAGGTGGAAAACTTTTGTACAGCACAAAGGAAGAGCCTGGTTTGATCCCGGATACACTTGCGGTCAGACAGGAAGTGCTGGATTCAAGTTCCGATGCGGTACAGAAAATCGTCGATTCCTGGTTTGATGGTGTTGAAAAATTAAATGCAAGAGATGATGATTTCATTCAGGCAATCTGCGACGGTGCAGAACTTACCAGAGATGATTATATGACCATGTTAGACGGTGTTACTATTTTTGATAAGGCAAAGAATGAAGAAACTTTTAAAGACGGAGATGATTATACCTATCTTTCTTATACGTTACAGAAATCGGCGGAGTTCCTGTTATCAACCAAGATGATCGATGAGATCCCGGATGATTTAAGCTCTATTTTGGATGATACCTACATTAAGGGGGCAGAATAATGATTCGAATTAAGATAAGAAAGGAAATCGACAGAAAAAAATATCTATTGTTTGCAATACTTTCATTTGTCATTGTACTTGCTGCGTGGCTGATTGCAAGTGAGAGTGGTGCGATCAAGGAAATTTTTCTTCCGAAACCACAAAATGTGGTGAACTACTATATAGAGTCCATCAAGGATGGAAGCCTGCTTCAGAACACAGGCATTAGTATTTACCGTATCACTCTTGGTTTTGTCTATGCGGTTCTTTTAGGTGTTCCGATCGGTATTTTAGTTGGAACATTCAAAAAGGCAGAAGCATTTATCCGCCCACTGTGTGAGTTTGTCCGTTATATGCCGGTTCCGGCATTTGTACCTCTTATCATGGTATGGGTAGGAATCGAAGAAAGTGCGAAGATCACGGTCATTTTTATCGGTACATTTTTCCAGCTTGTATTAATGGTTGCGGATGATGCGCTTGCGGTACCGGATGATCTGATCAATGCCGGGTATACGTTAGGTTCAAACACTCCAAAGACGATCTTTAAGATCCTGATTCCGGCAATGATGCCAAGACTGATGGAAACACTGCGTATGATGATCGGCTGGGCGTGGACCTATTTGGTCAGCGCCGAACTGGTAGCTGCAAATACAGGACTTGGATACACAATCTTAAAATCGCAGCGTTTCTTAAAGACGGACGCTATTTTTGCCAACATTATTTTGATCGGTCTGCTTGGACTGATTACGGACCGTATTTTTGCATTTTTAAATAAAAAACTGTTTCCGTGGGCGGCTGCGTAAACCGTTAGAAAGGTAAGGTTTTAGCATATGGGATTTTTTAAGAAAAAAAAGAATATACTTCCGCCTTCGGAAGATCATATAGAGGCAAATCTTGCAAACAGTACCGTTTATGTCAGAGATCTGCAGAAAATATATCCATCTGCCAAGGGCGATGTCCAGGCGATGAAAGATGTGAATATCAATGTCATGGAAAATGAATTTGTTTCGATCGTAGGACCGTCCGGCTGTGGTAAATCCACTCTTTTGCGTATGATCGGCGGCCTTGACACTGCGACATCGGGAAAGATCGTCATTCAGGATCGTGACATTATAGGCCCTGGAGCGGATCGTGGCATGGTATTCCAGTCCTATACACTTTTTCCGTGGATGACAGTCGGAGATAACATTAAGTTCGGATTAAAACTGCGGAAAATGCCGGCGGACCAGCAGGAAGAGATTCTGAATAAATATTTAAAGATCATCAAACTGGAAAAATTCCGTGACAGTTATCCAAGGGAGCTTTCCGGTGGTATGAAACAGAGGGTTGCGATCGCGAGAGCACTGGCAAACAGCCCGGAGGTATTACTCATGGATGAACCGTTCTCTGCCTTAGACCCGCAGACCAAAGCGGACATGCAGCTTTTAATGCGCCAGATCTGGCAGGAGGAAAAGCCGACTGTTATTTTTGTCACACACGATATAGAGGAGGCAGTCTTTTTATCCAGCAAAATTTATGTGCTGACACAGAGACCGGGAACCGTAAAGGCAGAGGTTCCGGTATTGCTGCCGTATAATCGTGATCTGTCACTCAAAGATACGGATGAGTTCATTGAACTCCGCAGGAAGGTGAATCAATTAATTGAACATGAAAGCTTATCTTAGTATAACGCAGGATTTTCTTGTCAATTTTACGGAGTGGTTTTATAATGTGCTAATAAGAATCAGCATAATATTCCGAAAATGGAGAGAACGATGGCAGGAAAATTATATTTATGTGCAACGCCGATCGGCAATCTTGAAGATATCACGTACCGGGTGCTTCGTACATTAAAGGAAGTGGATCTGATCGCAGCGGAAGATACCAGAAATTCCATTAAGCTGTTGAATCATTTTGAGATCAAAACGCCGATGACGAGTTATCATGAGTACAATAAAATAGAAAAAGCCTATCAGCTTGTAGATAAACTGCGGGAAGGAAAAAATATTGCACTGATCACGGATGCGGGTACGCCGGGAATTTCGGATCCGGGCGAAGATTTAGTGCGCATCTGTTATGAGGAAGGGATCGAAGTGACTTCCCTGCCGGGAGCGGCGGCATGTATTACGGCGCTTACCATGTCAGGGCTTCCGACAAGACGTTTCGCATTTGAGGCGTTTTTACCGCGGGATAAAAAAGAGCGTGCCGCTATTTTACAGGAATTAAAAGACGAAACGCGCACGATCATCATTTATGAGGCGCCGCATCATCTGGTCAAAACATTAGAAGAACTGTATGATACGCTCGGAGACCGGCAGATCTCTATCTGCCGGGAACTCACAAAACGCTATGAGGAAAAGATGCGTACGACGTTGTCGGACAGCCTTGTCTATTATGGAGAAAATGAGCCGCGCGGAGAGTATGTGCTCGTGATTCATGGAAAAACCTTCGAGGAACTTGCCGAGGAGGCAAGAAAGTCCTGGGAGGATATGTCGTTAGAGGAACATATGCAGGTATATGAAAGCCAGGGGACACCGCGCAAAGAGGCGATGAAACTGGTGGCAAAAGACCGCGGCATGAGCAAACGGGATGTATATCAGGCACTGCTGAAGGAAGAGTAGATTCGTCACTTCTGGTAAAAATCTTTCAGATAATCCTTTACGATTTGAAACGGTGCCGGGCCGATCGAAAGCACTGCCTGATGAAATGAGATTTCATTATAATCACTGCCAAAGATTTCCTTTGCATAGTCCTTTAATTCCAGAAACTGCAGATAACCCACATAATAACGGAGATAATTTGCCGGTTCTGATATGATATAGCGGTAAATCTCTGCAATGGTGTACGGATCGCTGATCCCGTAATCGTTCCAGAATTTTATCGTATCGGCAAGCGACCAGCCGTCATAATGGATGCCGATATCGGTCGAGGCATAAAGGCTTAAAAGGGCAGACTGGTTTAAGGCGAGAAGCGTTGCGGCATCCTCCCTCAGCCCGGCATAATGATAGGACATCATCTCCACATAGGTCGCCCAGCCTTCCACATATCCCGGATAGTTTAAAATACTGCGTATCGCCGGCAGTCCGGACTGATAGGACATGATCGTCTGATACAGGTGGCCGGGAAAACCCTCATGGGCGAGCGTTGTGAAATACCGCATGGTGGATGCATCCGTTTTTGCATTGATATAGATTGAATTGGCATTGTAATCATCAATTGGTGCAGTGATATAATAAGCCGGTGCAAGATAATCTTCCATACATTCCTCAATAGGACTGACGGTGTAAGAGACATCCGGAGCCTTTGGGAAATCTGCCTGCATCTGTTCTTTCAACTGTTCTAAAACAGAGGCGGGTTCTGCATAGGAAAGAGAAGCTTTCTGTGCATCTTTCCAGAGAGAGGGATTTGAATCCGTCAGGGCGGCCGCTTCACTTAGATCAGAAAGTCTTTTCTGACCGATCATAGTCTGTATATCCGCAATCGAATCCGCACAGCCGGTATTTTCGTAGACGAGATATTCGTAATAATCTCTGCCGTGTTTCAGATAACAGAGCCCTTTTTCATTTTTTCCGCTGCCAAGCAGGCTGGTTAAGGAAGATGCCAGTGAAGTATAGGCAGGGAAAATCACTTCTTTTACAATCTTTTCATTTTGTTTTTTATAGGCGGTCTTCTGTTCATCTGACAGATCCTTAAAAGCATCCACTTTTTTATTGAAAGTTAAGATCAGATAATGATCGTCCCCATCGTCTGCAAAACGGGAACACTGTTCGATCACACTTTTACAGATGGCATCGGACATAAAGAGCCCGGCGGCAGCTTTTTGTTTTTCAAAAGCAATGATCTGGTTAAAATAGGAACCGGTCAGGGGCAGCAGTTTCAGGTAAGTTTTGATGTCATCTTCGGAGGAAAAACGATACTCTTCATAAAGTACTGGAAGCTGTGCCTGAGTGCCGGAGGAAGGGTTTAAGTATTCTTCATAAAGTGAAAAATCAGTCCCCTTTTGCTCCATGGCAAGGTAATCCGACAAAATATCGTAAGTCAGCTGCCGGGGTTTGGAAAGTTTTTCGCGGTCAAAACGTTTTAGGGCGGCAGTCGTGTTTTCCAGGGCTGCACGGTTTTCCTTTGATGCCTGACTGGAAATACTGCCAAGTGAAATTGGAACTTCTGTGATTCCGTAAGATTCCGGGGAGGAGAGGGAAAAATGAAGGTTTATGGTATTCTGGGCAGCCTCCGAGCGGAAAAGCTGCAGTAAAAACTCGTCAAAGGCATTCGCGGATGAGCTGTCTGTGCGTTGATTGTCATTATCAGTGGATTCAGAAGAAACGGAATCTGCCTGATCCGGTTCATATCCGGAAGAGATACGGGCAGACTGATCCGGAGCATGCCTGGAGAAAGCGCATCCGTCTGAGAAAACTGTGGGGAAAACGACCAGCAAAATGAGAAAAAGTGTGGATATCCGGCTTAAGCGTGGAAATTTGTGAAAAATATCAGAAAACCATATCAAGATAAAATACCTCAGTTCAAAAATCCAGGTGTTAGTGATATATATGTTGACATTTAGAAAAAATAACTGAAAAAGTTCTATATGAATAATGGTACATATATGGCGATATATAGAAATAAAATAAAAGAAAAACCGGAGAGGTACATATGAATTATCTCTGGGCATTTATGATCTTGACAGGCGTTGTATTTGCCGCATTTCACGGCACACTTCCGGCGGTTACGCAGGCAGCGCTTGACTCGGCAAAAGAGGCGGTAACACTCTGTATTACCATGATGGGAGTGATGTCTTTCTGGGTTGGACTGATGAAAATCGCTGAAAAAACAGGTATCATTGCAGGATTGTCAAGGCGTCTTGCGCCGGTGCTGCATTTTCTGTTCCCGGATATTCCAAAAGATCATCCGGCAAATAAATATATTGCCACCAATATGATTGCAAATATATTCGGACTGGGATGGGCAGCAACACCAGCCGGATTAAAAGCGATGGAGGCGCTGGCGGAATTAGAAAAAGAGCGTGGAAAGAAAGCATTTTCAGATGGCACAGTAAAAAAAGGGGAGCGGACCGCCAGCAACGAGATGTGTGATTTTTTGATCATCAATATTTCATCCCTTCAGATCATACCGGTAAACATTATTGCCTACCGCAGCCAGTATGGAAGTGTGAATCCGGCGCAGATCGTCGGTCCGGCACTGATCGCAACGACATGCAGTACACTGACTGCGATTATTTTTTGTAAAATCAGACAAAATATTTACAAAATCTGACAAATAATTCGTTGTACTATTTGATAAAAGACATTATAATGAGAATAGATTTATGTGTAAGACAAATCCTCAGAGAAAGTGAGGGATACCAATGAAAAAAAATAAGATCTTGATTGTAGATGATAATAAGCTCAACAGGCAGTCCCTGGCTGATATTTTCCGTAAAGCTTATCAGATCGTAGAGTCAGAAGACGGGAAAAAGGCACTGGAGTATCTGAAAAAGGATAAAGGACTTTCGGTAGCGGCAATTATACTGGATCTTATTATGCCTGTAATGGATGGATTTGCTTTCCTGGAGGAATTCAAAAAACACAGCGAATATAAGTATATTCCGATCGTCATTGCGACAACGGAAGACAATGTGGAAAATGAAAAACGCTGTCTGGAGTATGGGGTATGGGATTTTATACCGAAGTCATTCCACCGGGAGATCATCTGGTTTCGTGTCATGAACGCTATCAAAAGGAGCAAACAGCACTTTTTAGAGTATGATTCCCTGACAGGAATTTATAACCGTCAGATGTTTTACCAGAAGACGAGGGAGATGCTAGATGACAGTAAGGATCAGACATTTGCATTTATCCGGCTGGATATTGACCGGTTTAAAATGATCAATTCTTTCTATGGTGCGGCAGAAGGAGACCGTCTGTTAAGATGTATGGCGCACAATATCTGCGGTGTACTCAGTGCATATAAGACGTATACTTATGGCAGATTAAATTCCGATGTTTTTGGAATCTGTGTTGCGGTAGAAAAAGAACAGGATGCACTGCTGATCGCCCAGAAGATCCGGGAACAGGTGAAGAAAAACGGGGAGCTGCGCTGTTATCTTGAGACGTCGGCGGGATGTTATATCATCCGGGACAAGGAGATGGAGGTATCGGCAATCTATGAGCATGCTGTAATTGCGGCACAGGAATGCAAGGGGCAGTATATGCATCATGAGGCACTCTACACGGAACAGATGGGAAAAGAGATGCAGCGGGAGCAGCAGATCATAAACGAAATGGATACGGCACTTGAGGAAAAACAGTTTGTCGTTTATTTTCAGCCGAAGTATGAGTTAGATGGTTATACGCCGCGTGGCGCGGAAGCACTTGTACGCTGGAAAAAACCGGATGGGACGATGGTTTCACCGGGAGAGTTTATACCTGTTTTCGAGAAGAATGGTTTTATTATAAAACTTGATTATTATGTGTGGGATCAGGTCTGCCAGCTTATTGCCACGGCGTTAAGAGCAGGACGTAAGCCGGATCCGATCTCGGTGAATGTTTCCCGTGTCAACCTTTATAATCCAAATTTTTTAGAGTCACTGGTCAATCTTGTGGAAAAATACCGGATACCACCGGAGTACCTGCACTTAGAACTGACGGAGAGTGTTTTTTCCGATACGGAAAATGTCATCTTAAATGCGGTGAATTATCTGCACAAGGCAGGATTTACAATTCTGATGGATGATTTTGGAAGCGGATATTCATCTTTGAACGTGTTAAAGGACATTGATCTGGATGTGCTGAAAATTGATATGAAGTTTCTTTCCAAAGGCAAAGATGATGGGCGCGGAGAAAAGATCTTAGCGGCAGTTATCCAGATGGCAAAAGCGCTGGATATGCCGGTCATTGCAGAAGGCGTTGAAGAAAAGAAACAGGTACAGATGCTAAAGAGACTTGGCTGTAATTATATTCAGGGATATTATTTCGCAAAACCGATGCCGCAGGAGGATTATGAACGGCTGGCGCGAAAATCGCATGAATAATGTGAATCGTTGATACATATAATAAACTAACAGCAGCTTCGGGAAGTGTCCTATGCAGATAATGATGTTTTTATCCGATATCATGATACCACTTCTGATTTTTTTGATTATCGGATATGGGCTGTTGTGCAGGCACAATATCTACGAAGAGTTTATCGAGGGAGCGAAAGACGGATTTGAAACAGTCATAGGGATCATGCCAACACTGATCGGACTGATGGTTGCTGTTGGAATCCTGCGTGCGTCCGGATTTCTGGAATGTTTTTCAAATGTATGTGCTATTTTCACAGAAAAGATCGGATTCCCGTCCGAACTGCTTCCACTTGCTGTTGTGAAAATGTTTTCATCTTCGGCGGCAACAGGTTTGCTTTTAGATATTTATAAGGAGTATGGGACGGATTCGCTGCTTGGGCGGATGGCGTCGATCATGCTCGGAAGCACGGAGACAATTTTTTACACCATGTCTGTTTACTTTATGAGTGTAAAAATCAAAAAGAGCCGCTATACGCTTGCAGGGGCGCTGGCTGCCACGGCAGCCGGAATGGCGGCGAGCGTAGTGCTGGCGGGGATGATGGGATATTGATCTGTAATTATTTGACAATGGGAAAGATAAGGTCTATAATAAAATTATGTAAACAAACAGAGCACATGTTCTGTTGCAATAGCGCGGGATGGAGCAGTCTGGAAGCTCGTCGGGCTCATAACCCGAAGGTCACAGGTTCAAATCCTGTTCCCGCAACTAAAAAACAGTAGTTTAGAGCTGCAGAAGGCAGATTGCTAGACTACTGTTTTTTGATGATAAAATTTAGCAGTATCGTGGGTGGCAAACCTTGAAAATGCATCGAAAATATACTAAAATTATGCATGTTAAAGATATATTACAAAAGGGAAGGTGAACGGTTATGCAAAAGCTGAAAGACATGAAGATAAAAAAGCGGTTAAATACCGGATTTAAAATGGTAACAGGCATTGCGACGATCGCAGCAGTGCTTGGAATTATTGCAATGCTGGTCGCGTCTGGCCGATATGAATATGCGATGACTAATTATGGATTCTCGCAGGGAGATATCGGTAAGGCAATGGTTACATTTTCAGAGACGAGAAGCGCCCTGCGTGCTGTTGTTGGATATGATGAGGAGGACATGATCGAGGCACAGGTATCGCTGCATGATCAGAAAAAGGAAGCCTTTGAAACATATCTGAAAGACATAGAAAGTACCATGGTTTTCCCACAGGCAAAAGAGGCATATAATACGTTAGTTACGGATCTGGACGGCTATTGGGATATTGATGCAGAAGTTTTAGAGCTTGCAACATCATCTTCGGATGATGGTTATTTAAAAGCACAGGAAATCGACACCGGTGAACTCTCACCACAGTATGACAAAATTTATCAGGATCTGGCAACACTGATGGATCTGAATGTACAAAAGGGTGATGCATCAAAGGCATCATTACATAATATGGAGCTCATATTTATGATCGTGATCATAGCGGTGATCGTGGTCTGTATTGTGATTTCCATCCGTATCGGAAATACGATGGCTGTAGATATAGAAAAGCCTCTGACAGCTTTGGCAGAACGTCTGAAATCATTTGCAGAAGGTGATCTTGACAGCCCGTTCCCGGAGAGCGAGGCAGATGACGAGATCAAAGAGATGATCTTAGAAGCGGAACAGATGGCGCATAATCTGAACCTGATTATTACGGATGCAGGGGAGCTGTTAGGAGAAATGGCGGCTGGTAATTATGCTGTCGGAACCAGGATCGAAGATAAATATGTCGGAAAATTTGTAGCCTTAAAAGATGCCATGAGAAAGATGAACCGTCAGATGAACAGTACGTTACAGCAGGTTGAAGATGCTTCAAAACAGGTTTCTGCTGGTTCTGAAAATCTGGCAGAATCTGCACAGGCACTGGCAGAAGGGGCAACAGACCAGGCAGGTTCCGTGGAAGAACTGACGGCAACGATCACGAACATTACGGACAATGTCAATGCCACGGCAGAAAAGCTTGAGGCATCACACCAGAAAGCAAGCCAGTATGCAAAGCAGGCAGATAACAGCCGCGAACAGATGACGGCTTTGACGGATGCTATGGGACGGATCAATGAGACATCAACCAAAATCGAAAATATTATTTCTGATATCGAAGATATTGCAAGCCAGACGAATCTGTTATCCTTAAATGCAGCGATCGAAGCTGCCCGTGCAGGGGAAGCGGGAAAAGGATTTGCGGTTGTTGCGGACCAGATCAGGAAACTGGCAGAGCAGAGTGCGCAGTCAGCAGTTGATACCCGCCAGCTGATCGAAGGTTCCCTGCAGGAGATCGCAGAGGGGAATAAGGCGGCAGAAAGCGCTTCTGCGGCATTAGAGGAAGTAGTTGAAGGAATCAAAGAGATCGCTGAGGAATCAAAGATGTTAAGCGAACAGTCGGCAGAGCAGGCAAGAGCGATGGAACAGGCAGAATCAGGGGTAAACCAGATCTCAGAGGTGGTTCAGTCAAATTCTGCAGCAGCACAGGAATCATCTGCAACCAGTGAGGAGCTGTCTGCACAGGCAGTGTCTTTAAATGAACTGGTGGGACAGTTTGTCCTGAGAAAGGATTGATCATGTCAAATATAGAAAAGTTCTTAGAAATGGTACAGGAGTCAGATAATATTGTATTTTTCGGGGGAGCAGGTGTTTCTACCGAAAGTGGCATCCCTGACTTCAGGAGTGTGGATGGACTCTATAATCAGAAATATGATTATCCACCGGAGACGATATTAAGTCATACCTTTTATATGAGACATACAGAAGAATTTTACCGTTTTTACCGTGATAAGATGCTATGTCTTGATGCAAAACCAAATGTGACACACCAGAAACTTGCAGAGTTAGAGGCTGCGGGCAAGGTAAAAGCCGTCATCACACAGAACATTGACGGACTGCATCAGATGGCAGGAAGCAGGCGTGTTTTAGAGCTGCATGGCAGCGTGCATCGCAATTACTGTCAGAAGTGTGGAAAAGGATTTGATGCAGAATATATTTTAAAATCTGGTACAGAGATTCCGCTGTGTGATGCGTGTGGAGGTAAGATCAAACCGGATGTGGTGCTTTATGAAGAGGGATTGAACCAGCAGACCTTAGAGGATGCTGTATTTTATATCAGCCATGCAGATGTGCTTATCATTGGTGGAACTTCGCTGGCAGTATATCCGGCTGCAGGATTGATCGACTATTACCGGGGAAACAAGCTGGTGCTTATCAATAAATCTACAACACCGATGGATGGCAGAGCAGATCTTTTAATCCAGGCAGGGCTTGGTGAAGTGTTTTCACAGATCCGGTAAACAGAGTAAGTACTATTTTAAACGTCTAAAAAGGAGAATGTATGCGTTTACTGATAAAACAGAGAGTGTTTTCATGGTCAGATACTTATGATGTCTATGATGAGGAGGGCAATGTACGGTATTTTGTCAGGGCAGAGGTGTTTGCACTTGGACATCAGATCCATGTCTATGATGCGGCACATGTTGAGGTTGGAATGATCCGTCAGAAGCTGTTTAATCTTCTTCCGGTCTTTGAAATTGAAACAGGTGGGATCAAAAGAGGACAGATCGAAAAACAGTTTACCCTGTTCCGGCCGAAATATGATATTGATTTTAATGGATGGCGTGTGGAGGGAGATTTCCTTGGCTGGGATTATGATGTATATTCCGGCTGCAGTTCCATTATTCATATTTCAAAACAATTACTCCACTGGGGTGATACGTATGTGATCGATTTTACCAATCCGGGCGATGAACTGCTTGGAATGATGCTTGTGATCGCAATTGATGCAGCAAATTGCTCGCAGAATAAATAGTATAGGAGAATAGAGAGGATTTATGGATAAATATGAAGTTGGTGATGTGGTGCGGTTGAAAAAGCAGCATCCGTGCGGCAGTAGTGAATGGGAGATCCTGCGCGTGGGTGCAGATTTCAGGTTGAAATGCTTAGGCTGCGGGCACCAGATCATGATCGCAAGAAAACTTGTGGAGAAAAATACCAGAGAAATCCGCAAAAAGGAAGCTGAGCAAGGAAGCTGAGTAAAAAGTTCTTGCAAACTATTGATTTTTATGATAAAATATATCTTCGTGATATATTATTAAATTCCTTGCTCACTCATATAAGAGCGGGCCAGAGACCAAAAGGAGGAAAATTCGCATGAATAAGTATGAATTAGCACTTGTTGTTAGTGCAAAGATCGAAGACGATGCGAGAACAGCTACCGTAGAAAAGGCAAAAGAGTACATCACTCGTGCCGGTGGTAACGTAACAGAAGTAGAAGAGGCTGGTAAGAAGAAATTAGCATATGAGATCCAGAAGATGTCAGAAGCTTTCTATTATTTCATCCAGTTCGACGCTGCATCTACTGTTCCGGCAGAAGTTGAGCGCGATGTCCGCATCATGGACAATGTTCTTCGTTTCTTAGTAGTAAGAAAAGACGAGAAATAAGATTCTTTGAACTGACAACGGTTTGTTTGATAGAAGAGAGGAATCGTATATGAACAAAGTTATTCTTATGGGAAGATTAACCAGAGACGCAGAGATCCGTTATTCTCAGGGCGAGAGTGCTACTGCGATCGCAAGATTTTCACTTGCAGTAGATCGCCGTTTCCGCCGTGACGGAGATGATCAGAATACAGATTTTATCAACTGTGTTGCATTTGGCAGAACAGCAGAGTTTTTGGAGAGATTCGGACGTAAGGGAACAAAATTCGTTCTGGAAGGTCGTATTCAGACTGGCAGTTACACCAACAAAGACGGGCAGCGTGTTTACACGACGGACGTTGTTGCTGAGAACGTAGAGTTTGCAGAAAGCAAGAATGCCAGCGGCGGTGGAGATAACTCCGGTTTTAACCCTTCCGACAGACCGTCACCGAGCAGTGCAGCAGGTGATGGCTTCATGAATATTCCGGATGGAATTGATGAAGAGTTACCATTTAACTAATGGAAATCGTGATGTGGGTTCACATAGCGGTTTACGATAACAACAGGAGGTAATTATCATGGCTTTCAATAAAGCAGCAGACAAAGATGGCGCACCAATGAAGAGACGCCCAATGCATAGAAGAAAAAAAGTTTGCGTTTTCTGTGGAAAAGATAACGTAATCGATTACAAAGATACAAACAAATTAAAGAGATACATCTCTGAGAGAGGAAAAATCCTTCCTCGTCGTATCACAGGCAACTGTGCAAAACATCAGAGAGCTCTTACAGTAGCTATCAAGAGAGCTCGTCACGTTGCATTAATGCCGTACGTATGCGAATAAATTCGCAGCGAATAAATTCGTAGCGAGTAAACTCATAGTGAATAACAATATGTGATGAATAAAACACCGTGCAGACGTTTGAAACGCTGGCACGGTGTTTTTTGGTGCGCCTTGCGGCGCACGTCACTAATGGATGAAAGTTCCTAATCCGCCCTAGTAGTGGGAAGGATACAGCCATAAAATTACATTAAACAAGACACAGGCTGGAATGAAAAAAGGTGAAACCCTTACATTGAAGGCTGTTGTCGCACCGGAAAAAGCAACAAATAAAGGTATCAAGTGGTCTTCATCCAATACAAAAGTTGCTGCCGTTGACAAAAACGGAAAAGTAAAAGCACTGCAAAACGGAACTGCCACGATCAAAGCGACAGCAAAAGACGGCAGTGGTGTGAGTGCTTCCTGTAAGATCACAGTAGGTTATAAGATCACTTATAAACTGGGTAAAGGAAAAAATAATGACCAGAATCCGGAATATTATTACAACCAGAAAGTAAACTTAAAGGCAGCTTCAAAGAAAGGTTATGCATTTAAAGGCTGGTATACAGACAGCAAGTACACAAAGAAAATCACAACGATCGCAAAGAACAGTAAAAAGAACATTACTGTATATGCAAAATGGGAAAAAGTCGTTGTGAAAAAGGGAGCTGTAAAGAAAGAGACAGTGACAGGAACATCAAAAACCTTAAGCAAACTTTCAAAAGGCAAGACTTATTATGTCAAAGTGCGTGCCTATAAGAAAGATTCCACAGGCGCAAAGGTTTATGGAAGTTTCAGCAGTGTGAAGAAGGTAAAGATCAGTAAGTAGCCCAAAAAGTAAATTTATAATATATGTCATGTGGTAAAAACATGATAGAAAGTGGAGAATTTTGTTTTTTGCAGGATTCTCCACTTTTTTAACTCATGATAATGGATGTCGGCAGAGAGTGTATTCTATTATCTGTCCGGTTTTTTTCTATAAAAATTCCTCTATTTTTAATATTTTCTTCTGCTAACATAAATTTGTAACGGTAGAAAATATATAAAAGGAGGAGAACGGGGTTTGAAACGAAATTGGAAAGCAGGGGTATGCGCAGCCTTGTGCAGTGCTATGGTCTTTACCGGGATAGGACCGGTGCTGACACCATATCTTGAAAATGCAGTTGTCTATGCAGATGAAAACGAAAATTCAGGGGTAAAAAAAGTTTTTACTGCAGATCAGCTGAAAGTGGCATGGGGAGACGCGGATTATGAACTCGCAGATGGACAGTGGAAATTGTCTTTTGCAAAACAGTATAATCAGGTGAAATGGACGTTGCCGGAGAGTATCGAAATGTCACAGGTGAATGCTGTTACATTTCAGGTGGCGGATCAGAAAGTACCGATCAGTCTGAAAGTATACAACGGTGGAGATGATGCAACAGCAGCTAATACACAGTACGGATTAAGCGGACAGACGGAGTATACGATAAATCCATCGGGGGATGGCACTATTGATGCAGTCGGAATCATGATAACGGAAGATAAACCGGAAAATGCAACGGTAAGTCTTGTGAGCGTGACCTTTGAACTGAAAGCAGGAGCAGGCGATGCAAAACTGGGGGATAATATTATAAAAAACGGTGATTTTGCAGCGTCCGAAGCGGCGGAGTCATGGAACAGTGCAGCCGGAGAATCGGTTGTTTCAGTTGCAGCAGAGGAAGAAGAAATCGCAGATTCCGGTCTTAAAACATACGGTGTACTTACACGTAATCAGGAAACTGCCACCCCTGGGGATTGTTTTTCGCAGGATATCACGGATGCGGTTGAAAAAGGGGAAACATACAAATTCTCATTCTGGGCGAAATTGTCCGATGATTACAAAGATGCTCCGGAAGAGCAGAGAAATGTGGAGTTTGCACCATTCTATGTTTCCGGTGGTGAGGCAACATATCTTGGAAGTTATTCAGCAGGTATTTTGTCAGGAGACTGTACAAAGACATTAAAAGCTGGAGAATGGACAAAATATGAGGGAACTTTCAAAATACCGAAAGCTGCAGATCAGGTGGTCATCCGTATTATAGAACAGGGAACCAACTATGGACAGGGCGATTGCGTAAAAGGGACTTACTATGTGACCGGTGTGTCCATGAATAAGATTGAAAGAGAAAAGCCATCTATTGAGAAGGACATCCCGGACTGGAAAGAAAGTGTGAAAGCTGCTTTAGGCAATGATGTAGTTGCCGGCACAGCAGTGACCGGTGATGAGATCAATGATGATACGCTGATGGAACTGGTGGAAAAACACTTTAATGCGGTTACATTTGGAAACGAATTAAAACCGGATGCATTGTTCAACTATCAGTTAGAGGATAAAGTCAACACAAAGACGATCCAATTTAAAGGACAGGATCTTGAAGTCCCGGTCGTAAATGAAGCCGGTGACAGCTTGGACTTTTCACGTGCAGATAAATTAATAAATAAAATCTGTGAGTGGAATAATGAAAATCCGGATAACAAAATCCGTATCCGTGGTCATGTCCTTGTATGGCATTCCCAGACACAGGAATGGTTTTTCCATGAAAATTATGATAAAACCAAACCTTATGTGGACAAAGAGACCATGAACCGCCGTCTTGAATGGTTTATTTCAAGTGTCTTTGACCATTACTTCGGGGAAGCTGCAAATGGAAAATATGACGGATTATTTTATGGCTGGGATGTTGTAAATGAGGCTGTCATTGGAAACTCTTACCGTACAGATACCGTGAGTGCAGCGGAAAGTCTCGATGAGATCCGTCATGGAAATAATTCAAGCTGGTGGCATGTATATAAGAGCAACGAATTTATCATCAATGCCTTCAGATATGCAAACCAGTATGCACCGAAAAATGTAGAGCTTTATTACAACGATTTTGGTGAGACGGATAATACAAAATGTGAGGGTATTGTAAAACTCATCAATGATGTAAAGGCTGCCGATGGAACCAGACTGGATGCATTTGGCATGCAGGCACATTACAGTGTGGATAGTTTTTCTGCCACGCAGTTTAAAACAGTGGCTGAAAAATATGCAAAAGCTGCAGGAAAAGTACAGCTTACAGAGCTTGATTTTAAATCAAGTGCATCTTATACATCAGGTATGGCAACAAAAGAGAGCGAGTATACTAAAATTGCATATTGCCATAAACAGTTATTCGATGCGATCAAAGGCTTAAAAGCAGATGGTTCGAACGTTTCCGGATTGACCGTATGGGGGGTCATCGAGCCAAATTCATGGTTACATGAACAGTCCGGTGTTGGTGGTGGTGCAGACGGCTCTGCGCAGTGCCCATTGCTTTTTGATGGAAATTATAAAGCAAAACCTGCGTACTGGGCGTATGTAGATGCATCCAGACTCCAGCCGTCAATTCAGGATGTAGTTGCTGCAGAGAAAAAAGGTGATGCAGTGACAGGAAAGACATACAGTATCATGCAGAATGATATCACGGCTTCCTTTATTTCGATGTGGGATAAAGATGGTCTTACCGTGCAGGTTACGGTAGAAGATGCCGTAAAAGATGATAATGATGCAGTTGCTGTTTATGTGGATTCTGCAAATTCCGGAAAAGATGACATCACACCAGTGACCGTAACGGTAAAAAGAAGCGAGGCAGCAGAAGTAGAAAATGGTTATCAGGCAACCATAAAGGTACCGTTATCAGGACTTTCCGTTGCAAAAGTGATCGGAATGGATGTTGTGGTCACAAATGGGGATAAAACAGCCGCATTTAATGATTTGACAGGAAAACAGGGAACAAGCAGTAAATATTACGCGAAAGTAACGATGAAACCAGGGGTGGAGAAAGCTGCCTATGGTACAGTTACCGTAGACGGAGATAAAGATACGGTATGGGATAATGCCGGAACTATTCCGATTACGATCAATCTCGGCTCCAATGTTTCTGCAAATGCGAAGTTACTCTGGGATAAAGACAATTTTTATGTATATGCCGAGATCAAAGATCCTGTCCTCAATAATACCAACGGTGATGCATGGGAGCAGGATTCCTTAGAAGTATTTATCGACGAAAATAATGGAAAATCCAACTCTTATGAAGACGATGACAAGCAGTACAGGATCAGTTATGTAAATGATCACTCATTTAATGGCAAAAAGTGCCTTGAAGAGAATATGAAGTCTGTGGCAAAAATAACTTCTGACGGATATGTTGTTGAAGCGTCATTTAAATGGACGGATATCACACCAAAAGCCGGAGATGAGATCGGACTTGAATTTCAGATCAATGATGCTGATGCAAGTGGCAAAAGAATTGGTACATTGAGCTGGAACGATGAAACAGGAATGGGATGGTCTAAGCCGGAAGTATTTGGTACTGTAAAACTTGGAGAAATTAAAAATGCTCCGGAGAAAGATACAGAAAAGAAACCGGAAACAGAGAAGAAAGAAGTAAAAGTTAAAAAAATCACGTTAAATAAAACAAAAGCCGGAATGAAAAAAGGTGCAACGCTTACATTAAAGGCTGTTGTTTCACCATCTGATGCAGATATTAAAGACGTTAAGTGGACATCTTCCAACAAAAAAGCTGCGACTGTTGATAAGCATGGAAAAGTAAAAGCATTGAAAAATGGTGTGACCACGATCACGGCAACGGCAAAAGATGGAAGCAGAGTAAGTGCGTCATGTAAGATCACGGTAGGTTATAAAATTACCTATAAGTTAGGAAAAGGTAAAAACAGCAGCAAAAACCCGGAATATTATTACAATGAAAAGGTAAATTTAAAATCTGCTTCCAAAAAGGGATATGTCTTTAAGGGCTGGTATACAGACAGCAAGTATACAAAGAGAATTAAAACAATCTCAAAGAGCAGCAAAAAGAATCTTACTTTATATGCGAAATGGCAGAAAGTGACCGTAAAGAAATCTGCAATTAAGAAAATGAAAGCTGTTTCGGGAAGAAAAGCAAAAGTTACAGTCCAGAAAGTGGAAGGTGCAGCCGGATATCAGATCGTTTATTCTACGGATAAGCAATTCAAAAAGAATGTAAAGAAAGTAACAATATCAGGCACATCAAAAACACTTGGAAAATTGGCAAAAGGCAAGACATATTATGTAAAAGTACGTGCTTATAAGAAAGATTCCACAGGAGCAAAAGTTTATGGAAGTTTCAGCAGTGCAAAGAAGATAAAGATCAGTAAGTAGTTCCCAAATAAATTTAATATACCCGTCATACAGTAAAATGTGTGGCACACCGGAAAGAGGATTTTGCAACTAAGTTGTGAGGTCCTCTTTTTGCTTTGCATGATAGGTGTGTGTTTTTCCAGTACCATAAACAGGAATCGGAATTGATAAAATTTAAAATGTCAACCGGTTAACATAAAACACAAGGCTTTAATAGTCCTTTCTGCCCATAAATGATTAAAAATGCAAAATATATGTTGTGAATATGTACAAAAACAGAAGTGATTATTTGATTATAACTGACAAATCGTATGTCAACCGGTTGACATACAAAAAGAGCAGTGTTAAAGTAAGGGCACAGTAAGGACAGCAATGACGGACAGAAAAAGAATTAGTAAGTTTGGGAACGGGAACCTATCATATTTTAGATTCATGAAAGAGTGGAGGAAAAACAATGAAAGCAAAAAAAGTGGTAGCAGTATTCATGACAGCAGCAATGACAATGGGGATGTTAGCAGGCTGCGGAAGCAACAACAGCACAGGTACAGCAAATGCAGGCAGCAATAGCGCAGAGAGCAAAAGTGATGCCGGTGAGAGCACAGATGCAGCAGGAACAGAGAGTGCCGGAAGCACTGATACATCAGATCTGGCAGGAACACAGATCACCATGTTAAACAGTAAAGGTGAGATCCAGACAGCACTTGAAGATATGGCAGAGGCGTTTAAAGAAGATACAGGAATCGAGCTTGAAGTTCAGGCATGTGGAACTGGCGAATCTCCATATACAAGAGTTACAAGCGCATACAACTCAGGAACAGCACCGACGATGGCGATCTTAGATACCACCGACGTTGTTGCACTTGCTTCCCAGTATGCAGTTGATCTCTCCGATGAAGAGTGGGTAAAAGAGTGTGTAAACCAGACCACACAGGTTGACGGAAAGATATACAGCTTCCCATTCTGTGTTGAGGGACGTGGAATCATTTACAATAAAACAGCGATCGAGGATACTTTAGGAGAAGAGTTTGATCCATCCACCATCAATTCCTACGATGCATTAAAGGAACTGCTTGAAAACCTTCGTGCAGGCGGTATGGAGAATCCGGTCGTTATCTCCAAAGAGGACTGGTCATTAGGCGCACATCAGCTTGGATTTATCTATGATTCCTACGACGGAACCACAGAGGGAAGTGCCAAAGTGATCGATGAGTTAAAAGCAGGCACATTAAAAGCAGAGGATTATGACAGATTCAACGAGTTCATGGATACTTTTGATCTGTTAAGCCAGTACAACATCAACGGAGAGGATCCTTTAGGTGCTCTTTATGATCAGGATCCGATCTTCTTAGCTGACGGTGATGCCGCTCTCTGGATCAATGGATGCTGGGCTTGGCCAAACTTAAAAGAGGCAGGCGCTTCCGACAGTGACGAGTATGGATTCCTTCCATATATTTTAGGAAATGATACTTCTGATTTTGCAAACAACGGTATTCAGGCAAGCGCAAGCAAACAGTTAATGATCGATGCAGAGCAGTCCACACCGGAGCAGCAGGAGGCGGCAAAGGCATTTGTCAACTGGCTGGTATACTCTGACAACGGACAGAAAATGTTAGTAGAAGACGCAGCAGTGATCCCGGCATGCAAAAACAATACTTATGAAGCATTAGATCCGCTTGGAAAAGACATTCAGGCAAAAATGGCAGCAGGCAACACCTATTCATCCAGCTTTATCGCACCTTCTGACCACTGGAGCGTACTTGGAGCTTCCATGCAGAAATATCTTGGCGGACAGTGTACAAGAGATGATCTTGCAGCAGACATCGACAACTACTGGACATCACAGAATTAATCGTATCTAAAGAATAGAAACAAAAACATCTGAGTGTGACCGTACGGATCACAGCCATATATCATCTCTGCGGGAATGCCATCTGAAAAAGCATGATGGCAGTTTCCGTGGGGATATCAGAAAGGAATTAGGGTTATGGGTAGAAAAACGGGAGAAAAAATTAAAAATCTATGTATCTTTGCACTGCCGGGATGTCTGATTTTCTGTGCAGTTGTTATACTGCCTTTCCTGTATGGTTTTTACCTGACACTGACCAATTGGGATGGAGTCAGCAAAGTAAAAAATATTATCGGCGTGCAGAATTATATTTCCGTATTTAAAGATACGGCATTCTGGTCCTCTATGGGACTCACTTTAAAATATGTACTTTTATCGGTAATCTTAGTCAATGCAGTGGCATTCCTTTTAGCATATGCACTGACAAACGGAATCAAAGGCCAGAAATTTTTCCGTGCCGGTTTCTTTACACCGAATTTGATCGGTGGTGTCGTACTTGGATTTATCTGGCAGTTCGTATTTTCAAGAGTGCTTGTGAACATGGGAAAGAGCACAGGCTGGGGATTATTTTCCACTTCCTGGTTAGCAGATCCGAATAAAGCATTCTGGTCCATGGTGATCGTTACAGTTTGGCAATTATCCGGTTATATGATGTTGATTTACATCGCCGGTTTCACAGGGCTGTCCACAGATGTGCTTGAGGCAGCCAGCATAGATGGGGCAACAGGTCTCCAGAAAATGAAGAGCATTATCTTACCGCTGATGGTGCCGTCGTTTGTTATCTGCCTGTTTCTTACCTTATCGAGAGCGTTCATGGTTTATGATGTAAACCTGACATTGACAGGCGGTGAGCCTTACGGTTCCACCAGACTGGTTGCGATGCATGTCTATGAAAAGGCATTCACATCCAGAAATTATGGTGTAGGCCAGGCTGAAGCACTGATCTTATTTATCATTGTTGCATGTATCAGCGGTGCACAGATCTATATCGGAAAGAAGAAGGAGGTAGAGGCATAATGAGCAGAGATTCAAAAGTAGGCGGGACAAAACGCCGTGTATTGGATGTTGTTGGCTTTACAGCGATCATTGTTTTATTCCTGCTTTATATGGTACCGTTCATTCTGGTACTGTTAAACTCCTTTAAACAGAAACGTGATATCATCAAGAATCCATTTTCCTTTATTACAGAAAAGGGATATACACTTGCAAACTATACAAAAGCATTTGAGAAAATGGAATTCATAAAAGCGTTTGGAAACTCCCTGTTTATCACTGGGTTAAGCACATTGCTCGTCATCATTTTTGCATCCATGGTGGCATATTATTTTACCCGTGCAAAAAATACATTTTCCAGAGTATTCTTTGCACTGATGGCAGCATCCATGATCATTCCATTCCAGGCGATCATGATCCCGTTAGTTTCCATTTACGGTTCCGGGCTTCATTTGTTAAACCACAGACTGACACTGATCTTTATGCATACAGGTTTTGCGTTGAGTATGTCAGTATTCATTTATCAGGGATTTATCAAGAGCGGTATCCCGCTTTCGCTGGAGGAGGCGGCATATCTGGATGGATGTACCAATGTACAGACATTTTTCAAGATTGTATTTCCACTGTTGAAACCGACCACAGCAACCCTTGTGATCTTAAATGTACTGGCATTCTGGAATGACTATCTGCTTCCTTCACTGGTGCTTGGAAAGAAAAACTTATATACACTTCCGTTATCCACCTATTCTTTCTATGGAACTTATTCTTCTGATTACGGTGTGATCATGGCAGCACTGGTACTTACTGTTGCCCCGATTCTGGTATTATATCTGTTCCTGCAGAAAGAAATCATTGATGGCGTGGTAGCCGGTGCGGTGAAATCATAAGTAGAAAGGGAGATTGATATGAAAAAGTTAGAAAATAAATGTATGCTGATTACCTATTCGGATTCAATGGGCCATAATCTGGCAGACTTGAACGAGATCTTAGATAAATATTTTAAAGATGCAGTAGGCGGTATCCATATTCTTCCGTTTTTCCCTTCTTCGGGAGACCGGGGATTTGCACCGATGGATTACCACAAAGTCGATCCGGCATTCGGAGACTGGAACGATGTGGAACATTTAGCAGAAAAATATTACCTGATGTTTGATTATATGATCAATCATATTTCAGCGCAGAGTCCATATTACAAAGACTTTCTGGAGAAAAAAGATGCATCTGAGTATCATGACCTGTTCATCCGCTACAAAGATTTCTGGGAAAACGGGGAGCCGACCGAGGAGCAGGTGGATGCAATCTACAAAAGAAAGCCGCGTGCACCGTATGTGGAGGCACATTTTGCAGACGGAACATCTGAAAAAGTATGGTGCACGTTTGATGAAGAGCAGATCGATATCAACTGTAAATCTGAGACGGCAAAGCGTTTTATCCGCGACAACTTAACGACATTGTGTGAGCATGGTGCTGCAATGATCCGCCTCGACGCATTTGCCTATGCGACAAAAAAAGCCGGAACAAGCTGCTTTTTCATTGAGCCGGATGTATGGGAGTTCTTAAAAGAGTGTGAGGATATCGTAAAGCCTTACGGAGTCACACTTTTACCGGAAATTCATGAGCATTACACGATGCAGGAGAAGATCGCAAAAGAAGATTACTATGTATACGATTTTGCACTTCCAATGCTGCTCATCAATGCATTATACTATGGACAGACACAGTATTTAAAACACTGGTTTGAGATCTGCCCGCGCAAACAGTTCACAACACTTGATACGCATGACGGAATCGGTGTGGTAGATGTCAAAGATCTGCTGCCGGATGAGGAAATCGGGCGCACCAAGGAGGATATCTTTAAGTTTGGTGCGAATGTCAAGAAGATTTATAATACCGCAGCGTACAATAACCTTGACATTTATCAGGTCAACTGTTCTTATTATTCTGCGCTTGGCGATGAGGATGACGCGTATCTGTTAGCGAGAGCAGTCCAGTTCTTTGCACCGGGTATCCCGCAGGTTTACTATGTCGGACTGCTGGCAGGAAAGAATGACTTAAAACTTTTGGAAGAGACGAAAGTGGGACGGAACATCAACCGTCATTATTATACAAAAGAAGAGATCGATGCGGAAGTAAAACGTCCGGTCGTGGCAGAACTTCTGCGCATGATGGAATTTCGTAATGCTCACCCGGCATTCGACGGAACATTTGAACTGGAAACCTGTGACGATGATAAGCTTGTGATCGTGCGAAGAAACGGTGATGCGTGGGCAAAACTTTCCACTGACTTTAAAGCGAAGAAGTTTGAAATCACTTATACAGAAGACGGAGAAGTTCACACGTTTTGAAGATAATTGCACAACAGGGTGTAAACACTGTTTGTAGTACGAATAAGAAAAATGCAAAAATATGTTAACCAATGCAAGATAAGTTATGTGCGTACAAGCATTATTTTAAAAGAAAAAATAAGTTATGTGTGTACAAGTGCTGGTTAAAAAGGAAAAATATAAGTAGGAGGTTGTAAGACATGGAAAAGGAAATATACATCAAAAAAGGGTGGCTGTTTATTCCGGTCTGTGCCACGTATGGCGAGCTGCCGTTTGGCGGCAAAAAAAACAACCGTATGCTTGAGATATTCTGCCGGGAGAATAACAGCGAAACAAAGCTGTTTGAGTTTCAGATCCCGGCGGGAGAGGCAGAGGATGAAACATACCCTGTCAGTTATTATGCCCGTTTTCCGGTAAAGCAATTTACCGATAAAACACTAATTCTAAGAGGGGATCTTAGGAAAGCTTTCTTTGACGGAATCAGAAATGAGGACGTACCTGAAACGGAAGAAAAATCTCTCCGTGCTACGCAGGGTGAGGCTTTCCGCCGCCCTTCGATTCATTTTACACCGCAGACCGGATGGATGAATGATCCGAATGGCCTTGTATATGCCGAGGGCGTGTATCATTTGTATTTCCAGCATAACCCGTTTGATGTGCAGTGGGAAAATATGAGCTGGGGACACGCGGTAAGCAGGGATTTACTGCACTGGGAGCAGAAGGATGATGTACTTTTCCCGGATGAGACCGGAACGATGTTTTCCGGAAGCGGTATTGTAAATGATCGTAAGATGCTCGGACTGCCGGAAGATGCGCTGGTATTTTTCTATACGGCAGCCGGAAATAATAATAAATGGAGCGCAGGGAAACAGTTTACCCAGCGCATTGCATACAGCACGGATGGAGGGGAGACACTCCATAAAATTGACAAAAGTGTGCTTCCGACGGTTTGTAAAGAAAACCGTGATCCGAAGGTGTTCTGGCATGAAAAAAGCGGTGCCTATATCATGACACTGTGGTTAGAGGAAAATGATTTTGGCATTTTTCGTTCCACCGATCTGCTAAACTGGGAACAGACCGACCGCCTGACATTCAAGGAGGCGTGGGAATGTCCGGATCTGGTATGCCTGAAAGATGAAAAAGGAAATGAGACCTGGATGTTCTGGAGCGCAGACGGTTTTTACTTCTGGGGAGAGTTTGATGGATATCAATTTCAGACCGACGGTGTGCGTCATGCGGCATACATCAACAAGATAGCTTATGCGGCGCAGACTTACAGCAATACAGGAAATCGTGTGATCTCAGTTCCGTGGCTCAGATTTCCAAACCGGGGAAGGAATTATACCGGGGCGATGGGACTGCCGAGGGAGTTTTCCGTTGCATATAAGAACGGTGAAAAAGTGCTCAGGCAGGAACCGGTCAGGGAGTATGAGGACAGCAGGAAACCTGTGTATGACAATACAATGAAAAATGTCCGGCAGCAGGATACTGAAAATGAGGCACCGATGGCAGACACCGTAGCAAAAGTTGCAGATGAACATGTGTCAGCAAAGGATTTATTTCAGTGGAAATTTGCACCGGACACAGCAACGGAAATTCAGATTACCCGCGCAGAGTCAGAGGACATTTTAAGTGCCTGCATCAACCAGAAGACTGACTTTGTATACAATGCAAAAACCGGAGAGTTAAAAATCGGTGAAGAAACATTTGCAACAGGTGTCGGAATCCGTGATTTTTCTCTGCTTTTTGATGATGTGATTCTTGAAGTGACTGCAGATTGTGGTACAATCACAGGTATATTTGAACTGCCTGAAATTGCAGAAAAATTTTGCATGGAAAAGGGCAGCATAGAGAAGATACAGGTTTTCGGGGAGGAAGTATGGCAACCTTAAAGGATGTGGCAAAGGAGACAGGGCTTACCGTAAGCACTGTTTCCCGTGTGCTGAATAACCGTGGATATATCAGCGAAGAAACGAGAAAAAAAGTATATGAGGCGATGAAGAAGCTCAATTACCGCCCGAACGAAGTAGCGCGTTCGCTTTCCAAACAGACGACGAACACGATTGGTGTGATCGTGCCGCACATCAGACATCCGTATTTTGCGGAGCTGATCAGTAATTTGGAGAGTCAGGCGTATCATTATGACCATAAGATTTTACTGTTTAACTCCCAGGAGAAAAATGAAAAAGAATGGGAGTACATGGAAATGTGCACGAGCAACCGCGTGGCGGGAGTCATTCTCTGCAGTGGAACGGTCGGCGTGGAAAAGTTTACCGGATTAAATGTGCCGCTGATCACGATTGAGCGTTATCTTGAAAATGGAACAGCGGAGGTGGAGTGTGACAATGAGCAGGGCGGACGTCTTGCAGCGCAGCATCTGATTGACTGCGGATGTAAACATCTGATCCACATCAGCGGTGTCCATGAAACTGCCATGCCTGCGGATGCGCGTGCAGTTGGTTTCCGTGCAGTCTGTGAAAAACAGAAGGTTTCTTACCAGATCGCAGATACCACGGCCTTTGAATATAATCATCTCGAATACCATCAGATTCTCGAAAAACTGCTAAAGGAAAACCCGGATACAGACGGAATTTTTGCCAGCAGTGATCTGATCGCAGCGCAGCTTCTTCAGGTGTGCCATAATTTGAACATTGATGTGCCGTCGCAGATGAAGATCGTGGGTTTCGATGATGTCAATATTGCATCATTAACAACGCCGCCGATCACGACGATCCATCAGCCAATCAAAGAGATGGCAAAAATGGCGGTGGAACTGCTCGTCCGCTCCGGTAACGGGGAACTTGTGCCGAACCGCACTACTCTGCCGGTATCACTTGTAGTAAGGGAGACGACTTGATTCAATATGTATATGAGCCAGATATATAGCAGGAAGGTAAATAGTGTATGCGCAAAACCGGCGCAGGAATGGAGGATTCCTATGGAAGAAAAAAAATGGTGGAAAGAAGCGGTAGTCTACCAGATCTATCCGCGCAGCTTTATGGACAGCAATGGTGATGGTGTCGGCGATCTTCGCGGCATTAAGAGCCGGCTGTCTTATTTAAAATTATTGGGAATTGACGTGATCTGGTTATCTCCGGTCTATCAGTCCCCGAACGATGACAACGGTTACGATATCAGTGATTACAGGGATATCATGACGGAGTTTGGTACACTCGAAGATTTCGATGAAATGCTTGCCGAGGCACACAAACTTGGCATTAAGATCGTCATGGATCTGGTCGTCAACCACAGTTCCGATGAGCATCAGTGGTTTGTGGAGAGCAGAAAAAGTAAAGATAACCCGTACCGTGATTATTATATCTGGCGCGAGGCAAAGGACGGAAAAGAACCGAATAACTGGGGTTCCTGTTTTGGTGGATCCGCATGGGAGTACGATCAGACAACAGATATGTATTATCTTCACATGTTTTCCAAAAAACAGCCGGATCTCAACTGGGAAAATCCAAAACTCAGACAGGAAGTCTATGACATGATGACCTGGTGGGGTGAGCGCGGCATTGACGGATTCCGTATGGATGTCATTACGATGATATCAAAAGATCAGCGTTTCCCGGATGGAATCGTGCATGGCAATGAAAAATACGGGGATTCTTCCCCATATGTCAACAATGGCCCACGTGTGCACGAGTATTTAAAGGAGATGAATCAAAAGGTAATCTCCAAATTTGACTGGATGACGGTTGGCGAGGGCGCAGGGGCAGGTGTCGAGGATGCAAAACGCTATGCCGGGGCAGACCGGGGCGAACTCGACATGATTTTTACGTTTGAGCATGTCAATCTCGGACAGACACAGTATGGAAAATGGAGTGACGGCAGTTTTGATCTGGTGGAACTCAAAAAGGTATTTGAAAAATGGGAGGATGGACTCGAAAGTGTGGCGTGGAACAGCCTTTACTGGGATAACCACGATCAGCCGAGAGCCGTGTCAAGATTTGGAAATGACAGTGAAGAGTATCGTGAAATTTCTGCAAAAATGCTTGCAACCTGTCTGCATTTTATGAAGGGAACACCTTATATTTATCAGGGCGAGGAGCTCGGAATGACAAACCGTAAATGTAAGGATTTTTCGGAATTTCGTGATATTGAGATCAAGAATGCATATCGGGATTTTGTCGGTGGCGGTATTTTAGATGAGGAAACCATGTTAAAATTTGTCAATGCCATCGGCCGTGATAATGCAAGATTCCCGATGCACTGGGATGACAGTGACAATGCGGGATTTACGACAGGAACACCGTGGATCTCTGTCAATGAGAATTATAAAAAGATCAATGCGGCAGCACAGGTAAACGATCCGGATTCTGTATTTTCCTATTATAAAAAGCTGATCGAGCTGCGCCATCAGATGGAGATTATTGTGTATGGTGTATACAAGAGTAAGGCGATTGAACACCCGGATGTGTTTGCGTACACCAGAACACTTGGAGATGAGAAACTGTTTGTGGTCTGCAATTTCAGGGAGCAGGAGATGGATTTTACCCTGGAAGACGGTTTTACCGGGGACGAGAAAGTCCTGATCAGCAATTATGACGATGTGGTAAAAACAGAAAATGGCATCTATTTAAGACCTTACGAGGCAAAGGTATTTTACCGGAAATAAGTTTGGAGTGGAAGGGGAAAAACTATGGCAATCATCATAGATCAGGAGCAGAAACTGATCACACTGCATACAAAAAATACGACTTACCAGATGGGAGTCGGCAATTACGGGCAGTTGCTCCATCTTTATTATGGAAAACGTTTAACAGGCGATATGCGGTATCTTCTGACCTATTATGACAGGGGATTTTCCGGCAATCCGTATGAGGCGGAGTGCGACAAGACATATTCCATGGATGCACTGCCACAGGAGTATCCGTGTTTTGGAAACGGGGATTTCCGCAGTCCGGCATTTATCCTGAAAAATGCGGATGGAAGTTACTGTGCCGATCTGCGGTTTGTATCCTGCGAAATTTGTGAGGGAAAATATCGGATACCGGGTCTTCCGGCAGCTTATGACGAGACGGGGACGGAGAGTGAGACTTTAAAGGTATATCTGGAGGACAAGCCAAGTGGCGTGCAGGTGACACTGCTTTATGGTATATTTGCAGAGCTCGATATTATTACAAGGGCTGTGCAGATTACAAACCGGGGGCAGGAGGCTGTTCATATTGAAAAAGCAGCAAGCGCTGTACTTGATTTTATGACCGGAGAATTTGATGTGATTCATTTTCATGGCAGACACGGGATGGAGCGGATCTTAGAGCGTACGCCGGTGGAGCATGGCAATCAGGTATTTGGAAGCAGGCGCGGGTCATCCAGCCATCAGCAGAATCCGTTTGTGATGCTGGCGGGAAAACAGACCGGGGAAGATGCCGGTGAATGTTACGGCTGTATGCTTTTGTACAGCGGCAATTTTAAGGCGGAGGCAGAAAAAGACCAGTATGAGCAGACGAGGCTTGTTATGGGCTTGTCCGACGAAATGTTCTCCTGGAAATTAGAGCCGGGAGAGACGTTTGATACACCGGAGACGGCATTTAGTTATTCGGCAAATGGTTTTTCAACACTTTCGTGGAATCTGCATCGTCTGATCCGCAGCCACATCTGCCGCAGTGCATACCGCGATACCAAAAGACCGGTTCTGATCAATAACTGGGAGGCAACTTATTTTGATTTTACCGGAGAAAAAATCATAGAGATCGCAAAACAGGCGGCGGAGCTTGGCGTGGAGATGCTGGTGCTCGATGATGGGTGGTTTGGAAAACGTGATGATGATCTGGCAGGACTGGGCGACTGGACGGTCAATGAGAAAAAACTTGGGATGCCGCTTGGGAAAGTTGCAGAAAAAATTCGTGGGCTTGGCATGAAATTTGGGATCTGGATCGAGCCGGAAATGGTCTGTGAGGACAGTGACCTCTATCGGGAACACCCGGACTGGGCATTTACCATTCCTGGACGAAAACCGGTGCGTGCACGCTATCAGCTTGTGCTCGACTATTCCAGAAAAGAAGTGGTGGACGGTATTTTTGCACAGATTGCGAAAGTGCTCGATGACACGAAGGCTGATTATGTCAAGATGGATATGAACCGTCATCTCACGGATATCTGGTCGAAAACGGCGGCAGAGCAGAATCAGGGTGCGATCCTGCACCGCTATGTGCTCGGTGTTTATGATTTTTTGGAACGGCTGCATGAACGTTACCCGGATCTTCTGATTGAGGGATGCAGCGGTGGCGGCGGCAGGTTTGATGCGGGAATGTTGTATTATACACCACAGATCTGGTGCAGTGACAATACGGATGCGGTTGAGCGTATTAAAATACAGTATGGAACATCCTTTGCCTATCCGTCCTGCACGGTCGGTTCCCATGTGTCGGCAGTTCCGAACCATCAGACCGGAAGAATGACAGAACTTGCGACACGGGCAGCAGTTGCCATGGCGGGCAGTTTTGGTTATGAACTGGACTTAAATCTGCTGACGGAAGAAGAAAAGGAACAGGTCAGAGAGCAGATCAAAAACTATCACCGTTTTGAGATGCTGATCCGGCAGGGCAGGTATTACAGGCTGACAGATGTCTGGCAGAAAAAAGAATATGCTGCGTGGGAGTATTGCAGGCCGGATGGAAGCGAGGCGCTGGTTACTGTGGTAACGCTGGATACGCAGTGTAATCCGGCGACGGAGTATGTGAAGCTGCGGGGACTTGGGGAAGATAAAAAGTACCGGGTGGAAGTTGTCGGAATGCAGACCGGTGGCGAAAATGGGCAGCGGATCAACGGGACACCGAACTCTGTTGAGCCGGAGTACTATACAGGGGCACAGCTTGTGCATGCGGGGCTGCCGGTTCCGCGGCTTGGGAACGAGTATAAGTCGTGGCAGGTGTACGTTAAGGAAGTGTAAGGAAAATATATGGAAAGGTGGATGCCGGAGGTGCTGTGAAGGCAAATTGAGCGAAGCCGGGGCGTGTTTTGTTCCGATGTCCGAAAATAAGAAAAGCTAAGTATGCCTGCGGGGGTGTGTGGCGGAGTGACGTGTGCGTCCTAAATGTGCCATCCGGGCACATTAGGACTTGGGCTGCCGTCCGTGGCGGCACAACACTGTGTGTTAACAGGCATACTAAGTTTTTCTAATTTTCTACCAAAGTCACAAAAGCAGCCCCGTTCTCTCAACGTTCCAACAAACCAAACCAGAACTTTGCATTAGCTTAACATAGCAGAAAGGAGCACATAAATGAACAAACAATATGATGTAGCCGCTCTCGGCGAATTATTAATCGATTTTACAGAAAACGGCACCAGCGGTCAGGGCAACCCGGTCTATGAGGCAAATCCGGGAGGAGCACCGTGTAATGTACTTTCAATGTTAAATAAGTTAGGTCATCGCACCGCATTTTTAGGAAAAGTCGGAAATGATATTTTTGGCAGACAGCTTCGTGCTGCCGTGGAATCAGCCGGAATTGATGTGAGCGGACTTCTGACAGATGAGGATGTGCGCACCACGCTTGCGTTTGTTGAGACAAAGCCGGACGGCGACCGCGATTTTTCCTTTTACCGGAATCCGGGTGCAGATATGATGCTCCGGGAGGATGAGGTCAGGGATGACATTATTGCAGATGCAAAAATCTTTCATTTTGGCACACTATCCATGACCAATGAACCGGTCAGAAGTGCGACAAGACATGCAATTAAAGTCGCAAAAGAAAACGGCGCGATTCTTTCCTTTGATCCGAATATCAGGGAGCCGCTCTGGAAAGACATGGAAGATGCAAGAACGCAGATGGCATACGGTTTATCCGTCTGTGATATCTTAAAAATTTCGGACAATGAGATCCAGTGGTTTTCCGGGAAAGAAGATTACACCGAAGGGATCCACATGCTGCAGCAGACCTATCAGATCCCGCTCATCCTTTTATCCATGGGAAAGGACGGAAGCAGAGCCTATTATAAGGATATGCTGGTTGAAGTTCCTGCATTTTTACAGAAAAACACGATCGAAACCACCGGTGCCGGAGACACCTTTGGGGCATGCTGCCTGCACCATATATTAAAGTATGGCTTAGATAACCTTACAAAACAGCAGTTAAAAGAAATGCTCACATTTGCCAATGCAGCAGCATCCATCATTACAACAAGAAAAGGTGCCCTGCGTGTCATGCCGTCGTTGGAGGAGATTCAGAGATTGTTGTAGGGGTTGGACGTAAGAGTAAAATGTCTAAAGGATTTCTTAAACTTCGCAAGAATGTCTTGGAATTGTGCATGGAATCATATAATATATATGATAAACCAAAACGGTAAGCAGTACGGACAGGTGGAGGACACATGAAAAAGACATTAGGTATGGTATTTTTCCTGACAGTGCTGGCAGGTACGGCAGGCTGCGGACAAAAAAATACTGCAAATACAACAGAACAAACAGATACCCAGACGGAGAAAACCTTAGAAGAACATTTCTTTTCGGCAGAGCAGGACGAACAAAACTACAATGTGATGGAAGAATATTCTGAGGATGAGGAATATCCGGATCTTGCAGCATTTCTGACGGAGTATTATCAGATTCCGGAAGAAGAATGCAAAGAGACACGGTATTACTATAATTACACGGATCTTAACGAGGACGGAACGGATGAGATCGTAGCGGTCACGATCGGAGATACAACATCTGATAATCGCGGGGATGCGGCACTTATTTTAAGACCGGGAGAAAATGGTCAGTTCGAGGTGCTTGGAGCATTTTCGCAGATCCATACTCCGGTAATGATCAGTGAAGATATGGAAAATGACTGGCATACGATCATTTTTCCAATTTATGGCGGTGGACAGGAATCCGGATTTATCAGCGCTGTTTACAGGGAAGAAACGGGGTATGAACTCGACGAGGAGAGTTTCGTGCGGGAAGAACCGAAAGTTTCCGGTGACAGGATTTTATCGGATAATCTGATCAATGATATGGATACCGATAATTACCTCACGATTGTTCCGCGGGATACGGAGAGCCAGAACTAAATACGACCGGATCAGGTCACAGACAGGAAAAAGGAATCGGGCAGAATGACTGCAACGGTTCCTTTTTTAAAAAATACTTTATCTTAGGAGGGCAAAATGCTATAATTGTTAGCAAAGACTATTCCAGGACGAGTGGAAGAATCAGCGGTGACATATGCGTTTTTGGTCACGGGTTTCTTTTTATTTAGGAGATTAGTATTATGAAAAGTAATAAAGTAAAGCTCAGAGGAAGACTTCGAAAATCTCTTTACTGGCCCATGTTCATGACGATTCTTCTGATATGTATGAATGTCGTGATCTATATGGATGACATACTTTCAGGTGTGATGTTTTCAATATTTACCGCAATTTATTTTGTGGTGTCCCTGATCGTGTATGTGAGAAATAAGCCGGTTTTAGTCAATGAGCTGATCAATTTTGCAACGCAGTACGGAACGGTACAGAGGCAGCTTTTAAACGAATTTGAGATACCATATGCGCTGTTAGACTACAATGCGAAGATTTTGTGGGTGAATGAACAGTTTACAGAACTGACCGGGAAAGATAAAAAATATCACAAGTCGATCACGACGATTTTTCCTTCATTGACAAAGGAATTTCTACAGAAAAATGAAGGGTCAGAATCAGTGAGCCTGAAATTGAAAGATCAGGATTTCCGTGTTTCTTTAAAAAGAATCTACTTTGAAGAGTTAAACAGTGTGGACAGTCTTGTTACGCTCGATGAAAGCAACGAATATCTGACAGCGGTGTATCTTTTCGATGAGACGGAAAAGAACCGTTACATGCGGGAAAACCAGGAACAGAAAATGGTTGCGGGGCTTGTGTATATCGACAACTATGATGAGGCGCTTGACAGCATTGAAGATGTAAAGAGATCGCTTCTGGTGGCGCTGATCGACCGGAAAGTCAATAAATATTTTACGGAACTGGATGCGTTAGTCCGCAAGATTGAAAAAGATAAGTATTTTGTTGTATTGAAATATCAGTATCTTGCAAAACTCCGCGAAGACCGCTTCAGCCTGATCGAGGATGTAAAAACAGTTAAGGTCGGCAATGAGATGGCGGTGACACTCAGTATCGGTATCGGCGCAAATGGCGAAAGTTATACACAGAATTATGAGTATGCGCGTATGTCTATTGACCTTGCATTAGGACGTGGCGGGGACCAGGTCGTTGTGCGTGATGGCGAGGATATTACTTATTATGGTGGAAAGACGCAGCAGGTAGAGCGCAACACCAGAGTTAAGGCGAGGGTAAAAGCACATGCGCTCCGTGAGATCATAGAGAGCAGGGAGCATGTGATCATTATGGGACACAGCATCAGCGATGTGGATTCCCTCGGCGCAGCGATCGGTATTTACTGTGCGGCAAAGGTACTTGGCAAAAAGGCACAGATCGTGTTAAATGAGATCACTTCGTCCCTGCGCCCGCTGGTAGAGTGTTTTACCGAGGAAAAGGGATATCCGGCAGATCTTTTTATCAAAAACGAAGAAGCGCTTATGCTTACCAATGAGAATACGCTTGTGGTCGTTGTGGATGTAAACCGTCCGAGTTACACCGAATGTCCGGAACTGTTAAAGTGCACGCAGACCGTCTGTGTATTCGATCATCACAGACAGACAAATGAGGTGATCGAGAATCCGGTTCTTTCTTATGTGGAGCCGTATGCTTCAAGTGCATGTGAGATGATTGCCGAGGTGCTGCAGTATTTTTCCGAAAATATCCGCCTCGCTCCGTGTGAGGCAGACTGTATTTATGCGGGTATCCTGATCGATACCAACAACTTTATGACAAAAACCGGTGTACGAACCTTTGAGGCGGCAGCCTATTTAAGACGTGCGGGTGCGGAGGTGACGAGAGTGCGCAAGATGCTCCGCAACGATATGGCAGCTTACAAAGCGCGCGCGGAAGCAGTGCGTCATGCAGAAGTTTACCGGGGAGCATTTGCAATTTCCATCTGTCCGGCAGATGAGGTGGAGAGCCCGACCATCGTCTGTGCACAGGCAGCAAATGAGCTTTTAAATATTGTGGGGATCAAGGCATCCTTTGTTCTCACGGAATATCAGGGAAAAATTTATGTAAGTTCCCGTTCCATTGATGAGATCAATGTACAGCTTATTATGGAGCGGCTTGGCGGCGGCGGACACTTAAACGTTGCCGGAGCCCAGCTCACCAACTGCTCACTGCAGCAGGCAAAACATATCATTCAGGATACGATTGATGAGATGTTAAAAGAGGGCGATATATCAGAATAATCAGGAAAGAAGGTTTTATATATGAAAGTTATTTTATTAGAAGATGTAAAAGCATTAGGGAAAAAAGGAGAGATCGTGAATGTCAGCGACGGCTATGCGCGCAATGCGATTTTCCCGAAAAAATTAGGTGTGGAGGCAACACCAAAAAACCTCAATGATTTAAAACTGCAGAACCAGCACGCAGACAAAGTGGCACAGGAGCAGTATGAAGCTGCACTGGCACTTGCGGAAGAGTTAAAAGATAAAAAAGTTACCGTAAAAATGAAGGCCGGTGAGGGCGGACGTACATTCGGTTCCGTTTCCACCAAAGAGATCGCTGTTGCAGCCAAAGCACAGCTTGGCATGGAACTTGACAAAAAGAAAATGCAGTTACCGGAGCCGATCCGTACCTTTGGTGTGACAGAAGTTGCAATCAAGCTTCACCCGAAGGTAGTAGGTAAATTTAACGTACATGTAGTAGAGGAATAAGAATGGAAGAAACACTGATCAACCGCACGATGCCGAACAGCCGCGAGGCAGAACAGTCGGTCATTGGCTCTATGATCATGGACAAAGATGCGATCCTCACTGCAATGGAAATGCTCATCAGTGAGGATTTTTATTACAAGCAGTACGGGATCCTGTTTGATACCATGGTCGAATTATACAGCAAAGGACTTCCGGTCGATCTGGTCACTTTGCAGAATAAATTAAAAGAAAAAGATGTGCCGGCAGAGATTGCAAGCTTAGAGTTTGTAAGGGATCTGTTAAATGCAGTCCCAACCTCGGCAAATGTAAAATATTATGCACAGATCGTAAAAGACAATTCCATGCGGCGCAAGCTCATCAAATTAAATGAAGAGATCGAAAACGAGTGCTACATGGGAAAAGAGAGTGTTGAAACAGTCATGGATATCACCGAAAAAAAGGTGTTTGATCTGCTTTCCACACGCGGCGGAGGCGGTGATTACGTGCCGATCCGCCAGGTCGTTATGAATGCGCTCGAAAAGATCGAGAATGCGGCCAAGACATCCGGCACTGTTACGGGAATCCCGACCGGCTTCATTGATCTTGATTACCGCACAGCAGGCTTACAGCCGTCCGATCTGATTCTGATCGCGGCGCGTCCTTCTATGGGTAAAACGGCGTTTGTTCTTAACATTGCGCAGTATGTGGCATTTCATGAGCATATGTGCACGGCGATCTTTTCACTCGAGATGTCAAAGGAGCAGCTTGTAAACCGTCTGTTTTCCTTAGAGTCAAGGGTGGATGCACAGGCACTCCGAACCGGTAACCTCTCAGATTCTGACTGGGAGAAGCTGATCGAAGGTGCCGGAACGATTGGTAATTCGGAGCTTATCATCGATGATACGCCTGGTATTTCCATCGCGGAGATGCGGAGCAAATGCCGTAAATATAAGTTGGAGCATGATCTGAAGCTGATCATCATTGACTACTTACAGTTGATGTCCGGTTCCGGCAGGGGATCTGATTCCCGTCAGCAGGAGATCTCAGATATCTCCCGTTCCCTAAAGGCACTTGCGAGAGAGCTTTCCGTGCCGGTGATCGCATTGTCCCAGCTGTCACGAGCCGTAGAACAGCGTCCGGATCACCGTCCGATGCTTTCTGACCTGCGTGAGTCAGGTGCGATCGAGCAGGATGCCGACGTTGTTATGTTTATCTATCGTGATGATTATTATAATCATGATTCTGAGATGAAAGGAATCTCGGAGATCATCATTGCCAAACAGAGAAATGGTCCGATCGGTACCGTCAACCTGGTATGGCTGCCGCAGTACACGAAGTTTGCGAATATGGAAAAATAATAAGAAATGCTCAGGTTAACCTGAGCATTTTGCTGTTGGCAGTAAAAGGTGTAGCTAAATTTTTGAGTGGAAAATTGCACAAGGCGTATATCCGTTTTGTTCCAATGTCCGAAAATAAGAAAAGCTAAGTATGCCTGCGAGGTGTGTTCACAGAGTGACGTGTACGTCTTAAACGCACCATCCGTGGCGCGTTAAGACTTTTGCTGCCATCCGTGGCAGCAAAACACTGAGCTTAGAACAGGCATACTAAGTTTTTCTAATTTTCTACCAAAGTCACAAAAGAATTTTACGCTTTGTGCAATTTACCAGTCGCTGCATTTTGACACACCTTTTACTGCCAACAGCGAATATTTCGCGGTTCCTGTCGGAATAAGACGAGCGATTTTCGTTGTAGGCTTCCTTTTAAATGCTTATAATATAGGTTAGCAGGTGAAAGGAAGGAGAGGAACCGGAATGGAAAAGGTACGTTACATGATTTCCGACGCTGCGAATATTGTAAATGTAGAGTCACATGTATTGCGTTACTGGGAGGATGAACTGGAGCTTAATGTTCCGCGAAATGAACTTGGGCACCGGTATTACACAAAGGAAAACATTCAGGAGTTCCAGAGGATCAAGGAATTAAAAGAACAGGGATATCAGTTGAAAGCGATCCGTATGATCGTACATAATATGTCACCCGATGCGCAGGCGGAAGTTGGCGCGGTGCATCCGGGAGAAAAACAGGATCTGCACCAGGTCACATGCACTTCGAATGAAAAAGTCATAAAACCGGAGCAACAGCCGGGTGCACAGGTTTCACATATTCCGGATGGATATGCAGTAAAAGCGGATCTGCCAGTGGCGGCGGGACAGAATACACCACGGTCTGCACAGAATGAGAGCCAGAGTGTCCTTGACAATACCGACAAGATGGCACAGTTTACCGAGCTGATGACGCAGATCGTCGGAACAGCGATTGCCGCAAATAATCAGGAATTAAGCCGCTGTATCAGCGAAGATGTGGGGGAGCAGGTCATCAAGGAAATGAATTATCTCATGAGAGAACAGGATGAGGCGGACGAGGAACGATTCCGGAAACTGGATGCAGCGATCCGCGGTAATCTGAAAAAGAAAGAACCCAAAAAGAGATGGGGCAGAAACAAAAAAGAGAAGGCATAAAAAAACGCTATTGCATTAGAGTGTGATTCTGGTGCAATAGCGTTTTTTATCATTCTCCATATCCGAAAATAATTATTTTCTCTTTCAGATCATCAAAGTAAGGGAGAAGCTCTGGAATCATGCGGCACAGTTCAATGGCACAGTCCTGATTATAATGATGTGATTCGTCATTCCGGAGCCGTAACATGCGAAGCCATGCATTTTCATCTTCGATCAATCCACGCGTAAGGGCAGCCATAAGAATCAATTTTGGAGAACCGGTTCTGCCTTTATCGACACCTTCTGACTCCAAAACGTATTTCATTGCTTTCCACGATAATTCAAAAGTCAGGCAGAAGGTGTTGACACAACCGCTTAAAACAATTTTGTTTTGAGTATAGTCAGTAACGGAAGCTTCATGTAAAGTATCAAGGCTTGAAAAAAAGTTTTCAATTTTTCGGTTCATTTTCCTGTCCTCTCATATAAAATATGTCCGTCATTTAAAATATCTTTCATCAAAGGTTCACTTACCCTGCCGTCCAGATCAATAATATCCATGTCAAGCAGCGTAAATTCATTGTATTTTAATTCGGCAAATAAACGGTCAAAGTTATCAGCTCCTTTAATTGCAAGGTCGATATCACTGTAAGGTCCGTTATCTCCTCTGGCACGGGAGCCAAATAGAATGACTTTATTTGCATTATATTTTTTACAGCAGGCTATAATATCTTTTTTTATTGCCGGGTCTAATTGACACATCGAATCAATAACACTCCATTTTTAAATTTTTATTATTCATGACTATTATAACTGATTTGCACCGTTTGCGCATCATATAATTTGTGCAGCATAGTTTATGTAACCGTCTGATTTTCTTGACAGCAGCAAAGATGTGGATCATTTTCTGGAAAATGTTACAGATACTATCTGAAAATAAAAGAAAAATGTATTAAAAAATGTTACAGATATCATATAAAAATAAAAGAAAAATGTACTGAAAAATGTTACAATATACATTGAAAAACAAAGAAAAAATGTTAATATAAGAGCAGAGAGTTGGAAATCCTAATATTGGAGGATGGAAATGCTGAAAAGAAAAGTGTATGAGGATCTTCTAAAATGGAAAAAGGAAGCCAATGGAAAGGCTTTGTGTATTATAGGGGCAAGACAGATAGGAAAAACAACATTAATTCGTGAGTTTGGGAAAAATGAGTATGAATATTTCGCAGAACTAAATTTTGTGACAGACCAGAGGGCAGCAGATATTTTTAATGATAAACTGACAGCGGAAACAATTATCACAAACCTGACAGCATATCTTCAGACACCGTTAGAACCGGGAAAGACACTGATTTTATTTGATGAAGTTCAGGAATGTCCAAGGGTACGGTCTGCGATCAAATTTCTGGTAGAGGACGGAAGATTTGATTATATAGAATCTGGCTCGCTGCTTGGTGTGCGGTACAAGGATGTCACATCTTATCCGGTTGGCTTTGAACAGATTTTACCAATGTATCCGCTGGATTTTGAGGAATATTTGTGGGCGAATGGCATACAGAATCATACACTGCAGTATTTGAAATCGTGTTATGACAAAAAGGAAAAAGTATCTGAGACAGTACATGAGACACTTTGCAAACTTTTTTACAGTTATCTTGTAGTTGGAGGAATGCCAGAAACCGTACAGATTTATGTTGATACGCATGATATTGCAAAAGTGGTGCTGAATCAGAGAAGTATTTTAGATCTTTACCGCCTGGATATAGCGAAATATGCGTCGGAAAATAAAAAAGTAAAAATCAAGGCAATATTTGACAGCATTCCTGCGCAGTTAAATGAGAAGAACCGGAGATTTAAATTAAACAGTATTAACGCTTCCGCAAGGCATATCAGGTATGAGGACAGCTTTAACTGGTTAGCGGATGCGGGCGTTGCGTTACCATGTTATAACGTGACAGAACCACAGGCACCGCTGCAGTTAAGTGAAAAACGAAACCTGTTCAAACTTTATATGAATGATGTTGGACTGCTTTGTGCTTCCTGTATGGAAAATATCCAGTTTGATCTTCTCATGGGGAATGTTGACGTCAATAGGGGAAGTATTCTGGAAAATGCATTTGCGCAAAATCTGAAATCGAACGGTTTTGAACTTCATTATTATGATTCTAAGAAAATTGGAGAATTAGATTTTGTATTACAAAAAGGACTTCACACAGAACTTGTAGAGATCAAGTCAGGAAATGACTTCAAAAAGCATCTGGCAATGGATCATGCAATGAAAGTAGAACAATGGAAGTTTGAAAAAAATATTGTATTTTCAAAATCGAATGTGGAGGAAGATGGGGAAATCCTGTATTTACCATGGTATATGATCCTGTTTTATAAACAGGAAAGGGAACCGGAAAAGATGATCTATGAGATTGATCTAAGTGGACTTGTCTAAGTAAAAAAGAAGCTGTGAAACATAGTTTCACAGCTTCTTTTTGCGGTTTCCCGCAAGAGTTTTACTCGCAAAAAACTCTTTAAGTATTATTCCTCGCTGATAGCTCCTGTTGGGCAAACCCCTGCACATGTACCACAGCTTACACAAGCGCCTGCGTCGATTACGAACTGGCTGTCTCCCTGAGAAATAGCTCCTACTGGACACTCTGGCTCGCATGTACCACAGCTTACGCAAGAATCAGAAATTACGAATGCCATTTGTATTCCCTCCTTAAAATAGAATCATAGACTCGCTACCGCTTCAGTAGCTTTAGATTATTCTAATACAAAAAAGAGGGTAATACAAGTCAAAACACGAAAAAACCGTGTACAAAAATAAGCACAAAGGAATGTGATAGCAAAATAGAGCCGGATATACACAAACGGTACATGCGGCTCTTTCGACCAATTATTTTTATCAGAATGTAGAAAAATGATACAGCGTCTTGGAATGGAACGGTGCATCCGGGTGTAACACGATACTTGGGAAGTTGTCGTGGTTGATCGCATCCGGGAAATGCTGTGTCTCTAAGCAGACGCTGGTGCGGCTGTCATAGATTTTACCGTTTTTGCCCGGCTGTTTCATCGGCTGGCTGGCAACATAAAGCTGCATGCCCGGCTGATCGGTAAAGCAGGTCATCCGGATACCGCTTTCTTTGGACTGTAGTACAGCTGCTTCGCGAAGACCGGTTCCGTTGATCACAAAGTTGTGGTCGTAGGTGCCGAATTTGTGCAGCTGGTCATAGTCTGAGTAGTAGGATTTGCCAATCGTGTGCATCACTCTGAAATCAAACGGTGTATTGTCGACCGGAATCAGTTTTCCGGTAGGCGCCTGCGAATCGTCGAGTTCTGTGACTGCGTCTGCATCGATATACAGTTCGTGAGAAAGAATATCACCGCTTCCCTCACCGTTTAAGTTAAAATAACCGTGGTTTGTGACGTTAAGCAGGGTGTCCTGATCTGCGGAAGCTTCGTATACGATCGAGAGCTCATTGTCCTCAGACCAGCCATAAGTAACGGTCAGAGTCAGATTACCAGGATAACCCTCCTCGCCATCGGCGGAAATCATAGTAAGGATCAGTTTATCATCTTTGATTTTTGCATCCCATGGTTTGGAGGCATAACCGATCAGACCTCCGTGAAGGTGGTTGGTACCGCAGTTTACGGCAAGATGGTATTCTTTTCCATTTAAAGTAAAATGACCATCTTTGATGCGGTTTGCAACACGTCCGACAACAGCACCAAGACTTGCGTCATCATTTTCATAGGCGGACATGGTGTCCATGCCAAGGCAGACATCTGTTGGATTGCCATTGCGGTCCGGAACGACGATCTTTACAAGACGGCATCCGAAGTTAAGGATCTCTACATAGGCACCTGCCTCGTTTTCAAGATGGTATATATTAATATTTTCTCCTGTGTTAGTTGTACCGAAATCAGATTTTGTAATTTTCATGAAAACCCCTTTCCAAACATAACTGTTTGCAGATGAACAGTAATAATTATGCCACATTTACGGAAACATAGCAAGTTACAGTTCGGGTTCTATGGTAATTTTGCTGGAAAATCAAGGAACAAATCCGCGAATTATGCACACTCTGTTGCCTATTTGGATAAAATGTGCGATAATATAAATGTTTGGGAAAAATAAAAATAAGAATTATATTAGAAAAGAAGTAGTGATATATGCAGACAAAATTAATAAAAATAGACGCAGACGCTCCGAATAAGGAGGATATGCGGGAGGCGGCAGAGATCATAAGATCCGGCGGTCTGGTAGCATTTCCGACCGAAACGGTTTACGGACTCGGGGCAAATGCGCTTGATCCGGAGGCGTCCAAACGGATCTATGCGGCAAAGGGACGGCCTTCAGACAATCCGCTGATCGTTCATATATGCAGATTTGAAGAGCTTTTATCCATTGCGAAAGAAGTTCCGCCGCAGGCAGAGAAACTCGCAGATGCGTTCTGGCCGGGGCCGCTTACCATGATCGTATGGAAGAATGAAAAGGTTCCATATGAAACGACCGGTGGAATGGATACGGTGGCGATCCGTATGCCGAATCATCCGGTTGCGCTTGCACTGATCGATGAGAGCGGCTGTATGATCGCGGCACCGAGTGCGAATACTTCCGGAAAACCAAGCCCGACAGAAGCGGGACATGTGGCGTTAGATCTGGATGGTAAGATACCGATGATACTGGATGGGGGGCCGGTTGGAATCGGCATCGAATCTACGATCATTGATCTGACGGAAAAAGTACCGATGATACTGCGCCCGGGTTATATTACAAAAGAAATGTTAGAGGAAGTGCTCGGGGAAGAGGTACGCATTGATCCGGGCATCATTGCGTCGGATTCCACAAAGAAGCCGAAAGCGCCCGGAATGAAGTATAAACACTATGCGCCGAAGGCGGATCTGGTATTGGTTGAGGGAGAGCAGGAGGCTGTTGTTGCAGAGATCAATGCACTGGTCAGGAAAAAACAGGCGGCAGGACTTAAGGTCGGTGTTGTTGCAACGGATGAGACGGAGTCCTTGTATCAGGCAGATTATGTGGTGACGATCGGAGCAAGAAGCGATGAGGATGCCATTGCCAGACATTTGTACAAAATATTGCGTGAATTTGATGATTGGAATGTAGATGCGATTTATTCAGAGAGTTTTTCAACACCGAGGATCGGTCAGGCGATCATGAACCGGTTAATGAAAGCAGCAGGACATCAGGTGATTCATGTTTGATGGGAGAAGGAAGGATAACGCATGAAACAATATAATCGAATCCTGTTTGTCGCGGAGAACGGAACATGCCGCGCGCCGATGGCAGCAGGCATACTTGGGGAGTATGTATTAAAACATCCGGTTGAGATTGGGGCAAGAGGAATGATTGTTTTATTCCCGGAGCCGCTCAATCAGAAGGCAGAAGCAGTCATGATCAGCAATGGCATCAATCTGGAAGGCTATATGTCAGCGCAGCTGACGGAGGAGGATTTTACAGAGGACACATTAGTTCTTGTTATGGAACACGCCCAGTTAGAAAAGGTTCTGGAAAAATACGAGAGAGCCAACCCGGAGAATGTATATGTTCTCACGGAACTTGTCGGAGATGAACTGGAGATTTTAGATCCGTATGGCGGCAGTCTGCAGGCATATGGGCTATGCTATGAAACAATGAGAAAGACCATCAAAAAGCTGGTCACTCTTTTAAATGAAGAAAGTAACGAAGGAAGCGGGGAAAATTAAAATGGGAAAAATCGTAGTAATGGATCATCCGTTGATCCAGCACAAAATCGGTATCATCCGCAGAGAAGAAACCGGATCAAAAGATTTCCGTACATTAGTCAGCGAGATTGCAATGCTGATGTGTTATGAGGCAACCAGAGACTTGAAACTTGCAGATGTGGAGATCGATACACCGATCTGCAAAACGACTGTGAAAGAGTTAAAGGGCAAAAAGCTTGCTGTTGTACCGATTTTACGTGCCGGTCTTGGCATGGTGGATGGTATGCTGGCAATGATTCCTGCAGCAAAAGTCGGACATATCGGACTTTATCGTGATCCGGAGACATTAGAGCCGGTAGAGTATTACTGTAAACTTCCGGCAGACTGTGCAAACAGAGAGGTGTTTGTGGTAGATCCGATGCTGGCAACTGGAGGTTCTTCCTCGGCAGCCATCCAGATGTTAAAGGACAAAGGAGTTAAAAATATCCGTCTGATGTGCATTATTGCAGCACCGGAAGGTGTGAAGAAAATGCAGGAGGATCATCCGGATGTAGATGTATATATCGGGGCTTTGGATGACCATTTGAATGAGCATGGTTATATTGTTCCGGGCCTTGGAGACGCCGGAGACCGTATTTTTGGAACAAAATAACAGTACAGGTTACGGAAAGCTTTGGAGGTTGGCATGAGCGGCAAAAGGAAAGATTATATCAGCTGGGATGAATATTTTATGGGAGTTGCAGTACTTTCGGGGATGCGTTCAAAAGATCCGAATACGCAGGTGGGTGCCTGCATTGTCAGCGAAGATCACAAGATACTCTCGATGGGGTATAACGGATTTCCGACTGGCTGCTCGGATGATGAATTCCCGTGGGAGCGGGAGGGAGAGCCTTTAGAAAATAAATATTTTTATACAACGCACAGCGAACTCAATGCGATCTTAAATTACCGCGGAGGAAGCTTGGAGGGCGCAACGATCTATGTTACGCTGTTTCCCTGCAATGAATGTGCAAAAGCGATCATTCAGTCGGGAATCCGCAGGATCGTGTATGACAGCGACAAATATGAGACAACACCGGCAGTTGTGGCATCCAAAAAGATGCTGAATGCGGCTGGGGTCGTGCTGCAGCGCTATGAACATACAAACCGCAGGATAGAACTGGAATTATAGAAGGTGATAAATAATAGAATGCTCAGTCCGTAAACATTCTATTATCATGAATAAAAAGAGCATGTATACAGAAATCTGGCATACATGCTTTTTTTAATTCATAGGAAATTACGTCCTATGAATTAAAAAGCCCTCCGGGTGGGATGCGCATCTCGCGGAGTAGAAGTTAGCTGTAAAGAGCATGTAAAAATTAAAATATTTATTAGTAAAAAGGAAATATTATCTATACAAAATGACGGATATTTGATGGACAAAATGGCGAAAAATGTTATAATGAATAAAGATTGTACTTTATGGAGGAACGATGTAAGTGAGAAAAAACAGAAAGGTATTTCAGGCACTGACACTGATCCTGCAGTTTGGACTGAATATGATCGTTCCGATCGTGATGTGCACTCTGTTTGGTACATGGATCGGCAGGAAATATGATATGCTCTGGATCGTGATCCCGCTGTTTATCATGGGAGCCCTGGCGGGATTTACCAACATTTTTAAAATGGCAAAAAAGATTTACGGACAGGACGGTGGCAGAAAAAATGTTACGAAGGATCAATGATGCATTGCCGGGACTTGTTTTGGGAATTATTGTGTATGGAGTGATCGTGGAACTGGCGGGTGTCTGGTTTGTCACAGATAAAGTCAGGTACACCACAGGACTTCTGATCGGTATCAGCTTAGCGTGCGGTATGGCAGTCAACATTGCGACCGTGTTAAGAGATGCGGTGGAACTGTACGGCGAGGACAATGCAAAGAAGAAGATCGTTGCAAAATCGCTGCTCCGCTATGCTGTCGTTGTGATCGTTTTCTTTGTTATGATGAAATGGAATCTGGGAAATCTGATCACTGCATTTATCGGGGTATTGGGACTTAAGGTATCTGCGTACTTACAGCCCTTTACACATAGAGTAATACAAAAACTGCAAGGAAGAGGTGATGTATCTTCAGACAGTGAAGATAATAATTTCATATGAGGGAGGTGAGAGAGTGAATCACGCAATTCTGATGTCATCCGGAGCCGAAAACATCGACTTTATGATACATGGTATCGTTCAGTATGAGATCTTCGGACACAAAGTCTGGATTACGACATCACATGTCTGCATATTGATCGTTATGCTTCTTATGATGGCGCTTGCCATTGCAGGAAACCGGGCGATCAAACATGCAAAGGAGATCCCCGGGGGATTTCAGAATGTTATCGAGCTGATGGTAGAAATGCTGGATAACATGGTAAACGGCACCATGGGAAAAGTGGCAGCACCGAAGTTTGTCAACTATATCAGTACCATTTTTATCTTTATTCTTATGAGTAATATCTCAGGTCTGTTTGGATTAAGACCACCAACGGCTGACTATGGTACGACACTGGCACTTGGTCTTATTACATTCTTCCTGATCCATATCACGCAGTTTAAGAATCTGCCGATCAGGCAGATCTGGACAGATATGTGTTCCCCATTGCCGCCATGGCTGCCAATCTGGTTTCCGATTAATGTGATCAGTGAGATCGCAGTGCCGATTTCATTGTCCTTGCGTCTTTTCGCAAACGTATTGTCAGGAACCGTTATGATGGCACTGGTTTATGGACTGCTGAGCAAAATAGCAATCATCTGGCCGGCAGCACTCCATGTATACTTTGACTTGTTCTCAGGAGCAATTCAGACGTATGTATTCTGTATGTTGACAATGACATACATTGGTCAGAACTACGAACAAGAATAATAATATTTAGGAGTAAAATCCTCTCCTCACCAGAGGGTTCGGATTTTGCTTCGCAAAACAAGGAGGATTTATATGAATATCACAGGACACGATTTAATTATGGCATGTTCAGCTATCGGTGCAGGTCTGGCAGTTATCGCCGGTATCGGACCTGGTATTGGACAGGGTATCGCAGCAGGACATGGTGCAGCAGCAGTTGGACGCAATCCGGGTGCAAAAGGAGATATCATGTCAACCATGCTTTTAGGACAGGCAGTTGCAGAGACAACAGGTCTTTACGGACTCTTGATCGCAATGCTCTTACTGTTCGTACAGCCTTTAGGCTAATGAATGGCGCTCCATTCTTGGAATAAAAAAATTGGAAAGGAGGCCGAACCTTGGAGGAAATGACAAGACTTTTTGGACTGGATTTTCAGTTACTGCATGATGTGGTTTTGATGGCGTTAGCAGTATTTTTCTTATTTTTATTCATGTCCAAGATGCTGTTTGAACCGGCACGCAAGCTGCTGAATGACAGAAAGAACCGTATCGCAGCCGATATTAAGACTGCAGAAACGGACAAACAGGACGCAGCAGCACTCAAAGCAGAATATGATGCGAAGTTAAAAGAAGTCGATAAAGAGGCAGAGCAGATCTTAAGCGAGGCCCGCAAGACGGCGCAGAAAAATGCAGCCCGCATTGAGAGTGACGCAAAAGAAGAAGCGGCGCGCATCATAAAGAGAGCCAACGAAGAAGCAGAGCTTTCTAAGAAGCGTGCAATGGATGAAGTAAAACAGGAAATGGTCACAGTTGCATCCATGATGGCGGCAAAAGTTGTTGCAGCAAATATCGATGCGACCGTGCAGGATACGCTGGTAGAAGAAACATTGAAAGAAATGGGTGATTCGACATGGCAAAGCTAGTATCAAAAACATACGGTGATGCATTGTTTGAAGTTGCGCTAGAGAGCGGAAGGATGGATGAATTCCGGGATGAGGCAGTGGCAGTAAAAGCCGCTTTGAATGAGAATCCTGAGCTCTTCAAATTAATGAGTCATCCAAAAATCGTTAAAGAAGAAAAAGTAAAGATCATAGAAGACATATTTGCAGAAAAGATTTCCGCGGAGTTTGTTGGACTGCTCCGCCTGATTGTAGAAAAAGGTCATTTCGCAAAAGTGGATACGGTGCTGGATTATTTCATTGACTGTGTCAAGGAGTATAAGAACATCGGAACCGCTTATGTGACATCGGCAATGGAATTATCCGAAGCGCAGAAAGCAGCAGTGGAGAAAAGATTGTTAGAGACTACAAAGTATGTGAAATTTGAGATGCATTATGCAGTGGATTCCGCACTGATAGGCGGAATGGTGATTCGCATCGGCGACAGAGTCGTTGATTCCAGTGTCCGGACCAAATTAAATGATCTGACACGCGAATTGTCAAAAATACAGTTGAAAGCAGGTGAATGCGCTTCATGAATTTAAGACCAGAAGAAATAAGTTCCGTAATTAAAGAACAGATCAAAAGGTATGCAGCGCAGTTAGAGGTAGCTGACGTTGGTACCGTTATTCAGGTAGCAGATGGTATCGCACGTATTCACGGTCTTGACAACGCAATGCAGGGCGAGCTTCTGGAATTTCCGGGAGAAGTATATGGAATGGTATTAAACCTTGAGGAAGACAATGTCGGTGCCGTACTTTTAGGTGCGCAGCGCAATGTCAACGAGGGTGATACCGTAAAGACCACCGGACGAGTAGTAGAGGTTCCGGTCGGTGACGCCATGTTAGGACGAGTTGTCAATGCGTTAGGACAGCCGATCGACGGCAAAGGACCGATCGAGACGAACAAATATCGTCAGATCGAGCGTGTCGCATCGGGTGTTATTTCCAGAAAATCCGTAGATACACCGTTACAGACCGGTATCAAGGCAATCGATTCCATGGTGCCGATCGGACGTGGACAGCGTGAGCTGATCATCGGTGACAGACAGACCGGTAAGACAGCGATTGCGATCGATACGATCATCAACCAGAAGGGACAGGGCGTAAAATGTATTTACGTTGCCATCGGACAGAAGGCTTCCACAGTTGCCGCTCTGGTAAAAACATTGGAAGAATTTGGGGCAATGTCCTACACGACAGTGGTTGCTTCCACTGCAAGTGAGCTTGCACCATTACAGTATATTGCACCGTATGCAGGATGTGCGATCGGTGAGGAATGGATGGAGAACGGAGAAGATGTTCTCGTTGTTTACGATGATTTAAGTAAGCACGCAGCCGCATACCGTACACTCTCCTTGCTCTTAAAACGTCCACCAGGACGTGAGGCTTATCCGGGAGATGTATTCTACCTGCACTCAAGACTCTTAGAGCGTGCGGCAAGACTTTCCGACAAACTTGGCGGAGGTTCCCTGACTGCACTGCCGATCATCGAGACACAGGCTGGTGACGTTTCGGCATATATCCCGACAAACGTTATCTCTATCACCGATGGTCAGATCTATCTTGAGACAGAGATGTTTAACTCCGGTTTCCGTCCGGCGATCAATGCGGGTCTTTCGGTATCCCGTGTAGGTGGTTCCGCACAGATCAAGGCTATGAAGAAGATTGCAGCACCGATCCGTGTCGAGCTGGCACAGTACAGAGAGCTTGCAGCATTTGCACAGTTTGGTTCTGAGCTCGATGCCGACACGACAGAGAAGTTAGCACAGGGTGCCAGAATCCGTGAGATGTTAAAACAGCCGCAGTATCAGCCGATGCCGGTTGAAAAACAGGTCATCATCATCTATGCTGCAACCAGAAAATACCTTCTGGATATTCCGGTAGAACAGGTTTTACCGTTTGAAAAAGCACTGTTTGAGTATGTGGATACCAAATATCCGGATGTACCGGAAGCAATCCGCACAGAGAAAGTCATCAGTGATGAGACCGAGGCAAAACTCGTCAAAGCAATCGAAGAATGTAAGGCAGATTTCTTGAAATAAGCGTAACAAGCAGGACTTCGCCAAAAAAAGGAGGAAGTTGTTATGGCCTCAATGAGGGACATTAAACGAAGAAAAAGCAGCATACAGAGTACGCAGCAGATCACAAAAGCCATGAAGCTTGTTTCAACCGTAAAACTGCAGAAAGCAAAAAGCAGGGCAGAACAGACGAATCCATATTCGAACTATATGTACCAGACCGTTACTTCCATGCTTGCAAGATCAGGTGGGATCGATCATCCATATCTGAAAAAAGGTACTTCCACAAAGAAAGCGATCGTTGTGATCACATCCAACCGTGGACTTGCCGGTGGATACAACTCCAACCTGATCAAGCTGGTTACGGGAAGTGACTTTTCCAAAGATGATGTAGAGATCTATGCCATCGGTGGAAAGGGACGCGAGGTATTAGAACGCCGCGGCTATCATATCAAAGAGGATGACTCCTATATCATTGAGTCCCCGTCTTATGATGATGCGGCAGAACTCTGCAAGAAGGTGCTTGCGGATTATACCAATGGCACGATCGGCGAGATTTATCTTGTGTATACACATTTTAAAAATACAGTCGTACACGAACCGAAGCTGATGAAGCTGCTTCCGATCGAGTTTGATGAAGAAGAACTCGGCGCAGCAGCAGAGGCAAATGTTCTGATGAATTATGAGCCGAATGAGACAGAAGCACTTGATATGATCATTCCAAAATACGTTACAAGCCTGTTTTATGGTGCACTCGTGGAGGCAGTTGCCAGTGAAAACGGTGCGAGAATGCAGGCGATGGATTCTGCAACGAGCAATGCAGAGGATATGATCAGTGATCTGACGCTCAAATATAACCGGGCACGTCAGGGCTCGATTACACAGGAATTAACAGAGATCATTGCCGGTGCGTCGGCAATCTCTGGATAAGCAGATGAAGCTGCAGGTAATCTGCAATCGAATAAAAAGACAGCAGCACAAAATTTGATTACAAGGAGAAAGAAGCGATGGCAAATAATATCGGTAAGATTACCCAGATTATCGGTGCCGTTCTGGATATTAAATTCACAGAGGGCAATCTGCCGGAGATCAACGATGCGATTCGTATCCCGTTAAGAGGCGATCAGGCGGGAAAAGAATTGACCGTTGAGGTTTCCCAGCATCTGGGCGATGATACAGTCAGATGTATCGCAATGGGATCAACCGATGGATTAGTCCGCGGCATGGATGCAGTTGCAGCCGGCGGACCGATCAGTGTGCCGGTAGGTGAGAATACATTGGGCAGAATGTTTAATGTATTAGGAGATCCGATCGACGAGATCGATCCTCCGGCCGGCGTGGAAAAATGGCCGATCCACAGACCTGCTCCTGCATTTGAGGAACAGGCAACATCCCAGGAGATGTTAGAGACAGGTATCAAGGTCGTAGATCTTCTCTGCCCTTACCAGAAAGGTGGTAAGATCGGATTGTTCGGTGGTGCCGGTGTAGGTAAAACCGTTTTAATCCAGGAGCTGATCCACAATATCGCAACCGAGCACGGTGGATATTCCGTATTTACCGGCGTTGGTGAGCGTACCCGTGAGGGAAATGACCTTTACTATGAAATGAAAGAATCAGGAGTTATCGATAAGACCACCATGGTGTTCGGACAGATGAACGAGCCGCCAGGAGCACGTATGCGTGTTGCCTTAACAGGTCTTACGATGGCAGAGTATTTCCGTGATAAAGGCGGTAAGGATGTATTGCTCTTCATTGACAATATTTTCCGTTTTACACAGGCAGGATCTGAGGTATCCGCGCTGTTAGGACGTATGCCTTCCGCCGTAGGTTACCAGCCGACATTACAGACAGAGATGGGTGCTCTGCAGGAGCGTATCACATCTACAAAGAACGGTTCTATCACTTCCGTTCAGGCGGTTTATGTGCCTGCGGATGACTTGACAGACCCGGCTCCGGCAACCACGTTCGCACATCTGGATGCAACGACCGTACTTGAGCGTTCTATCGCAGAACTCGGTATTTATCCGGCAGTGGATCCGCTTGGTTCTACTTCCCGTATCTTAGACCCGCGTATCGTTGGCCAGGAGCACTTTGAGGTAGCCCGCGGTGTGCAGGAGATCTTACAGAAATACAAAGAATTGCAGGATATCATTGCAATCCTTGGTATGGACGAGCTTTCCGAGGATGATAAACTGGTTGTAAGCCGTGCAAGAAAGGTACAGAGATTCTTATCCCAGCCGTTCTTCGTTGCAACACAGTTTACCGGTCTGGATGGAAAATATGTTCCGATTGCAGAGACAATCCGCGGATTTAAGGAGATTCTTGAAGGAAAGCATGATGATGTACCGGAGAGTTATTTCTTAAATGCAGGTACGATCGATGATGTCCGCGCAAAGATGCAGTAATAATGGAGGGTGTGTATGGCAGAAGAAAACAGACTCTTTCAGGTAGAGATCATTACGCCGGATCGTGTTTTTTATACAGGTGAGGGTGATATGATCGAGTTTACCACTGCCTCCGGTGAGATCGGTGTGTATAAAAAGCATATTCCGCTCACGACCGTGTTAGCACCCGGCATCGTAAAGATCCACAAGACGGGTGAAGATGACGTGATCGCGGCAGTACATTCCGGCTTTGCGGAAATTCTGCCGGATAAGGTAACACTTCTCGCAGAGATTGCAGAGTGGCCGAATGAGATCGACAAGAACCGTGCTGAAGCTGCGCGTGCGCGCGCTGAGGAACGGCTTGCCCACCGGACAGAGGCAATCGATGTCAAACGTGCTGAATTTGCACTTCGCAAAGCACTGGTGCGTATTGATATTGCAAAATAAGATTTACTTGACAGAAATAAAATTTACTGGTTATAATATAGCTCCAAAACCATTTTATGGAGTGGACTTTTCTTGAGTGATGAACTCTATTTTTCGCCACACAGCTGCAATGATTTGCAACTGTGTGGCGTTTTTTTGTTGTCAGATTGCACATAAGCAGTTCCGGTTTTGCGGAATCTGCCAATTAAGAAGTCTGAAACCACGATGTGTCCTCATGTCATGAAACGAAAGGAATGAAAAATGAACCAGAATTTTATGAAAGAAAAACCGGTCATGCCGCTTGTGATCTCCATGGCATTGCCAATGACATTTTCCATGTTAGTCAATGCGCTCTACAATATCATTGACAGTTATTTTGTGGCGCGCATCAGCGAAGATGCGATGACGGCACTTTCTTTGGTGTTCCCATTGCAGAATCTGGTCAATGCAGTTGTCATCGGATTTGCAATTGGAATCAATGCGACAATCGCATATTTTCTTGGAGCACAAAAGCAGAACACGGCGGATAAGGCGGCGTCGCTTGGAACACTTTTTAATATGATCCACGGACTGATCTTAGCGGTAGTCTGCATTGCAATCACAGCACCTTTTCTTGCCATGTTTACAGATAAAAGGTCGATCATAGACATGGGCGCAGCATACGCGCAGATCGTATTTCTTTTTGCAGTACCCAATGCGGCAGGGCTTTGCTTAGAAAAAATTTTTCAGTCAGTGGGGCGCATGAAAACGTCCATGCTCTGTATGCTGATCGGCTGTGTGACCAATATTATCTTAGATCCTTTTATGATATTTGGAATTGGTTTCTTTCCTGAAATGGGGATCCGGGGAGCTGCTATCGCAACCGGGATCGGTCAGATGGCTTCTCTTGTCAGCTATCTGCTGTTTTACTTTTTTAAACCGATTCCGGTAAAAATAAGATGGAAAGATATGAAACCGGAAGCGGAACTTAGCAGGAAAATGTATTCGATCGGTGTCCCGGCAACATTGAGCATCGCACTGCCGTCTGTACAGGTCTCTGCATTAAATGCGATTCTTGCGGTTTATTCTGCCAGCTATGTACTTGTACTTGGGGCTTATTTTAAATTACAGACATTTTTATATCTGACAGGAAATGGTGTCGTGCAGGGGATGCGTCCTCTGATCGGATATAACTACGGTGCGGGAGAGTCAAAGCGTGTCAGAGAAATTTTCCGGTCAGCGCTGGTATTGATCGCGGGGGTCATGGTAATCGGAACGATACTTTGTATGGCAGTGCCGCAGACACTCATTGGATTGTTTACCAGTAATCCGGAGACGATACAATTTGGAAAAGAGGCGCTTCGTCTGATCAGCATTGGATTTATTGCGTCATCGGTCTCCGTCACGGTATCAGGTGCGTTGGAAGGACTGGGAAAGGGAAAAGAATCGTTGGTAATTTCTGTGCTCAGGTACATAGCAGTTATTTTACCATTGGCATTTATTTTGAGTAAAATATTGGGGGCTGCGGGCGTCTGGCATGCGTTCTGGATCACGGAAGTGGTCGTGGCAGGGATTTCCTATGTGATCTGTAAAAAAGAAATATTTCAGTAATAAAAACACCTGTAATTATATGTTGTTGGGCATGTAATTACAGGTGTTTTTGAAAATAGAATATGCGTGGAGTGTGTAGTCTGTTGTTTGAAATAATGAGTTTAATTTTCTTTTAGTGAATTGTAAAGATCTTCATCTGACCAGTCAGGGTGAGCCTGGCACAGTGAATATACTTTATCAATAAAAGCAGTATCCTTGTTAAGCAGTTTAGCACAGCTTTGTGCAGGAATATTTTCCTGGAACATGTTGTGGATGATGTGTAATTGCTCAAGACGTTTGCCCTCCGCTAAACCCTCCGCTAAACCCATCGCTAAGCCATCCTCATGTCCATCCGCATAGCTGTCCCTGCGTTCCATCTTAATATACTCATCCATATCGAATTCTTCCAATAACATACCAACGACCTCCGATCTGTGTTTGATAAGAAAATCCTGCAAAATACCGTCCCTGATACATTCCTGTACAGCAGCATCCGCTGCCGGTTCTAATGGAATACCGTTTCTGACATTCGAAGAAATTCTGCCGATCAGAATGGAATATTCCTCTAAAGTCCGGCATCGTGCCATCAGTTCCTGATTGTGTCCATAATTAATGTTGTAAACCCGTGCAGTGCACTCTAAGCAGGGGCGGGTGCTGATGGGGCTGGACGTATTTTGCGCAGCGGAGTCAGGGACATCAATATCAGAAACAGGAATATCAGTAGTGACGACTGGCTGTCTGGATGCAGCATCTGTTGTCAGGTGGTTTGATTCAGCACATATAAACGCATCTGAAAGATGCAGCTCTATGTAATCTTTATTATCTTCCAACGGTTCAACCCCATTATAAAAAATAACAAACTGGGGAAACGGCAGCGAAAGCAGCTTTTTCCCGTAAATGTTCAGGTTATTTTGTTTGATATAGCTTTCATACTGTTTGCCGAAATAGATCAGTCCGCGGATCGGCATGTTTGGGTTTAAGGTACTCTGGTGCTCATACAGATTTAATGTACCACGGACAATAAATGATACATCATTTTTATATCCGAGATAGATCACGTCATCGATCGTGTAAAAGATCAGTTCATCTGCATCGTCATAATCTGTCTGATTCAGGGCATTGTATAACTCCAGCAAAACCGGTTTCTCATTAAAAATTCTGCGGAATAAGGCATCCCGGTACTTCTTCTGCACAAAAACATGTTTTGTGTGACTGCGTTTTCCTTTGTTTTCCCCATGTAGTTTTCTCCTTTGATTATAAAAAATTTAAACGTTTTTCACAATAGTTTTCTGAAATAGCTGGCGAAATGCCGGAATGAAAAAGAGTGATATTCAGAAAATGATCTTATGGAAATAAAATCGAATTGCGATAGATGTAGTATAGCATGAAGATGCTATTATAGACAAGCAGAATATATAGAGAAAAAATCCCTGTAAGTATGCGATAATGGATATATGCTTACAGAGATTTTTATAGTGAAATCCATTTTTCTTTTAATGCATGGTAAAGATCTTCATCTGACCAGTCAGGGTGAGCCTGACATAGAGAATACACTTTGCTGATAAATGTAACGTCCTTGTCAAGCAACTTAGCACAGCTTTGTGCAGGAATATTTTCCTGGAACATGTTGTGGATGATGTGTAATTGCTCAAGACGTTTGCCCTCCGCTAAACCCTCCGCTAAACCCATCGCTAAGCCATCCTCATGTCCATCCGCATAGCTGTCCCTGCGTTCCATCTTAATATACTCATCCATATCGAATTCTTCCAATAACATACCAACGACCTCCGATCTGTGTTTGATAAGAAAATCCTGCAAAATACCGTCCCTGATACATTCCTGTACAGCGGTATCTGCTGTCTGTTCTAATGGAATGCCGGTTCTGACCTTCGAAGAGATTCTGCCAATCAGAATGGAATATTCCTCTAAAGTCCGGCATCGCGCCATCAGTTCCTGATTGTGCCCATAATTAATATTGTAAACCCGCGCAGTACATTCTAAGCAGGGGCGGGTGCTGATGGGGCTGGATGCAGCATCTGTTGCCAGGTGATTTGATCCGGCATATACAAACGCATCCGAAAGATGCAGCTCTATGTAATCTTTATTATCTTTCAACGGTTCAACCCCATTATAAAAAATAACAAACTGGGGAAACGGCAGCGAAAGCAGCTTTTTCCCGTAAATGTTCAGGTTATTTTGTTTGATATAGCTTTCATACTGTTTGCCGAAATAGATCAGTCCGCGGATCGGCATGTTTGGGTTTAAGGTACTCTGGTGCTCATACAGATTTAATGTACCACGGACAATAAATGATACATCATTTTTATATCCGAGATAGATCACGTCATCGATCGTGTAAAAGATCAGTTCATCTGCATCGTCATAATCTGTCTGATTCAGGGCATTGTATAACTCCAGCAAAACCGGTTTCTCATTAAAAATTCTGCGGAATAAGGCATCCCGGTACTTCTTCTGCACAAAAACATGTTTTGTGTGACTGCGTTTTCTTTTGTTTTTCCCCATGTAGTTTTCTCCTTTGATTATAAAAAATTTAAGCGTTTTTCACAATAGTTTTCTGAAATAGCTGGCGAAATGCCGGAATGAAAAAGAATGGTATTCAGAAAATGATTTTATGGAAATAAAATCGAATTGCGATAGATGTAGTATAACATAAAGATATTATTATACACAAGTAGAATAGAAAGAAAAGATCCCTGCAAGTATGGGATATTGATGTTACTGTTCACAGGCAGGCATTTTCTGAACTGAAAATGCCGTATGATACAGTGGTGGCAGCAGATTTTGCCGATTTGGAATGCGAAGCATCGGCAAAATCCGTTACTGGAACGAGGTACGAGTGAACAGTAACATATTGATAAAATGATATACTTACAGGAATTTTAATAAAGCTTTATTTTTCTTTTAATGCATTGTAAATATCTTCATCTGACCAGTCAGGGTGAGCATGGCACAGTGAATATATTTTATTGACAAAATCTGTGTTTTCATTAAGCAGGTCGGCGCAGTTTTCGGCAGGGATGCTTTTTTGAAACAGGTTGTGGACGACGTGTAACTGCTCAAGACGTTTGCCCTCGGCTAAGCCATCCTCATGTCCATCCTCATAACTGTCCCTGCGTTCCATCTTAATATACTCATCCATATCGAATTCTTCCAATAACATACCAACGACCTCCGATCTGTGTTTGATAAGAAAATCCTGCAAAATACCGTCCCTGATACATTCCTGTACAGCAGCATCCGCTGCCGGTTCTAATGGAATACCGTTTCTGACATTCGAAGAAATTCTGCCGATCAGAATGGAATATTCCTCTAAAGTCCGGCATCGTGCCATCAGTTCCTGATTGTGTCCATAATTAATGTTGTAAACCCGTGCAGTGCACTCTAAGCAGGGGCGGGTGCTGATGGGGCTGGACGTATTTTGCGCAGCGGAGTCAGGGACATCAATATCAGAAACAGGAATATCAGTAGTGACGACTGGCTGTCTGGATGCAGCATCTGTTGTCAGGTGGTTTGATTCAGCACATATAAACGCATCTGAAAGATGCAGCTCTATGTAATCTTTATTATCTTCCAACGGTTCAACCCCATTATAAAAAATAACAAACTGGGGAAACGGCAGCGAAAGCAGCTTTTTCCCGTAAATGTTCAGGTTATTTTGTTTAATGTAGCTCTCATACTGTTTGCCGAAATAGATCAGTCCGCGGATCGGCATGTTGGGGTTTAAGGTACTCTGGTGCTCATACAGATTCAGCGTGCCTCGGACGATGAATGATACGTCATTTTTATATCCGAGATAGATCACGTCATCGATCGTGTAAAAAATCAGTTCATCTGCATCATCGTAATCTGTCTGATTCAGGGCATTGTATAACTCCAGCAAAACTGATTTCTCATTAAAAATCCTGCGGAACAAGGCATCCCGGTGCTTCTTCTGCACAAAAACATGTTTTGTGTGACTGCGTTTTCCTTTGTTTTTCCCCATGTAGTTTTCTCCTTTAATTATAAAAAATTTAAGTGTTTTTCACAATAGTTTTCTGAAATAGCTGGCGAAATGCCGGAATGAAAAAAGTGATATTCAGAAAATGATCTTATGGAAATAAAATCGAATTGCGATAGATGTAGTATACATGGGGAAATCATAAATTGCAAGAAGAATCTGCCGTTGTATGGATTCACATAGACAAATCAAAACGAATTGTTTATACTTGATTTATGACAACATCACCCCAAAGAGGAGAAATCAATGATTTTATATTTTGTACGTCACGGAGAGACGGACTGGAATGTAAAAAAGAAAATACAGGGCAAGACAGATGTGCCGTTGAATGAGAATGGAAAGCAGCAGGCAAAAGAGCTTGCGGACATGCTTCTGGATCGGAAAAAGGAAGGGACTCTTCAGGTTGTGCGGGCATATACATCCCCACAGCTTCGTGCAGCACAGACGGCACAGGAGGCGGCGATCGCGCTTGATATTCCATGTATTGCGGCGGATGGTCTGCGGGAAATGGATATGGGCGACTGGGAAGGCAGAAGCTGGGAAAGCATTACGCAGGAAAATACGAAAGAGTATCAGGACTGGGATGCCAACAGGCGTTATGTCCATACACCGCATGGAGAATGTTACAATGAAGTGCTGAGGCGTGCGCTTGATACACTCGGAATGATCTTAGAACGGGAGACGGAAGATGTGTTGATCGTAACGCATAGTGGCGTACTGATGGCATTGCGGTGTTATATTGCCGGACAGACATTTGAGGAAATGGGTATCATACGGTATAAGACGAAAAATGCAGAGGTGGTTGAAATTTTTGCGGATGACGTCAAAGACGCGATCGCACGTTTTAAAAAAGGGGAGTAAAACGGTCATGATCGTGCAATCACGGAAAGCAGTGTGAAAAATAGACTTTGGATGTGCAAAAACATAGCGCAATAACAGAGATTCGTATGAATCAGATCAAAAATGTAAAAACTGTCGGAAGAATCGTATTCTGTCGTGGAAACAGAGACGATTCTTCCGACAGTTTTTTTGCATATTTCACAATTTTTAAAATGAATTTTTGTGAATGATTTTGACTGATTTTGATTGACTGTGACGGAATGGAATCATATAATAAAGCTATCAAAGATGAACGAATTTGAACGGTTGTGAATGAAATTGGAGGAAAAGATATGCTGACAGAAGAAAGATTTACAAGAATTTTATCCATACTAGAGAGTATGGGCAGCGTGACCGTTCAGCAGCTTATGACAGAACTGGATGCATCAGAGTCAACGATCCGGAGAGATTTAAATACACTGGATGCAAATGGTCAGCTCATTAAAGTCCATGGCGGTGCAATTTTAAAAAACACCTCATACAGTACCGAGGATGACGAAGTCATGCAGCGTAGAGAACGGAACAAAGGAGCAAAAGAAAAGATTGCGCAATATGCGGCAGGTCTGATCGGACCGGGTGATTTTGTTTATATTGATGCCGGCACGACGACAGATCTGATGATTGATTTTATTACGGCCAGACAGGCAGTGTTTGTGACCAATGCGATCACACATGCAAAAAAACTTGCACAGAAAGGATGTACGGTATATATCCTCGGTGGAGAGTTTAAAGCGATAACTGAGGCGATCGTGGGAGAGGAAGCCGTTTCATCGGTTGAAAAATACAATTTTACAAAAGGATTCTGGGGAGCAAACGGAATCAGTATGCAGCGCGGATTTTCCACACCGGAGTTAAAAGAAGCGCTCGTAAAAAAACGTTCCATGGAGAACTGCAGAGAATGTTATATCTTAGCAGATGACAGCAAGTTCAATCAGATATCAAGTGTGACATTTGCTCCGTTTGAGAGTGCAAAGGTCATCACGACAGGTCTTACAAAACATGCGTACCGTAAATGTAAAAATGTAATTGAAGTATAAAAAATACGAAGACCTGCGGAACAAAAACGCGGGAAAAGCAGAAAGGAGACTGAGAAAATGATTTACACTGTTACATTTAATCCATCACTGGACTACATTGTGACAGTTCCGCATTTCACCTGCGGAATGGTCAACCGGACATCAGAGGAGAAGATTTTTCCGGGTGGAAAAGGAATCAATGTATCCATGGTGTTAAAAAATCTTGGACTGGAGAACACGGCACTTGGGTTTTATGCCGGATTTACCGGAAACGAACTGGAGCGTCTGATCAGGGAAAAAGGAATCCGGGCGGATTTTATTCTGGTAAAAGAAGGAATGACAAGGATCAATGTAAAAATGCGTTCCGACGAGGAGAGTGAGATCAACGGACAGGGACCGGCGATATCGGAAGCTGACATCAAAACACTTTATGAAAAACTGGATCGGCTTTCAGATGGAGATGTTTTGGTTATGGCAGGAAGTATCCCGGATGTGATGCCGCAGACCATCTACATGGATATCATGAAATATCTTGCAGATAAGGATTTAAAGATTGTTGTGGATGCGACAAAAGATCTGCTCGTAAATGTATTACAGTATCATCCGTTTTTAATTAAACCGAATAATCATGAGCTTGGTGAGATTTTCGGTGTGAAAATAACAGAAAAAGAAGATGTGATCACTTACGCAAAGAAGATGCAGGAAAAGGGCGCAGGAAATGTCCTCGTTTCCATGGCTGGCGACGGAGCAGTGCTGGTTGCTGAAGACGGCAGCATCTTTCAGGCGGAGGCACCAAAGGGTAAGGTCGTCAATTCGGTTGGCGCCGGGGACTCCATGGTAGCCGGATTTGTAACAGGTTATTTAAAGACGGGAAGCTATAAAGAAGCTTTCCAGATGGGGGTTTGTACTGGAAGTGCATCGGCATTTTCAGAGGAACTGGCAACAGAACCGGAAGTTTTGGCGCTTTTAGATAAAAACAAAGGCATATTTAAGTAGGAGGAGTAAAATCCTCTGCTCCTGCAAGGGCACATGCTATGCAAGCTATTAGGCATAGCATGCATAGCATGCATAGCAGACATTTTGCTTCGCAAAACAAGGAGTAAAATCCTCTGCTCCTGCAAGGGCAGTCGCATTTTGCTCCGCAAAACAAGGAGGATTTAAGCATGAAAATCAGGGATTTACTTGCCGTAGAGAGTATTGACTTAAATGGCAAAGTCACTGGAAAGAACGAAACCCTTGATGCAATGGTTGCATTGATGGCTAAGAGCGGAAAGATCAACGATGTTGAGAAGTACCGCAAGGGTGTATACGCCAGAGAGGAAGAAGGAACAACCGGAATTGGTGAGGGAATCGCCATTCCACATTGCAAGTCAGATGCAGTCAGCAGACCGGGACTTGCAGCAATGGTCATCAAAGACGGGGTGGATTTTGATGCATTAGATGGAGAAAAGGTCAGCCTGATCTTCCTGATCGCAGCACCAAATACGGAAGACAACGTACATCTGGATGTACTTAGCAAGTTATCTGTTCTTCTGATGGATGAGAATTTTACAAGCGGACTTCGCAATGCAAAGACGGTTGAGGAATTTTTAAGTGTGATCGACCGCGCGGAAGCTGAGAAAGATGCCGAAGAAGAGAAAAAGAACAGCGCAGATACAAAGAATGCGGCAGAGGAGAAAAACACAGAGAATGGAAAGCTGATCCTCGCTGTAACCGGATGCCCGAACGGAATCGCACATACTTATATGGCGGCAGAAAATATTGAGAAAAAAGCGAAAGAACTTGGATGCCGTGTGAAAGTTGAGACAAGAGGTTCCGGCGGTGCCAAAAATGTATTGACAAAAGCTGAAATTGCAGAGGCTGCATGTATTATTGTTGCAGCGGATACACAGGTTCCGATGGATCGTTTTGCAGGCAGACCTGTGATCCAGTGTAAGGTTTCTGATGGAATCAGTAAGGCGGAAGAATTGTTAGACAGAGCGTTAAACGGCAATGTTCCACTGTATCAGGCGAAGGGAAGCGGTCAGGCAGCAGACAGTGAGGAAGAATCTGACAGCGTTGGACACCAGATTTACAAACACCTGATGAATGGAGTTTCCCATATGTTACCGTTCGTTATCGGCGGTGGTATCCTGATTGCGATCGCATTTCTGATCGATGGTTTTGCAGTTGACTTAAACAGCCTTCCATTTGATGAGCGTTCAAACTTTGGTACGATCACACCGATGGCGGCAATGTTTAAATCGATCGGTGGTGTTGCGTTCGGATTTATGCTTCCGATCTTAGCCGGATTTATCGCAATGAGTATTGCAGATCGTCCTGGTCTTGCGGTCGGTTTTGTCGGCGGAGCAATCGCAGCAAACGGAACATCCGGATTCCTTGGAGCTCTCGTTGCAGGTTTTGTTGCAGGCTATCTGGTACGTCTGTTAAAGAAACTGTTTGAGAAACTGCCGGAAGGCTTAGAGGGTATCAAGCCAATGCTTCTCTATCCGGTAATCGGTATCTTTTTGATCGGAGTGATCATGACTTATGTGGTAGAGCCTCCGATCGGAGCATTAAACGTTATGATCAACAACGGATTAAACAGCATGAATGGTGCAAAGGCAATCCTGCTTGGCGCACTGCTCGGCGGAATGATGTCCGTAGATATGGGTGGCCCGGTAAACAAAGCAGCATATGTATTTGGTACCGCATCTATCGCAGCAGGCAATTACAATATCATGGCAGCTGTTATGGTCGGTGGTATGGTTCCACCGCTTGCAATCGCACTTGCAACCATGTTCTTTAAAAACAAATTTACCGAAGAAGAGAGAAAAGCAGGACCGACAAACATTGTTATGGGACTTTCCTTTATCTCAGAGGGAGCAATCCCGTTTGCAGCATCGGATCCATTGCGTGTGCTGCCGTCCTGTATCATTGGTTCCGCAGTTGCAGGAGCATTATCCATGGTATTTAACTGTACATTAATGGCACCACATGGTGGAATCTTCGTATTCTTAACCGTAGGCCATCCGCTGTTATATCTCATATCACTGGCGGTTGGTTCTGTTGTAGGATGCGTAATCCTTGGACTTTTAAAGAAGGATGTATCAAAAAGATAGGAAACGGAAAAGGTAATTAAAATCGCAGGCTTTATGTTGCAACAATATAGAGCCTGTGAATATGTAATCATAAAACAATGTGTTATGTACAAAGAAAGGAGAAAATCATGAAAGAATTTAAATACGTGATCACAGACAAAGGGGGAATCCATGCAAGACCGGCAGGAGCACTTGTAAAGGAAGCAGCCGCATTTCCATGCAGCATTACCATTGCAAAAGATGGAAAAGCAGCAGATGCAAAACGTATTTTTGGAGTTATGGGACTTGGTGTAAAATGCGGCGAGGAGATCACAGTCTGCACCGATGGAGAGAATGAAGAGGCAGCAAGTGCTGCAATCGAGGCATTTTTGAAAGCAAATCTGTAAAAATTGATAAAAACAGAAATAAAAATCTAAAATGGAGGTAACGGGCATGGAACTGCACGGAAAAAGTGTATTCGGCGGAATTGCCATGGGCAGACTGTCTGTCTATCATAAGACGGATAACGCAGTAAAACGAACAAAGATAACGGATATAGAAGCAGAAAAAAAACGTTTTGAGGATGCAAAAGAAGAAGCCAAAAGGCAGCTTGGTGTTTTTTATGAAAAAGCAGTCAGGGAAGTCGGTGAAGTCAATGCGGCAATTTTTGAGATGCACCAGATGATGCTGGATGATCTCGACTATGTAGAGTCGATCACAAACATGATCGAAACCCAGCAGGTCAATGCAGAATTTGCAGTTGCTTCCACCGGAGATAATTTTGCGCAGATGTTTGCTGCGATGGATGATGATTATATGAGAGAACGTGCGGCAGATGTCAAAGATATCTCCAATCGCGTGATCTCTATTTTACAGGGAAACGGCGATGCAGGCTTAAGCGGTGATGAACCGTTTATCCTTTTAGCGGATGATCTTGCACCGAGTGAGACTGTGCAGCTTGATAAATCAAAAGTACTTGCTTTTGTAACACGTCACGGTTCCACCAATTCCCACACGGCGATCTTAGCGAGAACCATGAATATTCCGGCATTGATCGGAGTTGATTTTCCGGAAGAGGGCGTGGACGGACAGTTCGGTATCGTGGATGGATTTGATGCAAAGTTTTTCGTAGAACCGGATGAGGATACGAAAGCGGAATACCGGAAGTTAAAAGAAGAAAATGAGCAGAAGAAACGTCTGCTTCAGGAATTAAAGGGTAAGGAAAATATCACAAAGGATGGAACGAAGATCAATCTTTATGCCAATATCGGGGGTGCTTCCGATGTGGCAAATGTACTTGCCAATGATGCGGGTGGAATCGGACTGTTCCGGAGTGAGTTCCTTTATTTAGAGTCGGAGGATTACCCGACAGAAGAAGCGCAGTTTGCAGCATATAAGACAGTTGCGGAAAATATGGCGGGTAAAAAAGTTATTATCCGTACACTTGATATCGGAGCAGATAAACAGGTCGGTTATTTTGGCCTTGAGAAAGAAGAAAACCCGGCAATGGGTTACCGTGCGATCCGGATCTGCCTCGACCGCACTGAAATTTTTAAGACACAGCTTCGGGCAATCTACCGTGCCAGCTATTATGGAACGATTGCGATCATGTTCCCGATGATCATTTCCGTAAATGAGGTGAAAAAGATCAAAGAAATCATTGCGGAAGTGAAAGCGGGACTTGATGCCGACGGTATTCCGTATAAGGATGTGGAACTCGGTATTATGATCGAGACACCGGCGGCAGTTATGATCAGTGATCTTTTAGCGAAAGAGGTTGATTTCTTTTCGATCGGGACAAACGATCTGACACAATATACACTTGCAATCGACAGGCAGAATCCGAAACTGGATAATATTTATGATTCACACCATGAAGCAGTCCTTCGGATGTTAAAAATGGTTGTGGATAACGGACATAAGGAAGGATGCTGGGTTGGCATCTGCGGTGAGCTTGGCGCGGATGAAACGCTCACAGAGACATTCCTTCGGATGGGATTTGACGAGCTTTCCGTATCACCGTCCATGATCCTTCGGATCAGGGATAAGATCAGGAATACGGATTTGTCAGTGAAATAAAAGTGCATCAGGGATCTGCAGCGTATGATTCGCATGCAGATCCTTTTTTGCAGGATAACGCTATAAGGTGTCGGCATGATTGTCAGTTGTGCGGTGAAATGGGCATATACAGCAGAAACGCTGCTGTTATGCTTATTTTTTTGTGTGATTTTGGGCATAATCACAAGGTTTTTCCTGTATATGGAAAATGAGGAGTCGGATAAAAAGAATACATGGTATAATGTTGGTATGATATGGGAATTAATTATGTAAGACAGAAAGGCGCAAAATGCGGATTCTGATCAAAACAACGGTAAACAGGATTTTTACAGTCACCGGACATAAAACAGGAGGCACACATGAGCAATTACTTACTGATCAAACAGGGAACGATCCACAACGCCATAGAGGAAGAGCCATTTGTGGCAGATATTTTAGTGGAGAATGGAAAAATAAAAAAGATCGCACCGGTCTTAGAGGGGAAGATCATCAATGACGCGGATGTGATCGATGCAACCGGGATCGATGTTTATCCGGGATTTGTGGATGCGCACTGTCACATGGGATTAGACGGGTATGCGACCGGATTTGCCGGCGAGGATTATAACGAATTAGGGGATCCTGTGACACCGCAGCTCTCCGCGGTGGATGCAGTCAATCCGCAGGATGAGACTTTCCAGATGGCACGCGAAGGCGGTGTGACCTGTGTGTGCACCGGACCGGGAAGCTCAAATGTCATTGGCGGAACATTCTGCGCCATCAAGACTTACGGAAAGCGTGTGGATGACATGTTAGTCAAAGAAAAAACAGCCATGAAGATCGCTTTCGGTGAGAATCCGAAAAACTGTTATAAGGAAAAAGGTGTTTATTCGAGAATGTCTGTTGCCGCGAAGCTGCGGGAGGCACTCACAAAGGCAAAAATATATGACACAAAATTACATGCTGCCGGCTGTCCGGAGGGCTGGAATGAACTTGAGATGGAACAGGCACAGGAACAAGTGATGGACGATTTGCAGAAAACAGACGCGGATAGGAAGGTGGATTTTTCAAAGATGCCTGCTTACGATGCAAAAATGGAGGCGCTTCTTCCAGTTATCCGCGGCGAGATGCCGTTAAAAGCCCATGCGCACCGCGCCGATGATATCTACACCGCAATCCGCATTGCAAAGGAATTTCATGTGGATCTTCGGATTGATCATACAACGGACGGAGCATTGATCGCAGATGATCTTGCAAAGGAAGGATTTCCGGTTGCGGTTGGACCGTCTTTTGGACATGCAACCAAATATGAACTGCGCCACAAAGGATTTCATACCCCTGCGGCACTTGCAAAAGCGGGATGTCAGGTTTCTATCATTACGGATTCCCCGGTGATCGAGGAGCGCTATCTGGCACTTTGCGCAGGAAGGGCGGTATTTAACGGGTTAAGTGAATTTGATGCGTTAAAGGCAATCACGATCAATGCAGCGAAACATATCGGAATCGAAGACCGTGTCGGAAGTATTGAGGCGGGAAAGGATGCGGATTTCGTGTTGACGGGGGAAAATCCATTTGCCGTGGATACTCATATTTTGTATACGATCATTGATGGAAATGTGGTGTACGAGGGCGGGGAAGCATAAACGGATTGTGAAAGTGCACTATTGTATAATTCTTCCATGTCTGATATGATGATGCAATAACTATAGTACCAGATATAAGGTACAATCGCGGGAGGATACCATGATAAAAAGAAAATATTGGACGAAAAAAGTATTGCCGGTTATGATGTGTGCAGCGCTTTTGATGACGAACCCGGTGTCTGCCGAAGCAGCAACAGCGGCAGAGCGCAATGCATATCAGGCAGTTTTTGATGCAGATTATTACCGCAGTGCATATCCGGATGTAGCCGCTGCTTTTGGCAATAATAAAGCAGCACTTTTTAATCATTTTGTAAATTACGGATTAAGAGAAGGAAGAAGCTGTTCTGCGGATTTCAATCCACAGGCATACCGGGCAAAATACGCAGATCTGCAGCAGGCATTTGGTGACGACATGGCAGCATATTGCCGCCATTATGTGACATGTGGTAAGGCAGAGGGAAGAGACGGAGGCGGAACAGGAAGCGCATCCGCTGCTACTGTTACTGATGCAGCTACAACGGATACTGCCACGGTACAGGGCAATGTGATCGGTACCTGTACAACAGAATATGATGCGACAGTTCCGAGAGCTGTTAACGTAGAGCTGGCAGCAGCCCGCATCAATGGTGTTGTAGTACAGCCGGGAAAATCATTTTCCTTTAGCTCGACTATTCTGCCGCGTACATCAGCGAACGGTTATGTTGTAGCACCGATCTATATCAGTGGAACGGTCGGCACGGGAACCGGTGGAGGTGTGTGCCAGGTATCATCGACACTTTACGCTGCAATGTTGCATGCAGGTCTTCCTGCAACCGAGCGTTATCCGCATTCACTGCCGGTAATATATCTTCCGGCAGGATATGATGCAGCGATCGCAGGAACGAGCAAAGATCTTAAATTTACCAATACATTTTCACAGCCATTACTGATCCAGGCATCTGCGTCGGGCGGCACATTGACGGTAACACTTACATTACAATAGAAGAGAGAATTTATGCGGATTTTAGTAGTAAACGATGATGGAATTAAAGCACCGGGCATAAAGCGTCTTGTGCAGATGGCAGCAGGACTTGGCGAAGTATGGGTGGTGGCTCCGGCAGCACAGTGCAGTGCCATGTCACACCGGATCACTGTGCGTGGCGATTTAGAGGTAAAACCGTATGATTTTCCGGCCACAGGTGTGACGGCGTACAGTGTGGGGGGAACCCCGGCAGACTGTGTGAAAGTGGCACTTGGATGTCTGATGACAGAAAAACCGGATATCGTATTTTCCGGGATCAATGCAGGCTATAACGTTGGACGGGATATCTTATATTCCGGTACGATCGGAGCGGCGATGGAGGCTCTCTGCTGGGGTGTCCCGGCGATCGCATTTTCCGTTGCGGAGAAAGATGAGTGTGAGGTTTTAAATACATATTTAGAACCGGTTGCAAAAGAACTGATCTCCAAAACATTACCGCAAAATGAGATCTGGAACGTCAATTTCCCGGGATGCACTTTAGAGGAATACAAAGGAATCCTGTGGGATCGTATCCCGGATCAGAACCAGTATTACCGGGATAACTACAAGAGAACGGACAGACCGGACGGAAGCTGTATTTTTTCAGCGGCAGGGCTGCCGGAAACGGAAGCGGCGGATGGAACGGATGCGGGAGCAGTTCTTTCCAATTACATATCCATCGGAACAATCAAAAATATGATCATATAAAAAAGAAAAAAACAGGTTTGTTTTCCAGTAAACGGGAGAATATTTATCAGCAAAATTAATGATTTTTATTAACGTACCTGATAGATATTCTCTCTTTTGTATAAACTGGGTAAAATTTTAGTAAAACTTTACTAAAGCTATTGAAATCTGCAAAATCGTGAAATATAATGCAGAAGAAAGGCGTGATTATATGGCAACAATCAAAGAGATTGCCAAGCTGGCACATGTGTCGGCGGCAACGGTGTCGAGAGTGTTGAATCAGGATGAGACATTATCTGTGACACCTGAGGTAAAAAACCAAATAATTAAAATCGCTCATGAGTTGAAATATGTCCCGCCTAAGATGCGTCATGCCAAACGAGACAGACAGATCGTCATCGGAGTTGCGGACTGGCATATCGTAAGAAGAGACAGACCGGATGTGAGCATTACATCGGAGGATATCTTATCCGGAAGTATTGCGCAGAAAGCAGATATCGCCTTTTTACGTCTGATTTATGGAGAAGTAAAACAGGTGGACGGTATCATTGCATTTGGCTTGTTCTCGGAAGTGGAAGTTGACTTTTTGCGGTCACTGAGCACGGAGATCCTGTTTGTTAATTCAGATAAGAAGGATTATGAGTTTGATCAGATCCTTATGGATTACGATCAGGGGTTAAGCGATATGGTGCATTACCTGATGGATGAGAAGGAGTATCGCAGCATTGGCTATATTGGCGGTATTTATGAAGATGATATGGTGCGTATCGGAGCACGGCGTCTGAATGGATTAAAGCAGATCCTGCAAAAAAAAGGCTGTTATCGGGAAGACTATTTTAAGGTTGGAGAGATCAGTCATGAAAGTGGATATTCACTTACGAAGGAAATGCTTTTGACGAAGGACGTGCCGGAGGTTCTGATTCTGGGAAATGATGAGGTTGCAGAGGGAGCTCTTGAAGCGATCAAAGAATTAAAGTACCGGATTCCGAAAGATGTCGCGGTTGTGGTTTACCGCGATATTGAGACACTTTCGACAAAATACCCGACGTACACAAGTCTTCGCATGCTGCCGGATATCGTATGGACGACTGCCATAAAGCTTCTTTTGGAGCGGCTCTTAGATGGCAGGAGAGATACGATGAAGGTATATCTGCCAACAAAGCTTGAACTTGGAGACAGTGCCTGATCATTGGCTGGACAATTCCTGAAAGAGCAACAACAAAAGTGTGCACGCCTGCATGGGAATGGATGCAGGAGAGAGAGGAGAACATTTCATTATGAAGAAAAAAATTGCTATGTTACTTGCAGCAGCATTATGCATGGGTACATTTGCAGGATGTGGAAACAGCACATCAAACAACAGCAGCGCAGCAGACAACAATACGACAAATAATACGGCAGCTGCAACAGAAAGTTCTGACGTGACAGCTTCTGCTGATAACGTAAAGATCGATACGTTAAACGTATATTTCGTTCCATCCAGAGATCCGGATGAGATCGTAACTGCAACAGAGCCGCTTGCAAATTTAATGCAGACAGAGTTAGCAGGCTTAGGATATGATATCGGAGAAGTAAAGATTACCGTTGGTACAACTTTTGAGGCAGTAGGTGAGGCACTTGCAGCAGGAACTGCTGATGTTGGATTTATTCCGGGTGGTACCTATGTACTTTATGATGATGGAGCAGATGTGATCTTAACAGCAACCAGAGATGGTTTAAATAAAGATTCGGACAACCCTGCAGACTGGAATGACGGACAGCCTACAGAAGGTACTGACAAACAGGCAGTTTCTTACCGTGCATTATTCATCGCAGGTCCTTCTGACAAAGGACAGGAACTTGCTGATAAAGTTAACTCCGGCGAAGAACTTACCTGGGATGATTTAAACGGCGCAAACTGGAGCGTTATGTCCTCCTCCTCACCGGCAGGTTACATTTACCCGGCTTTATGGTTACAGGATAAATACCAGAAGGGTATCACAGATCTTTCTTCCGCAGTACAGTCTGATTCTTACGCAAGCGCATTCGCAAGACTTGCTTCCGGACAGATCGACGTACTTGTAACTTATGCAGATGCAAGACGTGACTATGAAGAAAGCTGGACAAGTGAATTTGGTCGTACAAAATCTATCTGGGAAGAGACAAATGTTATCGGTGTAACAGATCCGATCTACAATGATACAGTCTGTGTCAGCAAGACATCTCCGATCATGGATGACGGCTTAAAATCAGCAATCCAGACAGCACTCATCAATATCGGTAACACAGAGGAAGGTAAGGCAGTTATCTCTATCTACAGCCACAACGGATATGAGCCGGCACAGTCTTCTGATTATGATAAAGAGAGAGAAGCACAGAAACTGATCCAGGAATTAAGTGCAGCAAACTAATCGTTACTGGAACGTCTGACAGGGAGTGGACAGTAACAACGAAATAATAACAGGCAGTATGACGGGCAGCAGGAGGGCTGCTGCAGAGCCGGGAAACCGGCTTTGCGGCAGCCTTTCAATGAGTATACACCTATAAAAAACACACACCATAAAAACAGCAGGTAAAAGAAAGGTTTGGTTTAAATTTATGATCGAGTTTAAGGACGTATCGAAGGTATATCCGAACGGGGTAGTGGGACTGGATAATGTCAATTTAAAGATCGAACAGGGTGAATTTGTAGCGATCATCGGTCTTTCCGGTGCAGGAAAGTCCACGTTACTGCGGACGATCAACCGTATGCATGACATCACATCAGGAACTCTGACGGTGGATGGATTAGAGGTTAAAAACTTAAAAGGAAAAGAGCTTCGTACTTTCCGCAGAAAGATCGGAATGATCTTCCAGTCATTCAATCTTGTCACACGAACAACAGTAATCCGTAACGTATTGATGGCAAAAGTGCCGGAAATGCCTTTCTGGAGAGTTCTGCTTGGTGTGTTTAAAAAAGAAGACAAAATGCAGGCACTTGAGAGTCTGGATAAAGTCGGTATTCTGGATAAAGCATATATCCGTGCAGACCAGCTTTCCGGTGGGCAGCAGCAGCGTGTTGCTTTAGCGCGTACACTTGCGCAGAATCCGGAGATCATCTTAGCAGATGAGCCGGTTGCAGCACTTGACCCGGTAACGGCAAAACAGGTTATGAGTGATTTCAGAAAGATCAATCAGGATATGAACATTTCAATCCTGATCAACATCCATCATGTGGAATTAGCACTTGAATATGCAGACCGCATCATTGGAATCCGCGCCGGAAAGATCGTCTATGACGGTCCTTCCGAAAATGTGACACAGGACGTATTGAACACAATTTACGAAGGAAAGATTCCGGAGAAAACGGAGGAAGCGTAATGGGATTGTACGATAAAATATTTAAACCGAAAAAACTTGTGCTTGCAAACGGCAAAGTTGTGGAAGAAAGATGTTCCCGCGCGCCGCTCATCATTGTTCTGCTCGTGATCGCAACGTGGATCTCTGTAAAAGTTACAGGTTTTTCCATGACAACACTTGTGACGAGAATACGGTTTTTCTTTGACATTTTAGCGCAGATGTTCCCGCCGAAAGTCGGTTACATCTCAAGTATCTGGGGACCACTTTTTGATACGATCAAAATGTCTCTGCTCGGCTCTTTTGTGGGTGGTGTGCTTGCGATTCCTTTTGCAATTTTAGCATCCAGCAACCTGATCAAAAATAAAGTTGTGATCGGTGTGGTCCGCGTATTTTTAAGTATCGTGCGTACGATTCCGACGCTGGTTGCAGCCCTGATCGCAACCTATATCTGGGGACTTGGCACCATGGCAGGTACCTTTGCAATCGCAGTATTTACTTTTGCTTATGTCGGAAAACAGTTATACGAGATGATCGAGACGGTCGACATGGGAGCTTATGAGGCAATGGAGGCCATGGGTGCAGGAAAGGCGTACTCCTTTATTTCTGCGATCATGCCGCAGGTATTGCCGGCATACATGTCAGTCTGTTTATTCTGTTTCGAGGGAAATGTGCGTTACGCGGCGATCCTGGGATATGTTGGAGCAGGCGGACTTGGACTGATCTTAAATGAAAAGATCGGATGGCGCGAGTATGACAGTGTAGGAATGATCCTGATCGTTCTCTTTGGCACCGTTCTTATCATTGAAGCAATCAGCCATTATATCAGAAAGAAATTAACGTAGGAGGAACCGGCAAAATGAATGAATCAATCAAAAAAATGTACGAGCAGGAACCAAAGACCTGGTACGCAAAGATCATTGTGGCTTTGATTGTTGCAGCGCTTCTTGCATGGTCACTTTCTACGGTTCAGTCCACCGGATCAAACGGAAGCGGACTTTCCGTCGCAGGAAAGATCATCAGCGGTATTTTCCATCCAGACACCGGATTATTGTTTGACCTTTCTACATCCGGAGTGGCATATCTGTTACTGGAAACAATGTGTATCGCATTCTTAGGAACGATCGTTGGTGCTGTATTATCAATCCCGCTTTCTTTCCTTGCGGCAGCAAATCTGATGCCGAAGCCGGTTGCACTGATCTTCCGTGTATTTATCATGGCAATCCGTACGATTCCGGCATTTGTATACGGACTTATGTTTATCCGTGTGACAGGACCTGGACCATTCGCCGGACTGCTTACCATGTCACTCTGTTCGATCGGTATGATCAGTAAAATGTTTATCGAGAGCATTGAGGATCTGGATACTAAGATTCTGGAATCCTTAGATGCAGCAGGATGTACGATGTTCCAGAAGATCCGTTACGGTATCTTATCCCAGCTTTTCCCGGATTTTATGTCCACGCTGATCTATCGTTTTGACATGAACTTGAGAGATGCGACTGTACTTGGTCTGGTTGGAGCCGGTGGTATCGGTGCGCCGCTGATCTTTGCGATGAGTGCATACAAATGGAATCAGGTAGGAGCAATTCTTGCCGGACTGATCGTACTGATCTTAATTATTGAAGTCATCTCCTCAAAGATCCGTACAAAATTAGCGAGGGGTTAAAAGATGCAGCAGAGAAAATTAAAAATCTATTTTACCTCGGATGTGCACGGTTATTTTTACCCGACGACCTATGGGGATATGACAGAAAAAAATGTCGGTTTGTTCGGATGTGCAGGGAATTTTAAGAAGGATGAGGATACTCTGATCTTAGATGGCGGTGATATTTTGCAGGGTTCTGCCTTTGCATATTACTGCCGTCAGGTGGCAGACTCACCGGAAGTGATCGCCGATATCATGAACGACTGTGGTTATGATTACTATACACTCGGCAATCATGACTTTAATTACGGGCTTGAATATCAGGCAGCATACCGCAGCCGGAACAACGGTGTATGCGTCTGTCAGAATATTACGGATGAAGCGGGAAACACATTGTTCCCGTGGAAACTCCATACGATGAAAAACGGACTGCGTGTCGGTATCGTGGGTATTGTGACCGATTATGTTAATATCTGGGAAAAAGAAGAAAATTTAAAAGGAATTCACATCACGGATCCTTTTGAGGCAGCAAAAAATGCACTTGCGCAGATGAAAGAACAGACAGACCTTACGATCTGCATCTATCACGGAGGTTTTGAGTGTGATTTAGAAAGCGGAGCGGTGCTTTCTAAGACGACTGAAAATGTGGGTTACAGGATCTGTAAGGAACTGGATTTTGATATTTTACTGACCGGACATCAGCATATGTCCGTGCCGGGAAGGGATATATCCGGTACTTATACGGTACAGCCTTGTGATAATGCGAAGGAGTATCAGTATCTGGAGGTTACGATGACAGATCATGAAAAAAGTATCCGCTCCGAACTGCGTCAGTCAGACGCGGCAAAGGGAACGGTGCTTGCGGACAAGTACCGTTCCACAGAAAATGCGGTGCAGGCATGGCTTAATCAGCCGATCGGTCATTTAAGCCGCGCGATCCTGCCGGAAGAGAAAGTGAAAATGGCATTGTATGGTTCCCCGATCGCTGACTTTTTAAACCGCATCCAGCTTCATTTTTCCGGGGCAATGCTCTCATCGGTCGGTCTGGCAAATGAGATCGCCGGATTCCGCAGTGAAGTGAGCACGCGCGATATTATTGCGACATATCCATATCCGAATACACTCGTGGTCTGTGAGATCACCGGAAAACAGTTAAAGACCGTGATGGAGCGCAGTGCGGAATATTTTGCTTATGATAAGGATGGAAATGTCTGTGTTTCCGACAGTTTTCTGATTCCGAAAGTCGAGCACTATAATTACGACTACTATATGGGTGTGGATTTTAAGATCAACCCGGAGAATCCAATCGGCAGCCGGATCGAGGGATTGTCAAAGGACGGAAAACCGGTTCTTGATGATGATAAATTTACGATCTGTCTCAACAATTACCGTTACAGCGGTGCCGGTGGATATGATGTTTACACGGAGTGCCCGCTGGTCAAAGAGATCAATGTTGAGATGGTGGAACTCATTATGGATTATTTCCACGAATATCCGTATATTGAGGTGTGATGTATCACATAATGGACTTGACAGAATGCCAGGTTTGAAATATAATCAAGACAGCGTGTTGAAGAGAAGAGTACTGATCGGAAATTTTAAAGAGAGAGATACATTTTGGTGCGAGTATCTTAAAATGGAACATCAGGAAGACCACCTCTGAGCGGCCCTAATTCGGTCCGGTGATTCCGTTATCATCAAAATGAGAGATTTTCCACATGGAAATAAACGGGGTGGAACCGCGGATAAAAGATTGTTTATTCGTCCCTTATACAGATAAGTTGTCTGTATAAGGGACTTTTTAGTTCAGGAAAAGGAGATTGATCATGGTAGATTTTAAAGAAGATGAGAGACTGAATACGCTCAACCATTCCTGTGCACATGTGATGGCACAGGCAGTAAAACATTTATATCCGAACGCAAAGTTCTGGGTAGGACCTGTTGTAAAAGAAGGATTTTATTATGATATCGATCTTGGCGATACCGCAGTCAATGATGATGTGATCGCAGCGATCGAGAAAGAAATGAAAAAAGTCTGCAAAGAAGGTAAAAAGATTTACAGACGTGAGATCTCAAAGGCAGAAGCATTAGAGCTGTTCAAAGATGATGAGTATAAGCTTGACTTAATCGATGGCCTGGAGGATGGAAACATTTCCGTTTACGATCAGGGCGATTTCACAGATCTCTGCCGTGGACCGCATGTCGACAATACCAAGTTATGTAAAAACTTTAAGCTGATCAAATATTCCGGTGTTTACTGGAAAGGTGATGCAAACAACCATGTCATGCAGCGTATCTACGGTGTATGTTTCCCGACCGCAGAAGAGTTAGAGGAGCATTTAAAACTTTTAGAGGAAGCGAAAGACCGTGACCACAGAAAGATTGGCAAAGAGATGCATCTGTTCATGTCCGATGATCTGGTTGGACGTGGACTTCCGATGTTTCTTCCAAAGGGATATACCGTATGGCAGGAGCTTGAAAATTATATCAAAGCAAAAGAGCGCAAACTTGGTTATCTGCATGTTATGACACCTTGTGTCGGTACGGTAAATTTGTACAAGACTTCCGGTCACTGGGATCACTACAAAGAGAACATGTTCCCGGCAATGGAAGTTGAGGGAGAGTCTTTCGTACTCCGTCCGATGAACTGCCCGCATCACATGATGATCTACGCAAACAGAATGCATTCCTATAAAGATCTTCCGATCCGTATCGGTGAGATCGCACATGACTTCCGTTTTGAGGCAAGTGGAACTTTAAAGGGTATCGAGAGAGGAAGACATTTCTGCCAGAATGATGCACATTTATTTGTAACACCGGAGCAGATCGAATCAGAGTTTGCAAAAGTGGTTGAGCTGATCTTTGATACTTACAAAGATTTCAATATCACAGATTACCGCTGTGTACTCTCCTTAAGAGATCCGGAAGATAAAGTAAAATATCATGATGATGATGAGATGTGGAACAACGCAGAGAACGCACTCCGCAAAGTACTTGATGATATCGGTATTGAGTATACAGAGGAGATCGGTGAGGCTGCTTTCTATGGACCGAAACTGGATGTAAACGTAAAACCGGCGATCGGTAATGAGTATACACTTTCCACCTGCCAGTTAGACTTCTGTCTGCCGGCAAAATTCAATCTGTCCTATATTGACAGTGACGGAACCAAGAAAACACCGGTTGTTTTACACAGAGCGATTTTAGGTTCTCTCGATCGTTTCATGGCATACATTTTAGAGGAAACAAAAGGAAACCTGCCGTTATGGTTAGCTCCGGTTCAGGCTAAGATCCTTCCGGTAAAAAATGAGGATGAGGAACTCAACGCATACTCTCATGACTTATACAAATATCTCGATGATAACGGAATCCGTGTTGAGATCGATGAGAGAAACGAGAAACTCGGCTACCGTATCCGTGAAGCACAGATGGAGAAAGTGCCGTATCTGTTAGTAATTGGTAAGAACGAAGCAGCTGACGGAACCGTAAGCTACAGACTGCATGGAGAGCAGAATTCCACCACAGTTTCCAGGGAAGATTTCCTTGCACTGTTAAAAGAGGATATTCGCACAAAGAAGATCAATCCTGCAGCATTAAAATAAACAGAAATATGAAAATGCGGTGTGTCCGGCAGGATATGCCGTATTTTTTTAAATTCATAGGAAATTACGTTCTATGAATTTAAAAGCCCTCCGGGCAGGATGCGCATCTCGCGGAGCAGAAGTTAGCTGTAAACAGCACCGCCAGGGCGCGAAAGAGCCGCAAGCGGCTCTTTATTCTCCATGACCGGAATACACCAGACAGGAGACAAAAACCTGATAAATTGTCAAAGATGTATATTGTAATCAAAATTAAATGATAGTAGAATGATACTAATATAAAACCGTTTATGAGAATAAATCAGAAAGAACAAAGGAGGATATTGATGTGACCCTGAGTGGAAAAGTATCATTAAAGGTAAAAATGACGATTCTGATTATTGAGATTTTAATAATCGGATCATATGGAGTAGTTGTCGGAGCTAAAAATATGGGTGCTATCCGTAATGATGCGATCGCCAGCATGGAAGAATATGTAAGTGAGGAACATCCGGAATATTCCCAGGAAGAAATACAACAGGAACTGCAGCCGATATTGCAGAAAATGCAGCAGGAAAAGAAAGCAAAACAGGATCAGTTTTTCTATTTTATGGTTATTATGTGTATACTCACGGATATATGGGTACTGTATCTTACATTCGACATTACATCGGGCGTCAAAAGATCTGCGCTGTTTGCAAAAAAAATGGGACAGGGCGATTTTACGCAGCGTGTGGAGGAAAAATACCTGAAACGTGAAGATGAGATCGGTATTCTTGCACGCAGCATCCGTGACATTCATCACAATATGAGACATCTGATCGGCTATGTACAGCGCGAAGCGGATACATTGGATGAAACGGTTGGAACAGCAGAGACGGCACTGGCAAAACTTGCGGACGAGATCGACAGTGTATCCGGTATCACGCAGGAACTTGCAGCCGGAAATCAGGAGACTGCAGCAGCTGCACAGGAAGTGAATACGATGTCCGGAGAGATTGAGGAAGCTGCAAAAGGAATTGCAGAGCATGCGCAGGAGGGAAACGGAAAAGTTGATGAGATCCATACCAGAGCGGCTGATACGAAACAAAAAATCAGTGCAGGCCGTGCAAATATCAGGAAAGTGCATGGGGAAATCAATGAGAGCTTATCGGAAGCACTGGAAAATGCAAAAGTCGTGGAGCAGATCGGTGTTCTTGCGGAGTCCATCATGGGAATCACTTCGCAGACAAATCTGCTGGCTTTGAATGCATCAATTGAAGCCGCAAGAGCCGGAGAGGCGGGAAAAGGATTTGCAGTTGTTGCAGATGAGATCCGTAATCTTGCGGAGCAGTCGGCGAGCACGGTCGGGAATATCCAGGAAGTGACAGAGCGTGTCCAGACAGCAGTTGCAAGACTGACCACAGATGCAAAACGTCTGTTAGAGTTTGTGGGAGGAGACGTCACGGAGAGTTTTGATGATTTTGAAAAAATGGCAGATAATTATAATGAAGATGCAAACTATGTTGAAGAACTTGTAACGGATTTCAGTGCGGCATCCGAACAGCTTTTAGCTTCAGTCAGCGGAGTGGTTGCAAATATACAGGAGGTAACGAAAGCTGCGAATGATGGTGCGGCAAGTACCGGAAGCATTGCAGAGCGTGTTACCAATGTTGACAGACAGGCAGAAGATATGCGTGTACTGATGAAACAGACGCAGGAAGCATCTTTGATGCTGCGGAAGGACACAAAGAAATTTACGGTTGCATAGACAGGATCAATCTATTGTAAAAAATATTTTGGATAAAGTGAAAATTAGGACTGCACCACCATTTACTAATTTTAAAAGATCAAGTAAAATATAAGTAAAATTATGCTTTGTAAAACAGGGAGACTTATATGTTACGGGAAAAGATTAAAAATTGGAAAATGGAACTGGCTGCAGTCCTTGTTTTTGTTCTGGTTTTGGGAATGACGGGGCTATCCGGCAGTGTGAAGGCGGCAGACCAGACGGACTTGAAAACAATAGATATCATGTTCGTGCATGACACACATTCTCATCTGAACAGCTTTTCAACGGTAGTAGATGAAAAACAGGAAATGATCGGCGGGTTTGCAAGGATTAAGACACTGATCGATGAACAGAAAGAAAAAGATCCGGATACACTGGTGGTGGATGGCGGAGATTTTTCCATGGGAACGCTGGTGCAGACCGTTTTTGAGACACAGGCGGCAGAGATTCGGATGTTAGGGGCACTGGGCTGTGAGGCGACAACACTTGGCAACCATGAATTTGATTATCGTTCAAAGGGGCTTGCTAAGATGCTTGAAACCGCGGCGGAAAGCGGAGATACCGTGCCGGAGCTTCTTGTCTGTAATATCAACTGGGATGCCATGGAACAGCAGGGATTCTCAGAAGGACAGCAGCAGATCCGTGATGCATTTACGGAATACGGTGTGAAAGATTATGTGATGGTGCAAAAGGGCGATGTCCGGGTGGCACTGCTAGGCGTATTCGGAAAAGATGCACTGGCATGTGCACCGACCTGCGAACTGCAGTTTACGGATCCGGTGGAAGCAGTAAAAAAGACCGTAGCTGAAATTAAGAAAAACGAAGATGTGGATATTATCGTCTGTCTTTCCCATAGTGGAACTTCAGAGGATGAGTCAAAGTCAGAAGATGAGATTCTTGCGAAAAAAGTGCCGGATCTGGATGTGATCGTCAGCGCACATACGCATACGAAACTGGATGAGCCGATTGTGCATGGGGATACTTATATCGTTTCCGCAGGTGAGTACGGCAAGTATTTAGGTTCCTTATCCTTAGAACAAAAGGATGATGGCCGATGGAACATGAAAGAATATAAACTTACTCCAATCGAGACGGACATTGCAGAGAATGCTGCTACACAGGAAGAAATCAATTCTTTTATGGCGACGGTGGATACCGATTATCTGGCACAGTTTGGGTTTACGAGAGAACAGGTACTTGCGGAAAATGATGTAGCATTTGACAGCCTGGAGGATCTCTACAACATCCATACCGAGCATAATCTGGGGGATCTCATCGCAGATGCCTATGCTTATGCGGTCACAAACAGTACGGATTATAATGGCACTCCCGTGGATGTGGCGATCGCGCCGAGTGGAACGATCCGTGATACCTATACAAAAGGAAACATTACGGTGGAGGATGTGTTTAATTCGTTTTCACTTGGAATTGGTGCGGACGGTGTGCCGGGGTATCCGCTGATCGAAGCATATCTGACAGGAAAAGAGTTAAAAACTGTGGCAGAAATCGACGCATCCGTGTCTGATCTGATGACATCTGCACGTTTGTATATGTACGGTTTGCAGTTTACTTACAACCCGCATCGTATGATCTTAAACCGTGTTACCGATGTGTATCTGCTGGATGCAGATGGCAATCGCAGGGAGTTAGAAGATGATAAAATGTATCGCGTGGTGGCAGATCTTTACAGTGGGCAGATGCTGTCTGCGGTGACGAAAACATCGTATGGACTGTTGTCTGTTGTGCCGAAAAAGGCAGACGGAACACCGATTGAAAATTTTGAAGATGTGATTTTGACAGATAATGGCGGGGAATTAAAGGCATGGACGGCGATCGCACATTATATGGAGTCGTTCCCGGATGAAAATGGAGATGGAATTGCGGATATTCCACAATATTATGCCGGATTGCATGAAAGAAAAGTGGTAGATGATTCGGCCAATCTCATAAAATTAATAAAAAATCCGAACAAATATGCCGTCATGATCGCAGGAGTCGTATTGATCGCTATTTTACTGGTTGTTTTGCTGATACGGTTAGTGTTAAAATTAGTAAAATACCAGACAGGAAAAAGACGCAGCGGAAGTAAAGCAGGAGAAGAACCATGAGCGCGCAGGACAAAACGGAAGAAATTTTAAGACAAATGCATATATTGCTTGCAGGCAGTGAAGCTTATGACAGTATTGGCAGTAAAATTATCCTTGATAAAAAAAGAATGTTAGAGCTGCTTGCAGAGCTAAATAAGGCCATTTACGCGATGCTGGATGAGTATGAACTGACAACGCGGGGCAAGGAGCGTGCAAGACGTGAGGCGGCAAAAATCGGAGAAGATATCTTAAAAGATGCCAGCGGGAAAGCGGAGGATGTGTATGCTGCGTCTGTTATGTATACCAATGAGGCACTGCGGCATGTACAGGAAATCATGCAGAGGGCAACGGATGCCATGCAGGAGATTTATAAGGATGCCAATGAAAAACTTCAGAAAGAAAAAGATGTTGTAAGGAGAGACCAGTCAGACCTGAAAGGACATCTGCAGAATCTTGCTGATACGGACAAATATCTGAATCTGATCGAGGATCGTAACCGTGAGATTGAAAAAGAAAGGGCAAAGGAAAAGGGGGAGACAGAGCCATCGCCTTATTCTGCGATCAAACCGGAAATTAAGATCAACCAGGAGTATTTTGAAAAGGCAGGAATCGTGCCGGAAAATGAACTGCCCGAAGAAATTCCCGAAGATACGCCAGAGGAAGCTGCGCCAAAAGCAGAGGTAAATGTCAATGTCAATCTGGATGCGGAATATTTCCACTGGAAAGAGGGCGGAGAAGCTTCCGGCGAGAAGAAACCGGAGAAACATTCTTTCTTCTCCAGACATCATAAAGAGTAAAAGGAGAATGTGATGTTAGAGAAGCCGGAGGAAAAAGAGTTTCACAAAAAATGGGAAAGCCTGTATGTTTTTACGGGACGCAGAAGTGACCTGACAACGATGATTTCCATTGCGGTCATAAATCCAATGATCCTGTATGTCTTTATCGGGTATGTAGCAGGGAAACGGATCAGTCTGCCGGTGTTGTATCTTATCATCGATGGAGTATTGTTTTTACAATGGGGACTGCTGGTAAAAAGACGGAAAAGAAAGATAGAGCAGTCCATACAGGATGTGGCCGGACAAATGGACACCATCAGGGAAAAAATAAATGAACTGGGAAATTAACTGACAAAACAGGGAGACAGCCTTAATGGCCGTCTCCCTGTTTATATCCTGTATTAGCGATGATCTGCTGGCTGTTTGAAAGAACGGTTGCAGATGGTGTGTAATTTTCGTCATTAAATAAAAACTGATGTAATTGTGTAACGTTAGAGGCAAGGTCACATGGAATGACAACATCGCCGATCTTATCATATTTGTGCGTTGTTTTTTCATATGGAAAACCGGTTGTATCTCCAATGTCATAACTGAAAATTTTTGTGGCAAGGGCAAGGAGATCCGTATTGGAAAAACTGGTCTGAATGTCCCCAAAAGCTGCGTTGATCAGTTTGTTGAGTGTCAGAATATTGGATTTCTGCGCTTTCTGCATCATTGCGGTCAAAACAGTACGCTGGCGTTCGGTTCTGCGGTAGTCATCACCGCCGCCATAACGGATTCGTGCGTAGGCGCATGCCTGTACGCCGTCTAAGGTGTAAGATCCGCCGGAGGCAGGTGGTGTGGAATTGTGTCCGGTCAGTTCATTTAATTCTTTCATATAACCGATCATCAGACTAGCCTCATCATCGGTGATCGTGATGTCGACACCGCCTAACAGGTCGACACATTCAATGATCGCATTGAAGTCGACGGTTACATAGTCGGTGATTGCAAGATCAAGATTGGTATTTAACATGGACAGTGCCTGTTCCGGTCCGCCCTTTGCGTAGGCTGCGTTGCATTTCTGGTAAGTGCCGTTTCCGGTATCTAAATAAGAATCACGGTAAACAGATACCAGATTGATGGTATGCTGTTTCGTATCGATGTTTGCCAACATGATAACGTCGCTGTTTCCTTTGGAGAGGCTGCCGTTGGAACGGTTGTCGAGTCCGAAGAGTGCGATCGTTTTGTAATGAGCCATCGCTTCTTTTGTCTCATCGGAGAGATCGTCATTGATGGAAACGTCGTTCATGTCCAGCTTATTCTTTTCAATTTTTGATAATTTGGTTGTGATAAAAAGGGCAATCGCAAGGAGCAGGATGATCAGCAGCTCCAGTAGAAGAAGCATGATTTTTTTCTGCTTTCTGCTTTTGCCTGCAGTGTGCACATTTTTTTTCATAAGAATCCTCCATTCCTGCGCTGTCTTTTGCGCATATCAAGTTTGTGCGTAAGCACAAATCTTGCGTGTGAAAAATGTATTTTTCACACTATCCTCCGTTTTGTGTAAAACTTATTTTATTTACGGGAAAACTGTGGAAAATCTACGGAATTCCTGTGTGTACCAGTACGGGTACGAAAGATATCATAAGGCGGGGATGAATAGGATGCAATAAAGTATTTCTTAAATTTAAGGCCAATTTCTTAAATTAAATTAAGAAATGTGGAAAATGTTGTATATGCAGTGGGAATTTAAAGGAATATTAAGAAATCCGCTCTATAACAATTTAAACTTTCCTGTTAAAATAAATGTAAGATCTGGTGTAATACTTGAAGTAAGACACAAAAAGAATGGAGGAACTTATGCAGACAATTTTAGTGTGTGATGATGATAAGGAAATCGTGGAAGCGATCGAAATATATTTACAGCAGGAAGGGTATCATATTTTAAAGGCATATGACGGCGAAGAAGCACTGGAGATCTTAAAAGAAAATGAGGTTCATCTTCTGATCATGGATGTGATGATGCCGCGTCTGGACGGAATCCGTGCGACCTTAAAAATCCGTGAGGAGAGCAGCATTCCGATCATTATTTTGTCTGCAAAGACGGAGGATGCGGATAAAATTTTAGGACTTAACATCGGGGCAGATGACTATGTGGAGAAACCGTTTAATCCGCTTGAACTGGTAGCGAGGGTCAAATCACAGTTAAGGCGTTATACCCAGCTTGGAAATGCGGCAGAGAGCAGCGCATCGGTGTATACAGTCGGTGGATTGTCGATCAATGATGATTTAAAAGAAGTGACCGTGGATGGAGAAGTGGTAAAGCTGACACCGATCGAGTACAACATCCTTTTATTACTGGTCAAAAATCAGGGAAAGGTATTTTCCATTAATCAGATCTATGAGAGCATCTGGAATGAGGATGCGATCGGAGCGGACAATACGGTGGCAGTACATATCCGCCACATCCGTGAAAAAATCGAGATCAATCCGAAGGAGCCGCGCTATTTAAAGGTTGTGTGGGGCGTTGGATATAAGATCGAGAAGAACTGATTCTGGGAGGGATTCCGTACGCCGGCATACAGGATAATGTCCGGCACGGGGATGGAGACTTCATATGGAAAAGAAATCATACACATACGGCAGTAAGCTGGCAGGGATGATCCTGCACCTGTTTTTTACGGTAATACTTACCATCGCTGTCTATCTTTTGGCATCACTGATCAGCAAAAATATTCTGCAGGTAACGGATATCGGTACAGATGATTTTTTTAATTCGGGCTACTATACCAAATGCATGGAGCAGAAATGCAGTGAACTGACCGATTATCTGCATCTGTTACAAAAAGGCAATAAGCGGAGTGCGGAGGACGATAAGCGTTATCTGCAGTATACAAATGAGTTTAAGCGTGAAGACACCAATTTCTGTTACTGGTATAAACAGAATGGGGTGTGGTATACCAATCAGCCGGATTCGGTGGAAGGCCAGGAGTTTGATACACAGACTGTTCTCATGGAGGCAAAGACCATGGGGGATTATCTGATCTATGATATGGAGAAAAAGGAATTTGGAACGGATATCCGCGGCATGGAGAATTACTTTTTTGACAGTTATAATAACCAGATGTATCTGCCACTGGAAAATGTGGTGCTTGTGATCGGAGTGGATACGGATCTGACGGCAAAAGACGATCTGTATGATGCCGAGATGGAGTATGTAAGACTGCATCCGTGGATCAAAGTCAGTATTGTTGCTGCGCTGGTCAGTCTGATGGGATGGGTATTAAGTCTTGTATATCTGACACTTGCAACCGGACACAGAGATGGGGAAGAAGGAGTTCATCTTAATTTTGTGGACCGGATAAAAACAGAGATCGTGACCGCCGTATTTATTGCAGCAACCAGTGAGCTCATCATGCTTTTGTCCCATGTAAATAATAAAACGTGGAACGTGTCGGGACTGTTGGTCGCATCGGGAACGGTCAGTCTATTGATTGATGTACTGTTTCTCATTTTTTATCTGAGCATGGTGCGCCGGATGAAGGCGGAAGTGATGTGGGAAAACAGCCTTGCCTGCTGGTTTGTAAAAGGGATGGACAAGTTTTTTGAAAAACGGACGGTGACGGTGAGCGTGCTGGTTGTCTTTGCAGTCCACATGATCGTCTGTTTCGTGCTTGCGATGGGAGCTTTTTATTACCACCGGGTAATCTGTCTGGTACTGCTTTTAATCTTCAGCGGCATGGAGGCATATCTCCTGCTGCGTTCTGCAGTGGAACATTATCAGGTATATGAAGGCGTGGAAAAAATTACGGAAGGTGTACTAAGCAACAAGATCGACACAGAAGGACTGCATGGTGAGGATAAAAAACTTGCCGAAGCGATCAACAATATTGGCAGCGGTCTTTTGCATGCGGTGGATGACAGTACGAAAAATGAGCGCATGAAGGCAGACCTGATCACAAATGTTTCACATGACATCAAAACACCGCTGACCTCGATCATTAATTATGTCAATCTGATCAAACTGGAACATATTGATAATGAACGGGTGAATGGTTATATCCGGATCCTGGATGCCAAGTCACAGCGGTTAAAGCAGCTGACGGAGGATCTGGTTGAGACATCGCGTATTACATCCGGAAATGTCAAACTGGATATGCAAAAGATTGACTTAGTGGAGCTGATCTATCAGACGGCAGGCGAGTTTAATGAAAAATTTGAGGCGAAAGAGCTTACAATCGTCACCAAACTCCCGAAAACGGAAGTGATGATCCTTGCGGACGGCAGACAGCTCTACCGTGTCATCGAAAACCTTTATAATAATGTTGCAAAATATGCGCTGGAAAAAACAAGAGTTTATGTGGATGTGCATGTACTGGAGGAAAAAGTGACATTTTCCATCAAAAATGTTTCGGAGCGTTCCCTTGCGTTGGAAAACAGTAATGCGGGAGATCTGACAGAGCGTTTTATCCGTGGGGATGCCTCAAGAACGACCGAGGGAAGCGGACTGGGGCTTTCCATTGCAAAGAGTCTGACACAGCTTATGGGCGGCATCTTTTTCATCGGGGTGGACGGAGATCTGTTTAAGGCTTCGATCACATTCCCGATGTACAGGGAAACAATAGATACGGATGAATAAGAGAGTAAATTTACGGCTGTTTTCAGCAGATAGGGCATGCGCTTTCCAATGCTTTCGGTTTAACGTGTAAAAGTACTTGATTTTTGCTGATGCTGTCTATATAATTTTAAACAATGGATCTAATAGAAAATGGGCAAAAGAATGGAGGAAACCATGAAATTATACGATAGCGGTGTATATCTCGTAAATGGAAATGAACTGGTACCGGACGGTGCAAATGCCATCGAAGAGGTCGTAAAAAAGACCGGGGCAGCAGTGACCAAAGAGCAGGCGGCAGAAAATACGATTGCTTACGGTATCTTAAAAAATCATAATACATCCGGCAATATGGACAAACTTCAGATCAAGTTTGACAAGCTGACATCCCACGATATCACATTTGTCGGAATCATCCAGACAGCAAGAGCATCAGGATTAGAGAAGTTCCCGATCCCATATGTGCTGACGAACTGTCACAACAGCCTGTGTGCAGTCGGAGGTACGATCAACGAGGATGATCACATGTTTGGTTTAACCTGTGCAAAGAAATACGGCGGGGTTTATGTACCGCCTCATCAGGCAGTCATCCATCAGTTTGCACGCGAGATGCTTGCGGCAGGCGGAGCGATGATCCTTGGTTCTGATTCCCACACACGTTATGGCGCACTTGGTACCATGGCAGTCGGCGAGGGTGGACCGGAGCTTGTAAAACAGCTTTTAAACAAGACTTATGATATCGATATGCCGGGTGTGATCGGCGTTTATCTGACAGGCACACCGATGAAAGGTGTCGGACCGCAGGATATTGCACTTGCCATTATTGGGGAAGTATTTGATAAAGGTTATGTAAAGAATAAAGTCATGGAGTTCGTCGGACCGGGCATTGCAAACTTAAGCGTTGATTTCCGAATCGGTGTGGACGTTATGACGACAGAGACGACATGTCTTTCTTCCATCTGGAAAACAGATGACAAAGTAAAAGAGTTTTATGCGATCCACGGCAGACCACAGGATTACAAAGAGTTGAATCCGGGCAGCGTGGCATATTATGACGGAATGATCGAGATCGACCTTTCAAAGATCAAACCGATGATCGCAATGCCATTCCATCCGAGCAACACTTACACGATCGAAGAGTTAAACGCAAACCTGATGGACATCTTAGATGACTGTGAGAAACGTGCAGAGGTAAGTTTTGACGGTGCGGTCAAACTGGACTTAAAGAGCAAAGTAAGAGATGGAAAACTCTATGTAGATCAGGGTATCATCGCAGGCTGCGCAGGCGGTGGATTTGAGAATATCTGTGATGCAGCAGACATCTTAAAGGGTGCGAGCATCGGACCAGATGAGTTTACGTTAAGCGTATATCCGGCAAGTACGCCGATCTATATGGAGTTAGTAAAGAATGGTGCAGTTGCATCCCTGATGGAGACAGGTGCGATCGTTAAGACGGCATTCTGCGGACCGTGCTTTGGCGCTGGCGATACACCGGCAAACAACGCATTTTCCATCCGCCACTCCACCAGAAACTTCCCGAACCGTGAAGGCTCCAAGGTACAGAAGGGACAGGTTGCCTCCGTTGCGCTGATGGATGCACGTTCGATCGCAGCAACAGCCGCAAACAAGGGATTTTTGACAGCCGCAACCGATGTGGATGTGAACTTTAGCAAACCGAAGTACTTCTTCGATAAAAATATTTACGCAAACCGTGTCTTTGACAGCAAGGGTGTAGCAGATCCTTCCGTTGAAATCCAGTTTGGACCAAACATCAAAGACTGGCCGGCAATGAGTGCATTGCCGGAAAATATGGTATTAAAAGTGGTATCCGAGATCCACGATCCGGTCACGACCACAGACGAGCTGATCCCGTCCGGAGAGACATCCTCCTTCCGTTCCAACCCGCTTGGACTTGCAGAGTTTGCACTTTCCAGAAAAGATCCGCAGTACGTGGGCCGGGCAAAAGAGATCCAGAAAGCGCAGAAAGCGTTAGAAGCCGGAAATTGCCCGTTAGAAGCAGTCGAGGAGTTAAGACCGGTTATGGATGCGATCGATAAAGCATTTCCGGAGACAAAGTTTGAGGATAACCATTCCAATGGTGAGATCGGTTTCGGAAGTACCATCTTTGCAGTAAAACCGGGCGATGGTTCCGCACGTGAGCAGGCTGCTTCCTGCCAGAAAGTACTTGGAGGCTGGGCAAACATTGCAAATGAGTATGCAACCAAGCGTTACCGCTCGAACCTCATCAACTGGGGTATGCTTCCGTTCATCATCCCGGAGGGCGAACTGCCGTTCAAGAATCTTGACTACTTATACATCCCGAATATCCGTAAAGCAGTCGAGGACAAACAGTCCGAGATTACAGCGTATGTGATCAAAGATGGAAAGGCAGAAGAGTTTAAACTTGGACTTGGTGCGATGACTGATGATGAGAGAGAGATCATCTTAAAGGGCTGTCTGATCAATTATTACAGAGGGTAAAACCGCAGACTGATATTTTGGGGCATCGGCGCATGAGCACCGGTGTCCCTTTTTGCAAAATCCAGTAATTAACAAAAATTTCAGCAAAATCTGATTGCGTTGCCTGTCTGCGAAGGTTATAATGAAAATATTAGATAAGACGGAGGATGGCAATTTGGACGAACAGGAAAAGATAAAAAAAACATCCCAGGAAACAGAATGGGAATTAAAACCACAGTATGTCATCATCGCACTGGTCGTATTTGTGACTTTCTGCTGCTGCATACTGTTTTTCTTTATGATCTACCGTTACAATGGATTCACAGACTTCTGGAAGAAGCTGTCTTTGATCTTACAGCCGATCATTATCGGTGTAGTGATCGCATATCTGTTAAATCCAATCATGAAATTTTTAGAGGGACACCTGCTTAAGTTTTTAGAGCCGCGGATGAAAAGCAAACGCAAAGCGAAAAAGACATCACGGGGAATAGCAATTACCGGATCACTGGTATTTTTAGTGGGAATCTGTGTGCTTTTAGTGGCGGCGATCGTTCCATCTATCTCTGCGAGTATCCAGAGCATGATCACATCGTTTCCACAGGAAGCAAAGGATCTGACGAAATGGGTAGACGAGGTGACAAACGGTGATACGGAACTTGCGTCCATGATACAGCAGGGCGTGGACAAAATAACGGATACGGTTGAGACCTTTTTTGAAGATGATATTTTTTCAAAGGTACAGACTTATCTTACATCGATCACAAGCGGTGTGATCTATGGTGTCAAATTCGTTTTAAATGTGATCGTCGGTCTGATCATTTCAGTCTATGTGATGGCAGACCAGGAACATTTTGCAGGACAGGCGAAAAAGATCGTATATGCGATGTTTAAACCGGTGCGGGCAAATGTTATCGTTGATACCGTCCGCAAGAGCAATGAGATTTTCAGTGGATTTATCAGTGGAAAAATTTTAGATTCGGCGATCATTGGTGTGCTCGCCTATATCGTGCTTGCAATCATGAAGATGCCGGATACGGTGTTAGTCGCCGTGATCATCGGTGTTACCAATGTTATACCGTTTTTCGGCCCATTTATCGGCGCGGTGCCGTCCTTTATCATTATCGTGCTTCAGAATCCGATACAGGGATTATATTTCCTGATCTTTATCGTTGTGTTACAGCAGATCGACGGAAATATCATTGGACCGAAGATCCTTGGAAGTTCTACCGGATTATCGGCATTCTGGGTTGTATTTGCAATTCTGGTATTTGGCGGATTATGGGGATTCCCGGGAATGCTGCTCGGTGTGCCGTTAATGGCAGTGATATATTATGTTGCACAGAAAACGGTATCTTATTTCTTAAAGAAGCGTGGACTTACAACAGATACACTGGCATATGTATATCTGACTAAAGTTGACAAGGAGAGTAATCAGCCTGTTTATGATAAAAATCCGTCAAAAAAAGAGTTGAAAAAACATCATGGAAAACATATCGAGGAATCCATAGAAGAGAGTGAAAAAGAAGAATAAGATCAATGACAGAAAAGAGGGTATGGCAGACTGCAAACCCTCTTTTTTTGCCTGTATCATGGCTTTTTTTTCTAAGATTAAATTTTGACATCTATATGTGCGTATGATAAACTAAGAACAAAAGAAGCAGCAAAAGAATAGCGCGTTCTGAGGTGGCATAATTTGGATAAATATGAATATAAATTAAAGCTGGATCAGATGAAATCTCTGACGGCAGAACATAATTATGAAAAGGCAGCAGAGATAGCTGATACGATTAACTGGAATAAAATAAAAAATGTAAATGCACTTGTAAAAGTTGGAGAGATTTATGAGAATACCGGTCGTTTAGAAGACAGCCGTGAGGTTTTGCTTATGGCATATGACCGGTCTCCAATTGGAAGAATGATCATTTACCGCCTGGCAAAAGTTGCCATTAAAATGAAAAATTTTGATGAGGCGAAAGATTATTATCAGGAATTTGTGGAGATCGCACCACATGATAATTTGAAATATGTGTTGAAATACGAGATCTGCAAAGCCCAGGGTGCAAATATAGAAACTCTGATCGGAATTTTAGAGGAGTTAAAAGAGCAGGAATATACCGAAGAATGGGCATTTGAACTTGCATGTCTGTATCATAAAGCAGGTATGGCAGATAAGTGTGTGGAGGCATGTGATGAACTGGTACTGTGGTTTGGTGACGGTCCATATGTAGAGCGTGCCTTAGAACTGAAGATGATCTATCAGCCGTTAAATAAACAGCAGGAAGAAAAGTATCGCAGATTTTGTCAGAAACGCGAAGGTGTTGTTGAGGTCAGACCGGAGGAGGAGCTTGACTCCGGTGAGATCGTGAATGAAACCGTACAGATACCGGATGTGAAGCTTTCACCGGAACGGTTTAATACACAGAATCTGCAGGAAGAGCTGCAAAAGAGCATGCAGCAGATCATGCAGGCGACGGAAAAAGAAACTGTTACAGACAGTATGGACAACATCAAAAAGCTTGTGGAGGAGATTCCATATCTGCAGCTTCCGAAAGAAGAATATGATCCATCTGAGGAAGAGGAAGATACGCTGGAACATATAGAGACGGATCACGAGATCGATGATTCGTTAAAGATCAATTTCAAAGAGCTGCTTGCAGAAGAACATGATGGACAGATTGGGATGTATATGCCGGAGAAAACGGCATTAGAGCACCAGATCACAGGTCAGATGAGCATTGAAGAAGTGCTTGCTGAGTGGGAAAAGACGAAATATGCCGCAGAAGTTGCATTAGAAGATGCAAAGCAGCGCAGACTTGAATCTGCAAAGGCGCGTGCGCTGCAGGAAGCAGAAGAAATTATGGGACGTCTTGCAGACATTATTCCAAAGCTTGATGCAGGTGTTGCTCCAAAAGATATACTGCAGGATCAGTACATAGAAGGCAAGCCGTTAGAAAATGACAGGGCAGCAGCTATGGTTGCAAACATGAATCAGATCTTACAGGAAGAGATTGACCGGATATCGACAGAGACGGCGGATATCGATAAACAGCTGGCAGAGGCAGCCGGAACAGCAGCGTCCGCAATGGAACCGGAGCCGGCAGCGTCAATGGGAGAGATATCTGGGCCAGGAGTGAATGCAGCGGAGCTTGCAGAAGAAGTATCCGGGATGATGCAGGAGACAGAAGATGTGGAAATATCCGCACAGGAGCAGATACCGGGATCTCAGCCGGATGAGGAAATCGCAGATCTCTCCGCAGAAGAAACGGATGAGGAAACTGTAGATCTCAGTACAGAGGAGAAGGCGGCAGAAGAAGTTTCAGATATTAGTGAAGAGAAAACATCTGAAGCAGATGATTTTGATATAGTTACCGCAGACACGATCGATCTTGGCAAAGTGGTAACGGAACAGGCATTAGCCGAAGCGGTAGAGCATATTACCGATACGGAAAGCGCAACGGATGATATCACACAGAAAGAGCTGGCTGACAACACGGCAGTTGAGGTAACGAAAGAGGTTCTTAAGAAAGAGGACCGGGTGGAAAGAGTCCTTCCGGAGATCACAGAGCCTGAGGATGAGACCGGTTTTGAGGCAGTTACATCACTGGGTGAAGAACTTCGGGGGATATTTACCTATTTTGTTTCGATCAAGGGAATGGAAGAACAGATTTGTCAGGCACTTACAGGTGCGGCAAGACATCTGATAACAGGAAAGGATGCTTCTACCGGAAATATGGTGATCCAGGGTGGCAGCGGAAGTGGCAAAACAGTCCTTGCAACGGCTATGGTGAAAGCACTTCAGAAAGAAACCGGAAAACCAAAAGGAAAGGTTGGAAAGATTGAAGCTTCCGCACTGAATAAAAAGGATGTAGCATCACTGTTAAAGAAAATTTCCGGGGGCTGTCTGATCATAGAGAAAGCCGGAGATATTTCCAAAGAAACGGCAGTCCGGCTGGCACTTCTTCTGAAAAGTGATACAAGCGGATTATTTGTCATTATGGAAGATACACACCGTGGAATTGAGAAGGCACTCGGCAGAGATGAAGGATTTGCTTCCCGTTTCTCTGAGAAGATCAATATTCCGATATTTACCAGTGATGAGCTTGTTTCATTTGCGAAAGCGTATGCAAACGAACTTGGCTATACAATAGATGAGATGGGTATTCTGGCACTTTACAACAGTATCAGCAATATTCAGAAATATGACAAGGCAACAACGCTTACAGAGGTAAAAGAGATTGTGGACGATGCGATTCATAAATCTGAGAAGGGCGGTTTACGAAAAGCATTTAGCATTATTACGTCCAGAAGATATGATGATGAAGATTATGTGATTCTTCGCGAAAAAGATTTTGGAATCTAAAATATACAGGCTATAATCATGACATAAAAATAAAGGGGTGTAAGGGTATGGCTAATTTTTCAGAGTTGGATCGCTATTTATTTGGACAGGCGACGCATTACGAGATTTACCGGAAACTGGGGGCTCATTTTACGGATCAATATGGAATTCGTGGAGTATGTTTTGATGTGTGGGCTCCGAATGCCGCAAGAATATGGGTGATTGGTTCTTTTAACGGATGGGATGAAACGGCAGATGAAATGACAAGGTTAGAGCCGGATACCATGGGAATATTCGAATTGTTTATTCCGGGGATCGAGGAAGGTGCACTGTATAAATACCTGATAGAGACGAAAGATGGAAAACGGCTCTATAAGGCGGATCCATATGCAAATTATGCAGAGCTTCGTCCGGGAACGGCATCTGCCGTCACGGATATAGAGCATTTTAAGTGGACCGATGAAAAATGGATGGAAGAGCGTGCAAAGACCAAAGATATCTATGCAAAACCTATGACGATCTACGAGGTACATCCGGGATCCTGGATGCGCCATCCGGGCAGAGAGGATGACGGATTTTACAGTTATAGGGATCTTGTGAAATATCTGATCCCGTATGTGAAGGAGATGGGATATACACATATTGAGCTGATGGGTATTTCCGAGTATCCGTTTGACGGTTCCTGGGGATATCAGGTAACCGGTTATTATGCACCGACTTCCCGTTATGGAACGCCGCAGGATTTTGCATATTTTATCAATGAATGTCACAAGCACAAGATCAGTGTGATCCTAGACTGGGTGCCGGCGCATTTCCCGAAAGATGCACATGGACTGGCTGAGTTTGATGGAACATGTCTGTATGAATATGCGGATCCAAGAAAAGGAGAACATCCGGACTGGGGTACAAAGATATTTGATTACGGCAAGAATGAAGTAAAGAATTTCCTGATCGGCAGTGCATTGATGTGGATCGAGCATTATCATATTGACGGGCTGCGTGTGGATGCAGTGGCATCTATGTTATATCTGGATTATGGAAAGCAGCCGGGACAGTGGGTTCCGAATAAATACGGTGATAATAAGAATCTTGAGGCAGTGGAGTTTTTTAAGCATGTCAATACACTGATCCTTGGAAGAAACCCGGGAGCAGTCATGATCGCTGAGGAATCTACGGCATGGCCGAAAGTCACCGGCCGTGTGGAAGATGACGGACTGAATTTCAGTTATAAATGGAATATGGGATGGATGCATGATTTCCTGGATTATATGAAACTTGATCCGTATTTCCGCAAGGATAATCACCACAAAATGACTTTTGCCATGAGTTATAACGAGAGTGAGAAATACATTCTTGTGCTTTCCCATGACGAAGTGGTACATCTGAAATGTTCCATGATCAATAAGATGCCGGGCGAGATGGAAGATAAATTTAAAAATCTGATGGTCGGCTATGCGTTTATGATGGGACATCCTGGCAAAAAACTTCTGTTTATGGGACAGGAATTTGCACAGCTTCAGGAGTGGAGTGAGGCGAGAGAATTAGACTGGTATCTGCTGGAAAACCCGGATCATAAGCATATGCAGAACTGGGTAAAGAAATTATTACATATTTATCAGAAAAATCCGGCACTCTATGAACTTGACAGCAGCTGGGGTGGATTTGAATGGATCAATGCAAATGATGCTGAGCGCAGTATTTTCAGCTTTATCAGAAAGAGCAAAGACGGAAAGAATAATCTGCTTTTTGTATGCAATTTTACACCGGTGGAACGCAGCGACTACCGCGTAGGCGTACCAAAACACAAGACTTATAAACTGATTTTAAACAGTGACGATGCAGAATTTGGCGGAAGCGGCAAAGAGCGTCCGGTAAATTATAAATCTGTGTCGAAGGAATGTGATGGAAGACCATACTCGTTTGCATATCCGCTTCCGGGCTTTGGTGTGGCAGTATTCCGCTATTAAGAACTGTATAAAATAGCAGAACAGCGTTTGGAATCGTATCGAAAAACTTAATAAATGTGCTGATGTATCCGATATATACATCAGCTATGGATGGCGCAGATATTTCAGGGAAGTGAAAGTATGCGCCATTCTTTTGTCCTGATATAACCGGATTGGTCAGATATAACTGAGTCAAAAGCAGAAATCAGGCAAGGAAAAACTGTACGGAAAGTATGTAAGAACAGAAATGACAAGGAGAGTCGGATCATGAGAATAGATAACCAACAGCAGCAGAATAAGGGCGTGATGGATTTAATGCCGCAGACAGGCGCCGTGGAAGAAAAAAACGGAATTCAGATGTTTGCGGATGCGGTAAAGACAGAGAGTAGTAAAAAATCTGCAGGAACTACGTCTTTTCAGGCAAAAGAGATTACTTATCTGAATCCGGCAAAAGAAGAGAAAAAGACGGTCATAGATGAAATAGAGCAGTCCGGTTCCATGGATGCAGGCGAGCGAAAAGCACAGATGGCTGTGCTTGCGGAAACTACTTCACCGGAAGATTATGAAAAAATGCAGGAGGATGGCTTTTCGCTGGATGATACCACGAGCAATAAGATCGTGACCGTGACGGATAAGATCAAAGCACAGCTGGCAAAGGCGGGGGTGGATATTTCTAAATTTGGAGATGATCTTGATCTCGAACAGCTTGCACAGATCACGGGCAGTCCGGAACTTGCAGTTCAGATCGCAAACAGTCTGCGGGAAGCGGATCTGCCGCTTGCGGATGATAATTTTAAACAGATCGCAGAGACAGTAAATATGGCGGATTCTTTATCCGCATTGGATGATGGCGCTGTAAAATATCTGATTGATAATCGGTTAGAGCCTACGGTGCGAAATATATATTTTGCTGAGCATTCTGCAAGTGCAGGCTATATTTCGGCAGAACAGCAGGATATTTCGTCCTTCCTTCCACAGGTGAAAAACGTGATCGCATCAGCAGGACTGGAAGTAAATGATGATACCATTGCAACCAGTAAGTGGATGTTAGAAAATGATATACCGCTGACGAAGGAGAATCTTACTTATGCACAGGCTCTGCGCCAGACGGGACTGACCACGGGGGCAGAAGATATTGCCGCACTTGCAGCAGAGGCGGTCAGCGAAGGGAAAAGCGCACAGGATGCGGTGATCCTGTCCGGCTATACATGGATGGAGCAGGCGAAAGACGCTGTGGATACCGTAGAAAATGCCACGGATGAAGATCTTGCTTATATCGTGGAAAAAGGATTGCCACTTACCCTGGACAGTTTAAGGGAAGCTGCGGCAAATCGGACATCGGGAACGGCGGCATCAGAAAGCCAGACGGTGGGAACTGTGGCATCACCTGAAGCTCAGAGTGAGGATGCAGCGCAGAGCATTGCGAACGAGAGTTATACCCCAAAAGGGCAGCAGCTTCTGACGGCACGCAGACAGTTAGAAGAAATTCGTCTTGCAATGACGGTGGAAGCAAATTACCGTCTATTAAAACAGGGGGTTTCCATTGACACCGAGCCGTTGGTAAAACTGGTGGAACAGCTGAAGGATCAGGAAAATGCATATTATAAAAATCTCCTGATATCTGAAGGTGTGGATGTGAACGACGAGCAGGTGGAACTTTTTAGAGAGGTCGATAAAAAAGTTTCCGATATGCGTTATGTTCCGGCATATGTGCTTGGAATGAAAGATGCCGAGGTGTCGACGATCAATGGTGTCCATAAAGCCGGTATGGAACTGAAAAGTTCTTTTGAAAAGGCAAGTCAGCAGTATGAGACCCTGATGACAGCACCGAGAACTGATCTGGGGGATTCCATCCAGAAGGCATTCCGTAACGTGGATGATATTTTAAACGACCTTGATATGGAACTGACGGATGAAAACCGTCGTGCGGTTCGGATTCTTGGATATAACAGTATCGAGATCACCCAGGATTCTGTGTTTCAGATGAAAGCAGCAGATGAAGAAGTGCAGCGTGTCTTTAAAAATATGACTCCGGCGGTTGTTACACAGATGATAAAACGTGGGATCAACCCACTGGAAATGGATTTTACATCGTTAAACCAGGAGGCAGAGAATATTAAGAGCGAGGAGTCTGGTAGGGAGGATAACCGTAGATTCAGTGAATATCTCTGGAAAATGGAACAGAATCACGAAATCAGTGAGGAGGAGCGAAGCTCTTATATAGGAATCTATCGTCTGATCCGACAGGTAGAAAATACAGATGGTGCAGCAATCGGTGCACTGATACAGCAGGGATCGCCCCTTACGATGAAAAATCTTCTGACAGCTGTGCGGTCTGAAAAACGCAGCAATAAGATGGATTATTCTGTAGATTCTGATTTTAATGGCGTATCCGGGACATCCAATGGCAGCTCGATTACGGATCAGATTGAGGCAGCCTATCAGAATAACTGCTTAAAAGATGCTTCGGAATTACTGACACCGGAGCGCGCGAAAGTGTTGTTTGATCAGGATTCTGACTGGGAGAACATGACGCCGGAGGAATTTAAAGCAGCGCTGGAGCTGGCAAAAGAACAGGCAGATGAGAGTGGCATTGATGCAGATTATGCAAAAGAGCAGCTTGCGCAGTTAGAGCAGGCAGCAAATGCGGATGAGAGTATTTATCGTATTTTGGATAAATATGATATTCCAAATACAATATCAAATGTGCTGGCAATGGAATCCATGCTCAACCAGCGTAATCAGATGTTTCGTAAGATTTTTGGAAGCAGTATGGCAGACCACAATGGAGACAATCAGGTAGATGCGGATGATTTAGAAGCAATTAAGCAGGAATTGTTAGAGGAATTTGGAGAAGCTGTTTCAGAACCGGCAGATATGGCGGCTGCGCAGGAGAAGTTAGGCGAACTCGCAGAAAATGTGATGAAGACGATGATAAACAGCGATCATGTGACGAGTCTTGATGTGCGTGAGATGAAAATGCTTTCCGCGCAGCTTTCCGTAAACAGTATTCTTGCAAAAGAAGAGCAGTATGCTGTTCCAGTAATGGTCAATGATGAACTTATGAATGTTTCTGTTAAAATCGTGCGCGGTGTGGACAAAAAAGGAATCGTCGATATAATGATGGAAAGTGAATTGCGCGGAAAGATCGCGGCGACATTCCAGGCAAAGGAAGATGGTATACATGGACTGGTCGCCACAGATTCAGAGGAGACGGCAGAACTCTTTGAAGAACAGGCACAGAATCTTATGGATTCGCTTGGCGGAGAGAATGATGATGTTACAGAATTACACTGTGCACACATAAAGGACCTTGATCTGAATCATTTCTCCATGGGAGCGTTTGGAGTCGATGCAAAGAATGAAACTCCGACCTCTGAGGATCAGGATACTTACCGTGTGCAGACCTCACGTTTGTATGGAATTGCAGAGCATTTTATCAAAGCAGTAAAAGGAACACTCGCACAGGAGGCATAAAAATTGATTTTCGGACTACATGGATTCCGATAGATAATTTTGTATACCGATATATATGGCATTTACGAGCTTATTTTGGTAGTCGTCTGTCAAAAGAAGATCTGCCTCTGTCGGATTACTTAGAAACCCACACTCTACAATAACGGTAGGTGTGGGTGTTTTTTTGAGCAGATAATAGCTTTCATTTGCTTTTGCAACGCGGTGATTATCAGGATCAACATTTGCGATCAGGCTGTCCTGGATCGTATCTGCCAGTTTTTTTCCATCCTGCGACTGACCAAAATAAAATACCTGTGCACCGCAGACTTCCGGAGACGGATAGCTGTTCTGGTGCAGGCTGACCGTAAAGATGGGGGCTGCCTCCGTGATGATTTTACAGCGGTTTTGCATATCTTCCGCTTTTTTGTTGGTGTTTCCCTCAGAATAAAGACCGATGTCCGAGTCGCGTGTTAGGATAATCCGGATGGAATCCTGCTTGAATTTATCCCGAAGTTTCAGTGCCAGTGCAAGATTGATGTCCTTTTCCAGTGCGTCATTGGTGCCGACTTTGCCGGGATCGATACCGCCGTGCCCGGCATCGATCACGATCGATAAATTACCGGAAGGTGAGCTGGTCTGTCCGGTGTCCCCGGTAAGCTCTGTATTATGTGCGGAATCTGTGTCCGGTGTGCCTTTTGTGTCTATGTGACTGTTTTGTACAAGTATGGCGCTTTGACTTCCAAGAAAAAATGCGGCGATCACCAGACAGACAGCCATGATAAGTTCTATCTTTTTTTTCATAAAAACCCCGGAGTATCGTTTTTATAAAATATTCACGATATCCGGGGTTTATGTCATAATAAAATGATTGAATATTTGAATGATTGTATTTAATTGATGTATTTAATGATAGTGTCCCAGATAGAAGGCAGCTCTAAACCAAGTTTCCAGAAGGAGCCGCCGGCAAGCTGGTTTTCCTGAAGGACTTTTAATTTCTCTTCCAGGGAAGCAGCATCCTCCACCCATATTTTGTAAGTGATACCATTGTTTTCGTATTGTACATAATATTGACCGTCAATGTCTGACCATACCGGTTCGGCAGCATTTGTACTGATCAGTTTTTGAATCTCTGACATGCTTGTTGCATAGGAATCCAGTGTAAAAAGCTGATAGCTGTCGGCTGAGTCACTGGTGCCAGCAGCTTCATCGGCAGCCTGGGCATCGGCAGCAGCATTGTCTGTTTCATCAGTGTCGTTATTATTGTTATCGGATGTCTGTGTTGTGCTGTCAGCACCTGTGGTGTCATCAACAGGTGTCTCGGACCATACACGGGCATAAAACGGCATGCCTAAGATCAGCTGATCTGCCGGAACTTCTTTTAAGGTATTGGCAACGCCTTCTTTTACAAAGCCGATCGAAGCTACAGATCCTGCTTCCTCAGAACCGGCATAATGTTCATCGTATGCCATGACAACAACATAGTCTGCAAAAGTTGCCTGTTCTGCGCGATTATAGAATGCAGTAAAACTACTGGGAACATAATCGTCCACGGAAAGAACAATGCCATTGTTTGCACATTTTAATGACAACTCCCGTATGAACTGAATATAAGAGTCACCGACTTCAGAACTTAATGCTTCAAAGTCAACATTGATACCGTCAAAATTATATTGAATAGCTGCGGAGATCAGGTTATTGATCAGGTTCTCACGTTTGGATGTATAAGTTAAAACGGATGTGGTGTCGACATCTTTGTTTTCCAGATTGCTTACAAGTGCCCAGACTTCAATACCTTTCTGGTGGCAGTAATTTACATAGTCGGAGCTTGCAAGTGAGGCAATGTTTCCGTTATTGTCATTCAGGTAAAACCATGTAGGGGAGATAACATTGATCCCCTTGGTGTTCTGAAGTACGGATGCAATGGTTGTATTGGCATCTGCGTTTGTGATCTGATGCCATGCCATATTGATCTTAAAATCTTTTTTTATATGTGTAAATTCTTCCGCGACATAATCGCTGGTCAGCGTTTTTGTGGATGTTGCGCCAAGTGCTTTTGATTTGATATATCCGATGATTCCTTCTGCAGTGGATACTTTTGTCCAGGTATCTCCTGTTTCTAAAACAGTAACTTCCGTGTTTTTGCCAATATCTGCGAGGATCGGACTCTTGATGCCGCCTTTTTGACGGAGCTGTGTTTTTTGCTTCGCCGGCGCAGTGGTGTAGTCACCCCAGGCAGTCGTAAGAATTACACGGTTTGGTGAGTCAAGTACTTCATAGGAGAAATCGGAGTACAGTTTTAAAAAGTCGATTGCGATATATGCAGTCTGGGCATCCGCCTTGACAATTGGGTGATCTAAGGAATGAGAATCCTTTGTCACATAATAGCTGGTACTGTCTGCATCCGCAGAAATCAAATCTGTTGCAGTTGTGTAAAGAAGTTTGTTTTCATTGTGATCCCAGTAAAAACGGTCATTCAGATAAGAACATACAGTTTCATAATCAAGATAGACAGTTCCGTTAAGGAGTTTTCCTTTTGCGTCGAGAATCTGGTTATCTAAGATCAGGGCTACGTCCTGTTCGCCGGACAGATTATAATAATCAGATAAATTCATATGTTCTTTGGAAGGTGTATATTTTTCTATGATGCTTCCGAGAAGCATAAAACAGATAATGACGACGATCAGAGCGCCGGCAGCCAAAATAGGGACAAATTTTTTCTTCATGTTAAGAACCCTCTTCTTCTTAAGAATTATCGTTTGTGTTCCTATTGTAGCATAATGATATGTAAATTCAAAGTTATTTACTCTTATTTTACGGCAGAGCTTATGTTCGGTAAAACTCTGCCGTTTCTTTTTGTCGGATTTGTATATCGTCTTAGATATTTTTTCTTATTCTGACCGGGTGGGCATTGAGGTACTCCATCCCTGTCAACTGTTATGATACCGGATCTGTCTGCAAAATGTACAGACCGTTATCAAAGGTTCGTTTTTTTGATCTTATCAAAATGTAATTCTGTTAACACCCCCTCGTTGAATATATAATCTCTCATGTAAGAATTTTCTTCTGTGACGGAAAGCTCTTCTGTGACCTCTTTTGAATTGCTTGGCACGCCTTCGAACCAGATGGTTGTCCCCATATGTTCTAAGGAAGAGAGCTCTAAATAAAGCTTTTTCATATGTTTAGAATCCAATTTAGTTATCCCCCGTTATTACTTACTGTATGACAAAGCGGATCAAAGTCCTTTGTTCCCAAAAGGAAATTCGCTGGTTACAATTATGTGATATATTAAAAAAATGTTTTGTGCAGAAACTTTTCAGCAGATAAATTCCTGCAGAATGGAAAAGTGTTCTTTCTTTATATAAAATGGATCCGGAATGGATGGAACACTGCTTATGGAAATCTGATAAAGACGGGAAAAATCACGAATCTGTTTTGGACTTTCCGTTCGTGTTAGACAGTAAAAACCTTCCCCAAGGTTTGTATAGTGACTGATCGATTCTAATAATTCCCGATATTGCCTGATATTCCATGGTGCGAGACTTCCGATGACAAGTTTTCTGTCACAGCGCAGAAATTCATTGATACAGCACTCATTAAAACTTCCAAAATCAAGGAGCAGGATATGGTATCCCTGATTATATAGCTCCGGCAGTTCGTCCGGTGTTATGTCCGGATAGTAATCTACTCCATGAATGTCAAAAACAGTCCGGTTACCCATAAACCCGCATCTGCATGGGAGCGTGGTTTCAGAGGGAATTGTTGAAAGGTTTTTTCTCTTATGCAGCTCTAACAGTGCAGTTTTTTTATGCAGCTTGGAATGGCACAGGTTTGAAAGTGTAATTGCAAGGTGTGTTACACCGGCACCGGCTGTGCAACCTAAAATACCTATGGTAAGTCTCTTATTTAAGTCAGTTTTTCCAATGTTCCGGATGATGTATCAGCTCCTTTCGTTGTAGAATTTGCATAATAAGACGTTCCTTCTCTGGAGTCACATAAAAAGGATTGGTGTCTTCAGGAAAACAATAGACCGGATTTTTCAGATATCTGGCATATTTTTTTGCAGCATTTTTATTGCCATGGTTGCAGATATATATGTAAGATCCAGTATTTTCAAGCCGGCTGATAAAAGACAGTGTATCTGCAAAATCCCATGGACTGCCGCTTAACAGGATAAATGTCAGGTCGAAATGACCAAAGTCAGAATATTCGCTGGTGTGAGTGCCAAAATCCCTTACCCGGATGACAGATGGTAAAACAGGATCTTCAATTCCGGGACCATAACAGGGAGTGGCGGTAAAATTTTTTGACTGAAAGATTCCCTCGTGTTCTGTGAGCAAAATCCCTGTCTGGGTCATGGATATAAGGTTGTCAGAATGATCCATTGGTATATAACAGCAGGGAATATGTCTGTGATTCAGTGTGTTTACCAGGGATACTGAAAAAAATGTTGCACCGGCACCGGAACGGCTGCCGATCACGGCTATGTTTTTTATGAGATGTGCAAATGAGTGACACGCAGAATATCTCTTTTTGGATGACTGTCGGAAGATAAGACCTTTTTTGACCGGATTTTTTCCCCCGGCAAGTTCTGACAGTGCAAGCATAAGATCTGTGGCTGTCTGGTATCTGGAATCCGGATTCCGGTCGGCCGCTTTTTCTATAATATGCGTGAGTGTTTCAGAACAGTCAGGTGTGCATGCTCTGGCGAGTGCTTCTAACACTTTCCCAAGAGAATAGATATCGGAAGCTGTAGTTACGGTATCTCCGTTAAGAGCTTCCGGCGCTGCATATCCTTCTGTTCCGTATAACTGGAAATTTTTACCGAAAACGGTAATAAATGAAGCAATTCCAAAGTCGATTATTTTTACCTGATTTCCACATAATATAATATGCTCCGGTTTTAAATCCTGATACAGGATAGGGTATGGAGATAAATGATGCAGATAATCAAGAACGGCGCAAATCTGCATGCCGTAATTTATGAATTGTTCCTCTGGAATTATTTCCTGATGGAGAATAAGATCCTCCAGTGAATCACCCTGAATAAATTCTTCTATCATATAAAAAAAATGATCGTCTTCGTCGATATCATATATGAGGGGGATGCCAGGATGATTAAGATTCTTCAGAAGGCCGGCTTCCTTTAAAAGCTGTTCTTCTGAAAAGTTGGAAGTGTTTCGTGCCGTGTCTTTGGGGATACACTTAATAGCACGATAAACTTTCAGTTTGAGATGTTCGGCAAGATAGACAGTGCCGCTGCTGCCGGCACCAAGAGTCGAAATAATACGGTATTTGCCAAACAATAATTTGGTATCTATGCGATATCCGCTCCTTTCTGGGCGTGTCATATTCGCATCTCATGCATAGTTTATATCATGAATTATTTTACATTGCAACTTCTTTTGTAATGTTTGTGTAATATATACAAAGATTAATGCTTATAATACAGCATATGTTACAGAAAAAAAGCAGTTATGGTTTTAGAAAGTTTTAATAATGGTATACTTTACATCGATATTGCATTTGTTTATAATAGATGTACAGTTTACAAGGTTTTCCGGATAAAAGGAAGTGATTGTATGAAAATTGAAAAAGTAAATGATAATCAGATTCGCTGCACACTGACGAGAGAAGATTTAGTAGAACGTCAGATCAAGTTAAGTGAGTTGGCATATGGCACGGAAAAAGCGAAGATGCTGTTCCGTGACATGATGCAGCAGGCAGCATACGAGTTTGGGTTTGAGGCAGATGATATTCCGCTGATGATAGAGGCGATTCCGCTTTCGGCAGATACCATTATATTAGTCATTACAAAAGTAGAGTATCCGGAGGAGCTTGATACGAGATTTTCCAAGTTTTCTGATCCGGATCCTGAGGATTTATATGACGATGCTATTGTTGGTGGAAATGCTCCGATTTCCGAGGGGGCAGATGATATACTTGGATTATTCAAAAAACAACAGGAATTGAGAAATGCAGCAAAAACGCAGCAGAATAGCAATTTCGTACCGTCAGATGGCGGTCAGAAAGAAAAAGAAGATCCGGTCAAGGTCCTTGTAGACATTACGAAATTGTTTATGTTCCAGAATCTCACTGAACTGTCAAAACTCGCGGCTGTGTTAGGCGGTTTTTACAAAGGTAAAAATGACCTGTATGAGGATGTTGCAACACACAGATATTATCTTCTGGTAAGTAAGAGCAGCCAGTCACCGGAGGAGTTTAATAAGGTGTGCAATATTTTATCTGAGTATGGAGCCCAGCAGGCATATTCACCTGCGACGGAGGCTTTTTTTGGCGAACATTACAGACTGGTGATAAAAGGAAAAGCGCTGCAGATGCTTGCCGCATTATAACTGACGGACGATGATTTTATGAACGATAGATCAGTTTGATATCAGAAAAGGATCGTGAAGATGAGCAAAATCATTTTCACGATCCTTTTCTGATGTAATCATTTTTACCTGTAAGATGGTATTCCAAACTTACTATGCAAGGTCTTTTGCAAGAAAATCATTGATCTCTTTTACAAGAGCATCCGGCTCAATTCCATGAACCATAGCAGCCTCTTCGATGGTTTCCATCTGGGAAGACGGGCATCCGAGACAATGCATACCGATATTTAAAAGAATTGGCGCGATGTTTTCGTCAATCTGAAGCAGTTCGCCGATCATAGTAGATTTTGTTACCTGTGTCATATAGTCCTCCTTATAAAAAATAGGTGTTTTTAGTTTTTATCACAGCTTATTATGCCTGGATGTGGTCATTATAATACGAATCGACAGGGATTGCAATCAGTTCCATCAGAAGTACGAAAAAATAAACATGGAGAATCCGTGAAAAAAATTTATAATTTTTCAAACAACTGACTCTTTAGAGAAAGTGCGTTGAAACCGATATATACAGCAGAGAATTGGGACATGGAGTGTCGGAAATACAGCATGGATGCGTGGCGAAGACAATAGAAGGAGAAGAGAATGAGAATAAATTACAATGTGTCAGCAGCGATTGCGAATAAACATTTACTTGGAATTGAGGATAATTTAAGTGCATCGATGGAACGGCTTTCATCGGGACTTAAGATCAACCATTCCAAGGACAATCCGGCAGGAATGGCTATTTCCAACAAGATGAAAGCACAGATTGATGGTTTAAACCGGGCTTCCCAGAATGCATCGGATGGTATTTCTGTTATTCAGATCGCAGATGGTGCGCTGAGTGAAACGACCAGTATTTTACAGCGTATGAGAGAACTTTCCGTGCAGGCAGCGAGTGATGCAACAATGACACCGGCGGATAAAGAAGCAATCCAGAAAGAAATCACTTCATTAAAAGATGAAGTTGACCGTATTTCTACAGATACAGAGTATAACAGCAAAACACTTTTAGATGGTTCATTAGATACCAGGGTTTACACCAAAAATGCAACAAGAGTGGACATTTCTGATCATGTGAAAGCAGGACAGTATCAGCTTTCCATTGATACTGCAGCTACACAGGCCGGACCGGTAACAGCAAATCAGAATTATAATTCCACAGCACCGGTCGGTGCGTCCGGAACAATGAGTATTAATGGTTCTAAAGTAGAGATAGAGGCAGCCGACACCTATGCGGAGGCTTTTGAGAAGATCAGAAATGCAGCAGAGGCCGGTGAAACAACCGTGCAGATCGATGGAACCAGCGGGGCACTTTCCTTTACTGCAGACCGGTATGGAATGTCAAGCATATTAGAGATTGGATTTGATAATCAGCAGCTTGCTGCGGCACTTGGATTTACGGCATCCGGAGGAAACAGTGTTGTAGAAGATCCAGAGAATAAAGGCAGCTATGTATACGGACAGATTCAGAATGGCAAAGTGATCGTACCTTCCGGTACAGATGCCGAAGTAACGCTCACAAAACCGAGTGATGGAACCGGGTTTGGTGATACAGCTACGGTAAAAACAGATGGAAATAAGATTACGGTTACAGACAGAGCCGGATTTGAGATGTCATTTCTTGCTGATGCAGGTTATACGGGTAAGCTGGATTTTGATGTCACGGATATCGGAACGATGGCACTTCATATTGGAGCAAATGAGGATCAGGAAACAAGAGTGCGTATTCCGGAGGTTTCCTGCAAGAGCCTTTACATTGATGATGCAGACGTGACGACTGTAAATGGAGCAGGCAGAGGTATCACACAGTTTGACGATGCCATTTCAAAGGTCAGTGAAGTGCGTTCAAGACTTGGTGCATACCAGAATCGTCTTGAGAGTACGGTATCAAGCCTGGATACGTTTGAAGAAAATATGACAGGAGCCCAGTCACGACTGACAGATGCGGATATGGCATCGGAAATGACAGATTATACACATCAGAATGTATTAAATCAGGCAGCAATCTCTGTTTTGACACAGGCAAACGATCTGCCACAGCAGGTATTGCAGATTCTGCAGTAACAGGAGGGATCTGTTTTGAAAAAAGAACAGATAATGGATTTTACAAGAAGGATCAGTCAGAGTAACAGGGGTGGTCTGGTCATTGTGATTTATGACATATTTTTTGCGTATATGGAAGATACAAAAGAGGCACATGATAACGGAGAATGGGAAAATTATAAGACAGCATTGCGGAATGCCTCAAAAACTATCAGTGAATTGATCTCATCGCTTGATTTTTCCTATGAACTTGCAGGAGAGTTATATCGCATCTATGTATTTTGCAGGGAGACACTTGCAAAAGCAATGTATAAAAGGGATTTAAAAGAGGTTGAACTTGCGGAGAACCTGATGAAGAAACTTTACACGGCGTTTGCGGAGGTAATGAAAGAGGATACCTCCGCACCGCTTATGCGTAATACCCAGCAGATTTATGCCGGATATACGTATGGAAAAAATGATTTGGTTGAGACGTATCAGGATTTTGATACTTCCAGAGGATTCTTAGTATAGGAATCCTCTATTTTTTTTATACTAGCGAGTAAAAATTTATAGCGCATTTGCACAGAATATAGTTCATAAATGCAGCAATCAATCATGTCCGGGTCAATTACATTTTCTAAATTACGGTATGCATCCTGCAGATCCTGCGCAGTCTGATGGAGGTCATTCATTAGCACTGTGTAATGCGCATCATTTGTTTTTTCTGGTTGAAAAAAACGAAACATAATATTCCTCCGTCTGAAAAATTCTTTATTTTTAGTATAATCACGAAATTTCCATTCTATACAAAAAACGGAAAAATTGTAAGAAATTATTTGCATAAAATATGTCCGGATGAATAAATTTGATAAAAAGAAGAGAAAAGGATATCTATATGCAGCAAATACAGGGAGAATGGGCAATCATAGGAGTTCTTGGTATGGTCCTTTTTATTGTTGTAATCGGGAAAAAAATACAGATGCTGTTAAATTTTATGATTCGTATTGTTTTAGGCGGAATCGGGATTATTTATGCAAATGATTTTTTTACTTCACAGGGAATAGCGATTAGCGTGGGATTAAATCCGGTAAGCCTTTTGACAATTGGAATCCTTGGTATAGGCGGGTTTGCGCTGCTTTATGGAATTTTGGCATGTAAATTTTTGTGAATAGTCTACAAAGATAGGCTGTTTTGTAAAAAAGTATGGACAAACAAAAAAAGCATTGCTATAATTCGACTTACAAACTACGAAAGAGGTGATGAATTGGGGAACTAATGAATCTTACATTGCTGACGCATCTTACGTTAGCGGTGGTGATGGATTTTGGAAACGGCAGGATCAGTAACCGGCTGATTGTTTCCGGATTAATTTGGGGACTTGCATTTCGACTGCTGGGGGAAGGAAGTGCAGGTGCAGTTCATTTTCTGATGAATATATCTATTCCGGTTATCTTATTATTTCTTTTATTTAGTCTGTGCATACTGGGTGCAGGCGATATCAAGTTATTTTCCATTGCAGGAGGTTTTCTGACACTGACACAGCTTTGCTATCTGATACCTGTGGCGTTTGTTGTGGGGGCAGTGATAGGAGCAGGAAAGATCGTTTACAAAAAAGTAACGGTTGGTTATGCAATTGGGACAAAGACATTCATGCATTTTTCAACAGCAATTTTAATTGGATATTTTATCGTGGTCTGGGGGTGGGGTATTGCATAAACTGGATGTGGCATTCTGCGATACGAATGAAACGTACGGGGAAAGATTTGCTGCATATCTGATGGAACATAAGGCAAAGGAATTTACGGTTCATTTATTTCCGGAGCCGGAATTATTTTTACAGAAAATAAAAAATGAAAAATTTGATCTGGTTTTGCTGGGGAGTGGCTTTTCAGAATTTGGCGAACAGGCAGTTTTGTCGGGAATGACCGTGCTGATCCTGTCAGAAAATATACCGGAGCGTCTGTCAGAAGATAATTCTTATCTGCAGTCGGGGAGAAAGCTGACGGTCATTTTTAAATATCAGCCAATGGAGGCGATCCTTCATGAAATGATGGTAGTGACAGGAGGGAAAAAAGCGGGAAAGGAATCATTTACAGACAGATTAACCAAGCTGGAGATAATAGGGGTATATTCTCCAATCGGTCATGAAATGCAGATGCCGTTTTCTATGGTACTGTCTTCTGTACTGGCAAAACAACGACGGATATTGTATATCAATCTGATGCAAAATACCGGATTTTTACAGTTGTTTGACAGTCAGGCAGAATACGATATCGGGGATCTGACCCTTCGATTGAGAAGGGGAACAACAGAATCAGAACAGTTTTTTCAGAGCATATATGAAATGGGAGATTTTTCGTATGTAGCACCATTTCGCAATCCTGAGCAGCTGGGGGAGTTTCAGATGGATGATTACCGGAAACTGCTGGCACATCTGGAAGAAAATACAAAGTTTGATACGGTTGTATTTGATTTTGGAACTGGGATTCCATCCATAGCGGCGTTTCTGGAAGAATGCAGCAGTATTTATTGTCCGGTAAAAGAAGGATATTTCTATGAATGCCAGAAAGCGGAATTTGTTCATTATCTGGAACAGGTAAAGCCGGACGGAATGTCCGAACGGTTACAGTTTGTAAATCTTCCGTTTACCGCAAAAGGAATCCGTGGTGGGGGAAATATGTTAGAACAGCTTGTCTGGAGTGAATTTGGAGATTATATAAGAGACTATCTGGCAGGGGATGCTTATGGAGAAATATAGGTGGAGTGAAGAAATATTTGATGATTTAAGATCAAATATCATAGCAGCACTTGACTTGTCCAGAGAACAAAATGATGAAGAAGTTTGCCGGTTTATTGAAAAGGAAGTGGAAGAATACTCCAGAAAAAATCTGTTAACTCTGAAAGAACGGGAACAATTAGAACATTTATTGTTTAATTCTTTAAGAAAGTATGATGCGATTCAGGAATTATTAGAGGATCCTGAAGTGACGGAGATTATGATCAATGGAGCGTCCCGTATTTTTTATGAGAAAAAAGGAAAATTATTTCGGGCGCAGACACATTTTTCATCTGAGCAGAAATTGGGTGATGTGATACAGCAGATGGCAGGAAACAGTAACCGTATGGTAAATGAGGCATCTCCAATCGTGGATACACGATTAGCAGATGGATCGCGTGTAAATATTGTGCTTTCACCAATTTCCATAGACGGTGCTGCAGTATCTATCCGAAAATTTCCACAAACACCTATTTTAATGGAAGATCTGATACGGATAGAGTCAATTACAGAGGAAGCCGCAGCATTTTTAAAAGTGCTTGTGATGGCAGGATATAACATATTTATATCAGGAGGGACAGGCTCCGGAAAAACAACGTTCTTAAATGCGCTGTCCCAGTATATTCCGAGGGAGGAAAGGATCATTACGATTGAAGATTCGGCAGAACTCCGGCTTGTCGACAAACCAAATCTGGTAAGACTTGAAACAAGAAATCAGATGTTTGAAGGAGTAAAACCGATTACGATACGGGATCTGATCCGTACGGCACTTCGAATGCGGCCGGAGAGAATTGTGGTTGGTGAGTGTCGTGGAGAGGAAGCGCTTGATATGCTGCAGGCAATGAATACCGGACATGATGGAAGTTTATCTACAGGGCATGCAAATTCCTGTCGGGATATGATGAGTCGTTTAGAAACGATGGTGCTGATGGGAATGGAGCTGCCGCTTACTGCGATACGAAGTCAGATTGCATCCGGACTGGATATTCTGGTTCATCTTGGGAGAATGAGGGATAAAAGCCGTAAGGTCCTGACAATTACAGAAGTGACTGGTATGCAGGAAGGGGAGATTGTGTTGAAAGATCTGTATCGTTATGTGGAAAAACCATCGGACGGAGAAACAGTCTGTGGAGAATTACAGCGGGTAGGTACACTTTTTAATCAGGAAAAATGTAAAAGAGCAGGAATCACACTTCCTGGTACAGGAGAATAAATGGATTATCGTAAATATCGGTGTAATCTGTGGGAACGACTGGGGTGTCTGGCAGCAGGGACGGCAGTCGCAGCAGCGATCGCGTGGCTGTTTTACCGTTCATGGTATGGAATGGTGCTGGTTATTCCTGTAAATTATCTAATCGTTTCTTATTACAAAAATAAAAAAAGAGATGAACGTGCAAAAAAGCTGATGATTGAATTTCGGGATGCGATCCAGACCGTTGCAGCGGCATTGCTTGCAGGATATTCCATTGAACATGCATGGAAAGAAGCGGAGCGGGAAATTATGGATCTGTATGGAAAAGAGGCAATGATCACTAAGGAATTGATTCAGATGAATGCAGAAATAAAATTAAACCGGAATGTAGAAGAGATTCTGCATGATCTGGCAGTGCGGAGCGGTGTGGAAGAAATCCAAAGTTTTGCAGAGATTTTTGGTTTTGCAAAAAGGAGTGGGGGAGACTTCCCTCAGATTATCCGGACAACAGCAGCACGCATATCCGCAAAGATAGAAGTAGAGAGGGAAGTGGATACAGTCATTGCCGGAAAGAAGCTGGAGGGGAAGATTATGAGTGTGATGCCATTTTTTATTCTCGCCTATCTGAATCTTGCATCAGGAGAATTTATCGATCCGTTGTATGGCAATCTGGCAGGTGTTCTTGTAATGAGTGCAGCATTATTGGTTTTTGTGGGGGCAATGGCAATAAACAGACGAATTTCAGATATCAGGGTGTAAGGGGAGAAACGGATGATTTTGTGTATTGGAGTTTTGTGCGTGGCAGTTTTGGTGCCGGTTGTGGGAAGAAAAAAAGTATCATCAGAAGTAAGGCGTGCGGCAGTTGTTATGATTTTAGTATCGGCTCTTGCAATTTTAGCACAAATTTCAGAAGAAATGGAAAGCGGTGGAATAGAATTAGAACTTGTGCGCCCATCATATGGGGAAGGGGATTATGAGGAAGAAATGACGGTCGATGCAGAAGGTATTTTAGATGGGTATTCCTATCAGGTGGTGGTTCCGGAACGTATTTTGTCGAAACAGGAGGAACAAAAATTACTTGAGGCTGCACAGCAGGAAATTGATGATGAATTTGTGAAAAACAATGGGGAAGTGCGGGAAAAGGCAGAGATAAGAAAAAATTACCAGGAGGGAGCGGTAAGCGCAGACTGGGAATTTGAACCGTATGATGTAGTGGACGATGAAGGGAGAGTGGTTGAGGAAAATATACCCGAAAATGGGATTCTGGTAAAAGCTGCAGTAACGTTAAGATGCGAATCATCAGAGTGCATCAGTGAACGGTATTTTCGTGTAATGCCAAAGGAGCTTGATGAAGAACACAAAATGATCCGTGAAATAGAGAATTATTTAAAGAAGCAGTCAGCAGATCCGGGGGATAGCATCAAACTTCCGGAGCAGCTAAACGGAAAAAAACTGATCTGGAATACCAAAAAAGAACATTTATCTGAAAAAATTCTGTTCCTTGGAGGGGGAATAGTAATCATCCTTCCTTTTGTGGAGCAATCGCGTAAAAAAGAAAGAGAAAAGAAGCGCAAAGCGTTGTTGGAACTGCAGTATGCGGATATGGTAAGTAATCTGGTACTTTTACTTGGCGCAGGAATGACTGTTTCTAAAGCATGGAACAGATTGACAGAAAATTATATGAATGAGCGGCAAAAAAGGACAATTTGCAGAAAAGAAGTCTATGAAGAGATGCAGCGGACTTCATTTGAAATAAAAAATGGAATGGGGGAAGAACGTGCTTATGAGCGTTTTGGAGAAAGATGTGGCGGCTACCGCTACCGCAAATTTGGCAATCTTTTGGCGCAGAATCTGAGAAAAGGGAGCAGGGGTCTGACAAGGCTGTTAGAGCAGGAGGCGGAAGATGCCTTTGAAGAACGAAAAAGTATGGCGCGAAAGCTGGGGGAGGAAGCCGGGACAAAGATGTTGTTTCCGATGATTCTGATGCTCGGTGCGGTGATGTTAATACTGGCATTTCCAGCTATGCGTTCCATGGAATTATAATTTAAAACAAAGGATTTGCTGGTAAAGTGTGTAATGATCATTTCATGAAATTATGGATTGTAAGATTAGAAAGGAGAAATTGTATGAAGGGGTTTAAAGAATTTTTAGGGGAAGAAGACGGGGTGGCCATTATTGAGATCGTGTTGATACTTGTTATTTTAATTGGGCTTATCGTTGTATTTAACACGAAAATCAAGAGCTTAAATACAAAAATTCTTAAGAAGATAACAATAGAGAGTAACAAATTGTTATGAAGACAGAGGAAGAAGGAAGTCTGACCATATTTTCTGCCCTGAGTCTGTTGTTGATTTTATCTTTTCTGCTTGCATTACTGGAAGGAGCAAGGGTATCGGGATTGCAAATGATGGATACCCTTGCGGCAGATACAGGAATGGACTGTGTGGCAGCGGAATATCAGACGGTATTATGGGATAAATATCATTTACTGTATTTGGATGGTGCATATGGTTGGGATCAGTTTGATGAGAATAAAGTGAGCTCCCGTGTCATGGACTATGTGGCTGGAAATTTGTCTGAAACCGGGGAAAACAGTGTGTTTCGAACAAAGCTGTGCGAAGCTTCCCTGCTGGAATATATGTTTGCAACGGATAATGATGGTACAGGTATGCTGCGTCAGGCATCTGCATATATGAAGAGGCATCTGCCGGAGGATGTTGCAAAGAAAATGTATCAGCAATATCAGGATGGAAAAAAGGCGGAGGCAGATGGAAAAACAGAATATAGTGTAGAGGATGCAGATCAGGCCATCATAAATGCAAAAAAGGAAAAAGAACAGGCGGATCAGAATGACAAAGAGGGTGCGCCGCAGGAGGAGGCTGGAGAAAAAAACATCCAGGACAATGAGAATAATCACGCACAGGATGCAGAAGACGGCAAAAAGGAAAGCCCAATCCAGATTGTCCTGCAATTAAAACAGAATGCGCTCCTTGGAATGACGGTATCAGATATGTCGTCTTTATCGGCGAAAGCAGTTGAAGCAAAAGATATGGTTTCGAACAGACAGTGTGAAACTGGGCGGTATGATATGAAAAAGGCAGAAAAAATGAATGTATCTGATCGTGTCATGGTACTGGAATATATTGGAAAACATTTTTCGGATTATACAGAGCCGGGAAAAGGAGATCTAACTTATGAGATGGAATATATCCTGTGTGGTAAAGATACGGATAAGAAAAACCTGGAATCATCCATAGAACGTCTGATGCGGATGCGCGAAGCTGCAAATGTTGCACATATTATAGCGGATAGAGAAAAATTAAATCAGACATTAATGATTGCAACATCACTTGCCGGTTTTTCCGGGAATCCGGCAGTTGTCAAGATTGTTCAAATTGGTGTGGTGGCAGCGTGGGCATATGTGGAAAGTATATTTGATCTGCGAACTCTTCTTTCCGGTGGAAAAATTTCACTCATTAAAAGTGCAGCAGAGTGGACCACGGATCTAAAAAAGCTGGGTGAAATAGTGACGGGTGAGGGAAAAGCAAGAGAATGTAAAAACGGCTTATCCTATCAGGCGTATATAAAACAGCTGCTATTTGCAATGAAACAGAAAAAAATGGCATATCGTATGATGGATATCATGGAACTTGCCATGCAAAAGGAGCAGAATGGTAAAAATGCCAGAATGGATCATATGATAGACAATATGATCTGCGAACTGCGGTTTGAAGCTAAGCCGTTATTTGCAAAGAGAAGCTTATATGGAGATATGGAAATGGGGGGATATATGTTTTTTAAAAGACAGAAACTGTCATACATAAATGAATAAGGAGGGGATATGGCGGTGTTTCTTACAGAGAAGGAAAAAAAGAAATATAAAATATACAAAAAAGGATCTCTCCCGGAAAGTAATAATATTCTTTCTCATCAGGCGGAGGCCTGCCGCCGTCAGGAGACACCGCCATGTCTCTGGCTGGAAGGATCATTTACATTAGAGGCGGCTGTTATCTTGCCGGTTATGGCATTATTTTTTGTAATGATTCTAATGTTTTTCCGGGTAATGCAGGTTCAGATGGATGTACAAAAGGCATTGGATGATACCGGGCGTAAACTTGCAGTTATGGCAGCGCAGGAGGGTGAAGATCATGAGAAGATCGTTGGGATGGCTGCAGCAAATGTACTTTTCAAGAAAAATATAAAGAAAAGTGACAATATCAACCACTATGTAGTTAATAAAGTGGCAGGTATTAATCTTTTGAAATCAAAATTCACGGAGGATAAAATTTATCTTGTAGCATCTTATGGTGTCAAAATGCCGGTGTGGCTGCCCGGAAAGCCGTATCTTAAAATCAGACAGCATGTCATTTGCCGTAAGTGGACAGGATGGGTGGAAGATAACGGTAATATGGAGATATGGGTGTATGTAGCAGAAAAGGGGAGTGTATATCATACATCGAGAGAATGTACATATTTGAAATTATCAATATCAGCTGTTAATTATACAGATATAAAGAATAAAAGAAATAAATATGGAGAAAAATACCGCGAATGCGAAGTCTGCGCGGAAAAAATAAAAGAAAAAAATACGGTGTTTATTACAGATCAGGGAAACAGATTTCATTATGATTTAAATTGTGGTGGAATTAAACGCACAATTTATATGATACGTCTGTCAGAAGTGGGAAATAGAAAAAAATGCAGTAGATGCGAAACTTAGAAGAATGCAGGAGGATTATGGGAAAATGCTGCAAAATACATTAATACTTGGATTTTTTTCGATATCTGCATTTCAGGATTACAGAAATAAAAAAATAAATATATATTTTTTACTGACCGGAGGTATTATAGGACTCTTATTTCATCTCTATAGTATGGAGTTGAGTATCATAGAGATTTTACTCGGAATGGGGATTGGAATGATGATCTTGTTTTTTGGGTTATGGTCAGGTGGAAGTGTCGGGCGTGCAGATGGAATGATTCTGGTGGTCAGCGGGATATTTTTGGGATTTGAAAAAAATGTGGAGGTATTTGTTATGGGACTATTTTTAGCTGGGATAACATCTTTATTTTTATCGGTGATCAGAAGGAAAGGACGAACCTACAGGATTCCATTTGCCCCTTTTTTACTGGCGGGTTATCTGTTCGTAATGGTGATGGAATGAAGGAATGGGAAGCATCCATTACCATTGAGGCCGCAATCATTATGTCAATGGCGATGTTATTATTTTTCATTATTATGAAACTTGGACTGCAGTTGTATGACGAGACGAGAACACTTGCAGGGGGAATTATAAAAGATCAAACAGTAAATGCGGTAAAACTGTTTTATGAGCTGGAAAGGGTGAGAGAATTATTTTGAGTATTCAATTTAGTTATTACAGAAATATTCATGCCAGTCATATGATTTTAACACCGGCATTAGAAGGAGAACCATGGGAAAAAGAAATGCTCTGGAGAAACAGACCCAGGGAACTTATATTGCCGGAGTATAATAGCAGAAACGGACAGACACAGTTGTGGTATGACATAACAGGAAAACAGGCAGTGGATATGTTAGCGGAATTGTCAGATATCAGTTATGAGATATTTATTAAAATATGTGAGGCGGTTGTTGCGATGGCGGAGGTACTGGATGGCTTGCTGATATCTCCGGATATATTGCTGCTGCGCCCGGAAAGTATTTTTTTTGACAATCAGACAGAAAATGTCAGTTTTTGCTGTTATTTTGGAAATGAAAAGGAGATAGGAAAATCATTTCATGAGCTATTAGAGTATCTTCTGGCAAAATTAGACCATAAAAATGTGAATGGAGTTCAGACGGCATATGAGTTATTTGAATATACCAGAATGGATGGATACTGTATTGCAGAAATAAAAAAGATACTGAGAAAGGCTGAATATACAGAGGATGTACCAGAAAAAATTACAGAGACGGTGTGGAAGGAAGAAGAGTCTGAGTATATGTCGATTCCTGTGGAAAATAAGAAAAAAGGGATCCTGCGTTTGTGGCAGCAAAAAGAGCAGAACATATTTGGAAGGATCCGTAAATTATTACAAGGGGGAAAAATACCGGAGAAAAAAGTGGAGCCATTTGTATTTGAACCGGAACCAGAAATTAACATGCACCAGCAGAATCCAACTGTTTTACTTGCTGATCTACCCAAAAAGGAATATGGAATACTAAAATATGAAGGAAATGGCACCTGCAGTGAACTTTCGATAGATCATACCCCATATATTATAGGAAGTGAATTGGATTGTGATGGTGTGATACCGAGTGGAACAGTGAGCAGGCATCATGCGCGGATCACCAGAAAAGGGGAGGTTTACTTTATAGAGGATCTTAATTCTTCCAATGGGACCATGGTAGGCGGAGAGTTACTGAATTGCAGGGTAAAAATGAGCCTTCAGGCGCAGGAAACGGTTATGTTTGCGGACGAAAAGTTTAGATTTATTTAAGAAAATAAAAAGACATACATATTTGCAATCTTTTTTTGCTACGTTATAATGAACTTTAGCGAGTTCATATTATGTGTGGAAAACATGCACAATAAATACGGCTATAATTAAATCAGAGGGCAAATATATGAACAGAGAGATAGAACAGGCAATACTTACAGAAGGTTACCGGTTTTGCAGGGTACAGCCGGAAAATATCGGCGTTTTTTATAAATACTACCAGCAGGGATTTCATGTGGTAATGATGATATCGCTGGAAGATACACAGGCTTTGACAGTAGAACAGCATCAGGTAATGCAGGAACGTGTGATGGATCTGTTTTATCATCCGCAGGGAAGACTTGCAGATTTTCCGGAAGGCTATCCGGTTTATCATGTGGAATTGCTTACACTGCTGTCTGGTAATAATACGGATATGATGCATCAGTTATGCTGTATGCAAAAAAACGTCTGGGGTTACGACATGAAGCAGGGCAGACTGATCATTTATGAGAATCAGCCGGGGGATTTCTGGGGACTTAAAAATGCACTGGAGAATTGCAGAGCCGAATCAAAAAGTACCGGAAGTACAAATCCAGGTTTTTCTCTGAAGGGACTCTCCTATACTACGATAGCGATTGCTGCCATAAATGTGATCGTATATCTGATACTGGAAATTCTGGGAGATACGCAGGATCCGTTTTATATTGCATCCCATGGCGGAATGTACCCGGAGTTCATACAGATCAATCATCAGTGGTGGAGGATATTTACAGCGATGTTTATTCATTTTGGTTTACCACACCTGGTAAACAATATGGTAATATTCTGCTGTGTTGGATCGAGACTGGAGCGGGCAGCAGGTCATTTTAAAATGTTTGTAATATACATGTTATCCGGAATTGGTGGAGGATTATTATCCTATTTTATGATGTTATACAGCGGAGATTATGCAGTATCAGCAGGCGCATCCGGTGCGGTGTTTGGCACGATTGGCGGTTTGATCTGGGTAGTGATAAGACATCGGGGCAGATTTAAAGGTTTAACGGTAAAAGGAATGATCCTTATGGCGGTATTGAGTCTGTACTATGGTTTTTCCACAATTGGAATTGATAACTGGTGTCATGTTGGAGGAATTCTTACCGGATTTCTTGCGGCGATGATTTTATACCACAAAAAAGTGGAAAATTGTTGATTATAAGAATAAAACTTTATATACTGAAAACAGTATTTGGTGAACATGCAGGAAGAGGTAGAATATGAAAGTAAACATTTATTATGGTGGACGGGGATTGTTAGATGATCCTACATTATATGTGTTGAACAAAATGGAAGAAGTATTGCAGGAACTTCGCGTGACAGTGGAACGCATTAATATTTATGAGCATAAAAATGAGATCGCAACGCTTCCGCAAACGATGAAAGATGCGGATGGTATTATTCTTGCGACCACCATCGAGTGGCTTGGGATAGGCGGCTACATGCAGCAGTTCCTGGATGCCTGCTGGCTGTATGGCGATAAGGAAAAGATAAAAACGACTTATATGCAGCCGATTGTCATGTCTACAACATATGGAGAGCGCGAGGGCGAACTGACATTGCAGAGTGCATGGGAGATTTTAGGTGGACAGCCATGCCCGGGACTTTGCGGATATGTTGAGGATCTTGTCAGTTTTGAGATGAATAAGGACTATACCGTTCTGATTGAGAAGAAAGCAGAAAATCTTTACCGGACGATCTCGCAGAAAGTAAAATGTCTTCCAACCAGCAATCAGGCAGTAAAACAGACCATATTAAGGACTCCTCAGTTAGAGCTTACCCCACAGGAGAGTGAGCAGTTGTCAAAGTATGTGTCGGATGACACATATGTGAAAAAACAGAAGGAAGATATCGAAGAACTTGCAACGATGTTTAAGGGAATGCTTGGTAAGTCCGAAAAAGAGGATGAAGAGGCTTATATTGAAACATTTCGTGCACAGTTTGCACCGCAGCCAGAATTTAGGGCAAGATATCTGTTTATTATAGAGGGCAGGAAAAAACCGCTGTTTCTGGAAGTAAATGAAGGCGAGCTTACCATTCACTATGGCCAGGAAGAAAATATTGATGTCTATGCAAAATTAAAACCGGAAGTTATGGACAGTATCGTAGATGGACGGATGACATTTCAGAGAGCATTTATGACAGGGGAAATGACTGCGAAAGGAAACTTTAAGATCCTGCGTATGTTAGATACCATGTTTAATTTCGCACATTGATGCACAAAATCTGCAGGACGTCGCAGCAAATACGTTGATTACGCAAATAAAAGGAAGTGCAGATGCACGGAAATGGAGGATAATAGATAAAATGAGAGATGCAAATTGTATTTTTTGTAAAATTATTGGAGGCGAGATTCCGTCCAATACGATTTATGAAGATGATGAGTTCAAAGTAATTCTGGATGCAAGCCCGGCATCAAAAGGACATGCATTGATCCTGCCAAAGGAACATTATGCAGACATTTATGAGATTGATGAAAAGACTGCAGGACATGCAATGCAGCTTGCAAAAAAACTTGCAAAACATATGACGGATGTTTTAAAGTGCGATGGATTTAATATTGTGCAGAATAATCATGAAATTGCTGGACAGACAGTATTTCATTTTCACATGCATCTGATCCCTCGTTATAAGAATGCAAAAAATAATGATATTCTGATCTGGGATCATGAAGAGTTTACACCAGAAGAGATGGCGGAGATCAGAGATTCTTTAAAGATGTAAAAAGATTGCTGAATAATCATTTTTTTGACCATAGTTATACAACGAAAGAGGAACAGACATATAAAAAATATATATCCGTTCCTCTTATCTTAAAAATCATTTTTTAGATGCGTCTAAAATCAGTCCGATAATCGTATCAATGGAATTACGGCTGTTACTGTTTTCCATTGCCTCAATATATGCTTCCTTTTTGTGGAAGACATGTTCAATTGCTTCAAGAAGTGTTGTGTTTGACAGTTCTTCTTCCTCTAACACATAACTAAATCCCTGGGAACGAAACGAATTTGCATTCAGAATCTGATCTCCACGGCTGGCAGCGGCGGAAAGAGGAATTAAAATATTAGGCTTGCGCAACGCAAGAAGTTCACAGATTGCGTTTGCACCTGCGCGGGAAATGACAAGATCTGCAAGAGCAAACATATCGGAAAGCTCTTTGTTGGCATATTCAAACTGTGCATATCCATCTGTCGCAGTTAATGTATCGTCCAGATTACCTTTTCCACAGAGATGAATCACATTATAATTTTTCAAAAGTTCAGGAAGCAGGCCGCGGATCGCTGTATTTATTACACGGGAGCCGGAACTTCCACCAACGATCAGAATTGTCTGTTTACTGTGATCTTTAAAATGACAGAGCGAAAAAGCAAAGTCGGCATTTCCTGTTAAAAGTTCCTGACGAATCGGGGAACCGGTCAGTACTGCCTTTTCTTTCGGAAGATAAGAAAGTGTTTCAGGAAAATTACAGCAAACTTTTGTTGCGCTCGGAATGGCAAGTTTGTTTGCAAGTCCCGGAGTCAGATCAGACTCATGTATAATGGCAGGAACTTTGCAGTGTTTTGCAGCTAAAACAACTGGAACAGAGACAAAGCCGCCTTTAGAAAAAACGACATCCGGTTTTATCTTTTTTAAAAGCCGGATCGACTGCGCATATCCTTTTAATACTTTAAATGGATCTGAAAAATTCTTAGGATCAAAGTAACGTCTTAATTTTCCAGAAGAAATGCCATAGTAAGGAACACCCTGTTCCTCGATCAGCCGTTTTTCAATTCCTTCATAGGAACCTATATAAGAAATTTCAAAACCTTCATTTCGCAAGGCTGGCATCAATGCGATATTTGGTGTGACATGTCCTGCAGTGCCGCCCCCGGTCATTACGATTTTTTTCATAGAATAATCCCTTTCCTGTAACATTTTGCACTTCCCTATTTATAATACCCTTATGCATAAAAGTCAAGAAAAGACTTATAAAATGGAAAACAGGAAGAGAGAGAATTGATAAAAAGCAAAGAATTGAAAGGGAAAAATGTCGGAAGTTGCGGTCAAAACACGGCCGAAAGACCTTTTCAAATGGTTCTGTTCTTTCTATAATTAATAAGAAAAAGGGACAATACATAAATTTATTGATAAGTCCCGGAAAAGAGAGGTGGTATACATGGAGCAGATGGGAACCTTTATGGCAGAATATGCAGAATGGTTTTATATGGGAAGCAGTATTGTGATATTGATCCTTCTGATTTATGTATTACACAGGATAAAAAAAACAGAGCGAAAAAACCTTATGATGAACAGGGAAATAGAAAAAAGATTGCAGCAAATAGAAAAACAAAACAGACAAAAAGAAACCGAAGATAGAACAGAAAACGAACATGAAAAAATGACCGGTAAAATAAGGCTGAAGGAAGACACTGATTTACACCAGACGCAGGTATTGCAAGGTCTGGAGAAAGGAAAGCAGAATGCAGAGTCCGTGACCGTGATCCATGATGTTATAGAGGAGGTTTTTTCGTAAAATTTGGAATAAAATGTCAGATGCTTGACATTTCATGTTTGCTTTGCTATAATCCTCATTGTAATAAATCCGTAATAATTGTAACAAAGATGAATAAAACGAAACAAAGGTGTAATACTATTTACATAAGATGGTAAACACTGATGGAGGTTTTCTATGAATTTAAGAAAAAGAGCAATCAGCGGAATCATGCTTGCCGGTTCTATGGTAGTGATGTGCGCGATTGCAGATGCAGCCAGTACAGTTTCAGCAGAGGCAGTAGCGGTTGTAGCAGACACAAGGACGGACTTAGCTACAGATGGGACAGCAGGTGTTGTTGCACAGTTAAACCAGATAAACACAGATATAGTGGAGATGGCAGCAGCAGGGATTGAACACTCCCAGACCATACTTGTTGCTTCAGCAGATGAGGAAGCGCAGGCAGTGGAAGATACAGATACATTGGAAAATGCATCTGTAGTACAGAATGAAGCAGCATCCATAGAGGAATCTGCACAGATTGAATCAGAGGAAGATGGCACGGCACAGGATGCGGGTACTACAGAAGATATACAGGAAACAGTTGAAGAAAACGCAACAGATATAGAAAATACAGAAAACACTGAGACCGAGAATACAGAAGAGACAGAAAACATCGAGAATGCTGAGGATGCCGGGAATACAGAGAATACAGAAGATGCTGAGTGGCAGAACCGTCTGATGGCAGATGTTGATGAGTTTTTATATGTCAGGGCATCTGACGATGCGGATGCAGAGATTATCGGTAAATTATATAAAGGTGATGTGGCAGACGTTGTCGAGAGCGGAGATACATGGACTCATGTGGTATCCGGTGATGTAGACGGATATGTCAACAATGATTATTGTGTATCCGGTGAGGACGCACTTGCCTATGCACAGGAAAATGTTGAAACAGAGGCACAGGTCAATACGAATGGACTTCGTGTCAGAAATGAAGCGTCCGAGGATGCGTCCGTTATCACTGCAGTTTCCGAAGGAACGACATTGACGGTCGATACAGATGCTGAGGCAGAAGATGGCTGGGTAGCTGTAAAATATAAAGGACAGACCGCATATGTCAGTGCAGATTATGTTACGACAGAACTTGCACTTGGCGAGGCAGTTACAATCGAAGAAGAAAAGGCAGCATTAGCAAAGAAAGCTGAGGAAGAGGCAGCGGCAAAAGCAGCACAGACTACAGAGACATCCACCGTACAGAATGCTTCAGTTTCAGCATCTTATGATGATGTGACACTTCTTGCAGCACTGATCCAGTGTGAAGCAGGAAATGAATGTTATGAAGGACAGCTTGCAGTTGGGGCGGTTGTTATGAACAGACTTCGTTCCGGTGCATATCCATCCAGTATTTCTGGTGTTATTTACCAGAGCGGTCAATTCCCGCCGGCAGGACAGGGAATGGTTGCGAGTATCGCAGCAAACGGACCAAAGAGCAGCTGCGTACAGGCAGCACAACAGGCATTGGGCGGTTCTGATAACACTGGTGGTGCAACCTGTTTCTCAAGAGCAAGTTCCGGACGCGCCGGTGTTGTAATTGGAAACCATGTATTTTATTAAAAACGGCATAATATGATTTTAGACAGGTATTTCGGAAACGGAATACCTGTTTTCGCGTTTTCCTATGTTAAGGAAGAAGCTGTTAAATTATTCAAAAGGGATTGACAGATCACAAAGAACAAAGTATTATTTAAAGGAACTTCATACTGCAATGCTTTAAAGTGAAAAAGAAAAACGCATTATGAACACAATAGATTCAATGTTTTACAGGCAAATCTATTGATATAAATAAAAAAGTCAGCGCAAAGAGTACAAAATGTCTTTTAACAGGATGATATCGATAACTGATATAGAAAAACGGCGCAGAAACGGAGGACAAAATGGAAATGGAAATGGAGTTCTTACGGAAACTTCCGACACCGGCAGAATTGAAGGAAGAATATCCGGTAAGTGCACAGGTTGTTGCAACTAAGGCAGAGCGTGATGATGAGATCCGCGCAATCTTTGAGGGAAAAGAAGATAAATTAATTCTGGTGATCGGACCGTGCTCTGCGGACAACGAGGATGCGGTAATTGATTATATTTCAAGACTTCGCAAAGTACAGGATAAAGTTGCAGATAAGATTTTTATGATTCCACGTATTTACACGAACAAACCAAGAACGATTGGAATCGGTTATAAGGGTATGCTGCATCAGCCGGACCCGGAAAAAGAAACGGATATGTTAAAAGGAATCATAGCGATTCGCCAGATGCATAAACGTGCAGTGGAAGAGACCGGTTTTACCTGTGCGGATGAGATGTTATATCCGGAAAATCACAGATATTTGTCAGATCTGCTTTCTTATGTAGCAGTAGGTGCACGTTCCGTGGAAAACCAGCAGCACAGACTGACGGCAAGCGGTGTTGGCATTCCGGTAGGTATGAAAAATCCAACCGGCGGTGACATTGCAGTCATGATGAATTCCATCATTGCTGCACAGAACAGCCATACATTTTTATACCGCGGCTGGGAAGTAAAAACACAGGGAAATCCATATACGCATGCAATTTTGAGAGGTTATGTGGATAAATTCGGAAGAAATATTCCGAATTATCATTACGAAGATCTGCAGAATCTGCTGGAGCATTATGAGGATGCCAATTCGTCAAGCAATCCACTTGCAAATCCGGCAGTTATCGTGGATGCAAACCATTCCAATTCCGGTAAGAAATTTGAGGAACAGATCAGAATCAGCAAGGACGTGCTGCATAGCTGTAAGATGTCGGCAGATATTCATAAGCTGGTCAAGGGACTGATGATCGAGAGTTACATCGAGGACGGAAACCAGAAAGTTGGAGAGCACTGCTATGGCAAATCCATTACAGATCCTTGTCTTGGCTGGGAGAAAACAGAGAAGCTTATTTATGAGCTGGCAGAACTGTGGTAAATGCCATGTACCGTATTTTGATTGTAGAAGATGACGAAAGTATAGCACGGAGTGTCAAAACTCATCTGGAAAGTTGGAATTATGAGGTATGCTGTGCCGAAGATTTTTCCAATGTGGCCGGTACATTCGCGGCGTTTGATCCGCAGCTTGTACTGATGGATGTGAAACTTCCTTTTTTCAATGGCTACCACTGGTGCAGTGAGATACGTAAAGTATCAAAAGTGCCTGTTATTTTTGTATCGTCCGCGTCGGATAATATGAATATTGTCATGGCAGTCAGTATGGGTGGAGATGATTTTATCGCAAAACCATTTGATCTTGAGGTGCTGACTGCAAAGGTACAGGCAATGCTTCGCAGAACCTATGATTTTACAGGACAGAGTGCTGTTTTAGAGCATAAGGGTGCCATGCTGAATCTGACAGAGGCAGCATTATTTTATGAGCAGGAAAAAATAGAATTGACGAAAAATGAATTTAAGATCCTGCAGGTACTCATGGAAAATAAACAGAAAGTTGTATCAAGAGATACGCTGATGGTAAAATTATGGGAGAGTGACAGTTTTGTGGATGAAAATACGCTTTCTGTCAATGTAAACCGTTTGCGGAAAAAACTGGAATCAGTGGGGCTTTGTGATTTTATTGTAACGAGAAAAGGAATCGGGTATCAGATCGGATGAGCGGAATTATTTCTTATGTAAAAAGAATTGGTGTCTGGCTGTGCATTGTCATTGCATGTGAAACGATCATGATCATCACGATGATGCTCAATAAAATACCATTCGCAGAAATTGGTTATGGAATATTTATTTCACTGTTTCTGCTGCTGATACTTCTGGCTTTTGATGCGATGAGGTATTACAGGCATTATCAGAAGGTAAAGGAGTTAGAGCATACCATCATGCTCTCCACGGACGGGATGCCGGAAAATGCAGACCTGCTGGAAAATGAGTACCAGAGGCTTCTTCGGATATTATCGGATGAATATACAGGGGCGCAGAGCCGGGCAGCCACAAGACAGAAAAATATGCAGGAATATTATGCCATGTGGGTTCACCAGGTCAAGACACCGATCGCAGCACTGCGGCTTCTGCTTCAGAATAAAAATGATGAGGGGCAGATGACAGAGGAACTTTCCGAGCTGTTTGGGATTGAACAGTATGTGGAGATGGCATTGCAGTATCAGCGTCTTGATTCGGAAACGACGGATTTTGTATTTGAGGAGACCGATTTAGATGAGATCATACGGACTTCCGTGAGAAAATACGCCAGGCAGTTTATTGCAAAAAAATCAGTCTGAGCTATGAGCCGGTTGAAACAACGGTGATCACCGATAAAAAATGGCTCTCATTTGTCATAGAACAGGTGATATCGAATGCGGTCAAATATACAAAAACAGGCGGTATTAAAATTTATCTGGAGGATGGGGATGGAACCATGTCGGTGCCAGTGCAGAAAGCATCTCATAGAAAAGAAGATGATGGGGAGAACAGCGGCATGAAATCGGTTCGCCTTGTCATTGAGGATACCGGAATCGGGATCCGGGCAGAGGATCTGCCGCGTATCTGTGAGATGGGATATACCGGCTGTAACGGACATGAGGGACAGCATTCGAGTGGAATCGGTCTGTATTTGTGCAGCCGTATTTTAAAGAAACTGGGTCACACATTTTCCATTACTTCAAAAGAAGGGGTGGGAACGGTTGTAAAAATTGGTTAAAGCGGCTATTTCAGGTAAGAATGTATAATGGAATAAAAATGCAATCTTACAGGAATGTAAGATACGGCAGGGAAATGTAAGCTGGTTCGATGGCATACATTTCCCTGTTTTGCTATACTGGGTACAGTCCTTGAGGAAATGAAATAAAATTGCTGCGGTAAAAACGATGCTTACAGCAGCAGAAAAAATATGAGAGTAGAAAAGACGGGGAGGAACCTGATATGGCACTTTTAGAGGTAAATAATTTAAAGAAAATATATACCACGCGGTTTGGAGGAAACCAGGTGGAGGCATTAAAATCGATGAATTTTTCGGTGGAGGAAGGCGAGTATGTGGCGATCATGGGAGAGTCCGGCTCTGGAAAAACGACGCTTCTCAATATTCTTGCCGCACTGGATAAGCCGACTGCGGGAGAAGTCCTTTTGAACGGGAAAAATATTGTGACGCTCCGTGAGAAAGAGATCTCTGCATTCAGACGGGATCATCTCGGATTTGTTTTTCAGGATTTTAACTTATTAGATCAGTTCTGCTTAAAGGACAATATCCTGCTCCCGCTTGTACTTGCCGGTGTAAAACCGGAGCAGATGGAGCCAAAAGTATATCCGCTTGCAAAAAAACTTGGAATTGAAGAACTTTTGGAAAAATATCCGTATGAAATCTCCGGTGGACAAAAACAGCGTGTGGCAGTGGCGCGTGCACTGATTACAAATCCACAGCTGATCTTAGCGGATGAACCGACCGGGGCACTTGATTCGAAGGCGACCGACAGTATCCTGGCATTATTTAACCAGATCAATGAGGATGGACAGACGATCCTTATGGTAACACACAGTATCAAGGCAGCAAGTCATGCGAAACGGGTGCTGTTTATCAAAGATGGAGAAGTATTCCATCAGCTGTACCGCGGAGATATGAGTACCGAGGAACTTTATGCGAAAATATCCGACACACTCACTATTTTAACGACAGGTGGTGAGCGTCATGAATAAACTTTATCTGAAACTTGCATGGAGCAACTTAAAAAACAGCAGACAGTTTTATCTGCCATATGTGATCGCAGGAATGTTGTCAGCCATGATGTTTTATACGATGTGTGCGATCCAGGGGAATGAAGGGCTCTCAAAGATGCGCGGAGGAACCAGTGTCCAGATGGTTCTTTTCTTTGGAGTGATCGTCGTAGGTGTGTTTGTCAGTATCTTTTTGTTTTATACGAACAGCTTTATTATGAAGCGCAGAAAAAAAGAACTTGGGATCTATAATATTCTTGGCATGGAAAAAATCCATATTGCCAAAATCATGGCATGGGAAACGTTTTTTTCTTTCCTGATCGCAGTTGGCGGCGGCCTGATACTCGGTATCGTATTCCAGAAATTACTGACTATGTTTTTGTACCGGCTGACCGGATTAGATGCAGCAATTCCGTTTTACATTTCAGGATGGGGATGCCTTCATACCGCAGAACTTTTTGGTGCCATTTATGTATGTATTCTTCTTTACAATCTGATGCAGATCCGGCTTTCAAATCCGGTGGAATTGCTGCATAGCGGAAGTACGGGAGAACGTGAACCGAAAACCAAAATTCTGCAGGCAGTGCTTGGAGTAGTTTGTATTGCAGCCGGTTATTATATGGCAATCACTGTGGATAACCCGGTAAAGGCGATTACTCTGTTTTTCGTTGCAGTCATGCTGGTTATTATCGGAACCTACTGGCTGTTTAATGCCGGCAGTATCGCATTTTTAAAATTACTTCGGAAAAACAAGCGTTATTATTACCAGACCAGACATTTTACAACGGTTTCCGGCATGATCTACCGGATGAAACAGAATGCTGTGGGACTAGCAAATATCTGTATTTTGTCAACAATGGTACTGGTTGTGATTTCTATGACAGTATGTATGTACGCCGGACTTGAAGATGAGTTAAAAACACAGTATCCGGCAGAGCTGGAAGTACTGTTTTATGACCCGGATGGACAGCAGGATTCCGGGACATTTGACCGGATGACAGATGAGATTGAAAATGTGATAAAAGAAAATGGCAGAGTAATAACAGGCAGACAAAAAGGAATCTATGCGGGGGCGGCAGTCATGCTGTCTGGAAATAAGGTTATAGCACTGGATCGTTCGAATATGGATTTTTCCAATATGTATATGCTTGAAGTTATGACAAAACAGGTATTTGAGGAATATATGCAGGAATCAATCCCGGATATTTCAGATGGAAGCGTGGCAATAATGGCAGATCCTGTGTATGAGCTGGAGAGCATTGTGATTGGTGATGATGAGTATCCGGTGGAACAGACCATGAAAATTCCGGGGAAAGATGCAATGACGGAATTAGTGGGAGGTACTGTAATCGTGATTGCAAAAGATGAAACTGCATTAGAAAAGATGCGTCAGCAGTTATCAGATATGGAGACGGCTGCCTATGGGGAAGATCGAAAAGTTGACCTTACCTATATGATGAACTTTGATATGAGTGGATCTGTGGAAGAAAAAATTGCCTGCGCAAATGCTGTGCGGGAGCACCTCAATGAATGGCAGAATGATGAGACAAATCCACAGATCATGCGGCTGGATTGCAACGTAGTGTCAAGAGCGGAGGGCCGCATAGATTATGAGTCAAGCAATGGCGGTTTGTTTTTCCTTGGATTGTTTTTGGGAAGCATGTTTTTGATGATCACGGTACTGATTATTTATTATAAGCAGATATCCGAAGGTTATGAAGACAAAGAACGGTTTGCCATCATGGAGAAAGTCGGAATGAGCAACGCAGAGGTAAAGGCCTCGATCCGTTCCCAGGTGCGCACGGTATTTTTCCTGCCGCTCGTCACGGCAGCATGTCATCTTGCAGCAGCATATCCGATGCTAAAAAAACTGCTTGCACTGGCGGCTTTGTATAACGGAACCCTGTTTGCATGGTGCTTAGCAGGCACAGTGCTGGTATTTGGACTGATCTATCTGGCTGTCTTTGCAGTTACATCAAGAAGTTATTATAAAATTGTGGGAAATCAGGTATAAGACGGCTGCCGCATCTGTTTTGCAATGGACAGATGCGGTATTTTTGACATTGGAATCCGTTCTGTGTTAGAATCAGTCGAAATTAAAAAATGAGAGTTTGAAGATGGAACTCGTGTGACTGTGCATTGTCCCTAAAAGGATAGAAACGAGGAAGATTATGGAACAGATAAAAAATATTATTTTTGATGTGGGGGATGTTTTACTCTCCTACCGGTGGAAATATATGCTGATGGATTATGGTCTTACAGAAACGGAAGCAGTACGCATTGGAACGGAAATGTTTGATGATCCGGAAGGATTGTGGGGACTGCTTGATCTGGGAACCGTCCCGCAGCAGGAGATCATTGAGCGTTATTGTAGAAAATATCCGGCAGATGAAAAGGTGATCCGCTGGTTTATCGGGCATGGAGAGTATATGCCCGTAGCAAGACCTGCAGTCTGGGAACTTGTACACAAATTGAAAAAGCAGGGGTACGGGGTGTATCTGCTATCCAACTATTCAGAGGAATTATTCAAAAAGCATACAGAATACGCGGATTTCATGAATGATATTGACGGACTGATCGTGTCCTATATGGTGCACAAAGCAAAACCGGATCCGGCGATTTATGCGGCACTCTGCGAGAAATATGAGTTAAATCCATCTGAATGTCTGTTTTTTGATGACCGTCTGGAGAATGTACAGGCAGCGATAAGCTATGGCATGCAGGCGAAGCGGGTATTGTCAAAAGAGGGGCTTGTGGAGGATCTGGAGAAAATTGTGCAGGTGTATAAGAGTTTGCAAAAGAAATAGGGGTTGTTTTTTTTGCATTCAATGCATATAATATACTTAACAAGGGAGCTGGTCGGATAGCTTGTACCTATCCGTTCCGGCGTTATGTCTTAAGTTATAGAATAACCGTCCAACCTTTAGCCGGGGAGTGGACGGTTATTTTTTGCGCTTATTATCTCTAACAAGCGTAATGATTGCACAAAGCATGATGACAAAGGTAAATAAGTCTGAGTATGTAACCATAGCTTGTCCCCCTTCCGCAAGGTCTCGGAACGGATGGCAAGAACCGTCTAACAGCTCCCTTGGTAAATATATTAAATTATCAATGTACCTCAAGGGGAAATAAGAATTTCTATGAAAAATAAAAGAGAGCAGACAACGGGAATCGAACCCGCTGAAAACATCTTATAAATATTGAAAAATCAATGTATTTATAGAAATGTGGAGTATCTTGTGGAATACTTTTTATAAATTAATATGATTATCCTCGCAAAATTTTAAAAAGTGTTTTTGATTTGTTTTGGTATCTTTAAGGTCGAATAATTCTAACCAGTGGTGATATTTCTGCTCCTTTTTCTGTTCGGAAGCATTTTTAAACAGGGTATCTTGCATGTATTGATCGATTTGGTTATCTATAGCAGCGCGTTCACTGGAAAATGTCTGCATATAGGTACTTTTCATAATATGATCAGTTTTCCATCCACCGCGTTCCTGGGCGTATTTATCCGGAATACGAAGTACTGCCATGACGGATGCGTTTACATGCCGAAGATCATGGAAAGTCATGTGTGGAATACCAGCTTTGGTTATAAGACGGTTAAAACGTTTTGATAGCGCTGTTCCGGACAAGGTTACAAGCTGATCCGTCTCTACTTTGTCAATTAACTGTTTCAAATATTCAGGCAGGCGCAATGTGCGATCCCTGGTTGGCTGTTTTCCTTTATTTTTTACGACGGCGTTATTATGTTCGTCTTTTACAATAACTTCTTTTATTGTAATGTAGCATCCGTCAGAAGAGATAGATTTTGATTTTGTGAGTCCAAGAATTTCTGATTCAGTTAGTGATAACCACATAGCGAGGAGAGCAGGAAGCTCAATAGGTGTATCTTTTACAATCTGGTAAATCACATCAGGGGTAGAAATCTCGTGTTGATTGTGTTCGATCTGCGGTAGTTTTACGGTACAGTCGAGAGCTGGGGCATAAGTATTAATAACGGCAGTAATGAGACCGTACTCATTAATAACGGTTTTGGCTTTTATCTGTCGCGGATTTTTCTTTCCGGTGGTTCGTTTGGATTCAGTATTAACGGCATCGCGTAAAAGTTCTGTGGAAAGCTGCGAGAGTTTGCAATACATAATGCTCTTAAAGGCATTGCGCTGTATGGTCCGGTAACCGCGTATTGTTGCAGGGGAGAGCACAGCATCAGAGGACTGGATGTATTTGTCGATAGCTTCGTATAGAGTTAAATTAAGTGGGCGTTTCATGAGTTGCTTATTTGCCATGACCTGAGCTTTTAGCTGATTTGCTTCTGCGACAGTTTCGCCGGTAACGGATATGTATTTTTTAATTTTCTTTTGACGTCCGGTTTTTGGGTCGATCACAGGATTACCGTGTTCATCGAAACAGAGTTCAGAGTGATCATAAATTTTTTTTCGTATATTTCCGCTGGGCAGTTCGCCTTTTCTTTTCTTTGGCATGATGAATACCTCTCTTGATTGAAATACCTATCAAAATGTGTTGGAATCTATATAATGATTAAAAGGCAAAATCATTTTGTTGTGACAGAGTTTTATGGAAAGTAGGGGTGTAGCTCTTCTAATATTTTATGGTAATCTTCACGATGAATTGTATTGGTTGGTAATTCGTGTCGGATAAGAGGTATCATAAAATTATCTGATAATGTATTTTTGAATGCATCGCTCTTTTTTTGCTGAGCAAGAGCCTTTTCTCCATAATATTTTTCAGAAAAATGTGATGTGCCATCTAATTCTATCATTATGAAAGGCTGATATTCAAAAAAGGTTTGTTTATGGTGTGTACTCCCTAATGTGGTAAAATATCTTTTTTGGCATTTACAAATAATAAAATCCACGTTTTTGTTAAGCAAGAGTCGACGTGCAGTGTCAAGTTCCTCTGGATGATCTTGCAGATCATCTGTGCGTATTTTAATAAAAGAATGTAGACTTACCTGTGGGAAAACGTAAAATAAAGAACGTTCGGTTGGATTAGTAATTAATTGATCCAGTGCTTTATTGATGTAATAAAACATACGTGCCTCATTGGAATTCATGATGGAAGAGGCTTGTGTATAAAATGTATCTGGATTATTCATGACGTTGCTAACAATTTCATTGTCAAGTGATGGAAGAACTTGATGGCTAGTTTGGAGCTGTTGCTCATCAGACATTGAATTGTTCTGTAAAACGCTGTTTTGAGAGTTTGCTTGATCGGACGGATGCTGCCTGTTTTTAAATAATGAATAAATGGTATATATTGCTATAGCGAAAATTATCAGACTTATGATGTGATTCATAGGCAGATGCAGATAATGCGAACCAATCCAATACATCAATGCAAGCAAAGCGGATATACTGATGATGGTTTTTAAGGAAAAGCGTTTATATATGCAATAGATTATGAAAATGAAAAGAACCGTATCAATGAACTGAGGCATAAAAAACTCCTTTCGCGTCGTGTGCATTTACTTCGATTTGGTCAGCATCGTTAAGCTGAAAATCGCAATTTAAAATATGTTTCATTGCATGAGAAAAAGCAGATCGCTGTTCTTCTCGAGATAGTGAGGATTCTATAAATATTGTGTAACTATCATCTTCGTTTAAAACAACGGCTTCTTTCGTTGTACTACGGGGAAAATGTATTAATTGAACCTGGTAATCAATCGTCAATATTCCTTCGTTCCTTTCTCTTTAGGGCAAGAATCATAGTGTGAGCAGCTTCTAGGTCTTCAGGGGCTGCATCTCGTGCAGCATCAAAAAGCATTCGTAGTTCTTTGTTATCAAAAATCTCTTGTGCCATTTTGGCAGTTTCATCGTTTAAGTAATATTTTTCACCGCCCTCTTTTTCTTCGCCAGACATTAAATAATCCACGGATATATTGAAATAATCTGCAATTAGTTGAGCGTTTTTACCGCTAATTAAGTTGCGTCGGCTTTTCCAGTTGGAAATTGTAGATTGCCTAATTCCAGTTGCTTTACAAACATCAGCTGCGGTAATACCAAATTTTTGTAATAATTGTTCAAATACCTCGTACATTTTGGGGCTCCTTTGTAGTACTACAGGGGAGATATATTAATTGAATCTGGTAATTAATCGTCAATATTTTTTCGTTCTTTTCTCTTTAGGGCAAGAATCATAGTGTGAGCAGCTTCCAGATCTTCAGGGGCTGCATCTCGTGCAGCATCAAAAAGCATTCGTAGTTCTTTGTTATCAAAAATCTCTTGTGCCATTTTAGCAGTTTCGTCATTTAAGTAATATTGTGGGGCTTGGTCTCCATATCTTAAGTAGTCGACAGATGTGTCAAGAAATAAAGCAATTTTTTTTAATTTTTCATCCTTTGGAATACTGCGTCCGTTTTTCCAGTCTGAAAAAGTGGATTTTGTTATGCCGGTTCCTTTTGCAACATCTGAATCCCTATAACCGAGAGAATCTCTTAATTCGCAATATCTTTCATACATGCCGTTTTACCTTTCTTATGCAGTTCTGAAATCAGTACAAAAAGGTATTGACAAATTCTGAAATCCGTTTTAATATATAAAAGAGTTCGGAAATCAGAACAGAATACTTGTTTATATTATAATTTGTCCGCAAACATATTATAACTGATTTCCGAACTTGAATCAATATAAAATTCGGAAAGGAGAAGAAGTGTACAGTAAGTATGTTAAGTTGAGAAACGATAAAGGTATTACAGATTATCGTGTGGCAATAGATACAGGAATTAGAAGATCTACTTTTTCAGATTGGAAAAGTGGGAGAAGTAAACCTAAAACGGATAAGCTTAAAATTCTTGCGGATTATTTTGGCGTGTCTGTTGATTATTTTTTAGAGGATAACGCAGAGTAGGGTTGAGAGGGAAAGAACATTATGAAATATTCAGTAAAAAATATTCCTGCAAATTTAAAGAAATATAGACTGGAACATCATAAGAAGCAGGTAGAGATGGCTGCTTTCCTGGAGATGAATTATCAAAATTATTCCAAAATGGAAAGAGGATGTTATAAGCCATCTCTGCAAAAGTTTGTGGAAGTTTGTGAAAAACTTCATGTTGCACCGAATGATTTGTTGAAAAACTGAAAATAGTTAAAAATTTTTTTCTAAAATTTTTTGATACAATTCTTTGTGAGTTTTATCGGAAAATTTGCGGATATAAGAATTGATGTAATCGTAGTAGAGGGTGTCTATCATTTTTCTATAATTGATGTTTTCATCATCGGTTTTAACCAGAGCATGAAAAATAATGTCTAGGGATAGACTTTCAGCTTTGTAATTGCCTGTAGCGTGAGCAAAATCTGCCTTTGCACGTTCTTCTTCAATAATGTGTACTATATCGAGAAATTGGAGCAGTTCATTATCGAATTTTTCTATATATTCCTGTTTATATTCATCAAAACTGCGTCCTTCTTGTAAAAGATCGTTGGGGGTAAGCATAAGAATATCGCAAATTTCTAGAAGCTTGTCAAGAGAAGGCTGATATACGCCGCGTTCCATTTTGGAATAATTTTGATAATTCATTTTTAATAGGTCAGCCATTTCAGTTTGTTTTAGGTTGTGAGATATACGATATTCTTTGAGATTTTGAGCGATGTGAGTGGTTTTTGTGTCTCTTAAAAACATAATTCCTCCAAAAATAGAACAAAAAGACCTAAAAATATATTGACAAATAGGTTCTACAGTTCTAATATAAAAATGTGATAGTTAAACTTAATATTTAATACTGATTATAAGCTAAATTAGCGTATGATTCAACGAGATTTTGAGAAAAAATAATTGCGACGTCGCAATAGCGGAAAGGGGTGTTTGTATTGCCAAAGACAAAACTGTGTGAAGACAAGGAAAGTGCGCGTTGTGACTTTGTTGCTGGAATGATTGTAGGTGGTTTGCGTCGCAATAATATGTCAACAGATATTGCAAGCAGGAAAGCCGGGATGTCGGAACGGACTTTACGAAATAAGCTGCAGAATCCTACCAGTATCAAATTGGGAGAACTTTATAAGTTAGCAGATATGGTTGGAATCAGTATTAATATTAAATACAAGGATATTCCAGACTAAAGGAGGCAAAATTTATGAACAACATTGTCTTTGATGAAGAGAATCCCGTAACTTCCGATCAACTGATTTGGGCTTTATTTGGAAAGAGTACAGAGGATGTGGCAAGGATGTTTCGGGATGGGAAAAATGGTGAATATGCGTATTTATTTAAAAAGAAAGACGCAGTCAAAGAGAAGAAAAAGGTTGAGTAAGTGTCAATGATATTAGAAAGCAGGTGACAACATGGATCGGGACAACAAACGTGAGATTACAATCTCCATTCCGGAACCTATTTATGAAGAACTTCAAAATGCTGCAAAACAATTATCCGGATGGGAACATGAACAGCTCCAGGGAACAGAACGTGAGATATCTGATTCATGGGAACCGGAGGATGTGGTAACTGCGGCTGTGATCACATGGCTGTCGGAGAGGAGAGAGTAAAATGAAGCGTTTAGCTTGTTTAGTTTGCTTAACGGTAATATTGATTGTTGGTCTGATGATCGGAGTATTAGGTCTTTGTTTAATAGCTAGCGCTGTTATTGGACATGTAGAAGTTGTAGCGGTAGGAGCATTACTTATTGTTAATCTTGCATTGCTTGATTTGTGTCGTTCCTTATAGGTATGGGAGGATCTCCTTTATATGAGAGAAATTATTATTATTACAGTAAGCATCGTGTTTGTAATTATCATGTATCCAATAGTATTTCCTGATCGGTCAGTCATTTTATATGTACGTGATTTGTCGGAGAAAAATGCAGGACAGAAATACAGATATCAGATATTGTTTAAATTGCGTAGCTGCAAGGATGTTGAATTGATTTTGTATTCTGACCAGTTGTATAAATGTATGTCGGCAGTTTTCTTTGCAAGGTACATAGAAAAACATAGAGAATATTACAGATTTAGGTATCAGGATAAAGTATACACGATTCCAAAGGAAGAAGTCGAAACAATAGAATTTACAGGATCCTGGAATATTGGATGGTGGTAGGAAGAACGCTGATTATTACGGCATGGTGACCACATGGTTGTCGGAGAGGAGAGAGTGAAATGAGTATTTTAGCTTTTACGATAATAGCGATAATTGTTAATTTTGTTATTGGAATTATTGCTGGTTTGATTAGTAAAGATGGGCACGTGGCGATTGGAGCAGCAATTATTGCAGATTTAATCCTGGTTGCAGTGTATGCGCTTTAATAAGCAATGAGATGGATATAAATTATGGGCGGTGATGATATGGATTTAACAACAGGCATAGTATTTGGCGCTGATTATTGCGGGGATGAAGTAAATGAACTTGCAGTTGCTTCATTTAACTATGTGAAACAGGACATAGCGGATGTCAAAAAAAGATACATAAGTTTAGGGTTTCATCTTCATGAGATGGAGCTGTGCGGATACCATGAAGAATTAGGATACGACAATTTCTATGAGTGTATTGAAAAGAACTTTCATATGGATAAATCTGCAGTATCGCGTGTGATCTCGGTATGGAATGAATTTTGTTCAAAAGATGATGCGGATTCCAGAAAGATGTGGATCGATGACAGATATGAAAAATATTCCTACTCTCAGTTAGTAGAAATGCTTCCGTTAAAGGAACAGGAACGCCGCAGAGTTACTTCTGATATGACAGTATCGCAGATCAGAAATTATAAAAAGTCGTTAAAAGAGCAGACATCGAAAAAGAAAAAGTCTGTTGCGACGTCGCAACCAACGCCGGAGAAAAAGGTACCGCCGTATGAAAGAGGTTGTATTACAGGCAAAAATCCAAATGGAACCTGTGCGTGCTGTGGCTGTAATGAAACAGTAGAATGCTGTGCTGACTGTAAGGAAGACTGTAATGGAAGATGCGGATGGATAGAGGATAAAGAACCTGTTATAACACAGCCGGAACTTCCTGTCATGAAGAACATGACGCAGAGAGAAGAGTTTATAAACAGTTATAAGTCCTGGAACATTTGGTGTAGAAATGAGTGCACAGAAGAAACATTTTATCGCTATGATCTGCCGGATGGCTATGCAATCGTGGTAAAGAATTATCCGTACTATATAGAATGGACGAAAGAAGAAAGTGAAACAGAAGAATATTATCTTCTTGATTCTGGATATCGTCATTTTGCAGATTGTAAAACAAATATGACAGTGTTAAAGGAGCATTTAAAAAACATGAACAAGAAATAACAACCTGTCTGCACGGCAGCTCCACGACCGTAGCATCAAAGCAATGCAGACGATCGGTTCCTGGAAACGGGAATCAGAAAAAAAGAAGCCCTGTGACGGCAATCACAAGGCTTCCGGGAAACATTTCTTAGAAATGCCACCAAAACAACAAATTTATTCTACGGCATTTCTAAGAAAAGTTCAATCTGAACAGACGTTTCCCTTTATTAATTTTTATGGAACCTTGATAACTGAATGGACTTGTGCGGGTGGAAGTATGAAATTCAGGACTTTCAGAAAGCCCCATTGACGGGGATAAAACGTAACAGTCACGAAAGAAAGGGGAGAAGACCGTGACGGGGCTGACAGGCTCTCGGCAGTGTGCGGTTATAGAACGCTGCCAAAAGAAAATAAGGGACGCAAATTTGTCCCTTATAAGCACAGGAAGATTATATATTGTTGGAATGTTACGAGGTGATGACTCTTTTGTTAGTAGTTACAATTATATACATAGTATCAATAACTATTCTATTTATTTATTGCTATAAAGTCAAGAAAGTGCAACGGGCTGCTGACAGAAATAGAAGAATATTAATAGATCATGCAACGGCACTTCTGATAAAGCAGGAATATTTTATATCTGCAATATGCAATGGAAATATACATGATCCAAGGTTTACCATAGAGATTTCACATTTCCTGACAGACTATGTTTTTAAGTGTATTTTAAACGGCACTTTTGAAAGTGACGGAATGGAAAAGGCGCATTTATGGCTGGTACTGAAATATCCTGAATTGTTTAAAATTTACAATACGATGGAGAATGCAACAGAGCTGGCTGTTAGAATGCGACAGTGGGATGATTTGGAAAGAGATAAAGTAAAAAACTTTGAATCGAAAAATGGAAATGTATGGGAGAAATATGTAGTGTGGCGAAAAAGCATGGAAAAAGAAGGAAAAATGCCGTATGAGACAGATTGCATTTTTGAGGAAGTAAGAAGTGCGTTTTCTGTATGGTGCCATTTAAAAAACAGAATACCTTTTGAGGTTATGCTTTTTTATGAAAGGTATTATGAAAAAATGCAAAGAGGGGTGGCAGGAGTAAATACAATGGATGATCTAAAAATATTTGAAGAACAAAACGGATCTCTCCAGGAGAAGTACAATGCCTGGCGAAAGAGTGCAGAGAAAGAAAATCTGCCGCAATACAAAATGGATTGTGCATTTCAGGAAGCAAGAGAAAGATTTTCTTTATATTGCAGTCTGAAAGAGACAATTCCTTTCCTTGTTATGTGCCGCTATGAATTGATATATAACCTTTTGGAAGGAACAACGATGTGATAAAGCATTCCTGTGTTTATAAGGGATTAATTAATCCCATACAGATTTCACCTGCAGGAGAATCGAGTAACGATGAAAGGAGGAAGATTCCCATGGAAGAGTTTATGAAAGAATATGGTGGTGCAGTAAAAAGAGGTGCAGTGATTATTGCAATTACAGTATTGATCTTGTTCATTTGCAATCCAACGGAAGGCGGAATTGCTTTGGAGCAGTTCAAAACAGCATTCACGAATTTCTTTACAAAGATGAATGCATTAGGCTGATAAGTAAAGTGGCCGGAGTAAAAAAACAGGCGGCGGCAAATGTTCGGTTGGTCTTTGACATTTACATGCTGCCTGTACCTTTTAAAGGAGGGAAAATTAAATTTGAGTGAAATGTTTGAACCAAGCCCGGAACAGTTTGGTGTGTTCTGGGATTTTTTAATGCAGCCGGATGTCACGGATGTGGATTATAACGGTTCTGCCCTGTGGATCACGGATCTCAAAAAGGGTAAATACAGAGCAAAAGAAGCGGAAGAAAAAGTTACAGAAAACTTTTTAGATGCCTTTACACATAACATTGCAAATTGTGTGGATGCACAGTTTAACAATGCAAATAAGGTGTTAGAGGCAGATACGAAAGAACTTCGTATCAGTATCATTCATGATTCTGTGGCGGCAACCGGGACAAGCGTCTGTATCCGCAGATCTCCGTGTCTGGTGCGTAATACGATTAACGGGATGTTAAACAGCGGTTTTTGTGAAGAAAAGGTGCTGCATCTGCTTTTAAACTGTGTGAGGGCGGGTATGAACTTTGTATTTGGCGGGGAACCCGGAGCTGGGAAAACGGAAACAGCAAAGTTTTTTATGCAGTTTATTCCGAAAGAAAGCCGTGTGATCACGATCGAGGATTCTTTAGAAATCCATTATCCGGAAATTAATGCCGGAGCGGATGCCGTAGAGCTTCGTGTAAAGGATAATTTTTCCTATACGGATGCAATCAAGGCGTGTTTAAGACAGAATCCGGCTTATCTGGTTTTATCAGAGGCAAGGTCAATGGAAGTGACATCACTGTTAGAACAGTGGAGTACCGGTGTCAATGGATTTACAACGATCCATCTGGATGATGTGAGGAAGCTGCCAGACCGTATCCAGAGCATGATGAATAATGTAAATGATGCGAGACGTATGGAAAACAGGATTTACCGTTATGTAAATCTTGGACTTCTGATCCGGAAAGAAAATACACAGGATGGAGAGATCAGAAGATATTTAGATCAGCTTTGTTTTTATGCCAGGGAAGATCATGAAAACAGAATTTATATGCTGGTAGAGGATGGGGAACTTGTTTCAGAGGAGATACCGAAAGATATTCTTTTGAAATTAGAACGTGCTGGAATACAAGAACCGTTCTTTTGTGAAAGTTTTTACAGATACCGGAAGGAGGGCAGATAGTGGCAGGATTGAAAAAGACACGGATAAAAGAGAAAAAAGAGAGAAAGCAGATCAAAAAAGAAAACCGTGTGGCGAAAAATCTGCTGCTTTTAAATCCGGGAAACCTTGCAAAAGAGGTTTATACATACGGATATCATTTTTCCTGGAAAACGCATTTATTTGTCATTGGTGCATGTATTGCCGGAATGGGAGTGATCGGCTTACTGTTTCAACTGAAATGGAAACTGCTTGTCATTGTGCTGATCGCCATGTTTTTGGCACTTCCGGCATTTATCCTTGACACTTATAAAAAAATGTATGAACAGAAACGTTTTGCAGATGCTGCCACTTACATGGAGCAGATGTTATATGCGTTCCAAAAAACAGGAAAAGTATTATCTGCCTTAAAAGAGGCAAGAGAGACATTTGAACCGGGACATATGCGGGATATTATGGATGAATCAATCGGACATCTTGAAGCGGGACATTCCTACAGTGAAAAAAGTGTTTTAAGGGAATCCTTAGACATCGTGGAAAAAGAATACGAGTGCCGCAAGATAAAAACGCTGCATGAACTTTTGATCAGTGCAGAGGAATATGGTAGAGAGGCGGATGATTCCATTTCCCTGTTATTAAACGATGTGGAATTATGGAAGCGTCGTGGATATCTGCTTCAGGGAGAAAAGAAAAAAGCACATACAAACAATGTGGTATCCATTGTTGTGGCTACAGCCTTATGTGCCGGAACTTTATATGTGTTAAATGCGCTTCCGGGTATCCTCAACATGGAAGCCCCTTACAATGTGCTTACAACAGGTCTGGTACAGGTCACATCTTTTGGACTTCTTTTATGGATGATCTACGTATATGCAAAATCAGAAAAGACGCTGACCAGGAACTGGTTAAAAGAAGAAAGCGGCAGGGACGAAGAATATGTGCTGCGCTGTTATGAAAAAGCCATGTCACAGCAGCGTAGATTTGGCAGGAATATTGCAAGACGTGTGGTATCCGAAGAACTTTATGCGGCATTCCCGGAGTGGCTGATGCAGATGGCATTATTAATGCAGCACAGCAATGTGCAGGTTTCAATCGCGAAATCGTTAGATGGTGCACCAAAGATCCTGGTTCCAGAAATAAATGCATTACTGCAGCGTTTGAAAGAACAGCCGAAAGCATTGAGTTCCTACACAGATTTTTGTAAAAATTTCGATATCCCGGAAACAACCAGCTGCATGAAAATGCTGTATGCGATTTCAGAATCCGGTACCGGAGATGCAAAGGTGCAGATCCAGAACCTTTTAGTACAGGTCCAGGAAATGAGAAACCGTGCTGCAGAACGCCGGAATAAAAGTTCGGCTTTCCAGGTTAAGATGTTATATTCGTATCCGGTTTTTGGTGCATCCATCAAGTTGCTGGGAGATCTGGTCGTTGGCATGATGTTTTTATTTGAAATGCTGTCAGAAGCGGGAGGGATGTAGATGAAAAATATAATCAGTGCATTTACAACGCTTTTCTTTTATCTGCTCTGTGTATTTGGTGCAGCCGCATTATTGACTGCATCAGCACAGACGGCAGCGGCAAAGGAATACAAAGCGGATGTGATAGCAGAAATTGAAAACAGTGATTTTAACCGGGATGTGATAAGCAGCTGTATTTCGCAGGCGCAGTCAGCAGGGTATACACTGACCGTAACGCCTTCTGCGAATGCAGAGGGGGAGACAGTATCAGCAGATGTAATACTGTCTTATGATTATAAGATGCCGGTTTTTGGCATTGAGAAAACGCATATGACAAGGGGGATCGCGCGGTAATGGAAGAGTTTATAGAACAGATTGGTGAAATGATCTTAGAGTCGGTTCCGGCGTTGGCGGTTCTCACGTTTATGATCAGCGTATATATGGCTGCAACAGCATTTTAAGGATGGTGTATGAAATGGAAGAGATTGTAAAAGAACTTGGAGGAAGCGTACAGACCGGAGCGGTGTCCGTCATAGCACTTGCCATGGCATATGGTGTATATGCCGGATATTTTAAGCAGATGATAGAGACATTTTTTAACGGTTTATGTGGTTAGGAGAATGACATGAAAGAGATCATGAAAGAACACGGCGGTCTGCTGGTCACTGTTGCGGTAACGATATGCATCCTTACGATCATATTTTCTGCAGTAACAGATTCGGATGGAAACCGTGGAATCGTAAAGATCATAGCAGCGCATATGAATACGGATGGGACTGATTACAATGCTTATGCAGACTATGGTGCGTATCAGACAGAAATTGCAATAGATGCGCCGGTAATTGAGTACCAGGGAAGCGGCAGCCTTGCACCGGGAACAGTGAATGTAGCAGATTATGTAAAAGCACATGACTATAACGGACAGGAGCTTGCGGTAAAACTTTTAAAGTTTTGTGATAAAGATGGAAACGAACTGACAGACCAGATGGATCAGGCATCCGGAACGATCACATTTTCATCTGCCGGAATGTATTCTTTTACGGTAAAAGCAGTGGACTCCGGTAATCGGAAAACAACCGTAGTGATCCATGTTCCAGTCATGTAGAAAGGGGCACAAATGAAATTAATCATCAGGGCGATTGTCACAACCTGTATTGCCGGAGTGATCTTTTTAACGATCATGGCGGTATCGGGAAGAATGAACCGGAGCATGGAATTAAAAAGCAATTTACCGTCTGCTGCAGAAGAGACAGCGGAAAATCTGCTGACAAAGAAATATGATATTGCAGATAAGAATCAGCTGGAAGCTGATTTTTTAGAAACGCTTGCATATGCGATTGATTCTGATTCGAATATCCGGTTAAAAGTAAATGCAGCGGATAAAGAGAAGCAGTTGTTATCCGTAAGTGTGACAGAGGAATTTAAACACCCGAATGGAAAACCGGGAACCGTGTCATATGACAGGACAGCGGTTGTAAATAAACTTCAGGAAGAAGCTTTGGAAACGTATCAGGTAAGTTATTATCTGACGAACACAGATACAGAATGTTATAAGTGCTATACAGTTCATGCAGATGATATGGTTCCGGTTCCTAAAGATCCGGTGGTAGAAGGAAAAACATTTACAGGATGGGCAGATGCAGAGGGAAATGCTCTGGATCAGAATATGACGATGACACAGGATGCATCTTATTATGCAGTCTGGAATTAAGGAAAAAGATGAAAAAGATAAGAAAAAACAGGATGTTAAATATCCTGATTATTGGGATGGGAACATTTATATTTGTGGAAGTATTTTTATTTACGGCAGTGGCAATTTTTATTGTTCACTGCCTTGGAATTTAAGAGAAAAAGGTGTATACTATAAGTATAAGAATAACAAAGAAAACAACATGAAACAATGTTAAGAAATAAACAGGAGGCAGTTATGAAGAGAAAAGAAAAAGGATGGAAAAAAGCAGTCGTATTGATGCTTGCACTTATCGTGTGTATCAGCAGCATCGTAGTACCACAGCCGGAGGAAGTATCGGCAAAGCAGGCAGCATATCTGGATTACTATGGCGAAGATAAGCCGAAAAATCAGATCGTGTTTGCAACATCGGATGATGCCAAATGGCATAAAGCAAATGAAGGCTGCTGTAATGTTTCCAAAAACAATGGGACATACAATCATTATCACTGCATGAAAAAGAAAACTGTTTATGCAGGAGAGAAGTTCACGATTGTTCCGGTTGCCATGTTTAAAAATGGAGTGGTAGTAGGATCAAAAAACAGTAAAGACGGTATCAAATCCGGTGAACTGAAATACAAATCCTCGAACACCAGCATTGCAACAGTAAATGCAAAGGGTGTTGTGACAGTAAAGAAAAAAGGAAAATGTAAGATCACTGTGACATCCATCTATGATTCCAAGGTAAAAGGAACATTGAGTCTGACTGTAAGCAAAGGAAAGCAGAAAGCAAAGATCACTTTAAAAGAGAAAAAAGCATCCATCGTTGTCGGAAAGACAACCACTATCAAAGTAAAATCCTTTAAAGGGATCAGCAATAAGAACATTGCCTTTTCTTCCAGTGACAAAAAAGTTGCGACGGTATCATCCAAAGGAAAAGTAACCGGCAAGAAAGCAGGAAAGGCAACGATCACCGTAACTTCCCTAATCAACAAGAAAGTAAAAGCTGTGTTTAAGGTAACCGTAAAAACGGCGGATATGATTGATACGGACTATTCCGAAAAAGGAAAAGGTAAGATCGTCCTCGAAGAAGATAACGTGGTTCTGTACCCGGAAAAATCTTTTAATAAGATTTATAATCATTGTGGTGATGCAGAGACGCTTAAATTTTATGAAGAAGTTCTTGAGTACTATGGAAATGCATATAAAAGTATGGATCAGTTTATCGGAGAGCAGATTTTAGCACAGAAAGAAAAATACGGACAGGCACAGATCAAAGTAAAACGGATCACCGGCGTAAAGAACAGTGCTGTTTCCTATAAGTCCAGCAACACAAGTGTTGCTGCTGTATCTTCTACCGGTTTTGTTACACCAAAAAAGGTAGGAACCGCAACGATCACAGTTACATCCAAAGCCAATAAGAAAGTCAAAGCTGCTTATAATGTAACTGTCAAGAAAAATGACATGGTACTGGCAGTGGGATTTGATATGTATGATAATATCAAGTACTATGTGAAGAAACATGAGGATGGAACGATTGAAAATAGAAGTATGCCTTTTGCAACAGAATTTTTCTCCGCAGATAAAAAGGTAGCAGCATCAAGTGATTATGATTATACTATTGCAGGCAATAATAAGATTATCATGACCAGTAGCAATGAAAATGTATTAAGAGTAACGGAAGATGAACGTCTTGAGGTTATTGGGAGAGGATCAACTGTTATCACTTTAAAAACAGCGGATGGACGTTGGAGCTATTCGTGGAAAGTGACGGTAAGCGACAACACAACTTCTTTTAGTAAGTATGTTACGGGTTGCGTAACAGGAAAAGACATGGATGAAGATGCTGAAAAAAATGGTTTTGTAACCAAACTTTAAACAGCAAGGAAAATTGAATAAGTATGAAAACTATCAAAATTAATTTTGATAGCCAGAAAATGAACTGCTTGGAATCTCTGATTACCTTGCAGTTCATTTTTTATTTACCACGGTATTTTCAAAATGAAAATATAAATACACAGGACGGAAAGTCGAAAGGAGATCTATGAAAGAAAAAATATTGAAACTAAGCAGATTTTTACTGCTCTGTGCAGTAATGGTTCTGATCACCATGATCCCACAGAACATAAAAGCGATCACGGTAGAAGAAGCAGGAGAAGCCTATATGACGGATTCACAGGCGGGGGCAGGACAACCGCTGTATGGACGGTTGAATATCAACTATACCGGAAATACGAACTATGATACATGGTCTAACGATATTGTTACAAACTATAACACCTATGACAGTAAAGCAGACCAATATAAAGCTGCAGAAACGGTATTGAAAAAAGCAGACAACTCCGTGATTGGAAAGAAGATCAAAAACAACAGATCTGCAAAGCTGACAAAATCGTCAGGTGGGGATGGAACAGTACGGGCTGCATATTTGGTATGGCAGGCAAGAACAAGTGTAGACAGGTCAACAAAGGATGCGAAAGCACTTGCAAAATCAGAAATCGCTTTTGTGATGCCGGATGGAACGGCAAAACTGATAAAGGCACAGTATGCAACTTATGATAACAGGTCAATTGATTATAAAAACCAAAACAAAGAGGAAGGAGTGAGGCAACAGTACACCTTCGTAAACATGTATGCGGATGTGACGGATATCATTAATAAAAGCAGCAAGATCTATGGAACGTATTCCGTATTCAACATTCCGTATTATGAACATATCGGCGGTGGTGAGGGCGCCGGTGGATGGCAGCTGATCATTGTGGAAAATTGTGATATGTCAGTTCCGATGAGGGCAGTGCGTCTCAGAATGTCCGCGGATTTTAATATTGATGATGTTTCAAAACACGATGGAGAATGGGTAGAGAAAGATATCAAGACCGGAATGCTTACGAGTATAAAGTCAAAGGCATATAAGGCAAATGATAAAGAGCCGTTAACTGGACAATATCTGACGATTTTTGTGTATAGTGGGAACACGGCAGTTAATCTGACCAAACTGAATCTGTATGCACAGAAAGAAACTGAAAAGTTTAATAAAAACAAACGGATTTTCGGACTGTCAAAGGAAGTGAGTCCATATTTATCGATTAATGGAGAGTCACTGTACGATAAAGTAACGACGACAAGGGGAGATTTGATTGATTTTACAATTCCCAAAGAGAGTACACAGCCTGCCTATGCAAATAATAAATACACGCTGCAGACCAATACAGGGGATGAAACACACTGGGTTACCATGTTTGTAACGGGTATTGCGGTAGATATTTCGGATAACTTTGCAGAAGGAAATCAGGTCACAACGGTAAAGAGCCCTACCACAGTTAACGTTTCACAGAAGATCACCAATAAAACCCTGCAGACAAAAACAGGTTATTACAATGGAAAACTGGTAGTCACATTAGATAAAGCACTGACTCCGACCAATACGAAACCGGAATTGACAGTATATAATAAAGAAGCGGATAAAACAACCACGATCACAGGAACATGGAATGCAAAAGATCATACGGTAACATTTGCGGTTGATACACAGGGAAAGCAGGGAACCGATTATAAAAATAGTAAATTCATAAATCCAAGCAGAGGCAGTTATATCAGTTACAGTATCGACTGTACATATGAGAAAAATTCCGGAAAAGAGGAATTTAAGAATGGATCTAAGTTGTCTGGAGACCTAAGATCGCAAAATGTTGCAACCCGTACTACCATTGATGACATATTAACGAAAGAATCGACAGGAATTCCAATTTATGTACTCACTGTCAAGATCGACAAAACTGCTACAAACAAAGCGGTAACGGATGTATATATAAAAGCAAGCGGTAAGGCTGCTAAGGCAGTTGAAAATATAAAAGCGGCTGCACCAGATGCAGGAGGTACAGTAAACAGTAGCAGCACGGTATCCGGTGATTATTATATAGCATCGTATGAGGTGTCGTGCGGTGCAACAATTATTACAACACCAACCTTCAACACCGGTTACCAGTTCAGCAAATGGACGGACCTCAATGAAAAGACCAACGAATCCAAAGACCGCAAGGTAACATCGGACATGGTAAATGATAAGACCTATGCCTATGAGAGAAGCATGCCGGCTTATAACATGACCTTAACTCTTACCGGAGTGTTGGATGAAGCTGTTTATACCGTTCATCACTGGAAACAGAAAACAACCGGCATTGCTTCCACACATGATGATAAAAATTACGAACTTGCCGAAACAGAGACGAAAAAAGCACAGATCGGAAGCAAGGTTACGCCTGCAGTAAAGACATACACCGGTTTTGACAGCCCGAAAACACAGACGAAAGCGGTAACTGCAGATGGAAAGATGGTCATTGATTATTATTATGAAAGACATCTATATAATGTAACATTAAATACCGGAACCGGCATAGAAAAAACGATCGGAGCAGGACCGTACCGTTACGGCCAGAGCGTAACGATCGACGCCAATGTAAAAGAAGGCTATCACTGGCTGAACTGGACTGGTAATTATACCGGAGGTTCCAGTGGAGACCAGACCGTGGATACAAAGAAATTTACATTTACAATGCCATCCGTAGACGTTACAATGACAGCCAGTGCAGAAGCAAATAAATATACGATCCATTTTGATCCAAACGGCGGAGCCGGACATATCGACGATATCGAAACCACGTATGATACCGATGTGACACTGCCGGATGTATGGAATGCAGATGGAACAGCAGCCTATGTAAAATATACACTCGATGGTCAGAATGTGACAGATGGTGTCATTTCCGGGGCAATTCCAAAAGCCATGATGGCAGGATATGAAGAGGAAGAAACGGAAGATATGGAGGATACAGAAGATCCGGAGGATGTCGAAGAGACAGAAGTGACAGATGATCTGGATGACTTAGAGGAAGAAGACAACGAGGAAAATAAGAAAGCCGAGGAGCCAAAGAAAAAAGTCTACACATCTGTATTTATGGGATGGTCCTTAGAAGATGGCAAAGACACCTTTATCCCACAGTGGAAAGCCGGGGATATTGCTCGGAACCTTGTGGCAGAAGATGGTGGAGAGATCACACTTTATGCTGTCTGGGACGACTGTCCGTGGATCCAGGCACAGGATCTCTATTATACCTTAGAGCAGGCACAGAGTGGTTTTATCACAGAAGAAGAAATCTTAAGCCATGCAACGGCGACCGACCGGGAAGATGGAAGTCCGATTTTACCGGGAACCAATCCGGCACCGAGTGATCCAGAGGTTTTTACATCTTTTACAATTCCAGATTATCAGGCGGGCGAATTTACCAGTCTGCAGCATGATTTTGCCACATCCGAGAATTTAACCGTGGTAGACCATGTAGGAAACACATATGTGAAACAGATCATGGTGCATGTGACCGATACCACACCGGTGAAAGTAAAACCGGAAGGAAAGACCAGGTTTATCAGTGAAAAATATTTTAATCTGGATCATGAACATGGCGGATTGGAAGAAAATTCTATCTGGATGACAGATGCGGATTATCACTCTGCACTGCAGAAAGCATTTGATAATTTGAAAAACGACACGCCGGAAGATGAGTTTTTGATCCCGCATGAAACGATTCTTGAAATGAAACAATATGTCCAGGAGCACGGGATCGGAAACAGTAAAGAGCCTGGAGCATTGACAGAGTTTTATAATCGGTTCATGGCGCCGAATAAAGTAGAATAATTGCGACGTCGCAACAAAAATTTGAAAGGGAAAATTATTTATCAAGTTTTGAAAATTAGCTTGACAAATAATTATAAAATAATTATAATATAATTATGAAAAACATAAGATTTGAATGGGATGAAAATAAGAATAAAATTAATAAGAAAAAGCATGGCTTATCTTTCGAGGAAGCAGTAGAAGTCTTTGGAGACGAAAACGCTATCCTGTTTGATGATCCAGACCATTCGCTTTATGAAGACAGATTTCTCATCATTGGCGCAATTAAATCAACGAAAATATGCATTGTAAGTCATTGTTATCGTGATGATGATAATGTTATTCGTTTAATTTCTGCAAGAGAAGCAACAAAGAGCGAGAAAAAGATATATCAGGAAGGGTGGTAGAAATGCGAGAAGAATACGATATTAAGAATTTGAATCCGAGGAAAAACCCGTATTCAAAGAGGATTAAAAAACAGGTAACAATAAATCTTGATGGGGATGTGATCGATTATTTTAAAGCGCAGTCGGAGAGTTCCGGGATTCCATATCAGACGTTGATAAATTTGTATCTTTCGGATTGTGTTGCGCAAAAAAGAGAGCTGCAGATGTCCTGGAAATAAGGAAAAGAGAAAGAAAAATAGAATAAGCAATAAATGTAAAAGGAAGATGACAAAAGAGCATCTTCCTTTTTGTGTTGCCTGGAAAATTAGAATGTTTTTCCAGTCTCCCGATCAACGATCCTGACATCACAGCCAAGAGCATCTGCTATTTTCTCAACATCCGAGTAACTCATAGTATCACGGTAGAGTTTATTACTTAAAGGTTGCGGTTTCATGTTGATCTTTTCGGCTAAGTCAGAAATTTTGATATTTTTTTCTAACATTGCCTGTTTAATTTGTTTACTTGCGCTCATGTTATCACCTCAATAGAATAATAACATAAAATTATAATATAATCAAGTGAAAGAAAATATAATTAAAAATGATTATAAAAGTATTGACAATATAATCAATATCAGTTATAATATAATCATAAAGAACAGGAAAACAAATTACAGGGAGGACGAAAACATGATCTATAGAATTAAAGTTGAAGGAAAGGAATACAACGAAAATTACACATTCGAGACACCAAAGGAAGGGGATATCCTGGATGAGTTGAGAGCGATTGTTGAGGACATGGAAGAAGGAAATATTGACAAGCTGAAAATTGAGAGGGAAGCATAAAAGTATTAAAAATCACCCGCCCCGGAGGTTACGAGGGCAGAAAGGACAAAACAATGACAAGACAGGAAATGCAGAATAAATTAGACAGAAAAGATATTTCGGGTGTTGGTGTTAAAGTTACATTTGATTTTTCATCTGGAGAAACCGGAACAACTTATTACTTTTATGAAGACTTTGAAGATGATAAAGGTGTTGATAGAGCAGCAAGGCATTTTTCAGATCTTATCAATAAAGGGAAGGTCAGAAAAGCAGAATATATTTACAGTTAGCCGAAACGCTCCACCCTGGAGCGTCAGCCGCGGGATAATCGCCCGGCTCTGATGATGGCAGATTAAAGAATGGAGGTAGGAAAATGTTAAAAGAATTAACACTTACAGAGTTTAAAGAGAGATTTCCACAGGTCAGTACATATGGCTTGGAAGATCCGTTAAATGTGTTTTTGGAAAACGGGGAAATCCTGATCGAAAGAGAATGGAACGGAGAGGAGTACATTTTGAAAAATGGTAAAACTTACCGTCCGGTATATAAGCCGCTGGATGAAGATAATTATACGATCATCGGTTATATAGAAGATTAGTGCAGGAGGGGATAAGATGGCGAAAGTATACCGTGTGCAGGTTGAAATATTATTGACTGCTGATGAAAAAGCATTGCTTGAGCATTATGTGAAGGAAAATAACCGGAGATATAAAAAACGCGGAGCAACTCGAAACTGGTGGACGCTGGAGAAACTGTTACAGTGTTTATTAAGCGATATAACCTACCAGGCGGTAAAGTATCGCAGCGTTAGGGCTATTTGGCAGAAACTGTCGTGATTTGTCCCTACCTTGTTTACAAATTCACACAGCGGAGGCGCTTGGATGTCTGGCGTCTTCGCCACAAAGAAAAGATCCTTTTTGTTTGTTGATCAAAAAAAACAAAATAAGAGGATACCAGCAGACCTTAGCCGCAGGGTGGAGTTTGTGGATAAGCTGCTGTTTATGGAATCGTTGGTAACTGGGTGGGGAATGTGTGGGAAAATGGTGGGAAAGACGGTTTTTCTTTTCCATGATTTTTCCATGCATTATCCACGCGGTTATCAATGATGGAATAGCTGTTTATCCATAAAATCCACGCTGTTCTTACGGTGTTGCAAGACGGGGAGAGCGGTCGCTGTCCTGAAGGGTTTAGTGCTGTTCCGGAGGGGTGTCCCGCGGCGCGCGGACGGAGTGTAAGCAGCGAAGCGGGGCGCCCCTCCGGGGCGGCGCTAAGCCCTTCAGGGCTTCTGCCGGGCGCGTAAGCGCCCGGCTTAACCCCCGGATTGTAACACGGGGGTACAAATGCGATAGGCGACTCTTAATTACGGGGCACAAATGCCGGAAATACGGCAAAAACTCCGGTAAAAACCTTAGTTTACATTATGACAACTAAGACCCCAAAAGTTGGCATGATGTAAACTATCTGCAAAAACACAAAAAAATAACCTGCCTGCATACAGTATTGCGGGGAGTTGCAGGTATTTTGAATTTTGAAAAAAAAACGAAACGAAAAAGGAATCTTTTAAGGAGGTGGAGAAGATGGCGCAGACAGAAAACAGTGTTACCGCTTATGATGTAGAAGACTGGAAGAACAAAGGCAGAATACAGATGTCACCGGCAGAGCGTGAAAGCTGGTTAAATGAAGGACAGCTTCTTTTAACTGATTACGCAGAAGGGATCGAACGGGAATGGGAATTGATCAAATTTTATAGTCAGCTCCTTGCGGCGGTGGCGGACTGGTGCATCGTCTTTTTAAAAGGCGCACATGGTCCGAAGTGGACGGACGGACAGGAACTTAATTATAAGCGCAGACGGATCGAATACCAGCAGGAGGAAATGATTGCACACGGCTTTTTTATTCCATCCGAGTTCGCAGATCTGCCGCCGGAGATGGATGTGAATTATATGCGTGGCAGGGAAAATATAAAGAAAAATGCAAAAGCAGCATTAAAACAGATTTTAATGGATCCGGATTATCAGTTTGTAACGGATCATGAGAGTTTTTTAGGGCGGATCCAGACAGCGTGCATGCGTGTGCGGCCGGATGAAGTGACCGGAAGAGTAAGAAAGCTGCAGGAAGCGATTGAAAACAATGATTTCCCTGGAATGCGGCGATATGCAGATTCCGATCCGGTCATTGCAGCGGCAGCCGTCTGCAGGGCAGAAATGGAACCAGCGTTAGATGATTTGAACCCGTTTTAATTGTGCTGATGCTAGGAAAGGAAAAAATGGGTTATGTGGTGGGAGCCTTATTTTCAGATGAGGCAGCAACCAAAAACAGCTTAATCATACCGGCTGTTTTGGTGGGTGGAAGAAAGAAAAAACACACAGAAGGGAGGAATGTACATATGGGTGTGAGAGTTGTGATCCCGAACATGTCAAAGACGTTCGGAGCACTGCACTATGCCGGTGAAGGGGAAGCAGTCACCTGGAACATTTGCGGGGAAGACGTAAAAGGAAATTTCTACACGTTCTTTGCAGATGCACTCCGCGGGGAAGTCGTGGAGGCTTTAGTAATCGGCGCGAACGGATCCCAGCCGTTTGAATTTGGTGAAGCGGTCGTTTTGGAAAATCCGAGCATCATTGCGAGAAATCACGAGACGCGGAGTGATGGAATGAACAGCCTGCTTTTAATGGCAGATGGCATTTACCGTGAAGCGGATGTCTGCCTGGAAGATGAACCGGATGATGGCAGCTTAGACGAACTGGTAGAAGAATACCTGATGAAACATGGGTACAGCATTGTAAACCGGGATGAATAAGAAAAGACAGATCAGAAAGACAAGTAAAAACACGTAAACAGTAGGAGGAAAATATCATGGAATTAAAAAATGTATTTATTGATGCAGAGAAATCGTTAGGAAACATCACTTTTGCCGGAGCTGGCAGGGAAAGTCAGCAGCGTATAAATGGCGGCAGACATGCAGTTATATCGAGAACTTACAGTCTCTATTCTGATGTACAGCGCGCGGATAATGTTGAGGTTATCATTCCTGGAAAGGCAGGGGTAAAGCATTTTGAATATGAGGAACCGGTAGTGCTGGTAAATCCCCGTGTGGAAATTGAAGGGTACGCGATCAATAACAAGGGTTATGTGAATTATAAAATTTATGCGGATGATATCATTTCTGTGGATGAGCTGGAAGATGCGGGAGTAAAGCAGTGATCCGGTAAAGGGAATTATGTGCAGCACAGCAAATGAAATAAAAGAGAATGATTCAAAAAGAAAAAAAATAAAGAAAAAATAGAAAGATGGAGGAATAAAATATGAGATTTCCAGAGGGATTAGTTGTTGATACAGAGAAAACATTAGGAGAATTAAAGTTTGCGGCATTGCGCAGAGAAAACTACGCGCAGGACGAGGAAGGAAATGTGACCGATGAGATAAAAAAACGTACATATGACCTGAAATGTCAGCGCCAGGGGCACACGATCACAGTCAGTATTCCACCGGAAGCCGGAGAAAAAGCGTTCCCATACAATGCAACGGTAACGCTTGTAAATCCGGTAGTAAGTGCAAGAGCGGATGCGACGTTCGGAGGAAGGGCAACGGCAGACTGGTACATCAATGCGGACGATATCGTATTGGCAGATGCTGCAGGAAAGCCTGCTGATCAGACAAAAGCTGCCGGAGCAGATGCGCCGAAAACAGCAGATCAGAACAAACCATCTGATAAGACAGCAGATAAGACCGGAACGGATGCGAAAGATGGAGGAAATAAAAAATAAATAACCGGATGGGAGAGTGGAATAGATGAACAGATTTCCAATCTGGAAAGGAAAACGCATCGGGCGTTATGATGACAGGCTGATTTTAAGGTCTGTCATTTTTTTTGCCCTGACCGTTGCAGCATTATCAGTATTTACGATCTGGATGACAGAGAGGAATATCCTGTTTAGGATATTCCTTCTTTTCCTGATCACAGTTTTGTGTCTGCTGGATCTGTTTTATAAATGGAAAAGCGGCAGCATGGTGGATATCCGAAACCGTCAGGCAATGTCGCGGATGCTGCTGGAAAACCGATGGTTTGAGACAGAGCCGTTGCAGCGTTATAGATCAGGCGGCAGAATGGAACGGATCACCTATTTTCCGGCGCTTTATTACAGAAGGAAAAACAGGCATATTTATGTGACAGTTAAGATCACCATGGGAAAATACCAGGATAAATTACTTCATCTGGAAGAGAAGTTGGAAACCGGATTAAATTGTGAACTGGTAAAAAAAGATACAAAGGATATCTGGGTCAGATATGAATTTTTAACAGGAGTGGAAAAGAGCCGGATCGGTATTCAGGATGTAAAAGCAGAAAATGGAGAACTGAATCTGATGCAGCATATCTCATGGAAATATGATAAATTGCCGCACATGTTGATTTCAGGTGATACAGGAAGTGGAAAAACGATCTTTCTTCTGATCGTGATAAAAGCATTGTTAGAATCAGGTGCAGTGCTGCATATCTGTGATCCGAAGAAAGCAGATTTATCTTTCTTATCCAGGATCATGCCGGATGTGCATTACAGTACAGAAAGCATAATGGAATGTGTGGAAACTTTTTATGAAGGAATGGAAGCGCGTTATGATGAAATGCAGGAACATCCGGATTTTAGGATGGGTGCGAATTATGCAAAAGTTGGACTGACGCCGCATTTTCTGATCTTTGATGAGTATGTGGCTTTTATGGACACTCTTGCAAAAAAAGAATGGGAAGAGGTTATGAAGCTGATCCGGATTATTATCATGAAGGGCAGACAGGCAGGATATTTTATTATTCTTGCGTGTCAGCGTCCGGATGCAAAATATCTCGGAGATGGTGTCCGCGATCAGTTCGGTTTCCGTGTTGCGCTGGGTAGTATGTCTGCAAGCGGGTACACCATGATGTTTGGCAGTATTGATAAACAATTTAAAGAAAAAGATATTGCCGGACGTGGCTATGTAAACACCGGAAACGGTGTTGTAACAGAGTTTTACGCTCCATATGTAGATCCGGGATATGATTTTTTTGCAGAGCTGTCGCGGATCTATGAGAAAAGACAGCAGGAAGGAGAAGCGTGTGATCGAATGTATGAAAACGGCAGCGAAACTGCCGGAGAGGAATGAAGAAAAGACGATTGAAGAAAAAGAAAATAAAAAACAGACGGAACATATTTATATCAGCGGACCGATTACCGGAACATCGGATTATATGGAACGTTTTGAGAAAGCAGAAAAGGAATTAATAGAAAATGGATATTCCGTGATCAATCCGGCGAAAGTCAATGCAATGCTGCCGGAAGATGCGACGTGGGAGGAATATATAAAAGTATCATTGACGCTGCTGTCGATCTGTACCGGGGTGTACATGATGCCGGGCTGGAGGGAGAGCCGTGGTGCAGTGCTTGAGTTTATGCAGGCAAGACGTAATGAAATGCAGATCTATGAGGATATCCCTGGGAGACTGCAGGACTGAATTATAAAATGGGATGGTGGCAGATGTGGAAAAGAACCAGGAGACGTTAAAAGAGATTGAGAAAAAACGCAAAGAACTGGGATTATCCCAGGTAGAACTTGCAAAACGCATTGGTTTTTCAAGAGGCTATTATAACATGCTGATACACGGGAAAAAGCCGGTCAGTGACAAGCTGGCTGACCAGCTGCAAAATGTGCTTCAGGAATACCGGAAAGAAAAAGAAAGCGGCTATGGAATGCAGACAGAAAATCTGGAGGAAGGTTTTAAATCAGCGGATGATGTATGGAATATTAAAGAAGCAGGAGAGATGACAGACGAGTATATAGAAGAAAATGAAGATTCCATTGCATTTGATCCGGTGGAATGGATTACGAACCTGGAAGCCAGACGAAAAAGCTACGGCGTATCACAAAATGAATATGTTGAAACAGCAGGAATCAGCAGGGGGTATTACGGTATGCTGCTGATTGGAAAGAAGCGGGCAACAAAAAAGCTGTTAGAACATTTGGAAATGGTCCTTGAGATATTTAATCCGGATAAAGAAATGGAAATTTTATTTGACTATGTCCGGATCCGTTTCGCAACCACAGATGAAAGACGCGTGATCGAGGATGCCATGAACATCCGGATGCAGTACATGATCGAGGAAGCGCACAGCTTTTACGGTTACGGACGCCAGTATATCTACGGAGATATCACAGTCATGGTATCGCCGGAACATGAAAAAGGGATCCTGCTTGAACTAAAGGGCAAGGGGTGCAGACAGTTCGAAGCGTTTCTTAAGGTGCAGAAACGTACCTGGTATGATTTCTTCCGGACGGCAAGAGAAATGGGGGCGGTGTTTAAACGGATTGATATTGCGATCAACGACCGTGCCGGGATTTTAAATATCCCGGAACTTGCAGAAAAATGCCGTCGGGATGAATGTATCACGATTTTCCATAGTTTTAAGGATTACCAGTCCGGGGAGCTGATAAGGAACCGGGAAGAAGATGCGGCAAACATGGGAAATACATTGTACCTGGGATCTTTAAAAAGTGAAATTTACTTCTGTATTTATGAAAAGGACTATGAACAGTATGTAAAAAACGGCACGCCGCTGGATGAGGCGGAAACGAAAAACCGTTTTGAAATACGGTTAAAAGACGAACGTGCGGAGGCAGCGGTGGATGATCTTTTGGAGATGGAAGATGTAGCCTGTACTGCCTATTCTATCATCAATCATTATGTAAGGTTTGTAGATGCAGATCCGGAGCAGGAGCGCAGAAACTGGCCGCTAAATGAGCGCTGGGTGTGGTTTTTAAACGGACAATACCGGAGCGTTAAGCTGACGACAAAACCGGAAGAGTACACACTTGACCGGACACTCCTCTGGCTTACAAGACAGGTCGCACCGTCCCTTAAAATGGTACAGAAGCTGGATGATCTCAGAGGCACGCGCCTGGCGAAGGATATGATCGAGGAAGCCAATCTGTCCCCGCATCATAAAAAAATCTTAAAACAACAGCAGGCGGCACTGGACGATGTTGTCACAGCAAGGCAGAAAGGAAGAAAATGGATTGATGATCTTAAGCAGGAATACATGGAATCCTGAAATTGCGGCGTCGCAATTTTTAAAGCGCAAAGCTGGGTGTGTTATGGAACATGCGCCATAAAGAAGAAATAAAAAGAAAAAAGAAAAAATGTAACAGTAAACAGACGGCAGAAGCTGTCTTTTTTTATGCACAAAAATGTGCGGAAAGGAAAGAGAAAGATGAATTTTGGACAGGGAATTTATACGTGGCTCATGACGAATATACAGCCTCTGGTTTTAGGAGGGATTATTATTGTTGGTCTTGTGCTTTTATTTAAACACAAGATTGCGGAGCTGATTGTTTTTGCAATTATCGCGGTCATAGCGGTTGGTTTTGTCTTTAATCCCTCTGGGACAAAAGACACGATGTTAAAGATCTATAATGGCACGATCATCGAGGGCGGTGCTGCAGATGATGTAGAAGATGGAGGAAAATAATCTCTGATAAAAATAAGGTGCGGGGCGGGCTGCCCTGTGCCTTAGCTAAGTGAAAAAGGATGAAGAAAACCGCCGGACAGGCAGAAAGGAAAGAAAGGGAAGAAATGAAACAGGTAAAGTCATATACAAGCATCTGGAATGTTGAAAAAGTGATACATGCGGTCGGGGATGTTAATCTGCCGTTTCCGGCGACGATAACACAGATCGGGTATTTTACCGGAACGGCAGTTGTATGTCTTATGATTCACAACCTGCCGCCATTTGTGTATATAAAAAGTTTCGTTGTATGGGCTGCGATATGCGTAGGAAATGCGTATCTGATGTCAAAAAAGAGCTTTGATGGCAAAAATCCGTACCGATTTTTATGCGCGGCGTTTAATTATCTGATACGCCCAAAAGAGACTTATGCAGGAAAACGTGTGGTGTATCGTAAAAAGACGGTAAATGAATATATTACCGCAGTGAGGAGGGATATATATGTTCCCGATTAAGTACATCGAAAACAATATGATCTTAAACCAGCAGGGAGAATGGTGGGCGTATTATGAACTGATCCCGTACAACTATGCTTTTTTATCTCCGGATGAAAAGATGGCAGTACATGAACGGTTCCGTCAGATCATGACGGTAAACAGGGAAGGCAAGATGCATGCGCTCTGCATTGCATCTGAAACATCCGTAAGGGACAGGCAGGAACGCTGCAAGAGACACTTAAAGGGGGATCTTAAAGAAACAGCAGAAAAAGTGATCGACATCCAGACAGAAGGGCTGATCACTTCTATGGGTGGAATAGAAAATGAAGTTACCTACCGTTTCTTTTTAGGTTTTAAGCTGATCAAGGGAGAAGAGGAAGTTAGTGTAAAGAAGGTCAAGGAAGATATTTTAGCCGTATTTACAGACTTTATAAACAGTGTCAACCATAACCTGATGGGTGATTTTGTCAGCATAAACAGTGCAGAGATCGAGCGGTATGCAAAACTGGAAGACTTTTTAAGACAGCGTGTAAAAGGGAAGTTTTCCTTAAAACGCCTGGAAAAGAAAGACATTGGCTACATTGTAGAGCATATCTATGGACAACAGAAAACGCCGTATTATAAATATGAGTATTCATTTCCAAAAGAAAAGCTGGAGAAAAAAACGTTAGTCCGCAAGTACGACATTCTCCGCCTGACGCGCTGTGTGCTGCAGGAGCATCAGAAACATATCCGGATGATAAGGGAAGAGGGGGAAAGCTATGTTGCATACCTGACAATCAATGCTTTAATCGGGGAACTGGAGTTTCCATCGTCGGAGATCTTTTATTATGAGCAGGAGCGTTTCCGTTTTCCGGTAGACGTCAGTATGAACGTTGAAATCATGCCGAACAGAAGCGCATTGACGACGGTCAGAAATAAGAAAAAGGAATTAAATGACTTAGATGAGCATGCGTATGAGGCTGGTGCCGATACGGATAATTCCGTGGTAGAGGCACTGGTGGATGTGGACGAGCTGGAAAAGGACTTAGGCAGAACAAAAGAATCCATGTACAAATTAAGCTACGTTGTCCGGATTGCTGCAGAAAGCGAAGAGGAGCTGGAACGTCGTATCGCGGAGGTCAGGGATTATTACGAGAATGATTTTAACATTAAACTGGTACGCCCGTTTGGCGATATGATCGGATTCCACGAAGAATTTATTCCGTCTGGATCAAGATATGAAAATGATTATATCCAGTATGTGAAAGCAGATTTCCTGGCGGGACTTGGATTCGGTGCAGCGCGCATCCTGGGTGATCCGGATGGAAGTTACATCGGGTATGACACGGAGACTGGAAATAATATCTACATAGACCCGTCTCTTGCCTGTCAGAACGTAGCCGGCAGTGTTACAAATGCCCTTGCTGTGGCATTTACCGGAACGCTTGGCGGTGGTAAATCAATGTTTGCAAATAACATCATTTACCAGGAAGTTTTACACGGTGCAAGGGCGCTGATCCTTGATCCGAAGTCGGAACGCGGGAAATGGAAAGAAATGCTTCCGGAACTTTCGGATGAAATTAACATTATCAACCTGACCAGTGATGAGGTCAATAAAGGAATGCTTGATCCGTATGTGATCATGCAGAATAAGAAAGATGCAGACAGCCTGGCGATGGATATCCTGACATTTTTGACTGGTGTCAGTATTAAAGATGGAAAACGTTTCCCGCTTTTACGTGATGCGGTAAAGGCAGTTACAAAAAGATCGGATAGCGGACTTTTATATGTGATCGATGAATTAAATGAGATGGAGGATGAAGAAGCGCATCTGCTTGCAAGCCACATAGCAGCGTTTACCGATTATGATTTTGCGGGATTGCTGTTTTCAGATGGAAAAGTGACGCGTAAGATCAGTGCAGATAAGGCTTTAAACATTTTGCAGGTGCAGGATCTGATGCTGCCGGATTCTGAAAAAAATGTGGAGGAATATACCAGTATCGAATATTTAAGTATTGCGGTTATGATCACGATCGGAACTTTTGCATTGGATTTTATTTATTCAGACAGGAAAATTTATAAAATCGTTGCTTTAGATGAGGCATGGAGTCTCCTGCAGGTAGCACAGGGAGCAGCTTTATCGAATAAACTTGTACGTGCCGGACGTTCCATGCAGTCCGGTGTATTTTTTATCACGCAGAGTTCTTCCGATCTTCTGGACGAAAAAATCAAAAACAATATCGGTTTGAAGTTCGCTTTTCATTCCACAGATAAGACGGAGATCCGGAATACATTAAGATTCTTTGGGCTGGATCCGGATGATGAAGAAAACCAGAATGCGATCATGGCATTAGAAACTGGGGAATGTCTGATGCAGGACATTTACGGTCGTGTTGGAAAAGTACATACACAGATATTACTGCAGCATGTATTTGACGCATTTGATACCAGACCTCCAAGAAGGGAGGAAGTTTCATGAGAAAGAAATGGGGAATGAAAACAAAAAGACTGCAAAAGCCGCGCAAACAGATCCTGTCAGCATTTCTTGTATGCATGCTTCTGACAGGATTATTTTTATCGGCTGCCAATATGGAGGTAGCTGCGGCTTCCGGACTGGTAGATGAAACGATCGATGCTGGAAATCTGTATAGTCAGTACCGATGGGATAATTATCAGATCGATTTCTATGTGGACACTTCCTGGGACTGGCTTCCCTGGAATTGGATGGACAGGATAGATAATAAGATTTCATCCGTTTTTTATGGAATCAGTGACGGAATCTGGCTGATCAGTGTATTGCTGAGCAGCGGAACGGGATATATTGTGCAGCAGACGTATTCGCTTGATTTTATCGGTGATATGGCAGACGACATCGGAAAGAACATTCAGATCCTGGCGGGCATGAATACCGGATCGAAGAAATTCAATGCGGATGGTTTTTATACCTGGCTGTTACTGTTTATCGTATTGATCGTGGGCGGCTACATGGCATATGCCGGGCTGATCAAAAGAAAAACCACAGAGGCAGTCAGCGCAGCGGTAAATATGCTTGTGATCTTTCTTTTAACTGCCGCGTTTATTGCTTATGCGCCGCAGTACATTAAAAATATCAATGATTTTTCCGCGGATTTAAGCAATGGTGTCCTGGAGCTTGGGGCAAAACTTGTCATGCCGGGAAATGATGAGATGGGAGTAAAAGCAACAGACAAGATCCGGAATAACCTGTTTGCAAATCAGGTCTATAAACCATGGCTGCTTTTGCAGTTTGGTACGACGGATGAAACTGCAATCGAATCAGAGCGTATTGCAGCGGGAGTTGATGGAGATCGTATTAAATCAATTTTATCTGTCAGTCCTGTAACGAATTTCGGAGAAGACCGTCAGACTGCAGTAAAGACAGATATTGAAACTTATAAAAATGTAAATATGACTGTGACGAATGTAGCAGGCAGATTTGGAACAGTTATTTTAATAGGTTTTTTGAATCTGATCATCAGTATTTTTGTGGTCGTAATGTGTGGGCTGGTTATATTTACCCAGCTTTTGTTTATCATATTTGCGTTGTATCTGCCGCTGAATTTTATTTTATCCATGCTGCCGACTTATAACGGATTGTTGAAAAAGGCGGTGTTAAAACTGTTCAATACGATTTTAATGCGCGCAGGATTAACACTTCTCATTACGATTGCGTTTTCTCTATCTGCAATGATCTATTCCATGTCAGGAGATTATCCGTTTTTAATGGTTGCATTTTTACAGATCGTTGTTTTTGTTGGAACGTATTTAAAGATGGATGAAATTTTATCTATGGTTGCGTTAGGAGATGGCGGCAGCAATAAGCGTGGTCGTTTCTTAAAGAGCATGGGAAGATATATGGTTATGAGAAAATTGTTTGGACGAAGGTATTATTCTGGCGGCAGACGTGCTGCAGTAAGCAGAAGTGCAGGAAATGGAACTGGCGGCGGTACAGGTGGAAATGCTGGAAGCAGTTCTGGAAATGAACCGGCGCCTTCAGGTGAAAGCAATTCACAGAGGGCATCATCACATACAAATAATAGTGGCAGTAAGCCTGTAAGAGAACCAGTCCGGGCAAATGAAAATGTGAATGGGACGGAAAACAATGGAGCGTCTGAAAATGAAAGAACGACAGTATCTTACGGCAGTAAAACACAGTCTGCAGGTACAAAAGCCGGAAAACGTGTCGGTATGGTTATGGATTCCGGAAAACGCTTAAAAGAACGTTTTGGCATGGTGAAAGATAATGTAAAGAATACGCCGACTGAAATAAAATACCAGGCAGGACTGCATCGGAAAGCAATGGAACAGAATGTAAAAGACTTTAAAGAGGGCATAGCTGGAGAACGGAACAGAAGAGAAACGGGACGTCTGCAGGAGCAAAACCGGATTCAGGCAGATGCAGGAAGGAAACGCCGTGAGATGTATCTTGCAAAACGAAGAAGCGAAACTGCGCTAAAACGTTATGATGGAATTGACTTCCACCAACGGATTCCGGTAAATGGAAAAGAACTGGATAAATACCGTGGTGTGGATGGTTTAAACCGCAGTGCGAAGGCTGGAAAGAGTTTTATTGACAGCAGAGGACAGATGCGAAAGGCATCCGATGAAAAGTTAAGGGACATGGCAGGAAGTGAAGAACGGATCAGAAAGAATGATCAGAAGACGGAACGAATAGGAACACCGTTAGAGGAGATCCGTTACAAACAGAGCATAACCCGTCTTCCGTATTCAAACAAGGATGTAAGAAAAGAACTTGGAACTTGCGGAACAATGTTAAGCAGTCCGGATCAGGAAAAATTTAGGAAAGACCTGCATCAGCAGAGAAATGAAGATCATGGGCTGCAGGAGAGAAATGGTGGACAAAGTGTAAGAGAAACGGAAACAGGAACAGAGTCTGTACCTGGCAGAACCATTATAAGGTCTGGCGGAAATGCAAAAGACTTAAGAAGTGATGTTTTAGCAGAGCGAAGGAGCGCAGGACATGCAGAACCGCATGTAAAAAAGATAACAGGATTGAAAAAGGATGATCGGAGGACAGACAGGAGGAAATAAAAAGAGATGAAACGTGTAAAACGGATCATAGGTACGTTATGTATTTTGTTTCCTGTTTTTCTGTTTTTGATTTGCGGCGTGATGCTGATCGGAATATCCGATGAGGGTGAAGACGGGGATCCGGCGCATGCGTCCGGTCTTGGTTTGTCTGACAAAGTAAGGGAATATGCAGCGTTTGTCGGAGATACGGCGGCGGAATACAACATACATGAGTATGAAAAGTATCTGCTTGCGATCATGATGGTAGAATCCGGGGGAGAAGGGAATGATCCGATGCAGTCACTTGGAAACAGTGGACTGACAGAGGAAGAGAAAACTCCTTCGGAATCCATCAAAGCTGCAGTTGCGTATTTTGCCATGTTGCTGCAGAAAGCGGACACGTTAGGTTGCGATCTTGATGCAGTGATCCAGGCATACAATTATGGAGCCGGATATATTGATTATGTATCAGTCAGGGGAAAGGCTCATACATTTCAGTTGTCGTGTGATTTTGCCAGCAGCAAATGCGGCGGTAGAAAAGTAAAGTATAATAATCCGGTTGCAATCGCACAGAATGGTGGCTGGAGGTATGACTATGGAAACATGTTTTATGTATATCTTGTAAAACAATACCTGGAGTCAGAGCCGTTACCGGCAGATACGGCGAATGCAGTTCTTGCGGAAGCTTATAAATATCAGGGATGGAAATATGTCTGGGGTGGTTCAAGTCCGCAGACATCCTTTGACTGCTCCGGGTTAACGCAATGGTGTTTTGGACAGGCGGGAGTGTCACTGCCAAGGACAGCACAGGAACAGTATGAAGCCGTGCAGCATCTGGAGTTGGAGGAAGCGCAGCCGGGAGATCTGGTCTTTTTCACGAAAACATATAAGACAGACAATTACATCACGCACGTTGGGATCTATGCCGGAAATGGAAGGATGTTTCATGCCGGTAACCCGATCGGCTTTGCAGACTTAAATACGAATTTCTGGAAAGAACACTTTGTATGTATTGGAAGGGTCAGCATGCCGTCAACATAAATGCGATGTCGCAACGGCAGAAAGGGAAAAGAAATGGAAAAAGGAAACAAAACAGGACAGGAAAAGAAAATACAGCGTATGGTAAATGATCTGATTAAAATGGCAGAAAGAAGAGGTGCTACTTATTATGGAAGCTGGATTGAAGATGAAAGGCAGTATGTTGCAGGCGCTCATTTTTGTGTATGTTTAAACAAACCTGTGGAATTGCCGGAACGGGATGGTTCGTATGTAAAGAATCAGATGTATGACTATATGGAAAACGCACGAATCATGAATGAAAAAGAAACGACATTGCCGGATGAACTGGATCAGATGGTAAAAACTTTGAAAAAGGAAAGAGGAAGGTGCAGATCGAAACGTATCTTTTGTTTCCTGGGAGACAGGGAAGCTGCAGTAAATGCGGAATATTTACTTATGCTTAGTCAGGTGACTGGTACAAAAAGCGTCTATCTGTCAGAGAAAAGACCGGAAAAGAGCATAATCTATGGAAGCGGGGAAAATGGAACATTTATTGTGTTGCCGGTATCTTTTACAGAAGAGGATCAGAAAAATTTCTGGATGGAATAGGAGATATTTATATGAAGAAAGAACAGATAAAAGCGATGATTGGTAAAGCAAAAAATAAGGTCTGGCTGTTTTTAAAAAAAATATATGCAAAACTGCCGGAAAAAATGAAAGTACATATCAGGAAATTAAAACCAAAAGAAAAGATAAAAGGTGAGTATAAAGGCAGTGATCAGGCAGAAGAGATGCCGGTTTTAAAGGTATCTCCAAACAGGAACTGGATTCGGTTGTTCTGGGTTTTGTTAGTGATCAGCATTATCTTAGGAATTTACAATAATTTCACATCAGTTGATACGGTCACAGTTGAAAAAGAAACTGTGATCGAGGAGAAATTGAAAGATACAAACGCCCTGGAGAGTTATGTAAAAGGTTTCGCAGGTGTATATCATGCCTGGGAAAACACAGACCGGGAGATCAGCAAGAGAGAAAAAACACTGGAAAAATATCTTCCAGAGACGCTGCAGCTTATGGATCATGGAATGATCACGACCGACTGTCCGACTGCAGCGGAGGTTGAATCCGTAGATATCTGGTCTGTGAAGGATCTTACGGATACAGAATACGAAGTAACGTATGGTGTAAAACAGCGGATATCGGAGGGTGAACAGACCACGGATCAGAGCAATGTGTATCAGACAGTGGTACACAGAGATGAAAATGGAAAAATGTTAGTTGTAAAAAACCCGACAGCGTATGCACTGCCGGGAAAATCTTCTTATGAAGTAAAAGCGAAAGAAACAGACGGGAGTATAGATTTAAAAACCCAGACGCAGATCGAAGATTTTTTGAATACGTTTTTCAAGCTGTATCCCCAGGCATCGGCGAAGGAGCTTGTCTATTATGTAAAGGATGGTGTCCTTCCGGCAATCGGAAAGAATTATGTATATGATGGACTGGCAGGAAAAGCCTACTATATGGAAGGTGATCAGACGAAAGCAGAAGTTTATGTAAAATACCTGGACCAGGATCTGAAGATTACGCAGGTCATGCAGTATAAGTTGACGCTGGAGAAGGGGGATAACTGGAAGATTGTGGAGGTAGAGTGATGAAAGAAAAGATAGAAAACTTTATCATGAAATTTTCATATCGGGAAATACGCAGGCGGAAAATGCAGGCTTTTAAATGGAGACTTGAGACATTAAGATTAATGGAAAAAGAAGAGCTGGAGTTTGAATATGTAGAACAAAAAGTGAAATGTGAACATAAAAAGAATGTTTGTGAAGTGCTGCTGATGATTGTTTTACTTGGAATCGTAATGGGTATCTGGAGAGAATTTTTTGCTTTTATAAGAATTTCATATCAGTACACTGTAACTTCCGGGTATGATGGCATAAAAGAAATGAACATTTGTTTTTTATTGTCTGTTATTTTGGCGGCGGCGCTGACACTGGCAATATTGATACCTGTATGTGATGGTGTTGAAGATATGAAAGCTGCAAAGAGAGATTTGGCGATCATTGAGATTGCAATGAGAGAAAAAGAAGATGAAAGATAGAAAAAAGACTTCATTCCGGTGTAATGCTGGGGTGGAGTCTTTTTTTAGTGTTAAAATGTTATTTTATAAAATAAAACAAAATAAGAGGACACTAGCAGACCTTAACCGCAGGGTGGAGTTTGTGGGTAAGTGGCTGTTTATGGAATCGTTGGTAACCGGGTGGAAAATGTTGTGGGAAAATAGTGGGAAAGATTCTTATCTTTTTCCATGATTTTTCCATACATTATCCACGCGGTTATCAATGATGGAATAGCGGCTTATCCATAAAATCCATGCTGTTTTTAATAATATGTGCTACTTGCGAAAGATGGATAACATTTTGTGGAATACATTGTGGAATACTTTGACGTAAAAAGTATACTTTTTGAGGTAAATTTTTTTCTAAATAAGAAAATTTTAAACATATGAAAACCCAGTAAAATCAATGCATTACTGACTTTACTGGGTTTCTTTGAGTAAGCAGACAACGGGAATCGAACCCGCCTCCTCAGCTTGGGAAGCTGATATACTACCGATGTACTATGTCTGCCCGTAATGAAATAACTACTAATTATTATAGCAAAACGAAAAAAGATTGCAACCGTTTTTTTGACGGTGTAAACTGAGAGAGAGAAACATTGGAGGAAACGATAACGATATGAAATATCCAGAATTTTTACCGGAAAACGGAACGATCGGTTTTGTGGCACCATCTTTTGGCTGCAGTATAGAGCCGTATCATACAGCATTTTTAAATGCACAGAAGAAATTTACCGGGCTGGGACATAGATTAGAACTTGGACCAAACTGTTATGCGTCGGAAGGAATCGGCATCAGCAACACTCCGGAAGCATGCGGGGCGGAGCTGACAGAATATTATTGCAGCGATAAAAATGACATACTGATCTCCTGTGGCGGCGGTGAACTGATGTGTGAAATCTTAGACAAAGTAGATTTTGACAGGATCAGGGTGACAAAACCAAAGTGGTATATGGGATTTTCCGATAATACTAATATGACATTCCTGCTTGCCACGCTGTGCGATACAGCATCTATATATGGACCGTGTGCGGCGGCATTCGGCATGGAACCGTGGCATGAGAGCCTTTGGGATGCCTATCATCTTCTGCGTGGAGAAAAAAGCAGTATAGAGGGCTATGCACTGTGGGAAAAAGAAGGAAAAAAAGACGAGGAACATCCGCTTGAACCATACAATGTGACAGAAGAGAAAAAACTTATGGTATGTCTGCCTGAAAAACAGAAAAATAATGTGCAGTACAAACCATTGGTGCAGCCGGCAGAGGAATTACAGGAAGAAATCACCATGCAGGGAAGACTGCTTGGCGGCTGCATGGATTGTCTGGTCAACCTGCTGGGAACAGAGTTTGATAAAGTACAGGAATTTACAGAGAAGTATCAGGATGACGGAATCATCTGGTTTTTAGAGTCCTGTGATCTGAATGTGATGTCTATCCGCAGGGCGGTCTGGCAGATGAAACATGCCGGATGGTTTTCGCATGTAAAAGGTTTTTTGATTGGAAGACCGGCGGTGTTCGGACAGGAAATGATGGGATTAGACCAGTACCATGCGGTTACAGACCTGCTTGCCGGGTATCAGGTACCGGTCATTATGGATGCGGATATCGGACATATCCCACCGATGATGCCGCTTGTCTGCGGAAGTTATGCGGACATCAGTGTCAGTGGAAATGCGTTGAAAGTAAATATGCAGTGGAAATAGATTCTCCCAAATTATAAAATGACATTCACATTGCTGCCGATTCCGGTGTTGAGCAGTGTGTTTAAATCAGCAGTTACCGGTGTAACAGATGCGATGTTAAGTGCATTCACAGCGGTAGAACCGGTATCTGCAGAATCGGTTTTGCCGGTGGTGCTGTCGGAAACAGACGAGGATGTCTGTTTATTTGTATTGCGCTTTGCCAGTGCATCATTGTATTCGATCTGTGTCAGAATATTGCTTCTGTTTTCAAGACGTCTGGCATAGGAATTGACACGCTGCATGTACTCTGAATCTGAAGAAAACAGAGATTCAAATTTTGAAATGTCGGCTGAACTAAAAAGAGAACTGCGTGATTCAAGTGTGCCGTTATCTTTTACGGTGATACCGATCTTATCAAGCTGACTCTCATATTCGGCAGTCAGATTTTTCAGACTTTTCTGTGTATTTTTCATTGTCCGGTCATCTGATGCACCGGAAGAGTTTATCATATTATTATAAGTGCTGATAAATGCTGAAACATTGTTCTTTATATTTGTTTCATTATCGTCATCATATGTGAATGAACCAAGGGAACGTATCGCACGGCGCAGTGCATGCGAATCGGCACCCGTGAGGGTGGAATTGGTCAGATTACTGCGTGATGTGGTGGTACGTGCATCCGCATTTGATGCATAAAAACGGCGCATATAATAGGATGTACCAAGTGTGGTTCCGGCTCCGACATAAGCGGTATTGGCCATAAGAAAGACCTCCTTAAAAATCATCTGTTATATGTTTCGGTCGAAAAGCGTAGATAATTAACCATGGCATTGAAAATTTATTTGCGTTATACTACTATAGAAACAGCAGAAATATTACGACAGGAGGGTGATGATTATGGAGATAATAGTTTGGCTGGCATTGATTATTTTCTTTGTGGTATTGGAGATCGCTACCGTTGGTCTGACATCGATCTGGCTGGCAGGAGGAAGTCTTGCAGGACTGATTTGTGCGGCATTTGGAATGGGAATCACGGGACAGATCATCGTGTTTGCAGCAGTGTCATTTGTACTGCTTTATTTTACAAGACCCTGGGCTCTGAAATATTTAAAACCGCATCTGGTTAAGACAAATTACGAGGAAGCAGTTGGGAAAAATGTCTGTGTCACAGAGCAGATTGATAATGTCAGGGGAACCGGAACCGCGGTTATGAATGGTCTGGAATGGACAGCCCGCTCGGTGGATGATGAAAAGACCTTCGAGCCGGGGATGATCGTGATGGTAAAGGAAATCAAGGGTGTCACTCTTTATGTGACGGAGAGCAGTGATATGCCTCAGATGAATGGAGATAAATAGAAATGAAACTTGGAATGGTATTTGAAGGCGGGGCAAACCGCACGGTTTTTTCCTGTGGAGTAATGGATAAATTTCTGGAAGAAAATATCATGCCGGATTATTACATCGGTGTTTCCGCTGGAATGGCATATGGATTGTCGTATCTTTCCGGGCAGAAAGGACGTAATCTGGAACTGATGGAAAAATATATGGCGGATAAGCGCTATATGGGTATGCGCCATCTGATAAACCGCAAAGAACATGCGTATTACAATACGAAGTTTGTGTTTGAAGAAGTACCGAATGAGCTTCTTCCGCTTGATTATGATGCTCTGGCACGTTTTCCGGGAGAGATTGAAGCGGCAGTCACAAATATTCACACAGGAAAAGCAGAATACATGGAAGTCCCGCGTGGGAAAGAGATGAAGGATCTGCTGATCGCAACCTGTTCACTGCCGATTCTTTTTCAGCCGGTAAAGATCGGCAGACATTATTATCTGGACGGCGGACTTGCAGATTCGGTTCCTTATGAGCATGCTATGGAAATGGGATGTGAGAAACTGGTTGTCGTTCTGACAAGGGAACGCGGGTATGTAAAGACACAGGAAAAGGCGTCAGGCGTTATGAACCGTCTTTATCAGCGTTATCCGAAGATCGTGGAGGATATGAAACTTCGCGCGGAGCGCTACAATGCTTCCATGGAAAAACTGATGCAGTTAGAGAAAGAGGAAAAAGTATTTGTGATCGCACCGGAGTCGACCTATGGAGTTGGCAGGACGGAGACGGATACCATAAAATTGCGCAGGCTTTATGATGAAGGTTATCGTATTGCCACAGAACAGACAGACGCCCTTCGCGCCTATTTGAATAAATAATGCAAAGGAGAAAAAAGATGAACATTGTATTTCTGGATGCAAAAACTATCGGGGAAGACATTGATCTCTCCGGGTACGACAAACTTGGAACAGTTATAAAATATGGATTTTCCACAACGGAAGAGGCAAGAGAGCGCACCAAAGATGCCGATGTGGTGATCGTAAATAAAGTACAGATCAATGAGACATCGATCGGTGAGGCAGAGCACTTAAAACTGGTCTGCGTGACTGCAACCGGAACGAACAATCTGGACAAAGCATATCTGGATGCACATGGCATTGCCTGGAGAAATGTTGCCGGATATTCCACGGAGACGGTGGCACAGCACACATTTGCCCTGTTATTCTATCTCTGGGAAAAATTAAGATACTATGATGACTATGTCAAATCAGAAAAATACGTTGGAGATATCACATTTACCCATTTTGATAATGTATTCCATGATCTGAATGGTAAGACATGGGGAATTATTGGGCTTGGAGCGATCGGACGAAGAGTTGCGGACATTGCCAAAATGTTTGGCTGCCATGTGATCTACTATTCTACAACAGGGAAAAATAACCAGCCGGGTTATGAGCGTGTGGAGTTTGATGAGCTGCTTGCAAAATCAGACATCGTGTCCGTACATGCGCCGCTGACAGAGCAGACAGAAGGGCTGATGAATGCAGAGGCATTTTCTAAAATGAAACCGTCTGCCATCTTTTTAAACCTCGGCAGAGGACCGATCGTTGTGGAAAGAGATCTTGCAGATGCGTTGGAAAATAAAACGATCGCAGGAGCCGGACTTGACGTACTTACCGTAGAACCGATGAGTGCAGAAAATCCATTGAAACGGATCAAGGACAGCGACCGTCTGATCATTACCCCTCATATTGCGTGGGCAAGCCTTGAGGCGCGCACCAGACTGATGAAAATCATTGAGGGACAGATCCGTGACTTCTTTGGCGGAAGTGATAAATAAACACTAGAAGGTACACTTTGCAAACAGCCTATTAGCCTGTTATCAGAAGTAATATACAAAAACAAAATACAGAAATAAAAATACCGCGCAGATTTGTGCGGTATTTTTATTTGGGGTGAGCTGCCTTTTGTCACATGGATCTTCATAGAAAATTGTAGAGTCGTTACTTCAGGCAATCAGCTCGGAATCGTAGAACTTAACCCGCTGTGAAACGAAAGATTTCCATATTCCTGTAAAAAAACCTGTATAGCAGCATCCTGTTTGGCAACATTTGCACCTGCATGAAGTGCAGCATACAGCGAATGGATCCGGGACAGGTACAGCTCTTTGGATTTATCATACAGTTCAAAGAAACTCTCATTGGAAGTAATGGAAGAATCCCATGGATTTTTCCACAGTGCATGTCTTAAATTAAATGGATCCGTGCGGAAAAACAAGGTATCACTCGGGATCAGTGGTGAAAACAGCGGATATCCGAGACAGATCCGCTCCGTCAGCCGGACAATGGCCTTTTTCTTTCCGGAATCATCGTGCATCAGCCAGAGACCAAGCTGCATGGAAAAAATAGCAAGGTACATGGTATATTTGCGGAATTTGACATCCGGAAAGGCATAGCGGTAGGCATAATAGAGCATACTTGCAATAACATGTTTCTGGCGGTGTGTCAGCCGGATCGTGTCCTCGGTATGGAAATTGCAGGGCTGGCGGTGCAGTTTTAAATCGAGCAGTGCGGTATCGATATCTGTTTCCAGATAGGCATGTCTTGAAAAATAGGCGTTTTCCTTTTTATCCTTATAGTGTGTCATGGCATAAATATACGGATGACATATTGTATCCAAGGTATAGTGTCCGAGAAAACCAATCAGGTAGGCTTCTGCAATGTTAAGATCCGTGCGGGAGGAAAACTGGTTACGGCTTTCAATCAGACCCTGGAAAAAGGCACTGGTCTCGCGGACATGGGCAAGAGCACCGATATTGTGACCTTCTAACACATAGGAAGGAAGATAATAAAAGAAAATATCCGGTCCCTGAAGTCCGAGACCGTAGGCAGCGCGATTATAATAAAGATTCTTTTTTAAAGAATTATTTTTCAGGTTATGATAAACCTCTCTTCCGAATATATAATGGGTAACATATCCAGGCATGATCAAAAATCTCCTTTCCATGAAATGAACCATCGTTATTATAACCAGTTTGGAAAGAACTGTTAAGCATGGCAGTTAAGATTTAAGAAAAAAGTAATAATCGCTGATTGACAAAGTTTATTGGAATGATATAATACAACATAGTTATCAATACTACATGATGACACATGAATGCTATGCAAATATTGTCTGATGTAGTCGGAAAATAGACAAAAAAGCAAATTTGTATATTAGATGGCTACATTAAAAAGTCATTGCATATTTAAAAAAGAGTGCAATTTTTTTATACTTGCTTCTAGTAAAAGAATGTGAAAAAAATAACGGAGGTCGGAGTTATGGCAAATTTAGCACTGACAGTAGAGAGAAAAGCATTCAGCGTCGCAATCGATGCTGCACTGAAAAGTCTGAACAAGGATCGTGAGAAAGGATTGTTACAGATCGTAGATCTTACAGAGAAATTTATGGGAGATAACTTCCGTAAAGAAGCTTATGATGGTGTAAGAAAAATGATCCAGAATCCGGATCACAAATGGATGCGCTATGTCAATCGTCTGTTGGATGAGACAGATCCGCATGTTGCAAAAATGACCGCATTAAACCTTGGTTTTCAGGCTGCATTTTATGGAACAAAGACCATCCGTAAAATGAGAGAGGTTCATGACTGTAATATCCCGTGGCTGATCTTAATGGATCCGACAAGTGCATGTAACCTTCACTGTACCGGATGCTGGGCAGCTGAGTACGGTAATAAATTAAATCTTTCCTTTGATGAACTTGACAGCATCGTAACACAGGGAAAAGAACTTGGTATTTATTTTTACATGATGACCGGTGGAGAGCCTCTGGTTCGTAAAGCAGACATCATCAAACTCTGTGAGAAACACAATGACTGTGCATTCCACTGCTATACAAATGGTACACTCGTAGATCAGAAACTCTGCGATGATATGAAACGCGTCGGCAACCTTTCCTTATCCATCAGCCTTGAGGGATTTGAGGATGCGAATGATTTCCGCCGTGGAGAGGGCGTATATGATAAAGTTCTTCATGCAATGGATCTTTTACATGAGAACGGATTGATTTTCGGAAACAGTGTATGCTATACTAGCAAAAACATGGATGCTGTTACATCTGACGAATTTTTTGATCTTCTGATCGAGCACGGAAGCCGTTTTGCATGGTATTTCCATCTGATGCCGGTAGGTATGAAAGCAGCTCCGGATCTGATGCCGACCAAAGAACAGCGTGAATATATCTATCACAGAATCCGTGAGGTTCGTGCGATGGAAGGTGGAAAAGAAATCTTTGTTATGGATTTCCAGAATGATGGTGAGTTCGTAGGCGGATGTATTGCAGGAGGAAGAAACTACTGCCATATCAACCCGAAGGGTGACGTGGAGCCATGTGTATTCATTCATTATTCCGGTGCAAATATCCGTGAAAAATCACTGTTAGAGTGTTTGAAACAGCCATTATTCATGGCATACAGAGATAACCAGCCATTCAACGACAACATGCTGCGCCCATGTCCGATGCTTGAGAATCCTGAGATCTTACAGCGTATGGTACATGAAACAGGTGCGCACTCCACAGATGTTGAGGAGGCAGAGCCGGTAGAACATTTATGTGGAAAATGCGAAGCATATGCATGTGAATGGAAAGAAACAGCAGACAGACTCTGGAAAGAGCATCCATATAAACAAAAAGGATACACCAACTTCAAAAAGAAATAAGGGGCGATTGTTATCAGTAAAGTACAGAAGCAGCTTTTAAAATGGGGACTGGTACTGGCGGTCATCGGGATCATTGTATATACATTCCGCGATTCGGCAGGACCGATTTTAGAACAGCTTACGAAAACATCACCGGCCGTTGTCATTGGCATTTGCCTGATGGCAGCGGTATATCAGATCATAGAAGGCATAATCACGACCGTGCTCGCAAAGCAGTATCGGTCGTCTTTTGCATGTAAAAATGGTATTACGAATGCGTTTTTATGCTCTTTTTACCGGGTGGCGACACTGGGGAGCGGTTCCGGTGTTGCGGCGATCATTTATCTGGGGGAGCAGGGAATCGAATACGGCGGTGGATTTGGGCTGTATATGATACAGTATGCACTCCATAAAATGAGCATAGCGTTGTTTTCCGCGATTCTTTTTGTGATGAACTGGGAATTTATGAAAAGCTGGTTTGGAGATTACGCGGGACTTTTAGCAGGCGGATATGCGGTCACACTTGTGATCACCATCGGTCTGTTCCTGTTCTGCTGTTCAAAGAAATTCCACCGGCTGATCTTCCGGCTGCTGGATATCGTAAATCAAAAATTCCACGGAAGATTTGAAATAATGGAAGCGGAGATCAAAAGACAGTGCATGATGCTTGAGGATGCCTCGAAGCATTTACTGAAAAATAAAAAAGCAACCACAGGCGTGATCTTTCTTTGTCTGTTGAAATGCTGTTTCTGGTATGGAATCCCGTATCTTCTTTTTAAAGGCGTCCAGTTTCAGGGAAATCCGGCATTGACTCTGTCGCAGGTGCTTGCGATCACGTCACTGTCCGTTATGCTTGCGGCGGTGATTCCGTCTCCGGCGGGAATTGGCTCTACAGAGTTTGTGTTCACGACACTTTTTGCCGGAATCGTCGGCACGGGCATGGCGGGGTCAGCATCGCTTTTGTACCGCTTTGGCACATTTGTATTTCCATTTCTGGTGGGAACCGTTGTCGTGCTTATCAGGCATTTTAGAAGAAAAAAAATATCTGGTAACCGCATCTGAAAAGATTAGTTGTAATCTCAAAGTAAATATAGTAATATGAATAAAGGCACAAAACAGATAGTATACTGTATTTAAAATTGAATTAGGGAGGAGTTTTATATGCCAGGAGTAATTGTAGCACTGATTATTTTAATTATTGTAGCACTGCTGATCGCAGTATCCTGTGTTAAGATCGTTCCACAGGCGACTGCATGCGTGGTAGAACGTCTGGGAGGTTATCTCGCAACATGGTCTGTAGGTATTCATTTCAAAGCACCGTTTATCGACCGTGTGGCAAAGAGAGTTGTATTAAAAGAGCAGGTGGTGGATTTCCCGCCACAGCCGGTTATCACAAAAGATAACGTAACAATGCAGATCGATACCGTTGTATATTTCCAGATCACAGATCCGAAACTTTATGCATATGGCGTGGAGAACCCGATCATGGCGATCGAGAACCTGACTGCAACCACACTGCGTAACATCATCGGTGATCTTGAACTCGATGAGACACTGACATCCAGAGAGACGATCAATACCAAGATGAGATCTTCTTTGGACGTTGCAACCGATCCTTGGGGAATCAAAGTCAACCGTGTTGAGTTAAAGAACATCATCCCGCCTGCAGCAATCCAGGATGCGATGGAGAAACAGATGAAGGCAGAGCGTGAGCGCCGTGAAGCAATTCTTCGTGCGGAAGGTGAGAAAAAGTCAACCGTCCTTGTTGCAGAAGGAAAGAAAGAATCAGCAATTCTTGATGCGGAGGCTGAAAAACAGGCAGCGATCTTACGCGCAGAGGCAAAGAAAGAGGCAACGATCCGCGAGGCAGAAGGTCAGGCAGAAGCTATTTTAAAGATCCAGCAGGCAAATGCAGACGGACTTCGCATGATCAAAGAAGCTGCACCGGATCAGAATGTGATCCAGTTAAAGAGCTTAGAGGCATTTGCAAAAGCAGCAGATGGAAAAGCAACCAAGATCATTATTCCATCTGAGATCCAGGGAATCGCAGGTCTTGCAAAATCCGTTACGGAAATTGCAGTAGATCATAAATAAAATCAGAAAAAATTTATCAGAACGGATGGTGCGCGTGGTGTACCATCCGTTGTGGCATAAAAAGAAAATATGCGCAGCCATGCAAAAGGAGAGAAAAGGACATGAACTTAAAAGGACGTAATTTTTTAAAACTAATGGATTTTACACCGGAAGAGATTACATACATGATCGACCTTGCGGCAGATCTGAAAGCGAAGAAAAAACAGGGCATCCCGCATGACAGCCTGACCGGAAAAAATATTGCACTTATCTTTGAAAAGACAAGCACCAGAACACGCTGCTCTTTTGAGGTGGCAGCACATGATCTCGGCATGCATGTTACTTACCTTGACCCGTCAGGTTCCCAGATCGGCAAAAAAGAGAGCATCCCGGATACCGCCCGCGTGTTAGGACGCATGTTTGATGGTATTGAATACCGTGGATATGGACAGGATATCGTCGAGGAGCTTGCAAAATATGCAGGCGTACCGGTATGGAACGGCCTGACCAACGAGTTTCATCCGACACAGATGCTTGCAGATATGCTGACGATCCGTGAGCACCTTGGCAGATTAAAAGGTGTGAGACTGGTTTACATGGGCGACGCACGTTATAATATGGGTAATTCCCTGATGGTGACCTGCGCAAAACTCGGTATGGATTTTGTTGCATGTACGAGTAAAAAATACTTCCCGGATGCAAAACTGGTAGAGTATTGCGAAGGTGTTGCAAAAGAAACGGGCGCTTCTATTACCCTGACAGAGGATGTTAAAGAAGGAACAAAAGATGCAGATGTTATTTATACGGATGTCTGGGTATCCATGGGTGAGCCGGATGAGATCTGGGAGGAGCGTCTCCACGATCTGATGCCATATCAGGTAAATAAAGAAGCTATGGCAAATGCAAAAGAGGGTGCCATTTTCATGCACTGTCTGCCGGCATTCCACGACTTAAAGACCAGGATCGGCAAGGAAGTTTATGAGAAATTCGGTTACAGTGAGTTGGAAGTAACGGATGAAGTATTTGAGAGCAGACAGTCTGTCGTATTTGACGAGGCGGAAAATCGTATGCATACGATCAAGGCAGTGATGCTTGCAACGCTCGGAGATTAGTGTGAAAATTTGTGCTGGCACACAAATGTAAGATGAGCAAAGAACAGTGTACCGGGTATGGATATTTTGGAGGAAACAGATGAGGACACAGCTACTAGCGGCATTAAAGGAAGCCGATGATTATATTTCCGGTCAGGAACTGTGTGAGCACTTTGGAGTATCGCGCACTGCAATCTGGAAAGCGGTGAAGCAGTTAAAAGAGGCTGGATATGTGATCGAGGCAGTGCAGAATAAAGGATACAAGATCGTGTCGACACCGGACTGCCTGAATACGGCAGAACTGGAAAGCATCCGGAAAACAAAGTGGGCAGGTCGTGAAATTTTTTATTTTGATACAATTGATTCCACAAACACAAAGGCAAAACAGCTTGCGGAGGAAGGACATCCGACTGGAACGCTGGTTGTTGCGGAAAAACAGGAAGCAGGCCGCGGCCGCCGTGGAAGAGGATTTGAATCACCGGCGGGTGTCGGGATATTTATGACTCTGGTGCTCAAACCGGATTTTGCACCGGATCGCGCTTCTATGTTGACGCTCATAGCAGCGCTTGCAGTATCGAAAGCCATCTCGGAGAAAACCGGACAGGAAGCAGGGATCAAATGGCCGAACGATATTGTGATGAACGGCAAAAAAGTTTGTGGAATTTTAACCGAGATGAGTGCACAGTTAGACTATATCAATCATGTTGTCATCGGTATTGGTATTAATGTCCAGAATGAATCATTTCCAAAAGAGATTGAACAGGTGGCGACCTCGATTCTGATGGAGACCGGACAGCATGTGAACCGTGCAGAGCTGATCGAAGCAGTATTAGAGCAGTTTGAACGTTATTATGGGATATTTTTAGAGACAGAAGACTTAAGTGGTCTGGTCAAGGAATATGATGCACACCTGATCAATATGCATAAGCAGGTCAGGGTGTTAGATCCCAAAGAGCCTTATGAGGCAAAAGCAATGGGAATTACGCCGCATGGAGAGCTGATCGTGGATACATGGGAAGGCAGAAAACTGGTATCCTCGGGCGAAGTTTCCGTGAGAGGAGTATATGGATATGTCTGAGAGAGAAGAAGTAGTGCTCTGCGGAGCGAGCGCTTACAATAAAAAATTTTATCTGAATCAGGATTTTAAGGGACTGCCGGACTCGATCAAAGATGAATTAAAGATTATGTGTGTCCTTTTTACGGAGGATATCGGTGGTATTTTTCAGGTTGTATTTGATGAGGAAGGCAATTTAGAGTTCCGTACTTCCAGTGATGAGAACGATCTTTTATATGATGAGATCGGCTGTGGATTAAAAATACGTGAGCTGCAGCGCACAAAAGAAGAACTGCTTCGCGCTTTAGAGATGTATTATAAAGTGTTATATATTGGTGTGGACGAATCAGAAATGTAAAGAAAAAGGTAGGAAAATACGATGGTAATCACGATTGACGTAGGAAATACAAATATCACTGTAGGAGTATTCCGTGGGGATGAGGTAATGGCAACTTTTCGTATCACGACGAAGATGCCGCGTACTTCGGACGAGTATGGAATGCTGCTGTCAAACCTGTTAGAGCAGAACAACATCAGACACGATGATATTGAGGATGCGATCATAGCATCTGTTGTTCCGAATGTGATGCATTCCTTAGAGGGTGCGATCATCAAATATTTTGGCATCAATCCGATCATTGTGGAACCGGGTACAAAAACGGGAATCCGTGTGGTAACAGAGAATCCGCGCCAGATCGGCGCAGACCGTATCGTAGATGCAGCGGCAGCGTATGAACTGTATGGCGGACCGGTACTGGTACTTGATTTTGGTACTGCCACAACTTATGATCTGGTCGATAAAAACGGTGCATTTGTTTCCGGTGTGACTGCACCTGGAATCCGTATTTCTGCAAAGGCACTGTGGGAAGATGCGGCGAAACTGCCGGAGATCGAAATTCGCAAACCGGAGAGCATTCTGGCGAAAGAGACGATCTCAAGCATGCAGGCTGGTCTTGTATATGGACAGATCGGACAGACGGAATATATCGTGAAACATATGATCGAAGAGGCTGACATGGGACCGGTCAAGGTTGTTGCAACCGGTGGATTGGGACGTATCATTGCAAATGAGACAGATGTGATCGATGTGTATGATCCGAACCTGACATTGAAGGGAATGAACCTTATTTATAAGAAGCAGAACCGTAAATCAGGTAAGATTAAGAAATAAGAGATATCTGACCGGGAGATTCAGGATGCCCGGATCGGGTATAAGAGAGCGAATTATTTAGGAAATGGTGGCATGGGAGAAATCAGACGACTTCAGATTGGAAATGTAACGTTAGAAAATAACCTGATATTAGCACCGATGGCAGGCGTGACAGACCTGCCATTTCGTTTGCTTTGCAAGGAACAGGGAGCGGGACTGCTGTGCATGGAGATGGTCAGCGCAAAGGCGATCCTTTATAAAAACAGAAATACAGAAGAACTTTTGACGATCGACAAACGCGAGAATCCGGTGTCGCTGCAGCTGTTTGGCTCTGACCCGGATATCATGAGTGAGATTGCAAAACAGATCGAGGACAGACCATTTGACATTTTAGACATCAACATGGGCTGCCCGGTGCCGAAAGTGGTCAACAACGGCGACGGTTCTGCGCTTATGAAAAATCCAAAGCTCGCCGGGGAGATCATTGAAAAGACTGCCCGTGCAATCAAAAAGCCGGTTACGGTCAAGATCCGCAAAGGATTTGACGAGGAACATGTCAATGCGGTTGAGATGGCTCACATTGCGCAGGAATCCGGTGCTGCGGCAGTGGCAGTCCACGGCAGGACAAGGTCACAATTTTATTCGGGAAAGGCTGACTGGGATATCATAAGACAGGTAAAAGAGGCAGTTTCCATCCCCGTGATCGGAAATGGTGATATTTTAACGGCGGCGGACGTGATCGCAATGCAGAAACAGACCGGTTGTGACGGCTTTATGATCGCACGCGGTGCGGAGGGAAATCCGTGGATCTTTGCGCAGATCCTTCATTATTTTAAGACGGGTGAAGAACTTCCGAAACCGACGTTCGAGGAAGTGACGCAGATGCTTCTTAGGCATGCGCGCATGCAGCTTGAGTTTAAAGGCGAATACACCGGGATCCGTGAGATCAGGAAACACGCGGCGTGGTATACGTCCGGCTACCGCAATTCTTCGAAGCTGCGCGGCAGGATCAATGAGGTGGAGACGTATGAGCAGCTGGAGGCACTGTTTCAGGAGGTTTGCCATTTCCCAATCGATAGGTTGTGAATCACCTTTTTTACGTCCAGACTTTATAAAGTGAAAGTCATGGGGAAAGTAATGAAACGGGAAACGTTGTCATAAAGATGGAAAAAGGGATATTGCAGGGAGAAGTTCGATGTCTTTTTCCAACGAGTTTTTATATGATTTTAAACCGGTGTATGAGGGGATTCTTATGGCAAAAGACGTAAAGCCGGAGCGTGCAATCGTCGAGGTGATCGATGAGGAGCAGGAGGGAGCGGGCATGTTTGAGCCGGCAGGCGCACTTGAAGTGTTAGAGCAGATCGGGGATGACGTAAACACGCTTACAATTTATACGGACCGGGCTGCATATTTTAGGGAATTTGCAGAGACAATGTATGAGAAGAACGGACTGGTTTCGCTTATCGTATCAAAAAAGCGCCTTGGACTGGCAAAAAAAACGGTGGGATGCAGCAGTATTTTCCTGTTTGATTTTGAGTGGAACAGTGCCTTTTATGAAAAACAGATCGCGCTGGGAAAACATTATATCCCCATCCATAAAAGAGCCTGGCGGACAGCTGAAAATCTTGACATAGCAGTGCCTATCGGTTATAATACTGTGATTGTTAAGAGACCAAAAAAGAAAACGGGGGCGCCGTGGCAGGACAGATTTGAGAAGGCTTTTTATCGTTCATAGCGTCTGGTGCAAAGTATTGTGCCGCCGTATACATGAACCGAACAATAATTATTATAAAGAAGGGTAAATGCAATGGACAAGAAAAACATTCTGACTTATGAAGGACTCAAGAAACTGGAAGACGAATTAGAGAACTTAAAAGTTGTAAGAAGAAAAGAAGTTTCACAGAAGATCAAAGAGGCAAGAGAGCAGGGAGACTTATCTGAGAACGCTGAGTACGACGCTGCAAAGGATGAGCAGAGAGATATCGAGGCACGTATCGAAGAACTTGAGAAAATCTTAAAGAACGCAGAAGTAGTTGTAGAGGAAGAGGCTGACTTAGATAAAGTAAGCATTGGATGCAGCGTAAAGATCCTTGACTGCGAATTTGAGGAGGAATTAGAATATAAGATCGTTGGTTCTACCGAGGCAAACAGCTTAAAAGGTAAAATCTCAAACGAGTCGCCGGTTGGTAAGGCACTGCTTGGCAAACAGGTGGGTGATACCGTTACTGTTGAGACACCGGCAGGTGAGTTTTCATACAAAGTGCTTTCAATTCACAGAGCAAACTAAGAGATATAACGCAAGGGCAGACCGTCTGTCCGTGGAATAAAACAAGTGGAGGATAAACATGGCAGAGCAGAACAATAACCAGCAGGATTTAAATCAGCTGCTTCAGGTACGTTATGACAAGTTGCATGAACTGCAGGAAAACGGAAAAGATCCGTTTGTCATCACAAAATATGATGTGACAAGTCACTCAACCGATATCATTGACAATTTTGAAACAATGGAGGGCAAGCAGGTATCGATTGCCGGCCGTATGATGTTCAAACGTGTGATGGGAAAAGCATCATTCTGCAATATTCAGGACTTAAAGGGACGTATCCAGGTATACGTTGCAAGAGACAATATTGGTGAGGAGATCTACAAAGATTTCAAGAAATCTGATATCGGCGATATCTGGGGCGTAAAGGGATACGCTTTCCGTACCAAAACAGGCGAGATTTCTATCCATGCTGAGGAGATGACACTGCTGTCAAAATCATTACAGATCCTTCCGGAGAAATTCCACGGACTGACTGATACAGATATGCGTTACCGCCAGAGATATATCGACCTGATCATGAATCAGGAGAGCAAGGAAGTATTCATCAAACGTTCCAAAATCTTAAAAGAGATCCGTAATTTCTTAGCTGACCGTGATTTCATGGAGGTTGAGACTCCGATGCTTGTATCCAATGCAGGCGGAGCAGCAGCAAGACCGTTTGAGACACATTACAATGCCTTAAATGAGGATGTAAAACTGCGTATCTCTCTGGAATTATACTTAAAGAGACTGATCGTCGGCGGACTTGAGCGTGTATACGAGATCGGCCGTGTATTCCGCAATGAGGGTGTTGACACCCGTCATAACCCGGAGTTCACACTGATGGAGCTGTATCAGGCATACACAGACTATGAGGGCATGATGGAACTGACAGAGTCCATGTTCCGTTATCTTGCAGAAAAAGTCTGCGGAAGTACAAAGATCAGCTACAATGGCATCGAGATCGACCTTGGAAAGCCATTTACACGCATGACCATGAACGATGCGATTAAAAAATATACCGGAATCGACTTTGATACCGTAGCAGATGATGCAGCAGCAAAGAAACTTGCTGAGGAGCATCACATTGCATACGAGGAACGCCACAAGAAAGGTGATATCATCAACCTCTTCTTCGAGGAGTTCTGTGAGAAAGAACTGATCCAGCCGACCTTTATCATGGATCATCCAATTGAGATTTCTCCGCTTACCAAGAAGAAACCGAGCGATCCTACCAAGGTAGAGCGTTTCGAGCTTTTTATCAATACATGGGAAATGTGTAACGCATACTCCGAGTTAAACGATCCGATCGACCAGCGTGAGCGTTTCGCAGCACAGGATGCAAATGCAGCAGCCGGTGACGACGAGGCAGAGCACACAGACGAGGATTTCTTAAATGCATTGGAGATCGGTATGCCGCCAACGGGTGGTATCGGATACGGAATCGACCGTCTTGTGATGTTACTCACAGACAGCGCAGCAATCCGCGACGTTTTACTGTTCCCGACGATGAAGTCTATTGATAAGTAGGAATGCAGGAAAATCAAGGGTTT
>ENA-UONT01000026-UONT01000026.1-human-gut-metagenome-genome-assembly--contig:-CS20-NODE-26-length-224015-cov-41.708341_pt1 | contig 224015 bp, 193 predicted proteins | sample MGYA00242459_ERZ724006 | MGnify/ENA metagenome assembly ERZ724006
TTCCTGCAATACTGCTCTGCAAAAGAACCAAAGGAGCATTGCACAATAAACATATTATCCGTTCCCGCAAAAGCATCCTGACCAATCTGCTGTACACTATCCGGAATTATAATAAAATCCAGATTGGAGCAGCCGAAAAATGCCCGTTCACCGATAGAGTTCAATTTCTCATGCAATTCTACTTTTTTAAGTCTACTGCAATTCATAAACATCCGATCAGTTATCCTTGCAATGTTATCCGGTATCTTAATATGTTCCAGTGATTGACATTCTGCCAATAAGTCATCACCTATCCAAAATACACTCTTTGGAATATCCAATGTCCGTAAACCTGTTCCTTTAAAGGCCGCATCTCCGATTGTCTTAAGCAGTACCGGCAAGGAGATTGATTTTAAGCTGTTACAATTCTCAAATGCTGAGTTTTCAATCTCTTCTACGCTGACCGGTAATACCACCTGATGCAATTTCTCACAGTCAGAAAAAGTATTTAGTCCTATGTATTTAAAGCCTTCAGTCAGAATTGCCTCTTCTATAGAAGATTTGCTAAAACTATTATCCGCAATCTCTATAACATTTTCATTGCCAGACCTATTTTGAAATATAATCGTCTTGTTCTTATCTCCACGGAATCCAGTTACAGCCAGTCCATTGCCTCTGCGACTTTTCTCATATACAAATAAATCTCCATATGATTTTCCCGAATATGACTTATTATCTTTTATCGCCGGACCACCACCCTGCTTCTGCACTGATATGTCACAGGCTTTTCCCAACACTTTATTACCATAACAAGAACACCATACTGACACGATCCAATCTGCATTCACTCTGCTGATGCCATAGTCATCCATCAACTGCTTCACATACCGGAAAGCAAATGTATTATTGAGCAGATTCGCCTTCTGAATATCCTGTGCAATTCCCATGTTGTATGCCATAAGAATCAGATTGATATTCTTTGCCTCTTCCGGAAATATATCTTTTACCAATGCAGTAAACTGTCGCTTATCATCTATTGAATTTTCATACTGTCGAAGCATTGCTTCAAAATCCTGCTCAAAAATACCTCATCACCTTCTTTACTCTTCAATATCAAAATTTTCTTCTATATCGTTGCTAAAATTAAACTCTATAGTTACAGAGTCAAAAGTTTCATTTTCATTTTGATATAAAACATTAAGAATACTAATAAAATCTCTAATGATATACCTCGGTGTAATTTCATTTATTGGTATTTCTGAATAAATATGATTAATCAGATAAACTATATTTTCTGTAGTTACTCTCGATTGATAACCATATAAATCTGAATGTATATCTCTGATTTTTTCCATTAAAATTACCAACTCGCTTTTGGTCAAAGGCTGAATTCTGATAATTGGTGCCATTAGATTGACCGATTCATGCCCTGTAAATCTTCCAGCAGATAATCTCGATTTCAACGCTTCATAACTAAACACTCCTTTTACAGGATCTTCTAACGCTTTTGGCGTTCCTCCCATAATTATTCCGAGACTCTTTGCTTTTCCTTGAAGTGCATCATTATACATCATCAACATAGTTTCATAATTGTTATATCTTGTTGCCGAATTTCGATATCTATATATATTTATCATTTCATCAATCATGATTAAAAATCCATTATAATTTATCTTTTTAAAAAATTCGGACCATATTTTTATATAGTCAAACCAGTCACCATCATTGATAATATTATTAATTCCCAAATCTTCCTTTGCATCTCTTTTTAGCTGGTATTCCCCTCTTAACCATCTTAATGCTTTTGCTTTTGTTTCAATATCGCCTGCTTTATATGCCTTCCAATATATAATTAACATATTTGAAAAATCATATCCATGTACCATTACTTGCATATCCATAATAGTAGTTAAAATAGAATCAGTGACCATCTTTTCAAGATTTAACCCTGAAACACCACCACTAATACTTTTTGCAGCTTCCATCCACATTGAGTCAATCCAATTATCTAAGATAAGGGCTAAGGCTCCTCCTTCTGGACTTGTTTTAATTGACAGGTTTTTCATCAACTCTCTATATGTTGCCAATCCCTTCTTTTTGTTACCCGTTCCAACCAAACTTCTTTCTGGGGATAAATCTGCATCTGCTACAACAAATCCTTTTGCCATAACATGTTCTTTTATCGTCTGCAATAAAAAAGTTTTTCCACTACCATAATCACCTGTTAAGAACCGAAATGTAGAACCACCCTCTTGAATTATTTCAATATCCTTTAATAACGCCTTAATTTCTTGTTCTCTTCCTACTGCTATATACCCTAGTCCTACACGCGGTACCACACCACCTTGTAACGCATTAATAATACTATTTTCAATTCTTTTAGGAACCTTAATATCATTCATCTTTATTTACCCACTTTTCACATATGTCATTATATTCTTTTATAAGAGATAACGCCCCATTATTATTCTCAATAATATAATCTCCAATTTCATCAATAGCCTTACCATTTATATTCTCTGTTAACATATTTAAAGAAATATAATTTTCCATTGCTTTCTTTTCAAAAGCATCTATATCGCCATTATGCAATAACACATCCAGAAATTCCCTTTCCAAAATAGATAATGTGCTATTTTCATTAGCTTCTTCTCTCATTTCAATTTGAATGCTATCTACATCATCATCTACTATTAACAGATTCTGATTTTCATACAACACATTTCTTGCGGCTTGCAACGATTTCTCATCAATAATTTCTAATTTTATTTTGTTTGCTACTGTTTGGTTTATTTCACTCTTTGTTTTCTCTTTATCTAGTAAATCATATTTATGATTTGAACACAATTTTTCAAATGATAACTTATTATCCAATACATATTTCGTAATAGTCTTGTCTATAATATCTAAAATATCAGGTATCATTTTTAATAATTGGTATTGTTGTTCTCTTTTTTTTGCATCAGCAGAATAATATCTCACTTTTCTTTTTCCACTACCAGATATAATTCCAGGTTTACTTATATCAATCTTTGGTTGATGCAGTTTTGCTTTGTAATTAGTATTCAATCTAAACAAATATTCGATTGATTTTAATACATACCCTGCAAAATTAATTTCAATTTCATCAACATTCATAAATACCTGTCGCATCGTATTACCATAATCATCTACAATATCAACTTTTTCTGATTGCCTGTAATTATATATGATTCGAGCACACTCCAATGGCAAAAAATATTGCATAGAACTATTCGTCCATACTGATGTATGAAAATAGCTTTCAAAATCAAGTTTCTTATCCAACTTGCCAACCATACGCTCTATTATATCTATGTTCTTCGGTTTGAACTCATTCTCCAACTTTTCGATAATGGTATTAAGTACATTACAAACATCATTCATCAAATTATATGATTTAATGAACACACTTTCTTCAATATTATAATGACCTATATTTTCCCATAATCTGATATCATTTTTTGCAAATGATATAGTATCCACATTTGCTGGCAATACCTTATTTCTTTTGTATTCGTAGACTTTGAATATATTTGGTTTCCATTTTTCAATCTTAGATGTAAGTGCATAATCACCATCCCCACCATATAAATTTAAAGTAAAATGCTTCCTAATATTGTCTATCAAATAATTCAATAATGAATTTAATTCTTCTACATCTAATTCTTCAACCCCTGTCAATATTTCATATACAAAAACATAAATATAAGATATGTGCATCGGAATCATATAATTGCGTTTTAGCATCTGAGTCCGGTAATAAAAATAAAATATAAATTGTTGCATATTCATTACCGCAAAACGAGGATATGACTCACCAAACGGCACCTCATTTACTTCACTTCCATCCCATCTTTTATCTGCAATAAACTGCAACTGTCTATAGAAATCATGCTTAAGTGAATCTGAACGAAGCCTATCCCATAACATATTTATATTGTCTTCGTAATAATACTGAATTTTTAAGTCTTGCATTATCAGTCCTCCTATTTATTCAACTCCTAGAGCTTTATACACAGCTTCCTCTGGAGAAGAATAGAATATCAGACTAAATGCTCCAACTAAGTCAGATGGTACTGTTCCAAGATCTGCTGCCGATGTGATTGGGAGGAGGACTTTCTTAGCTCCACTATCGAGGCACACTTGCAATGTACTTGCCAAGTCTTCTACCTTAATAAGTGTTCCACCGATACTAATCTCACCAAGTACTGCAAGACTGCTAATTGGAGGCTTACTAAGTGCTGCCGATGAAATAGCAATCAGTGTAGGAAGTGCGAGATTTCCTGTCATTCCAAGTCCCTGCATATCCTGATAATTGATGATGTAATCCTTAGTTGTTGTACTGATATTTCCAGATATTGCATTGCCGTTTGCCTTCAGATAATTAAATGCCGTATTGGTTGCTTCCTTCGGCTCTTTTCCGGAACCAATACCTGTACAAGTCAGCTTTCCATTTCCTGGCATCATCTGCGTTTCAAGACGATAGCAGCCTATCATTCCAGTCTTTGACTTTGATACTGTATATAAGCATCCCGGCTTGCCCATACCTTCAGGAATCATCTTGCCACCGCCCTGCTCCGGTACGGATACAAAATGCTCATCAAAACTGTCATTGTCTATGTATGAGAAGTTCACATCATAGAACTCCATTCCACCAATCTTCTTAAGCTGTTCTTTTACTCGTCTACGAAGTTCAAGTGAAATATCCATGATCTCTGCAACTTCTTCCTTGCTGACTTCTCCATCCGGATAAATCAATTTGATAAATCCGGAAATCAGCTTACGAACAGCAATTGCATCTCTCTGATTTAAATTATTTCCTAATTTGAAATACTTCTCTGCTATATTGCTGTAATTATCCTTACGAAGTTCACGCATGAACTCTGACAGATAATCTGTGATAAATCCATAATCATTTGTAAATGAATCCGGTCTGTACTTAGGAATCTCCCAGCCCGGTATATATGCATGGAAACGGTCAAGGAAAGCAGTATCTGTACCCATTTCAGGAGGAAATGGATCAAACAGGCTTGATGTCTTCTGCAATGTCTCAACACTCTGATTGATATTACCTACAAAGACCATTGATGCCTTTGCCTGTATCTCAGCCTTGCCACGAGAAAATGCACCTGATGCCATATATCCCTTCATAATCTGGATGCCATCTTTATCCTTAAACTTGATACCTGCAACCTCGTCAAATGCTACAACATCCCACATTCCAACAAGACCTACTGTATTATTAGACATGTTATAAAACAGATTGGCAACTGTAGTCTGTCCTCCGGCAACAAGAATACTGTTTGGAGAAATCTGCTCATATATGTATGATTTACCTGTAGAACGTGGTCCTAATTCACACATATTAAAGTTGTTCTCAACAAGCGGAATCATACGGGCAATCAATAACCATTTAGCTCTGTCAGAAAGCTTGTCCGGCTCCATACCAGTAGAACGAAGCAGAATATCCATCCATTCTTCCTTAGTAAATGCCTTACGACCATTCTTTACCTCATCCATATCAACATGAGGCATCTGAATCGGTGTCAGCTTTCTGATACGGATAGGCTGTGTATTCTTCTTATCTTCCTCAATAAACTCATAATCAAGCTGGAGAATACACCAGATACCACCACAAAGCAGGCGGTCAAAATCCTTCACGTAATCAGCACTGATAGGAATATTCTTAATTCCAAGGTTAGAGAATGTTGCCTCGTATCTGTCTTCCTTGGTATTAAGCACTACAGTAATTCTATCAATAACTGTATAGCTTCCTCTCTCTCGAAGAAGTGACAATATCTTCTGTGCTTCATCTGGGCGAACATAGTTATCACGCAAAATACGTTTCACATTGTCTACTCCCTCGTCAATAATCTCCTGATCATCCGAATTACAATACTGTCCGAGAAGATATTCTAGTACATATACCGGAACATTTGCTCCTTCTCGGATTGACTTTGTTAAATCCTTGCGTACAATACGTCCGTCATAGTATTGGCGGAGTTTCTGTTTTATAATTTCTCGTCTGTCATCGGTTTCGTTTATTGCTCCTGCCGAAAGATTAAATTCATCCATTTTATTTTGCCTTCCTTCACATATTATAATGAGTCTGTTTTTTCTTTTTTATTGATACTACTAATTTGCTTTGTCAAATTTTCAAATTTAGCTGCAGTTCCTATAGCATCTATCTCATATTGTTTCCTAGCATTTCCTATTCTCTCAAACTCTTTTTTAGAAGCTTCCAAGGCATTATTTATCTCTTCTGTTGAGTCATACCAAGTAAAACTAGTTGCTAGTTTTTCCATTGCTTCTTTATATCCTGCGTTCACATCTATAGCCGAGTATTTTAACGCACTATCTTTTATAGCATTCACTAGACTTTCCTGAAAATTATTTTCTATGGGTTTAACCAATTCACTGATTCTTTTGCTAAATGAAAGCAACACACTTCCAATTAAGTCCACATTTATACTCTTTGATAGTAACTTTCCCGTCATAGTCGCGAAATTTCCTAAAATGTCTATCTTCTTCGGTAATTCAATCTCCCTCGTAATAGCTGATTCTATTGCCTTATCTAGTTTCGTATTTATATTCTTTAACCTTGAAATAGTTTCATTATATTGTTGTGTCGTTATCTTTTTTTGATGAGCAACGCTGTTGCGTACATCATGAATATCATGCATAGAAGCTTTCCATTCACCAACATCTCCTATTTCGGCAAACACTCGCTCCCATAAACTCTTGGGATCTCTTACTCTTCTAATCAGAGAACAAATCTTATCCTTATCAAGTGATTCCATTTTTTCATCTGTCAATTCATTATGTAAATAATTGTTAGTATCCACCTTCGGAGGTAAAAAAAGATAATTCTCTAATTCTGCTAAATCAAAGTATTCCAATACCTCATCCATATTGATATTAGAAAAGCCACTTCGTGCCTTCTCCGATATTGATGTCTTAGTATCATCATCTATAGTATTATCAATCCATTTGTCACCATATGATCTAGTTACCATTAATAGAATCATATATCTCACTTTTCTTTCATATGCTGCATACAGAGGATATAATTTTTTACAATAATATTCTGATAATCCATCATATACCTTTAGAAAATGAAAGTATGGCAACAATCCGCTTCTTTTGATGTCCTCTAAGATATATTCTAAGCATTTAGCATTACTGTAAATACGTTCATCTGATGATAAGGTAAAAAAACATCTGTTATCATCTTTGTTATTGCTAAAAGAATATTGAACTTTGCAATCATCTATGATAATCGTATTTTCTCCAGGCTCAATATTATAATTACTTTCCAAATATTCACGCAAAATATCAGACAGGTTCGCATTATCATTTCCATACTTCTTTTTTATAAGTATATATTTCATCGTTATATGAGCCAAGAAATCACCTTCTCTCCAAGATTGTCATCATTATACACATTCCTACTATCAAATCCTGTTTGCACTTATTTTAAACAGATATTTCTCCTGCACTTTTTTATGTTCTACTCTATGTGAAGATCTTCTTCTTTTTATTTTAAGTTCAGGTATAGTTATTGACGGATTCCGTTTTGCATATTCCTCGCGACATATGCTAACAAAATCCTGAAAATCCTCATATTGCTGTAATTTATTCATTTCTTTTTGTTTTGCTTTATATTCTAATTTTCCAGTATGTAGATTGTATATGTTACCACTCCATATTTCCAATTTATAATTTCCATCAAGAGAATGACCATGTGGCACAGATGGCCAATAGTCATCGTCATTTTTATGAAACTCCCAATACATATTTTTTATTGGAAGTTTTGGACGAAGCATAGTAATTCTATCTTTTATTTTTCTAGCATGTATTTGTTTCATACTCATACCCTTACCTTAAAACCCAAAATCATCCACAAACGCAATATCAATCATAAACTCATACTGCTGCAAAATATTCTTCTCATCATTTGCATCTGCCAATACAAGATAATACTTATCGCCATACTTATATTCTCTTGACTTCAAAGTAAACTTCTCATGGAAGGTTCTCTTCTCCGGTGCTTCTTCCCTGCTATTAGCAATCATCGGCACATCAAATGAAATCTTTTCGCCATCTTCCGTAGTAAAGTAAGCCACAATACTTCTTGCTTTCATTGTGTCTGTGACTTTCTCTGTCTGAATGAAATCAAAGTATGTGATAAGATTTGTCACCTTACGGGTAACAGATGTAAGGACAACATCCACATAATCGTATGCCACACCTCTGGTATTCGTTGTAAGTTCAATGACCGGAACTATCATCTCCTGCAGAGACGTTCCACCATGTACATAGTTCTGTCCCCCTCCGGCAACCTTGAAAATATCTGCTCCTACCGGAGTATCTACATAGAGTTTATTGAGATATGCCATTGTTCTTGCCATGATTCCCTGCTCATTTACTGCATCTTCTGTAATAAGGAATCTCTTGTTTGTATAAAGGCATTTATCCTTTGGATATGATACCTTGTCAAACTCCTGTAATCTGTCTCTCTTATATAAGAAGCCATGATCTGCAGTTATGAAAAACTTTGGTGCCGATACATAACCAGTCAGTTTCTTAACCAACTTATGTATCTCTTCTATCGCCTCTGCACAAGCATTAAATACCTCATTCTCACTTGCAGGCTTGTCTCCTCTTGCATCCACCTGATTGTGATAGATGTACACGATATTCTTGCCCTGAATCAATTCCCTGATTCGAGTCTGATTTGCATTTGCCACTTCATCAAATGACAATGCCACATTATTTTCATTATAAGATTTCAGAATCTTATCCTTTTGCTCCATACTTGCACATGCCTGTCCATCAACATTCACATTCAAGTTTCCATCCACCTGCATCTCTTTATGTGGAAGCAGACTCGCCATTCCTACTGATGTAACAGATGGCAGACTGCTAAGCATACTCTCCATCTTCGGTGTACACTTCTCATCCAATTCTAATCTACCGAAAAGTTCCTTTGCACACTCATATCGGAAAGCATCGGAAATAATCACAATGACCCTCTGCTTTCCATCGTAGCCTCTAAGATAATGCTTATAGAAATCTTCCTGCTTAGGCAGGTCTGTAGCATTCATAACATCATTTGTAAAATTCTCATTCCACTTTGGTGTTATCTTCTGCAAATATGTATTCGCATAAATATTCTCTACTCTCTGTCTTACATCAGAAAATTTGCTGTTATCTTCAATCTGATCATATGCATAATAAAACCATCTATAATATGAATCTATCAGGTATGACTCTTTCTGATAATTTGTAACCAATGTCTGAATATCACTTGAAAACTCCATAAGTGATACAGACTTCATCATCAAATACGCATACTTGATAGTTGTATATTCATTCTTGTATCTTTCGCTATAATGGTATGCCTTAGACATTCTCTGGTCAGCTACCTGAGCAATGTTAAGTCCATCAATCTGTGCATCTAAGATTTCATCATTTAACTGCTCCAATGCCCAATCAATAATAATATCATCTAACCCGGCAAAAGCATCACATGCAAAAATGTCAGACATCTGGAGAGAACTGTCTTTTTTCTTCTCCACGTCTTTCTTTAATCCATCCTGTATTCTTGTCACAAAACGCAGGGACTTATCTATTCTTTCTACAAGTTTGTCATAGGCATCCTGATAATTCACATTGTCCATGACATTACGAATAAAGACCACAACATCATTACGCTTCTTAAGAATATAAGACCTCATTGCTTCCGGGACAGTAGCTTTTAATGTAGATGATGCATAAGTTAATATCATACAAGCAGACAAATCATCTATATTCGGTTTTTCAGATTGATATCCAAAGAATTTTTCGCAAAGTTCCCAGAACTTGTCGGTCAATCCATTATCATCCAATGCCTTAAAATACTTCTCATTGTCACCGAGCATCATCTGCTTAACTACTTCCTCAAAATTTGGAGTCTTTACATCCGTGAGTACAGCGATCAAACCAATATCAATTGTCTGAGCATTGTAATGGTCAATTCCAAGTTCCTTGAACTTCTCAATACGATGCTTATTCTTCCAAAAATTACCATACTGTGATAAATGCTCCTTAAAGCGATTATCAATGCCAATCTCCTGAGACATCTGCGACACTCTATCTGTATAATAAGGTGTTGAGTAATAATACATATCTGCAAGCGGATTCTCTGCATCACTTGGCTTTGCAAAGGCTGCATATACAAGATATTTACTCTCTTTATCCTCTTCGTTTAATAAATACTTAGAATAGAGCCAGTTTGTACCATCAAGAATGTGCAGCTTTACATCACCAAGCTGCAGTTCCGATACCTCATCCTCGTATTCACCTTTATCATCAAACCAAAATATGATTCTTGTCTCTGACTTGGCAAATTCTGTATTTAATTGATCCTGTATGTTCTGTAAATCCATATTTCACCTTCTAATCCATTTGTGCAGATAGTCTCTGCACAAATATTTTTATTCAGCCTATGCTAATAAGTGTCCGATAAATGGTCACTACCGATCACTTATCGAACACTTTTTATCCAATAACCCCAAAAGTGTCCGATAGTGTTCAATAAAGTGTTCGATAAATAGTAATGTGACCACTAAATCACATATTTAGTTGCCGGTCCATTTCCAATCTTCGTAATCAATCCTTTTTCTATCATCTTATCAAGTAATTTTCTTGCTCCTGTCTTTGACTTATAACCACCTATATCAGCGGCTTTTTGAGAAGAAATACTTCCATTCTGCCTGATATACTCAAGTATTTTATCTTCTTTTGACACAGCAGTTGCTATTGCGTGATTTATATTTTCATTTCTGATATCAGCAGCTCCCGGAATATATACCACTTGTCCAACTTCAAGCGTTAATGTTACCCTGTCATTGCGCTCTGAGAAATCAAATTCCGGTTTTTTCCAATTTTGTTCTGCCCATGCTGTCATAATCTTATCGACACCACTTCCGGCACGCTCACCGACATTTACAAACCCAAACATTTTTAAGATATTCGGATTTCGTGGATCACTATTGCCACCTGCATAAAATTCCTCTTTTGTTACCCTGATAGTACCTGGATTGGAAATGCTAAGTTCCTTACCCTTTTTAACAACAAGAATTCCTCGTCTACCATAATAATTTGCATGTGCCAGTGCATTTGCCAATGCTTCTTCCAATGCATCATGCACATCCACTCTATCTACACGATATCCATCTCGTCTGTTTGCAAATGGAACTGCTACATCATCGTCCATTCTGGTACGCACCTTGCAGAAAAAGTCATATATATTGCCGCTCCAATCACCTTCGTTTGAATGTGTCCGGAATAACCAGCGTACCGCTTTATCATCGCATTCCTCACGATAATCCAGAAAATAATTCGGAAAAATCTCCGTAATATGATAAGCTTCTCCAAAGAATAAAAGTCCTGCTATTGTTGGAGATAATGTACCATTCTTATTCTTTGCTGCTGCCCTTAATTTCATAAGGAACTCATCATTTTCCAAAGCATTCCAAGGATGTCCACTGTGAAGCTGTTCAAAAATAATTCTATAACCTTTTATTGTATCCTGATTCAGCACTTCCAATCCAAACTCATCCAGCACTTCCACATCACCAGATACATCTCTCTGGTCAGCAAACATCGCACGGACCGCCTCTTCTGTACAAAGAAAGTCGCCTTCATAATCTCTTTTATAAGTACCTTTCATCGGATCTGTCCCAATGTATACCGGCTTATCGTGCCTGTCTGCCGCAGGAACATCAATTCTTAATATTTTCTTTTCTCCGACAGTCACAGGTCTGACATGATGATTCAGTAAGATGTTCTTTGACACCTTATTCCTGTCATTCAATGTACTCCAAAAGTCTTTCTGATATTTTACAATCTGCTTATCTGTCAGTCCTTCAACAGTAAAAGAATCTCTGTGTTCCCTAATTCCAAGCAGAATCGTACCACCATTTGTATTAGCAAAAGAAGAATAAGTCTCCCATATGCTCTCAGGAAGTCCGCCGGTTGCCAATTTGCATTCTCGCTCATGATTTTCTCCAAGGTTCAATTCATTCAATATTTCCCGTTTCATTTATAAAAACCTCCTACCATGAATGATTATTTGCCAGCTTCCTAACATTTTCTTCCAATCTATCAAAAGTAACTATTTTAAGATTGCGCATATCATACATTGTCTGACTTCTCATATCATGAGCTATATCATTCATATAATCTCTTCTACTGACTACCAAATAATAAAAAATACGGAATATTGGTATATCAATTCCTTTCTGAGTTAATCCTATGTTTCTCATAAAATAATCTTGATTTTTAAGCATCCACCTTTGCCAGTCTTTAATCTGAGCAAGTCCCTCTTTCACGCTTTCGCTTTCAATATTAGCTGTAGAACGGCAATATGGTGTATCTGATTTTTCAAATTCCACCAATACAATACTATATCCATCAGAATTTTTCCCCAATAACATATAATCTACTGCATATTCATTTCCCAATTTCTGTTCTGGAAATAGATACGCATCATGGTGTCCAAAATTATAATCAAGAAATATCGAACCAGGAATAAACCATTTACGATTCTGTTTTATATACTGTTGTATTTCCTGCTCATTCTTAGCCTTATAAATCACATCATGATATTGCTCTGCTTCATCATCAAAATTAAGTTTTTTATACTCCAATAAATGCAAATAATTATTCGGAAACAACGATCTTCTATGCCAAATAAACTCTCTTACTGATTCATCCGGGTGTGAAAATCGTGGAAATTCCCTATGGTTTTTCACACCTTTTCGATTTTCTATTTTTTCTTCTAATTCAAAAGCTTCTCGCTCTTCGTCATTTAAAAATAATGTGTAATCTCGTTCTTGCAATGTCATATAATAAACTCTCTTTCTAAATAAAAGCAAAAGCATCTATCTTATATTTTAGCCAACAAATCCACTTTCAATGCCTTCTTACCTTCCTGAGCCACTTCCACTCCTTGGAATTTCGCATAATTCACCTTTACCCCATCATCCAGGTCAATCTCAATTCTCTGATTGGCTACATGAGCAATTGCTTCATCATATATCTTCATCTCTGCAAGCTGCTTTGTGTACTTTGTTACTGCCTTTGTAGCTTTCGATTTCTCTGATGAGGATGTTGCATTGTCAATCGTATACTGAGCACTCTGCATTGCAGTTTCTACATACTTCTGTGCCCTATGAAGATAATCTGTTCTAACTCTGCCGACTGTGTCAGCATCATATCGATGCATGTAAATAAGTGCTTTAAATCCATTCTGCTTACCACTATCAAACATCCAGTAAATAGGACGTTTTTGATATACTTTCAGATGGTCTGTATAAAAATCTTTTAGGAAATAATTGCGGATAATCTCTCTAGATGTATCTCCTTTGTTTCCTAATGCATTTGCAATAAAATCAAGATTTTCTTCCAATGTATCAGCCCCATAAACCGTTTTAATAAATTCTACCAAACGTCCGACAATATCATCTGAAAAATACTCTTCATCTGTGATAGGAATACAATTATCTTCATCTGGAATAAAAGATTTATATCTGTTACTATCCCATTCTCCTCCTGCATAAATAAGTCCATCCGCTTCAAGAGAATAGCGACCAAACATGCACCCTACTGCGTAAGAAATCAAACTCTTAACATCACGATATAAATCTGCTTTACAGATAGTAATATCTTTATCTTCTACTTCCGATGTTAATTCATCCTGCAAACCATAAATGTCGATAAAAATTTGATTTATTTTTTCCTCATTAGCTTTAAGCTGATTAAAATTATTATCACATTGTCTTGCCCACACTTCAAAAGCTCCTGAAACAGTATTAGTAATATTTTTACATAATGGATGCTTTTTGAAATCCCACGAAATTTCAAATGAATCCCATTCAGTTTTTGAAATGCTAATGCTTGATGACACTTTAGCTTCAACTCCTCTTCTTTTATTGCTGTCAATAATTACTGGTATTCGAGCCATATCACCAACTTGTGTAGTAATTGTCGGATTTAATATCTTAATACAATTTTGCGAAACAGACGAATTTAAAAATCCCAAAACATATGGCAATATTTCTTCATCTGGGAATCCACTAGACCCTTTAATATCAAATATGAATCCTTTTTCAGAATAACGTCCTGAAAAACTTGCACTAGTGATATCAGACCAAGTAATGCTTGGCTTAAAATAGTATTGTAGATTTTGTGGACGTGAGCGTAATTTTCCTTTTTCATCACAGAAATGCTTTATTTCAAATCCATCATTTTCCCAGTTTACAACATATTCTCGATTTCCGTACCATCGGCGAAAAGCACCACCCTTATTGTATGGAAACCATTTTTTTCCACTCTCATTTGCTTCATTGCAACTATTACAACCAAATCCTATACGGTTATTATCAATCTCATACCATTTTCTAAGGAATCGATCATTATCTGCAGTTGCTAATCCCTGTTTAGGCGGAGCAATTTTTCCAATACAATCACATTCTTTAAATGCTTTTCTAATTTGTTTGCTAGCCCAAAATGCAAATGGTACTCCTTCAATATCGAAAAAATTCTTTAAAGGTGTTTCATAAAAATATTTACAATTCAGATTTTCAATTGCCTCCAAAGTCTTTTTTCTTTGAACATCCATTCCACCTTTAAATTCTGAAAGTTTAATGTACAATCCAATATTCTTTTCTTTCTGATTACATAATACAAACGTACAAATAGGTACAGTAGCCTCTTCAAATGCTGAATATTCCATTTGTATAAGAGTCACAACTGACTTATTCTCCAAAATATACTTTCTTAATTCTTGATAACTCTTAATAAACATCCAAACAAACGGAGTCATAAATGCGGAATAACCATTTGGCTTACAATATCCAAAATTACGATATATGAATACGCTAAACAAATCACCTGAATATTCTTTGTAATTATCAACGACAAATTCTTTCAGTTGTCCTTCCAACTTATTCAAGTAAGGTGGATTCGTGCAAACAACCGCATATTTATTGCTCATAATTTCAGCTTGTTTTGTAAGTTGAAACATCAACGGAAGCGTTTCATTAAGCCATTCTGCTGATAAAAAATTAAGCTGTCCTGCACTTTTCTCAACTTCATTTAGGTATGTTCTAAAAGAATCGTAGTCTTGCTTTTCTACTGTTTGTAATGTTCCTATTTCACGAGCATCCTTGTAAGCCTTTACAAGATAATCACCGATTTTGTTTTTTTCTTTATTATTTGTTAAACCGTCACATTCAAACCTATCTATAGAATTACTTTCTTCTACAACAGTAAGATTGTTTTTTATCCCCTGTGTAAGTGCTCTTCGATTATAGCTACGTGCTTTCATCATTACCGCAAAATATGCTAACTGATACGCACGTTTATCTATATCCATACCAAAAATATTGTTTTCAACAATATTTAATGCAGCATCTCGAACAGAATAGCCACCCTCACGATAGATTTCCATAAGTACGTCAAATGCATATACAAGAATATGTCCGCTACCCATACAAGGATCAAAGAATGTCAAATCTGTAGGACTTATCTTTTCATCAACATACTGTATCTCTCCATTTTTAGGTGTAACATAAAATTCCAGTTTCTCCGCCAATTTGCTCTGTGGATTTCTTTCAATCCAATATCTGCCTAAAGAATTGTCTACCATATATCGCACAACCCAATCAGTAGTAAACAGCTGAGTTGCTGCTGGTATATCATCTTTCTTTATTGTGCCTTTGTAAATATTAATAATTTCATCATGTTTCTCAGAAATATAATACTGATACAACCATCCTATTATTTCTACTTGTCCTTCTTTTTCGACATTAAAATCATCTTCCTCAATATCATGAATAAGATGATAAATAATCCCATCTTTATCTGTATAAGAAAGTGTAAGCAATGGTTCCATATAATCTTCATTGCCCTCAAATAGGCCTGGTAATACCTCATGCAATAAATTGCACTGTTTAAGAAAAAGCTTTCTAAACAATGCATCTTGGGAACCATTCATCTTGTCATCAATGATTTCTTCTCTCTCTTTATCTGTAAAATTCCAGTCTATATCAGGAGCCATTGTTACCACATCGGGCTCATTTTTCCCTTCTTTTTCAGAAGAAAGCACACGAACTCTTACAGGATACATATAATCATTCACTTCCATAAAACGGATAGCACAGATTCTGTTAAACCATGTATACGCTACTTCTTCCACTACCGATTCAAAGCCTTTTTCATAAATCTTGGCTACCAGTTTTCTTCTCTGCTCACACTGTTTTTTGTTAAGTGTTACCTCGGTTCCTGCCGCTGTCTTGTATACCTCGAAATCAGCACCTTTTGTAATTGCTTCACTGCAATTATCCGGTGTGATTCCAAGCATACCCGCTTTATCAGTAACGGATGCTATCAGCTTATTTCTTGCATCTATCGCAAATTTCTTAATTGCATTTTTGTTCATGTGCTATATCCTCCAACCAAGCTTATCAGCTCAATGTAATTATTGTGTCTTCTTCCAGTTCATTCATCAATTTCTGCTTCATCTCGACAAGGAACTTATCAATATCCAGCTCTGTCTCTATCGAATATGTTCTAGCCCCTGCCACATTGCTGATGGAAACATTCTTACGTCTCTTTGTCTTTGCTTTAGTCGGTGCTGGAATAGGTTCAATCGGCTCTTTACCTGGTACTACCGGTGCGACAGGTGGTTCCGGTGCAGGCTGATGTGCCCTCTCATATTCATCTATCTCATCCAGACACTTTATTTTTAAAGTATCACTTTCCAGCTTGATATTCTTAATTGCAGCAATATCACTGGATGTTCTGAGTTTCTCCCAGATTTCATCAAATCTCTGATTGATACGAGGACGGAGCACTTCCGCAAATGGCTTAGTATCCAATACTTCTTTCACTTTAAGGAAGTCGTCATGTACTAATGGATCCATGATAGCTGCTTCCTTTTCAAGTAATCCCATATGAAGCTCTTCAAATCTCTTATTTAATTCCGGTAATCTCTGGATCTTACTGAAAGGCTTGCTGTCCTTTACGATAGTCTCTATCTCTTCGACTACCTTTAACAGCTCCTGGTCACTTACATAAGTCTTGCTGTTTCCAAAATATGCAAGATTCTTTACTGCCTCTTCAAAAATCTTTTTCTGATCTCCCTTAAAGAAATCAAATACAGGTGCAGTATCTTCTGAATCATCAAGCAGGTCATCTCTCTTCTTATCTACTGTCTTGAAGAACTCTGTAGGCTCATTGATATCAAGGAGTTCTGCAAGTCTCTTTCTTGCCTCTTCCATCAGTCGCTTACAAGGATATTTCGGATTGATTCTGTACTCTACAAGGATGTCATCGTATACTTCAACTTTATCCTTCGCTCTGTTCTTGAAGCTGCTCATGATTTTGTCATCATCATCACTGGATACAGTAAATCCGAAGTAATCCTTCATAACTTCTTTTGCGGAGCAAATCTGTCCGTCAGTTGCTCTTTCTCTGATGTCTATCAGGAGTTTCTCTACATACTCTCGCTTTGTAATATATCTTACCAGTTCATCCGAATTCGTTGAAAGTAATGACAAGCTCTGACTGTTAAGAGTAAGAGACACTCTTCCCAGCTTGAACAACATTGCAACAAGCCACTGCATATCCTTGGGATCAAATCCATACGGTGCTGCACCAAACTTATCCTGTAATGACTTAAGGGATGTCTTCATATGTCTGGCATTATTTAAGCCAATTACCTGCACCACTTCCTCTAAAGCAAGCTTATTCGGTGTGGTATCACTTGTGCCAAGGAAACTCATCTGACCATCGCTGTGTTTAAAGATGGCACTGATATCTGAAAGCTCCGGTGCTGTCTCCATATAGGTAAGCTTATTGTATTTCATTGCTACGAGCTTACCGAGTGCTTCATTGATTCTTGTTGCCGGCTCCTTAGCTGAAATGGTTGCCTTATCGCCATTTACATAGATATCAGCATTTTTTAATGCATCCTCAATAAAGATTCGGATTCTATCCTTCTTCTCAATACGCTCATCCTCTTTTGCCCTGCGGATGCTGTCAAAGCTGCCTCTGGCTCCGGACGCATTTTTATTAAGGAATTTATATATCTTGATGGATTCTGTAATCTCATCAAGGAATGTACTGTCATTTGGCAGCTTCACAATCACACTGCTTTCCTGTGCTGAGAGCAGACGAAGCGCAGAGTCTGCATAATCTCCGCCATAAGGTGTAATAACTGTCACTCCGATATCGTTAGACTGATTGCCCTTGAAGAATCGGTCATCCACCTTCTGGTTGAATGGGAATAAGTAACGGCTGCTGTAACGGTATTTCTTCTCTGTATAGATTTCCTCAAAGATAACTGTAGAAGCCTCTCCGATGATTTCTCCCATCTCTACTGACTCATTATTGATGGCATTATTGATTTCCTGCTCCTCATTTGTCAGGAAGATGTATATTTCACCATTCTTCTGTACAAGTGTCTCTTTAATCAGCTTCTTTAATGATTCTTCAATCTTAGAACGGACTTCAATCCTCTCATCATCAATATTGGAAATCATAAGTGTAGTAAGATTATCTACATTTGCCTTGATTTCCTTGACATATTTAATCATAAAGAGAACTTTCAAAAGCTCTACATCAAACTCATCCAGCTTACTGTTATTTTCTGCATCTGAGATTACCTGACTGTGCTGGTGGTCAATAAACTTATGCAATGGATCGTAGAAGAAGCTAAACGGAACCAATACTCCATCCTCTTTATCCATTACTCTGATTGCCGACTCCTGAAACAGTGCAAGCATAGAACGTGACTGATCAGACAGATGCTTTCCACTAGCACCATGTGTTCTGACGGCAGTAAGTACCTGTCCTAAAAGATTGAACTGATATGGTATGAACGGATAGCAGTCTGCGAAATCCGCCTTATCTGCATACAGCTTCTTGTCCGCTGTATCCGCTGTAAATGTAATAAGATTCTTGATAATTGATTCTTTCTGCTCATAGAGAAGTCTGAGCGTCTGTGTTGCTGTCTCATTCTTTGCAAGCACACGCTTACGAATTACTTCATCAACATTGGATGCCGAAAGAGAAAGTCTCGTATCAAAACGTCCCTGAATCTTAGAGAAGTCATTTCCCTTTGTCTTTGTAATAGAATCAATATCCTCCTGGCTCGTTACGATAACCCATGCCTTACCTTTGCAGGCTGTTCCAAGGTCTTCCACAATTGTCTGGAGGTTGAGCATAAGCTGTGTGTCATCTGCAATATACTGACCGATTTCATCCACTAAGAAGATAACATGATGATTCGGACCTTTCTTCGCACAATATTCCTGCACAAGTGATACAAACTTCTCGATACTGAGGTCATAGCTCCCCTTTGCATTCTTGCACCAGTTGCGGGCTGCTTCCTCACTCATGAAATCCATCTCGACTAATGTCTTTACTACTTTATCCTGAATAACTGCAAATGCCTGTCTCTTTTTCTCCCAAGGTGCTCCTGCATTCGCTTCGAACTTCGCTTTGAACTCTTCAAATCTGCCCTCGTTATCCAACTGGCGCTCAAATTCTGCGAGATAAGGTATTGAACCACAATATCCCTGCATCTCATTGAACACCTTCATAAACACTTCAACGATAGCCTCCTTACCTGAGCCTACCTTCGCTGAGCCTTTTGAATCAATATTAAAAAGCATGACATCTGACTCAATTGTTCCAGCCTTTGTCATCTCTGCAATAAGCATTGGATCTTCTATTTTTTTACCATCTGTAAAATACTCAATGGCTCTTTTACCTTCTACTGTGCTGTTTTTCAATAAATAAGACAGTATTTTCAAGAAGTGAGATTTACCACTTCCAAAGAATCCGGAAATCCAGACACCCATCTTATCTGTATATCCGTCTACACCCTTTTCATAATTGTTAAAGAAATCCCTGAAATGCTTCAGAAGTTCCTTGGTCACTACATATTCATCTAATTCCTGATATACATTTTCTTCATCCGACTGACCTACTTTAATAACACCTTTGATGTCACGATCAATCTGCTTTTCAAACATATTTTTAATCTGCATTGTATTTCCTCCTCTACACCAGACGGAATGCCCTGTAATAGTTGTGTGAATCCATCGTTCCGAATAATTTCAAATCCTGTCCGCTATACTCTCCCGGATAGAAAAGCACTACCGGCACACTGTCAAGTACCTGATGCAGGTTATTTAAGATGTTGTGGCTTGCTATTATCGGATGGCACTTGCCTACTCCGGTAAGAAATACCACACTGTCTGTCAAATCTTCCTGCAATATTCTTGATATGATTAGATTCAGCTCATTTGTCTCATCCAGTCCCAAAGTCTCTACAAGGCTGTCTGCCATTTCAAAAAATCCATTCTCTTTTTCCAAATCAAAGAATGCTTCCAGATACCCTTCCTCCTGCAATATCTCAATCATAAGATGAAACAGGTCAAACTCAACTATTCTGAAATCTTTATTTCCGTTGTTTATTCTATCCTTGAGGTATGCTATATGATTTCTCACATACAGCTCTTCTCTTGGATCATAATCGAATATATAATATCCGACTTCATTTCCAAGTCCTTTATTCTCTCTAAACGACTTATCTGATATTTTGTCTTCTATCTGATTCAGTCTATCATCCAAACTTAACTTTGCCATGCTCAGACTCCTTTAACTGCATTGATATATGCATCCATCCCATTACTGTGAAGTAGTTCCTCTATACGATAATTAACAAGAGCGTGTCTGATTACCCTTGTCTTTGTTGATTCAATCAATCCCGCATCTGCAAGATTCTTCATATAACAATTCTTGAGTTTCTTAATTCCTGATTCTGACCAGCCTGCTACTTCCTCACTTTGAGTTGCCTTATCGTCAAAGAATCCATTTATATCTCTATCTTCTATCGTCTTTTCTCCAAGTATTACCTTGCCACGATACACATCATATACAAATTCAAAAAAGAGCTTATCTGTATTCATAATTGCAATCAGTGTCAGCAGCTTTGCATTCTCATTATCCACTTTAACCAAAAGCTCTACTGCTCCATCAGGCAATGACGAAAGCCGATTATATACATAATTGAATGTCCTCCGTAATCTGGTCTCATTTCTAAGCTGATAAAGATTCTCACCAATTACCTTATCCTTTATTTCATCCTTCGACATACCTGCTGCCATAAGTTCTGCTGTCTGTTTCGTCTCTACAAATGCAAATACCTGAGACACCATGCCTGCACTATAATTCATTGTTTCCACCATCCTTATTCTTTTCATAGTGGATAATGTCACCAAAGTCGCAGTCTAACTCATCACAGATTTTCTCCAAAATATTCATAGAGACCTTCTCACCTTTTGTCATCTTGGCAATCGTACTGCTGCTTATTCCCAGATCATTAATCAGGTCCACTTTCTTCATATTTTTGTCAATTAACAGCTTCCACAATCCGTTATATGATATTGACATATACATACCTCTTGTCTTTCATAATCACTGTCTGTATTACTATCTATAATAGCAAATCCCATTGTGACCATTTTACCATATATAATGCACAATATCAATAATATTATGAATAAATGCTTCGTTATGTCGAACTTTATTTTTGAGATTATTTATTAAAAGGCAGAGTGTATATTTTCCCAAATTCTACACCCTGCCAAATAGCTATGTTTCTGCTATCAGTTTTATCAATCACCTAAATACTGCTGCATGGCCTTATATGAATTCAATGTATCCGTGTCAGCATCATTGAATGTACTGGAATATGTCTGCAGACTTCCTGACGGATCAGTCGCACAGCCCGTTAAAGCCAAATATGCGTCATAGAAATCTGACAATGCATCGTATGCATCTTTATATTCTTCCGGTGGATTCTTCAATTTTTTCATCAAGCTATTGACTGTATCCTGATTCTTATCAATACTATCAATTTTGCTGCTAAAGCTTGAATCTACAAAAAGATTTCCCAGTGCATCATTAAAATCTGACACGAAATATCCATCCGGTCTGGTATACTTATCTGTCTCATCATCTTTTTCCTTGTATATAGCATTGTACCAAACATTCTTAATCAGATTTCCGCAATCCTCAGCATCTCCTGCGCCCTTGAGCATAGTTACTGTAGCCAGTTCCAAATTATCTGAATATGTCTTAACACTTTCAGCATACTCCTTAGCTGCTTTTTTCTTCTGATACTGGGTAACTCCAAATATTGTTACCCCACCCAGAATCAGAACTGCTATTGCAATTCCTATGATTATCTTTATTTTCCTAGTGACCTTCACACCGGTTACTTCCACCTTCTGTGGCTTTTCGTTGAGCTGCGCATTTAACTGTTCTTCGACCGGACACCCACAGTTAGGACATTCTGACATGCCCTCTATCAGTTCTGCACCGCACTCCATACAATACTTTTTCTCTTCCGGTATCAGTACTTCACCACAGTGAACACATTTTTTTGCTTTATCAGATACCATCGCTCCACATCGTGGACATTCAACCATAGCCATATTAAGTTCCCCTTTCTAAACACCTGCCACCTGCAGGTGATACTGCTTTATGATTCTCTGCGCAACCATCCTATTCAAATGATTATTTACCGCTACAGTATTTGTTCCATTTGAATACATAAAGTGTGAACCCTTGCATCTTTTATATTCATATCCATTCGCTACCAGTATTTTCTTCATCTGTCTTGCGTCTATAATCATACTGTCCACCTGCCCTTTCCAGCTTTATCATGATATTCCGCAATATCACTGGCCCATGTGTCATCCAACTCCACACTGCACGCTCTACTTTTTGTAACACCTCTGACAGCTCTTCCAACAGCTTCGTAATTGAGTGCTACTCCATCATGATCATTCTCATATGTTACTGACCTGTTTCTTTCAATACCAATTTTTTCAGCTTCTTTGCCTGCATCAATATTTGCTCCAAGGAATAAGAACTCCCAGCCACATTCTTTCTTTGCTTCAATCATTCGCTTTATGTCATTGTAATTAAACTCTGTACTGGAATTTTCTAATCCATCTGTAGTGATTACAAACAATACTTTTCCGGCACGATGTTCCTCCGGCAAATGTTTCTGCACATTGTCAATTTTGTTAATTGCCTGTCCTACTGCATCAAGCAATGCTGTACATCCCCGGACATAATATTCTTTATCCGTCAACGGCTGAACTGCATCAATCGGGAAACGATCATGAATGATTTCCACTTCATCATCAAAGAGAATTGTAGTCACATTAACTTTTTCTCCTTCTTTTTTCTGCCTCTCTATCATCCCGTTAAACCCACCGATTGTGTCGCTCTCCAGTCCACCCATTGAACCACTTCTGTCCAAAATAAAAACCAGCTCTGTTAATTCCGCATTCATGTGATTTACCTCCTTCGGTTTATTGTAATCACATTATATCAACGAAACTAACAGAGCTGGTCGCATGATAGGCGACAATTTCATATCTCTAAGCCTCTATTTCCTTTTTTCATAACCCGGGCAGTTTGCAGAACTGCACCATTTATCATATTTGGAACATATTCCTCTACCTGAAAAATGCACGCAGTTCTTTCCAAGTCTTCCTGTTTTCTTAACTTTGTAAAAACCGCCTGCACTATTTTTTACATGAAGTACGCTTTTTCCTCCGTCGTACATCCGCTTCTTCTTTTTTTGCATATACTTCACCTACTCAAAAATTGGCTGTCCATAAGCATCTAATATCTCATTAATTTCAAACATATCGTATATCTTATTCTGTAAGAAATAAGCTACGATAATATCTGTCTTTGAACTTCTTGAAAACGCAAAGCCTGCTGAATTTAGAAGATCCTTCGCTTCGTCAATAGATAGTTCTAATGCTATTGCAAATGCAAGCACAGTCTTCTTATTTGGCGTATAATTCACATCTTTTCTGATTTTTGAGAAATGTCTTCGATCCACATAAGCTTTATTATATGCTTCAGAATCGGTCATCCCTCTCTCATCAATTAAACGCAATAGTCTTTGGGAAAATGTCTCATCCATCTGCCCCATAAGGCTTTCTATATTACGGTTTGTTGCCAATGTCGAAGACATAGAGTCAGTTGCTTTCGTTTTCTGCATACTTTCAACATCAAACGATTCTACGGCACTTTCATCTATCTCAATATCTGTATCTTTTTCGACATCACATTTTTTTGTTGCTTTTTTCTTTCTAAATTCCGAGATTCTATCAAATATAGACTTCATTTCTTTATCCAGTTTAATATCATCCGGCTTGTCTATGTAATATTTATCTATGTATTTTCCGACTGATTCATATAATTTCTGGTCTCTCATTTCTGACTCCTTCATCTATATCATATTTTCTGTATCTTGCTTCCTTATCCTGTCTAATATTATGTCATTACGGCTTCTTTTTTTCACTATTTGCCTGCCATACTTACCAATCCTCGTCAAATTCATCCATTGCGTCATCCACACCATCGGCATAATCACCTGCATCTTCATTTATCAATCTTTCGCAATCATCAATTAATATCCTAATTGCTTCCAACTCCATCAGCTTAAATTTCACTTCAATATCCGCAAAAATAACTGTATTGAAATCATTATTTATTGCTTTCAAATTAGCCTGTAGTTTCTTTTCAGTTTGTTGTTTCATCTTGCACTCCTTTAGTCAAAATCATAATCATCCGGATCTAAGCCGGCATCCTCCAATGCCTCTCTTCTCTCATCTACATCCATATATTCAAGCTCTGCTGCATCTAGTCCTGCCAATGATAACTCATCTTCTAGTTCATCCACCTCACTTGTTTCCGTATCTTCATGACCGAAAACTACATCATCCATTACAGAATACTCATAAGCATTAAGTTTTCCATCTCCATCAAAGTCAAAATCCGAATCAAATAATCTTCCATCTGTTCCTAACATATCCCTGTCCTCCTAATTATCGTAATGATTGAATCCACCAAACAAACCTCTGTCACTATGACTTGTCTTATGTCCATTATTATCATATGTGTTGACACTTCCAAATAATCCAGGGCGGCTGTGTCCTACTTTGTGACCACTATTATCGTAATGATTCATTGTACCAAACAATCCGGGACTGCTATGTCCTACTTTATGTCCATTAGCATCATAGTTGTTCATACTACCAAAGAATCCCTGTCTGCTCTCTCCAATTTTATTGCCATTTGCATCATAATGCTTCATTGTGCCAAATAATCCGGGGCGACTATATCCTTCTTTTTTCATATCAATCAGCTCCTCTCAAACAATTTTTACATGTTTTAAAGTTCTTTGTACTTACATTATACGCACACCATGTGTCCAATAAAAGGACAACTATGAATTCAAACGATTCTTATTTCATGTGCTATCATAATTATAACAAGAACCATTTCTTATGTGTCGCATTTCAGGCGACAAAAAAAAGACGCAGAATCTATCCCATGTCCTCAAAACTATCTGGCTTTCCATCTATTTTACAGTTCAACGCTCTCCGTTACGCTCTTTCATCTCATCAATCGCATAGCTGATTTCATCAATCTACTCATTGAGTATTCTTTCCTTTCTCTCTGCTGAGATCTGGATTTTCTCAAACTGCGAGTGCGACATGATAATACAGTCATAGTCACCTGTCGCAATCCTTGATACGAACTGCTTTCTGCGGCTCTTTTCAAAATCACGCTCTGTGGCAACCAGGATATTTGCTGACGGATAAAGTCTTAAATACTCTGATGCAGTCTGACCGATAAGCGGCTTTGGAACAACCCTGATTGTCTTATTGGCAAGTCCGAGTCTCTTCTGCTCCATGCAGGCAGCCATCATCTCAAAGGACTTTCCTGCACCTCCCTTATCCGTGTTTTATATATCTCTTCCACCCACACGCCTGTCTGAATCTCTTAGGTTTACGGCTAGATACGCATTAGAGACATCTCTGTCCTAATGCCATCTAGTTAGGGAGAAAATCTCCCTAAAACCCTCTGTTTATGAAAGTGGGGGCGCTTTTTGCCCCCACTTTGCTACTTTGGGGGCGCTTTCTGCCCCCACTTTGTTATTTTGGGGGCGCTTTCTGCCCCCACTTTTATACTGTCTTTCATCTGGATTTTGTCGTGTCCGAATTGCGGGGGCGCTTTTTGCCCCCACTTTGACATTTTGGGGGCGCTTTCTGCCCCCACTTTGCTGTTTTGGGGGCGCTTTCTGCCCCCACACAGTATTTGGATTAATACATATTATTTAGCGTAATATTATTTCTAGATTTAATTATTGGAGTTAGATGATTAGTGTAAATATTCATTGTAACATTTATATTTTTATGTCCCAATCTTCTCTGCACATAAACCATATCTGCTCCATTTTCAATTAACATTGTTCCATGTGTATGTCTTAAACTATAAGTATCATAACCTGGGATATCCAGTTCTTTATGAACAGCATTAGAAACATTCTGTAATGTTCGTGAAGTCACATATGAGCCGTCTTCTCTCCTGCATACAAAATCTACTCCGAAATCAGTTTCTCTAGTAGATACTTCATTTAGTGGAATTTCTTTTTCTTTATTTTTTTGAACCGAAAACAATAATTGAAATTCTGAATAATACCTCTTATAGAATTCACCATAATACTCCTCATCTCTCTTCTGTTTTTCATACTCTTCTTTCAAAATAGAAACAAGTTCATCATCGATATCAATAACCCTGTACGATTTATATTTTGGTGATGTAAAATACCAATATCCCAACGATTCTGACGTTCCATTAGTTTTTTTGATGTCCTTTTTTGAGCGTTTAACCTGACGCCACTGTATCTGTCTATTTACATTTATCACTTTATTGTCAAAATCAATATCATCCCATACCAAACCGAAAACCTCTGCTTTTGTCAATATAAGTCTAAAAAAATTTGCTTTTAATTCGCAAAAAGCACCACTGTTTTCATCCAGTGATGCTCCTGCGAACAATCTTATTCCGTTTATGCTTTTTCTTCTTTGTAGAAAATGTCATCCATCTTCCAGCTTATCTCCATACGACCTGGTTCATAAATAAAGACTTTCTCAATAATCTTTGACAGCTGTATTTTGTCAAAATCCTGCAATGCTGCAATCTCATTTACTTCCATTTCTTTTTCTGTTGCTTCATCACATTTTTTCTTCGCTACTGCAATCTCATTCTCCAATTCTGCTATCTGCAAAGTGATTTCTGAAATACGGGAAGTCGTTTTTTCCAGTTCTTCCATATACCCTTCCTTGTCCAACACTTCCGAACGATAATCAGAATACAATTTCATTTTTCTTGACGAGAGTCGCTTTTTTTCACTTTCCAGTGTTGCGATATTTTCTTCTTTCAAAATTGTTTTATGCCATTCACTTTTCTTTTTCTCAAGATTTTCCGAAATGAGTTGTGCCATATTTCTGGCTGCATCCAGTACTGTTTCTTCTGCTTCTTTCCTGTCCATTTTACTTTCCGCACACCCACTAAGACCGCTGATATGTGCCTGCATACAGCGATACCCAGTCTCTCTGCTGGTAAAACCAAGTCTTCTTCCGCAGGTCGGGCAAAAGAAAATAGGGCAGGCTACTCCTCTTTTTGTAAGAACTCTTTTCTGGTTAGTAAACGCTTTCTCATTTGCTTTCCGGAATAATTCATCGGATATAATTGGTTCATGTGCATTTTCTACAACAATCCACTCCTCTTTATCATTGGAAACCAATTTATTGCTTCCTGTTCTTGCCACTCTCTTTTTATTCCAAATAATTTTTCCAAGATACACTTCATTTTTGAGCATATCTGAGATTGTTGTGACTGACCAAAGTTTCTTTTCTTTTTCGTTTTCTCTGTGCATTTTTATACCTTTTCTGCACATATACTCCCGGCATGTAAGCACATGGGTTTCGTTCAGATATTTTGCTATCTGTCCTTTAGTTTTCCCATCTGCCGCCATTGTGAATATCAGTTTCACTGTTTCAGCCGCTTCTGAGTCTATAACCAGATGATGCTTATCTTCTGGATCTTTAATATATCCATATTTTGGAAAAGCCGGCATATATTCACCGTTTTTAGCATGTGTTTTCATAGCAGAACGAACTTTTCTTGACAAATCTCTGCTGTACATTGCGTTCAGCATATTTTTTAACGCTACACTCATTCCTCCAGTAAAACCAGAGGAATTGATACTGTCAAAACCATCGTTAATTGAGATAATTCGAATACCAAGAACCGGCAGGATTTTTTCCAGATAATTCCCCACTTCCAGATAATCTCTTCCAAATCTTGAAAAGTCCTTTATAACAATACTTTTTATACGTCCTGCTTTTGCATCCTCCATCATCCTCTGAAAGCCAGGACGGTTAAAGTTTGTACCACTGTACCCATCGTCTACATATTCAACTACTGGACAGTTAGTAAATTCGTCCTGTTTTTTGATAAATTCGTTTATCAGCATTCTCTGTGCACTGACACTGTTACTTTCAGCTTTTATACTGCCATCTACATCATTATCCTCCGACGAAAGTCTGATATAAACAGCGATACATTCTGTTACTGGCATAACTCAGCCTCCCGTTCTTTTGCATATTTTCTTAGTTCTTCCAACATATCATCATACACCAAACGTACCGTAATAGAACCGCTTTCATGTATTTCGATTTTTTCTACAAAAGCATTGACCATTTCCTTTGTCAGCGTTCTCGTATTGCGGTATTTATTGATCAATGTTTCCCATTCTTCCTCTGTGTGAAAATTTTTTTCATATCCAACCTGATGCTTTAATAAAATTTCCATGTTATTCTGGATCTCTTTTTCTGTTTCCGCATCCTGCTTTGAAAATGTTTCATACTGCTCTGCATCAATAATACGGCACACATAATCCTCAAACAATCTTTCCCGGTGTACTGCCACTTTTTCCAGTTCTTTCCGGCATTTCTTGATTTCCCTGTTAAACACATCATATTTTTTAATGCTTTCCTGTCTTTGATTCAACCGCCGAATCAAATCTACATTTTCAACATATACATTGATATGTGCACGTATCACACGCAGTACATAATCATTCACTTCCAAATCAGTGATAGAATGTGGCGTACACTTCCCGTGGAGCTTATTATTTCCACAGTAAAACCTACGATGACTGTCTTTTGTTTTCCCATATAAATACATGGTTTTTCCACAGTCTGCACATACAATTTTCTGCTTGAAAAAGTTGAAGTCTCTTACATTATTGCCATTTGATTTACGAGCTTCATTAACCCGTTTTACGATATGACCAATCTTTTCCTGTACCTCATCAAAATCCTTTCTGCTCACAAGTGCCTCATGGGTATTTTTGATAATGATCCATTCTTCTTTCTGATTCATTTTCTGTCTCTGTGCTGCCCAGGAATCATTGGTAAACTGATTATGCACACTATCACCGGCATAATATTGATTCTCAAGGATTTTGTGGACTGTTCCTCCACTCCATGTCCATGTCGCTGACTTTTCATTTGCTTTTCCTGCTTTATCCAGCTTGTAGGCTTTCGGGCAGAGATACCCATCCGCATTTAATTTCCGGGCAATCTCTGCATAAGTCATTCCATCAATAAAATACTGAAATATCTTTTTCACCACTGGTGCCGCTACCGGATCTGGAATCAGCTGATGAGGATTATCCTTGTCTTTTTCATAACCATAAGCCATCTGACCGGAAGGAAATTCGCCATTTGCCCAGCTCGTCCGGTATGAACTTCTTATTTTCTTTGCCAAATCTCTGGAATAAAACTCATTATACACGTTTGACATGCTGATCAGCAGGCTTATGTCATCTCTGAACGAATCATAATGATCATTCACCGAAATAAAACGCACATTAAAGAATGGGAACACTCTTTCAATATAGCTTCCCGCCTCTACATAATTTCTTCCAAGCCTAGAAAGATCTTTAACAATAACACAGTCAATATTTCCCTCTTTGATGTCCTGCATCATCTCATTAAAACCATCTCTCTCAAAATTAGTTCCGGTTTTAGATATATCATAATATTCCTTTGCAACCACGATATCTTTCTGTTCTTTTACGAAATTATGAAGCAGAACCATCTGCGTTTCTATCGTATTTCTTTCTCTGTTCTTTTCACTCTCATAGGAAAGCCTTGCATAAAGGGCTGCATGTGAAACTTTTTCACACTGGTTTTCAGCTTCTGTAACCAAATTTTCTTTATTTCCAACATTCACATAATCTACTTTTCTTGATTTTCGAGCCATTTATACGACCTCCCTCTTTTGAATTTCTATCCTTCCGTCTATACCTGTGCTGACATCACATCCCACCGACTGTATCTGCCGTAACAGGGATTGATAACAGTCATCAAAATTAAATCTGACTTCAATATGTTTTTTATCATATACTAATATCTGGTCAATCAGTTCAACAGCAACAGTTCTTGTAAGTTCTTGTATATTCTGATGCTCGGCAAAATAATCCAGCCAATGATATTTATCACTTTTTGATTCCATGACTTCACTGATCTGTTGATCAATGCTTCGGACTGCTTCCTCGGCTTTTTTCCGCTTTTCTGTGTACCCGTCATGAAGCTCTTTATAATCTTCTTTTGAAATGATTCCTTCACGGAAATCTTCATATAGATAATCTCTTAATTCCCGGCATCGCTCGGCTTCTTTTTCTTTTGCTTCTTTTCTAATTTCCAGTTCTTTGATATCTAATTCTTGAAATGGTACTTCATGGATAAAATCCATGATTTTTTTCATATCAAGGATATTTTCAATATGGATTTTTACCAGTTCCAGTACTGTTTCTTCCAGTTTACCCATTGGTATTCTGTGTGCCGCACACGCTTTCGTGGCCGCATGTCTGGAACAGATATAGTAAGCATATACCTTTCCTCCTGCCGGAACATCCCGTTTGATCATCATTGCCCCACAGTCTCCACAAACCACAAGTCCAGATAATGGATATACCTTTTCCTCGTTCGGAGAAGTCCTTGTATCTATCCCTAATAATCTCTGCACCAGTGCAAATTCTCGTTCTGATACGATAGCCTCATGATTTTTTTCAATTCTAACCCAATCAGTCTCCGGCTTTTTCAACAATTTTTTCACTTTATGGTTTGGTGTTGTTCTTTTTCCCTGCACCAGAGTTCCAGTGTATACTTCATTTTCAAGGATTCTTTTTACCGACATGGCGCTCCATTCTGCCTGTTCGTGTGTTTTAAAATTATCCTGAATCCTTATTCCAAGACTGTGCTTGTATTCCATTGGTGAAAGAACACCCTGTTTGTTCAATGCATTGGCAATTGCTGTCTGGCTCATACCTGATAATTTCATACGGTAAATTTCTTTGACGATACCTGCCGCATATACATCTATCACCAGTTTATTTTTATTATCTGAATCTTTCTGGTAGCCATACGGTGTAAACGCTCCAATATATTCCCCATTTTTTCTCTTTACTTCCAGGTGGCTTCTTATTTTGATAGAAATGTCACGGCAATATGCATCGTTAATGAGATTCTTGAAGGGAATCACGATTTCGTCTGCCTGACTTTTTCCTTCCAGGCTGTCATAATGATCATTGACCGCAATAAACCGCACGCCAAGTGCCGGAAATAATCTTTCGATATATTTTCCGGCATCAATATACTCACGTCCAAAACGGGAAAGGTCTTTTACAACGACACAATCCACAATTCCTTTTTTGATATCTTCCAGCATCATCTGAAATGCAGGACGTTCAAAATTAGAACCGCTGTAACCGTCATCCACCCGTTCTGATACAACAACTATATCCTTTTTATCTTTTAGGAAATTTTTTATCAGATCTTTCTGATTTGAGATACTGTTGCTTTCACGCTTTCCAGCAGTAGCAACATCGCCATCTTCTTTCGATAAACGAACATAAATGGCTGCATGATAGATTTTCTTTGAATTGTTAATTTGATTCATCTTCATCCTCCTTAGTTTTACCTTTCCATCAACATTGGTAAAACCCAGAGGGTGAGTCGATTTTGTCCTGATATGAATGAGGAGTCCTGAGTTCCTCGTCTCCATATTAACATAACTCTTCAGATTTTACCATCACTTTTTATACAGAAAGCAAAAGTTCCTCAAATGCATCTTCAAAAGATACTCCATTGTTTGCAAACCTTATTTTCACTTTTACATTTCCTATACAGACAAGATAGGGATTTCCCACCTGTCTGAGATATTGAGCTATTCTTTTTTCCTTCGTCTGATTCCGGTCAATCCTTATTTTTCGGATATCCTTCAATTCCTTCAGATCCACATCATCAAAATCCGTTTCCAGATAGTTTCTATATTCTTCTGCAGTCATGCCCTTCTCCCTCCATTCCCATCTGAATCCGTACTGCTTTCAGTACCCGATCCAGGCTCCACTTATTTACTCTTCCGCATTTCTCAATAATACATTTTGTAGAAATGCTCATAACCTGTTCAGCCAGTGCCAGACTTCCTTTTCGGATTCCTGTCATATCGTATTTACTGATAAATACATGTGTTGGCAAATACCGCTTCTTATATATTCTTGATGTCAGCGGAACTACCGTTATGACTGAACTGTATGTATTGGCTTTATTATTACTCACTACGATCACCGGTCTTACTCCACTCTGAACCGAAGTTGTCGGGAACATACCGAGATCCGCCCATAAGATATCTCCTCTTCGAATCGTCACTTGTCATCTCTCCAATCTTTTTTATTTGTAAAGCATTCATAGCGCTATATTGGCTCCACAGGAATACGGCAGAGTTCCTTTCCAAAGTGGAAAGCTCTGCCGCATAACCTCTATAGCCAATTTGATTATTAAACAGTGCTCGCTCGATTCTATTTATCCTCGATACCCCGAATCGTTACTCCTGCATCTGCAGGAAGGGAATAATAACCTGCCCGGATGCATACTCCGGACCACAACCCGGAAACTCTCGTTTCCAGGCTCCAGCAGTTCATAGGTTTACCAGTTACAGACTTCTCAGGATCTGCAAGTGTATCGCATCTCATACGTATCATCGCATCACCAGCCTGCCAGCTGGCTTCGGTCAGTGCTTTTTCGCAGCATTACGGACGGGACTAAAAATCTTTGTTTTGTCTTATAATCCTATAGCGGCATCTTCCTCGTGCTCTCTGCATGAAATGTCACGTCAGTTATTATTGGATATTCAGTTATCATGGTTCATTTTAGGAAGTCCTTTAACTTCCTCTAATTACTAAAGTCAAATGACTTTGGCAGATGCAAAAGATTTTGAAAAATTTTTTAAAAAAATTTATTCATATACATTTCACGCATCTTATTAAGAGTGGATTTCAGCTTGTATGACAGCATCTGTCTGGAAATACCCATGATCTCTGCCATCTGTGTCTGTGTCTTGTTTTCAAAGAAAATGCCATAAATAATCATGCGTTCCTCTGAGTTCAGCTGATTGATCACTTTGTGAATATCCTGCTGTTCCATTTTTGTCAGTACACAATGCTCCACATCACAGTTCAGATCTGGAAAATCCTCAATCATGAAGCCTTCTCCATCAATGGACTGACCGCTATAAGGTACTTCTCTCAGCATCTTATCCACAACCTCACCCAGTTCGTTCTTAATCTCAACTTTTTTTGCCTTGCTGCTTCTGTAAAAATTGTTCATCGCATACGCAACTTCTTTTGTAATCTCAATCATTTCTCCATCAATATTTGCGTAGTACTTTCCTTCATAAAAATATGGGTGTTCAATATACATATCCATTCCTCCTGAATTTGAAATTTTGTTGCTCGTTTCAAATCCAGAAGGAGGACCTCTGTTTAGGATCATGCCTGCTCCGCCTTTATCCTGCCGGGATACGCCCGCAGTTATTGGCTGATAAATTCAGGCACGAAAAAAAGCCCCAGTAGTTTTTTCTTAACTACTGAGGCTTTCGTCTCTTTATTGTATTCAGTTATCTATGCCTTCTTTCATCAGCATAATCATTGTATCAGGATAAAGTTCACAAAGTATCCGCAATATGTTCCCATAAGTTCATGTCATTATTGAAATCGTACATATTTCAGTATAAAAAGTTCACCGTGTTATTCTTCTACTTCTTTTCCATCTATATATAGTTGAAATTTATCAGGATTATTGACTACATCATAGTCCTTTCCGTATTCTACAGGTCTATATTCGGCTGTCATTACCGATTCCCCATCTTCAATATCCTCTTTCCATAAATAGATGTTCATATCAAGGCTCGTCGCATATCCCCTGTCTGTGGAGAATTTTGTCGAATGAAAAGAATCATCCTTGTACATCTGCAAAAGTTCTCTTGCAAAAGCTTCTTTATCCTCGATATGTCCCCGGTTAGCAACCACGGTTATATTTTCATCTCGATTTACGGAAAATGTTCCAACTACATCCGGTTCGCTTTCCTTATGACCAGATTCAGATTTCCCATAAATACTTCCTGCAGCAATTATCAAGATGACTGCTCCTGAGATCACTGCAATTATCTTTTTCTTCATATTTTCATTAATTTCCTTTTAGTTTTTTTACTGCGTAATTGATTACTTCTTCCGGTGTAGGTCTGTCTCCTTTAAGTGTCATTTTCTTCCATTCTTCCTGCACAGCCGGATCAGGACTATCAAATCCTGCATCTATGGCTATCTGCATTTCTCTGCGTACTTCTTCTGGTGTTGTGTTGTACTTTTCTGCAATCTTCTCATAAATAGTTTTTTCTCTCATTTACCCGCCCTCCGGTTTCAAAGAATTATTTATAGTTCTTTAGAACTACTATATCATGATTCTCACTATGAAAAAAGATACTTTCACAAATGAAGCCATAAAAAAGAATAAAAAAAAGAAGAGCTTAATGCCCTTCGATTTCAATGCCTATTTCATTAGTCTACCAAAGCTCTAACAGCATTTAAAATTCTTTTCTGCTCGTCCTTTGGCAATTTCCCTATCATATCAGATAATTCATTAGTAACACCTGTGACAGAATGTGTCACAACATCTATCAGTAGCGCATCAGCCGATACATCAAGTGCATTGGCAATTGCTACAAAGGTATCCAACTTTGTTACTTTCAGTCCTCTTTCTATCACACTGACATGTGTTGTACTTAAATTTACCAGCGCCGCCAGTTCTTCCTGTGTAAGATTTTTTGCTTCTCTTGCTGCTTTGATTCGCTGACCAACCGCTTTTAAATCCATCATAGCACCTCCTTCAGAACGATAATTCGGTCTAAAATTAGTATACTGATGGATAATTGAAAGATACAGAATCCGCAAATCAAGTTATAGTTCTATAGAACTATATTTCACTTTTTTATACATGCAACACACAAAAAAGCCACCAGAAGAATTAGTATCCCCTGGTAGCTCCATTAAAATTTATCATTTGTTAATGTGCAACACTCATGCTCTCGTCAATCCATTTCTGTACCATTTGAGCACTTACATTAAGATAGTGGGCTATTTTATCAACTTTCATTCCATCCGCAGCCATGGATAATGCTGAGGCTTTTGCTTTTTTCAGCTCACCACTTTCAATACCTTCACTATAAATCTGTTCCATCTCACGGCACATGAATTCCACCCCTTTCTGTGTTTCCTTCAATTCGTATACTCTGTCAGCAAGTATCTTACTGTGCATATCTTCTGCATTCTTACAGTGAAGATCATGCATCAGTCTGCCTAATTCTGTATCCTCTTGTTTCTTAGAATTTACATAAATAATATGAGCTTCATCCTTAAAATTCTCACTGACTTCTTCGATTTTCCTGTCTATATGATAAATCGGAAGTCCGTATCCAAGTGCATCGTCTCTGGTGATAAAAATCACGTAGCTTTCCGGAAGGTCATCAAAATCCTGTCCTGGATTTAATGTGTTCATATCCATCAGACCACTATGATACCTTGCTCTTTTGGGAGATGCCCCTTCGTTGTCCTGTTGGATTTCTACATCCATCTGCTTGCCTTCAGAATCTCTGGCAACACAGTCCAGAATAGCTGAACGTCCCTGTAAATTCTTATAGTCCTTTTGAAGAACCTGATCAATCACTTTCAGATCCTTTTTATCCATAATTACCTGCAGAACATATTCTGTACATTCACGTTTCTTAAATACATTCCGCATAAACACATCGCTCATGATGGTAAGGTTTTTTAAGATACCCTTGTATCTTTCGTAACGTGTTTCCAATTCTTCTGTTTTCACGGTTTCTGCTTTCGCCACGTTCATTCTCGCCTCCATTCTTTGCTGTGTCAGGACAGATTCCTAAATGTCTCCTATCCCAATTTCATCTTAACATCAAAACCAGCTTTTCACAAGCCACTATTTTATCCTACACCACTTGAAAACAATAATTTCCAATCAGCTTCGTCCAACTATTATATTTATTCTTTTCACACACCTTTCGGCAAATTTCATTTTCCATCAATACACAGAACATCTTATCATAATCAAATGCCCAAACAGCACCATTCACATGGTTTTCCACTGCTTTCTGATCTATGCTTTTCAAGCGTGTGACCATTTTCTCAATTTCTCCATTTCCCAAGTTACCGATATTTTTGCAGATAAACCGAAAGAAATTCAACGTTGCATATTCGTCATGCCAATGGAACTCTTCTGGATTGTTTTTAATTTTACTGACTCGCTGCTGTTCTTTGATTATCTGAGCAGCTACACCTTTCATCGAATCTTCGTATCTCATATTATTCACCTACTCTTCCTCAACGCCCAGTGACGGTTTAAATCTTTTATCCTTTGCCTGCGGTACCACGATCTCATAAAAATAAAATCCTAAATACCCAAGTGCCTGCTTCTTCATTTTATAAAAAGAAGTCCTGCCTATTCCCAACTCCTGTTGTACTTCCACATCTGTCTTATTATAATGACTGCAAAAACAGGAATGAAGGATTTCACTGAGCATCACACCATTCGGTGCATAGAACTTCACCAAAGTCATTCCCCGATAGATCATGTCCGACAATCCATAAATAATCATCAGATTATTCATCTCCCGGTGCATCTTTGGCACGTTCAGCTGATGATTATAAATGCTCAGGTAGCTTAACGCATATGCCATATCTTCATTGATCTTCTCCTGGCACTCCATATCCAGTTCTTCCAATACGACCTGATTTTCCAAAATCAGCTTCTGGTAACTTGTCATCAGTTCTTTAATATCAGTATAATGTCTTTCGATTGTAACTTCCAGATAATCCTGTGCATGGCTTGCCATCTGGAAGGTAATCTCTTTCATTGATTTAATTGCATAATCTCTGTCTGTCATCAGTTTCAAAATCTCCTTATCATCATCACACTAACTGGCGGTCTTTCAGACCAGTTCGCTTTCCCCATGATTTTGATGGGAAGCAATTACTTACTACAATTTGCAGAAGCGGATATCCAAAAGGCATTGTGGGAGTTGCCTTTGCTGACCGGAATCCATCTTCTTATGTAAAACCTGCAGGAATATAAAGGGAAAGTGACTATCCCTGCCGGTTAATAATCCAAATAATATCGTCTATACCTATCTCTCCTTATGCTGTTTTTCTCTCCATAAACCATTTATCCACTTCGTAAAACAAATGGCTTTCCTGTCCCTGTATCATACAGGTGTACATCATTCCTACACCGCCTGCCTTTCTGCTGGCGCATCGCTCGATTTTCAAAATTCTGTCAATGCTATACTTTCTTCCATCCTCCCATGTAAAAAATATGGGAACCAGCTGTCCGTCTTTCCGAAACTCTGCCACTACATCTACATATACTTTGTTCATGCCGACACCTCACTATAAAATCTCGATTGCTCTTGGCGATGCCGGAATCCTTCGGATATATCCGTTTTGCTCCAACTGCTTGATTCTGGAAAAAGCAGATGATGTTGATTTCACCCCGATCAACTCTCCAAATTCCCGAACTGTCGGCGGATATCCATGCTCCTTCGTATAATTCAAAATACACTGATAACTTTCTTCCTGTTTTCTGGTTAATGCTTTTTTCAAATCTATCCCTCCAATTACCCATGAAAATAACTGTGTGGATGGACCGTGTGCGTACCAGCGTCTAAGTGGGATAAGACTTTATCCTGGTACATTGCCGCTCGCTGTATACTGAAATATCCAAACCGTCGTCTTATCTCATCTACAGTACGATCCAGCTTCTCTAACTTTTCTTTTTTCTCCTGATTTCCAAATAAATCCAACTGCACGGGAATATCATCTAACACAAGATCCGCAGCTCGGATTCCCAGGCTTCTAATGGGATGTTCCCATTTGTAATTATCTTTAAATAGCTGAAATGCTGCAGTTACAATCTCATTTGTAATATTCGTTGGCTGTCGTAAATGTATCTGTCTGGAAAAACTATACAATCCATTATCTCGAACTGTAATTTCTACTGTTTTGCATTTAAATCCATGTTTCCGCAATCGTGCAGCTACACTTTCTGCCAATGCTATTTGAATGATCCAAACATCCAGATCATTTTCCAGATCTCTCGGTGTTGTGGTGCTATTACCTATCGACTTTACTGGAGCTTCATACCCTTCCTTGCAAACCGGATCTTCATCCCAGCCATTTGCGAAAGCCCATAATACATTTCCTATTTTTCCAAAATGGCTCTCTAACAACTTTTCGTCTGATTCCGCAAGTTGCCCGATTGTCCGGATTCCAAGTTTTTGCAATTTCTTATTTGTCTGTCTTCCGACATAAAGCAAATCTGACGCAGGAAGCTGCCATATCCTGTCTTTATAATTTTCTCGATTAAACTCTGTGATTGCATCCGGCTTTTTGTAATCTGAACCAAGTTTCGCATAAATCTTATTCCAGGAAATTCCAATACTCACTGTTACTCCAAGTTCGTATTTAATCCGATGGCTGATTTCTCTCGCAATCGTCATTCCGCTTCCTTTCAGATTTCCACTATCTGATACATCCAGCCAGGCTTCATCAATTCCATATGGCTCAATTTTATCTGTATACTCTGAATAGATTTCCCTTGCCATTTGAGAAAATCGCAAATATAAATCCATCCGTGGTGGTACAAAAATAATTTCCGGGTAAACCTGTTTCGCCTGCCATAATGCCATTCCGGTTTTTACTCCTTTTTTCTTGGCAATATAATTTGCTGTCAGCACAATTCCATGCCGGGCTTCCGGATCACCACCGACTGCCAGAGGCATTCCAGCAAATTCCGGATGATGTAGCATTTCTACACTGGCATAGTCGGGTAAGAGAAGAGCATTACTGTCCTTCCCTCCCCTAAGAACCGTACGTGATAGTTTCCCATCATACGGCTCAAGCCTTATAAAGCCTATTGCTGCCACAATAAGCCGGTTGTATATCATTCGTATACAAATTTGAAATTGCTGTAGGATTTATTTTTGCGTTCAGCGAAGTATTCCATCCAAATTTCATCGTAGGGATTCGCTTCCGCTTTAATACGTGTAAAACGGGTAATGTTTGTGTCGGTTGCATATACTAATGCGAGATAATTATCCTCCGTCAGCTTTTCAGAGAAAGTCCAGCTACGGTTTCCGATTCTGTGGAAATATTTATCTCTTATCCATGCGGCTGGTTTGTTTTTATGTCTACGTCGGCACCATCTCCATAGCGCCTTGAATGTCTGCCAGTCCACATATCTAAATGCAACCGAAGATACGTTATACTTCTGAAAGTTCACCCATCCTCTGATAATAGGATTCAGGCATTTGATCAGATCGGATTGCTTGCCCGTTCGGAACTTCTTAATTGTTCCACGAATTTTACGCATAATTGATTTAACATTCTGTTTTGATGGTTTGGTAAGTAATTTATCCCCATATTTACGAATATTACAACCCAAAAAGTCAAATCCATCGTGTATGTTCGTAATAACTGTCTTTTCATCCGATAATTCTAATCCTCTTTCATGCATGAACTCTTTTACTAAAGGTAGTACCTCGTTTCTTAATAGTTCCTCTGATGCTCCTGTAATAATGAAATCATCTGCATAGCGCACCAGATTTACTTTTGGATTTATCTGTCTACCTTTCGACCAATACCGTTTGAACTTATTCTTCAATAATCTTTCTAATCCGTCCAATACATAATTACACAGCGTCGGTGAAATAGTACCTCCCTGTGGTGTTCCTTGGTCAGTAGCATTGAGTTTTCCCTTTTCCACAAATCCAGCTTTAAGAAATTTGTGCAAAATTTCTTTGTCCATAGGGATATTCTTTTGCATCCATTCATGATTTATGTTATCGAAACATCCTTTTATGTCACCTTCCAACACCCATTCTGGTGCTGTTTTTCGAGCCAAGTCGACAAAACATTGCTCTATAGCGTCTTGAACACATCTGTTGGGTCTGAATCCGTATGAAGTGCCGTCTGCCAGAGTTTCTGTGACTGGTTCCAGTGCCATTTTGTGTAATGTTTGCATTGCCCTATCTTTCATTGTAGGAATACTCAGTGGTCTCTTTTTTCCATTTTTCTTTGGAATGTAGATTCGTCTGAGCGGTTGAGGTTGGTATCCTCTTCTCTGAAGTGTGAATATGGCGTTAAATTTGTCCTCATTACTTATCCAACACACGCCATCTACTCCAGGTGTTCTTTTACCCTTGTTTTCTGTTACTCTTTTTACAGCAATTGCTTTTGCATAAAACGAATGAGTCAGAGTCCATTGTAAGGATTTGATTTTTCCTACTCTGTTCTCCTTTACAGCCTTTGCAATACGCATCTGCAGTTTCTTAACCTCATATTCAGCTGTTCCAAAATCAATATCCTTCCAGCTCTTAATGTGATTTGAAGATGCACACGATTTCTCGTACATTTGCATTTCTCCTTTCAGAAATTCTGCTAATTCTCTTGCAACATAAGACCAGACGGAAGTCTGCCCCCTTTCGGGTGAGTATATTCTCTATCCTTCTCATTACAAGAAGGCATTCGCTTTCTCCGTCCTCCTTACCCGCACATCTATCGGTTTCCCTTACGGGTTACTTTCCGTATCTTTATGGAGATATACGGGCTTACCTTGTTCCACTACATTTATGCTGGTAGATTAGGCTCCACCTTTCTGCCGACGGTTCTATAGTCCGTGTGGTGGCTGTTTCAACCCCCAACCAAACCGCATTCCCATTTTGGGCCAGGCCCAGCAACCTTTGGCCTGTTCGCGCATAACGGCATTTACCAGTGATTCAGATATCTTAGCCATTCTATCCCAGTCATCATCTCAAGTCAGTGTTGCTCTTACTTGTTCTTATCCTCACGGAATCAGTTCTACATCTCTGTAAAGATGATTTTTCATATCTCGTTTCCTCATAGCAGTTACCCGCTACTTTGTAGATATTAGACTCAACTGACGGAACAGCAGGTCTTACACCTTACGGTAAGACAATAAATGTAGTGACTTTCAAGTCACACAAAACAGTTCATATCACTATGCAGGATCACACGCTCACTCAAACTTTTCACCTCCCAGCTGCTTCCTTCAACATAATGTCTTATCAATTTCTGTATGTTTAGTATATATCGACATTTCGGAGATAGTCAAGTAACATCTTGGTTGTATTTTCTCCATTTCGGAGATTATTGTTGATTTTATTTCTAACATACGGTATAATGCATATAGAAAATTCAAATAGAAATGAGGCGAACAAATGCGTGATTTCGGGGAAATATTAGCAGAAAATAGAAAAAAGAAAGGATACTCTCAATCAGATCTGGTAAACCTGCTTTCTCAGGAAGGTATTCAGGTCACTACAAAAGCACTCTCCAAATGGGAGAACAATGCACGAGAACCCGCTTTACATGTTTTCCTGACACTTTGCCAGTTACTTGATATCGAAGATATATATGAATCCTTCTTTGGAGAAAATCCATATAACATTATGAGTGGATTGAATGAAGAAGGCAGAAATAAATTGATTGAATTTGCTGATATTTTGAAAGCTTCTAAAAAGTTTTCTCCACTGTCTGCAAAGATTATCCCATTCCATCATCCTGTAGAAATTACCTGGGAACCAGTTTCTGCTGGTACTGGAAATTACCTGGAAGATTCTGTAAAAGAAACCTATGACGTAGGACATCTTGCTCCTGAGCAGACTGACTTTGGTGTGCGGATCTCTGGTGATAGTATGGAGCCACTTTATCATACAGACGATGTTGCATGGATTCAGAAAAAAGATTCTCTTGCTAATGGTGAAATTGGAATCTTCTATCTCAACGGCAATACTTACATCAAGGAATTACACGATGAGCCAGATGGTGTTTATCTGATCTCTTTAAATCAAAAATATCGTCCTATCCAAGTTTTGGAATCTGACTCTTTTAAGATTTTTGGAAAAGTAATCGGGAAATGCAAAGGTGCAGAAATTCCAGGATTTCATTAGATTTCAACAGCAGGTTCATGATCCTACTGATAACAATAAGCAAAGGAAGTGATTGAATGGCAATCAATAATACATTAAAAGATATTCGTGAAGAACGGAATCTCATTCAAGCAGATTTGGCTGAAGCCATAGGTTCCTGCAGCCAGACGATAGGCCGCATCGAACGTGGAGAACGAAATCCCTCTCTTGAGATTGCAATCCGGCTGGCACATTACCTGAAAGTGCCTGTAGAAGATATTTTTCAAGTTGAAGACTGAAGCACAACAGCCAGAAAACCGAGGAGTAAAATCCCCGGTTTTCCTTTTGCTCAAAAATCACTGTAATCCACTTACATTTTCTTCTTTTCTGCCTGCTCCGTCAATCAGGTCATAGCTCATATCCAAAAAGTCCAATGTCTTCGCTTCACTGACTGAACCATCCAGTAAAATCGTGATCCAGTGCTGTTTATTCATATGGTATCCTGGTAAAAATCCATAAGTCTGAATAATCATGCTGGTCATTTCTGGATCGCACTTTACGTCCATGATGGCAACCAGATCATTTCCCTCTAATCCCAACTTAGATTTCTCAACTGTCATGAATACTGCATACCATTTTCCATTTTTATGACGAAGTACAGCACTGTCTGGCGATTTACTCCATAAATATTCCGGAACTGTACCGTACTGTTTCTGCACGTATTCAAAGATTTCTTCCGTCTTCACAATCTTTTCAACTCCTGATTCTTCTGATATCCTGTCCATAATCATACCACATTTTTGTATGCCATACTACCTGCCAAATTCTTTTGCATTTCTCTTATTCTTCTGACTTTATCTAATAGAGGGCTAAAACAGCAAGGACAGGAAGTGTATATACACTTCCGAAAAACCAACAATTTAGGGAACCCTGCCCTAAATTAAAAACTCAGAAGTCACTACTTCGAAGAACCAATGAAAGGAGAATCTGCCTATGGCAAAGAGAAAAAGAAATATACAAATTTTGTTTTGTGTTTCCCCGGAAGAAAAAAAGCTGATTCGCAGAAAGATGATTGAATCAAAAACAAAAAATATGGGAGCTTACCTTCGTAAAATGGCAATCGACGGTTACATCGTCAACACCGACACTACTCCGCTAAAGAAACAGTATGAGGAAATGCACAAGATTGGCGTAAATATCAATCAGATTGCGAAAAAAGTAAACAGCACCGGAGATCTGTATCCGGAAGAAATGCAAGAATTGAAAGAGATGGTGAAAGAATTATGGCGTATCTTAAGATCTTCCCCATTAAAGTAACAGACAAGAAAGCTCTGGACTATATTACAAATCCAGATAAGACAGATGAAAAACTGTTAGTTTCCAGTTTTGGCTGTTCCCCGGAAACTGCAGATCTTGAATTTTCTATGACAAGAGAAATGGCAAAAAAGAACGGTATGGATAAAGGTGATAACCTGGCATTTCATCTGATCCAGTCGTTCAAGCCTGGTGAGGTTGATGCAGAAACCGCCCATCGCTTAGGGCAGCAATTTGCAGACGAAGTACTAAAAGGAAAATATGAATATGTGATCAGCACCCATGTTGATAAAAATCACATTCATAACCATATCATCTTCAACGCTGCAAGTTTTGTTGATCATCACAAGTATGTTTCCAATAAGCGGAGCTACCATAAAATCTGCCGGATTAGTAATCGTATCTGCCATGAAAATGGTCTTGTCACCAGTATGCCAACCGGAGAAAAAGGTAAAAGCTATAAAGAGAACCTGGAATATCACCGTGGAACCAGCTGGAAAGCCAAACTGCGTGTTGCTGTAGATAAAGCTATCTGGTCTTCTATCAACTATGAGGAATTTCTACAAAAGATGCAGTTAGCAGGATATGAAGTTCGACAGGGAAAACATCTGTCCTTCCGTGCACCGGAACAGAAAAACTTCACTTATATGAAATCTCTCGGAAGCTATTATTCGGAAGAAAATGTCCGTATCCGTCTGGTTAAAAATCGTAGCAAAGCGAAAGCTCCAAAGCATCTGTCCAGAGAAGCTCGCCTGTATATCAATATCTCCACGTATGTTACAACCGGCAATCGAGAAGGCTTTGAACGATGGGCAAAACTCAATAATCTGAAAGAGGCAGCCCGCACCTTCAACTATCTTTCCGAAAATAACCTGCTGAATTATGAAGATTTCCAGCAGCATCTTTCTGATGTTAATGCTTCTGTTAAAGCGGCTGAGCAGAGAATAACGCAAATCAACAATGATCTGAGCACGCAGAAAGTCATTCAGAAACACTGTGATTCTTACCGGCTCTGTCGTAAAGTGATTGAAGATTGCAAATCTGCTAAAAATCCAAAAGCATACAGGACCAAACATCAGGCAGAATACCAACTCCACGATTCACTAAAAAAAGAGCTTCAGGATCTCGGTGTTACCAAAATCCCAAGCTCTAATAAAATCCAGAAGCAAATTGAAAATCTTGAATCTGAACAGGCTGCTACTATCCGGGAAAAACAGGAATTGCAGAAAAAGCAAAAGACACTGGAGATCATTAGACAGAATTTCACCGCACTGCTCGATGCTCCCATATTTCGTGAATCTATTGAAAACAAACGAGAAAACAGCTTATAAATGTTTGAGGTGTCCTATAATTTGACACCTCACTACATCTTGCCTGTCCTAATAGACTGAATAAGTTTTTGAATAAATCTCGATAATTTGCAGATGAATATTCACTCACTTTTTATCTACTCTAACAAATTCTTGTTTTCTCCATTCATATATTTCAAAATAATCATTGATTCTTTCTTTTTCTAATTTATCAAAAAATCAAAACTATCATAAAGAATTTTAAATATTCTGCTATGATAGTTTCGATTATGTTATCTACAGAGTACTATACAGTTAAACAAAAGTGTACCTCTTAACTCAAATTACATAGGCCTGCTTCCTTATTTGTTCGGTTTTTATATTATAAATATGCAGCATCATAATATGTAACCATTTTGCATAAAATAGTCTCTATTGTATCTTTATATGTATTCAATACAGTATCATCATCTTTTGATAAATCATTGTATTCTATTGTTTTGTTAGTCGCTATCGTTCCTGTAATTTGATGATCCAAGCCATAGTCTATATTAAAAGTGTATTGTTGCTCATCGTAATTCAAAAGAATATTACAAGAGAACTTCTCATTTCTATATGTTGAAGTAATCTGTTGAAGATTAAATCCGAATTTCATAAATGGTAATTTTTGATTTGGCAACTCATATATTATATCTTCATCGTACAGCACATAGAGTCCATTTTCCAACTCAAATCCCAAACTTTTAACATTAGAAACAAAGCCTTCCTCTTTTCTCACTGCATTTATTTTCCAAATCCCCAAAACAGCTACATAAACACATCCTATAATACAGAAAATCGGTAATATTCTTTTTAAAGTACGAAAAATTTTTTGTGTCATATCTATTTTGCTTACAAATTTATGATCCTCATTTAATAATGAATCCAGAGAGAAATTATATGTATTACAAATAGTTATGATCAGCTGTAAATCAGGCATACTTTTTTCATTTTCCCAACTTGAAACAGTCTGCCTTGTGACACCAAATTTATTAGCATACTCCTCTTGCGTCATATTATTATCTTGCCTTGTTTTCTTAATCATTTCTGCTATGGTCATTGAACTTGTTTTTTTACCTCCCGTTAATTATCATAATCTCTCGGAATCTTTAGCTCAGTAAAATCAAGGCTTGCAGATTCCTTTTTTATTAAAATCCCCTACTTTTTTGTCCAAAAAGTCTTGACAAATCGCTCAAAATTTGCAGCGAAGCCGATTGAATATATTTTATTTTCATCGACTGGAGGGCGATTTTTATGTTACCTGTTAATTCCGGCGGTCATACCGCCTATCAAACTTTTGTACTCGAAAACCTTCGTAAATATTATCCGGATCCCACTGTTTTTGCTAAATCAACATGGGACATCATCGAACGTTTTTGGAATCTCGATCTTTCTTATACCGATGAACTGCTCCGCGGCAAATACTCTGTCTTTGGTCCAAAACCAAGGACTCCTTCCTGTATGCAACGTTCTTATCTTCTTTCCATTGATTTTAAAGTCCATTTCCTTACCGATTGGGCTGCTCAATTGAAGATAAATCCACTCTATGCAATCCTCAGCGGATTCCAGTTTGGTGATACTCCCGGTGTCGGCACTTTCTATGACTTCCTTGACAGGCTTTAGGATTCTGATTCTGATAATCTTTCTCCTCATATCCATCCTATAAAAAAGAAGAAGGTCAAAAAAAACAAAACAAAAAGGCGATAAGGCAGAACCCATTGGAAAAGTCACAGTTGAACAACTTTTCCAATCTATGGAACATTCTTCTTTTTCCATAGATGAACAGCCTTATGCTTCTCTTTTCAAGATTTATGATCATGAATTTTTATCGATCTTCATATCCAAAGGATTGATTGATATCTCCAATCTTTCCATTGCCGGCGATGGAATGCCTGTTACAACATCTGCACGCGAACGGAAGCACCGTATTTGCAAATGTTCCAAAAGTGGAATTACTTCCTGCCATTGTGACTGTTACTTTTCCCAGCCTGACTGTGACATCGGTTATGATTCTTCTAGAGAATGCTTTTACCATGGCTACCACTTATATATATTGGTTGCAGCGAACTCAGAAAGCGACCTGCCTTTATTTCCTTTATTCAATCCTGCATCAAAGCATGATTCTCATGGGTTTTTGGAAGCTTTTACCATTGGAAAAGATGGTGTCCCTATCTGCAAAGCAGGACGAAAAATGAATCATGGCGGTTCTGAGCCTTCAAAGACACGGTTAAAATTCCGTTGTCCGCTTGCCAGCCGTAAATACGGATGTTCTTGTAGCACTCCCTACTCAGACTCCAAATATGGGAGAACCGTTCATCTTGCAATGAAAGATAATCCAAGACTGATCAATTTTCCGCCTCGTGACAGTGAAGAATGGAAACTGGAATACAATGCCAGGACTTCGGCTGAACATTCGAATAAACGTGAGAAAATAGACTTTCAATTAGAAAGCGGCAGAGACACCGCTCAACTAAGATGTGGTACTGCCGCCTGTATCACATCCTCATGCTTCAGCATTTGGATGTCTGGAATTTGCCCTTTGAATCCACCCTAGCAAAGTTGATTTTAAATGTGGCATAATCCTTTGATCATTATACACTATTTTTCAGGCATGGCGACAGTTATGTCTATTTTCCATGTTCTTTTTTCTGTTTCGAATCATATTTACTTTTCAAAGTACACATTTCGGCTGTTACCGATAATAATCACTCAGGATTCCGAGAAATTATTATCTGATTATATTCTAAATTATTTTCTAATAAATGTGAATGCTTATTTTTATGTAGCTTTCCAGTGCTATCAATAAATAAAACTATATCATTATCATTTAACAGATTTGTGTTATGCGAAATAATTATACATGTTTGTTCCAAGAGTTTTTTTCTTATATAATCTATTATAAGATTCTCACTTTCAAAATCCAAATGACAGGTTGCCTCGTCAAATATATATATTGGAACATTTCGCATCATAGCTCTAGCAAGAGCAACCCGCTGTTTTTCACCACCGGACAAATTAGTGCCATTCTCCGATAAATAGCTATCTAAACTAAGAGATCTGGAACTCATCATTTGACTAATTCCCATTGCCTCAATAACTTCATCGAATAATAGTTGGTTACAATCCTTTTCCCACATTAAAATATTTTCTTGAATTGAACCTGAAAATATTTCGGATTCCTGAGATAAATATAGGACTTGTTTTGATAAATCAGAAATGTTTAAATTTCTGTCATTCCCCCATACGATTTCCCCTTTATTATATTTTACCAATCCAGCGATTGTTTTTGCTAATGTTGATTTTCCGCACCCACTAGAGCCCATCAAAAAAACTTTTTCACCTGCTTCTATGGTAAAAGAAATATTTTTTAATATAGGAACATCATAGCCATATGCAATATCCAAGTTATCTACACATATTTTTCCACTAATTTCATTATTGCTTTCTGAAATTTCTGTAGATTTATTATATGCAAATATATCTTCTATTCTACGGAACGTAAGTATTGTTTCTTGCAAAGATGGTAGAATGCCAAGTAAATTTTTAACCGGAGATAGGAAAAAGCCTATAAAACTTTCAAATGCAAGTAGCGTACCTAACGACATATTACCTGCAATAACTGAATAAATTCCATATGCTAAGATTATCAACATAACCATATGTTCTATTGCCCTTAAAGTTTCCCCTAAAATTATGGATAATTTGCTTAAAATATACTCTTGATTTTTTACAAATTTGATTTCCTTTCTCATTTTCTTCATATAATTGCTGTTTTCAAAACTCTTTAAAGACATTAAATTCTCGATTGTTTCTTTTATGTGTGTTATTAACAAAGATTCTTTGTCCATAATAGTTTTACTTAATTTAAAGAGTTTTTGTTTAGAAATAACAAATGAAATTATATAAGCAGCAACTATAACCAAGACCAAATAGAACATAATAGGACTAATACCTATTAAAATAATTGCTCCGGCAATCAAAGAAATACATTCCAAAACTACAAAAGAAAATACGGAGGACATGGTTTCAACAACTACAGATAATCTATAATATCTATCCAGAACACCTCCACTTGTATAATCGTCCTTTTTTTGAATAGAAATATTTAATAATGATTCCACAAATTGATTTTGAAGTGTAATTTCCAGCTCCATTTTTAAGTAAGCAATAAGTTTTCCTTTTACTATAGACAAGATACTTACAAGTAAATAGCATCCCCCCATCACTATAAAAAAAGATTTTAATTGTGGTGTAAATGTCGGAATGCCTATTTCAATTTGATCAATTATATTCTTATATAAAAAGGTTGTAATTACACTAATTGCCATAAGTATAACCGAAAATATCACTAATAAAGCAAGGAGCTTTTTCTGTTGAAATAGAGCTGTCCAACATACTGACTTTTTAGGTAGCACCACTCTATCTATTTCTAAAATCTCCGTAATAATTATAGCATAACTTGACCATATTAAATCAAAATATTCTTTTGTAATAATACGTTTTCCTTTATTCGGATCCCATAAAAAAACCTTACTATTATTTGTCTTATACAGTACGACATAGTGATATTCATCATCTTCATTTATCATAATAATAATAGGCTTTTTCTCTTCAGATAATAAAGAATACAACTCTATATTAGTGCCTTCAACCGCCAACGATTTCATTCCGATAGTACGAAACACTTCTGTTATTCCGTATAGGCTTAATCCATCATTACCAAGAAATATATTTTTTCTGAGTGCTGTTTCATCGACACAAATTTTTAAAAACTTGCATATAGTTAATATACACGCTAATCCACAATCATTTTCATCATGTTGTAAACAACCTCTCATATTACTTTCCTTCTTTCTAAATACAGAGAGGGTTGGAATATCCAACCCTCTCTGTATTTGCTTATTGCGGTTACTGACAACTACTCTTTTCACAGTAGAACACGCTAACCTTATCTGCATGAGCTGGATATTTCGCTACATGAGCATCAGCTGCTTCTCCGGCTGCTGCATAAGAACTATATGCTTTACTTGTAAAATTAGCCCAATCTCTACAGATCCAATGATAGTGTCCCTTGCCCGCTCTAATTTCCTGTGCTTTCTCAACTGTTAATGCTTTCATACCTTTGTCTCCTTTCTTCGAAGTTTGATACGTACAACTATTACACCTTCAAGATAAACTATTTTCCATAATTACTCAAGCAAATACACCCTTACATCCATGTCAAATAGGCTTTACATCCGCTTATTCCCCACATTTTCTATGACAAGTAAGGATAAATACTTTCTTTTTATGATTCCTATATTTATCTCTATGCCTATCCGCAACTTTACCTACTTCTGATAGGCTGCAGTAATATGGCTTACTGATAAAGTTAAGTTTGTCAAAACATACCCAATGAAAATGAGCATTACCTGCTCGAAGTTCTCTTGCTTTCTCTGTGCTTATAACTTTCATATGATTACCTCCCTTAAAAATATTTTTATTAATTTAAATATAACCCCCGCACTAAAATAGAGAAAGAAAAACCTTCTTTACATTATGTAAAATCACTCTTTTATTCTTATTATCTACAATGTAAATACTTCTTTGCTTTACTTTTTATGCTTTTCGCCATCATAATATAGTCAAAGGAGGGAGTTATATGATATTAAAACTTATGATTGTAGAAATCAAACGGTATCTAAGATCTTTATATTATCTGGTCGTACTATTTATTCTATTTTTGATTCACATGCTTGGCCTAAAAGGAGGTGTGCCATTTTTATTTTGGGGAGATGATTTTTTAGAGAATGTAAATTTTATCTGTATAGTTCTTTCCCTTTTAATGTCAGTCTATATTTGTAATGAGTTTTCTTATGGTACAGTACAAAATAAACTTTATTTAGGGTACAAAAAAAACCAAATTTATATAGCGGAAGTAATTGCTTGCAGCGTATGTGGAAGCAGCCTTGTATTACTTGATTCTTTATTTTATCTATTAGGTTGCCTTCTTAGGAAACAGGAACTTACTCATTCATTCTCATATATTATGACTAATACTCTGATTTTTATGATTACAATTGGTTCTGTTTCTGTTATTATTTGTAGTTTTAGTTTACTTGCGAAGAAACGTTTGATAACGCAGTTCTTACTTGTATTCTTTGCCATATTTCTTATAAATAGTGGTCGAAAAACCCTTGCTACATTAACAGACTACGAAAGTGTATTTGTAGAAATAAATGAGGAAAACGATCCTGCGTCAAAAGATTTAATAGAAAGTTTTACAGAAGAACTAAACGCTACTTATCGGACACAATTAAATATGAAGATTACCTTATCCCCATATGCTCAATGTAACTTTTCTTCATATATAACTACAGAACGGCCAGAGGATAAGCCAAAACAATCATTTTTATTTAAAAATCGTGACTATCATATAGACTTTGTGATTGCTGATGTCATTCTTTCACTGTTCATCATTTTAGTAAGTGTAAATATATTTAAAAAGCAAAATATTTAAAGGAGGAGCCTTATGAATTACATTGTAACAACAACCAATATTACAAAACAATACAAGGATACAACTGCATTGAATAACGTATCTGTTCATATTCCTAGAGGTTCTATTTACGGATTAGTCGGGAATAATGGTGCTGGAAAAACAACTCTTATGAGACTATTATTAGGATTACAAAACCCTACCTCTGGTCAGATAAAAATCGCTGACAACATAAAAACGGGAGCTATATTAGAAACTCCTGCAGTATATCCGTATTGGTCTGCCAAACGAAACTTGAAATATCAGCTATCCTTGATAAAAAATCCAAAGTACAGTGTTTCTGAATTACTTAAAATAGTAGGATTAAAAGATACACGTAAACCACTTATACAGTATTCCCTTGGTATGAAACAACGTTTAGGGCTTGCATTAGCTCTTGCTAATCAACCGGATTTATTATTCCTTGATGAACCATTAAATGGCTTAGATCCTTCCGGGATACGTCAAATTAGAAATTTAATTAAAGCCTTGAGTGAAGACCACGGAGTAACTATAGTAATTTCAAGTCATATTCTTGATGAATTACAAAAAATTGTCACTCATATAGGATTTCTGAAAGACGGAATTTTAATTCATGAATGTAAAAATAGTGAAATAACAGAAGAATCATTAGAAGAATTCTATTTCGATGAATTTGAACAGTAAGGAGGAATGGTTCATGAATAAATTATTACGTGTCGAATTATCACGAAGACTAACTTCTATAATATACATTGGTGAAATTATACTATTATTAGTTTATAATTTTTTAGAGATATCTGGATCAACGTATGGTTTTGAAGTTAATATACCATATTTCCTTTTTAATAAAACTACATTAATATGTATATTTATTTCAATAAATGTGTCTCTAAAACTTAGTCAAGAGTTAGACAATAGAACTATTAACAACAAATTATTTTGTGGTTATAATAAATCGACATTTTACAAAACAGAACTCCTCGTTGGAATCATAGAAGGAACACTTTTGCTCTTAGCTGATACAATATCAGTAATATTACTTGGAATATTCCAGAATTATGAGTTAAATATATCTTACATTGATTTATTTATTAATTTTATAATAGCCCTTATAATCATCTCAACTGTGGCAATAATTTCAACAATACTCTCCGTTCTAATAAATAATAGAATTTTTTCTATATTTATTGTAATCGGTTTAACCCTTCTGCTTTTATATGGTGGAAAAGAAACAGTGCATACTCTAAATCAGCCAGTACAAACCACTCTATTTAGTATCGATGGGGAATTACGAGATAATCCGCTTTATGCTGAGGGCGCAGAGAGAACCATACACAATATACATCTATTTTCTTCTCCATATGCACAAGCAAATTATGTGCCTTATTTGCTGCATGAAGAAAAACAAGAAAAGTTTGATAATTCATTGATTCTAAAGAACAGTCCTTATCACCTGGAATTTCTAATAACTGATATATTAGGAGGGATATTTTTATATCTCCTAGGAAGTTATTTATTTAATAAACGCAATCTACAATGAGATTGCACATTTTAAATTTGCAAAATCAGAATATTGGACACAAGCCTATGTTGCGGAATTAGTAGACCGTGACTCCCATACCATTATGAATATTGAGAACAAAGGTCAATATCCCAGCTTCAACCTTTTTGTTAAACTCATTACTATGTTTGACGTTTCAGTTGACCAGTTTATTCATGCGGACGGAGGGGCAAGGTCAAGCTCTTGCAGAAAGCACATTGATGTGCTCCTAAATTCTATGAATGAAAAAGAGCTTGTTGTAATAGAAGCCACAGCCGAGGGCATTAAGAAAGCCAGAGAAACGGAGGTTCCAGAATAAGGGCCTCTGTTTTTTTGCGCCATTTTAGGGGCTGTCGCTAAGTGGCAAGCAATGCCTCTGTGGCCACAAGTGGCACAAAGGCGGCTTGTTGGGGCTCGCCCCAAACCCGTATCTTCGGGCCAACATGGCCCGAAGTGTCAGCGTCGCTTTGCTCCTTGTTTTCATAATCTCAACGCTCCTTTTCCTGCTTTCTTCCCGGTTCGGTGTAGCCCATCAAAGTGTCAATGTTCGCCTTGATCGTGACGATCTCCTGCATATCCCATCGTGCCTTTTGATATTCCCCATAGAACTGTTTTTTCTTTGCTGTAAGCTTACGGCCTTCTTCCTTCAGCACATCTCAGTAAATGAAGCTCGTTCTCTTAAGCAAACTTCTATTGTGGCTCTTTCATCAAGAACCAGATGTACATTCTTAGCCATGGTATTCTCCTTGGATAACGCCATCCGGACTCTATTGCAGAGCCACAACTATAACTAGATATCAAGAGGTTTGCAACACTAACTTCTATGATATATTTTGCAATACTAAGTGCCAGTTTTTGAATAGACTGGAATTTAATTTTCCAATTCACCAATTATCGAGATATCCAATACCTCTTCCGCCTGCTGTTCATTATAACATTCACTCCATATTTACGCATAAAAAAGGATGCAGGGATTGACTCCCTACACCCTTCATTAGAATTATAATGTTACACCTGTCTTACACCCCGATCAGCCCCTCTCTCAGGCTTATCTTTTCCCTGCTTTTCTTGAATAATCCTCTTATTAATCTCAAGTCGTTCATGAATGGATAATTTCTTATCTTTTCCATCTCCCGCCTGCTTCTGCTGTGCCGGTTTTCTATCTGTTTTTCCTACATCCTTAACAACTGCATTCGCTTCGGTACTTGTTACCCTCTCATCTGCTCTTCCTTCATATCTTTCTGCTATCTGCTGTTCTCGTCTCTCCTTCACACCTTTTTCCTCCAGATTACAAAAACTCTGCAGATACGGAAGCACATGATTCTGCATGTCTGTCAGATCTTCCATATACTTTTGGAACTCTTCACTTCCTTTGCCTTTCTGGTAATTGATCCAATACTCATCTGTAAAAAAGTATAAACGATATTATGATTGTAATCTTCATATTTATTTTACAGTGTCAAAATACCCGATAATTCCTATGCATACGTCTTTCTTCATTGGCGACCACAGCGTTTGCAATTTCATTTTATACTTCTGACTATTATTTTCCACTGTCGCTTTTATCTGCACAGAGATTTCTTTATTTTGTACAGATGTCTGGTGTAACAAAATCCGAATATATTGAACATCTTCTTCATTTACTCCGAATTCTTTGAACAGATCAATTTTCGGATTATTTCTCTGACATAATATCTGCCGTTTTCCATTTAATATAGTGAGCTGACCTGAAACCGCATTGTAATCAATCGAATTCATTCCACTGTTCGATTTGAAGAAATCGATTTTTTCCTGCATGACCTTGAATTGTCCACATTGTCCGTCCAGGATCATTTGAATCGCTGTATCATGATCAAAAGCTTTCTTATAGCATCTTTCACTTGTAAGCGCATCATAAACATCAACAATCGATACCACCTGTGCGGAGATTGGTATTTTTTCACCTTTCAATCCATCCGGATAGCCCTTTCCATCCCATCTTTCATGATTCCACCTGCAGATTTCCCATGCGGTATATACCAGTGGATGATCTTGTGGAAAATCCATGTCCTTAATTATAGCCGCGCCAAGCTCACTATGGGTTTTCATAATCTTAAATTCTTCATCGGTAAGTCTGCCTGGTTTATTCAATATTTCTTCCGGAATACGAATCTTACCAATATCATGAAGGGAAGAAGCAGTTGTAATCAAAGCAATATCTGCCTCTGTCAAAGGATAAGCATCTGTTACTTTTACCAGTTGTCTAGCATCATCTCCGTTGCTGTTTTAATATGCAGGATGTGTTCTCTGCTCTCGCTGTTACGGGATCCCAATATATTACTCATAATCTGGATCATGATATTATTATTTTCTTCTTTTTCGTAAACCTGATCATAAACCACATTGATTCGCTTCTTGCAGTACTGCGCGAACTACTTTCTCCTCATAGAATCCTTTTTTCCCTTGTATAATACTGTCAATATCCGCTTCTTCCAGCAACACATCATAATCCGCACGCATCCGAGCTGTAATCCGGTTGTAAAGACTAATGATTCCCGTTTCCATAGAGTCACAGATCTCCATATCCTCAATTCCGGAACGGAACATCAGATAATCTGTTGTAAATCCACCAATGTCCACACCTACTACTTTAGGGTAAGAACGTATCTCCCGGTGCTGCAGCATAATCGCCGCATAATCCTGGGGAAATGCCATAACATCTGTGATAGTTACATGATATTCTTTTTGCTTATAATTAAATTGAAGCATTTCTCCAGTTCCCCGGAAAAACGTCTCATATTTATCATAGAGTTCCGCAAAATGCTTCGGCGGCAGTCCTATTGGCATTTGAACTTGGATTAAATCACCTTTTTCGATATTCGGGTTTAATTCCAGTTCCTTTGCTATTCCTAAAAGTGTCAATAAGAAAAATCTTTGATCGGCAGTCTTATCTCTCTGATATGGAATTCTCCGGTTACTCGGCACATAAAATTTTCCGTTATACTCCAAATAATCAATTCCCCTGCCTGGGCTAATATCACTTTCGCTGATTCCAGTCGTAAATACTGTATGAACCGTTTTGATATTTCTGTTTCCATGGTCGATTGCAATTCTGATTCGCTTTATCATATAGAATCTCTCCTTTTTTCTTTTCTACTTATTACATACGTTTTCTGTGCGTGAAACGCAAAATAATAAGTAGAAAATCATAAAAAGACCTTCTATATTATTATATGTAAGTTCTCGCTGTCATCCCTTATCCTTTTCATGATGCTGCTTTAGTTTAAAAAAGGATTCATCACTGACACAGTGTTCAATACGGCAGGCTTCAGTTTCCGCTATATTTGGGCTGACTCCAGCAGATATAAGCTGTTCCTTAAAGAATTTATGTCGCTCATAAATTTTCTCTGCAACTTTTCGCCCTTCCTCTGTTAAAGAAATAAAGTGCTTATCGCCCTTTGTAAGAAAACCGCCGTCACATAAAACGCTAACTGCATGAGATACACTAGGCTTTGATACTCCTACATAGCGAGCAACATCTACTGAACGTACCTCTCCTATTTTCTTTTGAAGTACTAACACGGCCTCTAAATAATCCTCTCCCGACTCATATAGGTGCATTTAAATCCTCCAAACATATAAGTGTAGACTATTCAATACCCAACAACCAGTTGGGACTTTATCCTCCCATTGTTTAAGCTGTATAATAATTAGGCATAAATCTAGCTATGTATCCTGGATCATATGTATTTAAAAAACTCAATCAGCCCTTCATTGCCACCGTTCATTTATCCAAGTCGAACTACCATCGTTCGTTTGAGTTCACAGAAAATAGCGTCAGGAACGCAGAAGACTTTTTAACTAATTAGCAACTATACATTTACTTACATTTCAACGTGAACGATTTCCACCACTTTTTTAATCCAAACTTGACTTCTGATCATTTTCTCTTTTACATATTCTATATTTTTCAACCTCTTGTTTTTTGTTTTGAATAACCCCCAGAATAGTTTCTGCTACAATAATCCAATCAGGATCTAACATCATTGCATGACATATATTTGGAAAAATTACAGTTGTTGCCCCTAAATCATTTCCCATTTTAACCAAGTCATTTAATATAATCCCCCTATCCGCAAAACTACCAATAATTATTATTTTTTTATCATTCGGCAAATATGGTAATATAAATGGTTTTAACAATTGGATAGATAGCTTAAAAGAGCCTTTGGCAAATTTTTCTTCGTAGTTCTGAATAACACTTTTGTTTAATCGATTCGAGAAATAAATATCCGATAAATTATATGAAGAAATATGTTTACCAAAAATACTAATATAATTTCTAAACATACCTCTATTAGTAGCAGGCGCTAAAAGTACAATTTTTGAAGAAATATCTGGAAGTAAATCTAATAACTTTAATGCTATAGCCTTCTCTCTCAAAGGCAGTGTATCAATATCCAATCTTCTGCCTTAAAATGTATTTCCTCCCTTATTGGGTGTCCGAATACATTTTAAGGCCATTCTAAGAAATTATTTTTCATTCTATTTCACACTTAGACTTAATTTGCGAAAGAAAAAAACTCTGCAATACGTTTTTTATTATCCTCTGTCCATCTGCCACTCCATACCGTTTTGCCATGCTCAATAAACACAAAGTAATTACAGCATTTTGCAATCAATTCCGGATCATGAGTTATAATAAACAATGTTTTCCCCATATCGCTAAGCCTTTGCAAATTGTCAGCAACTTCCAGCATATGATGATAGTCCAGACCACTAGTCGGCTCGTCAAATACCAAAATTTCTTTGTCCGATGCAATTGCACTTCCTATTGCTACCCGTTGCTTTTGACCACCGGATAATGACATCGGATGCAGTTCTTTATACTCTAATAGATTCAAACTGCTAAGTATTTCCTCCGTTTGGTTTTTATCGGTCTGTTCGTCCTGCCCTTGCATACTGAGCATAATTTCATCAGACACGCTTTCCGTAAAAAGCTGATGATTTACATCCTGCATGACCATATAACACTTTTTGATTCGCTGCTTTGCTCCCAAAATTTCTTTTCCGATTTGCAGCGTACCTTTTGCCGATTTCTCCAATCCACACAAACATTTTGCAAATGTGGTCTTTCCTGCTCCATTATCTCCAAGAATTCCTACAATCGCTCCTTGCGGAACGGACATTTTCGGTATATTCATTGCTTCTATCTTTCCATATGAGAACAAAAAATCTTTAACTTCAATGGAACTGTCTCCTATAACCACATTCGGTATGTTGCTAAAGCGAGCTGGATGAAGGGAACGGAGCCCCATCGTCCGAAGCTGCTCTTCACTAAATTGTGCAAATGCAGTGGCAGACATATCCTTTTCAATCCGGCCATTTTTTAAGTAAATCACCCGGTCTGCAATATCCATCAAATAATAAAGCCTATGTTCTGCAATAATAACCGTCTTGCCCATCGATTTCCATTTTGCAACAATGTGCTTCAAATCAGCAATCGTAGCCACATCAAGATTCGAGGACGGTTCATCCAGCACGAAAATTTCCGGCTCCATAGCAGAAACAGATGCACACGCTATTTTCTGTTTTTCGCCGCCAGAAAGGGCGAACAAGCTGCGGTCAAGCAACTTTTGTATTCTCAATTCTCCTGTAACCTGCCCAATCCGCCTATATATCTCTTCCTTTGGTAATCCGATGTTCTCACATCCAAAAGCAATCTCCCCAGTAGTATCCACATTAAAGAACTGGGAGCGTGGATTCTGAAATACAGAACCGACCACCTTTGAAAGCTCGTACAGCGGTGTTTTAGTTGTTTCCTTTCCGTTTACCAATACAATCCCATCCAGTTTTCCCTCATAGTATTCTGGTGTCAATCCATTAATCAATCGGGTAAGTGTTGTTTTACCGCAACCAGATTCTCCACAAAGCAAAACTATCTGTCCATCCGGGATTGTTAAGTTTAAATCATAAACACCGCTCTCTCGCTCTGTGCTTTGATAAGTAAAAGTGACATTTTGAAATTCAATCATAGATTTGCCACCTCCTACAAACAAGCCCACACCAGCAGACCAGCCGAAAGTACGGCAATAATGAGGTCATATACTGTAAAACCAATGTGTGCAATACTCGTTCTGTGTTTTAATCCCCCTAACCCTCTGGTGAGTGCTGCCGCTGATAATTCATCCCCAATTTTGACAACAGACATCATCAACGGAATTACCCGGTATTCCAAAAGTGCAGTAGGATTTTGCCAGAACTTCTTTGTTCCAAACTGAATTTCACGCATCCGCATAGCGTCCGTAATAGCTGCCGATTCTTCCCCTAATGTTGGAATAAAACGAAAAACAACAGTAATCGGAATGATGAACGCCTCCGGAACATGCCATTTCTCCATAGCAGCCACAAATTCATCGGTGGATGTAGATTCAATAATGTAATAGCCCAACATAAAAATCGGGAATAAACGAATCACCATTGCAACTAGCAGCACAGAAACCATGTTCAGGATTGCCGGCAATACATACATCCCCTGCGTCAGCTTTGCTACAATTGCCAAAGCGAACAGCCCTCCATAAATGAGAGCCGTCCGCATTTGGCGATTAATCAATAGCAAGGTCAACGGGATTATCGCCACCGCAGCATCCATCGCAAGATTCTCATATACAAAGAACATCAACATTGTAACAAACGCCATAAATAAGACTTTTGTACGCGAATCAAGATAAAAGCCTTTCTTTTTGGGTGGTTGATAAGCCTCGTACCGTTCCATTAGACAATGCCTGCCCTTTCAAAATGTTTTTTCAACATCTTACGTCCAAGCAATGCTCCTAACAGAGAGCCAATGAATATAATTGCTATTGCGGCAATTCCCATCCATGAAGGCATATAATGGGCTAACTCGCTTGCATACTGTTCCCCCATAGATGCCTCTACCTGTGCCATATATGTATCTGCCATCACCCACATTGGAGCCTGACAACCGATCATACCGCAGGAGAACAACCAATAACCAATCACATCCACTTTAAAGTTCTTATATTTTCCCGCCTTTAATACCAAATCAGCAATCAGTCCAAATACAACGTAACCTACTATTGCTGTCCATGTATATCCCATAAAGAACCAAAAAACGCCACAAATCACAGACATAATTGTAACCATACCAAATTTCTCAGTCTTTGTCAGAAACAACATAAATGGGATTCCAGAAATCAGCGGAATCAATACATACAAGAACGGATAAAGCACCGGAATTGCATTGAGCATACCTGCAACGAAAAAGAATACAATGTAGATAGCGGTATAAATACCGACATTGATAAGGTCTTTCGCTTTGAGCTTTTTATTTGTTTCCATTTTAGAGAACCCTCCTTAAAATTTGTTATTTATCTATTTGACTGCTGCAAAACAGTACAAATCCTGTTTAGTTGCCGGCATTCAGCTTCCAGCCGATTGCCTCCTTACGCCCAAGTACAAAATCAGCATAAATGCCCTGCTGTTTAATCAAATCGTCATGTTTACCCTGCTGCACGATTTTTCCGTTATCCACCACCAGTATCTGGTCTGCGTTCCGCACCGTTTTCAGCCTGTGTGCAATCATAATGATTGTTTTATCCTTTGTCAGTTCCTCAATGGCTTTCTGCAGGCGATCCTCGTTCTCAGGGTCTACATTTGCAGTTGCTTCATCTAAAATAACGATAGGCGCATCTTTTAACATAGCCCTTGCAATGCTGAGCCTTTGCTTTTCACCTCCGGAAAGAGAAGCTCCTCCCTCACCGATAACCGTATTGTAACCGTCAGGAAGCGCCTCGATAAAATCATCACAGCAGGCTCTTTTTGCTGCCGCAACAACTTCGGCATGGGTAGCCTCCGGTCTGCCAAACTTAATGTTATTTTCAATCGTATCTGCAAAAAGATAGACATTCTGGAACACCATGCTAATCTGCTCCATCAGGGATTCCAGCGTGTAATCCCTCACATCTTTTCCGCCAATCTTAACCGAGCCGCTATTTACATCCCAAAACCGGGCAATCAGGTTACAAAGCGTTGTTTTGCCGGAACCAGAGGGACCGATCACTGCGGTAGTGGTTTTGTCTGGAATCTGCAAGTTGATTCCATGAAGAATTTCTTTGCTTTCATAGGCGAAATGCACATCATCAAATACAATGTCATGTTTCTTCACAGCAAGTGCTTTGCCGCTTTCGTCCATCTGCTCCATGTCCTCTGTCTGTAATGTTCTTTCGATGCTACTGTCTGCCAGACGCAGCATGGAAATACCCATTCCGAACAGCTTGATCTGCCCAAACACCAGAAATGACATAATAATCACCATCAAAGTATTAACTAATGTCATTGTTCCATTTATCCAGAACACAACCGCTGCCAGCATCATGCCGATACCCGCAATCTGCAATACAAGCTCCTGAAAAATCGTGTAAGGCGTCATAAGCTGCTCCATACCAAGATTGCTTTTCCGGTTATATTCCAGCGCATCCTGAAGATTTTTATCGCCCCGCCCACTCAGGTTAAAAGACTTGATAACGCCCATTCCCTGCACATATTCCAGAACAGTTTCAACAAGAGCCGTTTGAGATTTTTGCGAGTTAGGCGCAATGACAGCAGATTTTTTCTCCATAGAAGATACAACCAGCAGATACACGATGATTCCTGCTGCGGCAATCAGCCCGATCCTCCAGTCAAAAATTAAAATCATTATAGTAAACACAACCGTTCCTATAACGCCGCCTAAAATATTTACCAATGTCATAGGAACCAGATTTTCAATATTGCCAAGTACCGTTGTACATACTCCAGTTACCTCGCCCAAACTGTTCTCGTTAAAAAATCCCATAGGCACACTTTTTAGGCGGTTCCCAATAGAAACCCTCCGGTTAGCTGCCATGAAATAGCCGGCGTGTGTCTGCTGTAATTTTGAGAAACGGCTGGTAACTGCATTTCCAATAATGCTGACGACCATAAAGGCAAGGGAAATCCAGACAGTTTTCATATCCTTATCTCCGTTTGTCAGTGCCATTACCACAAAGTAAATTGCACCAATCTCAAACATATGGAAAACAGCGTTCAGAAAACTTACCGCCACGGATTTATTGATATTGCCTCTTTCCTCACCGGAAAACTCCCATATTTTTTTGAATGTACCAATCATGCCACGTCACCGTCCTTTGCCCCAATATGCGCCTGCCACATGGATTCATACAACGGGCAGCTTTCCCTAAGTTCCTCATGCCTGCCGCTCGCCATTATTCTGCCATCCTTAACTACCACAATTTTATCTGCGTCCTTAATGGTTGACAGCCTGTGTGCAATAACAATTACCGTTTTCCCTTTTACAAGTTTTGCAATGGCTTCCTGTATGACCGCTTCATTTTCCGGGTCTATATATGCCGTGGCTTCATCCAGAATGACTATCGGAGCATCTTTCAGCATCGCCCTTGCAATGGCAATCCGCTGACGTTCTCCGCCGGAAAGATGCGCCCCTCCGCTACCTACCTTTGTGTCATAACCCTTTTCAAGTTCACGGATAAACCCGTCACAGCCTGCCGCCCTGCAAGCAGCCTCTATCTCTGCATCCGTGGCCGACATTCTTCCCATTCGGATATTTTCACGGACAGTTTCATCAAACAGAAAATTATCCTGAGATACAAAAGCCGCCTGATCATACAACTGCTTCAGAGGAATTTTCTTTTCATCCACGCCGCCTATTGTCACTGTTCCGCTTTGCACATCCCAAAAACCTGCTATCAGCTTTGCAATAGTCGACTTGCCTGAACCGGACGGACCTACCAGAGCCGTCATGGTTCCAGCCGGAATTGCAAGGCTCACATCGTGAAGTATTTCTTTATCTCCGTGATACCCGAAAGACACATGGGAAAGCCCTATATCCATCTTTCCAAATGTGACGGTTTTTTCTTCATGCTGTTGTTCCTCTGCAAGAAGAACTTCATCCACCGATTCCACCGTTGTTCCCACTTGTGCAAGCGTATCCACAAAATTCATAGCAGCCATCAATGGCCCCGTAATACCTAAAGCCAAAATGACGGTTGTAATAAATACTTCTGCTGACAAACTTCCCCCACGGTAAAAAACAAAACCGACGGGGAGAATCGTAATCAATGTGGCAGGTACAATCGAGTAAGCCATCGACATACCAAACTGGCTTTTTTTCATCCAGTTATAGTAATATTTCGCATTGGCTTTCACTCTGTCTGAAAATTTGGCATATGAACTTTTTCCCTGGTTAAATGCCTTAATTACCTCAATGCCGTTAATGTATTCTACAATCGTTTCATTCATTTCCTTTGTTGTTCCGACAGCTCCCTCATAGTCCTTACTGTAAGAACCCATGACCGTCATTAGGAAAACCATGCCTGCCGGAATGGAAACAAGCGACAGGAGCGCCATGCGCCAGTCAAGGATAAACAGGTAAACAATAATCAGTATCGGCCCTGCTATATTTGCCGTCAGCTCCGGAAACAAATGCGCCAGTGTTGTTTCCATACCGTCCACCTGATCCACAATAAGCTGTTTCATCTTCCCACTGGACATATCTGTCACTGTTCCAAGAGGGAGTTTCGGCAGTTTTGCCAATATTTTTTGGCGGATAGTTTTTAAAACGGAAAAGGTTGCCTTATGTGATATGGACAGCGCCAAGGTATAAAGCAGTGTCCGCACTAAATAGCCTGCCATCCCAATGCACAGCCATTTGAAGTACAATGACATATCCCTATTTCCTTCAAGCAGATTCACAATCATCTGCGCCGCAGCAAAGTATGGAAGCATCCCGCCTAAGACACCGAGAAATGCGCTGATAACCGCACAAATCAGTCCTGAATGCTGCGATTTTCCAAGCTCCCAAACACGGAGTAATGGATTTTGTTTTTGCATATAGGTTCCTCCTTGATAAGTTAGTTTTCGCTAACCATATATTAAAAAAATATAGTAGCCAATAAGAAGATAACAAAGTGTGCTAACAAAAATCGCAAACTAAGTTATCTATCAGGCAAAAAAGTGTGGCCTTTTATTCAAAGACCATGCACTTTCCGCCAACCGGCTGTAATAAACTCTGCCAGTGTATGCGTTGCCTGAATTGCTTCTTCTTTCGTGTAGTCATGCAGGACTGTTTCAAAGATACAGGAGTAATAAGCATGATTCAGCATATGCAGCTCTTTCAGTCCAAGCCGTTTATATTTAATTCCCTTTTCTTCAAGAACATCGTACATTTTCAACGTGTCCTGAACTTCTTTTTCTACCATCCAGTCAGTAAAGTCAACATATTTTGTTCCATCCGCACAATGCAGAAGAAGTTTGAACGAATCAAAGTGGCTGAAAATAAATTCAATAAACTCGACCATTGTTTCAACCGAAACATTCCACAAATCAGTCATGTTGTCAACAGATATATAATCAAAGCATCGCTCTCCTGCAGCATCATACCTTTTACGAATCCCCTCGACAGCAGGCTCAACCAATGCCGAGAACAATGCCGCCTTATCTTCAAAGTGCCGATAGTATGCTCCAGTCGTAATCCCCGCACCCTTGCAAAGCTCCCGAAGATTTGTGCGTTCATAGCCATTTTTAAGGAATAGCTGCTTTCCACTTTCTAAAATCTTCTCATGGGTAGTCTCATAAGTGCCAACTGCCATTTATTCACCTCCTTGATGCGCCTGTGTGCTAACATAGTTATCATTATAATTATCCCCACTTTTTTTGTCAATAGTTTTTTCTATAAATTTGAAAATTAAATCTGCTATATTTCTCCAATCCGGATCAAGCATCATATCATGACATACACTATCTACAATCTTCAACTCCGCGGTGTGTATTTTAGCATTGTCTTTAACTGCCTGCAGAATTACACATTGGTCATTATATGATCCAATTACCAGGGTTGGAATTTTTCTAACATATATAGAGAATTTTTTTTGACGTTTCATCATGGCATACTCAACCTTTTTTGACTCTTTATCTAATAATGACATATAGTATTCTTTTTGTTCTGAATCTAACCTTTCTGAAAAAAGAATATACTCCAAATTATTTTTTCTCTGCTTTTTACTCATCTGTAGTAATTGTAAAAAATTATTTCTTACTGGCATTGGTGTAATTAAAACAACTGACTGTATTGAAGAGTATATTTCTTCCAAGCACATCTGTGCGATTCTGCATCCCAATGAATGTGCTATCAAGATAATTTTTCCATCAATTATATCTATAGTCTTTATTAGATCTTCTACCATATCCTTGACTACTATCTGATCAACATTTTCTATTCTTTCACTGTTACCGTGATTTCTAAAGCTCATAGCATAAACATTATATCCATGAGCATAAAAAAACGGTATGAAATGTTCTTCCCAACACCATGCTGCATGATATGCTCCATGCACAAATAAAATGGTATTCTTATTTAACAGACTTACTTTTTTTATAATTTCCAATTGCATAACAAGCATTACTCCTTTGTACAATAAAAAAGTTTCTGTCCCAAAACCTCCAAATATTCACCATATCCTGGAAACTCTTCACTATTACAAAACCCATTTTCTTCAAGAATCTCCAGCCATTGTTTTCTATTCAGAAACATGGTATTTGTCGCTTTTCTCTGATCCTTTGGTTCTGTCATCATAAAAGACTGCGTTATGAGGATATCCGGAACATCCTCTACAGTTTCTATGATAAGTAAAATTCCACCTGGTTTCATTACACTATTTATCTCATAAATGCACTTATCTGTATTAACAGAATTATTCAATACTCCCACCGCTATCACAATATCCGCTTGGAAATTTGAGGGCAACTGGCTTGAAAAAGCTTCATCAATATCTAATGTTTGATAATGCATCTCTATTTTTCCATCACACTCCTTATATCGCTCTTTAGCCCTTTGTAAAAAAAATCTGGAAATATCTGTATAAAAATATACAATATGCTCTTCAAATTTATTCTCGCGAATATCGCTCAGTACCTTATCGGACGTTGCTCCTGTGCCGGCACCAATTTCGAGGATTGTTGCATTTGCATTCTCATATAAATATCCCAACACTTTTTTCGACAGAGAATGGTTCAAATATTGCAAAATCTTTGTCTCTTTATAAAGTGCATCTGCATATATATCTTCTCCCTGTTCAAAGAGCAATAGCGTTGCCTGCTGCTCTTTCTGAATCAATTTGTCCCAATTCTTAATATTATTAATAATATAATCCAAAACTAGAGGAGACTCCAATTTCCCTTTCCAAAGGTATTCTACTTCTTCCCATCCATATTTTAATCCTTTTTCATATATCTCGATTTTACATACATAAATCCCATCGGTTTCAGTTACATAATTATACTTTTTCAACAGTTCAATCCATCTATATATAATATCATTATTGTCCGTATTTACCGATAGGCATTTTAGTATTTGATTTAATGTGCAAGGAATATCTTTTAGTAAAACGCCTTTTTTATTCATATAGAATAATATTGTTTGTGCCAATATTTTTTTTCGCATCTCTACGCTATATTGTATGTATTCCTGACTAAAGTTATCGAATATATTTTCAATTTCACTCTCTGTTCGCAGATCAAGTAATTCTTCTAGCAATAGAGGATGATATTCCTTTTTACACTTTAACGAAAAATTTAATTTACTTAAAAGTTCTTGAGAACATCTTATATTCAAAATCTGTTGCTGCATTTTTGACGCGACATTTTCTTGCCGTTTAATATAACGTTCAGTCTTTTTTATTTCGGAGGCCAATGAATTACTATATACAGTATTTATATAGCAATCATAATTCGCCTCTCCATCTACAGTTTGAATAGTCGGATGAAACAAATACCCTTTTGAGTTCTCATTATTACTTATTTCAGGAAAAAAACCTTCCCAAATAATCGGGCCCAAATATCCTCTTAGAGAGAGATTTCCTCTGTCTGTTTGAATGTTAAATTCAACGCTTTTGGCTGTATATTTCCGTTCTAAACCATAATAAATTTTCTTATCGATTTCAAAGACTACTATCTTATTCCTTAATCTACACCAAACCCATTCTTTGCTATCCTGTTCAACATGTTGCTCAACTGTCATTTGTTGCATATTAGGTAAAAACATACCTAATATTCTAACAGCTGCATAAATATTAAAGCAATTAGTTTTAATTTCTATTTCAGCCGCCGGATCAAATGCCAATAACTTTTTTGCGATATCTACAAATATTGAAACCTTTTCAAAATTAAGAAAAGACTCATCTTCAATCACAAATTTGTTGTTTCTCTTAAACTCACGAATTACGTCCAAATAATTCTCCACATTCCACAAGCCCTGGCAAAGCACATTTACCCCCTTCTTTGCCAATTGTATAAGAATTGAATAGTTCGTATGATCCGCATCCAAACAAATTAAATCCGTATCCACACTTATGTTCTCAAAATTCTGAAACACTTCAGTATCACTATATTCTTCTACAAGCCTCTCCAAAATCAAGCCCTCTTGCAATGGCATCATATTTAAATAGTCAAACCACTTTCCACAGGCTGCCACTTTCATAAAATCATCCTTTCATGAAAGCCCCATGCTAATTCCAATTCATGAGGCTTTCTTATTTATCTTTATACCCTGTTTGCCAAATCAGAAATATTCTCACTTTGAAGAATATCATCTACAGTTACATCACACCCTAACGTTTTGCACATCTCGTCTACGAGCCGCATTAAAATTATTGAATCACCACCCAAAGTATAAAAATCGTCTTGAATACTAATATCTTCGATTTCAAAAACTTCTTTCCATATTTTCATAATTTCTTTTACGATAGGCTTTTCGATTTCTTCTTCATGAGTATCTTCTTTTTTATCAGGAGTTTCTACACTTGTTTCACAATTCGGAACGACAAATTCCATATATCCATCATGAGTTAATACACCAATAATGCCAGTATCGGCCATTCTCCCATATAATGGATGTTCTAAAATCTTATAATATGTTTTATTTCTATCATTCATTATTTCACTTTCGGAAACATAAACCTGTCCTTTTACATCTGGCGGGCATAATTCTTGTGCATAATCCAAAATCTTAATTTGCTTCAAATCGATATTCTTCAACAGATCCGGCACTACACTTTTTGTAATTATTTCTTTGGTAAGTATATTACCCCATACTTTTGTCACAAAATCATTTGTAGAATTTGCCTTATTGTTTTCGCTTATTCTTTTAATATCTTCCACAAACTCCAAAAATATCTCATCAATAATACAAGCTTCAAACAATTCATCTACTACATCCCAGGAAATATGCAATCTGCCTCCCATCTCTGTAATTTGATTATCCAAAAAGACTTGTGGAGTTTGAGAAACAGCATATTTAATACTTCCTAAACGTTCAAAATAATTTTCCGGGCAGTCAAAAAGTACGCAGGTAAATACTACTGGTAGAAGTGCTTTTCCAAAAACCCCTCTTCTTTTTGCCAGTTCCCTCATTATTTCAGTACCATCAAAAGATAAATGATCTAGCTCTTTCATTATTTGTTCTTGAACCCTCTCCGCCGATTTCCAAATATCCTCTTTAGCAAAAACAAGATTAAGCGGAAGCAGTTTTGTAAAATCACCGATAATTTTTTCAGTATTCTTTTGCTGTCTCTGAAATACTGTTAAATTTAAAAGAACTTCACTTTGATTTCCCCATTTCGCCATAATCCTTCCATAAAGAGTACATAGTAATGCCGAAGGAGAAACTTTGTGTCTGCGGGCCGTTTCCTTAAAATTCCCCCACAAAACAGAATCAATAATCGCACTTTTTCTTACAATATTATAGTCCCTACAATCAGCAAGTTTCATCTTCATTGGTATCTGAGGATAACTTGATAATGAGTCAATTTTATTTAACCAATACGCTTTATCTTCTTCATAGCTTTCTGAATTCTTTTGGTTACTTATATTTTGAATATACTCCGCATATGAATACTCAATTTTTTCAGCGTCAGATTTTCCTTCAAGCGTATCTGCTATTTCTGTAAAAAGAATTTGCATACTATCGCCGTCACATACCATTAAATCCAAACTTACCATTAAGATCCGTGAATTCGGAGATTCTATCATCTGGAATGTGAATAGCGGCCATTTCTCATGGTCATAAACTTTATGCGAAAGTATCTTTCGCTGTTTTTGCAACTCTATCTCCTTTTCTTCATCATTTTGGCATTTTGTCACTATAACAGAATAATCCGGGACATTATTCAATATCTTTTGTCTGCCGTTTTTATAAAAAATGGTCCTTAAAGCATCATGCCTTGAAACCTCTTTACGAATTGCATACTCAATCTGATTAGCTGTGTACTCTGTTTCCGCTTCAAAATAATAATGCGCATTGTACTTCCCCAATTCATAATTATCATTTCGTCCATTCAAATATGCAAGCTGAACTCCTGTTAGCGGAAACACATTCTGATTGTCTTGTTTACTTCCTGCGGAAGTTGCTTCATCCTTTTTGCTATTTTTAAACGATAAACTAATCTTTTCAACTTCTTTGCTAAACTCAGCCACATTCTTTGAATGAATCACTGTTAAAAATGAAATTTTTACTTTGAAATTGTCCGCAATTTTACGGACTATTCTTTGTGCTTTTATCGAATCTCCGCCTAACTCAAAGAAATCATTTTCTGGTTCAACATCACAATTTAGAACTTCCGACCATATTTCAATAACTTTATTTAAAGAAGGATTCCGCAGATCATCTTGTTTTTCATTATGCATTTTGTTTTGTATTCCAGAATCTGCCATGCTTTTTAACATCTTACGATCTATCTTTTCATTAGTATTTAGCGGAAAGTCATCAACTCGATAATATCTATGCGGGTACATATAAGTGGGTAGTTTTTTTCTGATCGCACGTTTTATTTCAGCTATATCTAACTCTTCACCTTTATAAAAAACTACTATTTGATTTTTATAATTAACAACCGCTATACAGTCTTTAATATTAGGGACCTCTTTAATCTGCGCTTCTATTTCTTCCAGTTCAATACGATAGCCCCCAATCTTAACCTGGGAGTCTCGTCTTCCGCAGAAAATCACATATCCTTCCCTTGAATATTTACCAAAATCCCCCGTCCTATACAGTCTTCCATATTTTGATTTAACAAAACTATTAGAAGTTTTTTCTTCATCATTAATGTACCCTTTTGCGACCCCAATTCCTCCAATATATATTTCTCCTATCACTTCTGGAGGGCATATTCTTTGCTCCGAATCCAAGATATAGATTGATTGATTTGTCAGCGGATAGCCATAAGGAATACTAGTCCAAGACGCATCAACTTTTTTAATTGGATAATAGATCGACCAAATTGATGCCTCAGTCGCACCACCAAGGCTAAAAATTGCTGCTTTTGGAAAATGCTTTTTGATTTTGTCTGGTAAATTTACATTAATCCAATCGCCACTTAATAAAACGGCCTTCATTTCATCATTTTTGTAGTCTTCATCCAAGCTATCAATAAACAACTCCATCGCGGCTGGAACAGAGTTCCACACAATATCAGAACTGCTATCTACAAGTTTCTTAATATCCTCCGTATCTCTTAGTTCTTTAACCAATTTTAATTGTGCACCTGTAAAAAAAGTTGCAAACAAATCATATACCGATAAATCGAAACATAGTGAAGACAGTCCCAGTATAGTATCACTGCTGTTCAATCCGATACGATCATTTATATCTAAAACAGTATTAACCATACTCTTATAGGCAATCTCAACACCTTTAGGTTTTCCCGTACTTCCGGAAGTATATATTACATATGTACTGGATTCCACATCAATATTTTTCCACGAATCATTTACTTCATTAGAAGAACATACTTCATATGGGTCAATAATCATATCCGCACCAGCGTTATCTAAAATATACTGCACTCGCTCAACCGGCCAATGCTTTTCAACCGGCACATATGTTGCACCTGCCAAAACTACAGCTAAAATTGTAATTATTGACTCTTTACTTTTATCAGTTTTAATCACCACATATTTACCAGGTTTAATACCATTTTTCTTAAGATCATGCATTGTAGATTTTATGTTGCGTTCTAACTCTCGATATGTTATACCTCCTTCAAAATCTGTTATAGCAATTTTATCCGCAAATTTGTAAAAAATGTTATCCAGCCGCTTACCCAAGTTAAAGAAATCAATTTCTTTTTCAGTTGAATTATAAAGTTTTATCTTTTTTTCGAATGCAGGTGAACATTTTAACTCTCCATCATTTTTCGATAACTGTTCTATAACCATGCAATAATATGAAAACATTTCTTCAACCATTGTTTCCGGATATATCTTCTTAATAAAATCCCACACAATCAATCCACCATCTTCTAACTTGTAAGTTTGATTATCTAAACTTACCTGAGAAGTTTGAGACTGCGAATAGACTACATCCATTTCAGATAAATTAGGCAGATTTCCGAACAACATACTGGTAAAAACGATCGGAAGTGGTTTTTCTTGACTAATCTTCCCAGTCTTTATCATATCACGTATTATCTCAACGCCTTCGTAGCTACTATGGTCACAATATTCATATAACTTATTTCTAATAAACTTCAACTGTTCAGCGATTGTCCCCTTCATATCCGAAGCGCTAAAATCAAATAAAATATTTGTTGTAAAGTCCCCAACTACTTTTTCTATATCCCTTACTGTATATGGCCGACTTGATAATGTAACATTAATAGTAAACTGCGGTTCTTCACTCCAACGAGCTAAAGTTAATAAGTAGGCATATAGTAATACTATACTTACTGTTACCCCACTGTCCTTTGCCATCTTCTCTAAGGCAGCCCATTCTTCCTTCTCAATCTTCCTTTGAAGCCTTGAACATATATTGCTTTCATCCCAAATCTTACATTCAGGAAGTTTAGGCGCGTTAGGAATCAACGGCAAACGCTGCATCCAATATTCCTTGTCAATTTCATATTTTCTCTTATCTCTGGTTTCACGAACACTTTTCGCACATTTCAAGTAATCAATTTCCTGTACATCAAATTTACTATTACTATAAATATCCCAAAAATCTTTTAGTATCAATTGGAGGCTCATTCCATCTACTATAATCATTTCAATATCTACTAACAAAAAATTTTCACACGTATCAATACATATATTTTTCACATCAAATAAAGGCCAATTTTCTAAATCTCTAAGCCGCGTTTGATTATTATAGCGTAGTTTCTTAAAATATTTTTCCTTTTCCTCTCTTCCTATATTAATAGTTTCTAAACAAAATGTATCCGCAATCTTCTCTTCAAATATGAATTGTTTCTCCTCTTTGATAATACTTCTTAATGCGCCATGCCTTTTTATCAATGTACGGATAACCTTTTCTAATTTCATAAGATCCAGGTTGTGATGCACTTCCAAATATAAATGAGTAGAATTTGATGCACCATAAAATTCCTGTTCGCGTCCAATCCAATAAGACTGTTGAATCAATGATAACTGTTCTTCTCCAACAATATTTACTACATTCTTGGATTCTAAAGTTATTTTCTCAATTAGTTTATCTACCGTATCGCACATAACCAGATCTATCATTCCCAAATTTATATGAAATCCATTATTGATTTTACTTAATACTTGAAACATCTTAATAGAATCATCATATACTTCATATATTGGCATATCCTCCGTTATCTGCACTGCTAACAGCTCCTGCAAATGTTCTTTTACATCGGACTTATTGACTATTCTCATGTTCTTGCTTCCTTCCTACTCAACTATTAACTTCCGGACAATTTTGTTTCTTATATTTCTTCAGCAACTCTGCTTTGCTAAATTTTCCCACTTGTGTCATAAACATATCATCTTTGAATATAACATCCGACAATTTAATTCCTGTCTCACCCTGAATAAACATAATAATTTCCTTCTTCTTTTTTGTATATTCCGCAGAAGAAATTTCTAATTCCATAAATAAATATATTTTCGATTTTTCTTCCATAGCGTTATTCTCTCCACATGCAGCACTTCTAACGCCATATCTTTCGAATATAATCTGTTCTATATCCCGCATATAAATATTTTTTCCATGCATAAAAAACATATCTTTTTTTCTTCCAACAATATATAAATTTTGCCCCGACAAAAAGCCTATATCCCCAGTACACAGCCATCCATCCGCAAACAGATCTTTATTATCTTTATTCAAGTAACCTTTACACAGAAACTCTCCTTTAAATTGGATATTTCCTACTTTCATCTGCCCCAGGTCCCTATTAAAATCATCAACAACTCTTATACTACAGCCATTTATCGTTTTCCCCTGACAAACCAAATCATTTTTTAAAATATCTATGCTCTTTAAATCAAAGTCTATGCCTGTATCTACCTGCTTTGTATCAATATCCGGTTCTCTATAAGGTACATTTAGTACTACTGCACCAGATGTTTCAGTCATTCCATATATTGGAATCAAACAATTTTCTTTCAATTGATATTGTTTATTTGCATCCAAGAACTTATGTAGATTTTTTTTAGATATTGGTTCACCACCATTTAAAATATATCTCAAACAAGATAAATCCCAATGACAATTCTCGGTCATATTATTCAATACGATTTGATATGCAAAATTGGGGCCTGCGGTCACAGTTGCCCTATAATGGTTTATCTGCTCCAACCACGTTAGAGGATTCTCTGCAAACATACTTGTAGCCATATGAACTTGTCTACATCCAACATATATTGGTAATAGTAAAAAATATATTAATCCAAACGTATGCTCTACTGGCAACCATGATAATAAGACATCTTCCTTAGTGAGACCTAATATTTTTGCTGTTTCCTGTAGCATTCTAATTACCCCTTTATGTGTTACCATAACACCTTTCGGTTCAGATGTACTTCCTGACGAATAAATTACAAACGCCACATCATCAGCAATATTATCAGAAAAATCATTATAATCGGTTTCAATGTTTTCATCCTGACAAACAAACTCTTTTATAGACAGTAATGGCAATTTTATGTCCGGTAATAGAGTTTGAACACATACTTTTCCCATATCGTCTGCCATGATTATAGCATCTTGATTATCACTACAAATTTTCTGCAGCATATTAGCACTGTTTTTGGTCATACTCACTGGCAAAATAATAGGACAAGCACCTGTTCTAATTAATGCCATAAATAATAAAATAAACTCTTTTTTTGAATGAATCTGAAGTATTACCTTCTTTCCATTTCCTATATTGCTTTTCACTAGCCCATTATAATATTCATGTATGCCACGCCATAAAGAATCACTAGAAATAATTTCTGTTTCTTTTTCCTGAATCAGCGTTATGTCACTATATTTTATAGTTCCCATAGTCAACTGATCTAATCTAATAATCTCTTGTTTCATTGGTACATCCTCCTATTGTAATCCTCTAAATAGTTCAATCAGATCAATTTCTAACATGTTGCTTTCACAACTTGCACACCAACTCAATACTGATCCTTCTACTTCATTTACTTGAAACATTTTTCCATAACGTGTAAATACACTTCCGATACAATTTGAAAAATCTATTGCTTTTATATAGGAGTCAATACCCATTCCAATACATTTGCAATAGCTTTCTTTCAAAGACCAAAACTTGGTAAACTGTACTGCCGGGTTCTCAGCATGTAATATTTTCTCTATTTCATCTGCTGTCATAGAAGAATACATACATGACATATTTTTCTTTTTTACAGAGGTGATATCTATTCCAACTGCTGAATCACTAATCATGCAAGCCACACCTTTATCACAATGAGATAAATTAAAGTGAACAAACGGATAATTACTTAAATATGGTTTTCCACAAGAACCTTCGCTTAGTACAACATTTTCATTTATTCCATATTCTTTTCTCAATCCATATCTAAGTAACAAATAAGCTATAGCAGACTGCCGTTTGTTCTTTAAGAATCGAAGCCTACTTATTTTAAACTCTCTTTGCCCACTTATATAATGTTTAGCTTTTTTTAGTTCTTCATTTTGAAATTCCTTCATTTGTCTAAAATAATATACCATTAATACATCCTTCTATGAGTATATTAGCAGGCGCAGGCCCTTGATATTTTCAGAAAACATACTATGGATCATTTCTACGTCAAATGCATCTATTACATAATCCCAATTAACTAATAGTTCTCCATTAAAGTCTGTTGCCTGATAATCCAATACTACTTGTGGAGTTTGGCTAATCGCATAGCCTTCACTGATTCCGTTTGGCAAAAAACCTTTTGTTTTTCTATCTCCCTGCAAAACGCCAGTGAAAACCACAGGAAGAATTGCTTTGCCTCTATTCATTGGATCAATCATTTTCAATATCTGTGTACCATCAAAAGAATGATAACGCACTAATTCCCATAGTTGCTTTTGTACAAAGTTTACCTCCTGCCAAAAATCCTTCTGCTGTCTATAAGCAATTGCACCTATATTTGTAAAATCTCCAATAAGATTATATATTTCTTCACTTAATGGGAGTCTATTGAATAAAGTCAAATTTAGCGAAAACTCTTTATTCTTACTATATTGCATTAATGTTTTCATATACATTGTACAAATAAGCGCCGCAGGAGTAACCCTATTATCCTTTACCAGTTTATATAGTGCGCTTGTTTCTTCTCTTGAAAATTTTTGTGAAATTCGATCAAAACGATGTCCACAAAGTTCTGACAGCTTTTTCTTATAAGGCAGATCTGGTGCCGGAGGCAGTTCAGTTACCCTTTTTCTCCAATAACTATATGCTGCATTTTCTGGATGCGTTTCACGATATTCTTTTTGTTCTAAACAATACTGCTTAAATGAATACGTTCCCCATTTCACAATTTTCCCTTCATAGACTTCAAATATCTTTGCAATCATCATTTTTGCACTCCATGCGTCCATGATAATACAATCAAAATCAATATGAATACGTGGGAATGCTTTATTTACATAAGAAATTCGTATATTGTAAAGCGGCCATTTGCATAAATCAAACACACAATGAGACCATTGTTCACGTTTCTCTTCTCTATCTTTCTCATTGCCAAACTCAAATCTTTCTATTTTATATGTCGGTACTTTTTCCAACACTGCCTGCATACCATTTGACAAAACAATCGTTCTCATTGCGTCCGTACGGGCAATCACTTCATTGACTGCCCTTTCAAAACGCACAACATCAATATCACAACAGTTTAATTCCATATAGTAGTGAGCATTAATTCCTCCTAATTCATATGCCTGGTCGCTTCCTATAAGATAGGCCTTTTGAATTGAAGTCAACGGAAACGTTTCTTTAACTCCTTTACTCCATATTGCATGGTTTTCAAGGTACTTTATAATTTTTTCTTTATTTTCCTTAATACATTGCAATTCCTCGGAAGTAAGCGCACCCGCAGGCGCTTTATATTTGATTTTTCCGGCTTCTGTCCAAATTGTTATATTTCTTTTGCTTAATCGCTCCAACAGCATATGAATCATATCATCTGTTATAGCTCTCATTCTTCTCTCCATTCTTCATAAACACTTCCAAGTTTCTTTGCTAGTTCATGAGCGTAGTTTGGATTCTCCAAGCAAGAATAATGGTTCCCGGCTATCTCTATAATCTCGAAATCGCCTATACATACATCGTCCCATTCTTGTAAAAGTGCCTCAAAATACTTAAATATTCCATTCCTTTCTGTTGTTTTAAAATATCGGATATCCCCAAAATATACCGTAGGAACAAAACGTAACGCAGCAAATGATTTTTTGAAAATTGTATAGAGATGTTTTACCATATCAAAATTGAAATTCCGTACAGACGAATCATCGCTGACTGATAAATATGTTTTAAATCTAACCTCCTGTGTCAACTGGCTCAATTCAAGCAATCTTTCATAAATATGACAATCTTCCTGAGAATCTTCAAAGTCTGATATGGAAATACTATCTTGTTTACTATCTACAATTTTTCCAAATATTTTTTCAAATACTTTTAAATCTGTAAATTCCAATTTTTCAAGGGAAACATGAAGATTTCCTATAAAAAATAATTCATAAATAATTTCGTCTTGAATTTCAACCGGTATTGAACCTCCGTCTATTATGGCTACATCTTCCACATCAATTCCAGCCTCCAGAAGTTGCTTTGCCATCTCAATGGCAATAACACCACTGAAGCTATATCCAACAATCTGAACTTTGTCCAAATTTTCTTCAAGGATTTTTTGTGTATATAAATCCGCCAAATGCAAAACAACCTCTTCCGATTCTAATTTACAATATTCATCCAAATCCGAAATTCCTATAGATATTATCTCTCCGCAATTTTGCTTTTCCATCTCAGGAATAAGATAGCGATACACATCAACTGATCCTAATGCTCCATGTAACAAAATTCGTCCTCTATTTCCATTCCGTTCCCCATTTTTTGCGATATACTCAAATTTCTTTTCACACATAGGAGATTCTATTTCTTGATTATCGTAAGCACTAATATATAATGCAATCTCTTCAATTGTAGGCGTATTCAACATCTGCCGCAATAATGCATCAAAAGGTATCTCCTTTTCTAATTTACTCCGGACTTTGGTGGTTACCTGTGCCATAATTAGTGAATCTGCACCATAATCATAAAAATTCTCTTTTCTTCCCAAATCACCAATATCTAATGCTTCACACCATATTTGGCATATCATTTTCTCTAAGTCAGTTTTAGTTTCCTCCTTTTCTGCTATCTTATCTTCTGAAATTCTATACCTCTCAAACCAATCTTCAACTGCCTTTCTGTCAATTTTTCCATTTGCAGATAAAGGTATTCTGTCTATAATACATATCTCAGAAGGTAACATATAGGCCGGCAGATATTTTTCCAAACGTCTGTTAATCTCCATTTTGTCGAGAAATACATCTGTTCGCTTAAATTGTTTTATAAATAATCCTGCACCAAGCAATGAAGTCGGGTTATTGTTACTCGGTATTGATAACACACTTTCTTCAACTCCATCACTTTCTTTTAATACTCCACACCATAAATCTTTTGAAATAAAAGCAGCACCATCACGCAATGTATCTTCTGGCGGTGTCATCATCAGCGCCTGAGAAACTAAAAGCCATGTTTCAGGCAGTATAGTTTCAGAAAAAATCAAATAACCTTCATTTCTTACCAATTCTTTAAGTTTGTTAATCGTTTTAACTATATCTTTTACATTATTAAGTACATATGCACCTATTATGACATCATACGAATTCGGACAAAATCCTTGTGCAACAAAATCCTCATTTAAGTCCAACTTCTTAATAGTGACATTTGGATTTTTTCCAAACCGATTGACTGCATCCGGGAAAAAATATTTTGAAATATCTGTAAAGCAATATTCAAATTCACTACCCTCTAAAGCCTTAAAAACCCACTCAGTTGTTGCTCCAGTTCCTGCCCCTACTTCCAATATTTTAATTTTCTGCCCCGGCACTCTCTTTTGAACTTTTTTTATAATTTTGCATATAGATGCATTAATATATTTTGTGGCAGTATTTTCTACATATAATGCCTGAGTATATTTATTGCTTCCATCTGGATATAAAAGACTAACCGGATCTGTTTTACCAGACATTATGTTGGCAAACTCATCCGCATTTAGCTTAATATATTCCAACGTAGATACATTTCCTAATTTATCATACCATTTATCAAAAGCCACATTCCATTGTTGCTCTTTTTGGCTCCATTCTACATTTTCAATCGCTTCAAATTTGCCATCATTCCTTTTTCGGATTAAGCCGCTCTTTAATAATGCTTTCAGCCATGGTACTGTCAACCATCTATATTTATCAGGAATGACACTATCATTCAAAATTTCTTCCATCAAAATGGGTTTATTTTTCAATAATATTCCCATCTTCTGGAGCCCATAAAGAAGAGAATATGCTGCTGCCTCATTTCTGGAGTCTACAGCTAACTGTACTTTTTCCTGATCAAATTCCATAAAATAATGCTCATCATACGATAACACTGTATCAAATAATTCCTGGCAGAATTTTTCTCTTTCGAGCACCATTTCCGAAGTAATAGATGCCGGTTCAACCATTGCCAGAATTTCATTCTTTTCTTTACTAACAACTGCAATTGCATCTTTGATATTCTCTACCTTTTTCAATACATTCTCTACTTCTCCCAGTTCAATCCTATAACCACGAATTTTTATCTGATTATCTTTCCTTCCAATAAATTCTATATCTCCCCCCGGCAGATAATGTCCAATATCTCCAGTCAAATATGATAATCTTCCATTTTTATCAAGAATAAATTTCTGATTCGTTAAGTTATCATCATTAAAGTAACCTTTCGCCAACCCTTTTCCCTTTATAATAATTTCTCCTTGAACCCAAACGGGACAAGATTCACCATCTTCATTGCAAACATCCATTGCCTGATTTGACAGTGGTTTTCCATAAGGAATTTTTTCATAAATTCTCTCATCACAAAATTCATGATTGATAGACCAAATAGAAGCCTCTGTAGCGCCACCTAAACAGTTAATTTTTGCCATTGGAACAATCTCTTTGATTTGCGAGGGCATATTAACTGGTATCCAGTCACCAGACAACAACACACATCTCAACGGCAACATATGAGTAGTATTCATAGTTTCCAATTCCGTCAGCAAAATTTTCATTAATGCTGGTACACTGTTCCATATAGTTATCCTATGCTCTTCAATCATTTTTATCCAATGGTCGGGATTCATATAGTTTTCCTGAATTGGATAAACTATTTTTCCTCCTACCTGCAATAAGCCAAAAATATCATATACAGATAAGTCAAAGTTCAGCTTTGAAAGTCCAAGCACTGAATCATCACAAGTCACTTTATTTTTGTTATTAATATCCTCTATCGTGTTTACTGCTGCAGCATGTGTAATTGTAACTCCTTTAGGCTCGCCGGTACTTCCCGATGTAAAAATTATGTATGCTACGTCTTCTAAACCGTACTCGGGCAGCTCAGTCTCAAACTTAATGTCAGATAAAGCATCCACTTCAATAATGGCCTTACCACTCATATACTCACTATTTTCTGCAACTGTAGTTAAAACAATATTAGCATTTGTTATTTCTAATATTTTTTTCGCTCTTTCTATCTCTTGATCTGCTACGATTGGAACATAAATACATCCTGCATACAGAGTTCCTAATACAGCAGCGACTTGATAAATACTTTTATTCATAGCAATCGCAATACAATCTTGATGCTTTGCTCCAACATTTACTATTTTCTGTCTGATTTTTAATGCGTATTGATGCAGTTCACCATATGTTAATTTCTTTTCTCCATCTGTTACTGCAACTCGATCAGGTGCTTTTTGGGCCCATTCCATAAATCCACTCTGCAGAAGATGAATCGGCAAATCTGTTTCCGTATGATTAGCAACATTCCTTTCATCAGCTTGCCATTGAGGTAAGAAAAGGCCGTTTATTTTATTCCAATCTGTTTCATCTTTTGCCAATTCCTCTATTCGTTGCTGAAACAAATCGAACATATCATCAATCATTCCATCTGGAAAGACGCCTTCCCGAACATCCCAGTTTATTTGCAAACCAAAATCTCCATCCATAGCTTGACAATCAATAAATACCTGTGGAGTTTGTGTGATTCCCCCATCAAATTTACCTGTAATTTGTCTATTCTGGTCCGCCAACCCAATAGCACTGGTATATACTATAGGCATAAAAACCCTTTTATTTCTTTGCTTTGATAACTCCCGAATTACTTCTACACCTCCAAATAACCGGTGATCTAAATCAATGAATAACCTCTCGTTAATTTTCCTTGCTCTCTCAGCAAAATTGTTTCCGTCATTGGCATTTATCTCCAATAAATTTAATGTGGTAAAATCCCCTACTATATCCGTTACATCATCGTGTAATGGAAAGCGATTTAACACCGTTAAGTTAATGCAAAAGGATTTATTACAACTCCATTTTGCAATAACATCGGAATATGCTGTCAGAATTGCCGTTGATGGTGTTATCCCTAATTTTTTTGCAGCATCTTTAAAGCTATTCCATCGTTCACTATCTAAACACAATAACTTTCTTGTAAAATTCTTTTTTACATCTTCTGCCGATAGCGTAGGTAATTCTGGTGCATCCGGCAAATATGCAATTCTCTTTTCCCAATAACGTTTGTCATTTACATATCTTTCCGATTCCTTTAATTTTCTCTCAGCAGAAAGATAATCTCTAAAAGTAATTTGAGGTACGTTTATAGAATCCTTTTTAAGATAATATAATGCCTCAAATTCAGATAATAACATCCAAATGCTTGTCCAATCTGCAATTAAAAAATCCATCGAAAAATGCAAAATACTTTCTTCTGCTTTTTTTGCAATAGCAATACCAAACATCGGCCATTTTCCTGTATCATACACATGATTTCCCATTTGTTGTCTAAAATCATTGTACTCACAAATATTCTCGCCTTTAGACACATCCCAGTACGGAATTTCTAATTCAGGCACCTCTTTTAATACTTGCTGATAACCTTCCTCAAATACTACAGTCCGTAACATATCATGTGTTTGTATTAATTTGTTCCACACTAATCTTACTCGACTTACATCCAAATTTTTATACTTCAATTCTAAATAAACATGACACGCCACTCCGCCATAATCAAACAGATTATTACGTCCCATTAGGTATGCAGTTTGTACATCTGTTAATGGGAACGGTTCGTATCTATTATCCGAATCGACTTCTACTACGATTCTCTTACTATAATTTTGTAATACTTGAATGATCTCCTCTTTGTTTCGTTTTAATGTCAGTAAATTTGCTTTGGTAATACTCTCCTTTGGAGCTTTATAACGTAATTTCTCCCCATCCAGCCAAAGAGAAAATCCTTCTTCTTTAAGTTTTTCTAATATTACAACAACATCACTCATTTTCTTTCCTCCATGTATTTGCACTCAATTCTTCAAATGGCACATAATGGTGTTCAGGCTCATTGACTAAAGCCGCATAACCAAAAGCCTTTGTCATTTCCGCCCATTTTTGGGAACGTAATAACCCCTGCTGCGCACTTTGATTACCATTTTTTTCATTCAAAATCATATCCTTTAACCTTAACAAATCCTTTGAAATTGCTACTGGCCATTCACCAGTTATGATGTCTTTATAGCTCCTTTTTCTAAAAGAGCCAATATTTTCTATCGAATTTTCTAACATATATGGCGGATATTCCGGTTCTTCTTCCGGTGTATATAATTTCTTAGGCACATGCATTCGAGGCTTCCATAATACCGGTCCAAACGTATCTTCCAATACTAATTTGCCAGTTGAATAAAACAGAGTAAAGCTATGTAACAAATGCATATAATTGTCTGGATCTCTAGGATCAACCTGATTATGGTACTCAATAAATATTGGCGTCTTACCTATTTCTCCCATTAATATGTCAAAAGGTCCTAATTCTTTTGTAATTGACTTAATTTTCCATGTATGAATAGACGGAACTATTCTTGATATAATGTCTATTGCAGGGTATGAAACCTGCGGGCTAAACGAAGCTCTTAAATACAATGGATTCTCTTTCTTATTAAGATACCTTGCACATTTAATAAAATTTTTCACTTCAATTAAATTAGGATATAAATCTCCCATTTGGAACAGAACATGGTTCTTTTTAGCAGCACGATAACATACCTCCATATCTTTTGGATGGATAGGCTGCTCCTGAATGACATGAACCTTTTTATTCAAAAAATATTCAGCAATATCTGTACCACTACCACCAACCGCTCTGGAACGTATTACAACACAAGCTATATCAACTTCCGGAATATCCTCTATTTGTGTATATAACGGCACATGATAAAAATCTGCACACAACTTTGATCTGTTACTTCCATTAGCCAAAAGCCCCACTACCTCAAACTCATCAGGAACTGTTTGCAGTGCTCGTATATAGTATTGTCCAAATGTACTTCCGCATACAATAACTCTAAGTTTCTTCACTTTATATCTCCCCTTCAATTTCATCACTTCCTATATTATCACGTATGCTTACTCTAATTTCTGTACCGATATTTAAAAGTTTCTTCATGACTTCTAAATTAATCTTACTTTTGCTTAAAAGGAAACTTCCCCTTTCCATTCCCATTTCCAATATTGTAAGCACAGTTGCTGCTGCAACACTTCCAGTCAGTCTCGAAGGATTACTACTGGTAAGTAATAACGACTTTTCAATAACTTCATTAGAAACCATGCCAGCAATACTACATACGAACTTTGTGATACCTGTTGTGCCAAAGCAGTCCAATTTGCTGGCTCTACATATATTTCGTAATGTTTTATCCTTATTTACCTGATAGTCATACCGTGCCCGCTCCAAAACTTTTAACGTATTTTCTCCAGATATACACATGTGCCACCTTCCTTCAGACAGTCCATACTTTTGGCACAAGTATTCTGATTCATCATCAAAGTATGGGAAACACCTCATATTCTCTATTTCATTGCAGATATACATGTTCGTTTTTTCTACTTCTGCTGGTACATATGGCAAAAGTTTTCCATATTTCCACATAACCATACTTCTATTACTATTATTAAATACCCCATCCATATAATCTTTAGCCGCAGTATAAGTAAATGTTCCCTTGGCACCATAATAAAAATCTATTGATGCTACAGAATCAAAATCTTGTGCTAAATACTGAGGAATAATTCCAGATAATCCCGGAATACTCCCTGCGCCATATATAAACTTGCCCTCTGCCTCCTGTTTCGGAAGATTTATACCCAAATACACAATTGGACAATCCAACTCACCTGCAATACGGTTTATACATTCAACCGTTTCATTTCCCAGTTCCGCACTACACAGAACAAGCCGGCACCCTTTAATAAAATCTTTCCATTCATTTGAACTACTTTCCTTTATCTGAAACCATTTGTCAGACGCAAACAGCTCTTTTGCCCTTTGAGATACTTTTGAAATATTGCGTCCAGCAACCCGAATCATTTCACTGGAATTAGTCTTTATAATGTCTGCCGCCTCAATTCCGATATTTCCATATCCTCCAATTATACCAATCATATTTCACCCTCGATCATCTGCTTATTGCATTCGATTTTTTCTTCAATAATTTTTGACACTCTATCTAATTCTGCATTATTAAAGATTTCTCTTAATGACATTTCTATTTCATATTTTTGCTTTAAGCACTCTACAAACTGAGTAGCCAGTAAACTGTCACCACCTATTTCAAAGAAGTTATCATTTCTTCCTATATCCTCCACACTTAACATTTCTTTCCAAAGTTCTGCAATTTCCCTTTCTACTCCAACATAATCTGTATTTTTGACCATTGTACGCTTTCTATTTCCCACAATTTGACGTATCTTTTTCCTATCTACTTTTCCATTTTGTGAGAGTGGAAACCATGTAAAAGTTATAAATTCTTGCGGCAACATATACTGCACAAGAGAATTTCTCACATATTCCTCAAGTTCTTTTAGATATTCTTTATATTTATTGGCATTAGCATTAATAAATAGCGCAGAAGATGTCGGATAAACCTTTATCATTACATCATCAAAGGCGCTCTCCTCAAAAGCTGTTAGCCATTCGTCAACCGTCATCAATGCAGTATTTTTTCTTTTTCTCATATATTCTGAAAAGCCATTCTCCAGTATAGCAGAACTGATAATTGACATCGGATCTAACTCTTCATATTCCAATGCGAGTAACTGTCCTTTTGCCTTCAATAACATATTCGCTACATGCAGACCATGTAAAGGATTTTTATAACGATGGAGTTCTCCCAAAGCAATTACAAAGTCAAACTGCCCCAAAAGACTTTTCTCCAATAAACCATCTTCAAAATGATAATATTCAAACTGAACATCATATCTTCTAAGTCTTTCCTCGGCTCTTTTCAACATACCTGCCGATTCATCAATTAATGTAAGTTCAACATTTCTATCCAAATTATTATTCAGCAGCATTTCAACGGCCAAACCTGTTCTGGCACCTAAAACAGCAACTTTGGAATCGTGTTTTATCACTTTTGTCACATGTTCCAAAAAAATAACTGTATCTGAACCTTGCACAAGGAGCTCTTCTGGAGAAAGATACCCATTCGTTAATAGGTTACTTGCTGAAACTGTTCCTCTTATCAATTCTTGCACCATTGGTATTTGGGTCTCTAATTTCATATACCAAATATCTGAGAGAACGTTTTTTATTTCCAAATTCAGCACATATTCATCACTATCTTTATGACTTATAACATTATTAATAAGCAACCAGACATTCCAATACTGCTCAACTTTACCGTTACTATTTATTACTATATTATCGTTTGGGGTTAATGAATCAACATTGTTCCCATATACTTTTAAAATAAAAGCTGCAACTACTTTTTTTCTAATTTCTTGTATTTCAGCATATTCTGGGTTTTCTTCATTCATGAAAACTTGATGAGAAGCATTTCCTTTTTCATACTTTTCCACTACGGCTGCCACAATTTCTTTCTTGCCATTCGTTTCAACAGTCATAGCAATTGCGTCATCTATACACTCTGCTCTTTTTATTACATTTTCTATTTCCCCAAGTTCAATCCTATAACCATTTACTTTAACCTGATCATCAAGGCGTCCTAAAAATTGCACATTACCATCTTGAAAATATTGTGCTTTATCTCCTGTCTTATACCAACGTATTCCATCTATTTTAACAAATCTTTCCTGTGTTAGTTTTTCTTCATTTACATATCCCTCTGCAACACCATATCCTCCAATCCAAAGTTCTCCTGGTACTCCTACTGGGCTATCCTTTCCCTTATTATTTACTACACGTAATAATTGATTTGCTAATGGACGTCCATATGGAATAGATGTCCAAGGTTCGTCCAATATATGTACTTCATAATATACAGACCATATTGCCGCCTCAGTAGCACCACCCAAAGAAACAAATCTACATTCTGGCCATAGTTTATTAACCTTGGGGTATATTTCCAATTTAATCCAATCTCCAGACAACAAGATATTTTTCAATGTAACTTTTTCATAATCGTATCCTATTGCCAATAAAAACATCTCAAACAATGCAGGGACAGAATTCCATATCGTTACCCTTTTTTCACACAATATTTTCTTCCAAATATACGGTTCCCGTTTATTCATTTCATTCAAAACGATTAATGACGCTCCGTATCCTAGCATTCCAAAAATATCATAGACAGAAAGATCAAAATCAAGTTCTGACACTGCAATCGCACAATCATGTTCATTGATCGTAAATTTATCATTAACATCATAAATTGTGTTATATGCTGCTTTATGCGTGATCATTACCCCTTTAGGAATGCCTGTAGTACCAGAAGTAAATATAATATATGCAATTGAATCTATATCCTTAACAATCTCCGTCTCTGGCATCACAACATATCTAAAACTATTTTCAATTAGGAAACTTCGTAAAGTATCTGCCCCATCCAGTGTATTAATATGATCCCTATCTGTTAATGCATAAGATATATTTCCTGCTTCAAATATTTTCTTCTTTCTATCCAACGGCTGATGTATTCCAATGGGTACATATGTCGCCCCAATCGATAGAATTGCTAATACTGCTATAATTTGATTTTCTCCTTTCGGAAGAACGATTGCCACTTTGTCCCTTGTATGTACTCCTTCTTGCTTCAGCATAGAAGCTGTCTGCAACACTTTAATCTTCAATGCCTCATACGATAGTGTTTCCCATTTTTCATCCAAAGATAGCCATTCTAATGCTGTTTTGTCAGGAAATCTATATGCACATTCAAAAAAAGCCTCGTGCAAACACTTGAATGGTATTGATCTTTCCGTCTCGTTCATCATATTGCGAATCTCTTTCTGTTCTATAGGAAGAAAATCCGGAATTGCTCCAGACCATTTGTTTGCCAACAAGAAATCCCTCACCTGCAATATGCTAGATTTGATATCTTTAAAATCAACAATTGTATCATCAGCGATTTCTATTATTATTGAAATTCCATCATCATTTGAAATGCTACATATAAAATCGTTTTCAACAATTGTATCTTTGTAGGAATAATCTTCCTGCACCTTTTCAAAAAGTCCTTCCCATGTATTTATTTGTGGCTTAGAATCACCCGGGAGCCACATATCTGCAATAAGCAGTCCAATACCTTTTAATACACTTTTCAAATCATACTGATATGATTCTGCTTTTTCCTTTATTTGCTTACATGCCTGCCCTTCAAAATCAACTTTATATATCATAATTATTCCTCCAATAAGTCTCTATATAATTGTTCCCAGTATTCATTACCTAAATTCAAAACAAAAAAGTGGTCACTCTGAAATTCACGCATCCTAACAACCTTCTTCGTTACACTACTCCATCTTTGCATAATCTCTTTATTCGCTTCTATGTCATTTACTCCTGAATGCAAAATTAACGGAGAATTTATGCATTCCCCCCTATAAATAAAGCTCTCATTCAATTTATAGTCACGCCTTACTTCCGGTAAAACAAAACTAAGCAGTTCCTGGTTCTGTAAAATCTCTTTAGGGGTAGCTTGATATCGAATCAATTCCTTGATCAGCGCATCATCATCCATATAACTTTTAAATTCTGTTAAATTTACTTCATTAGGAGCCTGCCTTCCCGCAACAACAATTTTTCTCGGTTCCCTACCATAGTTTTGGGCCATATATGCAGCCGCATAAAATGCCATTGCTGCTCCCATACTATGACCAAAAAACAGAATATTTCTGTCATCAGCAACGTTAATGATGCTTTCGACCAACGGGCCTACCAACTCCTCAAAATTCTCAATAAATCTTTCTTTTCTTCTGGTTCCCTTTCCGGGAAGTTCTACACATACAAAGTTGATTTTTTCTTTTTTCAAAGTCCATTTTCGATATACCGAAGCGCTCCCGCCGGCATGATGAAAGCAAAAAACTATGTCTCTGTTGTTTAGTTCATCCAAATCATACGTTGTGAACGGAAACCATTTTTTATATCGCGCCTTTTCATTTTGTTCCATTTGTTTTCCTCTGCTTTCCTGTATAAATAAAATCGTTACCCTTAACAGTTCGGCCTTCTTCAATAACCGTTTCTCCGCCTAAAATTGTTGCCCCTGCATATACAGTTACATTATTCAACAATGTTGGATGCCTTTTTTGGCCACTCAAGAGTTGTCCACCAGCCGTTGAAAGTGCTCCCAAAGTAACTCCTTGATATAATTTTACATGATGTCCTATAACAGTAGTTTCTACAATCACAACCCCGGCTCCATGATCAATAAAGAAATATTCTCCTATCGAAGCCCCAAGATGAATATCTATTCTCGTCTTTGATGGAACATATCGTCCAACATTCCCGGATAAAACAGTTCCTCTACGGCATCCCAGAAAAGGCAAAGGCAGCCATCCATCTCCACCACCTAATGATCCAGCCATACCTGCGGCGTTTGGGAAATATTATAAGTCAGTTTTCCAAGCCATTTTCCTTCATTCCACTGCTCTATTCCTAACCCACTTGTAAATACAACCGGCATAATTACGCCCTGCATATCACCTGTCCGTTTCTTTAACTCACGTTCAAACTCAACCGCACTATAGGTTGAATGTTCTAAATCCTCCGTAAGCCTTTGCTGGATTGCTTTCGCCCGATCTGCAAAGTTCCCTCCTTTTTGCTGACACACTTCCAACAGCGTCAGTGTGGTAAAGTCCCCAACCAGTTCCATATCATAGTCCTCATCGTATTCCAACATTTCCATGCACACTGTAACCATAGCCGGAACCAGGGCTGAGATAGTTACTTTCTCCTCCGTAATTGCCATCAGGACTGGTCGTTGGTGCCAGCACAACTTTTCCCCCTGCATCCAATGTTCCTAAAAGTCCCAGACAGCAAAGTGGAAAGTTGTGCGCTACAGGCAATGCTGCAAGATAAACACTGTTTCTGTCTAACTGGCAGCGCTTTGCTGACATTCTTGCGTTATACATATAATCTGTATGAGCGCGGGGAATCAGCTTGGGAACACCGGTCGTACCGCCGGGCAATAGCAATACTGCCGTGCTGTAGCTGTCTACTTCCGGAAATTCTCCCTGTCCTTCTGTTTCTGGCTCATACCATTCTTCCCTCTGTACTCCATCCACAAAAACATTTTGTATACATGGGAATTTTTTCTGCATATTCATTGCCATTTCCACATAACTAAAGCCTAAATATCTTTCGGCTACAACGTACGCTGTCGGCTTGGCCAGTGCTATGATCCCCTCTAATTCTGCTTCCCTGTGAGCCGGCAGCATCATGATCGGTACAGTCCTAATCTTCGCAAGGGCAAAGAGAACCGCGACAAAAGAGATTCTGTTCGGCATCTGCACAAGTACCTTATCATCTTTGCAGATACCTTTCTCCATAAAATACTGTCCTATGCAGATTGCTTTCTGATTCAGTTCCAAATAGGTAATTTTCTTTTCACTGTCTGTAACTGCAATCTCGTCTCCATATTGCACTGCTCATTTATCAAGCTACTTTCACAGGCTTAACTTCTCACAGCCTTCCAGATCTTCATATTGTTCCATATTCTTTTTATAGCCTGCCATTTTGTATTACCTTCCTTTCCCCTGCACCGCTGCATATGCGGCATAATCTTTTATCAGAATCGGATATAATTTCCATCCAGATTTTATCTTTCCTTTTTCTATAATCTTGTTTTCCCTGACAGAAAAGAAGTCCATTCCCTTGTTCAAACCGATACCCAGCGCTTTGAGATGCGCCTCTCTTGCTGCCCAGTACTGATAGAACCGTTCAGGGCTTTCTGTTTCCTGAATTTCTGCCGCTTCTTCTTCCGTAAAGAAATTTTTGGCAATCTCCATATATTCTGAGATCTCTCCCATTTCCTGCACATCAATTCCCACAGCCTGTCGGCTGGCAAATATTGCCAGCACCCATTCTCCGGAATGGGAAAGGTTAAATGTGATCTTCCTTTGTCCCGGCGGTGCCTTCCAGTACAATTTCCCGTATTTTCCCTGTCTTAAAACAATCTTATCCTCACCTGAATACTCTTTCAAAAACATTCTCACAGCAATCTTTCCTGCAAGATAACGCATTTTATCTTCATGAAAACGGTAATGTTTCGCCTTCTGGCATTCTTCCTTTTCTAAAATAGGTTTATACCTATTCCAAAAGGTTTCCAGTTCTCTCCACCGAAGTTTCCAGATGTGTACCTCTACTGTATGCAGTTCCAGCTTTCCCATATTCAAAAGTTCCCGGTTTCCGTATAATTCAATTTTCATCCGGAACACCCAGAAGGCATTTCTGTACTTCTGACAGAACAGCTTCTTCCTGTTCCCGAATGTAAAAGTGCCCGCCTTCGAACATATGGCAGTGGAACGCCCCTTCTGTATATTTCCCCCACTCTTTCATTGCTGCTTCATCTGCTTCCCGGTCATTCCGTCCTCCAAACGCCTCAATCGGACTGCGTAAAGTGATAAGATCTTTATCATAATACGTTTCATCCATTGTAAAATCAGCTCGCAGCATAGGCAGAAAGAAATCCAAAAGTTCCTGGTTTTCCAGTATCTCCTTTGGCGTTCCTTCAAATCTGCCGAGTACCTTTTTAAATTCGTCATCTGGAAGATGATAGATTGGATTGGGTTCTGGAATACTTGGGATACGACTTCCTGATACCATGAAGCATCGGGCTGTCTTTCCTCTTTTTTCCATTCTTTTTTCTAACTCATAGGCAATCTTTCCGCCCATGCTATGTCCCCAGAATGCATACGGTCCTCTTATGTTTTCCCATATAGTTTCCTCCAATTCATCTAACATATCCGTCATATTATGATACGGCTTTTCCATAATCCTTTCTTCCCTGCCCGGTAGCTGGATCGGACAAACAGTTATGGTATCTTTCATTTTTTGAACCCAAGAATTGTATGCGGAAGCCCCGCCGCCAGCAAAAGGGAAACAAAATAATGTTATATTTTGGGAGTTAATATTCTCACCGTTTTTCAAAAGCCTTTGATTCATGTTAATCCTCCTCCAGAAATCGGTTGTAATTTCATCTCCATAAAATCTGAAAATATCTTTGTTGAAGGTGATACAGATTGCGTTACCCATGCGTTTCCACCAATAATAGAATTTTTTCCAATCACTGTATTGCCTCCTAAGATTGTAGCTCCCGCATAAATTGTTACATTATCTTCAACAGTAGGATGCCGTTTCAACCATTTCTGTTTATGACCTCCGCGAGTTGACAAAGCTCCCAAAGTCACACCCTGATATATTTTTACATGATTCCCAATAACAGCAGTTTCTCCGATTACAACTCCTGTTCCATGATCAATGAAGAAGCTCTCTCCAATTTCTGCTCCTGGATGGATATCTATTCCTGTTATTGAATGTGCGTACTCTGTCATAATTCTTGGTAAAATAGGAACTTTCAATTTATACAGACAATTAGCTGTCCTTTGAATAAGTATTGCCAAAGGACCTGGATAAGCCGCTATGATTTCCTCATAACTCTTCGCAGCCGGATCACCTCATATGCCGCTTTCATATCTGATATTACCAACTGCTGCAGATAGGGCAGCATTGCTCGAAATTTTCTCATCACTTCCTCTGTTCCCCTATCTTCATCTAAAAAATCCAAATGCTTTTTTAAAACCTCTTGAATCATCTGGATCGTATATCTTTCGTTCTTTTCCACATTTGACCAATATTCTATATAGAAAAATTTTCTTAACAAATAGACAAATTCCTGAGTCCATTTATTATCCAAAGATTTTTCTAAAACTTCCTTAATTTGAAATATATCATTATCGTTTCCCAGTAGTTTTTTATTATCTATCAATCTTTCATCCTTTCATAAGTTAGTAATTCCTAACTTGTTTCCAAAAAAATTTTGGCTTTTGCCTAATATCAGTCCACTTGCTAAAATTATATGAGCCACTGCAATCCCTTTAGCAACTATCAAAATTCCGATATCACCAAAACAGAAAGCCAATACACATTCTATAATTAACAATTTTCTTGCAGATTTCCCATAAACCTTTCTTTCTTTTTCATCCAATCTTTTGTGTCCAGTGTCTACTGGAGACAATAAAAATATAACAGCAATAGCAATGAGCCATACTATACAGAATGTAATCCCAAGCTCCGAATTAATTGCTAAATATTTTCCACAAATAAAAATCAGGAAACCGGAAACACAAATGCAGCTTACAGATCTTTTCAAATGAATTCCGCCAACGTACTGTCTTAAAATAACAAATGGCAGTAAAAAGCTGAACATCTCTAACCAGTTTCCCGTTATGATACCCAATGCAATAATAATAGAATATATAAGGATTCTGCTTAACAGCAGTCGATAAGCATATTCATACAAACTGCGTTCTTCTTCTTTAAGAATCCCCCATCGGCTTTGTAAATTATACAGCCAGTCTATCACTTTCTTCTGCATTAAAATTTCCTCAGTCTTTTAACCTCGTCCGGTTCTTCTTCTTGAAAATATAACCAATTGCAAGCAAGATTCGCTGAACGCATCGTCAGCCTGAGCGCCAAAGCATTGATTCCTTCTAATATTTTAGTTGTCATTACATTTAATATTTTTTCCATATCAATTTGCCTCCTTTTTTTCGTGATTCTACTAAAAAATCGCCCCTATTTCAATTATCCCGGCTAAAATGGTAATTTTTTGGGCGATTTTTGCATTCTTCTATTTAACTGTAAAAACAATCTTAACTGAAAACTCCTCCTCGCCAGCTTCTATCTTCATGACTCCTCCATATTTTTCAACCAATTTACCTACTGTATGTAATCCGATCCCATGATTTTCCGGATTTCTCTTTGTGCTTATATAATGTTCTCTTTCCTTTATCAGCGGAAGAATATAGCTATTATAAAACTCCATTACCAAAAGATGACCCTCATTCCCCATATACATATTACAAATCACATGTTGGTCTTTCTCTGTCTTTTCAGCAGCCTCGATTGCATTGTCCAAAAGATTCCCCACAATAGAAATCAAATCCAGGTCTTCTATAAAATCTGTTCTAAGATTATTTCCAAGCTTGATTTTATACAATATGCCTTTTGATTCGGCGACAAATTTTCTTTCACATAAAATACTGTTTAGAACCGGATCAGCGCAGTAACTATAATTTTTCAGTTCCTCCATCCGGATCCCCAAATGTCTCACCATGCTATCCAGTTCAAGATTTTTCCCATTTTCTATCAAACTCGCCGCAGTACAAAGAAATTTATTCACATCATGCAGAAAAACCCTTTTATCTTCGTTTACCTTATTGATATATTTCTGATTGATATTTTCAGCTTTACTTTTCTGATAAAGCAATTCCATCTTTTTTACTTCTTCAGACTTCTCAATTAATTTATCAAAGACTGCAAATATACAGATATTCGTCATTAGCAACAATGCTGCCCCAATAGGAATCATGATACGATTCACGCCAGTATAAGAAATCTGCGAATAATATATACACATAAAAATGATAATTGTCGCCGCCGGCAGAGTTAACAGCACAGTAAACAATTTATTTTCAATCGTCTGGTAATTTTTCTTTCTCGTGATCTGGTTAACACATTTCACTAATAAAAATGTAATTGTGCTCATCAACAAAAGTGACAGCAACTTTTCCAACTCTGAATGAAAGTTATTTTCTGTTCCGGTTACTCCATAAGCCCCTGTAATTACAGCAAACAAAAACTCAGGTACTATAGCCAGCATATAATAGCAACAGGTCAAAATAATTTTCTTCCATACACTTCCTTGGAAAATGACAATAGAGGCAATAGTATAGCTGACAGGAACCATCATAATATTGATAAATGTAGACTCTATATGATTCACACCAAGAATAACCAATGCCGTTACGCCATATATTAGAATCCTTGTCCAACAAGTTTTAATCCTATATGGGAACATATTCTTTCCTAAATCATTCAGCATAAGCATTTGGAAACTGCCAATCAAAACATCACTTAGCAAATTCATCAGATCAACCATTCCTTTCCCTCAGATATTCAAACAGCGCCTCGGTAAACTCTTCTTTCTTTGCTCTTGAAACATTCAGTTCTATTCCGCATTTCAACCGTAGTACGCCTCTTTCTAACCCTTCTACTTTTTCCAAATTAACAATGTAACTATAATGCGCCTGTGCAAATCCCTGATCTTTTAGCTGTTCACATAATTCTCCAAACGCTTCTCTGCACCGAACTGTCTCTTTTTCTTGCTCTTTCACAATGGTTATCACACATCCTCTTTTGGCTCTGGAAACATATAAGATATTTTCCACATGTATGCGTATTATCTTCCCCGCTGATGTCACCGTTACCGCATAGTCATTCAGAAAGCGTCTCTTTACCTCAGTCATAATAGCTTCAATTTCCCGGCGTAAGCTGGTATCGTGTAAGTCCTTCATAATATACCGGAAGGGCTGCCCAAAATTAATACTGTCCACTGTCGGCTCAAAATAACTGGAATAGAAGATTAAAACTGCATCTTTGTTATAATTTCTCAATTTTAATGCTGTTTGGTTTCCATCCAGCCCCGGCATACGGATATCTATAAAGACCAATTCGTGGAGAATATCCGTATGTTTCAAAAGTTCATTTCCAGACTCGTATTCATAAAATCTGATTTCATTTTCAGGCAAACTATTTTCATGCTCTACAATCTCCCTGATCGTTTTTCTATATCTTTTATCATCATCACAAATAGCTATCTTATACATAATCCTTCCTTTTGTTAGTTGCATCTAACCTCATTCCATAAAAAAACCATCCCGCAGAATTTTGCCATGAGATTATCTCTTACTTCTATAACTCCGGTTCCAACTCTGCAAAGATGGAATCTCCAAAAAATTCTGGTATTGTGATTTCTAATCCATCACACAATTTCTTGATTGTAACTACGCCTACATTCTTACTCTGCCCGTACAAAATATTCTTCAGCGTTGATGGCGGAACACCAGACCGTATCGCCGCCTCATTCACGGTAATATCCTTTTGCCTTATCAATTCTTCAAGACGATATATAACTGCTGTTTTCATATCCATGATTTCTACCACCTTTTCTCTATTCTATATAAATTGCCCGTAAAAGGTCGCCCATATATAGTCTTTTTGAACAAAGATACCTCTTTGTAAGCTTTGTATACTTTCGTGGTAGATAATTCAGCATTTTTACCAAAACAAAAAAAGCCGAAAGCCACATTGTTATCCGTGACCTCCAACTCCTTTCTATCTCATACTACACCGTCCTTACATCCAAATCAGCCCCTCTCTCTGGTTTATCTTTTCCCTGTTTTTCCTGGATAATTCTCTTATTGATTTCCAATCGTTCATGGATTGACGGTTTTCTCTCTTTTCCTGGCATTGCCTTTTTCTGTGCTACTGCCTTTCTTTCAGCTTTCCCTGCGTCCTTAACTGCTATATTTGTTTCAACGCCAGTTCTTGGCACAGCTTCTCTGCTCTCATTTTTCTCTGCTACCTGCTGTTCTCGTCTCTCCTTCACACCCTTTTCTTTCAGACTGCAAAAGCTCTGCAAATATGGCAACACATGATTCTGCATATCTGTCAGATCTTCCATATACTTCTGGTACTCTTCATTGCCTTTTCCTTGCTGATAGCTGATCCAGCTTTCATCTGTCAGTTTCATTTCATTCTGCATCTTTAACTGACTGATGATACCGCCGTTTCCGGTACCAATCTCTATCTTACCCTGAAAATGGTGCAGCATTTTGTCACCTTTCTCAGCATAATATACGGTAAAAAACATCTGAGCCGTTGTCGTTGGTTTATTGATTTTGGGATTTCTGTCAGCATACCATGCTTTGTCCTGTTCTGCGGTCTTGGAATCCAAATCCGATAACTTCTGGCATCGTGGATTCATGAACTCACTTTTCTCACAGTAATTGACATACACCATCGGCTCCATATCTTTCGGAAGTTCCGGTTCGTAGGACTTCAATCGTTCGATCAATACTCCGGCACGGACGGACAAATCACATTCTTCCTCTACAATGTCCTTCAAATAAGAAATATAAGAATGTGTATTGCCACTCTGCAAATCCAACATCACCTCTTGTACCGTATTTTCTCCGATTTCCACATTATCCCGATACTCATACGGATCAAAAGCTTCTGCAATCTCATCCAGTGCCTCTGCCAGCTGTTCTGTGGTCATCTTCTCTGGATACATTGCTTCTCGAACATCCCTCATCGGTACATACTTATAGTCCGGCAATGCTTCATGAATTTTCTCAATCCCTTCCCGTACCAGTGCAAGTTCTCCATAAAATCGAACATTGTCCATCAGATTTCCAAGTACTGTATTTCCTTTTACGATTGCAAATTCAGCATCATCATAGTAACTGTCTTCCGGATCACGATAGATAATCCCCATACTACATACTCGATAGGCATTTTCAGGATTCTCCCTATATTTTTCATAGACCATAGCAATCTGATTAACATCGGTACTTTTTTCATAAGCTCCCATATCATGGAACTCATCGCATTCTGCAGCAAAGTATTCCAGATACGGTTCTTTCTTCGGTGGCATATTGTTGAGGACGTTATCAATCATGTTGTAATTTGCCTCTTCCAGTTCTTCTACCTTTGCCAATGGCTTATATTCGCCCTGGCTTTTCTGAATCTCTACCATTACAATCTCATCCATTTCTTCTACTTTTTCCATCAACTGACCATAATCCCCACGGATGCGTTCTCCAGTCCAGCCTTCGTCTTCCAGCAGTTCCTCTGCCGCTTCTTCAATAGAAATTTCATCATTTTCATAGACGCCACCATCCATCAGACGGAAATCTTCATCGTAAAAGGAATAATCGTATCCTTCTTCTGTCCTCTGAATAGCAAAATACCGTTCTCCTACCTCATATGCCAGTTCACTAAGAACCTGTTCTTCCAGATTCAAGAAAGAATCCAGCTGTTCAAAACTGATACTGTCTACAAAATGAGCGGTTACTTTTTCCCCGTCATTCAGAACTACGATATCACTGACTGACAGGGAATGCCCACGGAAATCTTCCGGTCTATCAATGTTGAACCTTTCAAAAATATCATCCAGTGACATATTTCCCAGTAATTCGCCAACATAGACCAGCTTATAATCTTCTTTTTTTATCTGCATACCATGACTTTCAATAAAACGCATATTCATAAATGCATAGTTTTCGCCCGGTGAATCATCCTTGATCTGATAAATACCAAAGGTTCGCCTTGTTCCTAACAGCAGGTTTGCCTCTTTTAAAGACTGAATCTGTGGATATTTTTGCATTTCCCATTCCAGGTTACGAAAACGCTCCCGTTCTGCCATGGACATCTGATAATGCTCCGGTCCTCGTTCGATTTCCATGTGTTCCGTGACATAGATCGGTGACGAAAAATTAGTGATCAGATAGATATCTGCTCCGGCATCGTATAATTTCAATGCTTCTTCCTGGTCAATGACACTCATGGGCTCCTGAAATGCTCCAAAATCTTCATCGGCATAATCCAGATCCTGATTCCTTATCCGTTCCCACATCTGCGATTCCATTCCAAACAGACCTTCATGTGCCTGTATCATTTCTTTACTTGCATACTCTCCCTTGCCGCCATCGCTGCCCAGGCAATAAATCTTAGAACCCATTCTGTGATAATCTAAGGCTGCTTCCTTTCTAAGCGGTACCATGTCCTCTGCTGTATATCCATAATCTCGAAGTTCCAACTTGCCTATGGTTGGATCTGGTAAGTCCTGAATATCCATTCTTGCATCATCCAGTAAATCCTCTACACCTTCTTCATCTGCCTTGTTCAATGCATCTGCCAGATTTCTTACCAGAGTCCTAACTTTCTCTTCCTCACCGATCAGATTCGCATATTCAAAAATCTGTTCTTTTACATCTGTTGGAAATTCTATGCCTCTACTCTCTGCCTGAGCGATCCGTTCCTGCGTATATTCCTGCATTTTCTTTGTTTCTCTACCTGTTATCCTGTTTCTTGCCATATAAACTCCTCCTGTATTCTGAAAGATGGCATAACCCACAGAACATTCTTTCTGTCAGATTATGCCATCTTCCTTGTTTTCTTATTCCAGACCGAAATCCCGTTTTCTGGTTTCCTTGCCAGTTTCACTTTCCCGCTGACTCTTTTCTTTATAAATCTGCAGTTTCTCATGGATAGAACCTCGTGCCGGTCTTTCTTCTTTCTCTTTTGATTCCGATTGCTCTGTTTCTGTATCTTCCCGTTCATCCATATTGAGAAGTGCATTTAATTCTGACAGTCGCTCCAGTTTTTGGTTCAGTTCCTCTTCTTTTGGAAATGGCTTCCCGACTTCCTCTTTGGCATTTGTCATCTGCTCCTGTACCGTTTCCAGCCGTTGTTCTGCTTCTGCCAGTTTCTCCGGATAGCTTTCCAAAAGATTATTGATACGAGTGATATTTCCCAGGGCATCTGCCCCCAACCGAACTTTAGCTACCGATTCATGCTTTACAGACAGGATAAACTCTTTGCTCCAGCTGTCGAATTGGATTCTCATGTTGAATCCCTGATAGCTTCCAATGTCCATAGCTGCATCTACAGACTTAATGTCTTTGCAGACCGCCAGAAGTGCCGTACCTGCCTCTTTCTTTTCTGTGAACACTTTACCACTGATTTCCATAGAAAACTGCTCTGGATCTGTGATTTTATGCTCAGAAAAATGAGCGATGTCTGCCTTGTAGCTGTCAATGATCTCTGTCAGTTTTGCAATCTGTTGCGGAAAATTCCTTACAATATCATCTTCCAAACGATACTGGTTATTCATGTGATTGGCTTTTAAAAGTTTCAGCTTTGCCACATCCACGTCCAGTGCCATCTTCTCCTTTACTGCTGGATTTCCAGTTGCCAGTGCTTTAACCTCTGCATAGGAAAGTGCCGCTTCGTCCACATCTTCGCAGCTTCGGACAGGTGCTTTGCTCGTCATAATCTGGGAGATGAATTTCTGCTTGTTCTCGATCAACTGCCACATATAACTGTCGAATGTGGATTCTGTTACATACCGGAAGATATGAACCTTTTTATTATGGTTTCCCTGACGGATAATACGTCCTTCCCTCTGTTCCAAGTCAGATGGTTTCCAACCAATATCCAGATGATGCAGGGCAATCAAACGATCCTGCACATTGGTTCCTGCACCCATCTTTGCTGTTGAGCCAATCAAAAAACGAACCTGCCCGGATTTCACTTTTCCAAACAGCTCCGTCTTTTTTGCTTCTGTATTTGCATCATGAATAAAAGCAATCTCTTTTTCCGGTACACCTTTCTCCATCAGTTTTTGCTTCAAGTCATCATAAACATTGAAACTGCCATCGCCTTTCGGTGTGCTCAAATCACAGAAAATCAACTGTGCGGATTTCTGTGCTGCAGTATCTTTCCAGATTTCATAACTTTTCTCTGCACAAACTGCTATTTTGCTTTCCGGATTATCTGGCAATAGTTCGTTCACCAAACGCTGATCCAGTGCTAACTTCCTTCCGTCATTAGTGATTTTCAGCATATTATCAACCGAGGCATCTACCCCGCCGTTTCTGACAACTTCTGCACGTTCTCCCAGACTTTCTACGATTTCTTTCTGTTGTTCCGTTGGTTTCAGCACCACTGTTTCATATTCCGCTTCCGGCACAGGAAGCTTTAACTGATCGGAAGTCTTGATATCTGCAATCTCCTTAAACATATTCATCAGTTCCGGAATATTATAAAATCTTGCAAATCTGGACTTTGCACGATATCCTGTTCCTTCTGGTGCAAGTTCAATGCTCGTGACAACTTCTCCAAAAGTGGAAGCCCAGGAATCAAACAATCCAAGTCCCATATTTTGTAATTTGCTGTTCTGCAGATACCGCTGCATAACATATAATTCCGTCATGCTGTTGCTGATTGGTGTGCCTGTAGCAAAGGTAATGCCTTTCCCTCCGGTAATCTCATCCAGATACTGACATTTATTGAACATATCTGCGGATTTCTGTGCTTCATTCTGTGCAATCCCGGCTACATTTCTCATTTTTGTATAGAGAAACGCATTTTTATAGCTGTGTGCTTCATCTACATACAAATGATCCACGCCCAGTTCTTCAAACGTAACTACCTGATCTTTTTTCTCCTTCTGATTCAGTTTTTCCAATCTTGTCTGCAATGTTTTTCTGGTCTTTTCAATCTGTTTGACGGTATAACGCCCGCCGTCCTGTTCATACCTTGCACTCTGGATTGCCATTTCCAGATCATCAATCTGTTTCCGCAGCATAGCTTCCTGCCGCTCATCAGAGATTGGAATACGCTCAAACTGAGAATGACCGATAATAATAGCATCGTAATTTCCCATAGCGATTCTGGCACAGAACTTTTTCCGGTTTGCCGGTTCAAAATCTTTCTTGGTTGCTACCAGGATATTGGCACCCGGATATAACTGCAGGAATTCTGCACCCCACTGCTCCGTCAAATGGTTTGGAACGACAAAGAGGTTTTTCTGAGATAATCCCAGGCGTTTGCTCTCCATTGCCGCCGCTACCATTTCGTAGGTCTTTCCAGCTCCTACTACATGAGCAAGAAGCACATTCTCTCCATAAAGCTGATGTGCGACAGCGTTTTTCTGATGTGGGCGAAGTTCAATTTCCGGATTCATTCCTGGGAAAGTTAAATGACTGCCATCGTATTCACGTGGACGGATGCTGTTAAATCGTTCATTGTACACTTTTACCAGCCTCTCCCGTCTCTGCTGGTCTTTAAAAATCCAGTCCTTAAATGCTGCTTTCATGGCATCCTGCTTCTGTGATGCCAGCATGGTTTCTTTCTTATTAAGGACACGGATCTCATCACCATTTTCATTGACACTCTTATCATAGATGCGTACATCTTTCAGGTTCAGGGTATCTTCCAGAATCTTATAGGCATTTGCTCTCTCAGTTCCATACGTTGCATAGGCAAACGCATTTTTGGGACTGTCGGCATTCTTTCCTGTAATCCTCCACTCACCATTTACCTCAGAGAATTTCACCTGTATTTCTTTCTGAAGCAAATACCATGGTGTATGCAATGTTTCTTGCATAAAATCCTGATAATCCGAAGGTTCAATCCAGGTAGCTCCAATACGCACTTCAATCTCCGATGCTTCCAGATCTCTCGGCTGAACTGCCTCTAGTGCACGCACATTCGATGTGAATTCCGGATGATTCTCTGCAAAAGTTCTCGCAGTATTTAATTTATCCCTAACATTTCCGGAGAGATATTCATCTCCGCTTTCCCACTGGTCTGTCAGTGGATTTTTGAAGATAACTCCAACCAGCTCTTCTGTAATTTTCTCTTCGGTCTTTCCGGTCAGCTGTGCCATATATGGGAGATCTACTTTAGCCCTTTCATTTAAAGACAGAGCAAGTGCTTCTGTGGCTGTCTCCACACTTGTCACAGCAACCGCCTTTTTGATGGTTCGTTTGGTGAACATGTCCGCTTTCCGCTTCAATGTTCCATCTTCATTCAAGTCTTCCAGGGAACACAGCAGACAATAAGAAGAGTCATCAGAAAATGCCCGTTTATTAGCATTACTTCCAATAACTCCATACTTTGCTGTGTAGGTATCATACACCTGATTCAGTTTTTCCTGCTGTTTTTGGAATTCTTCGTCTGTGACAAATTCTTCCATCTGCATGGCGATCAGCTCACGAACGGTATCACGGATTGCAACCATGCCTTTTACACGTTCTGCAGTGGCCGCAGGCATTTTCACCTGATTCATCAAAGAGTTGACACGATAATATACCTGATCATCTACCACCGTATAGCTGTAATTTCTGACATTCGGATCAGCCGGAATACTCTCTGGCATCTCATCCAGTTCTGTTTCCACATCTACTGCCGGTGCCATGCTTCCCTTAATGTGTTTCACAGCTTCTTGTAACTGTAATTCCAAATCAGCTCCTTCCATTGGAGCACAGGTTGTTTCCATACCATACGGACCGGACACTTCTTTCATCTCACCCAGAATCATTTCCGGATGCTGAACAAAATACTGATTGACCGTAATTCCATTGACATCACTATCCAGATTTATCCATTCCGGCATTTCTTTCGTAAGGCTTTCCCTCTTTTGGAAAAACAAGATATCAGCACTGACTTCTGTTCCCGCATTTGCCTTAAAAGCTGTGTTCGGCAGTCGGATTGCTCCCAACAGTTCTGCCCGCTCTGCCAGATATTTCCGGACTTCCGGTGACGCCTTATCCATAGTTCCCTTTGTTGTGATCAGTGCCGCCACACCACCTGGACGTAACTGATCTATCGTCTTGGCGAGAAAGTAATCATGGATCATGAAATTGTAGCGATCATACTGACGGTCATTGACCTTGTATGCACCAAATGGCACATTTCCAATCGCCACATCAAAAAAATCATTAGGATAATCTGTCTTCTCAAAACCTTTGATCTGAATATTGGCATCTGGATAGAGCAGCTTTGCAATTCTACCGCTGATACTGTCCAGTTCCACACCATAGAGTTTGGACTGATTTAGATTCTCTGGAAGCATTCCAAAGAAGTTCCCGACTCCCATAGACGGCTCCAGGATATTTCCTTTTGTAAATCCCAGATTCTCCAACACCTGATACATACTTTCAATCACAATCGGCTGTGTATAATGAGCATTTAAGGTGGAAGCTCTGGCTGCAGCATATTCCTCTGGTGTAAGAACCGTCTTTAATTCCAGATATTCTGTCTCCCATGCAGCTTTTGTCTCATCAAATGCATCTGCAAGACCTCCCCAGCCGACGTACCTGGATAAGATTTTCTGTTCCTCTGATGTCGCATTGCGATTCTCATCCTCACATTTCTTTAACAACTGGATAGCCATGATATTGGCTCGGAATTTCTCCTTCGGTGTTCCCTGTCCAAGTTCATCATCTGTGATGCGGAAGTTCGTTGCTTGAATCGGTTCTGCTATTCCGTTAATCTCTTCCAAAGATTCTTTTTCTTCCGATACCTCAGCTTCTCCAGATAATTCTTTTTCTTTTTTATCATAATCTGTCCACACACGTTGAGAAATAGCAGTAAAATACGAGGACTCTTCCTCCATAATTTCTTCCCTGATTTCCCGTAATTCATCTAAGGTATCCGCATTTACTGTTTTGTTGTGATAATGATAATAAAGTACTTCTTGTCCAAGTTTTACATCCAAACGTTCCAATTCTTGTGTTGACATTCGATTCCAAATATCATCTTTTTCCGTATGAATCGTGAAACCTTCTCCATCATCATGATATTCTAATGTGTATTGAAGTCGATTCGTTTCTCCCTTAACTTTACAATCAAAATCATGGATTGTTGTTCTGGTACCGGACATATATTCTGAATCAACTAATCGCAGATCCGTTATATCTTCCGCTGTCAAAGTATCCTGATCCAGCTGTTCTCCTAACATCTGCTGTGCTTCTTCCAAGTCTGCCAGTCTTTGTGCTTCCTGTCGTTCTTCGTACTTTTCCATTTCTTCCGGTGACAAATAATCATCTGTGCGGATTAACTGGCGAACACGTTCTGCAACCTTATTCCACTTTAATAAAACTTCTACTTCCGGGTTGCCAATTTTCCCCTTCGCAAGCTTTAATCCTTTTGCATCATGGGATGCGTCGGAAGCATCTGCTCCTGGTATTCCTGGTGAAGAACCACCTGTTCCATATTCATTTTTCAGGAACTCAGCTGCATCTTTCATATCATGGTGTTCCATGAAATAATCATAAATTCTGTTACGTCCTCCAGCTGTAATGCCGCCTCTTCTCAGGACGGCATCTATCTCGTCTTGTGTAATAAAGGAAAGTGCAGGACGTTCGACTGTAAATTTCTGGTCTACCCAGGAACGCTCCCTCTGTAAATCTTGAAAACGCTGAAAATATTCCGGATTATGCTGAATCTCCCAGCGGTAATAATCTCCCGGATTCTCATCCATATATTTCTGCAGCCATTCAAAACGATAGACAATCGCATCTGCTTTCTCTTGATCTGTCCATGCTCCACTCACTACATCCTGCCAGTCTGAATATGATTGGTTCTTTTCCCAGTTTCTGCAGGTATCCCGAAAATGGAGTGCAAGAAGATTGGTCATTTCTTCCTGCTCCTGTTCAATGGCATTGTTGGAAATCAAATTATCCACGTAATTTCCATCCTCATACATATCCCGAATTCTGTCCGCTGCTTCTTCCCACGTAACCATGCGGTCAAAGTTCCTTCTGGCAGATTCTCCTCGTCGGATGCGGATACCATCATTGTCATACCAGATACTGATTTTCTGTCCATCTATGGTAAATCCTTTGCCACCGGTACCATATTCATTCTTCAGAAAGTTCCGCATTTCTTCATTATCCAGACCTTCAATCAATCTTGCTGTAATATGAAACAGTGTATTTTTCTGTCCGCTTCCCGTGCGGAGAATATCATCTATCACTTCATCGGAAATAAGGAAAGCGGCTGACTGTTCTAATGCAGCTGCCGCTTTCCTTATTTCTCCTAACTGTTCCTCTTCTGTTGGGAACAGACTTAACTGTAAATAATCTCCTGAATTACCAGTTCCTCTGCCTGTGCTTTGATCTGGTTCATGTGTCTGGTCCACGCCATTGTGTCTGCCATCTTGTCCGGTGCCGGATCTTTCTCCAGAAGTTCGTTCATCAGGTCGTCTACTCTCTGTCTTGCCTGGCTGTCGATCTCCATCAGATGACTGTCCAGACGGTTCTGCAGTGTCAGAATGTTGAACCTGGCTACCTTGTGGTTTCTCAGATACTCTTTCCTCATCATTCCATACTTCCCGATGGTTCCTCTCGTCTCTTCCAGGCTGATATCTGGAATCTGATACTCTCCGTTCTGGCTGTAACTGATCTCTCTCATAGTCTGTTTCCTCCTTTTTTTCTTCTCTATCTTCTGTGTTATCCGTATTGCTTTCACGAATTAACGTGTTAAATTCATTATAGACTACTTCTTTTTCTTTTGCAACCGTTTTCAGGTCATTTTCCAGATCATTCAGAACATATCGTCCAATCTGCATCAGGACTGGTCTGCTGATCTCGTTGACTGCACTTCCCAGATGTCCTAATACTTTCAGCTGATTGAAGTCCGTAATATGCCGAAAATCCTCTACATCCAGATATTCCTGTACATCCAGTCCACACCGGTTTAGTAATACATACCAGACACTATTTGTCATCAGTTCCCGAAATTCTACTTCCTGATTCTGTTCGTCCAGTTCTTCCAAAAATGTTCCTGTTACGTCCAGTCTCAGTTCTTCCAATGCATCTGGAAGCCATTCCTGCATACTCTCCTTCGCTGCCTGATGCAGACTTTCAGCAAGTCCTCCTTCTGTATCTTCCAGTGATAACTGCTCCTGCAGATAATCTGCCACCAGATGCTCTCCTTCTACTGGAAGATTCCATAACTGAGGATCCTTTCCAAGATTCCGCACTTTATAAGTGTCCTGCACATCAAATACATACCGAAGTTTTGTTTTCGGTTCGGAAGTATTGTCAATCAAGGCAATCCCCTTAGATCCCTTTTTGATCCAACGGTACATCTTCTGATTCCAGATTTCCATGGATGCTACGGCAGTTGCTTCCGGTCGCTGTGCATAAATTAAAAGCTGTTCTGGAAAAGTGTATTTGTACAGTCTGGATGCAGTGTTTAGGAACCGCATCCATTCCTGCGGACTGGCAGCTACATCTTTTGCCACCTCTTCCGTCAGCTGTTCCATTGCATATAATTTATTTGCCATGTGCTACTCCCTTTCTTCTTGCCACTTTTCTTCTATAACATCGGCAATTCTCTCTACTGCCCTTGTCACAGAAGGAAAAGTACTACTATTATTTGCTTTTCCAATCTGATCAATAAGAAATTCCGGCATATCTGCTAGTGCTCCGGCAATCATAGCCTTTACCCGGATGTCCTCCAGCATAAGAAGCTCTTTTACACCAAACTCTTCGCCAAATACATCCTGATATCTCCGCAAGTCATCCAAAAGATATTCCGGTTTTAAATCTCTATCCATTTCCTTTCGTTTGTCATCACCATATAAACACCAATCCATATTCTTTTCTCCTCCTACTATATAAAAGTGAGGACTGCTCAACACAGTCCCCTTAAATTATCTTTATTTCTCGTTATAATACTGTGGCAAGGTCTTTCGCCTTATCCTTTGGGATTGTATCTGCCCCTTTTGCCTTGATCTCTGCCTTGGCTTTTTCCAGCTTTCCATGGATTCCACCTTTTGCTTCGGTTTTTGCAGTTACTTTTTCTGCTTCTTTCGCTTTCTCCAGACGTGTTTCCCTGCGTTCCGCATTTTCCATGACTGCTGTCTTTCCATCACAGAACTGAACCTTATCTGAAAGCTGTTCCTGTCTTTCTACCTGCGTCTCATTGACTTCTTTTACCATGGCATTTAATTCTGGTACTTCAAGCATCCCATTATCTGGAAGAATCAGCACCTCATGAATTGAAGATGGAAGAACAAAATAATCGCTGCCAAGACACTCGCCAATCTGCTTACGAATATCTTCCTGCAATAACAGTGAAGCACCATTCATTTTTTGTGTATTTGTCAGACAGAACATTGGATTTTCGATTGCTTCAATATCCAGTTTTTCATGCAGAAGATTTTCCGGCTCTCCACCGAAAATCATAGATTTTACCATTTCATTCATGTCCATCAGAACAACACCACGATTCTGGTCTGCCGCCATTGCGTCTGTCTGAATCTGTTCGGCAGATACTCCCCATTCATTCATCAGCGAAATAGTTACCGGAATACTGCCGATTCCATTTTCATTTTCTTTCAAATTTACTGCATAATAAGCATCGAAATCTCCGTGTTCTGTAACCACTTTATCTGCCAGGCGTTCTTCATTCCATTCTCGGTCACAGATTCTCACCTGCAATTTATCCTTCATTTTCTCATAATCGAAAATATCAGGTACTCCCATGTCAATAAATTCTGCTTTATCCTGTGCCTCAATACGCATATCGGCTACATCACCCACACAGGAATCGGCATCTTTTCCATTTACATATTTCTGATAAAGAGAATCCAGATATACCGTTGGCACTGTTCTCTGGTTCCCTTTTGGAATGGTAATTCCTGTCAGCTTTAACCCATTATTCTTAACTACTTCCTGCAGTTTAATTTCTGCGTCCTTGTACGACTCTGGCAGATACTCCTTTACATTGTCTTTGACATATTCATAAAATTCTTTTCTGTTCATCATACGCTTTTACCCCTTTCTGATCATGTGATGGTTCATTCTTTTTCTGCTGACCATCTGCTCAGCTTTCTTCTGATAAGCCATCATTCTCTTTAAAGTTTTCTCCTGGTTTTTTCGTGCTTCCTGTCTTTTTTCCATTGCTTTCATCATAGTTTTCTGTTCCTTTCTGTGATTTTTTGTATGAAAAAGGGAGCCTCACATAGAAGCTCCCAATCATAACCATTGATTTTGGTTTTCTTATTTGGTTTTCCTTTTTCTGCTGATATAAAGTCCTGCCATACCTCCTGTGGAGATTACCAGAAGCAGGAGCGGCAGCCAGATATTTGTGCTGTCACCTGTTTTCGGTGCATTTGATACCTTTGTCTCTTCATGGGACTGTGGTGTATCCGGTGTGTTCGGTGTTTCTGGAACTTCCGGTTTCTCATTTGTCAGATTGAACGTAACTTCCACAACCGGTGTACTGTCATTCGCATAAGCAAATGTCACTTCATGCTTGGTCTGATCCAGTGTGTATCCGTCCAGTGTCTTTGTTTCCACCAGATAATACTTGATCGCGGTATCATATTTACCGTTCTTAAATGTGGCAATCTCATACAGCTTACTTTCTACATGACCGGCAGCATCTGTCTTTAAGGTTTCCAGTACTTTTCCTTTGCTGTCACGGAGTTCAAATTCTACCCCTTTCAGCGGTTCTCCTGATGATTTATCTGTCTTATTGAGAATCACTTTTCCCTTGGCAGTATCATCTTTCATAGCCACTTTCTGGATTTCTCCGGTATCTTTCACCTCAAATGTCACATCGGCTGTCAGAAGATATCCTTTCGGTGCCTGCTCTTCACGTAAGGTATATTTACCGATTGGCAGTTTTTCGATATAGTGTGCTTCCTCTGTGGAAGTCCAGCTCTCTACTACCTGATCATCCTTATCGAGAATCGTCAGTTTTGCACCCGGAATCTCAGTTTCTCCTGTGATATCAGTCTTACTGATTTCTACTTTTGTCACATCATCTTTCATCTCATGCTTTTGAATCTCTGCTGTATTCTCTACTTTAAAGGTAATACTTTCTGCAGTAACATATCCATCTGCCGGTTTTGTCTCTGTCATGGTGTATTCCTTACCAACAACCAGTTCTTTGATCACATGGGATTCTTCCGTAGAAGTCCATTCATCTACTGTATTGCCATCTGAATCCGTCACCTTCAGGTGTGCACCTGGAAGTTCTTTACCTGTTGTCAGGTCTGTTTTGGTCAGCTCCACTGTGGTTGGCTGATTTTCAAAAGTAAAGTCGTAGCTTACTTCTGCCTGGTCTTCTCCGGCATATTCAAAGGTAAATTCCTGTACTTCTTCTGTTGTAACAAATCCGTCCGGTGCAAAGATCTCTTTCACATAGTATTTTCCGTCTACCGGAAGATCTGCCGTAAAAGTAATCTGTCCTTTTTCATCCGTTACTCGCTGCTCGATCAGACTGTCTTTCTTAAGGAGTACCTCGCCCTTTGCATTTTTGATATCATCACTGGTATAAAGACCGAAGACACCACCTGCAAGGACACGTTCTGTATCTTTTTCTTTCTTCAGAACCGTAACCTTTACTTTCTGACGGGCATTCTGCCATTTCTCATCATAAGTGATGACTGGTGTGTCCTGATCACGGTAGGAAAGGTCAACATATCTTGGCTCTCCATCCAGCACATAACCATGGGCTGTTTTTACTTCCTTCACATAGTATTTTCCTGCCGGAAGATCTCCCATCTGTGCAATACCATTGGAATCTGTGGTAATGGTTCCCACTTTTTCATCTGCTTTGAAATAATCTTCACTGATACCATCTGCCGCTTTGATATCTTCCGCAGCAAATACATCGAACGTCACATCTGAAAGGCTTCCGGTTACATACTCAAAAAGATGCTCCACGGTACCTTTTACATTGTCCAGAAGTGTCACCTTATCCAAAAACTCTCCATTTTTGTTGATGATCAGAAGTCCTGTCGGAACTTCATCTTTCATCTCTACTTTCTGAATCTCGGCGGTATCTTCCAGTGTGAACTTCACATCCGTTGCTTTCAGATATCCATAAGGTGCCATTTCCTCACGAAGAGTGTATTCCTCTCCAACTGTCAGTCGTTTGATCACATGTGGCTGATCTTTTACAGAAGTCCACTGCTCCACAACATTTCCTTCTTGATCAAGAACAATGAGTTTTGCCCCATCCAGTTCCACACCTGTTGTTACATCAGATTTTGTGATTTCAACTGTTGTCGGCTGGTTCTTTTTCACAGTTTTCAGTTTTACTGTCTTCACATCCTGTCCCTGGTAAGAAGCATCCAGATTCAGAACTTCATCAGAGGATACAAATCCCGCTGGTGCTTTTAACTCTTTCACATAATACTGTCCAAGTGGCAGATCCAGCGTACATGTTGCAAGACCATCGTTATCAGAAGTCATTTCCTGTAAGAGTGTGTCTGCTTTCACGATCACTTTTCCATCCGCCTTGATATCCGCTTTGTTATAGATACCAAAGACTGCTCCCGCCACGGTTGCACCATTTTCTGCATCCTGTTTTTCTACCTGGATTGCAACCTTCTGTCGGTCATCGCCAACAGTCACTTCCTGTTCGATCACAGGTGTATCCTGATCTGCATAGACAAATGCGACATCTGATCTGTCATGGTTCAGGACAAATCCTTCCGGTGCAGTCTTTTCTACTACATAGTAAGAACCAAGTGGCAGGTTATCAGCAACTGCTTTTCCGTCTTCTCCAGTCGTTACCGTTGTTACCAGTGCATCTTTTGCATAGATCAGCTGTCTGTTTCCGTTTTCATCTTTCTGATAATCCGGTGTATAGATATTTTCAGCTGCATAGACATGAAATGATGCACCCTTCAGGTATCTTTCTTCATAAACAAAATCCTTTTTGAATCCGGTCAGCATTTCACCTTTTTTATAGATCGTCAGCTTTCCTTTTACCGGATGGTTCTCGTAATCTACCGTAATAATGGCATCTCCGCTCTCAGAATCCATCTGGTATGCTGTGTTTGCATCAACTGCAATCTCTACATAGTTCTTGTTGATTGTGTACCCTTCCGGTGCATTGACTTCCTCAATCCGGTAATGTCCGATCTTCAGATTCTTCGGCATGATCAAATATCCCTGACTGTCCGTAAAATAGGACTTATGAGTAGTTGTCACAGGATACGTTGTTACCTGTTCCACATACTTTTTGTTGTCCAGGTCATATACCTTAAATTCTGTTCCTGCAATCAAGACGGATTTCTTTGTTTCATCATCTTTTTTCACGATTTTCAGTTTTGCCTTAAACTCTTCATCCAGAAGTACTCGCCAGATCTGTGGCTCATTTGGATGATGCTCTGTGATATTCACTTCAAAATCATCGACTGGCTTGTAGTTGTGCGGTGTTGTAGTTTCACGCACGATATAGCTTCCAAATGGTAATGGAATACTGCAGGCATATCCTTTTTCATCTGTGAAAATCTCAGTTGCTCCATTTTCGCCACTCACTACAGGTTTGGCAGAATCAAAATCATAACTTCCGTCTGCTTTTTTTGTGAGGGAAGATTTCAGATAAACTGTAAATCCAGCTCCGGATAACAGATCTGCATCTGTCTTTCCATTGTTGGCTGCTTTAATGATCTGGAATGGCTGCTTGATGACCTGCTCACTGGAAGTGCACTCTCTTTTTACTTCTGCTGTCATATCTCCTTCATAACTGCACACAAGATCATGCTCTTCTGTATCTGCCAGGTATCCGGTCGGCGGTGTGATCTCTTTGATATAATATTTGCCAAGATATAAGCCTTTTACAGAAGCCTGTCCTTTGTCATCCGTTGTTAGAGAAGCTACCTGCTCTCCTGCTTTATAAACAGTTCCGGTTGCTCCATCTGGGTGCACGATATCTTCACGGGCGTATAATCCGTAGACTGCAACTTTCAGTGTTGCATCGCCCTGTGGCACCGTTTTTCCTGTCTCTTTATCCACTTTATAAAGATTAATCTTTGCTGTCACACGGTCATTGCTGAAGGTATGGGCAAATGATACGGTTGCTTCTTTATCATTGGTGTAAGAAAACTGGAACGTATACACATCTTCTATATTTCTTACATAGCCTTCCGGCGCCTGATCTTCTTTTACAGAATAGGAATATCCAATCGGAAGATCTGCTGTAAATTTTGCAGTTCCGTCTGCGCCAGTAGTTACTTTCTCAATCAGCGTTCCTTTTTTCACAACAACGCTTCCGTCTGCATTTCTGATATCATCGGATGCATACAGAGCAAAAATACCGCCTTTCAGTGGTTTCCTGGTGTCTTTATCCTGTTTTACTACGGAAACATCTGCTTTCTGTCTCTCGTTGTTAAAAGTCACATCTGCAAATACGACTTCTTTATTCTGACCAGCATAAGTTAGAGTCACTGATTTTTCCTCACTGCCGTTATAGAAATTGTCCGGTGCTTTTGTTTCTTTTACCACGTAGGTTCCAAGATGCAGGTTTTTCAGTGTGACAGAACCATTCTCACCTGTTGTCAGGTTTTCTTTTACAAGGTCACCTTTGCTGTACACTTTTGTGCCATAAGCTGTTACGATATCTGCCCCTGCATACACGTTATACACTGCATTTTTCTGTCTGCGGTTTTCATACTGAAATACCGTTCCATTTTCACTGACATCTGCTCCGGTCAGAACCTGTCCTTCTTTGTAAATGGTAAGCTCTGCCAGCTGTTCTTTATTTTCCACGGTTACAGCTGAGGTCTTACTTGCTACCAGTTTTACATTTGTTGCCGTTGCATTTACTACATATCCCTGTGGTGCTGTGATCTCTTTCAGATAAACAGTATCCTGTGTCTTGATGATCGTAACAGAAGATTTTCCATTCTTATCTGTTGCCGGCATCTGAGTGATCAGCTTTGTACAAGCCTCATCGCTGTATACACCGAATACTGCACCTGCAAGATTGACATCCGCTGTATCGTCTTTCTTTACGATTTCGATCGTAGCCTGTTCAATCCAGGACACCTTTAGGCTTACATATTTTTCATCAGCGACACCTTCTCCAAACACAAATGCCAGATCCTGAACACTTGCATTCGTAGTCAATTTATATGCTGAATAATCTTTTGTAATACTTCCCTTCATCTTTGTAGAAAAAGAAGCACTTACATCTTTTGTCTGTGTCAGAGGAGCTGAGAGATAAAACGTGGTTCCTCCTCCAATTGTTACGCTTGCACCTGCCGCACTTACATTTCCAGTAGATACATTATGGAGCTTTACTCCCTTTGGTAAGTCCATTGTAATTTTCTGCTGGGAAGATGCGTTGAACTTGATGTTCTCCGTTCTCTGAACATTTCCATCTACATAAGCTTTTACATTCGGTTTGGAAAATGACATCGCTACATCTGGTATTTCCGGCTTATTCACACAATAATTATAGAGTTCTTTTGCCAAAGCCTCGCCTGTAGCATTTGTTCCATAGAATGCATCACTGCTTCCATTGGCATAAGATGCAGCCATGTGAATAATGATGAATCTTTTTCCTTCTGAAAAATCCGTGTGTTTATTCGCAAAAAAGCTTTCATTTCCTGCGGCATCTGTACCGTAATAACACACTTTTGCTAACGCCTGATTGTCTCCAATCTTTGTGATTGTATAATTTCCAGATCCTGGTCCAGGTTTTGCTGGCTGTACACAATACGCAGTTGCTCTGACGCTTCCGTAGCTGATATAGTACGGCTCTGTCAGATAGGTTCCAAGATTATAATCTGCATATCTGTACAGTGGTCCTTTTTCAATTGTTACCTGCTGTGTACTTCTTGCTGAATAAGCCGAAACTGCTTCAAATGTTGCAATCTCTCCCTCTTCCATAGAATCAAGATCCACGCCTTCTTCTCCTGCCTGTTCCAAAACATCATGAAGTTCTAACCCTGATTCTTCATCATAGGTATCCTGATTCTGTGCCTGCTCTACTAAATCATCAAATTCATCAGCGTCAATATCGGTAATCTCCGATTCTGCTTCTGAATCCTCCGCTTCTTCTGTCTGCTGTTCACTGCCAGCTGTTTCGGATTCAGTCACTGCTTCACTCCCTGCCGCCTCTGTCTGTACTTCTGTTTCTTTCTCACGCACAATCAGTTTTCGGCTGATCTGGTACTTCGGATGCTCCTGATTTACCGGTTCCACATAATAGACCGCTTTGTAAGTGTCCACATGATCTGTCGTAAAATCTTCATTCTTGTCATTCTTTGCTTCCTCAAATGTGACTTTAACCTTGTTATCATCCTTGATTTCCAGTCCCGTGTAGTCTGATTTCACATCAAATACACTGCCTGTTTCAATTTCATAATCTTTGGCAGTCACCACCTCATCTTCATCCAAAAGGTCTTTCACTTCCTCATAAAGTGGAGGTTTTTCCTCTGGCTGAATCTCCGCTGCATATGCCGTCATCGGAGACAACACTGTACTAAGCATTGTCATGCCTGCCAGCAAGCCAGATACTACTTTTCTAAAATTACCTTTTTTCTTCATGCTAAGGTCCTCTCTTTCATATATTTGTATTAAAAACAGACAGTCCTTAGACTGCCTGCAATACACTACTTATCGTTGTGGGAAGATCAGATTGAACTGTACATTTCCCTCGCCGGGATCAACCATTTCCACAGTTGCTTCATACTGTCTCCCTGTTTTTCTGGATACCAGATCCTTATAATGGATTTTTCCTTTAGACAGGAACTTCTTTGCTGCCAGCTTATCCATCTTTTTTCCCTGGCTTGCAAGGAATTTATCATTCTTCCACAAGGTAAAAGCACAATTCCGGTCAGAACAGTAAAAGTTTACTTTTCCTTCTCGGACATCTGCTCCACAGCGGGGACATTTGCCAATGACTTCTCGTTTTGCCTTTCCCTGAAACTGATTTTTCTTCTCTTCTGAAATCCCCTGATACCTGGCAACCAGTTCCTGCATCAGCTCTGTAATCCCATTTAGGAATTCATCTGCTGTCTCTGTATTCTGGGCAATGTGATTCAATGCCATTTCCCACTCTGCGGTCATCTTCGGAGATTTAATCTCATCCGGCAGAACCGTAATCAGTACATTTCCATCATCTGTCGGCACCAGATTTTTCTTTTCCCTTTTCACAAAGCCAGACTGAATCAGTTTTTCAATGATTGCTGCCCTTGTTGCCGGAGTACCAAGTCCTTTCTTTTCCGTATCTTCGGTCAGTTCTTCGTTCCCAGCACGTTCCATCGCAGAAAGCAGGGTATCTTCCGTGTACTGTTTCGGTGGCTGTGTAAAATGCTCCGATACAAGAGAATCACAAGGACCGTAATGCTTGCCATCCCAGATATCCAGCTCCGGCTCTTCTTTTTCACTCTTTACGCCAAAGAACTGTTTCAATTTATTCTCGATCGACTTGAATCCTTCCTGCTTTATTTTCTTTGCTGAGAGATAAAACGTATGATAATTACAGGTAATCTGGCATTTATGGCTTTCATAAATATAAGGATCTGCGGTTGCTGTCAGTACCCTGGCACTGATCAGATACAAAATCTTGCAGTTTCGTTCTTTCAGTTTACCTATATCTGCCTTTGCTACTTCCACGGTCGGAATAATTGCATGGTGATCAGATACTTTCTTTGAATTTAATACCTTACTCACGTCCGGCTGATATTCCAGCCCTTCGGCATAGGGCATTTTCCCAAGCAACATCTGAATCAGAGTTTCTGTGCTTTCTCCCATCTCATCTGTCAGATACTGGCTGTCTGTTCTCGGATAAGTAACAAGCTTCTGCTCATACATCTCCTGCACGGCATCCAGCGTCTGCTGTGCGGTATAACCAAACATTCGATTGGCTTCCCTCTGTAAGGTTGTCAGATCATAGAGCTTCGGTGGACGGACTGTTTTCTCCTTCACATCGTCCTTCTCTACTTCGCACATACGCTCCATACAGTCCGCAGCCACTCTATCTGCATCTTCTTTTTTCTGAAAATGCTCTGTGACCGCATCCATCTCGTCAAACTTGATATGAGCCATATAATATTTTTCTTTGGTAAATTCCTTGATCTTCTGATTTCGATCCACGATCATGGCAAGTGTTGGTGTCTGTACTCTTCCAACTTTCAGATTCTGGTTATACAGAACGGAAAAAAGACGGCTCGCATTGATTCCCACCAGCCAGTCTGCCTTTGCCCTGCAAAGTGCTGACTGATAGAGACTGTCATAACACGAACCGTCTTTTAATGACGCAAATCCATCTTTAATTACCTGTTCCTCCATGGAAGAGATCCAGAGCCGCTTCATCGGCTTTTTGCATCCTGCCTGCTCATACACCAGACGGAAGATTAGTTCTCCTTCCCGCCCGGCATCTGTAGCACAGATTACTTCATCTACTTTGGAATCTCGCATCAGTTTTTTCAAGATTCCAAACTGCTTTTTCGTGCCTTCCAATACCCTGTGTTTCCAACATTCCGGCACAATCGGCAGATCTTCATATCTCCATTTTTTATATTTTTCATCGTATTCTGATGCATCACATAATCCAACCAGATGTCCTACGCACCAGGAAACGAGATAACCGTTTCCTTCCACGTAGCCATCTTTTCTTGTTCTGGCTCCAATCACGGAAGCCAGTGCCATCGCAACCGATGGCTTTTCTGCAATCACTAACTTCATTTACTCCTGCTCCTCTTCTTCATCTTCCAGCACAGCATCATCAAAATCCTCGTCTCTCAGGATTTCTGGTTCTATACTTTCTTCCTGCTCATCTGCATCGTCTACTTCCCGCTTTTCAGATTCTGAATCTTCGGATTCATCTTCATCCTCTTCCATCTCATCCTCGTCATCATATTCATGCTTTGGTTTATAGACTTTGAAGTAATATCCTCCTGCCGCAGCTCCGACTGCAACCAGTGCAATCAAAAGATACGTTCCAAATGGACTTTTATCTTCTGGCATCTGGATGTCATCCTCTACCTTATCTTTCTCTGCTGACTCTGTCGTTTCCGGTTTTTCTTCCTCTGCTTTTTTCTCTGGTTCTGCATAAACCGTATCCACTTCCGGAAGTATCACCGAATCAGAAAGTGTGAAGTTCATCAGATCTTTTTCACTGACCTCTGTAAGGAAATACACATTATCCTGAGATTTTGAATTGTCAATAATCAGATAGAAAATCTTGCCACTCTTAGTCGAAATGGTATAAAACTCTTTTGTGCCTTCCGTAGCTGTTTTCGTAACAGAATCTGCTGTCTCACCTTCTTTATTAAGCTGCTCCTCAATACCTGTCACTGTCCGATCATCCACAGTTCCTTTTGCATCTGTTGGCTCAGAAGCCTGTGCATCCTGCGGAAGTGGTGAAGTCGTTGTTTTCTCAGTCCCAGTTGCATCTGCACTGGTCGTGGTTGCCATCGCACCATTGCTGTCACTTGAAGTTTTCTGTTTCTCTGCCTGCTTCTTTGCCCATTCATAATAAGGATTCTGCAACACATACTTTTCAGAAGTATTTCCGGCACCATCCGTTACCGTGATTTCAATCTGTTTTGTTGTAAAATCTTTCTGTGTCAGTTGCACTCTCAGCATTCCATCCTTCAGATCTGTATAAGTGGTGCCATTAACTGTCACAGAAGTAATGCCGGAAACGGTATCATTTCCCTGAATCGTCAGTACACCATCTGTCAGAGATGCAGAAAGCGTAGGCTTTTCTGTGTCATAACACTTAATAGAGCGATTCTGCTCATAGACCTTCCCCTCACCATCTGTCACACGCACATACACTGTCTGGTTTCCAGTGATCGTGATACTTCCCCTTCCGGTTACATCCTGCCAGCTCCCATCTTTTCCTGCTTTTGCTTCAATTTTTGCTATTGAGAAACCTTCCGGCATATGGCTAGCATCTACCGTAACAGCAATGGTTGTTTCTCCCTGTTTCCAGCCATCCGGTTTCTCGATCGTAATTGCAGGTGTGGTATTCTCAGCTGCATAAGCAGTCTGTGTCTGGAGCAAAGGTGTTGTCAGGCAAAGAAATGTCGTTGCTGCAAGCAAGCTCTTTTTTACCCTGCTTTTAGTAATTGTTCTCTTCTTCTGTTTCATTTTTTCCAGATTCATCATCGGCTTTTGTTTCCTCCTTCTGTATTTCTACCCTGCCGGGCAGTTCATTTTTCATTCTCTTTTTGAAAGCTTCCAATTCTGGAATACTCATATCCATCGCACGGATAATTCTTACAATTTCCAGATTTTCCGCTTCTGTTTTTGCAATCTCCGCAGCCTTGAACCGCTTTAAATCTGCTTCATATCTGGCTTTGGATGCTTCCATTTTTTCCTTGGCTTTCTCATAATCTGCCGTTGCTTTTTCAAGACTTTTCATCACTTCTCCTTTCCGGGCGGCTGTTATACCGCCCTTTTCCTTACCATCGCCCGAATCCATAGAAATGGCTCTGCCAGTATGGAGAGTTGATGGACGTGTACTGAACCGGATGTCCACAATGGATCATCTGACCATTGCCCACATAGATTCCAATATGCGTTACTGGTTCTCCTGCATCGTAGGTTCCGGTAAAGAAGATCAGATCTCCCGGCTGTGCATCTGACTGTGATACAGGTGTACAAATGTTATACAATCCCTGTGCCGTCAGTCTTCCGGTATTTCTAACCCCTGAATGAACCAGGCAATAACTTACAAATCCGGAACAGTCAAATCCGCTAGGAGAGTATCCGCCCCACACATACGGTGTTCCAAGATATCTCGCTGCTTCATTTAACAAACGCTGCGCTGCTTCACTGGTGTATTCATTGCCACCAAAACTGGAACCTTCTCCTGTTTCCAGATAAAAGATCGGGTTCAACCGTTCTCCATTTTTTAACAGTTCAATATGAAGATGGCTTCCTGTCGAATTTCCAGTGTTTCCTACCAGACCAATTTCATCACCTTTGCTAACAGATGCTCCTGCAGATACGCTCCGGGTGCTAAGGTGTGCATAGCGAAGCTCATAACCTTTGCTGTCTTTGATAATGACGTAATTTCCATAGCTGTCATTATAAGCAGAAGTTGTAACCGTTCCGGTCAGCCCTGCCATTACTTTTGTCCCTTCCGGTGCTCCGATATCCATCCCATTATGAAGCTGATTTGCTCCTGATATTGGATGAATCCTGTATCCATAATAGCTGGTCACACTGGAATACCAGTTAAAATCAACCGGTGTTGCAAACATCTGCAAGTTGCCTTTTGTATCGTTGTAGGCACTGAACAGTTCTTTCTGGAAAAATCCCATCCTGTCCTGACAGATTGACATCAGGTTTCCACTATTTAAGGTGACATTCAGCACATCTACATCTCTTGTCCTGGTCACTTCCACTTCATTGCTTCCATTATCATCTGCCAGATAACATTCCCATGTTTGATGTCCATGTGCAGATGCTGCCGCATGACTGTCATAATAGACATCAAATTGTACACCGTATCTTGCGAAAGCTCCGGTATCTTCTACGGTATATTCGACACCATTCATAACTACCTTTGTTCCCATTGGAACAAACGGATTGGAAGCATCTACCGCTAAGGTATGATTGGCAGTTGGATATGCTCCACTGGCAGTCGGTCCTCCGCTCCAAATACCACAACAAATTGGGCAGTTACAATACCCACTGGTCACAACCTGTCCCAAAGATTCTCCAACTCTTACAGTTGCTGTCTCTGTCACAGTCTCATTGACTGCTTCTGTTTCTAACCGATACTGCAATGCAAAAAGAGCATCCAGTTCTGGCTTTACCTGTTCAAAGGTAAATTCTTCATACTTTGCTGACAGATAACTGATCAGGATAAACGGATCATGCTCAATAGGTCCGATGTTATATCGGTATTCCTCATGTCCCGGTTCTTCAGATTCCATGTTGTTGATCCGCTCCTGCAGATTAGCTTCCAGCTGTGTGTAATACAGTTCCGCTTCCCGGATTGCCTGATCCGATGACAGATAACTGGTTCCGGTATAAGTGATCACATTTTGTAAAAACACTGCAGAGCATGACGTGACATTCGTTATGATCAGAAACATCAATCCGATCAGAACTGCTACACTGATATACACCTTCCGGTTTTCTTTAAAGAAGTTGGTGACTTTGCCGCCAATCTTCTTGATATAATCAATCGTACCTTTTGTAGCTGTTCCTACTGTCTGTTCACTTCGCTTCGCTTTGGCATAATCCCGTTTGATCTGTTGCTTCTGAATCTGTTTTTTCAGTTTCTTCTGCTCCTGACGGGTTGCCGCCTGTGTCTGTTTCTCTTCCTGTCTTTCAAGTCTGCTTCTTTTTCTGGATGCCCTCTGTTTCCTGCGTCTGGCACTTCTCTGTTCCAGCCGGTAAACACCTTCGCCGCTTTCTTCTAACTTATGGACACCTTCTACCGCCGCATTATCGTCTTCATTTTTGCTGATCTCACGGTGCAATGCTACGGAAGTTGCACTTCCTGCTTTCTTGACAACAGAAGCTTTTTCTGTTTTCACAGATTCCCCTTCACCAAACTTCAAGCGGAATTTCTTCTTTCCAGGAGCTTCCCCTTCATTTGCCCGATAGACCTGTGCCTTCTTGGAATGCTGCTTAGCTTCCTTTTTCTTTTTTGCTTCCTCATAAGAAAACTTTTTGGCTTTTTCCTTCTGTTTTTGATGGCGGAAATTGACTCCATCCGTATCCATCTGGTTCAATTTCTCCATATCTTTGTCATTTTTCACAGAAGCACCAGTTTCCTCATAAGCAAATTTCAAACGCTGTTTTTGTTTTGGCTTTTTGCTGCCGCCGGTCTGATTTCTCCGGCTGTCTCCTCTGTTTTCTGATAGATCAGCACGTTTTTCTTTCAGTCTCCCTGACTGTCCGGCTTCAGATTTTTCTGCAAGTCTGGATTCTTTTCCGACTTCAGCACGAATCCTTTTCCGGTTTTGCTGCTTTCTATTTTGTCCAAAATCCTCACTTTGCTTCTCTGTCCGTATCAGTTCCGGTGCATCTCTGGATTTTTGCACAGAGGGACGAATATTTTTCCCACTCCGTTCAGACTGGCGGGAAGACTTATCCACAAGGCTTAATTCTTTTTCCCCCTGTTTTCCTCCCATCTGCACATCACTGGCACGGTTACTGACACGAACAGAAGATTTATCTGTCAGGTTTTCTTCCACCAGACCATCCTTGGTCATCTTCTGAACTTTCTTATCCCTGACTTTCATTCTCTGTTCTGCCACTGATTACTCCTCCTTCTTCGGATATCCTTTCCCTGCCTGTAATAAACAGAGAAAAGCGATGCCAAAAACAGCACCGCCACTAAAAGTTAATACATATGAAATTGCTCGTAACATTGTTTTCTCCTTTGATTTAACCTGCTTCGGAAGTCTCCTCTAAGCGGGTTGTCATGATTTTATAGAGGGAATTCTTCGGGAATCTGTCTACAAATGGGATAATGACATTTCCATAGAACAAAAGTCCTTCCCCCTCATTACTGTTGGTTACATAGGACAGCTGGGTTGGTGAGATATTCAGCTGTTTTGCCAGAATCTGCCTGTCTCCGGATGCCTGATTGAGCATATAAATAAAATCTGAATTTTCAAATATATTCTCGATTTCCCTGGAAGACAGCAAATCCTTAATATTCTGGGTGATACCACTTGGAATACCACCCCATTTACGGAATCGCTTCCAGATCTCCACACTATAAGCTGCAGTCTGTTCCTCTTTTAAGAGAAGATGGAACTCATCCACATAGTATCTGGTGGACTTATGGGCAGAACGGTTCATCGTTACCCTGTTCCAGACCTGATCCTGGATTACAAGCATCCCGATCTTTTTCAACTGCTTACCAAGCTCCTTGATATCAAAACAGACAATGCGGTTATTGATATCCACATTTGTCTGATGATTAAATACATTCAGAGAACCTGTAACATAGATTTCCAACGAAGTGGCCAGTCGCTGTGCTTCCGGCTCTTCCTGTTTTCTCAGAAGGTTATATAAATCCTCCAGGATTGGCATCTTCTCCGGCACTGGATCGGCAAGATATTCCTGATATACTAACCGTACACAGCGGTCAATGATGGTCTTTTCTACCGGCTCCAGTCCATTCTTTCCTCCAACAATCAGCTCACACAAAGACAGAATAAAATCTGCTTTCAGTGACAGTGGATTATCTTCCTCGGAATAATTCAGGTTCAGATCCATTGGATTGATATACTGGTCAGATACCGGTGAAACCTTCACCACCTGCCCATGCAGTGCCTGTACCAATGGAGAATACTCGGCTTCTGGATCGCAGATGATGATATCGTCTTCCGTAATTAGGAAACAGTTCGTAATCTCTCTCTTTGCTGAGAAGGACTTACCGGAACCAGGTGTACCAAGAATCAGTCCATTCGGGTTCTTCAGACGTTTCCGATCAACCATGATCATGTTGTTGGATAATGCATTCAATCCATAATAAAGAGCCTCCCCTTCCTGAAACAGTTCCTGTGTCGTAAACGGCACGAAAATCGCTGTTGAAGATGTGGTAAGTCCTCTCTGGATTTCAATCCGATTGACTCCCAGTGGAATACAGGACATAAGTGCAGCTTCCTGCTGATAATCCAGCTGTTTTAAGGAACAGTTATATTTCTGTGCGATTCCTTGTACTTGGAAAATATTGTTATCCAACTTCTGACGCTTCTTTGCGGTATTCATTACCAGAACCGTTACAAGGAACATCCTCTCATTTCTGGACTGCAGATCTTCCAACAGGTTCTTCGCCTCTTCTCCATAAGTCACAAGGTCCGACGGAAGCACATCCATATCATAACCGGAACGTACTGCCCGCTTCTGCTCTTCAATCTTCATCTTATCCAGATCTGAAATCTTACTCTTGATCATCTTGATCGCAGAACTCTGGTCAATGGACTGGATATGAATGTTGACATTGATGCTGTCATCCACATCCAGGAAGTCTGCAAGCATCCGGTCTGTAAGCTCTGGTGCCAGAATCTGCAGGTAACTCACACTTCCCATCGTTCTTCCCATCAAAAATGTCTGATTCTTTGAAAAGTTAAAGGAAGTCGGTGCAATAAAATCTTTGGTCTTTAATCCGGTTTCCGGCAGCATCTTATACTGGAACTTAAATGGTTCAATGCGATCCTGGTTGAACACATGATACAGAATCTCCAGCCTTTCCAAACCATTCAGGGAATGTGCCTGTGCTCCCAGGACCTTAAAGTTGTTTAAGATATCTGTTTCGATTCTTTCAAGCCTTGGTCTTGCCACTTTCAGGCTTTCCGCCTCGATTCCAAAAGTGATATACTTTGTCTTTACCAGACCATTATTTCCCTTGGAAAGCTGATTCTTCAACATGGTACGGTATTCTTCACGAATGGCATTGAAGTCATCGTTCTGATCCGGAATGTCAATGCTTTTCTCAAATTCAGCCACATCCACCTGCTGATTGATAAAGGACAGCTGCACACTGATGGAGGAATCAAAGTAATTTAAGAAATCACAATAATTCTCAAATATCGTGGTCTTATCCTCATTTAAAGCAAGCTGATAGTTGATGTCATAAAACTGAATCGTCTTGGAAAAAAAGGTCTTTGTCACCTGGCAGATACCATCCTGCAGCATCCGAATATACGGAATACTCTGCTGTGCTGTTGTAGGAATGCTTTTCTGTTTCCTGCGGTCCCGCTCCTGTTTCTTCCTACGCTTTTCCTGTTCTCTTTCTTTTCTGCTTTTTTTGTTTCTTCTTTCCTGACGGTTTCTTTTTTCCGCCAGGGACAGACGCTCCTGCTGAGCCTCCTGCTTTGTCTTTTTTGCCATCCGGCACACCCTCCTTTTTTACAAGGGTGGAAATCTCCTGATAAAAATTTTCTGTCTTATATGGTCTTACTGCCGGACAGATAAACTTCTGTCGAATGATATTTGCCACCACTTTTTCAAAGGGAAGCCCGTCTTTTTCATACATTGCCATGAAGAAAAACGGAAGCATGACCGTTACCATCAAAATGGCAGCGATACTGGAACCGATTGGTTTTCTCATGAACAGATAAAACGGAATTCCCACAACTGCGGCAAGTGAAAAGAAAATCAACTGCCGCTTTGTCAGATTTAACGCTACTTTTGTTTTGACCTTGGTAAGGTCTTTTGGTACTGGTACATACGCCATGGTATGCGCTCCTTTCCTGCCCGTTAGTGGGCATTGAATATCGATTTGCTAAGGCTTCCGGTCTTGAATAATGAAAATGCAAGAATCACGGTATAAGCCGCTACTGAAAACATTGCTGCATGAAGGTCACTGGATATGGTCATTGCATTTACTAAAACTGCATAAATTCCCACACAGACCATCATGAAGAATCCCTGAAATGCCAGTGCAAACAAGCCTTTTAAATAGTTGTTTCCGATATTGCCCCATTCCTTATTGGTCATGGTAGCAAACGGAATTGGTGCTATGGAAGTATAAAGGTAAATTTCTATCATTCTTCCGTACAAAATAACGGTTATGATGATTGACAGAATCCGCATGGTAATACTGATCAGCAGCGTTTCCATGGATAGCAGGAACAAATCCCCTAACTCCATATCCTCCAGGGCATCCACAATCCGTGTAATTGCTTCTGTTGCATCCACCGCAGTGTTTCCTGATATCACCCCGGCGGCATTGTTGACCACATGCTGTCCAACGTCAAAGACCGCCATCGTGATATTGAACGTATTTGTCACCAGATAAATGGCCACATACGCTTTGAAGATCCAGAGGAAAATGTTATAAGTCTCAAATTCATGGAAATTGTTTTTCTGTGTTACCATCGTGATCAATTCATAGCACAGGACAAAGGTGATGATCAGTCCCGCAATGGGGACGATCACCGTTTGGGATATATTCTGAATCAGATTAAAAATCCCTGCATTCCATCCCTGCGGTGTCTGTCCCACCTGCCCGGCTATGGTTCCCACCTGCTCATTGACAGACGTGAACATGTTATCCAAACATGACTTGATAAGTCCGATCAGGATATCCTTTATCGCTTCCGTAATTCTCTCAATGATGGTGTTCATCTACCACTCCTCTTAAGAGAACAATGTTGCCAGCTGTGGAATCAGGGTAGTTCCCAGCAGCATGATTCCGGCACCAGCCATCAGCTGTTTGATGCCCTGGCTCTTAGCGCCGGGATTGTCATTTCCATATCCTTCCAGAAGGTTTACGACACCCCACACACCAAGACCTGCGCCGATAGCGACTACAAGAGTTTTTAAAGTTGTAATTGCGCTGCTAAAAAATGCCATATATTCATAAACCAAAACTGACTTCTTTCAGGTGTTTACGGGAATGAAAAAACACCGACTAAAAAGCCGGCGCACCTAATGTCAGTTATTCCTTTCCTCATTATTTTTCGTTCATTCCCAAGGTTACTCCGACAGTTCTACATGAATCACTTCCACCTCTTCTTCGGGTTTCGGTGTGTACTGCGGATTTAACTCTTTCTCTACTTTGTACCGGTTCTTCTCGTTTTCATCTGCAAGAAGCCGATAGTTTTTGTGTTTCGTGATATCATATTTATCCGAGAAAAATGGTCTGGCACCACGGATCTGCAGGATACATTTTCCTCCATCCATGACTGCAATCTCATCTTCCGTCATCAGCTGTTTGCCCGTTTTCTGGTAATTCAATCCAAAAGACTTCTGATTACTCCTCGTTTCCGAAGTGTTATACAGGTCAATGGTTTCCTTCCCCAGAAGCTCACTCATTTCCTTTAATGTGGTCTTCTCTTTCCCACCAAGGAATAAAGTCGTATCACAGTTGCCCAGAATGGTATCTGCACTATCCTTATACATTGCCTTTAACTGACTCTGTGACTGCAAAATAATAGAAGCAGAGATTTCCCTGCTTCGGATAGTTGCGATCAGCTTGTCAAACTGAGGAATTTGTCCGATGTTGGCAAACTCATCAGCGATGACACGCACATGCACCGGAAGTCTTCCACCATATTCATCATCTGCCTTATCGCAAAGCAGATTGAAAAGCTGTGACTGCAACATCGCAATCACAAAGTTGAATGTGGTATCCGTATCGGACATAATCAGAAACAAGGCTGTTTTCCTGTCTCCGATCTTATCCAGCTCCATTTCATCGTAAGACATGATCTCACGAAGTTCTGCGATATCAAATGGGGCAAGTCTGGCTCCACAGGATATCAAAATACTTTTCGCTGTCTTTCCAGCCGCCATTTTGTATTTTTTATACTGTCTGACCGCAAAGTGCTGCGGATCTCTTTCTTCCAGTTCCTGGAACATCATATCCACAGGATTCTGGTAAGTTTCATCCTCTTCACGCGTTTCGCTTTCATTCAAAAGATCCAGAAGGGTATTCAGATTCTTTTCCTCTTCATCCCCTTCATACCAGATAAAAGCAATCAGTGCTGTGTACAGCAATTTCTCTGCTTTCACCCAAAAATCTTCGGAAGCTTTTTCCCCTTCGCCTTTGGTATTCACAATGATTGTTGTCACCAGCTTCAGGATATCTTTTTCAGACCGTATATAAGCAAATGGATTGTAATGAAGCGATTTTGAAAAGTTAATGGTATTCAAAACCTTAATCACATATGGCTCATGAACCACTTTTCCGGATTTATCTTTCATGATATTTCCATTCTTATCTTTCTTAGGCGGTCCCTTTGCTAACATCTTCCCGCACTCCTCAATGAGAGTACCCTTTGGATCTGTAATGACCATGGAACAGTTCATCTGCATGACCGACGGCTTTACAAAAAATCGTGTCTTTCCGGAACCACTGCCACCGATGACCACGATATTTTTATTTCTCGCATACTTCGGCTGCTTTGGTCTGCTCTCCATGGTCAGTGCTTCTGTTGCTGTCAACGGAATATTCATCCAGGGATCCTCTGACATATAAGGCTTTATATCCTCTGCAGTTCCCCATCTGGCTGAACCATACTCGATTCCCTTCCGAAGTTTCTTTGCATCTGACTGTTTCTGCCAAACCAAAAGTTTCAAAATAACTGCGACAGTTACTCCAACCAATAGATCTCTCAGGTCAAAACTCAACAGAATCCCTGTAAAGATCCGATCTGCATGTTCCATCGCATATAACAGTTTATTCCCTATATCTTCTCCAGGACTGCTCCTGTATAAGCAGGATGCCCGATCCGCATAAAAAGCGGTCAGAACATAGGGAAGATTTGTAAGAACCAGTTTCTTTTTATCCAGGGCGGACAGCCTGACCCCAGCCTTATTCTTCCACTTCTGCATCAGTTTATTGCCGTTTTGTTTCTTCATCGGCTCTGTTCCTGATGTCGGTTCTTTACTTTGTCCTTCGTCTTCTTTGGCATCATTGCCCGGTAAGCTGCAAGACGCTTATGAATAGAAGGCTTATTCGCTTTTTGAATCTGTTTCTGGGAAAACTCACGGAAAGCAGCATTGAGGGCATCCTGATCACGTCCCTTGAAAAATACCAGATAAACCGGCGGCTCTTTGCTCTTGTCTTTTTTCAGAGCATAATTGATCCCGTATTTTCTGGCATAGCGTTCAAAGGACTTGATATTCTTATTTGTGATCTCGATATTGACCATCCCGGCATTCTGTTTTGCCAGCTCTTTTACCGTGACCTTTCCCTGTTTCGGCTGATTTTTCTGTGCTTTCTTCTCTACTGATTTCTGCCTCTGATGACGCAGATACGCAACAAGAACCTTTTTCAACAGGTCTGCCGTAATCTTAGTAGCCCGAATACAGAACGTGACCGTTTTCTGAGTTACCTCTTCCTGCATGACTTTTCCCTCCTTTCAGCGATTCAACTGCTGTCCAGATCTGTAATCATGGCAACCACCCCCTTTAATGAAAAAAGACAGATTAACCGGTAATCAGGTTCTGCACCTGTACGAGTTTTTCTGTCCCTTCTTCTTTTCTCTTATCTTCTCCACCACAATAGATGGGAACACACATTTCAAGTATTCTACTGTAAATACGCTGATGGGCAGTATCCAAGTCTGTGGATTTCATTTCATTCAGTCCCAGATTCGTTGTTACGATCAGCGGAAGCATTTTACAATAGCGGCTGTCTATCACATTATAGACCTGCTCCAAAGCAAACTCGGAATTTCGTTCTATTCCCAAGTCATCAATAATCAGCAACGGATAATCCACAAGATTTTGTATAATCTGGTTCTTATCTGCCTGATAGCTGGTCATTTCATTTAGGATCCTGGAAAAATTTGTCATCATGACACGTTCTCCCTGTTCCAAAAGTGCATTTGCAATACAACCTGCAAAGAAACTTTTCCCGGTTCCAACAGGTCCCATCAAAAGCAGTCCTACATTTTTTCTCTTCATATCTGTCCAGTTTTCTACATACTGACTGGCAATTAGTATCTTCTGGTTGCTTCCGTTGTCATTTTCAAATTTCCATTCCCAGAATCTTCTTTCCCGAAGTCCGACGGATTTTCTCTGATAAAGCTGCCGCTGTGCTTCTTCCCACTGCATCTTCTCATCTAGTTCCTGCCTGGCTTTTACCTCGCATTCGCACAAACAGGACACTACATGCTCAAATCCCATCAGACTGACCTTCATCTGTTTTCTTTTTCTACAGATACCACAATGAAGGCACCCATCTTCGTCCACATAATCTTCAACCACTTTATTTTTCATTAAAGGCTTTCTCCTTCCTGAAATTCATATTTGTCCATTCCTGCCCTGGTTCCATCCCTTTCTGCCCAAAGACAGATTGTTGCAAAATGGTTCTGATATTCTTTTCCACTGGATTTCATATAAACAGAAAGATGATCAATCCGTTTCTGGTAATCCCATGGAAATAGCGTCATCAGCTCCTGCAGTTCAGCTTCCGACAGAACAACATTTTTAAATCTCCCATACAGACTGAATTTTTCTTCCAAAGCGTGAGTATTGCCCTTACTCTTATCAGTATGATTCTTTTCAGTCTTATTTATCTTAGTATTACTTCCATCCAGATTCTTGCAGTCCGGACTTCTATTTTTTTGCGTTCCGGACTTCCAGTTTCTTGCAATCCGGATTTCCAATTCTTTGCAGTCTGGATTTCCAGTTTCTGGCGTTCCAGAAGCAACGTATCTTACTGGCTTTCCTCTGATCCGTTTCACAAAATTTTTCACATATATGACAGAAGGACGATTATTCCCCTGCCGATACCGTTCGATCAATCCAATTCCATGCACACTGTCAAGCTCATAAAGAAGCTTTGTTACTGTTGTATGCGACATTCGCAACAGCTCCTGCAATTCTGCAATCGTGTAAATGATATAGACATAACCATCACTGTCAATCCAGCCATTTTTCTTGGATAGACTGATTCGATCAAGCAGAATTCCGTAAAGAAGCTTTGCGTCTGTGGACAGGCTTGCAAACTCTTTTTCTGTGAACAGAGCTTTGGGTATCCGAAAAAAAGAAAACTGGTCAGATTCTTCTGCTCTGAAATATTCAAAATCTGCCATAACTTATTTCCTATTCTTCGGCTTCGTTTTCTTCATAACGTGAATCATACAAAGCATAATCGAATCCCTCCATAAAATCCTCCAGATACATTTTTTTTAACTTCTTATCTGCCATGCTCAAGTCATAAATAAAACTCTTATCATAATCAATAGCGTAAGCAAGTGCTTCCAGGATAATGCTATATCTCTTTCTTGAACAGTCTTTATACTGTCTGTGAAGATATTGCTGAAGTCTTCTTACTCTTTTAAAATCTTCTTCATTTTCATGCAGATATTTAAATGCAAGGTTCATTCCAAACTCAAAACCAGACGTTGGGAAATCCTCTTCTTCCAGATCCTCAAAATCCTCCTGTTCTTCACCTTCCATTGGTTCTGAATCATACTCATCCAGATACCCCATATCTACAATAGTTTTCAGAATATCTCTGGATGCTGCCACCATCTTGTCCATGATAATTTCTCTTTCTTCCAGTGGCATATTTGCCATAATTCTGTCTAATGTCATCATTGATTCTTCCTCCATCTCATTTTCATAAATATCGTTGATATAAAAGTGGTTCGCTTTTCCATTATTCGGAATAATACGCACCAGCTTTCCAACCTGAACCAGTTCCTGTACAGCCTGATCTACTCCATATCGGGTCATATTCAGATTTTTCTTCATTTCACTTTTCGGATAGACAACAAACAGATCTCCATTATGATCTACCCAGCCATTCTGTACCGCAAATTTCAAACGATCCAGAAATAAGCTGTATAAAATCTTTGCTGTATTTGACAGATTTTTGTATTTTTCCATCTGGAACAGCACCTTTGGCACCTGCAGACAATCTACCGGCATATACTCCATCTTACTCATTGATTGTTTTCTCCTTCTGTTTGTACAGCACTTCAGCTGAATTGATATTGATTTCCAACATCCCCACGAAAACCTGATAATACAGCAGGCATATCTGTTCATCCTCCCTTGCCAGATACAATCCTTCCAGTTCATTGGACGGATGTTTCATCCCATATACTGCCTGACAGATATCATGGATTTTCTCACATTCCACACTTCTAAGATGCATCTCCAAGGTGTGATTGAATCTCTGCCAGTCCTCCAGTTTTTGATTTACTGCCATCATGCACTGGAATAGTTCCGCTGCTTCACATGCTGCTGACAGCACTACATTTTTGTTATTGATACTTCCATCGGCATTTTTCATATGCCCTATCATATACACCTGATCTACTGAAACCATCTTTTATCCTCCTCTATCTAAACGGCATTTCCTCTTCCATGCCCTCCGGTATCTCTAAGAACCCTTCCGCATCTTCTGGGAATGGTGGTCTGTCAACCATTTTTGCACCTGCGAATTCAATCCGGTTTGCATACACTTCGGTGGTATAAATCTTTTTCCCGGTATCCTTATCTTCATAATTACCCGTGACAATCTCGCCTTCCACCATGACCTTCGTTCCCTGCATCAGATAATCTCTGGCAAATTCTGCTTTCTTTGCAAAAGCCTTTACCGGAATGAAACTGACTTCATCAGAATAATTTCTTCTGACTGCCAGAACAAACTTGGCAATCTTATGAAGTCCTTTTTCATTCTCCACTTCATTGTATCCAGGATTTCTTACCAATCTCCCGGAAATAATTGTTGTATTCATTGGCTTAACCCTCCTATACTTTCATTGATTTGTAACAGATACCGATACATGGACCACATTTTCCATAGGCACATCCGTAACATTCATCTTTTTCCAACTCTTCCTGCTTCATTTCATCTGCAAACATCTTTAAAAGAGTTGTATAAATCTGTTTCACTGCCAGGAACTTTTCCTCCGCTTTTTCCATCTTCTCTTTGTAAAATGGAATCAATCTACGAAGAATCGGATGGAAACGCTCATTCTCATCATCCCAGGCACAATTTTTCATCATACAGCGTGGCTGTTTCTCATAACTTCCAAGATAATACGGACAAAACGTACAACCTCTTTCTTTGATAATCTCAGGTGAAATTACCGGCATCTGACTTTTGATTTCTTTTGTTACATGCTTGCTTTCAATGCGTTCTCTCATAATAAAATCCTCCAAACTAATATTTGCAAAAGGGATTTACCCTGAATTGCCTGTTTTTAGGCACAAAAAAAGAGGCAGACTTACGATTTTTGTTTTCGCAAGCCTGCCTCTTATCAAACTAATCTTCTATTTTCCAATGATATACCGTATAAAAACGTATATCGCTCTGATCACATACACTGGAATCATGATACTTCCGATCAATGCTCCAATGATGACACTTAATGCAGCCATACCAAGTGTTGCTGTGGTATCCATTCCCCTTGGGATTAGAATCAGCCGCATTTTATGTATTCCAAATGGTAATCCGGCAATAAATATCCACCAGAACCAATCTGTCTGACCGCTGACTTTCATAATTGTTTTTGTCATCCAAAACCAGAATACCATAAATGCCAGCGGCAGAATTGATTTTTTAATTACATCTTCAATCGTCACCTTTTTTCTCCTTCTGTCTGATTCCTTCCGTCACCTCCCGATTGAGGTTTGCCAATATTTCTCTAACCACAGGAGAATCCAATCGAAAGGTTTCCAGATCTTTCTCCGTAAGCTCCCTTCCGTTCGCATCATATCTTCGTACATTTTTTAAAGCCATACTTTCACTTTCTTCCTGCTGATAATCTTAATGTTTTCAACAAATGTTTAAACTTCTCTCTTTTCATCTGTTTAACACGTATCTTTTCTATCTTTTTCCTATAGACTTGTATTCTACTTGCCATATCTTCATTGCTCATTCTTCACCCTCTCTTTCTGCCCACGATGCCAGAAGCATAAATATAATTTCTTCCATCTGAGTCTTTGTATATGTCTCTGGAAAATATTGTTTCAACTTTTTCGCCGGAATCTGCACTTGAACTTTTTCAGTACTTTCATTCATGCAAATCTGGTCAATCTCTGAATACGTCAACATCCGTTCTTTTGAAATCTGTTTCAATTCCTTTGCCTGCTTCATGGACGGTACCATATTGTGATTACTCATATACTGAAGTAACACCTGTTGTTCTTCATTTCTCAAATATGAAATTTCAACAGCCGTGTTAAAAGGAAGTTTCTTATCATCTGCCATTTCCAACAGTTCGGGAAGTAACAATGTCAAATGAATATATCTTAATATTTGTCTGGAACTATCTTCAGTATTCTGACTGACTTCCTCTGCCGCCAACTTCTTGCCAACTTGGCAAGAAGTTAAATCGGATCTCTTACCCTGTCGTTTCAATGCCTCATATTTCATTTTATAAGCAAAAGCTTTTTCACTGATTAAGAGTTCTTCTCTTTGAATATTGGAATCTACCATAATCACCGTTGATTCATCATCCGTAAGATCTTTGATGATAACCGGCATTTTCTCTAATCCTGCAAGTTCACATGCTCGTTTTCGCCGATGACCTGCTACCAACTCATAACCCCCAGACTCTCTCAACCGCACAATGCCAGGAACCAATACGCCGTATTGTATAATACTTTCTGATAATTCTTCCATTTTCTTATCATCTCTTACTTGAAATGGATGATTCGGAAATGGATGAAGACTTCCGATTGCTATCTCACTAATTCCATTGATTGACTCTTCGTTTGTTCCAAACAATGCATCAAGCGGCTGTAAGGAAACGGGAGTTGCTCTTTTTTTAGATGGCATCTTCTAGCACCTCCTCCGTCACTCTCCGATAAGCCTCTGTAGCTTTGCTTTTCGGATCATAAGAGAAAATACTCTGTCCTTCTCTGACTGCTTCCTTCATTCTTACAGAAAATGGAATATAATTATCAAAGATATGGATTTGACTTCCATATGCATTTCTGAGAAGCTCCATATTATTTCTGGCATCATTCGTATGAGCATCGACCATCGTAAACAAAATACCTCCTACTTGCAGCTTCGGATTGATCTGCTTACGGACCTTGCCGATTGTTTTTAACAGTTGCTGCAATCCTTTGATTGGTAGGTAGGACGCTTCAACCGGAATGAGAACTTCATCCGATGCAGCCAGCGCATTAATCGTAATCATTCCCAATGATGGCATACAATCTATGATGACTGCATCATATTGATCCTTGATACCATATAAAATCTGTTTCAATACATATTCCCTGCTCATTGCATTTACCAACTGTACTTCCGTACCTGCCAGTCCAATGTTAGAACAGATAATGTCTATCCCCTCTGCCTGATGTCTGATATAACAGTCGGAAGGAATATCTTCATCTTTCATTACTGCATCCATAAGAACTGTAAGTGTTTCATTACTGTCATCACAATCACGATATCCAAATCCTGCGGATACATCAGACTGTGGATCGGCATCAACGATTAACACTTTCATATTTTTTTGTGCTAATCCTACTGCTAAATTAGCTGTACATGCGGACTTTCCAGTTCCCCCTTTTTGGTTTACAATAGAAATAATTCTAGCCATTTTTTCATCACCTTTCAATCAATAAAAATGACCGAATCAGCTAAACAGATTTTCATCCATTACGAGCTAATTCGGTCCTGTTTTCGCTATTAAATTGTAATATCATCACTTTCGTGATACAGTAAAAGCATCTCAGATAAAAGCGAATATTTTCTTTCATCTGAATAAGGTTTTTATAAAAGATAGGCCTTTCCTTCATAAATTTGTTGATTCGTTGCAAGTTTTTTTCAGGACCAAATCGCCTCAACCCCTTGTATTTACTGGGTTTCCGTTGATTTAGTCTTATTTTATCATCATCATCTCCCGGTCTCATCCCTGTATGATACGCTATCTGTAGTGGAACAAATGAAGATGTTCCTTTAGGGAACCTTTCAAATAAAGAATCTATATTATCTTTTGTTAAATAAATATGTTCTTTCCGTCTTGTCGGTTTATCGGGTTGCATATTTTGTGGAATTACAAGCCTATTAGCAGGTGAAGTCATTATATAATGATTTTCTAATGCATAATTAAATGATTTTGTCAGCAAACCTTTAATTGAAATAATAGTATTTATTGAAAATCCATCATTATATAAATCTGTTATAAAAGTCTGCAATATCTTTTTATCTATACTGGATACTCTATATCCCCCTAACTCCGGTTTAAGATATAATCTGATTTTTTTCTCATAGCCATATAATGTACTTTCCTTACATGTCAGTTTACAATCATTTTCCATCCATAAATCCAAAAAATCAGCATATGAAATATCCCTATCTACCATTACCTGTCCCACATTTTCATATTCAGATAATGCTTTTCTTCCAGCTATTCTTGCGTCCCTTTTACTAGCAAATCCAGATTTTGATTTACGCTTTCTTTTTCCATCAACACTTGCCATCTCAAATGAATACTCATATACTTTTTTGCCAGACCTCAAAAAACGTTCTCTTACCATAATCTCACTCATATAATTCTCCTTCTACATAATGAATATATAAGTAATACTAATAAATCGACTCTTTGAAATCTATGACCTGCGAGGCTAAAAAAATTAACAAAGTATTTTTTCGCGTCAACAAAAATACAAAGTATTTCTTCTCACGTCAACGAACCGCAATTTTTCATTATTTTGCGCCAACAAACTAAAAAAATGTTGACGCGATGTTGACGCGGAGCTATTTAGATACCTCCTTTAATATGAGAATATAAAAAGAGACTTCCGTCTTAATTTAAACGGAAGTCTCCAAAAAGCCTATAAAATCAAGCTTTCTATTTAGAATTTGCCCTCATCAGAAGCCTGCTGAACAGAAACGGCAACTGCTACTGTAGCACCAACCATTGGGTTATTACCCATTCCGATAAGTCCCATCATCTCAACGTGAGCCGGAACTGATGAAGATCCTGCGAACTGTGCATCTGAATGCATACGTCCCATTGTATCTGTCATACCGTATGAAGCTGGTCCTGCTGCCATGTTGTCTGGGTGAAGTGTACGTCCTGTACCACCGCCTGATGCTACTGAGAAGTACTTCTTGCCCTGCTCGATACACTCTTTCTTGTATGTACCTGCTACTGGATGCTGGAAACGAGTTGGGTTTGTAGAGTTTCCTGTGATAGAAACACCAACGTTCTCGTGATGCATGATTGCAACACCTTCCTGAACATCATCTGCACCGTAACACTTAACTGTTGCACGGAGTCCATCTGAGTATGCATGCTCAGATACGATGTTGAGCTTAGCTGCCTTGTAGTCATACTGTGTCTCTACGAATGTGAATCCGTTGATACGTGAGATGATCTGTGCAGCGTCTTTTCCAAGTCCGTTAAGGATAACACGCAGTGGTTTCTGACGAACCTTGTTTGCCTTCTCAGCGATTCCGATAGCACCCTCAGCGGCTGCGAATGACTCGTGACCTGCTAAGAAACAGAAGCACTCTGTCTCCTCCTCGAGGAGCATCTTTCCAAGGTTACCATGTCCTAAACCTACCTTACGGTGATCAGCAACTGATCCAGGGATACAGAATGCCTGAAGTCCCTCTCCGATTGCTGCTGCAGCGTCTGCTGCTCTTCTACATCCTTTTTTGATTGCGATTGCTGCACCAACTGTGTATGCCCAGCAAGCGTTCTCGAAACAGATTGGCTGGATTTTCTTTACCTGATCGTAAACATCAAGTCCAGCGTCCTTTGTAATCTTTTCAGCTTCTTCGATTGAGCTGATACCATAGCTGTTAAGTACAGCATTGATCTGGTCTATTCTTCTTTCATATGATTCAAATAATGCCATTGTCGTTCTCCTTTCCTCTTATTCCTGTCTTGGATCGATGATCTTAACAGCACCCTGCTCTGGAGTTACACGACCGTATGATCCTGAAGCTTTCTCCCAAGCTGTGTTAGCGTCATCACCCTTTTTGATAAAATCTGTCATTTTTCCAAGAGAAACGAACTGGTATCCAATTACTTCATCGTTCTTGTCAAGAGCGATTCCTGTTACATAGCCCTCAGCCATCTCAAGGTAACGAACTCCCTTTGCCTTTGTTGCGTACATTGTACCAACCTGTGAGCGAAGTCCCTTTCCTAAATCCTCAAGTCCTGCTCCAACAGCAAGTCCATCATCAGAGAATGCAGACTGTGTACGACCGTAAACGATCTGTAAGAATAACTCTCTCATAGCTGTATTGATGGCATCACAAACTAAGTCTGTGTTTAATGCCTCAAGAATTGTCTTACCCTGTAAGATTTCTGCTGCCATAGCTGCAGAGTGTGTCATTCCTGAGCATCCGATAGTCTCAACTAATGCCTCTTCAATTACTCCATTCTTTACATTGAGTGAGAGCTTGCAGGCACCCTGCTGTGGTGCACACCAGCCTACACCGTGTGTAAATCCTGAAATGTCCTCAATTTTCTTAGAATGAACCCATTTTCCTTCTTCTGGGATAGGAGCTGGCTCATGTTTTGCGCCCTTAGCTACAGGACACATGTTTTCAACTTCCTTAGTGTAAATCATCTTAAGACTCCTTTCGTTATGGTTTTAACATACCCAATTTATTTTCTCATATTTTTTGTCATAAGTCTAGAGTATCATCGACAAAAAACAACAAAAATACAATATTTTTTCAAACAACATTACTATTTTTTAAGAACTACGTTGTCCTTGTCCTTGAAAATGTGGTTTGCAGGAATGACTCCGCGTACTCTTGAAAGCGGATAAATGTTTGAATTTCTTCCTATTACTGTTCCCGGATTGAGCACTGAGTTGCAGCCCACCTCCACATGGTCACCGAGCATAGCGCCGAATTTCTTGCGGCCGGTTTCAATCTCCTCTTTTGTATCGTAAACATCCTTTACGACTACAAGAGTCTTGTCACTCTTTACATTTGATGTAATAGAGCCTGCGCCCATATGTGATTTGTAGCCCAGGATTGAATCTCCTACATAGTTATAATGAGGCACCTGTACTGAGTTGAAGATGATTACATTTTTAAGCTCTGTGGAATTTCCTACTACTGAGCCCTTTCCTACGATTGCACTGCCACGGATAAAAGCACACTGTCTGATTTCTGCGTCCTCACAGATGATGAGCGGACCGTGCAGATATGCGCTGTCAAATACTGTTGCGCTCTTTGCCACCCAGATATCCTCTCCTCTTTTCTCATAGATTTCAGGGTCGAGTGTTGGTCCGAGCTCCTTGATGAAATCACTTATTCCGGCAAGTGCCTCCCATGGATAAGTGAACTGCGATAAATACTCCTTTGCGATTGTTTCATCCAGATTATAGAGATTTGTTATTTTTGCATTTTCCATTTTTCTATGTCCTTTCTTTTATTTATTATGTGAAAATTATTGACTATTTTTTTAACTGTCATTTTAATATTTAAACTTAAATATAAGCATTAAACATAAATACAAAAATTCATATTAATTATAGATTTAATAATTAATTATAGGCAGAGCTACTCACCGAACAGCTCATGCGCCGCCGCAAGTGCCGCCTCCGACACATCATCTGCCTGTGCACTATCAGCTGCCATATCAAATCCTGCCAGAAATTCCTCTGGGATTCCCATCTCATCCATGGTTGTATTATTCATGGTTGTCTTATCCGGCGCATCATCTGCCGTGCTCTGTACTTCAGCATTGTTCTGTGTATCAGCATTGTTATATGCATCAGCATTGTTCTGTGCATCAGCATTGTTATGTACTTCAGCCGTGCTCTGCACTTCTTCCTCGCCGGGGTTATCGAAATCAAATGATATCTGGTCATTTTCAAACTTAAGGCATGTATCGAATACATTTCCCGCCTTTGAAGTGAAGCCTGTGACCTTCTTTTTGGTCTTTCCTGTGGTAAACAGCTCCGTGAGAATTTCCTCTGAAAGCTCCACCTTTGCCACAGTATGCCAAACATTGAAGCCGCACTCACACTCATATTTCCACTGTGTCTTTTTGAGAGGTCTGCCACACTTTGGACAGAGTACACTTGTCTCAACAGGCTTTGGTTTTTCGGGGAAATCAAAGGCTATATCTCCGTCTTCGGTGAGCTTTAGCGGTGCGTCAAACTTCATGCCTGTCTTGGAGACAAATCCTGATATAACTTCTGTCTTTTTCTTTGTCAGAAGCTCCTTAAGGACTGATTCCTTTATCTTGACGCTTGCGACCTTGCCCACCATAAAGCGGCAGCTCTCAGGATCATCACGTCTGTTGTTCTCGCATACAAAGCCAAACGGCGCCACCTGGATTTTGCCTCCGCACTTCGGACATACTACATCCTTCACTGTCTTTGGCTCTACATGGTCAAAATCAAACTGGACAGAGAGCTTCTTGTTTTCATCCTCCTTAAGCACCAGGCACGCATCGAAGCGTTTCCCGCTTTTGGATTTAAAGCCTCGTATGGTCTCGGTCTTTTTATCATTAAGAAGCTGCTTTAGGTTTGCGGCTGTGATTGTCTTTCCCGCAATCTGTCCCACCGAAAAGCGGCAGCTTCCCGGCTCATCACCCTTGTAGTTCACACATCCATAGCCAAACGATGTCTTTTTTATCTGACCACCACAAAGCGGACAGACAACATCCTTTATGATTTCGTCCTCCACATTGTCAAAGTCAAATGCCACGACTGTGTGCATTTTCTCACTGCCCTCTGTGACCGGCTCCTTCTTTAAGACGAGGCATGCGTTGAAGCGCTTTCCAGATTTTGATTTAAAGCCCTTTATCGTCTCTGTTCTGCCGTTTGCCATGAGCTCTAAAAACTGTACCTGTGACAGCTGCTTGTCTGCTATCCTTCCAACGAAGAAATGGCAGCCATCCTCTGTCTGTCTGTTATAGTTTGCACATCGGTAGCCGTATGGTGACACATATATATCGCCCCCACAGTCCGGACATACAATACCCTCGACCTTTTGCGGCTTTACATTTTCAAAATCAAAGGTGGCTGATACCTTGTTCGTCTGTTCATCCTTGTTGAGCTTTAAGCATGCATCAAAGCGTTTGCCGCTCTTCGACTTAAAACCACGGATTGTGTCGGTGATTCCTTCTTCAATCAGCTTTTTGACCTGTTCCTCCGGAATATCAAGTCCTGCCACCTGCCCGATATTAAAATTACATCCTGATTTATCATTTTTGTAATTGGCACAGCCATAGCCAAACGGTGTGGTCACTATCTCACCGCCGCAAACAGGGCACTTGACACCTATCTTTCGTCTGGCCGCCGCACCTCTGGCATTTTTGCCTGCAAAGCTGCTGATGCGGTCTGCAATCTCAGGGCGCAGATTCTGCTCAATCATCTTTTCTGTCTCTTTGCGGATAAAGTTCTCAAGCTTTCCCCTGTATTCCCAGAAATCCACCGTGCCCCTTGTAATTCCGTCCAGTCCCTTTTCCCAGTTGGCTGTCATCTTTGGATTAAGAAGTGCCGGAACTGTCATGTATACAACCTCAAATACCATCTCACCAAGGCTTTCGGGTGTGAGTATCTGTGTCTTTTTGTTCAGATTCAGATATCCTATACGGACAAGCTTCTGGATTATCTCCGCTCTCGTTGCTGAGGTGCCTATTCCTGAGCCCTTTATCTGCTCACGAAGCTCCTCGTCCTCGATAAGCTGTCCTGCATTTTCCATGGCAAGCACCATGGAGCCTGATGTATAGCGCTTTGGCGGAGATGTCTTACCAAACTTGATATTATAGCCTTGGCATGCTATCTCATCACCCGCCTTTAGCTTATCGGCAAGCTCAAGCATAACCTTGGGATTTACGACTATCTCATCATTGCTGCCGTTTGCTGTGCTGTTTTCATCTGTACTATCTGCAGTTTCACTGTTTTTACCAAGTATTCGTGCGTTTGATTCCTCAAACGACTTCTTTTTCGGCGGATTCGCCACCTGTAAATAGCCCTCGCTCTTTAGTACCTTTGATGATGCAAAAAAACTTTCCTTATCCACATCTACGACAAGCTTCACATTCTCATACTCTGCCGGTGGATAAAAAATACTAAGGAAACGCCTGACAATCAGCTCAAATACTGCTCTTTGAAGCGATGTGAGCCCCGAAAGCTCTGTAAGCTGACCTGTCGGAATGATAGCGTAGTGGTCTGTTACCTTGCTGTCATCCGTGTACTGCGTATCAGATATGTTGGCATATAGCCTCTTTTGCATAATATGCTCCACAAAGTCTGCTGTCGGTTCAAAACCTTTAAGCCTGCTTATATTTTTTCCAATCTCCTTTGCCACAGCGCTTGAGAGCACCCTGGCATCTGTTCTAGGATAGGTGGTGAGCTTTTTTTCATACAGATCCTGAGCCACCTGTAATGTCTCATCAGGGCTGATTTTAAACTTCTTTGAGCACTCTGCCTGCAGCTCCGCCAGATTGAAAAGAAGCGGTGCTCTTTTTTTAGCAATATTCTTAACTATAGATTTAACTTTCGCCTGTTTGCCGTTTAATTCTTCAATTAAAGCGAGTGCATCTTTTTCCTCTTTGAAGCCGTTTTCCTTGTATAAAAGCGGTGATTCAAAGTACCTTGAGCCTTCTACAGCCTTCCACTCTGCCTCTACACCGGCATCCGTAAACCTGCCGATTACCCTGTAAAACGGAGTCTCCTTAAAGTTTCTGATTTCGCGCTCACGGATTACTACCATTCCAAGCACACAGGTCATCACTCGTCCGACCGCGATTGCCGTGTACGAGCGTGTACCCGCTGCATCGTTTAGCAGATTGCCGTATTTGACCGACATGACACGCGAAAAGTTGATGCCCATCGCATAGTCCTCGATGGTACGCATGATGCCGCTCTTTCCGAGGTTTGCATACGCACTCATCGGCTTTGCCTCTTTTATGCCTCTTAGGATTTCCTCCTCGGTCTGCGAATCTATCCAGACTCGAAGCTCCTCCATGCCTTCCCTGACACCACCAAAGTTTCTGATATTCTCCTCGATAGTCTGTCCTTCTTTTCCGGCATCACCTGCCCAGTAAACTCTGTCAATGTCCTCTCTCTGCAAAAGAGCGTGCACAATATTGTACTGTTTGCGCACGCTGTCTATCACATCATATTTGTATTCCTTTGGCAGAAACGGCAGATCCTCAAGACGCCATTTCTTGTATTTCATGTCGTAGGACTCAGGGTAGACCAGCCCGACTAGATGTCCCACGCACCATGAAATCACATATTCTCCATTTTCTATATAACCGTCATTGCGTCCGCTCACCCGCAGCACCTTCGCAAATTCCTGTGCCACGGATGGCTTCTCTGTTATTATCAGTGATTTTCCCATAAGCTCCTCTATAATTCATCCATGGTCATCATTGGCTTGTCCCAGTTGCAGAAGCCGATGATACTCCTTCTATCCTCGCTCTGAGCCACGATGAGCTCCTCCTTTTGACAGCCTCTCCTTCCGTAGAGCACTACGAGCTGGTTACCCGACTCTTTATAGAGCTGCTCAAGTTTCTCTAAATCCGTGTGTTTTGCTTTCATAATATTACTCCAAAATAATCAACTTGAAATATTATATCACAATTTAACACATATACAAATAGATTCTAATTATAATTTCCGAGCTCCTATTGTAGCTTTCACTTTATTTCTGACAAACATATAGCAGATAACCTGCATGATGATTGTCGCTATCCATGAACCGGGATATGATATAAACAGGAAAAACAGCGATCTGTGGCTTGGAAACAGACCATATATCCAGATAATTCTGACTCCGACTGTTCCTATTATAGAAAGTATCATAGGTACTGTTGAGTATCCCATTCCTCTTAGTGCTCCCGGAAAAAGATCCATGATTCCACACAGGAAATATGGGATTGTTGTAATCGAAATAATCTCAAGTCCTGATTTAATTACCTCGCTATTACTAGTATATATGCCAAGTATCTGTGTTCCAAATATGTATGAGGCACTTCCCATCACAAGTGCTACCGCTGTCGTGAGAAACAGACAGTCTATCAGTACCCTGTCCATTCTCTTTTGTTTTCCTACCGCATAGTTCTGGCTTGTAAAGCTCATGCAGGCCTGTGTGATTGAGTTGACAGATACATACAAAAAGCCAAGTATATTGTTTGCCGCCGTATATCCAGCCATGGCTATTGAGCCAAAGGAATTGACTGATGACTGAAGCATGGCATTTGAGATATTTATGACTGTGCTCTGTATGCCGGCCGGAATTCCCACCTGAAATATCTGAAGCATATATTCCTTATCAATCGCAAGCTTATTAAAGCAGAGCTTATAGCTGGTATCTGCTTTGCTCAAACAATATAATACAAGTACGCTGGAAACAAACTGCGAAACAATTGTACCGATTGCAACACCTGCAACATCCAGTTTACACACTATTACAAAAAACAGATTGAGCAGTGCATTGATACAGCCTGAAATAATCAAAAAGATAAGAGGTCTCTTTGTATCGCCGACAGCACGCAAAATTGCCGCGCCATAGTTATAAAGCATAAAAAACGGCATACCGCAAAAATAAATCCTCATATAAATAGTAGAAAGACCTATGACATCATCCGGTGTACCCATAATTTCCAGCGCACCCCTTGCAAAAATAACACCGACCACACCCATCACAATACCACTTATGAGTGCAATCATAATAGCGGTGTGCACCGTCTTAGACATCTCCTTATCCTTGCCTGCCGCATAAAATCGGGCAGCGAGCACATTCGCACCAAGCGATATACCCATAAACAAATTGACAAACACATTGATAAGTGCCGTAGTCGAGCCAACAGCCGCAAGTGATTTGCTGCCACTAAACTGTCCCACGACAATAATATCCACCGCATTAAACGCTAACTGCAAAATACCCGAAATCATAAGCGGCAACGCAAACGAAATGAGCTTATCCATTATTGAACCGTTCACCATATCAATTTCATACTTATTATTCTTCACTTATCTCTACCTCTTAAAAAATATTCTCCTCAGCCTATCTATTTTACCACGATAAAATATAAATTCAAGCAATAATAAGTTAAACGAAAGTAAAAAAAAGAGAGTCCCTTTTAAGGGACTCGACTTTTGCATAATAATTAATTCACAGAGTGAGGATTTTCCGTTCAATACACTGCCTTCACCGGAGAGTACACAGTATGTTCCGAAGAAAAAATATGAACTGCCACGGGTTTCCAATAGGTCAAATGACAGTTTAGACTTGAAAACTGCCATAGCCTATCCATAAAAAATCCCGTGGCTGACTTCATATTTTATCTGAGGAATACTACTGTGTGCTACACCGGTGCCCACAGCCCAAAAACGGAAAATCCGCCCTCCTAATAAAAATTGAATCTTTTGCCAACTCTACTTCTTTGTGATGTAACCCTGTGCCTTAAGAAGCTCTGCACAAAGCACTGCTCCACCGGCTGCACCACGTACTGTGTTGTGTGAGAGTCCGACGAACTTCCAGTCATAGACTGTATCCTCTCTGAGACGTCCGACATTGATTCCCATACCATGCTCATAATCCACATCAAGTGCAACCTGAGGACGATTATCCTCTTCACAGTATCTGATGAACTGCTTTGGTGCGCTTGGAAGCCCAAGCTCCTGTGGTACTCCGCTGAACTTCTCGAGTGCCTCGATGAGCTGCTCCTTTGTAGGGTTCTTTTTGAACTTAACAAATACAGCTGCTGTATGTCCGTTTAATACAGGAACACGGATACACTGGCATGTGATAACCGGTGACTCTGCAGGAACGATCTGTTTCTTCTCATCATCCACATATCCCCAGAGACGAAGTGGCTCTTTCTCAGATTTCTCTTCCTCTCCACCGATGAATGGAATAATGTTTCCAACCATCTCAGGCCAGTCCTTGAATGTCTTTCCCGCACCTGAGATTGCCTGATATGTTGTAGCAACAACCTCATATGGCTCAAACTCTTTCCATGCTGTAAGAACCGGGGCATATGACTGGATTGAGCAGTTTGGCTTTACTGCTACGAAGCCTCTCTTTGTACCGAGACGCTCCTTCTGATATTTGATAACCTCCATGTGCTGTGGGTTGATTTCAGGTACAACCATTGGCACATCAGGTGTCCATCTGTGGGCACTATTGTTTGAAACTACAGGAGTCTCTGTCTTTGCGTAGTCCTCCTCGATCTTCTTGATCTCGTCCTTTGACATATCAACGGCTGAGAATACGAAGTCAACCTGTGAAGCAACCTCTTCTACCTCATTGACGTTCTTTACGATGATTTTCTTAACTGCCTCAGGCATTGGTGTGTCCATTTTCCATCTATCACCAACGGCGTCCTCGTATGTCTTGCCTGCACTTCTTGGGCTGGCTGCAATTGTTGTTACCTCAAACCATGGATGATTCTCTAAAAGAGAAATAAATCTCTGTCCTACCATTCCTGTTCCACCGAGGATACCTACTTTAAGCTTTTCACTCATTACTCTAATCTCCCTATCTTCTAGATTTTCTTGGACCATGTCATACACTATACTTTGACATTAAAATCAGGTTTTGTCCGTCTGTCGCGCACAACTGTCTTTATAGGAAATATATTACTTGAAACTCTAATGAAAAACAAGGAAAAAACTATATTAAATTAATAATTTTTCTCCCTGTTTTTTATAAAATATGCACAAAAACTACACTTCATCCTGCCAATTTGACTTCATATACTCGTCGTAAATGGCAATTACCTTGTCCATTGATGTCTTTGATGGTGCTCCAACTGTACACCTTGTGCTGACACAGGTCTCCATTGAAATGGCATCAAATACATCCTCCTCAAATACCGGAGAGATAGCCTTGAGCTCGTCGATACTCATATCGTCGATTGCAATGCCCTTGTCGATGCAGTAAAGCACTATTCTTCCTACAATACCGTGTGCATCCCTGAACGGTACACCCTTTTTAACGAGATAATCAGCTGCATCTGTGGCATTTGTAAAGCCATTGTTTGCACTCTTTCTCATCACGTCCTTGTTAAACTTCATTGTATCAATCATTCCCGTAAAAAGTGCGATACATCCCTTTGCAGTGTCGAATGCATCAAATGCCAGCTCCTTATCCTCCTGCATATCCTTGTTGTACGCAAGCGGAATACCCTTCATGGTGGTGAGAAGCGACATGAGCGCACCGTATACACGGCCTGTCTTTCCTCTGACAAGCTCTGCTATATCAGGATTTTTCTTCTGTGGCATGATTGAGCTTCCTGTGCTGTACGCATCGTCAATCTCAACAAACTGGTACTCGTTTGAATTCCATATGATAATTTCCTCAGAAAAACGTGACAGATGCATCATGATAGTTGAAAGAGCCGATAAAAACTCAATCAGATAATCCCTGTCTGACACACCGTCCATACTGTTAAGTGTCGGTCCGTAAAAATCCAAAAGCTGTGCTGTATAGTCCCTATCAAGCGGATATGTAGTGCCTGCGAGTGCTCCTGAGCCAAGCGGACAATAGTTCATTCTCTTATATATATCGCACAGTCTTGATCTGTCTCTCTTAAACATCTCAAAATATGCGCCCATATGGTGAGCCAGAGTGATCGGCTGGGCCTTCTGCAGATGTGTAAAGCCCGGCATGATAGTCTGTGTGTTTTCCTTCATAATCTTAAGGATAACAGCTAAAAGCTCCTTAAGCTCATCATCAGTCTCCTTCACTGTCTTTCTGGTGAAAAGACGCATGTCAAGAGCTACCTGGTCGTTTCTGCTTCGGCCTGTGTGAAGCTTCTTTCCTGTGTCACCAAGCCTGTCTATGAGTGTAGCCTCAACGAAGCTGTGGATATCCTCATACTTTGAGCTGATTTCAAGCTCCCCTGACTCTACCTCCTTAAGTATCTGCTTTAGGCAAGCCACTATATCATTGCTCTCTGCCTGTGAGATGATGCCCTGCTTTCCAAGCATCGTGACATGGGCGATGCTGCCCTCTATATCCTCTTTATAAAACTTCTGATCAAATGAAATGGACGCATTGAAATTATAAACGAGCTGATCTGTCTCCTTTGTGAAACGTCCTCCCCATAACTGTGCCATGAGATTCCTCCTTGATTATTAAATGATGATTTATTTTCATGTATCACAATGTATTGTATAAAAATAAGATGTGATACTGCCGCCTGCTCTAAACAGCCGCTTTACTGTGCTAAATTATATAATAATTTTTGTTGTCACGCAACCACATTTTCACCCACGTGCTGCAATCTCTCTGTCACGCTGCTCCTTGGAAAATACACAGCCGCAATAGTACTGCCTGTACATATCATACTGCTTTGATATCTCTGTGGACTTTTTATAGCCCTCTTTCTTCTTAAAATCAGAGAAAAGATATCGCACTCCATATTGGCTCTCTAAGTCTTTTCCTATCTCATTGAGCTTTTCGGCATTCTTCAACGGGCTTATGGAAAGTGTCGTAGTAAAAAAATCAAAGCCATGCTCCCTTGCATACTGTGCACTCTCCTCAAGACGCAGCCTGTAGCACTTAAAGCACCTCTCCCCGCCCTCAGGCACAGCCTCCATGCCGCGTGCCATATCGTAAAAGCGCTCGGTGTCGTACACACCCTCCACAAAGTGAACCGGATTTTTCACCGGAAACTCATCTATAAAGCGCTTCTGCTCCTGTGCTCTCATGTGATATTCCTCTGGCGGGTAAATATTTGGATTGTAATAAAATACCGTCACCTTAAAATACTCCGAGAGCGTCTGTATGCAGTATGTGCTGCACGGCCCACAGCAGCTATGGAGCAAAAGACGTGGAGTGCCGTTATTGTCCATACAGTTTTCTTTTATTAAATCTTCCATTAATTTTTGATAGTTAATTTTGTTTGCCATATTATATTATTTCTTTCTCAAAATTCAAAAAATTTTGACATATCCCAAAATATTATTTCAGGTAACTATTCTGCATATTTACTATTATGATTAATTACTATTTCTGATATAGGCTGCATAATACGAACAAGGGCCGGAAGTCTCCTCCCGGCCCGGCTCATACTAATCCTCTTCTTTATATCCGAACATTAGTCTAAAAATCTTTTTTCCTGTTTCAGTCTTGAATATGCGCTTATATGCCTTGTCGATTGCACGGTTTCCCGCATCATCCTCATACAGATTTACGAGGAAATCAGCCTCAACGAGTATCTGATAATCAAGACCATCTATATTGTCATATGTGTGATGGTGACCTATGAGAAAACAAATTCTTTCAACTATGTAATTCTCAAAGCCAAGCTGTGAGAGCATCTTCTGGGCGATTATCGGTCCTTCCTGCTCCTGAAGCTTTCCATCGCACCTGCCATACTTCTCCTCCGCCACACGTATGCCGATATCGTGTGTGTAAGCCGCTGCCTCAAGTATAAAGAGCGAGGCATCATCAAGCTCCTCTCCTATACCGATAAGCCTTGCATAGCTGTGCACCTTGGTGAAATGCTGGATTCTCTTTGGATCGCCATCATAGTAGGCAATCATATCCATAAACAAGTCGTCTAACTGTTGTTTACTATAACTGTCACTATCCATTTAATATATTTTTCTCCTGATGATATGTTAATTAGTCTCATTGCCGGCTTTGCACCGACAATGATAACATACTACAAAGCGATCATTTTTTCAATATTTTTACACAAATATTTCTTATTTTTTGAAATCATTGTGTTGTTTGTCGCACTGTTATGTAGGAACAGTAACATCACTACTTTGCATCACGGAAAAATCCCCTGAATGCGAATTCTGACAAAGGCTTCTTGTAAAGCAGCTCTCCTATCAATATCTCAAGTGCCCCGCCTGCAAAAATAGCAATATAGCCTAACAATGCCACCACCGGGAGTCCAAGCTTAATAACAGCATTAGAAACAGGCACGAACGCAGCTCCTGAAAGCACAGTAAAAATGCCCATAAACAAAACCATGAATACAATAAAGCCAAGTAAAAAATACTTATAGCATATGCTTGTGTACAGATATACTATAAACAGTGCAACATCAAGCGTAAAAAGTGTGTAGATAAGCTGCGTCTTATCTGCCACTCCATACTGTATCAGAATGACTCTTTCTACCACCAGAAATGTAAAAATAACAAGATTGATTACCGTGCTTGACATCACCGGAATGTATATCTGCAGCTTCTTTTTCAGTGATGTGGACTGGATAAGCTCTGACACATCCATCGACATGATGAGCTGGAATGTGAACATACCACTCATCATAAAGTATATCCCGCCTATGATTGTAGTTCCTTTGCTCATTATATCGGATGCAATTCCGATTACTGCAAAGAATACAAGCATGATCACATTCAACTTCAGTTTGTAGCCATATCTCAACAATTTAAATCCTAATTTAATATCTTTCAGCATAATATTTCTCCTTTTCAAATATACTTCCAATTTAAAATACCTCTACACATCAAAATATGATCTGCGGATACGCATCATCATATGATAATATGTCGCTGCTATCACTCCTACAAGCACCACTGCTAACACAGGTGCGATAAACCACATTCTCCCGCCATAGATCAAAACAGCTATACTACCTGCAATTGCCGGGAAGATAACTATAAGCGCCAGCAGATAAATATACATTCCCATATCCATGTATCTGAATATATTTAATGAGCCAACCGAAACAATTGAAGATATCATAATAATGTCAAATATCGACCAAATATTAACTCCAAATTTAATAAATGGTATTGAAGCAATGAGTATTGTAATTCCAATACGCAGCGGTCTTATAAGTATATCCACAAGAACTGCATTCTCAAAGTATCTTACTCCGTTAAAACCTGTCTTTAAAAAATGCATGCCAAATGCATTCTTCTTGCACATACAGCCAAAGCAGAAATAGTCCTGCACCACCTCGCACATCATATAAAAATCATAAACAATTACTATAACTCCTATCCATGTCCAGATTGTTTTTGAACAGGCAATTAGCATTGATGTAAAAATTGCTAAAACCGGAATCAGTATATTTGTTATAAGACGATATTTGAGATTAGTCATAACACGGTAATCCCTGATGTATGTTAGAACTTCATTCTTTGCTTTGTTATCTTTTTTATTAATTGTTCTTTCAGTATCATGTTCCTGTGAAACCATTTTTTCCTTCATACTTCCTGACTTATTTTTCATAACACCTTACCTCGCACTAGCGCATCACAATCTTTGTGTTATTTTTCATGACCGCAACGCTTATCTGGTAAAGTGTCGGAATCTCCTTTGTCACATTAAGTCCTGCGAGCTTATCTATATTTTCCGCCAAGCATATGCCCTCAAAGCCATACGGATTTTTGGTCATTGAATAAAGCACCTTACCGGCAGCCTCTGTATCTGCTGCATCTCCTTTAATCAGGATATATTTTTCCTTCAAATCCTCAACAAAGCCCTGCTCCACAATCTGTCCGTTTTCCATTATAATGGCATAATCGGTGATATTTTCCATATCTGAGATATTGTGCGTAGAGAAAAATACGCTGCGCTTACCGTTGCCCTCATGGATATACTCGCCAATCATCTGACACAGCTTATCTCTCATCAGCGGATCAAGCGGCGATGCCGGCTCATCCAGCAAAAGAAGGTCTGTCTTTCGCGCCATGACTCCTGCCAGCATGAGCTTCATCTTCATACCATCCGAAAATGAGCTGTTGGCTTTCTTCATATCAATGCTGCCATGTGAAAATATTGCAAGCTCCTCACAATATCTGTGAAAATCATCTGCGGAAAAATCATCAAACATCAGCTTGCTGATTTCCTCGATATCTTTAACTGTCCACTGCGGCAGATAGTATTTGCCGGGGCCGGTATAGCCTATGCGGTTTTTAATATCTCCCGAGTTTTCCTTCTGTTTGTCGGAATACTGTCCAAAGTATGTGATTTCACCTTTATAGTCAAGCCTGATTCCTGCTAATATATTTAAAAGTGTTGTCTTTCCTGCTCCGTTTTCTCCGATTAAAGCTGTTGCAAAGCCCTGCGGTATTGCGAAATTCTCCACATCCAGTGTAAAATTTTTAAGTTCCTTTGTGATTTTTGCTGCCTCAATTGCATTCTTTGTTGTCATTTTCATTCCTCCTGACTCGTTTCATATCTTTATTTATCCACCTCAAGCAACGCCTCAAGCATTCCTTTAAGCTCGTCGTTCGAGATTCCGGCTACCTCAGCCGCGGCTATCGCGTCTGTCAGCGACTCCTCCACCTTGCGCAGGTGCTGTTCCTTTATCATCTCACTGTCCTGTGCATTGACATAAAAGCCCTTGCCTTGCGCCGCTGTGATGAGTCCCTCATCTGCAAGCTGCTCATAAGCCTTCATCGTGGTTATCACACTGATTTTCAGGTCCTTTGCCAGCCCTCTTATCGACGGAAGGAACTCCCCCTGCTCATACCTGCCGGCCAAAATATCTGTCTTGAAGCTGTCCGCTATCTGCTGATAGATGGGCACTCCTGAATTTTGCATCAGCTTCATATGCTACCTCCGTACTGTATTCATTAACTGTTTATGTGTTATATATACACTATATACATCATGATGTCAATACCTTTCTGAAATTACTTTCTTAAAATTTCACCTTAAAATTTTGATTTGACATACACTCTTATATCTGCTACTATAATATAGCTTGCCGATATGGCTCAGTAGGTAGAGCGACGCACTCGTAATGCGTAGGCCACCGGTTCGATCCCGGTTATCGGCTTCATACATAAAAAACACCTCATTCAAAACTGAATGAGGTGTTTTTTATAGATTTATTTTTTTCCCATTTTTCTCAATTTATCTTTTGCTCTATCTATTGTCTTTGTATGATCCGCAATAGGTTTCTCTGATTTGCTTAACATTTTCTCCGCTTTTTTTCCTGATATAACCATAATAGGACTTTGTGAATTATTGTACATAGTTTTTCCTCCCTTTAAACCCCATTTTCATAACACCCCATACGTAAAATATAATTTATATATTTATTATAACCGCACCATATAAAAGAAGCAACAAAAATTCCCCTTGACATTTATAAAAAATATATTAAAATTATCTCGTTGGTTTATTTTTAGTAAACAAAAAATCTATTATTAAACCTACAGTAAATATAACATAAAATGTATTAGAAAAGGAAGTAAACATGGATATCGGACATCGTATGAAGGAGCTTCGTATCCAGTACGGACTTACCCAGCAGGAGCTTGCTGACAGGGCTGAGCTGACGAAGGGATTTATCTCCCAGCTCGAGCGAAATCAGAATTCACCGTCAGTCGGCACCCTGCTTGATATCATCCAGTGCCTGGGTATGACACCGGCGGAGTTTTTTACAGATTCGGAACCTGAGCAGATTGTATACAAGGCAAACGACTATTTTGAGAAAATTGACGAGGAAAAAAACAGCAAGGTGGAATGGATCATTCCAAACGCACAGACCCGCTCCATGGAGCCTGTCAGGCTCACTCTTCATCCGGGCGGCAGCTCTGAAATATATCTGCCTCAGGAGTGTGAGGAGTTTGGATATGTGATAAAGGGCACAGTGAAGCTTTGCTATGGTGGCAAAGTGCACACCGTAAAGGCCGGTGAATCCTTTTATTTTAAAGCCGGTAAGAAGCATTTTATTGAAAATAAGTCTTCAAAGGATGCCATGCTCATATGGGTCAGCAATCCTCCAAGCTTCTGACGCTTCCACTGCAGAAGCTCTTTTATAGGGCTGTAATTACTGCCGGCCACATTTTTAGTGTGTACAGCAGCAAATTATAAACATACAGTTCCTATCAGTACTATAATTACATGAGAAAGGTTTACACCATGGGAAAGAAATTAATTGATTTTATTGATATCACAAAGTCATACAACGGCAATGTTGTACTCGACGATTTAAATCTATACATCAGGGAGAATGAGTTTCTGACGCTGCTTGGACCATCAGGCTGCGGAAAGACCACCACACTTCGCATGCTCGGTGGCTTTGAGACACCGGACAAGGGAAAAATCATGTTTGATTCAAAGGACATCACAAATGTGCCTGCAAACGAGAGAAATCTGAACACTGTTTTCCAAAAATACTCTCTTTTCCCTCATATGACAATAGCTGAAAACATCGCGTTTGGTCTTAAAATAAAGAAAAAAAGCAAGGCTTACATAGATGACAAAATAAAGTATGCATTAAAGCTCGTCAATCTCGACGGCTTTGAAAACCGCTCTGTGGATTCTCTTAGCGGAGGCCAGCAGCAACGTATCGCTATTGCAAGAGCTATTGTAAACGAACCTAAGGTACTGCTGTTAGACGAGCCGCTTGGCGCTCTCGACTTAAAGCTGCGCCAGAGCATGCAGTATGAGCTCATCCGCTTCAAAAATGAGCTCGGTATCACCTTCGTCTACGTCACACACGACCAGGAGGAGGCGCTTACCATGTCTGACACCATCGTAGTCATGAATCAGGGCTATATCCAGCAGATTGGCACACCAGAGGACATTTACAATGAGCCTGAAAATGCCTTTGTCGCTGACTTTATCGGGCACAGTAATATCATCGACGGTGTTATGATAAAGGATAAGCTTGTCGAGATACTCGGTGTAAAGATGCCTTGTGTGGACGAGGGCTTTGGTGAGAACACGCCTGTCGATATAGTCATCCGCCCGGAGGATGTGGAGCTGGTGCCTGCGGAGGACGGCTACATGCAGGGCGATGTCGTGTCAAATATCTTCAAGGGAGTGCACTATGAGCTTGAGGTAAAGGCTAACGGCTACGACTGGATGGTGCACACCACCAAATATGTAGAGGTCGGCAGTCATGTGGGTATCAAGGTGATTCCATTTAATATCCAGGTAATGCACAAGCCTGAGTCCTCAGATGAAAAGGCGGTGGAGATAGATGTCTAAAATAAAGAAACAGCTGCTCGCAGGGCCGTACCTCATATGGATTATCGGATTTATCATACTTCCGCTTTTCATGATTGTGTACTATGCATTTAAAGGCTCTGACGGAGGCTTCACATTTGAATATGTGGCTGCAATAGCACAGCACACCAATATCAAGGCACTGCTTTTATCCCTACGGCTTGGAGTCATATGCACCATAATATGCCTGGTGCTGTCCTATCCGCTTGCGATGATTTTAAACGGCTTAAAGATTAAAAACCAAAGCTTTGTGGTATTTGTTTTCATGCTTCCTATGTGGATGAACTTTATGCTTCGAATACTCGCGTGGAAGCAGCTTTTGTCCAAAAACGGTGTCATCAACTCGATACTCACCACTCTCGGACTGCCGGGCTTCAACATCATGAATACCTCCGGAGCAGTCGTGCTTGGCATGGTCTATGACTTTCTGCCGTTCATGCTGCTGCCTATATACAACTCCATGACCAGAATCAAAAACGACTGGATTGAGGCGGCTCTTGACCTCGGTGCAAACAAAGTCACAATACTTTTCAAGATTATACTGCCACTTACAGTTTCCGGTGTCATAAGCGGAATCGTAATGGTTTTCGTGCCATCACTCACATCCTTTGCCATCTCACAGATACTCGGTGGCGGCAAGGTCCTGCTCATCGGAAATATCATAGAACAGGATTTCGTCCATGGCTCGCAGTGGGGCGCAGGAAGCGGTCTCTCACTCGTGCTCATGGTATTCGTATTAATCAGCATGGCACTCGTCAATCTGTTTGATAAGGAAGGAGACCAGAGCGCATTATGGTAAAAAAAATAGCATCAAGGGTATATATGGGACTGATTTTTTTGTTTCTGTATCTACCTATCGTTGTATTAATAGTACTCTCCTTCAACAACTCCAAATCCAAGGTTAAATGGGGAGGCTTCACGCTCGACTGGTACATAAAGTGCTTTCAGAGCGAGCGGATTATGTCGGCATTTTCTACAACACTGCAGATTACGCTGCTTGCAGCTGTGATTTCTACAATAATAGGAACTCTCGCAGCCATGGGTATAAGCGCCATGAAGAAACGTAACCAGACAATCTATCTGGGCGCTACAAACATCCCGATGCTCAATGCAGATATCGTGACCGGTATCTCAATGATGCTTTTGTTTGTAAAATTCATGAATCTGGGCTTTGTGACAGTGCTTATCGCACACATCACGTTCAATATCCCTTATGTGATACTCAATGTGCTTCCAAAGCTCAAGCAAACCAACAAATACACCTATGAGGCCGCACTTGACCTGGGCGCATCACCTCTATATGCATTTTTCAAGGTCACCTGGCCTGAAATAAGCCCCGGAGTGTTCTCCGGCTTTATGATGGCGGTCACAATGTCACTCGATGACTTCTCCATCACCTACTTTACGAAGGGTGCAGGAGTAAACACACTCTCAACCATGCTCTACACAGAGCTAAAAAAGGGTGTAAAGCCGGAGCTGTATGCTCTGTCAACCATACTTTTCTTCACAGTGCTGCTGCTTTTGGTTGTGGTAAACATCAACTCAAACCAGATACCTGTCAGCTCATCAAAGAAGCCTGCAAGGGCTAAAAAGCTGCGCATCGTAAAGCGTAGTGTGAGCATCGCAATTGTTGCAGTACTCGTAATCGGCTGCTTTTCGGTATTTACCATAAGCGCCGGAGGCACGAACAATGACAATTCCATAACAGTGCTAAACTACGGTAAATACATCGATGAATCCGTAATCGACAGCTTCGAGCAGGAAACCGGAATCACCATTAAATACGAGGAATACGAGGAGCCTGAGGAGATGTACACAAAGTACAAGTCCGGTGCCATCGATTACGATGTCATCTGCACCTCTGACTACATCATCGAGAAGCTCATAAGTGAGGGTGAGGTCAACAAGATAGACTACAGCTCAATGCCAAACTATCAAAATGTAAATCAGGATATAATCGACATGTCCGCATCCTTTGACCCGACACATGAGTATACTGTGCCTTATTTCTACGGCACACTCGGCATACTATACAATAAAAAGATGGCTGATGCATCAGACCTAAATACCTGGGACTGCCTGTGGAACGGCAAATACAAGGACAACATGATTATGATTAATTCTGTCCGTGATGCCTTTACTCCCGCCCTTCGCACACTTGGCTACTCGATAAACGAGACAGACACAGCAAAGCTCGATGAAGCATTTGATATACTGAACAAACAAAGCAGTGATGTGCTCGCCTACTACGTGGATGAGACCTGTGATGAGATGGTTGCTGAAAATGCGGCAATCGCAGTGTGCTACTCCGGTGAGGCAGCTGCCGCCATGGCTGAAAATGACAACCTGGACTATATCGTACCAAAAGAGGGCTCAAACCTCTGGATTGACTCATGGTTTATTCCAAAAACATGCAAGAATAAAGAGGGCGCACAGGAATTTTTGAACTATATCTGCGGTGATGAGCCGGCACAGCTCAACTTTGAATATGTATACTATGCATCACCTATCCAGTCTGTCATCGAAAACCAGGATGCAGAAACGAAGGAAAATGAGGCGATTAATCCTCCTTCCGATATGCTCAAAAACTGTGAAGTATACAGAGCTTTAAATGATGATGATGCAACTCTTTACAATACACTGTGGCAGAGGCTCAAATCGGATTAAAAATGGATTACACAGCTATATTTTGTATGATATCACAAAAATGAAGTCTAAAAATTGTACAAAAATACATATTGCAAATTTAAACAAACAATGATAGAGTAAAACCCACGAAGCGCCCTGCTTCGTGGGTTTTACTTTTCCACGAGATCCGATATTTTTATGCTCCGCAAGGAGATTCATGAAATACACGGAGTTTTTACATACTATAGAAACAGAAATAACCGCAAGACTTGACAATGATTTCAAGCTTACCATCCATCCTGTCAAAAAGAACAACGGGATGATCTACGACGGATTGGTGATTATCAATCCCAAATTCAATATAGCACCGACTATTTATCTCAATCCTTACTACCATTGGTATCTTGATGGTGTATCCATTGATTCTATTCTCGATGCAATTTTATCCACCTACAATGATTTCAAGCCAACTGAAGATTTTGACATAAGCTTCTGTGATGATTTTTCCAAGGTAAAGGAGAAAATAATTTTCCAGCTCATAAGCTACGACAAAAACCAAAAGCAGCTAAAGGACATGCCCTATATCAAATATCTGGATTTTGCCATCATATTTGAAGTATATGTAGGAGCGCAGCTGCCTGAATTTGGCACCATTACAGTCACAGATGCGCTTCTGTCACGCTGGGGCATAGATATAGAAACACTAATCCGCGCCTCAATGCAAAATACCCCAAGGATACTTCCATGCTCAATAATCAACATGGCAGAGTTTCTTGCAAAAAAATGTCCGGGCTATGCCAATCAGATGCGCACAGTCTGTGATTTTGACAGCCTGCCTATGTATATCCTTACAAACAGCAGGCAGACAAATGGTGCATCCGCCATACTCTACCCGGGTGTGCTAAGCTCGCTGGCAAAAAAGCTCGGTGGCAATATGCTGCTCATACCAAGCAGTATCCATGAGTTTCTGGTAATGCCGCTGGATAGCGATATAGATGTCTGCAACCTAAGCGAATTCATCTGTGAGGTAAACTCTACAGAGGTACGCGACGAGGAAGTACTCGGCGAGAGGTACTACATATACGATAGTAAAACAGACACTGTCTACTGATAATCATATAACCTGATAATCATACGCGATAACACAAAATACCGGATATCATAGATATGTATCCGGTATTTTACTTTCTAAGAACATAGTTGGAAATTCATGAAAGTTATTGGCCTGTTATTTGCAGAGCGATGTACTAGTTGCCAAGCAGCATGTCGTAAAGCTTCTCATACTCTTTCGCAGATGCCTTCCATGAGAAGTCATGCCTCATGGCGCGCTGCATCATCTCCTGCCATCTGTCCTTATGGTTTTCAAACACATCAAGAGCATATTTGATGACATGCAGCATATCATGCGCATTATAATTGGCAAAGGAAAAGCCATCGCCAGTATTCTCATACTCATTGTACGGCACTACAGTGTCCTTAAGACCACCGGTCTCCCTGACTATAGGCAGCGTACCATATCGCATAGACATGAGCTGGCTCAAGCCGCACGGCTCAAAAAGAGACGGCATGAGAAATGCGTCACAGCCTGCATATATCTCATGTGCATTTTCCTCTGAGTAGCCAATATATACTCCAAGCTTCTGCGGATACCTGCCATGGAAATAATTAAACATCTCCTCGTACTGCTGCTCTCCTGTGCCCTGCACTATAAACTGTACATTCATGGTGGAAAGCATCTCCTCCATCACATATGCCACCAGATCAAAGCCCTTCTGATTTGTCAGACGCGAAACCATTCCAATCAGCATGACATCCTTATCCACAGCCAGACCATACTTCTCCTGCAGCTGACGCTTATTAACGACCTTTCCACTCAATTCCCTTACAGAAAAATGCTTATCCAGATATGTATCCTTCATAGGATTAAAGACATCATAATCTATACCGTTTACAATGCCTCTCAAATGCCTGCGCCGCTCAAGCATCAGGCCATCCAGGCCCTCTCCGCCCTCAGGTGTACAGATTTCATCTGCATATGTCGGACTGACAGTCGTAATCTCATCTGCATATACTATGCCGCCCTTTAAATAATTAGCCTCACCATAGAACTCCAGCTCCCCTGAATTAAAAATGTGCTCCGGAAGTCCTGTAACATCAGCCACCTCTTTAATCTTCCAACGCCCTTGAAACTTCATATTGTGAATGGTAAAGACTGTCTTTATACCGGCATAGAAATTGTCTGAGCCGTACACAGTCTTTAGAAAAACCGGCAAGAGTCCTGTCTGCCAGTCATTACAATGTATCACATCCGGGGCAAAATCTATAACCGGCAAAGCCTCAAGCACCGCCTTTGAAAAGAAAGCAAACTTCTCCACATCCTCGTATATATTGTTGTATGGTTTATCTCCTGCAAAGTAAAACTCATTGTCCACAAAATAATATGTCACACCATCATACTGCGATGTAAAAATCCCCACATACTGCCTGCGCCAGTTGAGATTGACATAAAAATGACAGACGAACTTAAGCTGTGGCAGTAATTTATCATCCATACATTTGTACTTCGGAAGTATAACTCTCACGTCATATCTGTCCTTGTCAAAATATTTTGGTAAAGATCCCACTACGTCAGCAAGTCCACCTGTCTTCATATAAGGTATTGCCTCTGATGCGGCCATTAATATTTTAATTTTGTCCATGCTGAAACCTCCCCCAGATTACAGTTATTTAAACAACGATTAATCTGATAAAAAATATAGTATACATCCTGAAACCAATAGAATGTATACTATATTATATCACGCGGGAGTACATTTTGCCTAGTAAATTTATCAAAATGTGGTTTTATTTGTCTATAATGACGATTTTTACATCCCAAGACGTATTTTGTCTGTAATCAGGGCAATAAACTCCGAATTGGTAGGCTTGCCCTTACCATAGTTTACAGTGTATCCAAACATGGCGTCTATCGTATCCATCCTGCCTCTGCTCCATGCCACCTCGATAGCATGCCTTATGGCTCTCTCCACCCTGCTTGAGGTAGTCTTGTACTTCTTTGCAATAGTGGGATACAAAAGCTTTGTGATAGAGCTAAGCATCTCCATATCCTCAACACACATCACTATCGCAGTCCTCAGATACTGATATCCCTTTATATGAGCCGGAACACCTATCTCATGAATGATATCCGTCACCTGTGTCTCAAGGGATTTTTTCTCCATATATGTATCATCAAGTGGCTCAGCGTCACCGGATGCTCTCTTTACATACACAAGTATCACATCAGAACCGGCATTACCGTTTATCATGCTGTATGCTTCATCACTACTTCTTGCTGTTCCTAAAAACTCCATGCCCTTTAATAAACTCTGCATATTTTTCTTTTCGTCTGCTACTGCGACATTTAAAGTGCTCATCAAACTCTCCTATGCCGCCAATTACTGTCATGTCAAAACAAATTTTATGTTTTTATGATAACACATTTTGTCGAATTTTGTCGAGAGCAAGTTTTTTTATTTTATATTTGTAACATTCGAGCCACCGTCAGAACAGGAAAAGCTGCTGCTTCCATTATTCTTCAAACTGAGAATTATACAGCTCTGCATAAAATCCGTTCTTTGCAAGAAGCTCATCGTGTGTACCCTGCTCGATAATGTCTCCATCCTTCATGACAAGAATCATATCGGCATTCTTGATAGTAGACAGCCTGTGGGCGATGACAAAGCTTGTTCTGCCCCTCATCAGATTGTCAAGTGCCTTCTGGATACGGATTTCTGTACGTGTATCTACAGAGGATGTGGCCTCATCAAGGATAAGGATAGGATTGTCTGCAAGAATGGCTCTTGCTATTGTCAAAAGCTGCTTTTGTCCCTGTGACACATTGGATGCATCCTCGTTGAGCTCCATATCGTAGCCACCCGGCAATGTCTGGATAAAGTGATGCGCATGTGCTGCCTTTGCTGCCGCGATAACCTCCTCATCTGTGGCATCCAGACGGCCGTAGCGGATATTTTCCATAATGGTGCCCTTAAAGAGCCATGTGTCCTGCAATACCATGCCGAATGCATCTCGCAGATCGGCTCTGTTGTAATCCCTGATATCATGTCCGTCTACAAGAATGGCACCTGAGCTTACATCATAAAATCTCATAAGAAGCTTGACCATGGTAGTCTTTCCCGCTCCTGTCGGTCCAACGATAGCAACCTGCTGTCCCGGCTTAACCTGTGCAGAAAAATCATTGATGATGATCTGGTCAGGATTATAACCAAAGTGTACATGCGAAAACTCTACACTTCCCTCGATATGGTCTGGCTTTACAGGATTTTCCACTGTTATATCCTCTTCCTCCTCCTCGAGGAACTCAAATACACGCTCAGATGCAGCCGCCATCGACTGAAGCTGGTTTGCCACCTGTGCTATCTGCTGGATTGGCTGTGTGAAATTCTTCACATACTGTATAAAGGCCTGGATATCTCCGATTGTGATGACATTCTTTATGGCAAGTATACCACCTGAGATCGCTACTCCCGCATATCCTAAGTTTCCTACAAACTGCATGATAGGCATCATAAGTCCTGAGAGAAACTGTGATTTCCATGCGGATTTGTAGAGCACATTGTTGGCCTCCTTAAAGGTCTTTACAGTCTCTGCCTCTTTATTATATGCCTTTATGACGAGGTGGCCTCCGTACACCTCCTCGACCTGTCCGTTTATGTGTCCCAGATACTCCTGCTGCTGTCTGAAGTATTTCTGTGAATGCTTTATGACAAACGAAATAAGTATCATCGAAACAGGCAGGATAACGAGTGAAATCAGCGTCATGAGCGGTGAAATAGACAGCATCATGACCAGTGTACCGACCAAAGTGGCAACAGATGTAATAATCTGTGTGATACTCTGGTTCAAGCTCTGTCCGAGTGTGTCCACGTCGTTTGTGATACGCGAAAGTACCTCACCGTATGTCCTTGACTCGAAATACTTCATCGGCATACGGTTGATTTTGCTCGTGATGTCCTTACGCATCCTATAGCAGGTCTTCTGCGTGATGCCTGTCATGATAAGCCCCTGGACAAACATAAAGATGGCACTCACCACATATAAAGCCAGCGTAAACAAAAGAACCTTTGCAATATAATCAAAATCTATGCCGCCTGTTCCCGCAATCTTGTTCATGAGTCCCTCGGCAAGCGCAGTGGTGGCTTTACCCATGACCTTCGGTCCTGCAACGGAGAAGACAGTCGAAACTGCTGCAAAAATCATAACTGCAATGATAGCAGCCCAGTATCTGCCGAGATACTTTATGAGCTTCTTTGTAGAGCCCTTGAAATCCCTGGCCTTTTCTGTGACCATTCCGGGGCCACGTCCCATTGGCCCTCTTGGCCTCTTAGGAGGCATCTTAAACTGTTCGTTATTATTCTCACTCATCTTACATGCCCTCCTTTTTGTTATCATCAATTCCAAGTTCCTTGGCTGAAAGCTGTGACTGTGCAATCTGCATATATACATCGCAATTCTTAAGAAGCTCCTCGTGGGTGCCTTTTCCTACGATTTTACCGTCATCGAGCACGAGAATCTGGTCAGCATGAATAATCGTGCTGATACGCTGTGCCACGATAATAACGGAAGCACTCTCTGTAACCTCTGCTAAGGCTGCACGCAGACGCGCGTCAGTCTTCATATCGAGTGCTGAAAAGCTGTCATCAAACACATAGATATGAGGGTCCTTTGCGATAGCTCTTGCTATGGCAAGCCTCTGCTTCTGACCACCTGACACGTTTGAGCCGCCCTGTGCGATTGAGCTTTCATACCTGTCATTCTTTGTCTCGATAAACTCAGAAGCCTGTGCGATATCCGCAGCCTTTTTTATCTGCTCATCACTCGCGTCTGCTTTACCAAAGCGCAGGTTTGAGGCGATGGTTCCCGAAAAAAGAATACCCTTCTGCGGAACAAAGCCTATTGACTCGCGAAGCTCGCTTAGTGTGTAGTCTCTGATATCGTGTCCATCAAGCTCTATTGAGCCTCCAGTCACGTCATAGAAACGCGGAATCAGGTTTACAAGTGTAGACTTTCCACAGCCGGTACTTCCGATGATAGCTGTGGTTTTGCCCGGCTCCGCCACAAAATCAATGTCTGAAAGCACATCCTCCTTTGCTCCCGGATATCTGAAATCCACATGGTTGAAACGGATAACACCTCTGTGATCAGCCTCAGTAACAGGCTCTTTTGGATCATTTACAGTGCTGTTTGTCTTTATAACCTCATCGATACGCTCTGCCGCAACACCAGCTCTCGGAAGCATGATGGACATGGCTGAAAGCATGAGGAATGACATAACAATCATCATGGCATATGTAATAAACGCAGTCATCGTACCTACCTGCATAGAGCCCTTGTCTATTCTGCCTGCTGCAACCCACACGATACCGAGTGTGATGCAGTACATGATCATGGACATACCGGGCATCATAAAGGTCATGACGCGGTTTGTAAAAAGCTGTGTGCGTGTAAGCTCGCGGTTAGCCTCATCAAACCTCTTTTCTTCCTCTTTTTCACGGCCAAACGCCCTGATAACAGAAAGACCTGTAAGAATCTCACGAGAAACAAGATTTACCTTGTCTACAAGAGTCTGCATAATCTTGAACTTTGGCATAGCAATGCCGACCAGCGTGAAAATAAAAACCATGATGGCAACAACCGCAATCGCAATCACCCACTCCATGCCGGATTTGGTCTGTGCCACCTTGATGATACCACCGATACCAACAATTGGCGCATAAAGCACCATACGAAGCATCATGGTAGTAACCATCTGAATCTGCTGTATATCGTTCGTGCTTCTCGTAATCAGTGATGCCGTAGAGAATTTGTTAATCTCGGCATTTGAAAAGCCCACAACCTTTGAAAAGGTCTTCTCTCTCAAATCCCTGCCGACAGCGGCACCGACCTTAGAAGCCGCAAAGCCTACAACACATGCTGCTATAAGCATAATTGCTGCAAAGCCTGCCATCTTTACTCCTGCCTTCCACAGATAAGCAATCTGGTTGGCATCCACATCAATTCCGGCATTCTCATCACACTTTGTCGCAAAAGCTACACCCATGGACTTTAGTGTAGATGAACCCACCGCATCGATTTTGTCCTGCACCTTGCTTCTTATCTGCTTTATCATGTTATCATCGAGCGCTACTCCCTGCGGGATAGCTGATGCATCCACATCCATCTGCTCCCCCGACAAAAAAGCCTGATATGCCATGACAAGAGGAACCAAAAGCTCCTCATCCAGCTCATCAAGTGTGTCAGAATCAGCGGTCAGCTTGTATTTTGTCACACTATCGCCGTCACTTGTGTTCTCGGTATCTGCTGTATCGTAACAATCCGTAAATTTCTCTTTCTCATCGGACAGCATAAATGTCTGTGCCATCTGATAATCCTCCGAGGTAATCTCCTCTGGCAGGATATGCTCAATGCCATGATCCTGGATACCCACATCGATGATATCAGATGTGTACGCAGGCAGAGCCAGGTCACAGTATGCCTGAGCAATGAGAAAAACAAATATTAATATGATCCATCGCCAGTATGGAATCAGATTTTTGAAAATTTTACTCATAAACGTTTCCTTTCTTTCCGGTTAATTTATCCCCATGCACGAATGCAAAAATATCCGCAATCGTGCGCATACTATCTATTTTATCAATAAGTGCGGATAATTCAATAAAAAAAATATAAAGAAACAGTAAAAAAACAGAGACCATACAAGCTCATGGGCTAAAGCCCCGTCCTACTGCCAATGCCTGCAATTATCTCAATAAAAGAGGAAGCAGCCTCCGAGTTCTCGCCCAAAGATTGCTTCCTATAATTTACATTTCACTACAATATTAGCTCACAAGCCATTTTTTTACAGTTTCCTCATCAAAATCCACACATTCAGCTATATCTTCTATTGAGTGACCTTTTTTCTGAAGTTTTAAAGCAGTTACTTTTGCCTGACGAATTCTGCCTTCTTCTCTGCCTTCATTTTTCTGTTCTTCCCATGCCTTACACATATCAATCACCTCTTCTTTCTCATCTATGTCTATATCCGTTCCTGCAAACAGGTTGATTGCCTCGACTGTCTCTCTGTCCACCCTGCTAAACTTCTCGTCATTCTGCAGCACTTCCTGCATTTTTTCCTTATCATACGCATTCTTCAGTACCTCGAAAAGCTGCCTGATGGATGTCCTGAATCCTGTAAAATCTGTTATCTCCCTCGGTGCCAGCAGATTAATCCTGTAATCCGGTATAAATGGCAGAAGCTCCTCATCCACATCATCAAACATATCTGACAGTTTCCTTGGACCATCCCATTCTTTTGTTCCGAGATATACTGTAATCGTAATTACAGGAATCAGCTTATCCTCTTTCGTAAATCCCGAGAGAAATTCATCAGAAGTTGCGGTATCCTTTTCCCTGCGGTGCTTTTTGGCTGTTTCCTTTACCTGATTGCCGTATGCCATCACATCATAAAACATGTTTTTTACAGGTATGGCATAGTGTATATCCGACTGATTTTCTACTCCTATCAGTACGACATATGATTTGCCAGTATATTTGATGCTGGCATTTTTGAAGATATCCCTCAGCTTCTGCATTCTGTCTACATACGGCATTTCAATTTTCCTGCTGTTGATTGGTAATTAAAGCATCGAAAACTTCCATGTCCTTTGTAGAATAATGCGAAGTGGTCTGCCCTCTTCAAAGTGGTGTGCACCTGTAAAAGAACTGTCATGTGGTGCCGCTTACAGAAATATAATGCTTTGACTAAATTGTAACATAGGGATATTCTTTTGTCATTAGGAAAATCAATGTATTTTATGATTTATCTGTCCAAACACGATAAACATGACCATGAATATCTCCGATATCTTTCTGGCAGCCGTGTGAGCTACTATAATATCCTGTCCCAGTCAGTTTATGGCGGTCTGCAGTGTCAGCGAGCCTATATTGACAAGCGAGCTCATAAATACCATGGAAAGACCAGCCTTAAGCATCGTCATTTTCATCACGGCTATTACTTCAAGTGTCATATTATTCTCACTGTCTTTACATTCTGTTCTCTCAGTATCACAATTTTCGCTACAAAAAATTGCCGGTGTCAGGTACCATTATATTACTGTTGTGGGGGGTGCCTAACCCTTTCTATCCCCCGAAAAAAGTAGCTGAAATCACTAAAATCCCCAAAACAGCTCAAAAATATAGCCTGTTATTTATATTCACCAATTTGCTAATATTTGTTTTTATGCATTTCATATATATCCTTTATTATTTTAATTGCATATATGGTAAGCGCTATTCTTATACAGGTGTCACCTTCAAATTTCTTATGCTCAATCTGCCTTTTTTAATCTGGAATTTCCAAAATCAAAATAAAAACTATATGCAAAAAAGAGACACAACTTCAAACTTCCTTTTACGGAATTGATTCTTGTGTCTCTTTTTCATTATAATTTTCTGTAACGTGTAATCTTTATCCAGTTTTCCGGGAATCCCATATACTTTAAAAATTCTTTTTCTGTGTAACAAGATGTTGCCGATAAATGTTTAGATAATAAGTTCGCCAATTCTTGTTTAAATTTTTTAAACAAATCCTTCGGCAGTAAATAACGTAACGCTATTACGACCGCAAACAAATCATGTTTTCCACATTCATATTGCTTTCCTTTTTTTATAATTCCCAGTTTATCATGAATGGGGAAATCTGGAATGGCATTTTTGGTTTTATATGAATATAAACGCCACCATGTGCACAAATATTTCTAAATTGGGCTGTTACTGCTAATAATTTTGCAAGCTGCATTTCATTAACAAATGGATAATTTTTAGCAATCTTTGTCTGTATATCAAATGGAAGATAAAAATACATCTTCGACATATTTCCAAAAGTCAACGCATTCACTAATACCCATAACGGTACATTGTGATATTTATTCTGTGCATGATTTATGTAATTATAATCAGTTGGTCTGCTTGTATATCTATTGAGAACATTAACCAGTTTCTGTACTCCCGTACGGTTTTTACCGGATGTATTATAATTATTGATATTTAGATAAGCAACCTGATTCTCTCCAAATTTTTCACAAAAATGATAGGATATAAGCGACTTTATCTCCCATTCAACTCTCAGAAGATATTTCAGGAACAATTCTCGTAATGATGCATCAAATTCATATAAGTTTACAATATCCTCAAATCTTGTCCCTTTTTTATACGTCTTAGTTGTCGTATTTTTAAAAATATCTTTATATCCGCTGATAAGTGAATAATAGCTGTAGCGCTTAAGCATCTCTTTTGCATATTCTTCATCAGCAATCAATAAATCTTTTTCTTTTACAAGTTTTTCAATCTGCTGTTGATAACTAAAAAATACCTTAGCCATGCAACTTTCACCTCTTTTTCTCATTAAAAAAAATGAGGAGACCCCGCAGGCTCTCCCCAGGTTGCAGGCCCCGCAAGCATCTGCAACACGATCACTGGTTAATATAATACTCGGCATTTCACAAAATGTCAAGCTCTTTTCCAGCTCATAACATTATATGCAATGTGACAAAATAAATGCTTAAAAGAATTATGAAAACATAGAGGCTGTGCTTTATCATCATATTTTTCTCTTTTTTTGCCACAGCGTAAGGGACTTCATTCCGTGAGACAGGCTGGGGCACGGAATGAAGCCCCATACTACTGCCAATGCCTGCAATTATCTCAACAAAAGAGGAAGCAACCTCCGAGTTCTCGCCCGAAGATTGCTTCCTCTAATTTACATTTCACTACAATATTAGCTCACAAGCCATTTTTTTACAGTTTCCTCATCAAAATCCACACATTTTCAATTTTTACATCAAATCCACCACTACTATTTCCGGTATATTGTTAAATCGCGGAATCACTTCTGTTGTTCCCAATCCACGCGACAGCACCAGATTCTTTGTCCCATCATCCGAGGTATAAACGCCCTCCAGCTTTCCGGGAAACCATCCAAAGTCCGGTGCGTACAGCCCACCGATAAACGGAAGTATCACCTCTCCGCCGTGGACATGACCAGAGAATACACAGTCAATATCCCATTCGTTGATTCCATCGTTAATCAGCCAGCATACCGGCATATGTGTCAAAAGTACCGTATAACGATCCGTATCCTGAAATTCGGAGAGAAAAGCACACTCCTCCGGATCGGCTTCGTTGGTTTCCAAATACCTCGCTGGCAGGCAATATCCATAGATACCGCCGATGCGGAGCTGCTGGCCATTTACCTCAGTATCTACATACTCTCTCTCAAGAACCGTTGCTCCCGCCTGCTCATAGAGAGCCTTGATGTCCGTGTTATAGCTTTGCTGATATTCGACCTCGTGGTTGCCAAGGGATACATAGACCGGAGCGATCTGGCAAAGCGCTGAGATTGAGTCGGTTGCAATGGAAGTATTTTCTTCGCCGGAGTTTAGCTGATCACCGGTAATCAAAATCAAATCCGGGTTCTGCTCCTGCACCAACGCAATCAAATCCGCATTATTATCGCCAAAGGTGCTGTTGTGGAGATCGGTAAGCTGCACTATGCGAATATCTGATACAATCCGGTTGGAGCAAATCTCATATTCCGACAAGCCTAAGCTATACTTTGACCGAAACAGACTGATTCCAGGCACTCCCAGCAAAATAAGCCCTATAAACAATATGTTTTTCCATTTCCACCTCTGCATCATTCAACATTCCTCACCTTTATTAGAAAACAACTGCGTCCTGCTCCACTTTTTCCAGCATGATTTCCTGCCCCATAATTGCAGCTGCATCATCCATGAAATCCCGATCAGATACGGACTCCGCCAATTCGCTTGTGGCAGCCGGGTAATAAAGAACCGTTGTGCTCTCATATGCTTTCTCCTTAAAAAACAGACCATATATCATCGAAACAACAACCGTCAGTAATACTGCGACAATATAAATCTTGCAATGACCGCGCACAAACCTTATGTAGATCATAACATCCTGTTTCTCATTGCTATTTATGGTATTTTCCCCTGCATCCAAAGTCTGGTATTTTCACTTCTTTTTATAAATCCGTGAAGCACATTGTCAAGTATTATGATGCAGCATCACGCATCACCTTTCATCGTGAGTGCCAATACTCTAATTCCATGCAAACGATCTGTTCTTACCTTTTCTATCGCAAATAATCTCATGCAGCTTCAGTATTACCACAGAAACTGCTACACAAACTTCAATCATTCCCCCAAACATCAGCACTGGATACTGCAATCTCTGTATTGCTCCAATAAATATATATAAGTAGAAAAACATATGTGTCAACCAAATATTAGTTGAGTGTTTTCCTAGAAATAACCATATTTTTTCTGCTATTTTCCCTTTTTCCCACAGATTAAATAAAACAAAAACGGCTAGTCCATAAAATGGCATGATAAGTGCCTTTTGCAAACAATAAGTTATAATACTTATCGTCAACATCACAAGTAGGACCACTGGATTTTTCCCTTTTTGTATAAAGGAACTTTCTTTTACTTTTGTAAATAGCTGCATCTTTGCACAAAGCATACCAAAAATATAACAAGTAAGGACTGATCCTGTCAGATTATTGTATTGCATGATCATCCAGTCTGATATTTGATTTTCGCTTGATAATCCATATCCAAAATGATTTAATACATATTTTATCAGATAAAATCCCGAAACAAAAAGAAACATTCCAATACTATTCACTTTTTTTGTTATCTTATACAATATAGGTGATAGCATAACAAGAATCAAATAGGTATCCACGTACCACCATGCCCCATTATATGATGTACTAATAAAGAACATGTTTCCAAAAAATTCTTTCCAGGAACCTGGTACCCTCTGATCCGTTCCCGCAACAACTCCTATAACTGCAAACAGAATACAAACAATCCAGAAGTTTATTAAAAATTTTATTATCCTATTGCAAATTCGTTTCTTGCTTAATCCACCACTCTCCCCTAATTTATAATGTGCATATCCACTACAAATAGAATAAAGCGGAATACAAATTTCTGACAACCAACCCAATATGTACACTGCTGGCGTTGTGGAGTTCAGCCAAAGCAATGGGGTTCCATACACATCGGTTCCTAATCTGCAAAACAAATGCAGTGAAACCATCGTGAGAATTGCGAGTCCCTGTGTCATTTTAATATCTTTCCTTGCCAGTTCCATATTGCCTTCTTTCTCTTTCAACGTACGTTCCAATTGTTTTTACTTTCTTTGCTTTTGTACTCCCATGATCCAAGGTATATAATTATGAATTATATATATTAACGGTACCTCCATTAACATAATCAGTATCATTAAACCTATTCCCGATATATATCCATGCATATTTGTGCTTATGTATTTTCTAAACAAATATATCAAATTTCCATGAGTTGCAAAAATAATTAAACTGTTAGAACCGCAATATCTTAAAAATCTGCTTTTTACATTCAAATTTTTTAATATCAGAATTATCACTGTTGCCCCTACAACGGAATTTATTACATACAAGATTTTATTATTAAAGACCAGATTATTTAAATCAACAAAGGTATTATATCTAGCTAATATAACTTGAACACCACATAATCCAACTAATAATATGTTAGGCACTTTTTTTTCTTGAATAAAATACATCAACTTATAGCCTATTGTAATGTATCCCAGTGATACGAACACTCTTGAAAAATACTGTAATAGAAATCTGTCTTCTTTTGTTATGAATAATGAAAAAATAAAAAGTGCCGCTATAACACTTGTTAATATATATTCATTTTTCACTATTTTTCTGATCACAATGAACATAATTTCTGCCAAAAACAATGCTTGCAAAAACCAAGTATCTACCCCTATAAGGATAAACGTACAAATCACATCTCTAATAAAGGCACTCTCGTCATACCCATACAATAAAATTCTAACCAAAGCATTACATAGGCTAAAAACAATATAAGGAACTAAAATATGCTTTATCCTTGAAAAAATGAACTCCTTTATATTACAATAATTTTTATACTTGATTAACATTCCCGATACTATAAAAAATAAAGGCATATGAAATGAATATATCCAAGTAACCAAAATTTTTCTATTTATATTTGGATTCCATGCATATATATGGCCTAGAATAACCAACAAAATCCCTAATCCTTTTGCAGCATCTAGGTATTCTAATCTTGTTTTATCTTTCATTATTCACCATCCTAATTTTAGATTTTTGCAGTCACTTCTTGCGATTCTTTATTTTCATATTTTTATAGGAAAAAACCTGCGAATAAATATAGATTCTTTTTATAATATTAAACATTTTTTTCTCGTTTAGTATTTTTTTCGTCACCATATATTCCGGAAACAAACAATCCTGCCACGGATACATCGAATCAAGCTTCATTCCATCATGCAAATATTTATTGCAAAATCTGAATATCCAGGATTGATTGCTCATGCTTTGACGATGTTCTTCCCTTTCCAAAACAAAACTTCGTTTTACCTTATATGTAGAGCTTAAGTTTGTTTCTGTACGATAAGTGTGTACCGCTACAGTTTTATTGTAAAAATAGATTTTCTTTTTTTTGCATAACTTTTCAGCATAGATTTCATCAACTGAATAGCCATACTTTTGTTCATATTCTTCGAACCCATCTCTTTTGTATAATGTCCCACAGGTTGGCAGTGTCTTTCCCTCTAATCCGCCAAAAAAGTAATCCCCTGATTTATATTTTTTTATTTTCCCTTTTTTCAAATTATCATAGACTCTTTTAATCCCATGGTAATCACGCCTCACTTTTTTCCCATCTGCCCATTCATCATTGTCCCAAAATAATACATCAAATCGTAATTTACTTTTCATTACTTTTGCAACTTCATCTAGATAATTTGAATACAAAAAATCATCATCATGAAGAAGTGCTACGTATCCTGTACTTGCTAACTGAATACAATGATTCCAGTTACCAGACATTCCAAGAGCTGGTTTGTTAAAATAATATTCTATCTGAAGATTCGTCCATTTTTCTAACAATTGTACGATTTGCTGATGTATTTCATTTGTACTAAAGTCCTCAGATATAATGACCTTGCAGTCAACTTCTTTATTCTTTTGCGTTGCAATGCTTTTAAGAGCAGTGTTTAATGTATCTACATTTTTGTATACCGGGATTCCAATTGTTAATTCCATATCTTTTTGTTCTTCCTTATTTATCGTATATCTTATAAAACAGCTTCATTCCTGTCAGCCTGAAATACAAAATCACTGGATTCATATGTACATTTCTCGCTATTTGCATAAACGAATATTTATTTCTTAATTTGTAGTAATATTGCAGGTATTGATTCCACATCTTTAATCCTGTCATTTTATGATATAACTTTTCCTGATACAAAAACAATCCATACCCTTTCGGTGATGTTAAGAACATTTTCTCAGAATTCATCGTTAATCCATCTGGCAGGTAATCACATATATATATGATTTTATTAAAATATCGAAGTTTATATCCGGCAGCTGCAATTCTGTCCCACACAATACACTCGGTCAAGAACTTTTCTCCCTCAAACTCTGGAAATGGATATTGTTTTAGGACTTTTGTATAAAATACCTCTGCTTTGTCCCCGGTAATTCCATACTGCATTCGTTCTAGTGAAGTAATATCAATCACATCGCCTTTAAAGGTGGTTCCCATAATCTCATTTTCTGAATATCCCCTTTCGCCACAAATTCCGGCAAAATTTTTCTTCTGCTCTTTTGGAATAGCCTTTTCCACCTGATCCACAATCTCTAGTGAAGTATTGGTTAAATAATCGTCAGAATCTACGATAAAGAACAGTTCTCCCCTGGCTTTTTGAACTCCTAGATTGATTGCCCGGTGTTTTCCTCCATTTTCTACTTTTTCAAAAATGATAGGAAAATCATTGTTATCCTGAATAAAGCTTTGTATTTTTTCACTTGTATTATCACTTGATCCATCATCAATAATCAGCCATTCAAAGTTTCGAAATGTCTGATTTTGGAGTGATCGATACAATTTTTCAATTATATATCCGCGATTATACGCAGGAGTAAATACCGTAATTCTCATACCTTATAATATCCTTATATTTTTTATCTGCATATCATCAAAACATACATGTCCCCAATATTGATGTAACCACATCAGGCTACCCTTATCCTTATTCGTCACTTCAAATACTAATGCTGGATCGACACGATCTACTCCCACCTGATTACCGAATTTATCATATTCATACGCTAATGCTACCGCATGATATCTGCCAGGTGCAAAATTTTTGGTTGCTAATTCAATATCCAGATCTACCTTTTGCCCTTTAGAAGCAGACAATTCTTTGTTCGTAAAGACAGTACCCACAACCGTTCCATCTTTATAATATATTTCAAAGCGAAATCCTACATTTTCTGCTTCTGCATTTGCTTTGCAATGTAAAGTAAACTTTAGATTTTCTCCTTGTGATACACGATTTTCTGTTCTATCATTAATATCCAGCCCCAGCAGTTGAATACTTCTGGTCTCATTCTCTGATCTGGGAATATTTGAATAATCGTAAGATGTTTTTAATTCATCTGACTGATTCATATAAATAGAAATCGCCTCTTCTACATCTCCATCATAGACCAGATGACCTTTCTGGAGAACAATACATCTGTCACATAATTGTCTAATTGTATTCATATTATGGCTTACATAAAGAATTGTTCTTCCTTCCTGCTCTGCAACCTCGCACATTTTATTCAAACATTTTTTCTGAAAATTCATATCTCCAACTGCAAGGACTTCATCCATAATCAGTATTTCAGAATCCAAATGTGCAGCCACGGAAAAGGCTAGCTTAACATACATACCCGATGAATATCTTTTTACCGGTGTATCAATAAACTGTCTGCATTCTGAAAAATCAATAATGTCTTCTATCTTCTTATCAACTTCTTCTTTAGACATTCCAAGAATTGCACCATTCAAATATACATTTTCTCTACCTGTTAGTTCCGGATGAAATCCTGTTCCGACTTCAAGCATACTGCTGATTCGTCCATTAATGTAAATGGTGCCTTCTGTCGGAGCCGTTACTCGTGACAAGAGTTTCAGTGTTGTGGACTTACCTGCTCCATTTCCTCCTATAATTCCGAGGCGTTCTCCCTTTTTAACCTCGAAACTAATCCCATCGAGTGCCATGAAGGAACCCCTTTTTGTATTTGTATCGGATCCTATTTTTAGATTTGGATCCTCTTTTCCTCTAATTCTTGCCCACCAGCTCTGAATATCTCCTTGAAGGGTTCCCCCTCCGATTACGCCAAGGCGATAACGTTTCTTAATATTATCCACCTTTAGTACTAATTCGTTATCCATGAATTTTCTCCTTGCACAAAACTATCATTACTTTCCAAATAGTTTTTTTATCTTATTATATTTGCTGTCTCCTAATATTCCTTTTATGATTCGATTTGGCATATGCCTATAATAATCTTTTTTCTTTTGTTTTAGTTCTTCTCTATACTGTTTTTGTTTTTTTTCATCATACCACGATGCACTGTAATGGTGAATCGAATATGTATGTCTCGTTATTCTCTTTACACCAGTTGTCCAACTTTTCGGACAAAAATACTCCGACGGATAAATCGTAATCCCCTGCAGTTTCTGCAATTTATTTTGATTTTCATACCCAAGTTGTTTTAAAAAATTCGTTATATACACCGGAATTGCTACCATGTTATACGTATTGTCACTATTTAAAAACTGTAATTCATCATAACAGCTTCGCATATTTCCGATAAGTGGATGTCCCTTTTCTGCTCCGAATCCCAATCCAAGAGCAACATTGTTTTCGTTCTCGTTAATCGACTCTATCCCTGCAAATGCTTCGTTTGATAATAAATCATCTATATTTTTTATCAATTCCACATCTGTATCAAGATATATTCCTCCATGTTCATAAATAATGTCCAGCCTCATGTAGTCTGTTACAAAAGCCCATTTTTTTGCTTCATACGCCTGCTTCATATATATGTTTTTTGAAATATCATAATTGCTTTCATTCCACTCGATTATTTCATAATCAGGGCAATATTTTTTCCAGCTCTGGATGCATTTTTTGACAAGTGGTGGTTTGGAATTTCCCCCTACCCAGCAATAGTGTATCTTTTTTGGTATCATCTTTACAATTCTCTTTCGCTATTTTTATACAGTATCCATAAAAGTTTTTTCAACTTTATTGAATATTACAATTCCAATAAACATGATAACTGCCGTCATCCCCATACTGATTGCAAGATACATCGGTGACCATGTACCGCTTCCGGTAAATCCATAACGAAATGCCTCTACGATTGGAACAACCGGATTTAACATTAACAGTTTTCCCCATTTTTCTGGTACAGCGGACACCGGAAAAATAATTGCACTGCCATACATCCACAACTGAACACCAAATCCCACCAGCACCGTTAAATCTCTATATTTCGTTGTAAGTGCTGAAATGATAATACCACATCCCATTCCAAGCATTGCCAGTTCTATAATCAGAATTGGCAGTAACAGCAGATAACCATTCGGATGTATATTGCCTTTTACGGCATAATAGATTACTGCAGCTACGAATATAGAAAACTGCACCGCAAATGAAATCAAACCTGAGATGGTAATTGAAATTGGAGTTACTAATCTTGGGAAATATACCTTACCAAATACCCCTGCATTACCCACAAACGTATTTGCCGTTTTGTTTAAACAGCTTGAAAAGTATAGCCATAATGTATTGCCTGCCATATAAAATACAAACTGTGGCATCCCATCCGTTGATATATTAGCAATTCCTCCAAACACTAATACCTGCATAAAAGTTGTTAACAATGGTGTAATCAAAATCCATAATGGTCCTAACACCGTCTGCTTATACAGTGTCTTAAAATCTCTCTTTACAAACATCATAATCAGATCTCTATACTGCCATATTTCTTTTAATTTGAGATCCATTAGCTTGTTTTTGGGTTTTATAATAGTTGTCCAATTCTGTTCCACTTTATTTTTTATCCTTTCTCTTTTGACATTGTTTTATAATCTGACATATAAAAAGCTCCACAGATGGTTTTTTTAGCAGTAAAATTTTTCTGTATTTTTTACTTTCCGTAGCAAGAATTTTATGTATCTGTGCTTCTAATTCTTTGAAATATACCTTTTGATATAACTCTGATAATATTTTTTTTCGCATCTTCCATTTATCTGTTGATTGAAAAAGATAATAATAAAAATAATCTGCATAATACATTAGAAACAAATCACGTTTAAAATTCAGGTCTTTCTTTGTAAATGTTCCATCTTCTTTTAAACACTTCAGCGCTTCTTCATTTGCCATTCTATGCATGTCTAACAGCTTGATAGAGTACTTTGAATTATTCAGGGAATTTGCATTTCCAACTGTATATAAATAATTAATGTTTTTTACAAACTTTATCTTTTGTGCTTTTGCATAATACTGATTCACCAAAAGAGTATCTTCACAAACCATCAAGTTTTCGTTAAACTCTAACTCCTGGAGCAATGATTTCTTAAAAAGCTTTCCCCAGCAAACGCCTAATAATCCAGTTTTATAAACTTCTATAAAATCCAGATTTATTTTATCATAAACCCCCTCCATCGGAGTCTCTGACTTTTTTATTACCTTTCCATCCTCTAAAGTATCTGCACAGGAACAAAGAGATAAATCAACAGTTTCATCATATAATTCTTCTATATATGTAGGTTTCACATAATCATCGCTATCGATAAAGCCTATCATCTCACCATGGCACAATTGAATTCCATAATTGCGTGCTGCTGAAACACCTTTGTTTTCTTGATAATAATAATGAATATCCTTAGAATCTATATACTTTTGACAGATTTTACGACTGGAATCTGTAGAACCATCATCAATCAAAATAATTTCTACGGCTGAATATGTTTGATTCAGAATGCTTTTTATGCATCTGTCTATTGTTTTTTCTGAATTATAGACAGGAACAACAATACTAACTAACCCTTGCATCACGCATCCTCCTCTCTTCCATATCTATCATAAAGGATGTAAAAATATTTGGATATTTTTGTATTTATACAAAATACCAAAAAAGCCAATTTCAAAAGCCGGTGAATTTTGGGATTTTTCCAAATACTCTTTTTTTCTGACAATAATCCTTTTCGATATACCTTCATCTTTTGTTTTGAATCAGGATCTTCCTGATTGGCAGAAAAATAAGTATAAAACAATACTTTATCCAAATATCTTTTTTCAGATATATTGGCCTGTTTCCAATACTGATGTTTTCTGAAAAAATCAATAAATTTTATCTGAACATCAATGTCTGCAAGTTTCTTTGAGGAAAATCCGCTTCGAGTAATACTGTCATCAGACATGACATAATAATACAATTTTGCAGGAAATACCGCACACTTTCCCGCATTATAAACGGATTGCAGATAAATCAGATTATCTTCGTATATTTTACCCTCATCAAAACGCAATGCATTAAATATTTCTCTTTTATACAATTTTGTCATCACGATAACAAACATCTTTTGATACATGTGCGGATAACTAGAAATAATCTCATCTGAGCGATATACCTTTACGTCATCTAGTATATTTTCTATTTTATAACTTGTTTTTGCAATAGATTCGTTAACCTGACAACTCGTGCTTTCACAACAACTCATTCCGCTCTCTGTTTTTTCTAAAACATCTACCAACATTTCATACATTTGGGGGTGTATAAAATCATCACTATCCACAAATCCAATATAGTCTCCTTTTGCAATATCAAGTCCTGCGTTTCTGGCAGACGATAGTCCGCCATTTTCTTTGTGAATAACCTTTATACGTGCATCTTTTTTCTTATATTCATCACATATTTTTCCAGCTTCATCTGGTGAGCCATCGTCTACTAGGATGCATTCTAACTCCTGGTAGGTCTGATTTAATACACTATCAACACACCTTTTTAAATACTGCTCGGTTTTATATACTGGAATAATGATTGAAATCAGTTTTCTTTTCATCTATCCTGCCCTTTTCTATCTATGCCATGTTATATTTTCATGTAATACAAAGTTTCTTTTTTCATTACATATGATTATCTGATTTCCTACTCGATTTGTCACTAATGTTTCAGCAGAAACAATGGAACCCTCCCCAATTTCGACGCCCTTTAATATTGTAGCATTTGCTCCAATCCATACATGGTTTCCAATCCATATTTCTTTTTCTGAATTGATATTTTCTCCATTCTTCTCTATTGGATGAAAATCACTATCATAAATCGTTACACCACGGGAAATCATCACATCTTCCCCTATTGTAATTTTTTTTGCAGCAATCAGTGTACTATTTGTATTCATTGTAAAAAAACCTGTTTCAAATTCTGCCTGTTTCAAAAGTTCCACCGTCACACCATATGCAAGATTACAGCCATTTTTAACTTTCCAGACAGCCCCCTCTCGCAATCTTACGTGTGCCTCCTCTTTTGAACCTTTTAATTTATTGGTTCCTATCTCAACATTTCCATTGCCTTCAATAATAATCCTGGAATCTGATGCAAGGTCAATGATAACATTTTTAAACGGAACGATTTTTCCATTTCCATTTCGTTTTACCTTTTTACAGAAATAATTATAGTAAATATAACGATGTATATTTATATTTGCCCACATTTTTAATCTATCGCTCACTCTAAAAAACATTCTATCTCCCTTTTACTTTATCTACTATTGATTTTAAAATACGATTGGTTGACTTTATATAGAGTAATTTTGTTTTAAATGGAATGTAAAAATTTTGCTTTTGCATCTCTAAATACTCTTTTCTAATAAACTCTCTATCCCTTGTATCAACTGCATTTCCAAACTTTCTTGCTGCATAAAAACATTTTATTTTCCCCTCGTACTTCTCGTATATATCATTTCCCATCTTTTTTAACGTTTCAAGTAAAATAGTTTCATAATATTCAAGCTGTTGTATTACCTTTTTTGAATCTGTAATACTATGTGAATGACTTTCTTCTCTGATGTAATACAAATATAATATATCATCCATATATCCGCATTTGTAACTGTACGCCATCGGCAACAGTACCTGTGCATTTTGTCCACCTTTTCCAGTATAAATCTCTCTGTCTGGCAATACTTCAAGCAGCTCTTCACTTCTTACCATATAAGCACCGGGAGCAAAATATATATTTCTTAGAAACAAAATGTCTTCAAATAAATAATCTTCTCCTTCTGGTTTCATTCGTTCATAATATCCACTTTTCATTTCTGGATTATTTTCATTTACCACTTTTGTTTTACATATACAGAATCCATAGTCTGGATGTTGCTCCAAATAATCTACTTTCTTCTCTACCGCATCCGAAACCATTTCATCATCCGAATCTGGCCATGTGAGGTACTCCCCTGTAAATAACTTTAATCCACGATTCAATGCTGCTGCCTGCCCTGCATTTTCCTGTTTTTCGTATATATATGTTATTCCTCGTTTTTCCAACCTTTCCCGATACGAAAGTGCTATTTCTTCTGTCCGGTCCGTAGAACCATCATTGATAAATATCAGTTCCAGATTCGGATACGTCTGATTCAGTATAGATTCAAAATATCGTTTTAAGAATGCTTCTCCATTATAACAAGGAGTGATAATACTAACTAATGGTTTTGTCATCTTAGTTTTCCTTTTAGTTTTCCCTTTACTTTTCCCATAAAATCAAGCAAGAACGGTGATAAGTAGAACTTCAACATATATCCCTTTGTTTCATTTTCTACCTCTTTGTTCTCAGTTCCGAATGTATAATACTTTCTGTATTCTCTCTTTATATGTTTTACCATTTCTTTGTTATGCAAGATATCCTTTGCCCTCGAATATTCCCAGATCAGTGAATGCAGATACTGAATTCTTGCCTTCTCCACCAATTCGGCATATCCAAGTTTCTTAAAGAAATGAATCCTTTCTTCAAATGCTCCCAGATAATCAAGCTTTTCTATGTAAAGCTTTTTTCCTAGAATACTTTCCGGCCACTGATAATAATAATACATGGTTTTGTTTGTATATACAATCCTTTTGCACTTGCTGATGAGCTTATGACTCATATAGATATCTTCAAATATCTTTCCTTCCGGGTACTCGCATCCCTCATATAGCGATTTCTTAATCAGTTTAGCCCAGGAAGCTGCCATAATAAATGAATAATGGTGATTCTTATAGATTCGCTCTAACCCTTCTCTGGCATCAAATACTTCTAACCTTTCTTCCTCTTGATGAACAAATGTATATGTTCTTTCACTCCCCTGTGTATAATTACAAATAGACATCTCTGCATTCTGTTCTATCAGGTTATGATACAGTTCTTCTACAATGCTTTCACTAACATAATCATCACTATCTATCCAGAAAATGTAAGTGCCTCTTGCTTCTTTTACTCCTCTGTTTCGAACCTGGGAGATTCCATGATTCACCTGATGTATTACTGTTATTCTATTGTCTGTTTTTGCGTATTCATCACATATTTTACCACTTCCATCTGTAGAACCATCATCAATCAATATCATCTCCAGATTGTGATAGGTCTGTTTTTGAACAGATTCAATACATGCCGCAAGGTATTTTTCTACATTGTAAATGGGAATGATGACACTCACCAATTCATTTTCTATCTTCATCTTCTCAAATCCTCTGCATATGCATTCTGGTATTCTTTGTACTCTGCCTGTCTTTGCATTAACTGGCTTCGAATATCCTGTTCATGCATTCTAATCCACCGGAATGTCTCTTGTAACTGCCCGGTGTTGCTAAGTGACTGTGCCGGAATCACATACTTCTCTTCTGTTCCAAACAGATCTCTTGCAATTCCTCTTGCCTTTACAGAATATCCCACAACAAGCGTTGGCACGCAGGTTGAATAAGCTGCAATCGTCGCATGCGTTCTGGCTCCTACAAACATTCTGCACTTGCTGATAATGTACTTTTGTGCCATACAGTTATGGTCCTCTACAAGTACTACTCTGCCTGTTTCCTTATATTTTTCATATAGCTGTCTTAATGGCTTTCTGTCATCATTAGACTCCCATACGACATGTGGAATCAGTGCAATCTGACAATCAGTCTCTTTGATGATATACTCCATCAGATTCTCATAATTGGCTAATACACATCCCTTTTCTTTCTCATGTTCGATAATCAATGGGCTTAGATTGATGCCAATGGTATTTTCTTTCACAAATCCTTCTGGTAGTTCAACTTTTTCGCACTGAAGATGAAATGCCGGATCCGGCAAAAGGATGGTATTTCCATTTACTTTCTTCAAGGATTCAAAGGAAATGCTTTCTCTTGCAACAATTAAGTCAAACCTTTTGATGTCCTCTCGAATCGCTTTATCCTCTAACAGTTCAGGCTCCACCGATGTTCCCCACAACACCAGTTTCTTTGCTTTCTTTTGCATATAGTCATTGATCGGTGCATAGTTCTTCACATCGGAATAACAGTAATTATCGCCTCCGATAAATAAAGCAGCATCGATGGCTGGAAGCTCATTGATCGCTTTTTTGTGCATCAGCGCATCCATTCTGTGATAATCATGAAACAGCTTTTGTCGCAGATATGCCAGCATAAAATCCGGTGACTTCTTATTAATCTCATGCAGTTCCTGTCTGATCTCAACAAATTGGTGTAACCCATAGGCTTCGTCTTCTTCCTTTTTGTAGGATAACAGAATCGGCTTGGAATCTATCTCTGTTAAAAGCTTTGCAGTTGTTCTTACAATTGCCTCGCAGCCATGGTTTTTGCTGCCGCCATGTGCGTACATTACTAATTTCATTTTCATCCTCCGTGTCTGCTCATTGCCTTTTTCATCTTTAAATATAAGTACATAAGCATATAACAGTTTCTTTTATATAGTCCCATAAATATCTTCTGCAAACCGCTGCACTTTGGGGATACCACAGGAACAAGTTGCTTCAAACGTTTTGCTGTTGTACGAATCTCTCTATATCGTACCTGTTTCTGATTCAGAAAAATCGTATAGACATATCCTGTCATCCGCTCCAGATACATGGCTTCATTTTCTTTATGAAAACACTTTTTATCTTCGAGGAACTGTCTTGTTTTTCTCTGAATCTCTATCTGTGTAAAAAAGTCAATCTTGCTGTCATCCAGTACAATCGCCGAATTCTCCGTTTCCTGTATATAATAATATCCAGTTGCCTTTGTAAAGTAGATACTCTCAATCTTTGCATAAATCTTTAAAAAGAAATCATAGTCTTCAGCGAGACGGATATTCTCGTCGAATCGGATCTGATATTGTGTAACAATCGAACGCTTCACCATTTTTCCCGCAACAAATCCATAGATCCCTGTTGTCAGCTGCTCCTTGTAAAAGAAAGGTGCTATCTTCTCCATTCGCTGTTCTTTCTCTAATTCCGGTACTACAGAAGCTAACACCTTTCCAGCCTTATCTACCTTGGTCAAACCGCCTATGATCATATCATAAGTCTCTATGTAGAGATTTTCCAGATAATCTGCTGCCAGATAATCATCTCCATCCACAAATGTAAGATATTCACCCTGTGCTTTATCAACTCCGATATTCCTTGCATGTGATACTCCACCATTTTCTGTGGATATAACATGTATTCTTGGATCCTCGAATATCCTGCACACCGCAAGCGAATCATCCGTTGAACCGTCATCTATGATAAGCATCTCCCAATCTTTGAATGTCTGGTTCAGGATGGATTCGATCGCTTTCTTTATGTATTTTTCTTTGTTATATACTGGCATGATAATTGATATCTTACACATTGTTTCTCTCCTCTATCCAATCAGTATAGAATAAAGCTTCTTCCACTTGTGTTTCATTAGCATCACTTGTAGTTTTAATTTCCATGACCATTCTTTTGGAAATGAAAACTTAGCAAATGCCTCCTTTAGCTCCTGCGAATTAAGAATACGCTTTCTGATTTCCATCTGCTTTTCTTTTGATTCACCGCTTTGTCCAACCTGACCCATGCAATTACAGGCATAGAAAATCATATGCAGCTTTAACTGCCTCTGGAAATCATATTCCGAAACAGAATCAAAAAACTGATGCAGGTGTCTGTTCATCGTGCAGTAGACATTCCATGCTCCCGGACGGTACGCCGTCGTAATCGTTCCTGGATTATTATAATAGTGGTAAAGGCCTTCGCCCTTCAGATAATAAAAGCTGTCTGCATAATATCCAGCAAATGCACTGAAAATATTATCCTCAGACCATCTCACTTCTTCATCAAAAGTCAGCTGATGCTCTTTTAGAAATTCTGTTCGGTATAGACAATGCCACACAGATAAGAGCGGACCATATTCCAGATTCTCTCCCATAATCAGTTGCGGAAATATTTTTTCTCTAATCGCTGCTTTATCATATCGCCCTTCTTGTATATCCAGTGTTTTCAAATACTGATTACCTTCATCTAACACACGGATGTAATCTGACATGACAAAATCTACCTTTTCAGATGTGATTACCTGATACATTCTCTCATACATATGAACATCTACATCATCATCAGAGTCTACAAAGCCGACATACTCACCCTTTGCCTCTGATAATCCTGCATTACGCGCGCTGCTGAGTCCGCCGTTTTTCTTATGTACCACACGTATATTTTCATATTTGTTACGATATTCATCGCATAATCCAGGACAGCTGTCTGGTGAACCATCATCTACCAAAATGATTTCTATATCTTTATATGTTTGATTAACCAGACTTTTTACACACCTGTCCAAATATTTTTCTACCTTATATACCGGAACAACTACACTGACTAGTGTCTTATTCTTCCTATTATCTAAGCAGCTCATATAATTTCTCTACTTCCTTTTGATTGCTGTAATCCCGCCTTCTGCATGCTTCACTAAGACTTTGCATCTTCTTTGGATCATTTAATAGTTTAGCAATGCCATCGGCACAGCCTTCATTATCCATTGGTACAACTACACCATCCACACCATCTTCTAACTGACTGCCTGATGTAGGATAAGCCGTAATCACTACCGGTTTTGCAAACATCTGTGCTTCTCTGACTGTAACGCTTTTTCCCTCATACCTGCTTGGCTGTACATACAGATCACATGCCCTAATGTACGGATATGGATTCTCTTTTTTCCCAAGAAGAATGACATACTCTTCCATCTTTGATTCGGCTATCTTCTGTCGAATCAATTCTTCATCTCCGCCAAATCCGATAATGTACCATTTTACTTTGAATCCCTTTTTTAACAGACAAGAACAAATAGCTGGCACATTATCAAAATTTTTAGCAATGCAATAACGTCCTATCGAGAGAAGACGAAATCCATCTTTTATGACCGGCATTTCGTTTTCTCCGTCAAAAGCCTCGGCATCTTTTCTAATAATTGACTGTGGAAGAATATTTTCTACTTCCATCATATTTCCTCTAAGCTCGGGAAAAAGTTTAGTAAATGTTTCTCCACATGCCGAACTGACTGCTACTATCTTGTCTAACCCACTATAGGATTGTCTCAATTCTTCATAATTGATTCCTTCCACAGAAGAATAATCTGTATGAATCCATCCTACTTTGCATCTTGCATCTACGTGATCCCTGATCAGATCAAACGGCAGGAAAAAACTCATTGCCAGATCATACGTTCCCGAAAGCTTCTTTACCTCATGTTTCAAAATCAGATTCCAGGAATCATCATTTGGAAGATGCCGAACCCCATCTATGATTCGTCTCCAGACCGAATAAAATGCCCCATGCTTTATCTTAGTCATCAGCGATTCTCTAGTATAAGCCAGTTCCTTAACCTCTGGTAAGATATTAACATTTTTATTAATCTGGGAATAAAGGCTTCCATGATGCCCATATAAAAAGAGGTCCACACTATATTGTTCATAATCTATAGCATCTAAAAGACCAATCAGGCTTTTTTCAATACCACCTAATTCCATTGGTCCCGTAAATACTACTAAAAGTTTCTTTTTCATATTCATTCCTTTATCACTGCTGATGGAATACACTTGTATTCAGTACTTTTTACATATTTCTTTGCATCTTGAAACCCTTGTATCATTGCAGCATTTAAGTCTGCATTCGAGCGTCCGGCACGCATCAATACTCTCTGATAGAGTTTCTGCATCTGTATATAATGCCAGATGCAGAGTTTTTCCCATCCTTTATTCAAAACATTTGATGTACATTGATAAATGTGCCGGTACCAGAAAACATAATGATTATATGCTGCCGCATAGACCGGTTCTGTTCGCAAAGTCTGTGTAGATGTCTTTGCATCGTTGTGTAAATACTTTGCATCAGATACCACGCAACTATGATGTCCATTATTTTGTAACTTGTAGAACAAAATACGATCCTCAAATGCGGAATAACCATTTTTTTCTGCCCACATTTCATCTTCAAAACGAACGTGTTTCATAGCTTCAGTACGAATAAAAAAACAAGTTCCAGGTAAAGATTCCGTCTTGTAAATACGATGGGAAGAAGTATCTATTGAATCATTATAAGACCAGCCTCCTGTTTTCAGGATTCTTACATATGTATCCTTTTTTCCATGAAGCATCACACAGGCTCCGCCTAATACAGATGCCAGTAAGTACTTCTTTCCTTTTGGTGGAAAGAATTCAAGAAGCGGGCCTGCCGAGCAGTCATATCTTCCACTTTTTAGTGGCTCTGCCAGCTTTTCTATAAAATCAGCCGACAATTCCACATCATCATCACAAAACAGCGTATATTCCGATGTGATGTATTGAAGTGCAAAAAGTCTTTGCGGTATCATTCCTTTTTTAGAATATACAAAGCATTCTGTTCCAATCTTTTCTACCGGAGGTTTATATCCCTCTGGCAGAACAACAATAATCTTTTCTGGCTGTACATTTAATTTGGTAATGCTATTTAATAATTTTTGATACTTTTTTCCTGCTTTTCCTAAGGTACGTATGGCAATGGAATATGAGATCATCTAACTTCTCCTTTGTAACAGCCTGTGCAATGGCTTTGTTAACTTGCTTCGCATAACAGTTTTCTTATCCATCCAGCTCTTTGCATACCAGTGAATGGAATAAGTTTGTTTTGTCTTATATAATCGTCCTGTTGGATCATCATAAGGATTAAAACATTCAATCGGATAAATCACTGCATTTTCCACCTTTTGTTTTTCTCCATTTGGAACCATCCCCAGTTTTGTTAATGCCTGTGTATTTAAAATAGGACAACCTATCGTTCCCTTCGTCCCATCTAAGAGCGAATCGTACTCTTTTATCATCGCTTCTACAATTGCATTTCCGGCTTCTGCTCCAAATCCAAGGCCTGTATTGATATAATCCTTTGTCTCAAATCCAAAAAATGCCTGATTTTCTAGCAATTCATCAATGGGACGAACCACTTCCACATCCACATCGAAGTAAATCCCGCCCTCTTTATAAACAATTAAGAGTCTTAAATAATCACTCAAAAAGGCAAAACGCTTATTGTCATATGTATATGTCGTATACTGATTCTGATACACATCGATATTATCTTCATTCCATTCGATAATTTCAAAGTCCGGACAATATTTTTTCCAGCTTGCGATGCATTTCTTTGCTTTCTCTGGAAGTTCTTTTCTTCCAAACCAGCAGTAATGAATTTTCTTTGGTATCATACTAACCTCCATGTTATACGCGAAAGTTCACATATCCTTCTGTTGCATTGTCACGGTGATGTATTGTGGCCGGATTACCTATCACAATAGAATGTGATGGGACATTCACATTGACATAACTATTGGGTGCAATCAATACATCATCCCCGATTTCAATATTTCCAACTACTGTTGCATTGATTCCGACAAATACACAGTCTCCCATTTTCGGTACACCTGCATTTCCTCTATTAGTACGGCCAATTGTACACCCTTTATGCAGATTTACATTCTGTCCCATTTGTACGCCTTCTGCTACTGTAATATTATATGGATGACCAAGATAAAGTCCTTTTCCTATAGTGGCTTTAGTCGAAATCTCCAGTCCAAATTTTCTAGACATTCTATATAGTATATATCTTCGAAAAAAGGTTGATTTTTGCTGACATTTTCGATACCAATACATAAATGCCAAATGATGAAAAAGAAAGAGGTTTTTTAAACATCTTAAACCTGTATGTTCTCCTTCACCTGTCATTCTATAATAATCAGAGTACTGACACTCTTTCCGCTCCTGCTTATTCATATTGATTCCTTTCATGCATTTATATCATTCCCATACTAATAATACTATAAAAATAAAATCCAAGATAACCCACAACAGCCGCTCCCGTAATAAATTGTTTTGATTTTTCATTAAACATATTTTTTAACTCCCATGGCAACAGAATGTAACTATATAGGGAAAAATAAATAGGAAGTCTTCCTATAAAGATACCAGATGTAAACATCGACACAACATAGATTGCTGTCGATATAATAGACATGTTCGCGCAGAAATTAATACACGGATTGTTTGCTTCATCCAGATATCTTTTACCTATAAATGAAAGAATCGCCGGTACTGCATAAACCAATACCCTGAATATATTCGTTCCATCATCCTGCCAGCTCTGCCAGTCAGAAACAACATTTGTATACTGTGTCTCTGCAAGCACAGAATCCAACAGGTTCGTAAAACTTCCTATAAACGTAACAACTGCGATTGTTGCCATTATAACAAGAATAGTTTTCTTATTCCATGCCTTTCCCTGCGCCACAAAAAGAAACGGTATCACAATCAGTGCACTACCATGGAACCGGGAAGCTAATAAGATTAGCAAAATAGCAACTATATATTTCTTTTTCAGAATCAGTCCAAAACATGCAAAGGTAATAGTCACTGCCATAAATTGTCTAATTCCGTTGAACATCCAGGATATATAATCCGTCGATGCAATAAATAAAAAGAAAGTAAAGAGAAATTCCGGCGAATACTTACGGTATACAAGAATCAATAATGTTGCCTGAATCAATGCCAAAATGATAAAATAAATTTCCGGCTTATTGCCAATCAGGCATTTTATTACCGCTGAAAAACAGAAAAATGCCTTATCTTTTTTTACTCCCTGCATATAAGTTTCTATTCCACCAAAATCACTTGGCATATCATAAAAACTAGAGATATACATGGATGTATCTCCTACATTTCCTCTATATCCACACCAGATAATCAGTGGAACAAATATCAAAAATGCCCACACCACATAATAGCGCTCTACTTTTTCTCCACAGACCACTTCTGGTCTTTTCACATTTATGAACATGGCTGCAATTCCTAATATTACAATCCACACCAGTATCAAAATATAATTTGACATCTTTTGTCCTCTATATCCTCTTTGCCTTATATCTCACATACGCCGTCCATAACCACCCAAAAGGTGTACACAAAACAGTTAATAGCTTTTTGGGCGATTCTTTTATGTATTTTCTGTTTCCTGCAATCTGACTGCTTGAACAATAATGAATACAGTCTATGATTAATCTTTTCGTTGATTTTGGATATTGCATCGATACCTTCCTAAGAAATGCAAATCCATTTGGATTCTTTAAGTATTGTTTCCACATCGTTCCGCTTGACCCATCAGCCTGATACTCCACATCACACAATACTTCATTCATTACAAATAATTTGTATTTTTGATCGACTAACGTGTATTTATATACCAGTCCTACGTATTTTTCTCCCTCAAATACCGGATACGGTGGCACACTGTTTATTACATCTGTGCGGTAAACAAGTTTCTTATCCCCTTGTCCCCCTGCTGCATAATAGTCACCAAGTGTCGTCTCTTTCAGGTGCTCTGGAAATCCTTTTCCTATGATATTTCCCTTAAAGTCTGCATCTAGTCCGATTAATCCGGCATAGTTTTTGTCTCTTACCATTTCCCAGGTATCTATGATTTTCTTCACAGCCCCGTCAGCCATACAGTCATCTGAATCGATGCAGACATTCAGCTCAGTATCGATATTTTCATAAGCTACATTATGCGCCGTATGCATCCCGCCATTTTCTTTATAGATATATCTGATTTCAAACGTTTTTTCCTGTTGCTGCCACTCTTTTACCAATTTTGCTGTCTGATCTTTCGATCCATCATCTACAATCAGCCAGACGAAATCTTTACATGACTGCTTCTGTAAGCTTTCATAGGTTCTTGGCAGCGTATGCGCCCGGTTGTATGCCGGAGTAAAAACTGTAAGTGTTGCCATTCTTATTCTCCACTGTGTGCAATATAATAGTTTTGCAGCCACTTTGCTGCCTCTTCAATATCATAACCATGTGCCTTTATGTCATCGTAATGACTTATTCTCGGACTCTTCGCCCTTTCTAAGATATGCTCTGCCCATATCTTTGGACTATCTGTCAATTTCTGCACAGTCACAAGATGATTCGTAATAATACATTCTTCCGGCACGTGATCCGATATCACACATGGCAGGCCTGCTGCCTGTGCTTCGACCATAGTAACCGGCAATCCTTCATACAAAGATGGAAATACAAATACATCCATTGCCTGCATCTGTTCCTCTACATCTGTTCTGACACCCGCAAAGATGATATGATCTGCAATACCAAGCTCTCTGGCTTTTTCTTGTATTTCCTTTTTCCCATCTCCGTCTCCGACTAAAAGTAATCTGGCAGATGGATTTATTTTCTGTATCTCATAGAAGATATCTATTAGAAACGTGTGATTTTTTGGTGGATTAAAACGACCTACATGTCCAACGACTAGCTCGTCATGCAAGTTTAAGCTTGTCCTTACCTTTTCTGCAGTTGCCATTGAATAAGTGTATCTTTTAGCATCAATTGCATTTCTTACAATCTGATATTTTTCCCCTCCAAACATCCAATCCCCTGCTTTTTTTCCACACGCAAAAAGATCTGTAGCATATTTTGAAATCTTTTTCATGTAATATCGTTTAATCCAATATTTTAGATTTTTGTCTGCACTACTACTATGGCTGTGCGCAATCCGTACCGGTACTCCACACTCCTTCGCCACTTTTAAGGCGACTGAACTCAAACAGTCCTGGTGTACATGCACGATTCGATATTCTGGGTGTGCCTTAAAAAAAGTACGCAGCTCGTTCTGATACGATTTACTCCACGGTACCAGTCTGGATACATGATGAATTTTTCCACCAAGCGATAAGATTTCTGCATCATAATCCGCCTCGAAGTCTCTGTGTACAAGGAAATCAAACTGTACCTTTGTGCGGTCAATATGACGATAGTAGTTCATAAGCATCGTTTCCAAACCACCTCGTCCCATATAGGTTACGATATGTAATACTCTGATTGGCTGCATCTCTACTCCTTCACTTTCGCCACCGTCATCTTCACCACTTCATCCTTCGCAAACTCTCTTGCCATCTTATCTCTTGCGCATTTGCCCATTTCTTCTCGGTCGGCACGGCTCTTATGATAGATTTCATTCATCTTCTGGTACAGAGAATGTGCATTTTTCACCTGACAGAGGTATCCGGTTGTGCCGTCTTCCACGCTTTCCATACAGCCTGGAATTTTGCTTGTAACAACCGGTCTGCCGGTGGATGCTGCTTCTAGCAGGACATTTGACATGCCCTCATGATAACTTGGAAGGACGATGCAGTCTGCTGCTTTATAATACGGTCTCGGGTCTTCTTTGAATCCATGAAAGACTGCGATGCCGTCTTCTACTAACTTCTCTACTTCACCCTTATATTCGTCTTCGAAGAATCCGACAATGTCAAGAACGACTTTCTTGCCATATTCCTTGTGTAACTTGCGAATGGCGTAGAAGAGCTCGTCTATGCCCTTTTCCTTCATGATTCGGCCCAGATACAGGAAGTGAAATGCTTCATTTTCCGGATAGGCTTCGTACTGATAGAAGTCGAGAGTGATGCCGGCTCCGGAAAGGATCGTCTGCTGCTTTTCCGGAGTGATCTTCTTTTCCCGGAAGAGTGCTGCATTTCGCTCATTTTCAAAGAATACGGTCTTTGCGCCCTTTAAAGCAGTGCGGTACATCATGGTTACGACCTGGGAAAGTCCCGGCTTTTCAAATGCGGTGCCAAGTCCCTGTACATTTACGCAATATGGAATGTGCAGGCGTCTGCACGCATAACCGGCATAAACATTTGGCTTAATCGAATAAGTGATGACCATGTCCGGCTTTTCTTTCTTTAACATGGCACGGTACTGCTTATATAAACGCAGATCTGTCATCGGATTGATGCCGCGGCGGTCAACCGGAGTCTCGATCATATGGCATCCCATATCGGCAAAGTCTTTCTCGTGGCCGACAAATGGAGTGCTGATATAGACCTCTGCATCTTCCATCAGCATCTGTATGAGTTCTCTTCGGAACTGCCACAGCATATAAGAATGATTCGTGATAATCATTACTTTTTTATTTTTCTTTTCTCGCTCCATTGTTCCTGTTCCACCTTCTACAACGCCGCTTCCACGGAGTACGGAAAAAATGGTACCAAAGACGCACCGGATGTCCATCGCAAGTCCTGCTTTTCTTACGTACTCTCCGTCAAGCTTTGCTTTTACGTCTATCTCGAGTTCGTCACGTCCATTGATCTGCGCCCAGCCGGTAAGGCCCGGCTTTACATCATTTGCACCATATTTGTCTCTCTCTGCAATTAAGTCTGTCTGATTCCACAGTGCCGGTCTTGGTCCGACGACTGCCATATCGCCTCTTGCAATGTTGTAGAGCTGAGGCAGTTCATCTAAAGAAGATTTACGCAAGAAACGACCCACCTTTGTGATATACTGCTCCGGGTTATCCAAAAGATGCGTCGGTATGTCATGCGGAGTGTCAAGCCGCATGGAACGAAACTTATATAACTGGAAATATGACTTATGAACACCGACTCTCTTTTGTGAAAAGAATACCGGTGCCCGTAAGCCATCTTCTAACTTAATAGCTACCGCTATCGCCAGAAATACCGGCGACAGCACAACCATTCCCACTGAGCCCAGGATCATATCTACCATGCTCTTAGTTTTTAAATAATTTTTCTGCCTTGCGGACAGTTTTGTAACATTTTTCATAAGTAACCCCCTCATACTCAGGTTGTTTCTTTTCCTCAAATTCTATAGTTTCTCACTCTAGTTTTATATCGTACCACTATTCACATGATTTGGCAATCAGTTCTCTTTCGTCTCTGTAAATACCTCTTTTTGATTTACCGCACCTGTCTCTTCTTCCGGTTCATCAAACTGTTTTGCATAGCGGCTGTAATGTCTATATCCGCCATAACGACCATATCTTCCATATCTTCCATAACGATATCGTCCATAGTATCCATAACCATATCCATATCCACCACCCGTAGAGCGGTCGCGGTTTAATACATAACCCAGCATATGGATTCCACTCATCGAAAGGTTCTCCACACCCATACGAATCTGGCGCATCTTTGCATAATCATAGCGGATCACATAGACTGCAGCATCCAGATATCTTGCAAGTACCGGCGCATCTGCAAGCATCTCAGAAGGAGCCGTATCAAATATTACAAGGTCTGCTTTCTTCTTTAAAATGGAAATGAGTCTCTCCATCTGCTTACTCTCAAGCAGGTCGGAAGAACTTCCTTCTGTCGTTTTGCCATACAGAATCTGCAAAGATCCCGGGCACTTCTCAAGTTCTATCGTTGTCATTGCTTCACTGATCTTCACCTTACCTTGAAGCACCGCCTGAAGTCCGGGAAATTCTCCTTCCTGATTCATGGCTTTTGCAACAGATGGTCTTCTCATATCACAATCTACAAGTATGACATTTTTCCCTAGTTTTGCCTCTATGATTGCCAGATTCACAGAAAATGCCGTCTTTCCTTCTTCCGGCACAGAGCTGGTGACCAAAAGCGTCTTAAACTCCTCTTCCTCCATCTGTTTCATTACCTTAATTCCGACCTTTCTGAACGCTTCCAGATATCCCTGCGGAATTCTTTTATTTAATACATTGACTGAATTATAAAAACTTTCTTTATTTCTCTTCTTTACATGTACTTCCGGCAATGTTCCAAGATCAACCAGATTCAAATGGGTCTTAATCTCCTTACCTGTCTTCACGGTACGTCTGGTAAGTACATAAAGAGACAGAATCACAAGACCAATAATGGCACCCTTAAGTGCCCCTCTCTTCCAGGAAGAAGAAATGACTCCCTGCTTTGTCGTATCATCCGGAACACCTGTTTCATCCAGGATCTTCAGAGTCGTATTTCCAAGTACGAACTGTGCCACTTCCGGATAATTTTTAATGACTGACTTTAATGTCTTATAGGAAAGTTCTGCATTCGTACCGGAAACAGATATCGTAAGCATATTCGTTCCCTCTTCCGCCTTAACAGAAATGGATCCCGGAACAGAGTCCAGCTTCATATCCTTAGCTACCACATCTTTTAGCACACCACTTGTCAGTATGTATGGGAAAACATCCGCCATCTGCTGTGCAGACGCATTGTTCTGGTAAGCCGGACTTCCATCAATTGTCGTTACTGCCACCGTCGCTGATGCCGTATAGACAGGGGTATAATTCTTTCTTGCTTTGATATAACTATTCAGTCCAAAAATCAATGCGAGAACCAAAACCAGCCACCACATTTTCTTGATTCCATATTGGAAACTGCGAAGGAATTCAATCAGATCAATCTTCTCGATTTCACCCTGTTGCTCCTTCCCAGATTTTTCTCTCATCTCATCCATGTCTGCTATACCTCTTTATTATTCGTATATTTCCCATAACGTCCATATCGCCCATATCTGCTGTAATGATCTCCCACCGGGCTGTCCGCGATACTCTGAAACGTCATGACACCATTTAAAACAACTCCAAGTACCTTGGTATGATTGTCACGGAAATCATCCATCATCTCGTTGATATCTTCTGCAAGTGTAACGTTCTGTCTGGCAACGACCATTACGGCATCTGCATGCTGTGCAAAAATCTGTGCATCTCCGATCATTCCAGATGGTGGTGTATCGATAATGACGTAATCCACAATCTTACTGCAGGCTTCTATAAGAACCGGAAGCTGTCTGTTTCCAAGCATCTCTGTAGAAGCAGAATAGGACACCTTTCCACCTATAAATCCAAGCCGCTTACGCTCCGTATTTAACAAAATGTTATTGGCACCTGTTCTGCCATTTAAGAACTCTCCAAGCTCATTTTCTTTTTTCGGACTCATTCCCAATAACAGATACTGTGCAGGGCATCTGATATCGCCATCAATCAAAATGACTCTCTTGCCTTTTTTCGCAAGTGTGATTGCAAGATTCCCTGCCACGGATGACTTTCCTTCATTCTCACAGACACTCGTAACTACCAGGATCTTACCGTTGATCTTTGACATATGGTATTCCACCCTGGCCGCAAGCATCTTAAAGCTTTCCACGAACCGGAAGCTTGCCAGAGGATTATCCACCAGAACTGCCTTCTTCCGGTGCTTGATCCATTCCTTTATCGTCTTATACTTCCATTCATAACTAATCGCTCCAAGACTTCTGGCATCGAGCTTTTCCTCTACTTCTCTTTCCTGCTTCACCGTATTATGCATATAAGACCAGATAGCAAATAACAGTATGCAGACAGCCATTCCCAGGAAGAATCCCTTCTTTGCCATCTCACCGTTCTGTGGTGGATTGACCGGTGCATACGGAATCTTCGGATCTTCCAAAACATCAAGCACTGTCGTTCCAACTGTATAATAAGAAATGCTGGTGTAGTTGTCCATCACCGTTTTGATAATATCAATCGAATCCTTTGGCGAATGTGCAGTAACAGAAAGGGTCAGCATATTCGTTCCCTTTACAACATTGGCACTGATATCCGCATCAAGCTTATCCATATCCAATTTTTCACAGATTGTCTTCTTCATAATCGTACTTTCCAGAATCTTCTGGAATGTTTCTGCCATCGAATTGGCAGAAGAAAGATTATTGTATGCATTGGCATTCGCTCTGGATGTGATAACAAATGTTGCCTGTGTACGATAATTCGGAACATATTTCATGCTGCTTGCCACATAAAAAAGCATTGCACCGGCCAGCGCTCCAAACAGGATGACCCACCAGTTTTTTAAAATATCACAAACCAATGAAATCGGTTCAAATTCTGTCTCCGTCTGTGCGGATGCATTCTCCCGATTATTTTCCATCTTCATTTCCCTCCACAACTACAAACATCTTTGTCACAGCCGTCGGAATTCCATCTCCGGTATACGAAAATTCTACCGGATATACTCCAGGCTCATTGTAATCCACCTTCGAATTCACACTAATCGACTCCATAACACTGGGATCTTCATTATACTGTGTAATCATCCCATTCTGTTCCAGTCCGACCACATAACACATCGGATCTATCATATTTCCAACAGTTGTATAAACAATATACTCCGATAACGCCGGATATTGCTTTATACTTTCATTCTCATTATCCGTAATCGTAATCTCAAACGATACCGAACAGACATCTCCCGCACTGTTGCTTACCTGTGCCGTAACCGGATAATCTCCCGGCTGCGGATTATACAGGCTGTCATTCATTGAAAGCTTCACCTGGCTGGTCAGGTCTCCATCGAGACAGTCTGTTGCACTCAGATAAGATACAAAGTCTGTATTCGCCGCTTCTGCCGCGCTACATCTTGGTGCATGAAGCATCTTAATCCGTGGTGGCGTATAATCATTATATTTCACCGTTCTTTTTAACGTTCCCATCTGGTTCGATTTATCAAAAACGACATAAGTGACCGTGCGTTCATTACCCGAAATAAAATGAGAGATAGAAGAAATACGAACTTCCTTCGTCAAATCCCCATCCCTGTTATCCGTAGCCTTAATTCCCTTCATCAGTGCCTCTTCCTGATTCTCATTGACACTGAGTACAAGCTCATCATCACTACAGGTAATCACCGGAGGCACATGGTCTTCCACCATCTTTTCCTTTATTAAAAATCCAACGAATACCGCACATGCCAACACAAATATCAGACATATGGCTCTTCTCAATCTAATCATGTTTACTCCTTTAATCATAATAATATGGTAAAAATGGAAGCGGCTCCAATTCAAGTACCGGCTTATCCTGACAGATTCTGCCGGGATTGTCTCGAAACAGCACATCCAGATGCCGCTTTGAACAACATTCACTAAGTGCTTCATACGCATCCATCAAAAAAGGCGTCCGCTCCACCGCGCTGTGTGCATCACTTGCCACAACCGATACCAGATGGTGACGAAGCAGGCGGTATGACGTCTCCCTTGCCGACTCACCAAACCGTCCAAGAAAACTTCCCTTATTGACCTGAATGGCATATCCCTTCTTCCTCCACTGATATACAATCTGCGGATCATCCTGCACAAAATAATAACGCTCCGCATGCGCAATCACAGGCTTTGCACCAACTTCCCTTACCTTACCAAGAAGCCTCGTTGCAAAGTCCGGATCCTCATCAAATGCAAACTCCATCAGAATATAATGGCTCTGATTGATCGTCATCACCTTTCCATCTGCCATCTGCCGTGGCAGATCCTCTGTAGAAAATGCCTCCATCCCCGGAAAAAGCCTGATTGGAATCTTTTCTTCCTTAATCGCCCTTGCGGCCTGATTAAACGTATTCACATAATGCTCTCCAAATGCATTATCATACAGTCCCGGAATATTAAAATGCGGTGTTGCCACAATTTCTGTTACTCCGCTCATAGCAGCCAGCCTTGCCATCTCTATCGTATCTAAAATATCTACTGCTCCATCATCCATCCCCGGCAGGATATGCGTATGTATATCAATCATTTTACCACTCTATACCTTAAAAATCCATTGCCATTTTTGCAGCTTCCTCTTCCGAAAGCTCTGTCACCCTGGTATCCATCACCCGGTATACCCGTCTGCACATATTTAACACACTTGGTCTGTGCGTTGTAACAATACATGTTTTGTTTGGTTTCTGTGTCATAATATTGCGAAGCACCCTGCGCTCCGTCTCCACATCCAGTGCGGAAGTAGCCTCATCCAACAGCAGCACCGGCGCATCTCTTAAGAGTGCCCTTGCAATCGACAGCCTCTGTGCCTGCCCTTCCGACAGTCCACGGCCACGCTCGCCCACATTGCTATTTATCGTGTCCGGACGCTTCTTCACAAAGTCCCACGCACACGCAATCTCCAATGCTTCTATCATCTCTTCCTCTGTCGCATCTTCCTTTACCATCCGCAGATTCTCTGCGATGGTTCCCGACAGAATCGTATTGCCCTGCGGAACATATGCAAACAGGTGTCTCGTCTCTGCATTTAGTACCACTTCCATGCCTCCTGCCGCAGACATCACTGCCTGCCCGCTCTGCGGATGAATCAGCCCCAGAAACATACGGATTAATGTTGTCTTACCCTCTCCGGAAGGACCCACCAGTGCAACAATCTCACCCGGCTTTGCCTCAAACGAAGAATCTGTGATCACACGCTCTTCCTTCACATAAGAAAAATCCACATCCCGCAAAGAAATGGAAAATCCATCTGCCGCATACGCATCAAGCACCGAACTCTCTGTAATATGTACTTCCTTCGGAAGCTCCACAAGCTCACGAATACGGTGCGCCGATACTGAACTATTTAAAAATGTCGGAACGATCGTCACCAGATTATTAAATGCCGCCGACAGATTGCTTCTCTGCTGCAAAAACAATGTCATCGTACCATATGTAATATCATGCGTCCACAACCGGAACAGACAATATCCAAATGCAATAAACTGCACGACCATTCCAATTCCCTGCAGAACTACATTCGTCTTAATCGTAAAATAATTATACTTCAGGCTGTCATCCCGAAACCGCTTCTGCCACCATCTCATCTTCTTACTATAATGCGGCGCAATACCAAAAGATTTGATCGTATCAAAGTTATAAAACGTCTCGACCTCAAATCCCATCAGCTTACTGCTCGTCTCGAGCACCTTCTGGCTAAAGTCCCTCTGCTTCTTCAGCACCGTCCGTGACAGCAGAAGAAGAAACGGCGCACTGCCAAGCGCAATCAGAGCCATCACCCAGTCATAATGCAGGATGACCATAAATGTCGCCACCAGCTTATAAAGTGCGATGATAATCGTCGGAAGCCAGCTGATGGCATTGCTGCTGATTGTACGAATATCGCCATTAAAACGATTCAGAATGTCTCCATTGCTATACTTACTGATTTCCATCCAGTCCGCATCAATAATCTTATCAAAAATATCCGCCTGAATATCATTGTTAATATCAATACTAAGCTTCGTGGAAACCCGGTTGATCAGGCTCTCAAACAACAGACTGAACACCTGTCCGCCAACCATCACAAGAAACAGCACCGCAAGCTTACTCGTCTGATAACCCGTAATGATATCAATCAGATACTTACCCGCCACACTGCTCGCAAGTCCAAACGACGTACTTAAGATTCCCAGCACAACATAAAATAGAATCGCTCCCTTATACCTTGCGCTATACCCAAGAATCCATCTCCAGTCCTCTAAAATCTCCGAAAATGTACCATCTTTCCATCGTTTCTTTAATATTCTGACCGATTCAAACTGTGTCTTCTTCTCTCTCACGATCTACCTCCTCTAAAAAGAAACTTCGTATAAAGAGCCAGCACCGGTCTTCGAACCGGAACTATATGCAGCCACACGTGACGAAAGAACTCCCACCAGAAGTCCCCCGGCTGTATCGTCTTTCCCTTTCTTATGACTTTCGTCACAACCGCAAAGATCTGTTCCTCTGCAACCGGTCCCTCGATCATACACTGCGCATCACCCACGATATAATACCCATCCGGCTTCACATGGTGAATCCTGTGCATGATATACTGTCCGTTTCTTCTTTTAAAGAACACCATATCGCCCTTCTTCAGTTTTGCCTCCGGCTTCCTAAAGAAGATCGTATCACGCTCATGAATCAGAAATGGCGCCATACTATTTCCCGCAATCCGCATGCTGACTTCCCGTCCATCATCCGTCAATTGCTTCAGAACCGACACATATTCTCTTGTATCTATCACCTTCATATATCTGTCCCCTAATCTATCACATGATACTTCCGAAGAAGTTCCACACGTTTATTTCCAATCTCTAAACTACTCTGATCCTCTGTATGCTTCCTGTCTGCCGCATATCCAAACAGCCGCATCACCCATGCTGCCGGAAGCAGCCACGGATACTTACAGAGCCACACATAATGCCCCTTCATATAAGAAACACCCGGAAACAACGATGACAAAACCGACGACGCCGTCGCCTTTTTGCCTCTCCTAGCGGCTTCCAGCGTCATATTCGCGCTGTGCCTTCTCTCCATCGTGCTCCCGCCATACACACCGCCTTCCAGCAGATCCACAAGAAGCGGCATACAGTCCACACGTTCCTGCGTATCATCCACATATCCGGTTTTCTCCCAGGAGCATCCCAGATACTCTCTGCCAATCTTTGCCAGAGCACTGAAAAATGTATCCATTCGAAGCTGTGCAAGCTTATCCTGAATCTCTCTCCAGTCAATCCGCGTCGTGTAATGCTTTGCCATCATCACCATATCACAGACCTGTCTGATCCCAAATCCACTATGTAAAAAATGCTTAAAACTATGACAGATCAGATAAAACATATGGTCCGTCGGCGAAAGTGTCTTAATATCCACTCCCTCAATCTGCTCACAAATACATCGGTCAAACGCCCCTGCAAATTCCTGATTCAGATGACCATATGCACCCTCGCCTTCTGCAAACAACGAAAAGTGAAGCTCTATATATACCTGATTTCTCGGATTCAGATATGGAATCTCATACGGCAGATCCTTAGGATCCAGCTCCTGCCTCTTATATCCTTCCTCTAACAAAATGCGGTCAAATGTCTCAAACTCTTCCTTCCTAAGCAGCAGATCTTCATCCGCTGATATCCGAAAGTCCGGCTTTTCATAAAAAGACCGGCAAATCAGCCCCTTCACAACAAGCGGATATACCCCTTCCTTCTGAAGCTTCTGATACAGCTCCAGAAAACCAGCCGTCCTTTGCACCTGCAGCATCACTTCCGCAATCGCACTCTTCTTCCACCTCGCAGCAAGTGGCGCATTCTCCTCTAAAAGAAGCACCGGATCCCTCCGGATCATCTCATATATAATTGCTAAAATCTTATGCATCGCAGCAAGGTCACACAGCTCCTTTAGCTGTGAAAACCTTTCCGGAAGATGGTATTCCTCATCCCCCTGCATAAAGCACCGAAGTGCCTGTAACAGCTCTTTTTGTGTATTCGTCATCATACCCCTGTTTCCTGTTTTTGGTATTCTTTCTCCATCTCTTCTAGGAACACCTCTGTCTGCCGGCACAAATACTCCGGCTTCTTATAACTGCATCCGCCACCTTCCGCAATCGTAAGCGCCCCGCACATCATACACGCAAAACGCTTCTTGCAGTTCTTGCATTCCGATGGCAGCAAAATCTCATCCGTCGCCCGGCAGATCGACTTCCATGCATCCGAAAAACCAATCTCAAATGGTCTGGCTACCGGCTCATTCATCATGCCGCAAGGCGTCATTCGTCCGTCCCATGTCATCCAGAACGACGACCGTCCCGCCATACATCCCATCTTCTCATCCGGAGTACGCTCACACTCTTCCTCACCGCCCATAAAGTCATCTCTTCCTTCATGGAGTGCCTTTAACCGAATCGCAAACTCCTCCTTAGACAGGCGGTACATATCCGCCTTCGCCCTCGCCTTTCCAGCCTCTTCTGCTGTAAAACGCACCTCATCATCCGTCACGCCGTCCTTCGCACTACGTACCGGCGGGAACATATAAGTAGCCGCATTCACCTGAATCTCCCTGCTCTTACCAAATGCAAAGATATCCTCCATATCATCCAGATTGTACTTCGTAAAGCTCGCATTGATATTCACAAAAATGCCCGCATCGTGCATCAGATCAATCGCCTTCGTAGCTGCATCATATCCGGTCGGATGTCCACACAGCTTCTGATAAGTCTCATTTCCACCACCATAAAGTGTCACATTCACCTTCATCGGCGGATCTTTCTTTAACCACTCCACGGTCTCCTCATCAATCAATGTCGCATTCGTATTAATCGAGATGAGTAACCCCAGCTTCTTTAACTCTGTATAAATCTGTCTAAAATCTTTTCTAAGAAATGGTTCCCCGCCAGTCAGCAGCAAGAAGAGCATTCCCTCTTTTGCACAGGCTTTTCCCATCTCAATCCATTCTTCTGCTGTATACTCTCTTCCCCTCGCCCGCATCTCTGCTTCACTCATTCGAATGTAACACATCCTGCAATTCATATTGCATCTCGGTGTCAATTCAAATGTACCGGAAAGCGGCACTTTATTGTGTGCCGCCTTCTGATACAGATATTTTCTAAGCTGTGCCTGCATTGGTGCTTGTTGTTTCTTCATGAACTTATTCCCCAATCTATTTTAATTCTCAAGTATCTGTACTCCCATAATCTGACTGCTGTCCGGATTAAAATGTGCCGCAACTGCCTCTGCTTCCTTGCCTGCGCCCACATTTTCAAATGGTGTACGGTAAGTAATTCCTCCAAGATAAGCACCGCCAATCTGCATATACTTATAATATACATAAACGGTCTTAAGCTCTTTATCCGTCTTATTCTTCAGTGTAATCTTTCCATTCTCTGTCTTTAACTCTACTTTATCCTCTTCGAGCGTCGGCTGATCCATATATCCCGTAGCCGCATTGCCATATGTATAAGTATCATTATCTGAAAACTCCCGCTTATTGCTCTCAAGTACCAGCGTAGAAGTTCCCGCCGGAAGATTCGTCACCTTAAAACTCGCCGTCTCATTGCTATTTACCTGAAAATCAATCAGCGCAACCTGAAGCATCTGGTCAGAATTGTTCGTAATCAGCATCGCTGTTACATTCTTTGTCGCCTCGTCACTTCCATCTTCTATAAATGAGCCGGAATAAGCACCGATGGACTCAACCGTGAGGTTCGGATCGGAAAGAACGATTTGCTCTGCTTTTTCCGTATCCTTAGAATCATCGTTCTTGTCAGAGTCTCCTACTTTAGCTGAATAACCTTGAATCTTACTAACATCCAAAGTATCCTTTCCAGGTTTTACAATTTCATATTCGTTGGTTTCTTTTGTTTCTTTCTGTGAAGAACTCTTATTTGCCTTTAATGCAAAAAGTATTACAACTCCCACCACTATTATAGCTATTGCAACAGCAATTATAATCCCTAATTTCTTTTTCTGTTTCATAGTGCCCTCCATTTTCTCATCTTTTTATCTTTTACTATAAACTATCTTCCAATAAATTACAACCTATCCCTCAAAATCTCCTTAAACCTAGAATAGTGAGAGTGCACTCCACCCTCACTAATCTGCATTCTTTGTTTTATTGTTATCTTATAACTCTTTTAAAATTTCGTTTTTCACCGTATTTACTGCGTCCTGATCCGGGCGACAGGAGAGATGGTAAACGGGCACATTTTCAATCAAATCCTGTAATAAATCCAGAAATCGAATGACGTATTCCTGATTCCATGCATTTACTGTTGACTCGCTATACAATCTCACAAATGCATCTTTTACTCCCAACCTTTTAATTTTATTCTCTTTACCTTGATCCAAGATAACAATCGCTTTGATTGGAGCTGAGAAATTTGTATATATTTTCGATGTACCAGCATATGGAGAACCATAAACCGTAAACTCTCCTTTTTCTTTTCTAATTAAGGCCCTGTCGCCGTTTATTACTTTTGCTCCTTCATATTTTTTCCACAAATCGGCTTGCGTAGATTTTCCAGTTCCCGATGGTGCAGAAAATAATATTCCTTTGTCTTTCCAATTTATCACAGATGCATGAAGTTGAAATCCCTGATTTATTATGAAAACAAGCTCCATTGCCAACATTCCTGAAATATGGAATTCTCTTAACAATTCATCCTTGTACTCTTTTTGTAAATATATCTTAAAAAGTGAAAAATCCTTTTTACTATAAGAAAGCATCACATATTTTTTTTCTGTATGTACGCTCCAAAAAAAATATCTTTGAATCGTTTCCTTCGTCTCGTATATTTTAGACTTTCTATCATCGAACAATAACTTTCCTTCTATTTTCCAATTTTCTGGAAACATTTCTATTGTATACTGAGCATTGATTTTCTCTGCATATTCAATACGATAAATTTCCATTTCATAGAATTTTTCGATAACAAACGGAGCATTTATCTGAATAACCAAATTTGCCAATTTAAAATAATAACGATACATTCTTATCCTTTCATCAAAAAAGGAGCTATGCATTTATACATAACTCCGTTTTATCTTTATTTGCTATGACTGGAACAAAGGACTACCCTGTGTATGATAGCATATTGTGTCATTATCATCATCTGCGTTCACTGTACACGAAAGCTTCTCTATAAACTGTCCTGCTTCAATCGCAGCTAATGTAAATGGATCAAGTTCTTTACTCCATTCATTATAATTAGCTGAATAACAAGTGTCTCTTAGATTTGTTTTCACTGTACATGAACCAGCAATAAACTGGTTAAGCACAAAATCTTCTATAGCAATTTCAGGTTTTCTGTATTGTTTTTTCATTTCCTATCTCCTTTCCAAATTATTCATATTCAACTACTTTTCTATCTAACCATGATAGATGTTGAATATGGCATATTGGTCAATGAGCCGTTCACTACAGCATCCACACTGTATTTTGCCTCACCTCTTTGCTTAATAACTTTAAATGTTAATTTCCACTCTTTGTTTCCATCTGCATCAATAGAACTTGTCTTTTTCGTAAAGGATGTTACAACTGCTCCTGTAGGATCTGTAACCTGTACATCTGTTGCCTCTTTTTTGGTGACAACTGTCATACTTGCATATTTTCCTCTTGTTACATTTGTAACTCCGAATTTAGCGCTCAAGACTGCCTCATCATTTCCTGTCAGAACATTTCTTCCTGCCAGATTATATCCCATCCTTGTCAGCTGGCTTGGTTTGCTCAGTGTCATATCTGCTGCACACTTGATATTTGTCAGAGATATAATATCATAATTGTTATAATCTACCGTTGTATTCAACACAATTACATCGTAGCTGTCTGCTGTCCATCCTTGTGCTTTAATTACTTCTTTCAGATCAATATCATAATACATATCTGTTGATGTGTTGATAGTATAATTTTTTACTTCCTGATATTTTGTCTCTTTTACATCATCCGGTTTTACATAAACCGTAAATGCCTTGTCTGCTACAACTGCATCTGATTCTGTACTTGTATCTGCTGATACTGATTTTGCTCCAACCTGAAGTGTCCAGTCTGCATCGCCTACAGGTGTAGAAACCTTAAATGCCACACCATTATCAATTGGCAGATACAGTTCATTATTTGGTCCTGCTTTCATGACATCTGCTAATGTTTCTGCACCTAAATATGCACCAATCTCTGGCTTCTCTGGAAGATACTGCTCTACTGCTGTTGAACCACCGTCAATCAGGAATCCATTATTTCCATCTGGCGTTACAAGATTGATTGACGGACTACTTCCTAATAACATTCCTCTCAGTTCCTGCACTTTTGTATTCTTCTCTGTCTCAAGATAAGCACTCTTGTCTGCCAGTGGATTATAGATTCGTACACCATCAATATAGATGACCGACTGTCCTGTGTAAGTTTTCAGTGCTTTCAGATATACTGTATAGGTTCCTCTTTGTTGTAATGTAGTGCTGATAACCGGTACCTGATACAGGTCACCATTACTATAGAACGTATCAACAGGAATTGATTTTACCAAATCTTTGGTTCCTGCTTTAAATACTTCAGGATTTCTGAAGTATTCTGCATCTTTCTTTCCATTGTATACATATGCGATAAGACCTGCTGTATTCTCATTTGTTCTGGATACAATGTCAAATCCGTCTCCTGTGAAAGTGAAATATGCTCCATCTCCATTATTCATTTCCGTAGCACTATTTCCACTTTCTTCCAAGTCACCATTGTAAGCCTTGTCATGTCCGTAATTTTCACTCTGGTCATTACTCTGTGAATATGTTGGGTCATTTGTTGGCTTTGAGCCTGAGTTTGTGTATACAATCTTTACACTGCTGTCATCATTTTCATTGGTTGCATTGAAGTTATCTTCATAGTAAACAACGTTTGCCGGCATTGTCTTGATTGTACCATGTACTGTTGTACCAGTTTCTGGGTTAGTATCATCCAATTCTGTACTCACCTTAGCAATATTTGCTGTATATTTGTAATTCTCAACCTTATCCATGAATGCAATTGGCTTGAATGTTACTGCGCCATCTGCTTTTCCAACGCTATCAATTGCAATATTAGAACCGCTGCTAATTGTAGTTTGTGTATTTTCTTTTGCTGGAGTGATTGTTCCTAATTTAGCAGATGTAGCCATATCACCTTTAGCTTCTTCATTGTAGAATTTACCGCCCTGGAATAAGCCATCCCCATTTGCATTCGTTTCTGCAATGTTTGACTCTAAACCGTAATCAAATACATAAACCTTATCGGTCGCCTGATATGTAAGTACAGTAATCGTACCATTTACTATTGCTCCATCACTGTTAGATCCTGTATAGTTAGCTGTGTATGATTTGTTTGGCTCTGCACCATTGAAACCTTTATCTGTATAAGTCAGTCCATCGGACGTGTTAGAAACAGTATAGCCTGTTTCAACATTAGCTGGTTTATAAAATGTATCTTTTCCTGCTTCAACATAAATCACTTTATCCGAAGGTATAGTCATGGTGGCATTGGTAATCGTTAAAATTTCATTAGAACCATCTGTAACTGCAGCACTTTCTTTGAATTCTTGTCCACTTACTACCCATGACTTTCCATCAGTAGTTTTTGTTTCTGTTACTTTAACTTTTGCTCCTGTCGGAATACCTTCAAAAGCAGCTGTCTGACCACTCTTTAATGTAAAGTTACCATTTGCGTCGGTTACATAGTCATTTCCATCTACAGTATATTCCAAAGGATATGCCGAATATCCATATTCATCAGCTTCACCATCCAAGTCAACTTCCACCTTGAATGGGAACTCTGTATTTTTCAGTGTATCCGGAACATCACCATCCCATGCCTTGGTTATATTCACAGTACCTACCTTTGGTGTATTTACAAAGTTAACGTTGTAATTTACTTTTGTCAAACCTGATGAAACATCTCCTAATTTGAAGGTTGAAACCAGTCCATCTCCTCTATTTGTGGTTTTTCCAGTTGAAATATCCGTAACAAACCATCTAGTATTATAATTGGAATTTTCTGTCTCTGTAATTGTAAAGCCTGTACCAATTATTAAGCCTTTATTACCATTGTCATCTGCTTCTGTGTATTCAAAGTTCTTTGCGTATACATTATCAGCAAGTCCTTCTACAACTCCGTCTGTTGTAGTATTTCTTTCTGTACCTGTACCATTATAGTCTTTTTCATAAGTGTATTCTGTTCTTGTAGTATCATTATCTTTAACTGTAAAATCAAAATTATCTTTTGTCTCTACAACTGACTTTAATCCATCATTTACTGGTTTAGTGTCAACGTCTTTACTAAGTGTTAAACCTGATGGAATAGGTGAAAAGTTAAAGCTTACAGACATATTGGAATCGAACATACCACGTTCCATGTAGAACATCTTCAGTGTATGTACTTTTGAATCATTTGCCATGATATCTGCAAAAGTCTTTCCATTGTCTGTTTTAATATCTGCAAATGTCTTTAACCTTTCCGTTGATGTCTGATTTGCACGAGTAGCTCCATCTTTCCAAGCAGCCGTTGTGGACTTATCTGGTGTAAATGCGCGTTCAACTGTTACATTTTTCTGTGCGAAGTCAATTGTTCCTCTTGCCATTCTATGTGCACCACCCATGTCTAAAACAAGGTAGTCATCAATGAATACCCACACATCATCATCACCAGTGAAGTTAAATGTTATGTCCTTACCATTGATTTTTCCATCTTTTGATAATGTAAATGGAATCGTAAATTCAGTACCAAATCCCATATTTACAGCTTTACGAGGATCTCCTGGTTTGTTCAATGGATAGAATCCATCTTCTGGTGCTGTACCATCATTTGTTGTTTCATTTTTAATATGCTCCGGACTTTCATAGAAACAATTCTTTTCAAAATTATAATATACAGCATAATCCTTTCCCGAATCATAAGAGTATGTAATTACGCCATTTTTATCCTTTGTCTGCTTGAATGGGAACTGTAAACCATTGTAATATTCAGATAAGTTCTTGTTGTTATCAATTTCACTACCATTTTTATATGGATGAATCGCTTCCCCAGAGAAATAAGGCAGAACAACACTTGAATTCATCGGATCTACCATTTTCCCATCAACCAGTTTATCACCTACTAAACCTTGTGCTGCTGCTCCATAAAAGCACTTTCCCTCAGTTGTGGTTTTTTCTTCTAAAGCCACATTGGCACCCACACTAAAGTTATTAAGTCCATACCAATTTCCATTTAACATGCGTCCATATCTATTTTTGGTATCGAACATGTTACCAAAGTACAATGGATATGTATATTGACATGCTTTTGAATCTTGACCAGAACTATTATACCATGGGCTTCCCGATATTGCAGCATCTAAATAACTGTAAACATTTGCTCCTTTTTCTGAGCCATCAACAACTGTTCCTTGATTGTTGTCACTGTATCCTCTCGTTTTATTTCCTGAGTCAAATCTAGCATCATTGATGTAATCAACCAAATTAGTGGAAACATAAAATCTTTCTTTTAAAACTTCATCTCCGGTACTGTATGTTGTCCAATGACCTTTCCAACATTGTTTTGACCCCTTTTGGAAAGATGTAACTTTATAGCATGGATATGTTGTTTTTAAATCTGCATTGGCATCTCTAATAGAAACTGCATTTGTTTCTCCTGTATTCCATGTATTATCTGGTGTAAAAATTACCTTTGTAGCATTTTCAGCAATTTCCGCCTTATAAATATTGTCACTGTCTGCAACTTTCTCCATCGCAAACAACTTATTTACTGGCGTACCACTGGCATCTAACGCGTGAACACCTGGCGTTGTCCATCCTGTTACTTCTCCTGATATTTCAAGATAAATAATTTGCGTATCTGCCGCTTTTACGGGCTGTACTTGCTGCACAGGTATCACGCTAACTACCATCAAGATGGTAAGGATGATTCCGAGCAACCGTTTCTTAAATTTTTTTCTCATACTTTCCTCTCCCTTCCCTTTCTTTAAATTGAGTATGATTAATAGGTTATTTCTACTGCTACGTGAAAACATAATTTTAGCAATAGATTTATTCTAAAATATTCTAAAGTTTTTTTGATGAAAATACAATAGGTAAATCGTCCCGAAAATGTTATATTTTGTATAATTTGTAGATTTATTTATATATAATCTAAAAAATTTGATATAATTTGGTAATTTTCATACTACGAAGCCATCTAAAAAATAAACATTGAGACTCGTTTTCTCATACACCCCTATTTCAATATCCCAGCCTCTTTAATGCGGTCCAAGAATTCCTGCACATCCGCCTTCACGGTCTCCTCATCGGCATCGTACTCATCCAAAATGCCCTTCACAATATTTTCAAATGTCGTCTCCTCCTGCAGCATCTTCCAGATGGAAACTCCCACTTCATTGACCGTTATCATTCCGTTAAAATCAAGCACCGTTTTACCGGTTGGGATAATCACATAATCTCCTGCAATTTCTCTTAATACAAATCCATCGTCTACTCTCATTTTTTCTCCTCATTCTTTCTAGGATATTTCGTCTTTCTTCCTATATAATATAGCATGTCTGCTTCGCATCATCAAGTTTGAGTTGATTTCTCAATCTCCACCACAGCCACCTCCGGCAGATTATTCACCCTCGGCAACGGCTCGTTGGCGCTTCCAAGCCCACTCGACACGAACAGATGCAGCCTCTCCTTCTCATACATGCCATGCACATACTTTGGAAAATATCCCTGGTCTCCGCCAAACACTCCCCCCGCAAATGGCACGACTACCTGTCCACCGTGGTCATGTCCGCTCACAACCAGATCCACATCCCACACCGACGCCGCATCTCCAAATATAAAGGAATCCGGTCTGTGCGCCATCATAATCTTCAAACGTTCCGTATCCTGAAAATCCATCAGAAAATTCTTCACATCCTCCGGTGCCGCAGCCGCCGAATCCTTTCCATCCGCTCCAAATGCATAGGAAAACATCCCCCCAATCCGCAGCTTCGTCCCGCGAATATCCACATCTACATACTCCTTATCCAGAAAATGTGCTCCCGCCTTCTCAATCTCTGCCGGAAAATTCCAGTCCGTCTTCGCCATATAAGACTCCTCATGATTGCCAAGTGAATAGCACACCGGCGCCAGCTTACTAAGCTGCTCCACCAGCTTCACCGCAACCGTCGAATCCGCTGAATCCTGATTCACAAAATCCCCCACCATCAAAATAATATCCGGCTCCTGCTCCCGAATCTTCTCCACCAGCTTCACATTATCCTTTCCAAACTCGTGCTCATGCAGATCCGAAATCACTACCGCCCGCACCGGGTCCACAGCCTTGTCCGTCTCATACGAAAATGTCCTGACCTTCAAAACATTGTATGACAAAAAGATGCTCGCAGCCGTGATAAGTGCAACGAGGAGAATGAGTGAAATTGTTATTTTTAAAAACTTGTGTTGTTTCATGGTGATCACCTTCTTGCGTGAAACTTTATTTCAATATTTTACCACAATCAAGGCAGTTGTGCATCTGTTATAACCAATTTACTTTTACATAATCCCCCTATTTTGTAAGCGATGAAGCCCTGTCCTACTGCCAGTACCTGCAATTATCTCAACAAAAGAGGAAGCAACCTCCGCGTTCTCGCCCAAAGATTGCTTCCTATAATTTACATTGCACTACAATATTAGCTCACAAGCCATTTTTTTACAGTTTCCTCATCAAAATCCACACATTCAGCTATATCTTCTATTGAGTGACCTTTTTTCTGAAGTTTTAAAGCAGTTACTTTTGCTTGACGAATTCTGCCTTCTTCTCGACCTTCTTCTCTGCCTAACTCTCTGCCTTCTTCTCTGCCTAACTCTCTGCCTTCTTCTCTGCCTAACTCTCTGCCTTCATTTTTCTGTTCTTCCCACGCCTTACACATATCAATCACCTCGTCTTTCTCATCTATGTCTATATCCGTTCCTGCAAACAGGTTGATTGCCTCGACTGTCTCTCTGTCCACCCTGCTAAACTTCTCGTCATTCTGCAGCACTTCCTGCATTTTTTCCTTATCATACGCATTCTTCAGTACCTCGAAAAGCTGCCTGATGGATGTCCTGAATCCTGTAAAATCTGTTATCTCCCTCGGTGCCAGCAGATTAATCCTGTAATCCGGTATAAATGGCAGAAGCTCCTCATCCACATCATCAAACATATCTGACAGTTTCCTTGGACCATCCCATTCTTTTGTTCCGAGATATACTGTAATCGTAATTACAGGAATCAGCTTATCCTCTTTCGTAAATCCCGAGAGAAATTCATCAGAAGTTGCGGTATCCTTTTCCCTGCGGTGCTTTTTGGCTGTTTCCTTTACCTGATTGCCGTATGCCATCACATCATAAAACATGTTTTTTACAGGTATGGCATAGTGTATATCCGACTGATTTTCTACTCCTATCAGTACGACATATGATTTGCCGGTATATTTGATGCTGGCATTTTTGAAGATATCCCTCAGCTTCTGCATAGCTATGGTCTTTTTGTCAAGTCCTAGTGCAGTCAGTACCTCTGTGGTGTCCCTTTCCTTAAGGTTTTCCGGCAGTATGACCTCTCTTCCTCCATACAGTATATTGTTGCACAGATCCGCAAACCTGGCATTGTCTGCAAAGTATTCCTTTGCCATTGAGTCCTTTGCGCTCAATCCTTCTCCTCCTGTTCTCTTGTGTGAGCAGGAAAATTTGGTGCCAATGAGCGTACAATGGTACCATTTATGAAGTATACATGTGCTGTCCTTCTTTATGTTTACACTCTGTATACATTTCATCTGCCTGTTTTGACTGCATTTATCTATTTCTTACTACATTTTCTGCATTCTGTCTACATACGGCATTTCAATTTTCCTGCTGTTGATTGGTAATTAAAGCATCGAAAACTTCCATGTCCTTTGTAGAATAATGCGAAGTGGTCTGCCCTCTTCAAAGTGGTGTGCACCTATAAAAAACTGTCATGTGGTGCCGCTTACAGAAATATAATGCTTTGAGTTGATTGTAGCATAGAGGCAGTGCTTTGTCATCAAAATTTTTTCTTTTGATACCAAGAGCTTCAATCATCGGCATCAAGGATTTGTTCGCCAGTTTCCTTATCATATAATGTTGCTGTAAGTTTGACATTACCAGCATCTGGAGAGATGTTAAATAATTTTACTTGGTCTTTAATTACAGCATTTTCAGGGGTATTTATATAAAATATACAATAAATTTAATTCAATTCTAAAAAGTAATGATTCCGAGTGCCTGCAGCAATAATATAAGCAGGAATGCCGGTGCAATAAATTTAACCATGATTATATAAAGTCCTTTTCTGGTAAATTTGCTGCCTCCGCGTGTCACCTCATCTATTATTACCTTTGGACTTACTATCCAGCCAACGAGGATACATGTGGCAAGTGCCACGATTGGCATAAGCACATTGTTGCTTACATAATCCATGATATCAAGTATCTGTCCGACTGTGCCGTTTGGAAGCTTAACCTCCATATAGAGCTTATTGTAGCCAAGGCAGACTATTATCTCTGCAATCAGACCGTATACCGTGACTAAAATTGCGCTTTTTCTGCGGCTCCAGTGAAATCTGTCTATAAGACTCGATACAATAGCCTCCATAATTGATACAGACGATGTGACTGCTGCGAATGCAACTATCATGAAGAATATCAGTCCAACAATATCTCCTGCTATTCCCATTTCATTAAATACCTTTGGCAGTGATATAAACATAAGCCCCGGTCCTGCTGACATGCCGTCACGGCCCATAAATACATATACTGCCGGAATGATCATAAGACCTGCAAGGAATGCAACAAGTGTATCAAAAATCTCGATCTGGTTGATTGAGCCCATGAGCTTTGATTCCTTCTTGACATACGAACCATATGCAACCATGATTCCCATAGCCACACTGATTGAGTAGAACAGCTGACCGAGCGCATCAACAAATACTGTGACAAGCTTTTGCATTGTAAGCCCCTTGAAGTCAGGAACCACATATATCTTAAGACCCTCAAGACCACTTCTTGCTGCACCTGATGCATCCTTATAATTGAGCGTCAGTGAGAAAATACCGATTGCAAAAATAAGCACAACAAGGATAGGCATGAGCACCTTGCTGAAGCGCTCGATACCTTTATTGACTCCGCCAATGACAACTGCTGCTGTTATAAGCAGATAAACCACTCCAAATATGATTGGTGCCCACTGGCCTGTAATAAAGCCTGTGAAATATCCATCCGCAACTGCATTTTTACCGCTTCCTGTAATGAAAAGTGTAAAGTATTTTAAAACCCATCCACCTATAGTACAGTAGTAAGGCAGAATAATAGCCGGTACTATACACGCAAGTACACCGATAAACTTACCCTTTGGATTGATAAGACCATACGCGGTGAGCGGTCCCTGTCCGGTCTTACGTCCTATTGCAATCTCAGTGGTAAGCAATGCAAAGCCAAAGGTCAGAACAAGTATCAGATACACCAGCAGAAAAAGTCCTCCTCCGTCCTTTGCTGCCAGATACGGAAACCTCCATATATTTCCAAGTCCTACCGCACTGCCGGCTGCCGCAAGAACGAACCCAATGTTGCCGGAAAAAGTGCTTCTTGATTTTTCTTTCATTTTCTATTGTCTCCTTAATATATTATATAATTTAATTTCGATTTAATATGGACATTGTTTCCATTTACAAATCTAATATACCTATTATAATCATCTAGAGTACTTTTTGCAACGGTTGATATTTTTTATTCGAATTTGCAGTTTGGTAGCGTAGCTACGGCAGAAGTACGTGTGCGCCAGTGGTACCCGGGGCTTGCGTTCCGTACTATTTATTATCCTAAATAAGGTTCTTGATTCCCTCTGTTAAACGCTTTGCAACTCTCACATTGTTCATAGTGTAAAGATGAATTCCCTCCACATCATTAGCTAAAAGCTCAATTATCTGACTCTCGCAGTAAGACATTCCGGCATCAAAAAGTGCCGCCTTGTTGTCTCCGTATCTGTGCACAATCTTCTGGAACTTCTCCGGGAACTTTGCTCCGCACATTGTGACCATTCTCTGAATCTGAGCCGCATTGATACAAGGCATGATGCCTGGGATAACAGGCACATTGATACCTGCAAGCCTGCAATCCTCAGCAAAATTGAAGAAGGTATCATTGTCAAAGAAGAGCTGCGATAAAAGAAGCTCTGCACCGGCATCAACCTTTTTCTTAAGATTCTTAATATCATCTACCTTATCAGCTGCCTCCGGATGGATGTCCGGGTAGCACGCACCTGCGATACAGAACTGATCACCTGTGGTGTCCTTTATATACTTAATAAGGTCGCTTGCATGGAGAAAATCCTCCTTTGCAGGCACATTTGGATTTCTATCTCCTCTTAAAGCGAGGATATTCTCGATGCCCTCATATGAAAGCTGTCTGGTGAACTCATCTATCTCTGCCTTGTTATAGCACAGACATGTAAGGTGTACGACCGGCTCCACATTGTACTGGTTCTTGATTTTCTTCGCAATCTCGATAGTCTTGTTATTGTTTGAGCTGCCGCCTGCGCCAAATGTCACGCTGATGTACTCAGGATGACAATCACAGAGTATCTCAAGCATCTCGTCTATATTTTTGAAGTCTTCCTCCTTCTTTGGTGGAAATATCTCAAAGGAGAGCGACTGTGGTTTGTTTGTATGTATCTGTGTAATCTTCATGTTATCCTCCGGTATATATGTTTATTCAATAATTTGTAATTTTTATATTCCATATATTACTGTAGTTTTTTGTCATTGTAAAATATATTTTTCTTTTAGTTTGTCATAAATAAAATCTATATCAAAACTTGCTGAGCATTTGATTTTTTTATATGAGGTGATATAATGGGCGAAGCAAATCAAAAAGAGGTTTCACAATGAAAAAAATAGATTTTGATAATGATTCAATAAAGAAAAATATATTGCAGGCTGCTCTGCCCATGCTGGCAGCCCAGATTCTAAGCCTGTTGTACAATATAGTAGACCGCATATACATTGCCCGCATACCGGATATGGGAACCACTGCACTCGGTGCTGTGGGGCTTTGCTTTCCTATTATAATGCTGACAATCGCTTTCTCCAATCTCTTTGGAAGCGGTGGTGCTCCGCTTTTTTCAATAAAAAGAGGCATGAGTGATGACAGAGCCGCCAATACTATAATGAATACGAGCTTTACAATGGTCTGCACATTCGCAGTCGTTTTTACAGCTTTGTGCATGATTTTTGCAAAGCCTCTTTTAATCGTGTTTGGCGCATCTGAAAATGCTCTCAAATACGCTCTGCCATACCTGCTCATTTATTTGATAGGAACACTCCCATCCATGATTTCAACCGGCATGAATCCCTTTATCAACGCTCAGGGCTACTCCACTACCGGCATGCTGTCTGTTGCAATCGGAGCCGTTGCCAATCTGGTTTTAGACCCGCTTTTTATATTTGGATTTAATTTCGGTATCAAAGGAGCAGCTATTGCTACGGTCATCTCACAAATACTGTCTGCTCTCTATGTGCTTCACTTTCTTAGGAAAAAGGCTGAGCTTAAGGTGCGCCTTATGACACTCTCTGAATTCAGTGAAAACACGCGCTATGCAAAGGACATCATAAGCCTTGGAACCTCAGGCTGTGTCATGCAGCTCACAAACAGCCTGGTATCTATATGCTGCAACAATGTGCTTTCAGTGACCGGTGGCGATTTGTACATATCGGTAATGACCATCGTATCAAGCATCAGGCAGATGGTCGAGACTCCAATTTATGCAATTGTGGAGGGTTCATCTCCTGTTTTAAGCTACAACTATGGCGCCAAAAGGCCGGCCCGGGTGAGAAAATCTATTTTCACTATGGGACTGCTCGTGCTTCTATATACAGCTGTCATGTGGAGTGTAATTATACTTGCTCCTCATGCCCTGATTGCTATTTTCAGTTCCGATGCCACCCTTATGGATGATGCGGTGAAGGCTTTAAATATCTACTTTGCGGCATTCATATTTATGGATCTGCAGTACATCGGACAGACCACCTTTAAATCACTGAACAAAAAGAAGCGGGCTATATTTTTCTCCCTGCTTCGCAAGGTGTTCATCGTTGTACCGCTGACATATATTCTGCCTTACTCCTTTGGTATGGGAACCGACGGTGTATTTATGGCAGAGCCTGTATCAAACGTGATTGGCGGAAGCATCTGCTTTGTAACCATGCTTGGCACTGTGCTACCTGAGCTTCGCAGAATGGAGCAGTAATTACAGCATCTCATCAATGCAGATGCCGTAGCCTCCGGTCGGATCATCGACAAACACATGGGTGACTGCTCCTATTATTTTACCATCCTGTATGATAGGGCTTCCGGATGTGCCCTGCACTATGCCACCGGAGAGCTCTATCAGCCTGTCGTCTGTCACCTTAAGCTCCATTCCCTTGTTTGTATCTGTCGCTTTTTTATCTATATTTGTTATTTCCAGATTATATTTTTCAAGTTTTCCTGATATTTCCGATATCATCTGTGCACTGCCTGTGTGTATCTCATCCTTGCCGGCAACCGGATAATACGTATCCTCTGCGGCATATTCCGACAATTCATCGCTGTCAAGCTGTCCGTAAATTCCCAGATTACTATTGCAGTCAAGTGTGCCTATATGGCTTTTTTTGCCAAAATATACCACTCCGCCTATCTCGCCCGGCGCGCCGGATTTTCCCTTTTTGATTTTGGTAAGCTTCATACTGTACAAATCACCACTGTTTGCATACAAGAGATTGCCGCTTTGCGTTCCGTCTCCTATTCCATGCCCCAGCGCTCCAAAACGGCCGTCCTTTGTATAATAAGTGATAGTACCGATTCCTGCCAGATCGTCCTTCACCCATATTCCCATATAGTATCTGCCATCATCCATCCTGACAGGTGTGATATCCGCTGACATTTTCTCACCGCCTCGAAGAAATTTAATGTTTACGGTACTTTTATATTCATTACTTTCATCTTCATGCCTTTCATCATATTCCTTCATGATATCATTCACAGCTTCAGAAAGCTCCTCCTTGTCTGCAACAGTGCGCCCATTGACAGATAGGATATAATCACCACACTGCACCTTTTTATCTGCAGGATTGACTTTTTTGCCATCCTCGTCTGTCACCTCCGTCGTATTCACTACAAGCACGCCCTCTGTCTGCTCATATATACCGGTCAGCCTGCCACAGGCATATACACCCTCAACATTTATTCCATCACTTATTTTATCTGTCTCTTCATAATCTCTGTCAGTAGCTCTGTGAGTTGATGCTGTATCTGCTGTCTGTCCTATGTCTTGTTCGGTTCCGCCGTTTCCACCGTTTCCGCCGTTTTCACCATTCTCGCCCGAATCAGCCAATACACTGGCCGCCTGTCCTGGAAGCCCTGTCGCATATCTTCCATATCCGGCCTTTGATTCATTTAAAAAACTTCCTAATGCACTTTCATCAAATGCCTTATCTACCCTGCTGCACCACTTATCATCACTGCTTAGTGCAAACATAGCTATCACTACTGCAGCCAGCGTGACACTCACAAATTTTCCAAAAAACTTCCGCATACTATTACCTCCATTTGGATTAGTATGCGTCGGTCATTTTTCTTTTATTCGTAATCGAATATAGTTTGACAATTTATGTGTTTTCCATCATGGCATATACCGCCACCAATGATGACCTCGACACCTTCCACATAATATTTATGATAGTGCTTTTTTCTCCATGGCAAGCGCTTTCATCTCGCGTGCACTCTCCATCACGGTATCTGTGATTTTTGCACCGCCGAGCATTCTGGCAAGCTCAGCAACGCTGTCATTGTCACTTAGCCTTCGAATCCTTGAAACCGTGGATTTGTTCTCGACTGCTTTTTCAATAAGGAAATGTGCATCTGCCATAGCTGCTATCTGTGGCAGATGTGTGATACATATAATCTGATGGTTGCGGCCAAGCTCATTCATCTTCTCAGAGACCATCTGAGCTGTACGTCCACTGATTCCCGAATCAATCTCATCGAAGATAAGTGACTCGATGTGGTCATTTTCTGCCATGATTGTCTTGATGCCGAGCATGATACGTGACAACTCTCCGCCTGATGCTACCCTGCTAAGCGGCTTAAGTGGCTCACCCGGGTTAGTGGAGATTAGAAACTCAGGCGCATCGATTCCGTTTGCTGTATAGTCCGGCAATCTGTCAAACTGCATATCAAACTGTACAGCAAGAAAATTCAAATCATTAAGTGCTGATTTAATTTCTGACACAAGCTTTACAGCACTCCTTTGTCTGATTTCTGATACCTCATCCGATATCTGTGCCAGCTCCTTTTCCTTTTTCGCAAGCTGCTGCTCTAATTTCTGTAAATAAGAATCATAATCATTCAGGACACTGATACGCTCCCTCTTTTCATTGAGTGATATCAATATATCGTCAATCGAATTGCCGTATTTGCTCTTTAGATGATTTATCTCATCAAGACGCTTTTGTGTCTCATAGAATGTCTCCTCGTCAAACTCAGCCTGTGAAATATACCCTGATATCTCGTGATTAAAATCAGAAAGCAGACTGTCTATCTCCGACAGCTGACTCTCCAGAGCTTCCACATCCTCATCATAGCCTGATACCTGCGACAGCTCTCTTACCGCCCTTCCAATAAGCTCTGAGGCACTCTCCATCTCGCCTCCTGTGGCAGAATATGCAGCATTTACGCCCTCCATGATTTTCTTTCCGTTTGAAAACTTCCTAAACTGCGCCTCAAGCTCCTCATCCTCACCCGGCACAAGGGAAGCTTCTTCTATCTCCTTCACCTCGTACTCAAGGAATGACAGCTCACGGCTTCTGTCTTCATTGTCGATATTTGACTTTTCATACTCATCCTTAAGCGCCCTATATGCTTTGTATGTTACTGAAAGCTGCTGCTTTTTATCTCCAAGCGACTGCTTTGCGTACTCATCAAGAATATCAAGGTGTTTTTTCTTTGATAAAAGTGACTGGTGCTCATGCTGACCATGGATGTCTATGAGATATGAGGCTATTTCCTTCATTCGCGAAACAGACACAGCCTCACCGTTTACCCTGCCGACTGCGCGCGACTGTGTGATTTTACGGCTTAAAATCACGCATCCGTCCTCGACCTCCACATCAAGCTCCCTTAAAGCCTCTATAATCTTTGGGTCATCAACTGAAAAAATAAGTTCCACAAAAGCAGGCTTTTCATTGTCTCTTAGCATCTCCTTTTGCACTTTTTCCCCAAGCGCCAGATTGATAGAGCCTATGATGATTGATTTTCCGGCTCCGGTCTCTCCCGACAGTATATTTAGTCCGTCGGAAAACTCAACCTCACACTCATCTATGAGTGCCAGATTCTTTACATGTAGATTTTGTAACATATTTTCTCCTTCCTCTCCCAGGCATGACGATATATGTTATTTTCTGTTACAGTTCAGCTATAATCTGATATTCATGTAACATTATTCCACAATTCTGCGGATTTTTTTCATCACCGCATATGTATCATCAACAGTCCGGATTGCACACATGATTGTGTCATCTCCTGCAATCGAACCGACGATTTCTCTCATCTTCATGGCATCTATTGCAGCACAGACAGCGCTTGCCATTCCCGATACAGTCTTTATAACGAGGATATTCTGTGCCATATCCATTGACAAAAAGCCCTCTCTGAGTACTCTTTCGTATTTCTTTGAGAGATTCTCAGGTGCATCCGTTATCACGGCGTACTTCTGTCTGCCGCTTGCGGTAGGGATTTTCGTGAGCTTAAGCTCCCTGATATCCCTGGATACTGTGGCCTGAGTCACGCGAAAACCATCTTTTTCAAGAAGCGCAGAGAGCTCATCCTGCGTCTCTACCTCATTCTTTTGGATTATCTCAATTATCTTGGATTGTCTGTTTGTTTTCATGTCCTGTCACCTCATAAATATTATTTGTAACTATTCATTATAACAATCCTTATCTGTGTTATGAATAATTTCCCATCTTTTTGCGGAGTATCTCCAAAAAGCTTCTCTGGTGGAGCTTGCAGATCTTTGTATGATTGGCTGCCCTTGAAATAACAAAACGGTCTCCCACAGCCAGCTCTGCCGCGGTGTCGCCATCATAGCTGACACACGCCAGCTCATCGTTTTGCTCCCTGCGGCTTAGAATCTCTATCTCTATCTCATCATCGCCTGAAAGCACAATGCTCTTTGACGTAAGATTGTGAGCATTGTTCGGTGTGAGCAGTATCATATCACCCTTCGGATCCACAATCGGACCTCCCGCCGACATACTGTAGCCTGTAGAGCCTGTTGGAGTCGCAACAATGATGCCGTCGGCATGGTAATTGTTTAAAAACTCACCGTTTACATACACATTGAGGCTTAATATCTGCAAATTGCCCTTTCTATGGATGACTATATCATTTAATGCAACTCTCGAGGTCTCACTGCCTCTTTTATGCCCTGTGAGCATAATACGGTCCTCTGTCATGTATTTATCAGCCATGAGCGAATCAATAGCGTCAAATACCGTAGCTTCTTCCACCTCACACAGATAGCCGAGTGTGCCGAGATTCACTCCCATAAGCGGAATCTCAAGTGTCTCCACCCTTGTAGCTGCACGAATCAGTGTACCATCTCCGCCGAGCACAAGAATACACTGCGTATCCTGTGGTATATCCTCAAGCTCAAACTCGTTATCGGATATAGCCTCGACATTGCTCATAAGACCCTTTGCCGTGCCGCCCTTTTGCTCTATGTATGCCACTATTTTATTTGTAAGTGCAAAATCCCTGTCCTTATAGGCATTTGCTATCACAACAAAATGTTTCATAGTCTATTTCCTGTCCAGCTCTCCATGCGCGGCCTCGACCACACTATGAATATCCACTGATTCCTCCTTTATAGGATCATCTGTCTTTTTGATATGTACGAGGTACTCTATATTGCCCTCAGGCCCCTTGATTGGCGAATACTCAAGGTCTAACACGCTAAATCCATTTGAAAGTGCAAAGGATATGATATTGTTCACTACCTCCTCATGCACGCTCTTGTCACGGACCACGCCCTTTTTACCTACCTTTTCCCTGCCTGCCTCAAACTGTGGCTTGATAAGACAAACCATCTCTCCACCGTCCTTTAACAGTGCTCTTGCAGGACCTAACACCTTGGTAAGTGATATGAATGACACATCAACCGATGCAAAATCCAGCTCATCATCTATGTCATTGGGCGTCACATACCTGATATTGGTCTTTTCCATGCAAACCACGCGCTCATCCTGACGCAGCTTCCATGCAAACTGGCCATATCCGACATCCACGGCATACACCTTTTTAGCACCATTTTGAAGCATACAATCTGTAAAACCGCCTGTTGATGCACCTATATCCATGCACACCTTGCCATCCATCGTGATATCAAAGTGCTTCATAGCCTTTTCAAGCTTTAGCCCTCCACGGCTCACATACTGCAGTGTCTTTCCATGAATCTCAATATTGCAGTCATCAGGAAATGTGCTTCCCGCCTTATCCTCACGGTTGTTATTTACAAAAACATTGCCCTCCATAATCATGGTCTTTGCTTTTTCCCGTGATGGTGCAAGGCCTCTATTTACAAGTAATACGTCTAATCTTTCTTTCATACTGTATGTTACCTCTATCTATAATGCTGCTATTATACGCTTAGCCACGGATTCGGCATCCACATGCAGCTCCTTTTTGAGCACCTCTACATTGCCATGCTCCACATAGCAGTCAGGAAGTGCAACTGTCAACACCTCAAGAGCTATGCCGTTAGTCTTGACATACTCCGTCACATGCTCACCAAAACCGCCGCTTTGCACGTTTTCCTCCATAGTCACAAGCAGACTGTGTTCAGCCGGCAGTTCCTTAATTGCTTCCTTATCAAAAGGCATTGCAAAACGCGCATTGATAAGTGTAGCAGAGATTCCCTCTGCCTCAAGCAGCTTTACTACATCAACGGCAGTCTTTACCATACTGCCGAGTGCCATGATAGCCACCGTGCTTCCTTTTCTGATCAGCTCACTCTTTGCAAGCTCTATCGGCTGTCTGATTTCCTTAAGGCCGTCATAGGCTGCCCCTCTTGGATACCTGAGTGCAATCGGACCGTCATATGCCACTGCAAACTTCATCATATCAGACAGCTCCCACTTATTCTTCGGAGCCATGATTGTCATATTCGGGATGACCGACAGATATGATATGTCAAATATTCCCTGATGTGTCTCTCCGTCACTGCCTACAAGCCCTGCCCTGTCGATTGCAAAGATGACATGCAGATTCTGTATGCACACATCGTGAAGTATCTGGTCAAACGCCCTTTGTAAAAATGACGAGTACACCGCAAATACCGGGATAAGTCCTGACTTTGCAAGACCTGCCGCAAAGGTCGTGGCATGTGCCTCGGCTATTCCCACATCAAAAAATCTATCCGGGAAATTGCGGTGGAATCTGCGAAGCCCTGTTCCATCTGCCATGGCAGCCGTTATCGCAACTACCTTTGGATTTCTCTCGCCCAGCTTCTTCATGACTGTTGAGAAGACATCTGTGTAATTGGCCTTCGTGCGCTTATTCTTTGGAAGTCCTGTCTCTATGACAAATGGCTCTGCACCGTGAAATCTGGAAGGATAACGCTCAGCCGGGCCATAGCCTGCTCCCTTTTTCGTGAGCACATGCACAAGCACCGGACCATCCACACGCTTTGCCTCATCAAACACACGGCACATTTCCTTTATATCACTGCCATCCACAGGTCCCAAATAGATAATGCCCATCTCCTCAAAGAACATACCCGGAATAAAAAGCTGCTTTATGCTGCTCTTTGTATTCCTGATATGCCTTACCATACGCTCTCCGTAGATTGGTATATGGTTTAGGGAATTCATGACATTATTCTTAAAATCCCTGTATGCATCCGCTGTGCGAAAGCCTGAAAGATACTGGCTGATGCCCCCGACGTTCTCTGAAATCGACATATTGTTGTCGTTTAGCACTATAATAAAATTGCCCTTCACGCTTGAAGCGTTGTTGAGCGCCTCATATGCCATGCCTCCGGTCAGCGCACCGTCTCCTATTACAGAAACCACGTGGTAGTCCTCTCCTGTCACCTGTCTGGCTGTCGCAAGCCCAAGTCCCGCTGAGATAGATGTGGAGCTGTGTCCTGTATTAAAGCAGTCACAGTTGCTCTCATCCGTCTTTGGGAAACCGCTCATGCCTCCATACTGTCTGAGCGATGAAAATCCATCCTTTCTGCCGGTGAGTATCTTGTGCGTATACGACTGATGCCCTACATCCCACACTATCTTATCCTTCGGAAGATCAAAGCACAGATGCAGCGCCATGGTAAGCTCCACAACTCCGAGGTTTGATGCCAGATGACCTCCTGTCACCGATATGCTCTCTATAAGAAACTGTCTTATTTCATCCTTTAACAGCTCAAGCTCCTCAGGTGTCAGTTTTTTTATATCATTTTCCTTTTGTATCTTTTCTAAAACCATCCTATTTCTCCCGATGGATCAGATATTCAAATAACTCCTTAAGAAATGCATCGTCGTATCCCAAATCATCAAGCTGCTCCTCTGCCTCCTTGGAGATGCGCTCCACATCAGAAACTGCTTTATCCAATCCCTCAAATGTGACATATGTCGCTTTATTATTTTTCTCGTCACTGCCTACCGGCTTTCCAAGCACCTCAAGTGTACTTGTGACATCAAGCACATCATCCTGTATCTGAAACGCAAGCCCCAGCTTTGCCGCTATCTGCTCCACGCGTGATACCTCATCAGACGATGCCCCTGCAAGGATTGCGCCTATCATCATCGAGCTCTCTATAAGTGCGCCTGTTTTAAGCCTGTAGATAAAGTCAAGCTTTTCCCTTGTGATAGGACAGTCATCGGATTTCTCGCTTTCCACATCGACCACCTGTCCTCCGACCATACCATACACGCCTGCCTTTTTTGCAAGCACCGTAAATGCCCTTGCCACACGCGCATCAGCCACTTCCATGTCAAAAGCCTTTGCTGCGGTCTCATATGCCATGTTTAAAAGTGCATCACCCGCAAGAATGCCCATAGCCTCACCATACACAGCATGTGTAGTCTTCTTTCCACGCCTGTACTCATCATTGTCCATGGCAGGCAGGTCATCATGCACCAGCGAGTATGTGTGTATCATCTCGATTGCCGCCATAAATGGCTCAATCACTGCACTGCTTCCGCCAAACATATGGTATGTCTCTTCCATGAGCATAGGGCGAAGCCTCTTTCCACCGGCTCTCACACTATAGTTCATGGCCTCAAAAATAATCCTCTGCTGTCCCTCCTCAGCGGGAAGAAACTTCTCAAGCACGTTATTTATATGCTCTACCTTTTGCTGCAGCTCTTCCATGAATTGTGACTTATTTAAATTCCCATTTAAGCTCATCAGAATTCCTCCAGTTGTCCGTCGCTGTTTAGCACAAGCATGGCCTTTTCCATGCCCTGTACCATATCATTGGCACTCTTTACCTCATCAAGCCCCTTCTTGTAGAGCTCAAAGGCCTCATCCAGGGATACATCCGCATTCTCCATCCTCGCCACTATCTGCTCTAAGTGTGCAAATCGCTCCTCGAGTGTCAGTGTTTTTTCATTTTCTTTGTTCATCGTTAATAACCTCCGAAACTACGGCCCTTGCATGACCGTCTATCAGATATATATTTATGTCATCGCCTGCATTGATATCGGATACACTGTGCAGTGCCCCCTTCTTTTCCACCTCGACATACGCATAGCCCTGTGCCAGCTTTTTGGCCGGTGAATATGCATCCAGTGTACCTGAAAGCAGTGCCAGACGCTGTCTGCAATCCGAAAGCCTCTGCTTCATAATTCTTTCAAGTGCATCCTCGATATCTGCCAGACGCCTTTTATTCTCATTTAGTTTATTCTGTGGACTAAGGAAATTAAGTCTTGTTTTAATATGTGACAGCTTTTCCCTGAAAAAATCAATCCGGCCTGTCAGATTTCTGTCCATCCTGCGGCGCAGATTGTCAAGGCGCTCTAACGTCTGTCTGTAGTCACTGACTGCAAGCTCTGCAGCCGCTGAAGGTGTTGGTGCTCTCCTGTCTGACACAAAATCCGCTATCGTCCAGTCTGTCTCATGACCTACTGCCGAGATGATTGGCGTGCGGCAGTCAAATATGGCTCTCGCCACAATCTCCTCATTAAAGGCCCATAAATCCTCTATGGAGCCTCCGCCTCTGCCGACTATTATCACATCAAGATTCATAGCATCCAATGTCTGTATGCCCTTCACTATGCTATTAGCCGCACCCTCTCCCTGCACAAGTGCCGGATAAAGTATGACCTGTACATATGGATTCCTGCGCGATGATACATTCCTTATATCCTGCACGGCCGCGCCTGTCGGTGCTGTAACCACGCCAATACGGCCGGCATACTGCGGAATAGGCTGCTTGTACTCTGCGGCAAACATGCCCATCTCCTCAAGCTCATGCTTTAGCTGCTCGAATTTGAGATACAGATTGCCCTCTCCGTCAAGCTCTATCTTTTTGGCATAAAGCTGATATGCGCCGGTCTTCTCATACACCTCAACGGAACCTGTCACAATAACCTGGTCCCCCTCCTTCATGTGGAAGGAAAGTCCTGCCGCCCGGCTGCCCGCAAACATAATAGCGTTCATGGCTGCTCCCGCGTCCTTTATTGTGAAATAAATATGACCGCTCGTGTGATACTTGCAGTTGCTCACCTCTCCCTTTATACTCACCTGTCTGAGCATAAAATCCTGAGCGAACATATTTTTAATATAGCTATTTACTTGCGCTACCGAATATATATTTCTATTTGCCATGTTCAATGCTCTATATCGCTGTTCCTCTTAAGCTATGCAAACTTTGCAAGCACTCCGTTTACAAATGCACCTGACTCATCTGCACCATACTTCTTTGCAAGCTCAACAGCCTCATTTATTGAAACCTTTGTAGGAATATCGTCCTCAAACTTTATCTCATAAACTGCCAATCTGATAATTGCCAGATCAACCTTTGCCATACGATTGGTCTTCCAGCCTGTAGACTTCTCATCGATGAGTGCATCAAGCTCTGCCATATGCTCAATAATCGCACTGCATTTTTCATCAATGTACTGTCTTTCCTCGTCTGTAGGATTTGTAAGCTCATCATTTAAAAGCTCCATCTGCTCTGCAAGCTCAGACTTGTCATGAAACTCAACCCTGAAAAGCATCTTAAAAACGTTTTCTCTTATCTTGCTTCTTGTCATTTAAATTCCTCTCGTGAATAATATTTTATATAAATTAAGGATGTCTGTACGACATCCTTAATTATACTACATTTGTGATCATTTAAAAAGAACTATTTAATTCAATGTCATTAAGTTAAGATGACCAATCAAGATCTTAGCATCAGAAATGATGCTA